>Ga0180220_1000115_pt1 | contig 138704 bp, 127 predicted proteins | sample eDN5th37CBELigBY_FD_151335 | JGI IMG/M metagenome (GOLD analysis project Ga0180220, IMG submission 151335) | Enriched backyard soil microbial communities from Emeryville, California, USA - eDNA 5th pass 37_C BE-Lig BY (version 2) (version 2) | ecosystem: Environmental > Terrestrial > Soil >...
TGATCGAGATGCACCGGTCGGTGACCCTCGCGGAGCGGCATGAGGCCGCGGTGGTGCGGCGGCGGGTAGTGGTGGAGCACACGGATGACGGGATGGCATGGCTGAGTGCGTACCTGCCGGCGGTGGAGGCGCACGCGATCTACGGGCGGCTCACCGCTATCGCGAAGGCCATCAAGAACCAGGACGAGACGGCGACGCCTCGGCAGGACGCCACGAGCCGCGACTGCGACGCGGCACCGCCGGAGGAGGGTCGCACGATCGACCAACTCCGGGCGGACGTTCTCTCCGATCTGCTGATCGAGGGCGACACGACCGTGCACCCGGTCGAGGCGCGCGGGATCCGCGCGACGGTGGCGGTGACGGTGCCAGCCCTCGCGCTGCTCGCGACGGACGATGCGGATCGCGCCGCGCAGGATCTTGCTCCGGCGGTCGTGGAGGGCGTCGGACCGATCCCGCTCGACCGGGCTCAGGAGTTGTGTGGAGGTGCGGACGGGTGGATGCGGATCCTCACCCACCCCGAGACCGGAATGGTCCTCTCCGTCGGCCGGTCGCAGTACCGGCCGCCGCCGATGCTGCGGAAGCTGGTCCGGTGGCGGGCGGACCGGTGCATGGCTCCCGGATGCGGCATCCCCGCCTCCCGGTGCGAGATCGACCACACCATCGCGTGGGAACACGGCGGCGACACCTCGCTCGAAAACCTCGCCCCGCTCTGTAAGGGGCATCACACCGTGAAACACCACGGCGGCTGGCAGGTGCGGCAACTTCGCGACACCGGTGGAGCCCTGGAATGGACCTCACCCGCCGGACGACGATACGTCGTGCAGCCCGAACGCCGCGTGCCGGTGTTCCGACCCGCCGACACCGCAGACGCACCCTTCTGACGCGGCCTTCGGAGCAGGGCCCGGCGGAACTCGCCGCCAGGCGCGAGGATCCGCCGTGCCCATGCGCCACGACTTGCACTGACCACCACCTTCGCGGGCACCCCGCCCGTCGAGATCAAGCCCACAGACCGTGCTTGACACCGCAAACGACATACTTCTACTCTTTATTCACGCCTAAACAAAGGAGTGAAGTGGTCGCAACGCCGCGGAACCAGGCCGACGTCAATCGCACGGCGATCCTCGCGCACCTCGGTGCCCAGGGGCCGGCGTCGCGAGCAGACCTCGCCCGCGCCCTTGACGTCTCTCCGGCGCTCATCACTCAGCTCACTCGCGACCTCCTCGCGGAAGGCCTCATCGAAGAGCTCGAAGCCGCCAGCAGCGGCGGCCGCCCCGCCCGCATGCTCGGACTCGTCTCGCGCGACATCGCCGCGATCGGCGTCAAGGTCGCACCCGACCACGTCGCCCTCGTCGAGGTCGCGATCGACGGAGCCGTCCGCCGCTCCGCGACCCACGCCTTCGACGCCGTCTCACCGCTCGCCGCATCGAACCTCATCGAACTCGTCCAGCGCTTCATCTCCGAGGGCGAATCGAACAACATCCTCGGCGTCGGAGTCGGGCTGCCCGGAACCGTCGCGCAGCAGGGGATCGGCGTCGTCGACTCGACGCAGCTCGGCTGGAACCAGGTGCCGCTCGGCGAGCAGCTCCGCCGCGCGCTCGACCTCCCCGTCGTCGTCGAGAACAACGTCAACGCGCTCAGCGTCGCCGAGCAGCTCTTCGGTCAGGGCCGCGACTTCGACAACGTCCTCGTCGTCACGGTCGGAAACGGCGTCGGGGCGGGCCTCATCGCCGACGGCGCCATCGTGCGGGGTCGCGCGGGCGGCGCCGGCGACCTCGGTCACGTGCCGGTCCGCGAAGACGGCCCGCTCTGCCAATGCGGAAACCGCGGATGCCTCGAAGCGATCATCGGCCAGTCGGCACTCGTCAACGACGCCCGGTCGATCCGCCTGCTCGGACCCGACGAGGGCATCGACGATCTGCGAGCACTCGCGGATGCCGGCAACGAAGGCGCTCGCGAGATCTTCTCGCACGCCGGTCACCAACTCGGCCGCGCGCTCGCCGGAGCCGTCAACCTGCTCGACCCCGAGATCGTCGTGCTCTCGGGCGAAGGCGTCGAGGCATGGGCGCACTGGTCGTCCTCGTTCGAGCACGCCCTTCGCAGCTCGCTCGTCCCGGGCAAGCGCGGCATCCCGGTGGCGGTCGAGCGCTGGCAGGACGACCGCTGGGCGCAGGGCGCCGCCGCCCTCGTGCTCGCCACCCCGTTCGACGCGCAGGGTGTCGCCGGCGACCAGGGCCGCCTCGTGCGCGAACGCCTCGTCGCCTCGATCGAGGCCAAGGCGTAAGCGAGCAGGTCGAGCAAGGACAGCACCCCCGTGAGCACCATCACCCTCCGCGCAGCGGCGGCCGAGGCATCCGTCTCAGCGCCACCGCCCGCCGCCGCGCGCCGCAAGCCGCCGAAGGGCAAGCGCCTCAAGTATGCGCTGACCATCGCGGTCTTCCTGCTGCCGAGCCTCATTCCGCTCGTGATGTTCGTCCTGGGCCCGATGGTCTCGGCGGCGTGGACGAGCCTCCACTCGTGGAACCTCATCGGCCCCATGCAGTGGGTCGGGCTCGACAACTACGCCTTCCTGCTGACCGACCCCGCGACGCACCAGGCGTTCCTGCACACGGTGTACTACATCGTCGGGTACCTGCCGCTCGTGTACGTCGGCGGCCTCGCGCTGGCCCTCGCGCTCAACACCGCCCTCAAGGGTCGGGCGTTCCTCCGCGGCGTGTACTTCCTGCCGGTGATCACGAGCTGGGTCGTCGTCGCGCTCGTGTGGCGGTGGCTGCTCAACCCGAGCACGGGCGTCGTCAACACCGTGCTCGCGTGGTTCGGCATCGAAGGACCCGGCTGGTGGGCCGATCCCGCGTGGGCGATGCCGTCGATCATCCTCGCGTCGGCGTGGAAGGACCTGGGCTTCGTCATGGTCCTGCTCCTCGCAGGCCTCCAGGCGATCAACCCCGACCTCTACGAGGCAGCCGAGCTCGACGGCGCCGGATGGTGGCGACGCCTGTTCAGCATCACGCTCCCGATGCTGTCGCCGTCGACGTTCTTCGTGATCGTCCTGTCGCTCATCAACGGCTTCCAGGTGTTCGACCAGGTCTACGTCATGACCGGCGGAGGACCGAACAACGCGAGCCAGGTCGTCGTGCAGCAGGTGTACGACCTCACGTTCCGCTACGGACAGGCGGGCATGGCATCCGCCCTGTCGTGGCTGCTGTTCTTCGTCATCCTGATCGTCACGCTCATCCAGTTCTACGGCCAGCGCAGGTGGGTGAACTATGACTAGCACCGCGCTCAAGAACAGCACCCTGCGCAGAACCGCCCTCTACGTCGTCCTCATCGCAGGCGCGCTGATCATGGTGTTCCCGTTCGTCTGGACGGTCGTCACGAGCATCACGCCCGGTGCGACGCTCACGACGACGCCGAAGATCATCCCGGATGACCCATCCCTCGCCCCCTACTTCGAGCTGTTCGGTCGCGTGCCGTTCGCGCGCGTCATCATGAACTCGCTCCTCATCGCCGGTGTGAGCACGATCCTGCAGGTCGTCACGAGCGCGATGGCCGCGTACGTCTTCGCACGCCTGCCATTCCCCGGGCGCGGGGCGATCTTCGTCGTGTACCTCGCGACGATGATGATCCCTTTCCAGGTGCTCATCGTGCCGCTGTTCGCCGAGATGAAGACGCTCGGACTCATCAACACCTATTGGGGCGCGATCCTCCCCACGATCGCCTCCGCGTTCGGCGTCTTCCTGCTGCGGCAGGCGATGAGCACCGTGCCGTACGACCTCGACCAGGCGGCGACCCTCGACGGCGCGGGACATTTCCGGATCTTCTTCCAGATCATGCTCCCGCTCATCCGCCCCGCGCTCGCGACGCTCACGGTGTTCGCATTCCTCAACACGTGGAACAGCTTCCTGTGGCCGCTCATCATCCTGCGCGATCCGCTCATGCAGACGCTGCCCGTCGCGCTGTCGAGCCTGCAGGGGCAGTTCTCGACCCAATGGGACGTGCTCATGGCGGGCTCCGTCATCAGCATCATCCCGATGTTCGCCCTCTACGTCTTCGCCCAGAAGTACATCGTCCAGGGCGTCGTCGGCACCGGCCTCAAGTGACCCGCATCCGATACCCGCACCGAACGAACCAACCCACCGATCCGCACCGATAAACATCGAAGGAGATGGCAACTCACATGAGAACCACCAAGACACTCATCACGGCGACGTCGCTCGCGGCCCTCACGGGCCTCGTCCTGACCGGATGCTCCACCGCGAGCAACTCCGACTCGGGTGGCGACAGCGGCGAGAAGGTCACGATCACCTACTCCAACTTCATCTCGAACGGCGGCAATGAGGAAAACCTTCAGAAGATCGTCGACGCGTTCGAGGAGGAGAACCCCGACATCACCGTCGAGGTGCAGACCGCGCCCTACTCGGACTACTTCACGCAGCTGCAGACCGACCTCGCCGCCGGCACGCAGGCCGACGTGTTCGACGTCGACGCGGGCAGCTTCCCGAACATCGCCGCCAACGGCGTGCTCGCGCCGCTCGAGGACTTCGACGCGTCGGCGTACCGCGAGTCGGTGCTCGACGTCTACAACGTCGACGGCGTCCAGTACGGCCTGCCCACCTCGTTCTCGGACGTCGTGCTCTTCTACAACAAGGAGCTCTTCGACGCGGCCGGCGTCGACTACCCGACGTCCGACTGGACGTGGGCCGACGAGAAGGCGGCGGCCGAGAAGCTGACGGATGCCGCATCCGGCGTCTGGGGCGACTACCAGCCCATCTCGTACTACGAGTACTACAAGGCGGTCGACCAGGCCGGCGGCTCGTTCCTCAACGAGGACGGCACCGAGGCGGCCTTCGACTCCGAGGCGGGCCTCGCCGCGGCCGAGTGGCTCGCAGGCAAGTCGGGCACCGTCATGCCGACGGCCGCCGACGGCGCGGGCACGCCCGACTTCGACACGAACCTGTTCAAGGACGGCAAGCTCGCGATGTGGCACACGGGCATCTGGATGATCAGCCTCGTCGGCGACCTGCCGTTCGAGTGGGACATCGCGGTCGAGCCGGGCGACGCGCAGCAGGCCAGCGCGACGTTCTCGAACGCGGTCGTCGTGTCGGAGAGCTCGGAGCACAAGGAGGCCGCGCAGAAGTGGGCGGAGTTCCTGACCAGCTCGAAGACGATGGTCGACGTGCGCCTCGAGGCGGGCTGGGAGCTCCCGGCGATCAGCGACGAGTCGCTCCTGCAGCCGTACCTCGAGCAGACCCCGCCGGCGAACCGCCAGGCCGTGTTCGACTCGCTCGACAACATCGCGGTCGCCCCTGACCTCGGCCCGAACGCGACCCAGATCCAGGACGCCGTCACGAACGCCCTCGGCGAGATCGCCGCAGGACGCGCCGAGGCGGATGCCGCGATCGCCGCGCTCGCCGAGCAGGTGAACGCGCTCCTCGAGCAGTAACCGCGCCCGTCCCACCACTCGTCCGCTCACAACGAAGGACCGTTCGTGTCATACGACCCTGCGCTCGCGGCGCTCGCCGAGAGAAGCATCCGCCTCATCACCGGGATGCAGACCCCCGAAGGGGCGTACCCGGCGAGCCCCACGTTCTCGGCGTACGTCGGCTACAGCTGGCTGCGCGACGGAGCGTTCATCGCCGACGGCGCATCGGTGGCGGGGCAGGTCGAGTCGGCGAGCCGATTCTTCGACTGGTGCGCCGCGGTGACGGTGCGCCGGGCGGAGAAGATCCGGTGGATCGTCGAAGAGTCCCGGGCGGGCCGACCGCCGGGGCCGGAGCACATGCTCCCCGCGCGCTTCACGTTCGCGGGCGACGACGGGGCGGACGAGTGGTGGGACTTCCAGCTCGACGGGTACGGCACGTGGCTGTGGGCGCTCGTGGAGCACCTCGAGCGGCACGGCCTCGACGGTGAGCGCTACCGCGAGGCCGCGCAGCTCACCGCCGAGTACCTGCTCGTCTCGTGGGAGCGCCCCTGCTACGACTGGTGGGAGGAGCACTCCCAGCACGTCCACGTGTCGACGCTCGCGTGCATCGCGGCCGGCCTCGAAGCCGTCGCCCGTGCCGGCCTCGTCGACGACGCCACGGTGCGCGCCATCGGCGACGAGACGGCCAGACTCCGTCGCCTCGTCGCCGAGCGCGGCACCAAGGACGGCCACCTCATCAAGTGGCTCGGCAGCACCGCGGTGGACGGCAGCCTCGCGGCCGCGATCGCTCCACTGGGCTTCACGGATGCCGCATCCGACGTCGCCCGCCGAACAATCGACGTCCTCGAAGCGCACCTCTTCGTCGACGGGGGAGTGCACCGCTACCTCGGCGACACGTTCTTCGGAGGCGGCCAGTGGCCGCTGCTGACGTGCTTCCTCGGGCTCGCGCACCTCGCGGCGGGCGACCGCGAGCGGGCCGAGGAGCTCTTGCAGCACGCCGCAGCGACGGCGACGCCCGAGCTCGACCTGCCCGAGCAGGTGCCCGGGCACCTCATCGCGCCGGGAATGCGGCAGGCGTGGATCGACCGCTGGGGTCCGGTCGCGACGCCGCTCCTGTGGAGCCACGCGATGTTCCTGCGCCTCGGCATCGCGCTCGACCGCATCGACCCCGCCGCCCTCGCCGCACCGCAGACCGCTGCCCAGGAGGAGACCCTCGCATGATCCGTCACCGACCCACAGGATCGGGACACCCGTACTCCGTCGACACCGAGCAGCGCTGGCCGGTCGTGCCCGAGGCGGGCTCGACCGCCACCCTGGGGCTGCGCGCCGACGCCGGCGTCGTCGCCGTGGCGTGCACGCTCGAGTGGCGGCCCGACGAAGACACGGGCGCGTCGCCGGAGACCGTCGAGCTGAGTCTCGAGCGCGTCGCGACGACCTCGCGCGGACGCGTGACCGACGGCGGCCACCTCGCGTCCGCCGCAGCGCGCCTCGCTCGGTCGACGGGCGGCTGGCAGACCCGCACGCCCGAGCTCCGCTTCGGCGGCACATACCGCTACCGGTTCACTGCGACACGAGAAGACGGACGCACGGAGCGCACTCGCTGGTTCGAGTTCCGCGCGGCGCAGTGGCGACCCGACACCGACGCACATCCGCGCCTCATCCCAGGCGCGACCGAAGTGCTTCACGACGGCCGACGCGCGTGGCGCGTGCGCTTCGCGCTGCCGCTCGCCGCCGGTGAGCACGTCACAGGCTTCGGCGAACGCTACGACGCCGTCGACCAGACGGGTCTCATGCTCGACTCGGTCGTGTTCGAGCAGTACAAGAGTCAGGGCGCGGAGCGCAAGACGTACCTGCCGATGCCGTTCGCGCACGTCGTGGGCGGCGACGGATGGGGCTTCCACGTCGACACGACGCGGCGCGTGTGGTTCGACGTCGGGGCATCCGACTCTTCGCGGATCGTGATCGAAGCCGAGACGGATGCCGCGGGCACGGTGCCCCTGCGCATCTTCGACGGCACGCCGACCGAGGTGCTCACGCAGTTCCTCGACGGCGTCGGTCGCGCGAGCGAGCTGCCCTCGTGGGTCTTCCGCCTGTGGGCGAGCGGCAACGAGTGGAACACGCAGGCCGAGGTCATGCGGCAGATGGACCTGCACCGCGAGCACGACATCCCGGTCGGCTCGGTCGTGATCGAAGCGTGGAGCGACGAGTCGACGTTCACCGCGTTCCGCGACGCGCAGTACGAGGTGTCGGGCGACGGCGCACCGCACCGACTCTCCGACTTCACGTTCCCGGAAGACGGCTCGTGGCCCGACCCGAAGGGAATGGCCGACGAACTGCATCGGCGCGACATCCGCCTCCATCTGTGGCAGATCCCGCTCATCAAGATGCGTCCGCATCCCGCCGGGCAGGTCGCGGCCGATGCGCAGGCGGCGATCCGCGAGGACGTGCTCATCCGCGAGCCCGATCCGCGCGGCGGCACCCGCCCCTATCGCAATCGCGGCTGGTGGTTCCCGCTCGCGCTCATGCCCGACCTCACCGATGAGCGCGCCGCGCGCTGGTGGACCGAGAAGCGCCGGTACCTCGTCGAGGAGATCGGCGTCGACGGGTTCAAGACCGACGGCGGCGAGCACGCGTGGGGCTCCGAGCTCGTCTACCTCGACGGGCGGCGCGGCGACGAGAAGAACAACACGTTCCCGGTGGCATATGCGAAGGCGTACGGAGACCTGCTGCGGTCGGCGGGCAAGGCGCCCGTGACGTTCAGTCGCGCAGGGTTCACGGGTTCACAGGCGCACGGGGCGTTCTGGGCCGGTGACGAGAACTCGACGTGGGAGGCGTTCCGCTGGTCGATGAACGCGGGGCTGACGGCCGCGGCATCCGGCATCGTCTACTGGGGGTGGGATATCGCCGGCTTCTCCGGCGAGATCCCGCCCGCCGAGCTCTACATCCGTGCGACGCAGGCGTCGGCGTTCGTGCCGATCATGCAGTACCACTCGGAGTTCAACCACCACCGCACGCCCTCGCGCGACCGCACGCCGTGGAACATCGCCGAGCGAACCGGTGACGAGCGCGTGCTTCCGCTCTTCCGCCGGTACGCCACGCTGCGCGAGCGGCTCGTGCCGTATCTCGAGCGCTCGGCCGCGGCGGCGATCGCGACCGACCGCCCGCTCATGCGTCCGCTGTTCTTCGAGTGGCCCGCCGACCCCGCGGTGTGGGACGCGCCGACCGAGTGGCTCCTCGGTGACGACGTCCTCGTGGCGCCCGTGCTCGACGAGGGTGCGACCGAGTGGTCGGTCTACCTCCCCGAGCTTCGCGAGGATGAGCGGACGAACGGGTGGACGGATGCCTGGACCGGTGAACGCGTCGAAGGCGGTCGCACGGTGACGGTGCCCACGCCGATCGACCGGATACCGGTGTTCGTGCGGGGCGAGTCGGTCGCCGGACTGCTCGAGCTCTTCCGCGAGTAGCGGACGGGCGGAGGTCAGTACCAGCCGACCGACTGCGAGTGGCCCCACGCGTTGCACGGGGTGCCGTAGCGGCCCGAGATGTAGCCGAGGCCCCACGCGATCTGCGTGCGCGCGCTCGTCTGCCAGTCGGCGCCGGCGGTGGCCATCTTGCTGCCGGGGAGCGCCTGCGGAATGCCGAAGGCACCGCTCGAGGCGTTGTACGCCTGGTAGTTCCAGCCGGACTCGCGCTGCCACAGGTTGTAGAGGCAGCCGAACTGGTCGTCGCCCCAGCCGTAGCTGCCGAGCATGCCGCGGGCGGTCGCCTGTGCGCCGGCCGGGCTGTTGTCGCCCGAAGCGCCGCCGACGGGCGCCGACGGCACCCAGCCGCCACCGCCCGAGCCGGACGACTGCTGCTGACGCGCGCGCTCCGCGGCCTCGGCCGCCTGACGAGCCTTCTCCTCGGCTTCGCGGCGCGCCTTCTCCTCGGCCTCCTTCTTGGCCTGGACCGCCGCGTCGAGGCGGCCGCGCAGACCCGAGACCTGCTCCTGCACCGAAGCCACGAGCGCGGTCACGTCCTCGGTGACGCTCGGAAGAAGCGACTCGGGAAGGCTCTCGATGCTGAGCTCGAGGCGGTCCGCGGTCTCTTCGAGCTGCGTCGTGTCGACGGTGGTCGTCGCCACGCCGATGTCGAGCCCGGACGCCTCGATGTCCGTCGTCACCTTGGCCGCGCTCGCGACAGCGGCGTCAGCGGCCTCGACGGCGGCCTGCGCCTCGCTCGTCGCCGTGTCCGCGGCGGAGACCGCGAGCTCGGCGTCCGCGGCCAGCGGCGCGGGCGTCGAGTACGACGCGAGCATCATGTACGGCATCGCTGCGGCCGAATTGCCGGATGCCTCGGCGGACGAGAGCGGCATCGCACCAGCACACCCGACGATCGTCGCCACCGCGAGACCGAGGCCCGTCGCGAAGAGAATGGGTCGGCGGCGCGCGCGGCGCTCGGCCATGCGGCGGTTGCGGCGGGCGGGAGCGGAGTGCTCGAGAACGGGCGTGGACGACGTGGAGGTACTGGAGCGCATGAAGATTCGGGTTTCGTGTCGGGTTGTCAGCGCCGGCGAGAGACGCAACGCGCGGCCGCTTCGCGGACACACAAAGCCCTGATCTTTGCCGCCTTTTCTGGGCGTTACCTGACCGTTACCTGGCTGCGACCTCAGTCGTCGCTCGAATGGAGGCCCCGACGCGAGGCCAGGAGGGTTACCTCCGGGTGCTCCTCCGCCAGCATGCGTTCGGCCCTCTCGAGCACGTCTCGAACGTGCCGCGCATCCCTGGCGACGACCGACATCCCGATGGACGTGCGCCGGTGAAGGTCGTTCGCGCCGACCTCCGCCACCGCCGCCTCGGTGCGCCGGCTGAGGTCGGCGAGGAGCGGGCGCACGATGCTCCGCTTCTCCTTCAGCGAACGAACGTCGCCGAGCAGGATGTCGAACTCGATCCAGCCGATCCACATGTCGTCTGCGAGCGTAACCTGAACGGGTGCCCGCCGAGCCCGCCGCCGAACCGCCCACAGAGTCGACGCTGCAGAGCGCCCGAGCGCAGCTCGCCGCCCTCGCCCAAGCGAACCACGCGTCGTCGCCGGCGCACGCGCCAGGGGAGGCCCGCCCGGCCGCCGTGCTGATCCTGTTCGGTGTGCTCGACGGACTCCCGAGCGAGCACGAGGCGCAGGCGGCCGCCGTGCCGCGCGACCTCGACCTTCTGCTGCTGGAGCGCGCGACCACCCTGCGCTCGCATCCCGGCCAGGTGGCGTTTCCCGGTGGACGGCTCGACCCGCGCGACGACGGCCCGGTCGCGGCCGCCCTGCGCGAGGCGCACGAGGAGACGGGCCTCGACCCGGCCGGCGTCGAAGTGCTCGGAACACTCGAGAACATCCCGCTCGAGTACTCGCAGCACCTCGTGACTCCCGTGCTCGCGTGGTGGCGGCATCCGTCACCTGTCCGCGTCGTCGACGAGCGCGAGTCCGCCGCCGTCTTCCGCGCACCCGTCGCCGACCTGCTAGACCCGGCCAATCGCGGCGTGACGGTCATCCGCCGCGACGGCCAGGAGTGGCGCGGACCCGGCTTCCTCGTGCACGGCGAAGACGGCGATCACCTCGTGTGGGGCTTCACCGGACTCGTGCTCGAGGGCCTCTTCGACCGACTCGGGTGGACCGAGCCGTGGGACGACACGCGCGAGCTGCCGCTCGAACTGCCCGACATCGAGCCGGAAGTCTGAGCGGCTCGAGATCCACTCACTTCTTGGGCGTGCGGTTCTCGGCGCTCACCATCCACGACAGTTGCTCGATCTTCTCGAGGATCGCGTGCAGGAGGTCGGCGCTCGTGGGGTCTTCCTCGTCGACGTCGTCGTGCACGTCGCGGCACGTCGACGCGACGGCGTCGAGGCGCTCGGTCATGAGGTCGATGACGTCCGTCGTCGCGATCTCACCCTGCGGGAACTCGGGCAGCGTCGTGGACTGCGCCACGACGTCGCTGCGCCCATCGGGCAGGGCGTGGAGCGCCCGCATCCGCTCCGCCACATCATCGCTGAACGCGCGCGCGGCCTCGATGATCTCGTCGAGCTGAAGGTGCGTGTCGCGGAAGTTGCGGCCGACGACGTTCCAATGCGCCTGCTTGCCCTGAAGCGAGAGCTCGATGAGGTCGACGAGCACCTTCTGCAGGTTTTCGCTGAGCGTCTCGGATGCCTGGAACCCGCGCTCCGCGTTCTGCTCGCGCGTCAGCTCGGCACCCTTGCGCGCGGGGCGGCGGTTGCTGTCCGTCGTCGAGCCCTTGCTCGTCTTGCTGGTCTTGGTCGCGGTCGTTGTAGCCACGGTGATCTCCATCCGTCGGGAACACGCCCGAACGTACTCGGCGGACCTTGCGCGTCCGCGGGGATTGAGAGCCTCGCCAGGCAGTGCTAGGGGTCCCGCGCATCGGCGTCGAGTCGCGCCAGCAGGTCGACGGCGGCTCGCGTGTACTCGCTGATCCAGCGGTCGTGGATGCGTTTGATCGGCAGCGGCGCGAGCGACAGGCGGCGTTCGCGGCCGACGCGACGGCCGGCCACGAGCTCGGCCGCCTCGAGCACGCGCAGATGCTGCAACGCCGTGGTGCGATCGATCTCGGGGAACGCGTCGCACAGCGCGCCCGTCGAGCGGGGCGATTCCTTGAGCAGATCGAGCATGCGACGGCGGATCGGGGAGGCGAGGGCCTTGAAGACGCGGTCGTCGTCCTCGAGGGGGCCCTTGTGCTCGGCATCCGACATGTTATAAAAATACAACATGTCTACCGAACTCACCGAACTCCGCTTCACCGTGTCGGGGCGCATCGCGCGACCCATCGCCGAGGTCTACGAAGCCGTCGCCGATCCGGCGCAGCTGTCGCAGTACTTCACGACCGGCGGTGCGCGGGGCCGACTCGAACCGGGCGCGGAGGTGACGTGGGACTTCGCCGACTTCCCGGGCCGATTCCCCGTGAACGTCGTCGAGGCCGACCCGCCGCGGCGCATCGTGATCCGATGGGAGGGGATCGCCGCCGCATCCGAAGACGGCATGACGACCACGACGTTCGAGTTCGAGCCCATCGACGACGGCGCCCGCACGCTCGTGACGATCACCGAGTCGTCGTGGCAGGCCACGGCCGACGGTGCGAAGAACGCGTTCGGCAACTGCGAGGGCTGGACGGGCATGCTCGCCGCGCTCAAGATGTGGGTCGAGCACGGGATCAATCTGCGCGAAGGCTTCTACCGCTGACCGCTCCTGGGGGAGGGGCGGGGCAGACTGGCCGGATGCTGGCGATCGTCTCCGCACCAAGCAACCTCGGCCTGCGGCCTCCCGAGCCCGGCGCGGTTCCAGGCACGGCGAAAGCGCCCGAAGCGCTGCGCGAGGCGGGCCTCTACTCCCGCCTCGCCGAACTCGGAGCACGGGACGCCGGCACCGTCCTGCCCGCACGATACGTCGACGACGACGCGACCCGCCCCGCCGGACACTTCCAGCATCCGGCGATCAGCGACGAGTGCGCGAGCGTCGCGGGGGAGGACCTCGCCGCCGCAATCGGACTGCATTGGCCGGCGATCGCCGACATCGACGGGCGCGGACCGTACTTCGACCCCGAGCGGACGGTGCACATCGGATGCCGCGACGACGACTCCGAGCTCGACCTCGTACGCGCGACCATCGGCGCGGTCGCACCCGCGAGCGAGGTCATCCTGCATGGCGGCGCTCGCGCGGCGGCACGCGTGCGCGACGTCGCAGACCAGGGGGCGGGTTACTGGCTTCAGGTCGACGTCGATGTTCTCGACCCCGAGGTCATGCCGGCCGTCGACAGCCCCGACCCCGGGGGACTGCGGCCCGACGAGCTCACCGCCCTGCTCCAGGGGCTCGCGCCGCGCGCGATCGGCGCCTCGATCACGGTCTTCGACCCCGATCTCGATCCCGACGGTCTCTACGCCGTGCTGCTCACCGACATCATCGTCAGCGGGCTCGCGGAGTTGGGGACTGAGCTCTAGACCTCGTCTCTGAGCCCGACGCGGTCGGGGATCTCGAACGGCAGATGGGGCAGCCACGATGCGGGCTCGGGCCACGGCCGCGACGCGGGCAGCGCCTTCAGCAGGCGCCGGATCGCCGCGTCACGCGGCCCCTCAGGCGCCCGCGACGCGAGCACGCGCTGCGGAGCGTGGTGTCCGAGAGCGCCGAGCCACCAGTGGCGCCACGTGTCGGGCGCCTCCTGCGGATCGAGGACGATGTAGTAGTCGGGCATGAGCGCCGAGCCCTCTTCGAAGCGGGCGATGGCCGCCTCGACCTCGAGTTCGAGCACGCCGAGGGTCGAGCGCTCTTCGAAGAGCTCGACCCACGCCGCTGCGACGTGCTCGAGCGGGTCGGCGTCGTGGATGATCCAGGGAGTGCTTGCGGCCGCGATGCGTCGTGTCGCCAGGCCGGGGTCGCTGCCCTGCAGCGCGAGGATCTCGACCCCGGGGATGCCGTCGAAGGTCGCGAGGGCGTCTTCAGACTGCTCCCCGACGATCGCGACGATCGTGCCGGTCGGTGTCATGTGCGCCATGCTCGATATTAAGTCGATCACGCCGCAAGAGGACGGAACGCGCCGCGAGTCCGATCGCCGCCACGACCAGCGACGCGATGATCGGACGGAAGGCCAGCTCGGGGGTGAACGCCGCCATCTCGAACACCCGCAGCGCGTAGTCCGCCATCTCGTTCACCCGGCCCCCGAACACACGCATCCCGGCGGCGGCCGTCACGGCGGTGATCGCCGCGGGCGCGAGCCACACCATCGCGATGCTCACGAGCGCCGCGATGACGCGACCCACGGTTCCCAGACCGGTCCACGCGATCGCGACGCCGACGAGCACCGGCGGCACCCACTGGATCAGCCCCACGATCTCGTACGGGGTCGTCACGCCCATGAACCCCGTGAGCCACGACTGCGTCGCGATCGCCCCGATGGACAGGCCGATGAGCGCCCCGGCGCGCGGCGCACGTGCGATGAGGAACACGACGAGAACCCCGACGAGAAGCGACAAGACGCTGACGACGATGAGTGCGCCGAGATACAGAGCGGACTCCGTCCCGCCGCGAAGCCCGCCGTCGACCGTCACCGCCGTCTGCACGATCGCGATGACCTGGATCACGATGACGCCACTCGAGATGAGCAGGAACCCGCCGCGCGGCAGCCGGGGTCGCAGCGCCCGTGCCGTGATGCCCGCGGCCGCGGCGCCGACGACCAGCAGCGCGAAGATGAGGCTCAGCGAGTACTGGCTGAACGGCAGCATGGCGACGGGCATCGCCTCAGGAGGCGCGTCCACCGCCCACAGGTTCTGCAACGGCAGCCGCATGCCGGTCAAGAGCCACGGCAGCAGCCCCACGAACGCCGCCGCGACGCCGATCAGCGTGCACAGCCACGGCGCCACGGGGCGCGCGGAGCGCGTGGGCTCCGCGGCATCCGTCGATTCGGTGTCCTGGTCGACCGCCTCGCTCACGAGACGCCGCCCACCGAGGCGAGGGCACGATGAACGGATGCCACGGCGCTCGACCCCTCGCCGACAGCCGCCGCCACGCGCTTCATCGATCCGCGGCGCACGTCACCCGCGGCGAACACCCGCGGGAGCGACGTCTCGAACGGCAGTGGTTCGCGTCCGAGCCGCCGCCAGTCCTCGCCAAGCGCGTCGAGCGGGATGTCGACGCCCGTGCGCAGAAAGCCCTCCGGGTCGCGGTCGACCCCGTTGAGCCACGACGTCGCGGGCTCGGCACCGATGAAGCAGAAGAGCCCGCGCGCTTCGACCTCGCCGACGCGGTCGATGTGCACGCGCCGCAGGTACCGGTCGCCGTCCAGGCCGACGACGTGGGAGCGGGTGAGCACCTCGACGCGCGGGTCTTCGAGCAGACGCGTCACGAGGTACGACGACATCCGCCGGCTGAGGTCGTCGCCGCGGACGACGAGGCGCACGGGGCATCCGTTCGATGCGAGGTAGAGAGCAGCCTGGCCGGCCGAGTTCGCGCCGCCGACGACCACGACGGGCGACTCCATCACCTGGCGCAGTTCGAGGGGCGTGGCGGCGTAGAAGATGCCCGAGCCCTCGAAGTCGTTCCATCGGTCGAGGTCGAGCGTGCGGTACGCGGCGCCCGACGTGATGATGGCGCTGCGCGTGTGGATCGTGCGTCCGTCGCGGAGAGTGACCTCGAGGCCCTCGTCGATCGTCGTGAGGCTCACCGCCTCGCACGGCGCGTACACACGCACGCCGAACTTGAGCGCCTGCAACGACGCCTGGCCGATGAGCGCGCGGCCGGTGACGCCGAACGGGAATCCGAGGAAGTTCTCGATCCGCGACGTCGCCGCGGCCTGTCCGCCGGGAGCGACAGCGTCGAGGAGGACGGTGCGGAGGCCTTCGGATGCCCCGTAGATCGCCGCCGCGAGGCCGGCCGGCCCTCCGCCGATGACCGTCAGGTCGACGAAGTCGTCGGTGCTCGCCTGGTAGCTGAGTCCGAGGCGGTCGGCGACGAGCCCGGGCGTCGCGCGCAGGATCGGCTCCCCCTGCACGTAGGCGATCGGAAGGTCCGCTTTCGTGAAGCCGTGCTCCTTGAGGTAGTCCGTGTGGTGCGTCTTGTCGGGGACGTCCTCGAGGTCGATCGCCGTGTGCACGAGGTCGGTGCGCTCGGCGAACCGGCGCAGCGCGAGGAACTCGCTCGACGCCTTCGAGCCGACCAGCTTGAGCGTGAGGGCGGCGGGACCGCTGCGCAGCGACTCGCGCCGCGCCCACAGGGCGTGCAGCAGGATGTCGCACAGCTCGTCGTCCTCGGCCATGAGCCGGCGCAGGTTCTCTTCGCTCACGCGGTACGCGACGCCGGGCTCTGTGACGCGCGCCGACAGGAACGCGGCCTGGCCGTTGAGGAGGCCGAGCTCGCCGAGGAACGAGCGCGGACCGATCGTCGTGATGATGACCTCTCCCACCCAGCCGAGCGGCTCGCGCACGATCTCGACCTGCCCGCTCTCGATGAGCATGAGGTTGTAGGCGCGCTGGCCGGTGCGGAACAGGTAGTCGCCGGGCTTCACCTCCTCCGGCTCGCCGAATTCGAGCAGCCGGGCCCACTGATCGTCGGTCAGATGGGGCGACTGGGCGGGGTCGTGCGCCGGTTCGGGCGCGGCCCCGGCGGATGCCGCAGGCAGGGTTTCGTCTTTCTCGGGGGGCATGCTCCGACGCTACTCGCGGCGCGGCGCACTGTCATCGGGCGGATTCTCGGCTTGAGCCGGGCAGCATCCCGTCGACCAGCGCGGCCAGGCCCACGTGGAAGGTGTCCCGGGCCGCGAGCTCCGGCCAGCGTGCGCCGATCGCGGCGAGCTGCGGCATACGGGGGTCGGCGAAGGTCTCCCGGGCCCAGGCCGCACGGCGCTTCGCGTCTTCGCTGAGCTCGCCGGACCGCGCGCGGACGAGGAGCTCGCCGGCGGTGAGGTACCAGGCGGTCCGGAACAGGTCGACCGCTTGCTCCTGTGTGCACCCGAGCTCGACCGCCGCGGACAGCACTGCGTCCACGACGCGGAGGGCCGGCTCGCCCAAGCGGGGGAGGAAGCCGTCGACGGTGAGCACCTCGGCCGCCCACGGGGTCTCGGCCAGCGCGTCGTGCACCGCGACCATCGCGGTGATGATGCGCTCGCGGGGCTCCTCGGGCAGCTCGACTTCGGCCAGGGCGTGCGCGGCATCCTCATTGAGCAGCTGGATGAGGAGATCCTCGCGGTCGCGCACGTGGTGATAGAGCGTCGTCGTGCCCACATCGAGCTCGGCGGCCAGTCGGCGCAGGGTGAGTCGTCGCCACCCCTCGCGGTCGATGATCCGGCGGGCGGCGGCGAGGATCCGGGCCCGCGACGTCACCGCGGGCCGCCCGCGGCGCGGGGTGGGGGTGGCCTCGGTCATGTCACTCATCCTGCCCTCTTCCGGCCCGGCGGTTTGACTCTCGATCCCCGCCCTCCTTATTTTAGGAACATGTTCCGAAAAAATGAGACCGCCGCTCGGTCGGGATTGACGCTCGCGACCGTGGGCGTGGTGCAGTTCTTGGTCTCCCTGGATCTGTCGGTGGTGAATCTCGGCCTGCCCGAAATCGCGTCGGGCCTCGGGTTCGGGGGCGTCGACGTCACGTGGGTCATCCACGCATATGCGCTCGCCTTCGGCGGACTGCTGCTCCTCGGGGGCAAGCTCGCCGATCGCCACGGCCGTCGGCGAGTCCTCCTCGGTGGGCTCTGCCTCTTCGCGCTCGCGTCGTTGCTCGGCGGCTTCGCCCAGGAGCAGGGCCAGCTCATCGCCGCTCGTGCCGCGCAAGGGGTCGGTGCGGCCGCCCTCGCGCCCGCCGCGCTGGCGATCCTCACCGTGTCCTTCCCGAGCGGTCGCGCCCGTGCGCGGGCGTTCGGCGTGTGGAGCGCGATGAACGCGGCGGGCGGCGCTCTCGGTGTCCTCGTCGGCGGTGTGCTCACCGAGTACGCCGGCTGGCGCTGGGTCATGTGGGTCAACGTCCCCATGGCCGTGCTCGCCGTGGTGCTGGCGTGGTGGGGCGTGGCGGCCGACCCACCCGTGGCGCGCCACGCGCGTCCCGACGTCCTCGGCGCCGTTCTCGGGACGGCGGGGATGACCGCTCTCGTGTACGGGATCGTCGGCACCGACCAGCACGGCTGGATGTCGCCGGTCACCCTCGGCGCGCTCGTCGCGGCATCCGTCCTTCTCGTCGCGTTCGCGGTGGTCCAGCGGATCACCACCCGGGACGCCGTCCTGCCGCTCGCGCTGTTCCGGCTGCGCACCGTGTCGGGGGCGAACGCCTACAACCTCCTGCTCGGCGCCGCGATGGCCTCCGCGTTCTACTTCATGTCGCTGTACCTCCAGGACGTCCTCGGCTACGGTCCCGCGCTCGCGGGGCTGATGCTCCTGCCCTTCGCGCTGGGTGTCGTCGCCGGTTCGTTCCTCGCGATCAGGCTCGGCTCGCGCATGCCGGCCCGCTCGCTGCTCATCTGGGGCGGGCTGCTGACGGCCGCCGGGTTCGCCTGGTTCGGCCGTATCGGCGCCGACGGCACGTTCCTCGCCGACGTCCTCGGCCCGTCGCTGGTGACGAGCATCGGCTTCGGCCTGTGCTTGGGCCCGGTCGTCGCCACCGCCACCGTCGGGGTCGACGAGCGGTACAGCGGTGTGGCCTCCGGCGTGCTCAGCACTTCTCGGCAACTCGGAGCCTCGCTCGGCCTCGCCGTGCTGGGCACCGCCGCGGCCGCGCGCGCCGGCGGCTCCGCGGGCGGCTCCACCGACGTGGACGCGCTCACCGGCGGCTATGCGCTCGGGTTCACGCTCGGCGCGGTCCTGCTCGGCCTGGCCGTCCTCGTCGCCGCCCTCGTCCTCCCGCGGGCCACCGGCCGCACGAGCTCACGAAGCACGACCTCACGAAGCACGACCTCACGAAAGGAGCACCACCACCGTGACCACTCGAACCCGTGACACCCGCACCACTGACACCAGCATCCGAGGCCCGGTCCTGGCCAGCCTGTACACCGGGTTGATCCTCACGGTTCTGTCCGTCGCCTTCGTCTTCGTCGACCGAGCGAGCAGCGGCCTGCTCGCCGCGCACCTGAAGGAGAGCTACCCGTCATACGGCCCCACCCGGATCGAAGAGGCGGTGACCCTGTGGACCACCGTGCTCACGATCGTCGGCGCCCTCGGTGTCGTCGGCTGGATCCTGGCGATCTGGGCCACCCGACGCGGATTCCGGTGGGCGGGCTGGCTGATGGCCACGCTGTTCGCGGTGGGCACCGCCCTCGGGCTGTACCTGCTCACCGTCCGCGACACGTCGGGCGACACCGGGCTGCCGACCGCGCTCGGGGTGATCGGGCTGCTGCCGTCCGCTGCCGGTCTGGCGGCGGTGCTGCTGACGTGGAGATCCCGCAAGTCGGTGACCCGCGGCATGCCCGCCTGAAAGACTGGGTCACCGTGCTCGGAAAGCTGAAGCGCTGGCTGTACGGCGCGGACCGACACCGGCCGGGCGCGTTCATGCGGGCCTTCAACCGGGCAGACGCCGCACCGTCTGGCCGTGGCCGAGGTCGGCGGGGATCGCTTCCTCGTGTCGATGCTCGGCGATGACGTCCGCTGGGTGCGCAACGTGCCGCTTCAGGAGTTCGAGGCGGTGGCGGATCGGCATCCGGTCTTCCGCGTCGGTCGGCGCCGCTAGCCTGACTGTCATGCGAATCCGTCCCGCAGTCGCTTCGGATGCCCCGCGAATCGCCGAGGTGTGGGAGGCGGGCTGGCGAGACGGACATCTGGGGCACGTCCCCGAGGCGCTCGTGCGGCACCGCACGCCGGAGTCCTTCGCCCGCCGCGCGGCCGCCATGATCGACCGCACGTACGTCGCAGAGGTGGACGGGGTGGTCGTCGGGTTCGTGACGCTCAAGGGGGACGAGCTCGAGCAGCTGTTCGTCGATGCGGCCGCGCGCGGCACGGGGGTCGCGAAGGCGCTCCTCGACGAGGGGGCGCGCCGGCTCATCGAGGCGGGGCACGAGCATCCGTGGCTCGCCGTCGTCACCGGCAACGCCCGCGCCCGTCGCTTCTACGAGCGCGAAGGCTGGCGCGACGCGGGCCCGCTCCCGTATGAGGCGCCCATCGAGGGAGGCTCGGTCACGGTCGACGGACGCCGGTACGAGCTCGTCCGATAGAGGATCCCGGATCGTGACGCACACCCTCACCCGCGAGCAGGCGCGCCGAATCATCGTGCGAGCCCAGCTGCTCGACGCCGCCCGCCCGGGGGACGTCGTCGAGGTCGCCGAGCAGCTCGGCCAGATCAAGATCGACCCGACGTCGGTCATCGCGCCGTGCGAGCACACCATCATGTGGTCGCGCATCGGCTGGTCGTACGAGCCGGGCCAGCTGCAGAAGGCGGTGGAGGAAGACCGGGTGCTGTTCGAGCTCGGCGGGATGTTCCACCCGATGAGCCTGCTGCCGCTCATGATGCCGGGCATGCGCACGTGGCCGCGCCGCAAGAGCACGCGCGAGTGGCTCGAGGCCAACGACCGGTTCCGCAAGGACGTGCTCGCGCGGCTGCGCGCCGACGGTCCTCTCCTCGCGAGCGCCATTCCCGACACCGCACAGGTCAGCCGCCCGCCCGACGGCTGGTCGGGCTCGAACCAGGTGCCGATCATGCTCGACTTCCTCTCGCGGCAGGGTGTCGTCGCGATCACGCGGCGCGAGGGCCGGCACCGCGTGTGGGATCTCGCGGAGCGCGTCTACCCGCAGGATCTCCCCGAGCTCGATCCTGAAGAGGCGAAGCGGATGCTGCACGAGCGCACCCTGCAGGCGACCGGCATCGGACGATCGCACTGGTGGTGGTCGCCCGTCGGCGACGCCGGCGAGCCGGCCACGGTCGAAGGCAGCACCTGGAAGTTCCGCGTCGACCCAGAGGCGCTCGCCGCATTGGACGACGACCGCGGCGGCCGCGTCGCATTCCTCAACCCATACGACGGTCTGCTGTTCGACCGCGGGAGGCTCGAGGAGGTGTTCGAGTTCACATACGTGCTCGAGCAGTTCAAGCCGAAGGCGCAGCGAGTGTACGGCTACTTCGCGCATCCGATCCTGCTCGGCGACCGGTTCGTCGGCATGCTCGACGCCGAGGTCGACCGCAAGGCGGACGTGCTGCGCGTCAACGCCGTCCACGAGTTCCTGCCGTTCGAGCCCGAGGAGATGGACATGGTGCGCGCCGAGATCATGGACCTCGGCGAGTGGCTGGGGGTGCCGGTGACGGGGCTCGGCTGACTAGGCTCGCCCGCATGTCCATCAAGCTCGAGAACGTCGGCGTCGCCGTTCGAGACCTCGAAGAGGCGATCGCGTTCTTCACCGACCTAGGCCTGACCGTGCTCGGCCGCGATGAGATCAGCGGCGAGTGGGCCGACACCGCCGTGGGTCTCGACGGCAACCACGCGCGCATTGCGGTGCTGCAGACCCCGGACGGCACCGGTCAACTCGAGTTCTTCGAGTACATCCACCCCGACGCGATCGAACGCGACCCCGTCCTGCCGAACGAGATCGGCATGCACCGGGTCGCGTTCTCGGTCGACGACCTCGACGAGGCGCTCGCGATCGCGGCGAAACACGGATTCCACCCGCTGCGCGGCGTCGCGAACTACCAGGACGTGTACAAGCTCACTTACCTGCGCGGTCCGAGCGACATCCTCGTGATGCTGGCGCAGGACCTGACGAAGGGGTGACGTGGCGGAGGATGGGGGATTCGAACCCCCGAGGGCTTGCACCCAACACGCTTTCCAAGCGTGCGCCATAGGCCACTAGGCGAATCCTCCAGGAGGCCCCGGAGGGCCACAGGCCATCCTACCGTGCCCTCCACCCCGCTCCCGACCGCGGCCGCGCCCCGGGCCCCGAGCCCCGAGCCCCGAGCCAGCCGAGATTGCGCGAACGACGGCGGATGCCGGCATCCGGTGGTGATTCGCGCAATCTCGACGTTGTCACGCCCGAACCCGGGAACGGGCCCGCGCCCCCGCACCGGCGTAGAGGCTGCCGGGGCGGATGACGAGCGACCGCGGCGCCAGGATCGCGAGGATTCGACGCGGCAGCTCGACCTCGGCGAGCATCGCACGCGACACCGAGACCGCCGCGTTCGCGATCGCCTCTCCCTGCCAGAAGCCGTGCTTGCCGCCGGGCGCGTAGCTCGCGCGCTCGATCGCGCTGATGAGGAGACTCATGTCGGCCGGGGGAGCACCGTGCTGCTCGACGAGCCGTGTGCCGAGACTCCTCGCGCTCTCGGACGCCGGAACGCTCACGCCGAGGTCGATCGCGACGTCTTGGACGACGGTCCAGGCGGATGCCGCATCGCCCGTGCGCGCGGCCGCGAGAAGCTGCCGGCGCCGCATCTCCCGCACGATCCCGGGAATCGCGAGGGCGAACAGGATGCCGAGGACGACGGTCGCGGCGGGCGTGAGGTCGAGCGGGCCGGTGGCCGAGGCATCCGTCGATCCCGAATCGTTCGGACCGCCGTCATCGGGGGAGAGCCCCGGGGCGGAGGACGGGGCCGTGCTCGGCAGCGGAGTGGCCGGGTCCGCGGGGTCGTTCGGCCCGCCCTGCGACGCCGCGGGCGAGAAGGCGGTCGGCGTGCCGAGGCTGTTGGTGGGCTCGAACTGCACCCAGCCGATGCCGTCGAAGTAGACCTCGGGCCACGCGTGCAGGCGGCCGCTCGTGACCGTGTACACCGTCTGACGGTCGATCGCGTCGGTCGTCGCCTCGCCGGGGAGATACCCGACGACGATGCGCGACGGCATGCCGAGCGTGCGCGCCATGAGCGCGAACGCCGATGCGAAGTGCACGCAGTACCCGGCCCGGTTCTCGAGGAACCGGGCGACCGCCTCGGCACCCGTGCCGTCGAATCCGTCCTCGACAGGCGCTTCGAGCGAGTACTGGAACTCGCTCGAACGGAACCACGACTGCAGCGCGATGAGGCGGTCGTAGTCGGTCGCCGCGTCGGCGGTCACCTCCTGTGCGAGCTGGGCCACGATGGGCGGAAGATCCGTCGGGATCTGCGTCGTCTCGTCGCGCTGCTCGTTCGCGCGCGAGGGCCGCGCCCGGATCTGCTCGAGCGTGGGTCGCGGCACGTGGCTGACCACCTCGTACACCTGGCCCTGCGTCGAGCCCGACCGCGCCGTGACGGTGCGGTTGTACGGCACGGCCGCCCACTGACCCGTGAGCCCGGTGACCTCGACCGCCGGGTACGACACCGGCAGCCACGGCGACGACAGGTTCAGCACCTCGACGTTCGTGCGGTACTCCGCGACGTCGATGTTCGGCGCGACGCTGATCTCACTGAGCCCTTCGGGCCCGTCCAGCGGGACGCTGCGGACGCGATCGGGATTCCACACCGCGCCGTCGAACCCGGTGAGGGTCGCGACGCGCAGGTACGGCGGCGACGGCGCGTTGCTGCGCATGACGAGCACCTCGATCTCGCGAGGCCGCCGCAGGTCGTCGCCGAGCTCGAGGGTCACGTCGATCCCGGTGCCGGGGCCCAGCCCGCCCGCGCCCGCGCGCACGGTGGGCTCGGGGAGCAGTGGCGAGGCCACGACGGCGACCACGACCGCGATCGCGCCGATGCCGAGCGCCGTCGCGGGCACCCCGGCGGTCCGCTCGGCGTCGCGCTCCTTCTGTCGTTCGCGCGCCCGAGTGTCGGCGCGCATGAGGAACAGGATCGCCGCTGCGAGCAGCACGAACGCCATCACATCGGCGTCGCTCGGCACCGCGATCGCGGGGATCAGCGAGACGGCGATGAGTCCGATGGCGGCGAGGAGCGGCATCCGCGCCGTCAGCACGACGTGATCGATGACGATCGTGAGCAGACCCGTCGTCGCGACGATGAGGAACGACAGCGCGATGCCGGCTTCCAGCGGGGCCGCACCCAGAGCGATCTCCTCGGATGCCACGCCCACGAGCCGCGGAACCTGACGCGTGATCGTCTCCGGCGTCGGGATCACCCACAGCAGGGCCGTGTCGCGCAGGAACACGAGCGACACGAACACGACCCACACGGCCGCCTCGATGAGCGAGACCGCGATCGCCGCGAGCCGGTAGCGGCGCGCGACATAGCCCGCCGCGAGGATGCCCGCCGTCAGGATGACCGCCCCGAGCAGCCACCCGCTCGGGCGCACGACGCGCATGAGCGGCAGCAGCGCCGCGAACACCGCGACGAGCACGCCCGCCGTGAGCGTGAGGTCGGCGCCGCGACGGCCCGCCCGGACGTCGTCGATGATCCCGGTGGGATCGCGATCACTGGAGGACATTCGCCGCTGCCCTGTCCACCGCGTTGACCCACGCCGGAGTGATCTCCGACTCCTCGCCGATGCGTCCGACCCGCCAACCGAGATCCGCCGCCCGCTCGAGCGACCCCGCCGACGGCGAGACCGTCAGCAGCACCGGGAGCGTCGAGTGGTGCACGATCGGGGCGAGGGCGGCGGCATCCGCAGTGTCGAATCGACCGGTGATGACGACCACCGGACCCGTCATGACGCCGGAGAAGACGCGCGACAGCTGCTGCAGATGGTCGTCGCGCCGCGCCATGAGCTTCGCGAAGCCGTTGATGACGAGCTCGACCTCGATCATGTCGCCGCCGTCGATGCGCTCCGCGAGCTGCGTGCCGTCGGAGTCGATCACCTCGACCGCGTAGCCGTCGTGCGCGAGACGGGCGATGACGGATGCCGCCGCCGACACCGCGATCTCGAAGCCGGGGTCCGCGCCGGGGGCCTGCATCGCCTCGCCCGCCCAGCGCAGCACGCCGCGGTCGAGCACGACCGTGGCCTCGGGCGTGGACTCCTGCTCCTCCTGCCGCACCATGAGCTCGTCGCGGTGCGCCGTCGCGCGCCAGTGGATGCGCCGCATCGAGTCGCCGGGCACGTACGGCCGCGCGATGAGGTTGTCGGCGCCCTGGCCGAGCTGCGTGGTCGTCGTGTGCAGCATGCCGCCCGCCTCACCGGCGAAGTTGCGGAGCGCGGGGAGGTCGACGACGGCGGGCGCGATCGTGATGTGGGTCTTCTCGCCGAAGATGTTGCGGCGGCGTGCGAGGCCGAACGGGTCGGTCGAGCGCACCGACAGCGGACCGATCGGATGCACCCCGCGCCGCGTGCCCGTGACGGTATACGTGAGCTCCACGATGCGGTCCGATCCGCGCAGCCCGGACCCGAGGGCGGGGAACACGCCGTGCGCGTCGCCCGCGACGCCCTTGGGCAGAGTGTCCTGCCACACGCCCGGGGGCGTGGGGAACGCCGTCCGTACGCCGACCCGCACCGTGACGCGCGCGTCGCGTCCCACGGATGCCACATCCGGCATGAACGATCGCGCGACGGTGTCAGCACGTCGCGTGAGGTACAGCGAGGCGATGCTCGCCCCCAGCACCGCCACGAGGAGCATCCCGAAGTACACGAGCTCGGGGATCCCCACCTCGTTCGCGATGATGAAGCACGCGATCGCGAGCACCAGCGCGCCTGTGCCCCGTGCGGTGAGCGGCCACAGGCGGTTCATGACGGATGCCTCACTGGCGGGTCGCGAGCGGCACCCGCACGCTCGCGGCGATGCGGTCGAGGATCGTCGCGATCGCATCGGCCGTCGAACGGGCGCGTGCGCCGCCCGCCGACCGGGTCGGGATGAGCCGATGCGTGAAGACGGAGTGCAGGAGCGCGGTCACGTCGTCGGGGATGACGAACCCGCGCCCGTCGAGCGCGGCCCACACCTTGGCGGCACGCACGAGCTGCAGCGTCGCGCGGGGGCTCGCGCCCAGGCGCAGATCGGGATGCGTGCGCGTGGCGGCCGCGAGGGCGACCGCGTACTCCTCGATGGCCGGCGCGACGTGCACGGCGCGTGCCCACGCGATGAGCTCGGCGACGCGCGTGCTCGAGACGACCGGGGCGATCGAGTCGAGGGGGTTGACGGTGTCGCGCTGCCGCAGCATGAGCGCCTCGGAGCTCGCGTCGGGATACCCCATCGAGATGCGCATCATGAAGCGGTCGCGCTGCGCCTCGGGGAGGGCGTACGTGCCCTCCATCTCGAGCGGGTTCTGCGTCGCGACGACGAGGAACGGGTCGGGCAGCGGGTAGGTCTGTCCGTCGACCGTGACCTGGCCCTCCTCCATCGCCTCGAGGAGCGCGGACTGGGTCTTGGGGGAGGAGCGGTTGATCTCGTCGGCGATGACGATGTTCGCGAAGATCGCGCCCGGCTTGAACTCGAACTCGCGATCGACCGGGTTGAAGACGCTCACGCCCGTGACATCGCCGGGGAGCAGGTCGGGGGTGAACTGGATGCGGCGAACGGTCGCGTCGACGGATGCCGCAAGGGCGCGCGCGAGCATCGTCTTGCCGACGCCGGGCACGTCCTCGATGAGCAGGTGTCCCTCGGCGAGCAGGCACACGAGTGCGGAGCGCACGGCGTCGGGCTTGCCGTCGATGACGCGCGCCACCGAGTCGAGGATCGCGGTCGTCGCGCGCGCGAAGCCCTCGGCTGTGAGAGCCGCGGGCGCGGCATCCGTGGTCGTGTCGTCTGTCGCGATCTCTGTCATGCGACTCCCCTCGCCGCCCGAGGAACGGCTCCTAGAACGGGCGACTCTGCCCGATCTGTCGATCGTAACAATCGGGGAAGCAGGTCGGCCTGTGAGATCGACACGAGTCCTTGCCGCGCAACCGGTCGCAGGACCGGCATGATGTGGCCATGACGGATGCCGGAACAGGTGCTCCTGGGGACGCACCGAAGAGATCGCGCTGGCCGCTCATCGCTCTCCTCGCCGGGGTCGCGGCCGTCGTCGTGATCGCGCTCATCGCGGTGTTCGCGCGCGGCGGCCCCGTCGAGTACGCGGAAGACACCCCCGAGGGCGTCGTGCAGCGCTACTCGCAGGCGGTCATCGACGGTGACACACAGACCGCGCTCGACCACCTCGTGCCCGATCTCGCCGAGAGCTGCGAGAGGCAGCAGCCGGGCACGGACGACCTCCGCGTGACGCTCGTGGAGAGCACGGAGCGCGAGGACTCGGCGCGCGTCGAGGTGATCGTCGCGACCGTGTACGAGTCGGGGCCGTTCGGCGCGAACGAGTACCGCAGCGAGGAGGCGTTCGATCTCGTCCGCGTCGGCGGGCAGTGGTACGTCGACGTTGCGCCGTGGCAGCTCACGATCTGCTTCGACACCGGGCTCCGATGATGGCCACCACCGCAACCGGCCGGGCGCAGACCGTCGTGCGCCGCATCATCGTCTTCGTCCTCCTCCTGACTCTCGTCGTGATCGCCGCGATCGGCATCGCGGGCCTGATCGAGAGGATCATCGGCGCGGGCGCCACCCTCGCGGGCGACGACGCGGGCCTCGCACGGTCTCTCGCGTTCGCCATCATCGGCGCGCCGCTCGCCGGCGTGCTGTGGTGGTGGGAACGTCGGCGCCTTGCGTCCGACGCGTTCGAGCGGGCCTCTCTCGTGTGGACGCTCTACCTCACGGTCGCCACCCTCGCGGCGCTCATCACCTCGGTGTCGGCGCTCGCGATCACCGTGAACGCCGGCATCGACGGGCGGTGGCAGCCCGCGGATGCGGCGGCCGCGATCGTGTGGGCGGGGATCTGGGTGTGGCACCGCCACATGCGTCGCAGCCCGGTGACCGCACCGACGCGGCTGCCGCTGCTCCCCGTGCAGCTGTCGGCGCTGTACGGGCTCGTGGTCGCGGCATCCGGTGCCGTCAACGCGATCGCCGCGCTCGTGTCGGAAGCCCTCGTGGGCGTCGCACCCGTGCTCGCCGACTCGCGCACGTGGTTCGTGCCGGTGCTCCAGGCGCTCGTGTGGCTCGCGGTAGGCATGGTCGTCTGGTGGTGGCACTGGTTCCGCGAAGGGGCGCGCGACGAGCGCGGCGGCTTCGCGACCGTCGTGCTCGTCGTCATCATCGGCGCCTCCGCCGCGACGGCCCTCCTCGGGCTCGGAACAGTGCTGTTCGTGGTGCTGCGACTGCTGTTCGACACGGATGCCCCCGCCGAGATGCTCTCGCCGCTCGGCCCCGCGATCGGAGCGGCGCTCGTCGGCGCGATCGTCTGGGACTACCACCGTCAGGTCATGTCCGCCCGCTCGGAGCGCGCGCGCCGCGCCGCCCGCCTCGTGGTCTCGGGCGTCGCGCTCATCGGCGCCGCGAGCGGCTTCGGCGTCGTGATCAACGCGCTGCTCGCGACCCTCGGCCCGACGCTCGTCGACTCGAACCCGCGCACGCTCCTGCTCGGAGGGCTCAGCGCCCTCGTCGTCGGTGCGCCCGTGTGGTGGATCGCGTGGGGTCCCCACCGGGCGGTGGGCGAGACGGATGCCGCAGACCCCGCCCGCCGCGTGTACCTCGTCGTCGTGTTCGGCGCGAGCGCGATCGTCGCCCTCGTCGCGCTCCTGGTGATCGGGTACCGCGTGCTCGAGGTGCTCATCGTCGGGGGAGCGGGCGGGCTCATCGAGCACATCCGCGCACCGTTCGGTCTCCTGTGCGCGACGGCCGTCGTGTTCGCCTACCACCTCGTGATCTGGCAGCGCGATCGCCGCGTCGCGCCGACCACGACGGCCCCCGAGCGGCCCGCCCTCGCGAGAGTCGTCCTCGTCGCCGGGGGCGAGGCGGACCCGATCGCGACGCACATCCGCGCCGAGCTCGGGGTGCCCGTCACGGTGTGGCGGACGACCGACGACGGCGGAGCGCTCGGAGACGAGGCGATCCCCGGGCTGGTGGAGTCGCTGCGCGGCGTGTCGGCGCGACGTGCGCTCGTCATCGCCGAGGCCGCGGGCGCGCGGGTCATTCCGCTCGAGGAGTGACCGACCCTCGGCAGCAGGCAGCCCTCCGGAGCAGGTAGACTGTCGGAAGCTCTCCGCGAGGCGGCATCCAGGCCAACTCCCCCAGGACGGAAACGTAGCAAGGGTAACCGGGCTCTGCCGGGTTCGCGGAGAGTCTTACTTTTCCCCGCCGCGCCAATAGGCTCTCGGTGTGGCGCAGAGCATCTACATCACGTCCGCCGAAGGCCACTCCGGAAAGTCCACCGTCGCACTCGGTGTGCTCGACGCGCTGAGCCGCGCGACGCCCAAGGTCGGCGTGTTCCGCTCCATCGCCCGCTCGACGGTCGAGCGCGACTACGTGCTGGAGATGCTCCTCGCGCACGACGGCGTCGACCTCGACTACGACGACTGCATCGGCGCGACCTACGACGAGGTGCGAGCCGATCCGGATGCCGCGCTCGCCACGATCGTCGAGCGGTACAAGTCCGTCGAGGCGCGGTGCGACGCGGTCGTGATCGTGGGTTCGGACTACACGGATGTCGGCAGCCCCGCCGAGCTCGGCTACAACGCGCGCATCGCGGCGAACCTCGGTGTACCCGTACTCCTTGTGCTCGGGGGCCGCACGGTCGACGCCAAGCCCGAGCAGCTCGGTTCGTCGCAGCCCCGCACTCCGGCCGAGATGGGGCAGCTCGCGCACCTCGCGATCGCGGAGCTCGCGCACGGACGCGCCGAGCTCTTCGCGATCGTCGCGAACCGCGCCGATCCGGAGCACAAGACGGAGACGATCGCAGCGATCAGGCAGGCGATCGCGGCGGCGCATCCGCGGCACACCGACGGCGCCGTGCCGGTGTGGGCGATCCCCGAGGACCCGTACCTGGTCGCGCCGTCGATGCGCGGCATCATGCGGTCGCTCGGCGGGGAGCTCGTCTCCGGCGACCCGGAGCTGCTGACGCGTCCGGCCCTCAGCGTCGTCGTCGCCGGCATGTCCATGGTGAACGTGCTGCCGCGGCTGCTGGAGGGCGCCGTCGTGGTGATCGCCGCCGACCGGTCCGAAGTCCTGCTGGCGACGCTGCTCGCGAACTCGTCGGGAACGTTCCCGTCGCTCGCCGGCATCGTGCTCAACGGGCCGTTCGAGATCCCCGACCCCGTTCGGCGGCTCATCGACGGCCTCGGCTCGAAGCTGCCGATCGTCACGAGCCCCTATGGCACGTACGAGACCGCGGTGCGGATCATGGGCACGCGCGGGCGCCTCGCCGCCGACTCGCAGCGGCGCTACGACACCGCGCTCGCCCTCTTCGAGACCAACGTCGACACCGAGGAGCTCACGCGCGCGCTCGGCGTGGCGCACGCGACGGTCGTGACGCCCCTCATGTTCGAGTTCCAGCTCATCGAGCGCGCGCGGTCGCAGCGCAAGCGCATCGTGCTGCCGGAGGGGGACGACGACCGCATCCTGCGCGCCGCGGGCACCGTGCTCAAGCGCGGCATCGCCGATCTCGTGATCCTCGGCGAGCCGGGCGACGTGCGGGCACGCGCGACCGAGCTCGGCGTCGACCTGGGCGAAGCCCGGCTGCTGAGCCCGTTCGACCCGGAGCACGTGCATCGCTTCGCGGAGGAGTACGCGCGCGTGCGCGCCCACAAGGGCGTCACGTACGAGAAGGCGGCGGACACGGTCACGGATGTGTCGTACTTCGGCACGATGATGGTGCACCTCGGACTCGCCGACGGCATGGTCTCGGGCGCAGCCCACACGACCGCGCACACGATCCGCCCCGCGTTCGAGGTCATCAAGACCAAGCCCGGTGTGTCCGTCGTCTCGAGCGTCTTCTTCATGGCGCTCGCCGACCGCGTGCTCGTGTACGGCGACTGCGCCGTGGTGCCCGATCCGACGAGCGAGCAGCTCTGCGACATCGCGATCTCGTCCGCCGGCACCGCACGTCAGTTCGGCATCGAGCCGCGCATCGCCATGCTGTCGTACTCGACGGGGGAGTCGGGTTCGGGCGCCGACGTCGAGAAGGTGCGCGAGGCGACCGCGCTCGTCCGCGAGAGAGCACCCGAGCTGCTCGTCGAGGGGCCGATCCAGTACGACGCCGCCGCCGACGCGGCGGTCGCCGCGACGAAGATGCCCGACTCGCAGGTCGCCGGCCGCGCGACGGTGTTCATCTTCCCCGACCTCAACACGGGCAACAACACGTACAAGGCGGTGCAGCGCTCCGCGGGGGCCGTCGCGATCGGGCCCGTGCTGCAGGGGCTCAACAAGCCGATCAACGACCTGTCGCGCGGCGCGCTCGTGCAGGACATCGTCAACACGATCGCGATCACCGCGATCCAGGCGCAGGGGGAGTCCGCGTGAGTGTCGTCCTGGTCGTCAACAGCGGCTCCTCGTCGTTCAAGTACCAGCTCATCGACATGGACACCGAGCAGGTGCTCGCGACCGGCCTCGTCGAGCGCATCGGGCAGGCCGACGGAACGTCACGCCACACCGTCACCAACCCGAACCGCGAGGGCCCCGCCACCGCGATGCTCGACGCGACATTCACGCGGCAGCTGCCGATCCCCGACCACACCGCAGGTTTCCGAGTGATGCTCGACGCGTTCTCCGAGCACGGGCCGCTGCTGGAGGAGCATCCGCCCATCGCCGTCGGCCACCGCGTCGTGCACGGCGGGGCGCGCTTCTTCGAGCCGACCCTCATCACACCTCTCGTCGAGATCAACATCGAGGACCTCTCCGAGCTCGCACCGCTCCACAATCCGCCGAACCTCGAGGGCATCAAGGCCGCACGGATCACGTTCCCCGACGTGCCGCACGTCGCCGTGTTCGACACCGCGTTCCACCAGACGCTCCCGCCCGCGGCCTACACGTACGCGATCGACGCCGACCTCGCCGCCTCCCACCGCGTGCGGCGCTACGGCTTCCACGGCACGAGCCACAAGTTCGTGAGCGAGGCGGCGGCGGAATTCCTCGGCCGCCCGCTCGCCGACCTCACGCAGATCGTGTTCCACCTCGGCAACGGCGCGTCGGTCACCGCGGTCGACGGCGGACGCTCGGTCGACACGTCGATGGGCATGACGCCGCTCGAAGGTCTCGTGATGGGCACGCGCTCGGGAGACATCGACCCCGCCGTCCTCTTCCACCTCGCCCGGCGTGCACAACTGTCGGTCGACGATCTCGACGACCTGCTCAACAAGCGCAGCGGACTGCTGGGCCTCGCGGGCGTCAGCGACATGCGCGACATCGAGGCGGGCGTCGACAGGGGGGATGCCGCAGCCACCCTCGCCTTCGACGTGTACATCCACCGCCTGCGCGCGTACGCGGGTGCGTACATGGCCGCCCTCGGCGGTGCCGACGTGATCTCCTTCACGGCGGGCGTCGGCGAGAACTCCGCGCGCGTGCGCGCCGCCGCGCTCGCGACCTTCGGGTTCGCGGGGATCGAGATCGACGAGGCTCGGAACACGGAGCGGCGGGGCGGCATCCGCGTGATCTCGACGGATGCGTCGCGCACGACGGTCCTCGTCGTGCCGACGAACGAGGAGCTCGAGATCGCGCGCCAGACGCTCGCGGTCGCACAGTCCTGACTCAGGGTGTGCGCTCAGGTTCGGCGCGACTACGCTTGCAGGGATCCCGCCAGCACCCTGCCCGGAGGCCCGCTTTCGCCGTGACGTCCCTTCCCGACCTCACCACGTACGACGCCGTGCTGTTCGACCTCGACGGCGTCCTCACCCCGACCGCGGAAGTGCACATGCACGCGTGGCGTGCGATGTTCGAGGAGCTCTTCGCCCAGTGGGGCATCGAGCCGCCGTACACCGATGACGACTACTTCGCCTACCTCGACGGCAAGAAGCGCTACGACGGCGTCGCGAGCCTGCTCCACAGCCGCGACATCGAGGTGCCGTGGGGCGACCCGTCCGACCCGCCGAGCGCCGACACCGTGTGCGGCATCGGCAACCGCAAGAACGAGGTGTTCGAGCGCGTCCTCCGCCAGGAGGGCATCGCTCCGTACCCGGGCTCGCTCGCGCTGCTCGACCGACTGAAGGAAGCCGGAGTCCCCGTCGCGGTCGTGTCGAGCTCGAAGAACGCCGGCGAGGTGCTCGATGTCGCCGGCATCCGCGACCGCTTCGCCGTCGTCATGGACGGCGTCATCGCCGAGCGCGACCAGCTCGCCTCCAAGCCCGCTCCCGACGTCTTCATCGAGGCTGCCCGCATGCTCGGCGCCGAGCCCGCGCGCAGCGCGGCCGTCGAGGATGCGCTCAGCGGCGTGAAGTCCGCCGCACAGGGCGGCTTCGGCCTCGTGGTCGGGGTCGACCGCGGCGTCGGAGCCGACGTGCTGCGCGAGGCCGGTGCCCACATCGTCGTCGATGACCTGGAGGAGTTCATCGCATGATCGACCGCGACCGCTTCCCCGTGGATCCGTGGCGGCTCGTCGAGCGCTCGATCGATCTCGAAGACGTCGGCGTGACCGAGACCCTGTTCGCCGTCGCGAACGGCTACCTCGGACTGCGCGGAAACTTCCCCGAGGGGCGCCACGAGTACGAGCACGGCACCTACATCAACGGGTTCCACGAGACCTTCCAGATCCGTCACGCCGAGAACGCGTACGGCTTCGCCGAGATCGGGCAGACGATCATCAACGCGCCCGACGCGAAGGTCATGCGCGTGTACGTCGACGACGAGCCGCTGTCTCTCGACGTCGCCGACGTGCGCGAGTACGAGCGCGTGCTCGACATGCGCGAGGGCGTGCTGCGGCGCCACATCCGGTGGATGACGCCGTCGGGCAAGGACGTCGTCGTCGAGGACGAGCGCTTCGTCTCGTTCGAGGAGAAGCACCTCGCCGTGCTGCGCCTGTCGATCACGGTCCTCAACTCCGACGCGCCCGTCACGATCAGCTGCCAGGTGATCAACCGTCAGGACGGCGAGAACGTCTACGGCGGCACGCCGATCGTGCCGAAGAAGGCGGGGTTCGACCCCCGCAAGGCCGAGCGCATCGAGGAGCGCGTGCTCCAGCCGCAGGAGTACTGGCAGGACGAGAACCGCTCCGCCTTCGGCTACCGCGTGACCCAGTCCGGCATGGCGCTCGGCGTCGCCGCCGACCACGTCGTCGAGACCGAGAACGAGGTCGAGGCGCGCCGGCTCATCGAGCCCGACATCGCGAAGAACGTGTTCCGCGTGCACGCGCGCGCGGGCGTTCCGACGACGGTCACGAAGTTCGTGGCGTACCACACGTCGCGCGGCGTCCCCCCGCGCGAGCTCGTCGACCGCTGCCGTCGCACGCTCGACCGCGCGATGGCGACCGGGTGCGACGCGCTGCTCGCGCACCAGGCCGAGTGGCTCGCCGGGTTCTGGGATCGCTCCGACGTGCGCATCGCGGGTCACGACGACCTGCAGCAGGCGACGCGCTGGTGTCTGTTCCAACTCGCTCAGGCGTCGGCGCGCGCCGACGGGCTCGGCGTGCCCGCGAAGGGAATGACGGGCTCGGGCTACAGCGGCCACTACTTCTGGGACACCGAGATCTACGTCCTGCCGTTCCTCACGTACACGACGCCGCAGTGGGCGCGGAACGCACTGCGGATGCGGTACCTCATGCTCCCCGCCGCCCGCCGCCGCGCGTTCCAGTTGAACGAGGCAGGTGCGCTCTTCCCGTGGCGGACGATCAGCGGTGAAGAGGCATCCGCCTATTACGCCGCCGGCACGGCGCAGTTCCACATCAACGCCGACATCGTCTACGCCCTCGCGAAGTACGTGCGGGCGACGGGCGACCAGGACTTCCTGCACCGCGAGGGCATCGACATCGCGGTCGAGACGGCTCGCCTGTGGACGACGCTCGGGTTCTGGCGCACGAGCGACGACGGCGAGCGCACGTTCCACATCCACGGCGTGACCGGCCCCGACGAGTACACGACCGTCGTGAACGACAACCTGTTCACGAACGTCATGGCGCGGTTCAACCTGCGCTTCGCGGCGCGCGTGGTGCGCGAGCTCGCCGCCGCCGACGGCGAGGCGTTCCGCACGATGGTGACGCGCCTCAACCTCGAAGCGGGCGAGGCGGATGCGTGGGAGCGCGCCGCCGAGGCGATGTACATCCCCTTCAGCCCGGCGCTCGGCATCCACCCGCAGGACCACGTGTTCCTCGAGCGCGAGATCTGGGATCTCGAGAACACGCCGGCCGACAAGCGGCCGCTCCTGCTGCACTACCACCCGCTCGTGATCTACCGGTACCAGGTGCTCAAGCAGGCCGACGTCGTGCTCGCGCTGTTCCTGCAGGGCAACCACTTCTCGCCCGAGGACAAGCTCGCCGACTTCGAGTACTACGACCCGCTGACCACGGGGGACTCGACTCTCTCCGCCGTCGTGCAGTCGATCCTCGCCGCAGAGGTGGGCTACCAGGACCTCGCGCTCGAGTACTTCCGCCAGTCGCTCTTCGTCGACCTCGCCGACCTGCACCACAACGCCGCCGACGGCGTGCACGTCGCGTCGGCCGGCGGCGTGTGGACCGCGCTCGTGTGCGGCTTCGGCGGCATGCGCGACCACTTCGGCGAGCTCACCTTCGACCCGCGCCTGCCCGCGGCGTGGCCCGAGCTCTCGTACGCGCTGGAGTGGCAGGGCACGCGCCTCGACATCACGCTGCGCCGCGACTCGCTCACGGTGCGCGCGTCGGAGGACGGCACGCACGTCGGCTTCAGCGTGCGGGGCACGCCGTACATGATCGGACCGGGCGAAGAGGTCGTCGTGCCGCTCGCCGACCAGGGCCCGATCATCCCGGGCCGCCCGACGCAGCGCCAGTTCGCCGACATCCGTCGCGAGGACGGGACGCTCCTGTCGGCGTCGGTGCCGACGGTCACCTCGACGATCCCGGTGATCGTGCCCGACCCCGACGGGCACGTGCCGATCGACGTCTAGCGCACCGCCCGAGTCGACCGCCGCGATGTCGTCGGCACGCCGTAGGCTGTGGGGGTGACCACCGCCCTCTACCGCCGCTACCGGCCCGAGACGTTCGGCGAGATGATCGGTCAGTCGCAGGTCACCGAACCGCTCATGACCGCGCTGCGCGGCGACCGCGTCGGCCACGCCTACCTCTTCTCCGGCCCGCGCGGGTGCGGCAAGACGACGTCCGCGCGCATCCTCGCGCGCTGCCTCAACTGCGCCGAGGGCCCCACCGACACGCCGTGCGGCACGTGCGAGAGCTGCATCGAGCTGGGGCGCAACGGCGGCGGGTCGCTCGACGTCGTCGAGATCGACGCGGCCTCGCACAACGGCGTCGACGACGCCCGCGACCTGCGCGAGCGCGCGGTGTTCGCGCCCGCGCGCGATCGCTACAAGATCTTCATCCTCGACGAGGCGCACATGGTGACGCCGCAGGGCTTCAACGCGCTGCTCAAGCTCGTCGAAGAGCCGCCCGACCACGTCAAGTTCATCTTCGCGACGACCGAGCCCGAGAAGGTCATCGGCACGATCCGCTCGCGCACGCACCACTATCCGTTCCGCCTCGTACCGCCCGCCGCGATGCTCGCGTACGTCGAAGAGCTGTGCGCGCAGGAGGGCGTCGAGGTCGAGGCGGGTGTGCTCCCGCTCGTCGTGCGGGCCGGCGGCGGCTCGCCGCGAGACACGCTGTCGCTGCTCGACCAGCTGATCGCGGGGTCGGATGCGGCGGACTCCGGAGCCGTGCGCGTGCAGTACGCGCGGGCGGTGTCGCTCCTCGGCTACACGCACGCCGAGCTCCTCGACGAGGTGGTCGACGCGTTCGCGTCGGCGGATGCCGCCGCGGCGTTCGCCGCGGTCGACCGCGTCGTGCAGACGGGGCAGGACCCGCGGCGCTTCGTCGACGACCTGCTCGAGCGTCTGCGCGATCTCATCGTCGTCGCGGCGACGGGCGAGGGCGCGGCGGCCGTGCTGCGCGGCGTCTCGACCGACGACCTCGCCCGGTACCGGCGCCAGGCCGACGCGTTCGGCGCCGCGCGCCTCTCGCGCACGGCCGACATCGTGATCGCTGCCCTCGACGAGATGACGGGTGCGACATCGCCGCGCCTGCAGCTCGAGCTCATGGTGGCGCGCGTGCTGACGTACGCGACGGCGCCCGCCGCCGCTGCTGCGCCCGTCGCTGCGGTGCCGGCGGCCGCTCCCGCTGCTGCCCCGGCTCCCGCACCGGCACCCGCACCGGCACCCGCGCCCGAGCCTGCCGCGGATCCCGCGCCGCCCGCCGGACCCATCACGCTCGAGACGGTGCGCGCGGCGTGGCCCGACGTGCTCGCGCGTCTGAGCGACATCAACCGCACGTCGTGGATGGTCGCGCAGACCGCTCGCGTCGTCGACCTCGCCGACGATGTGCTCACCCTCGCCTTCCCGAGCCCGTCCGACCTCGCGAAGTTCAAGAAGCTCCCGGGTGGGCCGAGCGAAGACCTGCGCACGGCGATCAACGCGGTGCTCGGCTTCCGTGTGCGGTACATCGCGCGGCACGAGCCCGGCGGCCGCGAGCCCGAGTCGGGCGGCGGGGGCCCCGCGGAGGGCACGCGGGGCGAACCCGAGCCCGACCCTGCGAGAGCCCGCGTAGCCACGACGTACGCCGCCGCTCCGGTCACCGAGTGGGCGGTCGCCCCGATCCCCGACACCCCTGCTCCCGGTGCCGAAGGCCCGCCGGCGACGCCGCACCTCGCGGTCGACGACGAGCCCGAAGAGGCGGTCGCCGCCGTGCGCATCGCGACGCTGGCACCCGCTCGCGAGGGCGACGTGCTGCCGGCAGACGAGGTCGAGACCTCGATCGAGACCGAAGACGACGACGGGGAGCCGGTGACCGAGGTCGAGGCGCCGGTGCCGCCGGTCGTCCCTCCTGCGCCGGTGCGGCCGGCCGCGGCATCCGGGGGTCCCCAGCGATACGGCGAGGCAGTCGTGCGCCAGGTGCTCGGAGCGCGCTTCGTGCGTGAGGAGCCCTACGAGCCGCCGACGAGGTTCAGCTAGCCATGTACGACGGCATCGTCCAAGAGCTGATCGACGAGTTCGGCCGCCTTCCGGGCATCGGGCCGAAGTCGGCGCAGCGCATTGCGTTCCACATCCTGCAGACGCCGAACTTCGACGTGTCCCGGCTCGCGCAGCTGCTCGGCGAGGTGCGCGAGAAGGTGCGGTTCTGCGAGGTGTGCGGCAACGTCTCCGAGCAGGAGCGCTGCGCGATCTGCCGCGACCCGCGCCGCGACACGACGGTCATCTGCGTCGTCGAAGACGCGAAGGACGTCGCGGCGATCGAGCGCACGCGCGAGTTCCGCGGCCTGTACCACGTGCTCGGCGGCGCGATCAGTCCGATCGCGGGCGTCGGCCCCGACGACCTGCGCATCACGCAGCTCATGCAGCGGCTCGCCGACGGCACGGTGAAAGAGGTCATCATCGCGACGAACCCCAACCTCGAGGGCGAGGCGACCGCCACGTACCTCAGCCGCCTCCTGCACACGCTCGAGATCTCCGTGACGCGTCTCGCGTCCGGCCTGCCCGTCGGCGGCGACCTCGAGTACGCCGATGAGGTCACCCTCGGCCGCGCGTTCGAGGGCAGACGCTCACTGTGAACGCGGCACAGCGGTTCGACGCCCGCGCATGGCTGCTGTTCGCGGCCATGGCGGTGCTGTGGGGCATCCCGTATCTGTTCATCCGCGTCGCCGTCGACTCGTACTCGCCGGCGGCGGTCGTCGCCGGGCGCACGCTGCTCGGCGCGCTGATCCTCCTGCCGTTCGCGATCCGCCAGAAGGCGCTGCGACCCGCGTGGTCGAAGATCGGGTGGGTGCTCGCGTTCGGGGCGATCGAGATGGCAGGGCCCTTCCTGCTGCTGAGCCACGCCGAGCAGACGATCCCGTCGGGGCTGACCGGGCTCCTCGTCTCGACGGTGCCGCTGTTCGCCGCCGTGATCGCGTTCGCGGGCGGCGACCGCACCGCGCTCGGGCGCGCCCGCTCGATCGGGCTCGTGATCGGCTTCGCGGGTGTCGCGGTGATCGTGGCCGGCCCGGGGCTCGCCGTCGAGGGCGGCGGAGGGCTCATCGCCGTCGGCGAGGTGCTGCTCGTGGCCGTCCTGTACGCGATCGCTCCGTTCATCGTCGCCACGAAGCTCAAGGACGTGCCATCGCTCGGCAGCGTCACCCTCGCGCTCGCCGCGGTCGGCCTCTTCTATCTGCCGATCGCCCTGCTCACGCAGCACGAGGTGCCGACGACGCCGAGCACCGTGTCGCTCGTGCTGCTGGCGGTGCTGTGCACGGCCCTCGCGTTCATCGTCTTCTTCGCGCTCATCGCGCGCGTGGGGCCCGCGCGGGCGCCGCTGTTCACATACGTGAACCCCGTCGTCGCGATCATCCTCGGCGCCATCATCCTCGGCGAGGAGATCACCCTCGGTCTGCTCGTGGGCTTCCCGCTCGTCATCTTCGGGTGCTGGCTGGCGGCGACCGGCGGCCGTCTGCGCGTTCGCGACAAGGTCGACGAGCTGCCGCCGCTCTCGCCCTGAGTCCCCGGCCCTGAGTCAGCGCAGAACCTCGACGAGGGCCACCCACGAGACGCCGATCGCCGACACGATCGCGGTGAGCGTGCCGACGGCCAGCGCGATCATCGCGTCCGGAACCGAGAGGAGCAGCAGCACGCCGCCGATGGCGTAGGCGACCAGGGGCAGGAAGCCCAGCGTGGAGTTCGCGAGCCGCATACGCACCTGGGGCGACCGGTCGCGCGCGATCCTCGACGCGGCATGGATCTGGAACCCGCCCGCCAGCAGCGCCGCCACGAGGACGATCGCTCCGTACCACCGGGGAGCGATACCCGGGATGAGTCCTGCGCCGGTCGTCGTGATCGCCAGCACGAGCGTTGCGATCGCGGCCGCGAGGCGCGCGGTGAGCGTGGACGCCTTGATGATCTCGGCGATGTTCACGCTCGCGGCGACGATCACGAGGCCCGCGAGTGCCGCGGTCGCGCCGACCATCGCGACGTTGAAGTCCTTCCACAGCTCCAGCTGATCCATGCCCGGATGCTAGCGCCGCCTATGCGGATGCCGTCAGCCCTGGCGATCCTGCGAGGCACAAGGCACGATGGACGGAACATCCACATCGGTGTGGGAGGCGTGAATGGACCCGACGCCCGGCAACGGACACCGGACGGTCGCCCTCGTGGGAGGGACCGGCTCAGGCAAGACGATGCTCGCAGAGGCGCTGCTGTTCCAAGCCGGCGCGATACCGCGCAAAGGCTCGATCGAGCAGGGCACGACCGTATGCGACCACGATCCCGAGGAGATCGCCCGCGGCTCGACGCTCGGCATCTCGCTCGCATACCTCTCGTGGCCGTGCTCCGACGGCGTGGAACGCGCCATCACGTTGATCGACACCCCGGGGCATCCGGATTTCATCGGCGCGGTCGACACCGCGCTGGCCGTCGCGGATGCCGCGGTCATCGTCGTGAGCGCGGTCGACGGCCTGAACGCGGGCACGCGCGCCGCATGGAGCGCCACCGAGCACGCGGGGGTGCCGCGCATGGTCGTCGTGACGCAGGAGGACCGCGCGCGGGCCGACTTCCGGCGCGTGCTCGGCGAGCTGCGTGCGGCCTTCGGCGAGAAGCTGTGGCCGCTGGAGATGCCGCTCGGCGAGGAGCAGGACTTCCACGCGGTCGCCGACGTGCTGAGCGAGCACGCCCTCGTGTACGACGAGTCCGGCCACCATCACGAGGAGCCGATCCCCGAGTCGGCGCGCGTCGAGGAGCACGACCTGCACGTGAGCGTCACCGAGGAGATCGTGTCGCACGACGACGAGCAGCTCGAGGCGTACCTCGAGGGCGAAGAGCCCTCGCCCGACGAGCTCGAGCGCACATTCGCGCGCGAGGTGGCGTCCGGCGAGGCCGTGCCCGTGCTGCTGTGCTCGTCCGAGACGGGCACCGGCATCGATCGCGTCGCCGACCTGCTGTGCGCGCTCACGCCCTCGGCGCACGACCACGACACGCGCATCGTCGTCGGCGGCTCGGCGGACGGGGAGGGCGGCACCGAGGTCGCCGTCGCCCCGAGCCCCGAGGGAGAGACCGTCGTCCACGTCTTCCGCACGGTCGCCGACCCGTTCGTCGGGCAGATCGCGATGCTCAAGGTGCTGTCGGGCACGCTGCGCCCGAGCGACAAGCTGCGCAATGCGACGACGGGAACCGAAGAGCGGATGCCGGCGCTGTTCCGGCTGCGCGGGTCGCAGCATGTCCCGGCCGACGCACTTCGCTGTGGAGAGGTGGGTGCCGTCGCGAAGCTCACCGGCTCGCCGTCCGGCTCGATCCTGTGGTCGCGCGCACAGGGAACCGCGCGCCCCGCGCCGCTCCCGCATCGCGAGCCCGTGTACGCCGTGACCCTCACGCCGGTGAGCCAGTCCGACGACGCGAAGCTGTCCGGTGCGCTGGCGCGCCTGCTCGCCGAGGACCCGACCCTCGTGCTCGACCGCACGGGCGGCGAGACGATCCTCCGCGGGCTCGGCGACACGCACCTCGCGGTCGCGGTCGAACGGCTCGCGCGCGTGCTCGGCGTGCACGTCACGACCGGTCCCGCGCCGGTCGCGTATCGCGAGACGATCGCGCGTCCGGCCCAGGCGGAGGGGCGCCTCAAGAAGCAGTCCGGCGGGCACGGGCAGTTCGCCGTGGTGCAGTTGCGCGTCTCGCCCCTGCCCACGGGCTCCGGTTTCGAGTTCGTCGACTCTGTCGTCGGGGGAGCGGTGCCGCGGCAGTACATCCCCGCGGTGGAGAAGGGGGCGCGCGACGCCCTCGCGGCGGGCGGGCCGCAGGGGCATCCGGTCGTCGACGTTCGCGTCGAGCTGTACGACGGCAAGTCGCACTCCGTCGACTCGTCGGAGATGGCGTTCCGCACCGCCGCCGCGATGGGTGTCAAGGCGGCCCTCGCCGAGGCGGGGACGATCGTGCTCGAGCCGGTGTCGATCGTCACGATCACCGTGCCGCCCGACCTGCAGGGTCCCGTGCTCACCGACCTGTCGTCGCGCCGCGCGCGCGTCAACGCGACGGAGTCGACCGAGGACGGCCGGACGCGCATCATCGCGAGCGCCCCCGAGGCGGAGTTGGCGCGATACGTGCTCGAGCTGCGCTCGCTCACGGGTGGCCAGGCGGAGCTCATGATCGCGTCCGACCGCTACGAGAAGGCGCCCGAGCCGCACCGCGTGTGACCTCGGATGCCCCGGCCGTCGCATGACGGCACGGGAATGCGCCGATCGTAAGATGGATCGTCGGGCGCGGCCGGGAGCCCGCCGACGTATCCCCGGGAGAACCACGTGGCGCTTATCGTCCAGAAGTACGGCGGCTCGTCCGTCGCCGACGCCGAGAGCATCAAGCGCGTCGCGAAGCGCATCGTCGACACGCGCCGCGCCGGCAACGACGTCGTCGTCGCGGTGAGCGCGATGGGCGACACGACCGACGAGCTGCTGGAGCTGGCCGCGCAGGTCGCGCCGATCCCGGCGCCCCGCGAGCTCGACATGCTCCTGTCGAGCGGCGAGCGCATCTCGATGGCCCTGCTCGCCATGGCGATCCACTCGATGGGCTTCGAGGCGCGCTCGTTCACGGGCAGCCAGGCGGGCATGATCACCACCGCTGACCACGGCGCGGCGCGCATCGTCGACGTCACGCCGGTGCGCCTGCGCGAGGCGCTCGACGAGGGCGCCATCGTCATCGTCGCCGGCTTCCAGGGCTTCAACCGGGACACGCGAGACATCACGACGCTCGGCCGCGGCGGGTCCGACACGACCGCCGTCGCCCTCGCGGCGGCGCTCGACGCCGACGTGTGCGAGATCTACAGCGATGTCGACGGCATCTTCACCGCCGACCCGCGCGTCGTGCCGAGGGCCCGCAAACTCGACGTCGTCTCCGCAGAGGAGATGCTCGAGCTCGCCGCGAACGGTGCGAAGGTGCTCTACATCCGCGCCGTCGAGTACGCACGCCGCCACGGCGTGATGATCCACGCGCGCTCGACGTTCAGCTCGAGCGTCGGGACGTATGTGCTCGGCCCGGGCATGACGGTGCCCGACGGCCAGAAGAACGCCGACACGGACGCCCACAAGGGAGAACACATGGAAGAGCCGATCGTCGCAGGCGTCGCGACCGACCTCAGCCAGGCGAAGATCACGATCATCGGCGTGCCCGACGTGCCGGGCAAGGCGGCCGAGATCTTCAAGCTCGTCGCGCGCTCGGGTGCGAACGTCGACATGATCGTGCAGAACGTCTCGGCGGCGGCGACCGGTCGCACCGACATCTCGTTCACGCTTCCCAAGGCGGATGCGCCGGCGGCGCTGCGCGCGCTCGCGGCCGACAAAGACGCGATCGGCTTCGAGAGCCTCGTGCACGACGACCAGATCGGCAAGCTGTCCGTCGTGGGCGCCGGCATGCGCACGCACTCGGGTGTGTCGGCGACGCTGTTCGAGGCGCTGTCGGTCGCGGGCATCAACATCGAGATGATCTCGACGTCCGAGATCCGCATCTCGGTCGTGGTGCGTGGCGACGACCTCGCCGAGGCCGCTCGCGTCGTGCACACCGCGTACGGGCTCGACGGCGACACCGAGGCCGTCGTCTACGCCGGCACCGGGCGCTGACACGAGTGCCGCGATGACTGCCAACTCCCTGCGGATCTTCGCCACCCTCGCACACGGGGCGTAGCGCGGACGGAACGCCCTCGGAGCGGAGCGGTAGAATCGGGCAACCCCCGCGCGACCGACGACGCCCGCGCGTCCGCTCCACGCTGAGGAACTCCCCATGACCCGCATCTCAGACACCGGACTCTCCGTCGCCGTCGTGGGCGCCACCGGCCAGGTCGGCGGTGCGATGCTCGACATCCTCGAGGAGCGCGGATTCCCCGTCCGCGAGCTCCGCGCATTCGCGACGGCCCGCTCCGCAGGATCCGACGTCGTCTTCCAGGGCAAGGCCGTGACGGTCGAAGACGTCGCGACGGCCGACGTCTCGGGCATCGACATCGCCCTCTTCTCAGCGGGTGCCACCGGCAGCCGCGCCCACGCCCCGCGATTCGCCGAGGCCGGCGCCACCGTCATCGACAACTCGAGCGCGTGGCGCATGGACCCCGATGTCCCTCTCGTCGTGAGCGAAGTGAATCCGCACGCGATCGCCGAGGCGCGCAAGGGCATCATCGCGAACCCCAACTGCACCACGATGGCCGCGATGCCGGTGCTGAAGGTGCTCGACGCGGCGGCAGGCCTCGAGCGCCTCGTCGTCTCGACCTATCAGGCGGTGTCGGGCTCGGGCAAGGCGGGCATCGACGAGCTGCTCGGCCAGGTCGAGGGCGTGCTCGCGCAGGGCGACGTCGAGCGACTCGCCCGCGACGGGTCGGCGCTCGACTTCCCGCAGCCTGAGAAGTACATCGCGCCGATCGCGTTCGACGTGATCCCGTTCGCGGGCAACCTCGTCGACGACGGCTCGAACGAGACCGACGAAGAGAAGAAGCTGCGCAACGAGAGCCGCAAGATCCTCGAACTGCCCGATCTGCGCGTCGCCGGCACGTGCGTGCGCGTCCCCGTCTTCACCGGCCACTCGCTGAGCATCAACGCCGAGTTCGCGCGGGAGATCACGCCCGAGCGGGCGCGCGAAGTGCTGTCGGATGCCCCGGGAGTGACGCTCGAGGAGGTGCCGACGCCCCTCCAGGCGGCGGGCAAGGACGCGTCGTTCGTCGGCCGCATCCGTGCCGACCAGTCGGCGCCCGAGGGCAAGGGGCTCGTGCTGTTCATCTCGAACGACAACCTGCGCAAGGGAGCTGCGCTCAACGCCGTGCAGATCGCGGAGCTCGTCGCCGCGGGGCTCACGGCCGTCCAGACCCCCTGACGCACCGACCTAGAATTGTCTGGTGACCGAAACCACTGATGCGAGCACCGTTCCGAGCACGGACGCCGACGTCGCCGACGTCCTGCTGATCGGAGGCGGGATCATGAGCGCCACCCTCGGCACTCTGATCTCCGAGCTGCAGCCCGACTGGAAGATCGTCGTCTACGAGCGCCTGTCCGATGTCGCGCTCGAGAGTTCGAACGCCTGGAACAACGCGGGCACCGGTCACGCCGCGCTGTGCGAGCTGAACTACATGCCCGAGGGCCCCGACGGCAAGCTCGACCCGTCCAAGGCCATCGCGATCAACGAGCAGTTCCAGCAGAGCCGCCAGTTCTGGTCGTCGCTCGTCGACGAGGGTGTGCTCGACGAGCCGTCGACGTTCATCAACGCGACCCCGCACATGACCTTCGTGCGCGGCGAGAAGGACGTGGCCTTCCTCAAGAAGCGCTACCAGGTGCTCAAGGAGCAGCCGCTGTTCGCCGGCATGGAGTACAGCGAGGACTCGCGCGTCATCAACAAGTGGGCCCCGCTGCTCATGCAGAAGCGCCGCAAGGGCGAGCCGTTCGCGGCGACGCGGGTCCCCGCGGGCACCGACGTCGACTTCGGCGCACTCACACGCCAGCTCTTCGACGCGCTGGGCAAGCGCGGCGCGCAGGTCGTCACGAACCGCGAGGTGCGCAACCTCAAGCGCCAGAAGGATGGCACGTGGCTCGTCAAGTGGCGCAACACGATCGGCCTCACACCCGGTGAGATCCGCGCGCGTTTCGTGTTCGTGGGCGCCGGAGGCTGGGCGCTGAAGCTCCTGCAGCGCTCCGGCATCCCCGAGATCCGCGGCTACGGCGTCTTCCCGATCGGCGGCCAGTTCCTCAAGACGACGAACCCGGCGCTCGTGGCGCAGCACAAGGCGAAGGTCTACTCGCAGGCATCCGTCGGCGCTCCGCCGATGTCGGTGCCGCACCTCGACACGCGCGTCGTCGACGGAGAGGCCTCGCTGCTGTTCGGCCCGTTCGCGACGTTCAGCCCCAAGTTCCTCAAGAACGGGTCGATGCTCGACCTCGTGACCCAGGTGCGCCCGAGCAACATCGGGCCCATGCTCAAGGTCGCGTGGGACAACCCGAGCCTCATCAAGTACCTCGTCGGCGAGCTGTTGAAGACGCATGCGAAGAAGGTCGAGAGCCTCCGCACGTTCATGCCGACGGCGAAGGACGAGGACTGGGAGCTCATCCAGGCCGGCCAGCGCGCGCAGGTCATGAAGAAGGACCCTGAGAAGGGTGGCATCCTGCAGTTCGGAACCGAGGTCGTGACGGGCGCCGACGGCACGATCGCGGGACTCCTGGGCGCCTCGCCCGGCGCGTCGACCGCGGTCTCGATCATGCTCGGTCTGCTCAAGTCGTGCTTCCCCGAGCGCATGGACGAATGGGAGCCGCGTTTGCGCGAGCTCATCCCGAGCTACGGCTCGACGCTCAACGTCGACCCGGAGGCGGCGAGCGAGTCCCTCAGCGAGACGGCCGAGGCGCTCGCACTCACGGCGTGACCCGCTCGGCCCCTAGGCTGAGCGCATGCGGCTGAACTGGGGGCGGCTGGCCAAACGAGCGAGCGCGCTCGCCGTGGTGCTCGTGCTGGCGTTCGCGCCGCCGGCCGCGGCATCCGGCATCGGGCCCGACCCCGCCGACGTCCAGAACTTCACGTACGACTCGTTCGACGCCGAGTACTGGCTCGTGCGGGCAGCCGGGGGCGCGAGCGCGCTCTACACGACCGAGACGATCGGCGCGCGCTTCCCCGACTTCGACCAGAACCGCGGCATCGTCCGCACCCTGCCGCGCACCGACTCGGGCATCGACCTGCAGACGCAGGTGATGGACGTCACGGGTGAGGGCGGCGCGCCGATCCCATGGTGGACGGAGTTCGACGAGGACTGGCTCTACATCCTCACGGGCGACGACTCGTTCGTGCACGGCCGGCAGACGTACGTGATCTCGTACACGATGCGCGACGTCGTGCTGCGCTACGAAGACACCGACGCCGACGAGTTCTACTGGGACACGGTCGGCACCGACCACCCGCAGCCCTTCGACGCGGCCGGAGCACGCGTGCGCATCGCGGGCGACGCCGCCGACGGCCTGCTCGCCGGGAGAGCGTTCTGCTACCAGGGCGCGGCGGGCTCGACCGACCCGTGCACGATCACCGGTCCGGCAGGTGGGGGAGAGTGGCCGGCTCACGTCACCGCGTGGGCGGCTTCGCTGGGGGCGTCGGATGCCGCATCCGACGCCGTCGAGTTCACGGTGCCCGCCGTGCGGCTCGGCCCGGACGAGAACGTCACGGTCGCGATCGGCTTCGAGCAGGGGACGTTCGCAGCGCCGAGCCCACCACCCCCGCCGCCGTACCCGTGGTGGCAGTGGATCCTGCCTGGGGCGGCACTCCTCGCCGGCGTCGGCGGGCTCGTGTTCGTGTTCGTCATGCGCCGCGTGCTGCGCCGCAATCCCGACCGGTCGCCCGTCATCGTGCAGTACACGCCGCCCGAGGACGAGTCGCCCACGATGTCGGCGGCCGTGCTCGACGTTCCCGAGCGCGCGCTCGCCGCGCACGTCGTCGACCTCGCGGTGCGCGACGTCATCGAGATCCGTGCGAGCGGAGACCGCGACCGCCCGGCCGACTTCGACCTCGTCCTGCGCAGCAGGGACGGGCTCGACGGCGACGACCGGCGTCTCATCCAGGCGCTGTTCGGCACGAAGGCGGGGCCGGGGGCGACGCTCGATCTCGGGAGGTTCACCGTCAAGCCGCCGAACCGCGCGGTGTCGTACGTGCGGAGCATCGGCGACCGCGTGCGGCGTCGCGGCTACCGCGGCGCGATCCCGGCGTGGGTCGAGAACGTCCGGCTGGCCGCGATGGTGGTGGGTGTCGTGCTCGCCTTCGTCCTGCTGTTCTTCGTCGACGAGATCCCCGTCCTCGCGGACCTTCCGGACGGGCTCGGCACGCTCGTGTACGGCGCTTCGGTCGCGAGCGGGTTCATCGCCTTCATGGTGCCCGGCCTCAAGCTGCCCGCCCCCCTCACGCTCGCGGGCGGGCGCCACCGGACCTATCTCGAGGGCATCCGCGAATACCTCGAGCTCGCCGAGGAGGAGCGCCTGCGCGCCGCCCAGACGCCGCAGACGGCAGACCTCGTGTCGGCCGGGCGCCGACCGTACGGCGAGACGCCCAATGCGCCGGGGGCCGATGTGGTCAACGTGTACGAGCGGCTCCTTCCCTACGCGGTGCTGTTCGGCATGCAGCGCGAGTGGCTCGAGGTTATCCGGTCCGCCGCACCCGCCGAGGTGCAGGCCGCGCGCGTGTCGCTCTTCGACGTCGTGGCCTCGAACTCGCTCTCCGATGCGTCGCGCTCGATCGGGCGCCTCGCCGCGACACCCGTCTCGCGGGGATCGTCCGGATCGAGCAGCTCGTCGAGCTCGGGATGGTCCTCGTCGGGCGGCTCATCCGGCGGCGGCTTCTCGGGCGGGGGCGGCGGAGGAGGCGGCTTCGGCGGGCGCTGACCTGCGCTTGTGAGACGCTTGCAGCGTGAGGCTGTGGTCGCTGCATCCGTCGTCGCTGGATCGTGCGGCCCTCGTGGCGTGCTGGCGCGAAGCGCTGCTGGCGCAGAAGGTGCTCGCGGGCGGGACCGTCGGGTACACGCGGCATCCGCAGCTTCAGAGGTTCCGCGAGTGCGACGACCCGCTCGCCGCCGTCGGCCACTACCTCGGCACGCTCGCCGACGAGGCCGACGCGCGCGGCTACCGCTTCGACCGGACGAAGATCATGAGACCGGATGCCGCGCCCCCGCGAATCCCCGTCACCGAGGGGCAGCTCGCGTACGAGGCCGCCCACCTGCGTGCGAAGGTGGCCGCGCGCGACGCGGACTGGCTGCCGCGGCTGGCGGGGGAGGCGACGGCGGGGACGACCTTCGTCGCCGAACCCGGTCCCGTCGAGGGGTGGGAGCGCCCCTGAGGGCGACTACGCTCGGTTCGTGGCCAAGCTCTACTTCCGCTACGGGGCGATGAACTCCGGCAAGTCGACGGCTCTCCTGCAGGCCGCGTACAACTACGAGGAGCGCGGGCAGCACGTGCTGCTGGCCAAGCCGGCGATCGACACGAAGGGCGCCGAAGAGATCACGAGCCGGCTCGGCGTGACGCGTGAGGTCGACTTCCTCATCCGACCCGACGACGACGTGCGCGCACTGTTCGCCGAGCACCGCGCACGCCTGCGTCGCGCCGAGATCGACACGCTCATCCCCGACCACGGCGGCATGTCGGCCGACGTCGCGTGCCTCCTCGTCGACGAGGCGCAGTTCCTCACGCGCGACCAGGTCGACGACCTGCTGCGGATCGTCGTGCTCGACGGCGTCCCGGTGCTCGCCTACGGCATCCGCACCGACTTCCGCACGCAGGCGTTCCCGGGATCGCGTCGTCTCCTCGAACTCGCGCACACGCTCGAGGAGCTCAAGACGATCTGCCGGTGCGGCCGCAAGGCGATCTTCAACGCGCGCCTGGTCGGCGGCAGGTTCGTGTTCGACGGTGACCAGGTCGCGATCGACGAGCTCTCGGCCGACCGCGTCACGTACGAGTCGATGTGCGCGGAGTGCTACCTGCGCGAGTCGGGCGGTCGCCTCGGCTAGGGGCCGTTGCGCGCGGTTATGCGTGCGCCTCGGCCTCGCGGCGGCGGCGCGGGGGCAGAGGCACGATCATCGACGTGGTGCGCTTGTAATCGGCGTACGCGGGGTACTTCGACGCCGAGATCGACTCGGTGAAGATCGTCGACCCGATGAAGAGCACCGTCAGCAGGAACGCGCCGACGATCGTCCAGTTGAACGCGCCGCCCCACAAGCCGAGACCGGATGCCACGGCGGCGGTCGCGCCGAGCGCGTAGAACGTCCACCACTGCGCCTGCTCGAAGAAGAAGTTCGGGTGGCGGCTGAAGCGCCACAGGCCCGTCGTCACGAATCCGGGCTCGAGTCGCCCGCCTGCCGCCTTCTTGGCCTGGTGGAAATCCCACTGCTGCTGGTCGGCGATGAACTCGCCGATGAGGAAGGCGACGAAGAGCGCTGCGAACGCGGCGTCCCAGCCGTTGAACGCGGCGGGGTGCAGGTACGCGATGTAGGCCGGGAGCGTGATGAGCACGAGCAGCGCGTTCTGGTACAGCACGATGAAGAACAGGTTGAACAGCTGGAACTGCCACGGCTTCATGCGAGCCCGCAGGATCGCCCACCGGTAGTCCTCCATGCCCGTGTAGCCGCCCTTGCGCGCGAAGTTGAAGGTGAGGCGCACGCCCCACAGGGTCGCGAGCACGGCCATCACGATCAGTCGCGTCGCGTCGACCCCCGCGAGTATGCCGGCGATCGCGAAGATCCACACGTACACGAAGGGCACGATCGACCACAGCCGGTCGACCCACGAGGTGTCCTTCGTGATGAGCGAGCTGATCCAGCAGAAGGCGCACGCGACGCCCGCGACGATGAGGACGAGGACGAGGGGATCCATGTCGTCAGAGTAGCGGGTTGCACGACCGCGAGACGCTGGCGTAGTGTGGTCAGACCAAAGGGGGATCAGCGTGGCGGAGCAAGCACGGGCGTGGCGCCTCGTCCTCGACAGGATCGAGGCGGACATGTCCGCGGGCAGGCTGCGGCCAGGCGACCGGCTGCCGTCGGAGCGCGACCTCGTCGCGCAGCTCGGGGTCGGCCGATCGAGCGTCCGCGAGGCGCTCCGCGTGCTCGAGGTCATGGGCCTCATCCGCACCGGCACGGGCTCAGGGCCCAACGCGGGCGCGATCGTGATCGCATCCCCGACGGGCGGCTTCTCCGCGCTCCTGCGGCTGCAGGTCGCCGCTCAGGGGCTCCCGATCGGCGACGTCGTCGCGACGCGACTCCTCCTCGAGGAGTGGGTGGCGCGCACCCTCGCGGAGGCATCCGACGCCGACCTCTCCGCCGCGGTCGACACGCTCGACGCGATGGAGGACGGTGCGCTCACGCCCGCCGAGTTCCTCGCGCTCGACGCCGCCTTCCATGTGGCGCTCGCCCAGGCATCCGGCAATCTCGTCGTCGCCGCGACGATGGAGGGCCTGCGCTCGTCGATCGAGGACTACGTGCGCGGAGCGGTCGAGAGCATCCCCGACTGGGTGGCCGAGGCCGAGCGGCTGCGCAGCGAACACCGCGGCGTCCTCGACGCGATCACGGCGCGAGATGCGGATGCCGCGGCGCGCCGCGTGCGCGATCACATCACGCATTACTACGAGAACACGCGTCCGCACGCCTGACGCGTGTCCGAAGACGAGAGGTACCCACGCATGGTCCAGCGCCAGCTGCCCAAGATCCCCGAGCTCATGGAGCTCATGCAGTTCAAGCGGCCCGACCTCAACGCCCGCCGACGCCGCCTCGACAAGGCCCTCACGATCTACGACCTGCGCGCGATCGCGAAGCGCCGCACCCCGCGCGCCGCGTTCGACTACACCGACGGCGCGGCCGAGGGCGAGCTGTCGCTCGCGCGTGCGCGGCAGGCGTTCGAAGACATCGAGTTCCACCCCTGGATCCTGCGTCCGGCCGAGTCGGTCGACATGTCGACCGAGATCCTCGGCGGACCGTCGACGATGCCCTTCGGCATCGCCCCGACCGGGTTCACGCGGCTCATGCAGACCGAGGGGGAGTCGGCCGGGGCATCCGCCGCCGGCGCCGCCGGCATTCCGTTCACGCTCTCGACGCTCGGCACGACCTCGATCGAGGACGTCAAGGCCGCGAACCCGCACGGACGCAACTGGTTCCAGCTGTACGTCATGCGCGACCGCGAGATCTCGTACGGGCTCGCCCGCCGCGCGGCGGCCGCGGGCTTCGACACGATCATGTTCACGGTCGACACGCCGGTGGCCGGTGCGCGACTTCGTGACAAGCGCAACGGATTCTCGATCCCGCCCCAGCTCACGCTGTCGACGATCATCGACGCCATCCCGCGGCCGTGGTGGTGGTTCGACTTCCTCACGACGCCCAAGCTCGAATTCGCGTCGCTGTCGACGACGGGCGGCACCGTCGGAGAGCTGCTCGACGCCGCGATGGACCCGACGATCAGCTACGAGGATCTCGCGATCATCCGCGACCTGTGGCCCGGGAAGATCGTCGTGAAGGGCGTTCAGAACATCGAGGACTCCAAGCGGCTCGTCGATCTGGGCGTCGACGGCATCGTGCTGTCGAACCACGGCGGCCGCCAGCTCGACCGCGCCCCGATCCCGTTCCATCTGCTGCCGCACGTCGTACGCGAGGTCGGGCGCGATGCCACCGTCATGATCGACACGGGCATCATGAACGGCGCCGACATCGTGGCATCCGTCGCCCTCGGCGCGAAGTTCACGCTCGTCGGACGCGCATACCTCTACGGCCTCATGGCGGGCGGCCGCGCGGGCGTCGACAAGGCCATCGCGATCCTGCGCAACGAGATCGAGCGCACCATGAAGCTGCTCGGCGTCGCGTCGCTCGAGGAGTTGGAGCCGAAGCACGTCACCCAGCTCACGCGGCTCGTGCCGGTGGGGGCAGGAGAACCGCGCGGTCAGCGTCGAGGCAACGTCGGAATGAGCCTGTCGAGGAACTCGGCCGTGTCCTCCCAGCCCTCGACGGCCTGACACGGCACGCCCATCGCGAGCACCGGATAGTCGTTGCCGTCGGGATCGAGACGGTCGCCGACGAAGAGCATCTCGTCGAGCGGGATGCCCGTCTGCTCGGCGAGCTGCCGCATGCCGTACGCCTTGTCGATTCCCTCATGCGTGATGTCGACGGACGTGGTGCCGCCGGAGCGCACCTCGAGGTCGGGGAGCAGGGCCGCAACGGCCTCGCGGAGCGCGTTCTTCTTGGCACCCGTCGGGTCCCACGCCGTCTTGGCTTCGAGCGGAGCGCTCTGGCCCAGCGCGGAGAACGTGATCTGCGAGCCGCGGTCCTCGATGATGTCGCCCCACGTCTCGGTCTCCCACAGTCCGAGACGCTTCGCCTCGGACTCGAGGGCCGAGACCGCCCGGCGCTTCTGGTCGTCGGTGAGCGCGTGCGCGTAGATCTTCTCCACCCCGCCCTCGCGCAGCCGGTAGTACTGCGTGCCGCACGTGGGGAGCAGATGGATGTGGGCGAGGACGGATGCCGGAGCCTCCGGAAGCCGGTCGACGACCTGCTTCTCGAACTGGGCCAGCTGACCGCCCGAGATGACGGCGACCTCGACCCGCTCGGCCAAGGCGATGAGCTGGTCGCCGATGCGTGCGTCGATCGGGCTCTTCGACGGCGCCAGCGTGTCGTCGAGGTCGAACGAGACGAGACGGATGGGCTTCGGGCTCATCTCATTCCTCGTCGTCGATTTCACAATGTGGTCGGGGTGACAGGATTTGTCCCCACCGCCACTCCACGGATCGCTGCGCGCTCCGCGGAGCCTCCGGCGGCGTGGGCCCACCTGCGCGTGCAGGCTCCGCGTCCGGTCACCAGATAGATCAATCCGGCAACCACCTGCGGCGGCTGCCGGATTCATCAGTCGGGGTGACAGGATTTGAACCTGCGGCCTCTTCGTCCCGAACGAAGCGCGCTACCAAGCTGCGCCACACCCCGTGGCAACCCGTCGAGTCTACCCGATCCCGGAGCGTGCTCCGAACCGAGCCGCCTGGCCGGACGCGTCCCTCGCCACGAGGGTGATGAGCGATGCCTCGGGAGGACAGGCGAACCGCACGGGGGCGTAGATGGAGTGGCCGAGGCCCGCGCTGACGTTGAGCGGGAGGTCGGTTCCGCGGTGGCTCCACTCGCTCAGACCGCGCGCTTGGCGCAGCGGGATGTCGCAGTTCGCGACGAGCGCGCCGAAGCCGGGCAGGCGCACCTGGCCGCCGTGCGTGTGCCCCGCGAAGATCATGTCCGCGCCGAACTCGGTGAACGCGTCGAGCACCCGGCGGTACGGTGCATGGGTGACGCCGATCGCGAGATCCGACGGCTCGTCGTCGCGCGCTTCCTCCAGGGCATCCGGAATCTCGTCGAGTCGATCCCACCGGCGGTGGGCGTCGCTCACACCGAAAGCGTCGATCGTCAGCCCCGCGACCTCGAGCCGTGCGGCGGCGTTGTTCAGATCCGCCCACCCGAGATCGTCGGTGAGGTACTCGTCGAGTGCCGCCGTGTCGAGGGGTTCCTCCTCGGTGCGGATCTTCGACGGTCCCGTGAAGTACTTGAACGGGTTGCGCGGCGACGGGGCGGTGTGGTCGTTCGAGCCGTGCACGAACACTCCGGGAATGCCGCGGAAGGGCGCGAACGCGGCACGCAGGCCGCGGAGGCCCTCGGCGTGACCGAGGTTGTCGCCCGTGTTGACGATGAGGTCGGGGTGCAGGTCGATGAGGGACGCGATCCACCGCTGCTTCCGCTTCTGCCACGGCGCCATGTGCGCGTCGGAGAGGTGGAGGACCCGGATCGGCGCGGACCCCGCGGGGAGGATCGCGACCTCATGCTCTCGAAGCGTGAAGAGGTAGCGCTCGATGCCGATGCCCCACACCGCGGCGCCGACACCGACCGCCCCCACCGCGCCGAGCGCGGTGAGGGCGGTCTTGACGTTCGACGAGGCCACTAGTTGTCGCCGCCGGAGTCGCCCCCGCCGGGGCCGCCTCCGCCGCCGGGGCCACCCGGACCGCCGCCTCCGCCGCAGTCGCTCGCGGCGTAGTCGACCGTGATCTGGGTGTTCCGGTTCACGACCGACCCGGCTCCGGGGCTCGTGCCCGTGGCCCTCGGGTTGTTGACCCTGTCATCGACGGTGCACGAACCCGGCTGGACGTTGCCGAAGCCGCTGCGTTGGATGGCTCTGACCGCCTCGTCGAGAGGTCGTCCGGAGACGTCCGGCACGGCGATCCCCTGGCCGTTGCTCGGGTTGATCGTGACGACCGTGCCGCCTGCGACCTTCCCCGCGCCGGGGTTCTGCGCCGCGACGATGCCCTCGGCCTCGGGCGAGTCCACCGGGTCGCCGACGACGACCTCGAAGCCGGCGTTCTCGAGCGTCTGGCGCGCCTGGTCGACCGGCATTCCCACGACGTTCGGGAGGTCTGTGAGCACCTGCTTCGTCAGGTCGCGGTCCGGCTGCGGGAACGGGTCTCCGCCGTAGACGGAGTTCGCCGCACCCTGAATGGCGCGCGAGATGGTGTAGCGCAGGTCGGACATCTTCTGTCCGTTGTGCCAGCGCTGGAAGATGTCGCCCTTGCCGGTCGAGTTGCCCACCCAGGTCGCCGTCGCGACCTTGCTGGAGGACTGCACCAGCCAGGTCTGCCAGCTCTCATGCGTACCCGTCTTGCCGAGCACAGGCGTGCCGTCGTACGGGTTCGCCCTGTTGCCGGTTCCGCCTCGCATGACGCCCTCCAGCGCGTAGGCGGCGGTCGCTGCCACCTTCGGGTCGAGCACCTGGGTGCACGTCGTCTGGGGCGGCGTGATCTCGTTGCCGTCCGCGTCGACGACGCGGTCGATCGCGCGCGGCTGGCAGTAGACCCCGTTGTTCGCGACGGTGCCGTACGCGCCCGCCATCGCCATCGGGGACACGTTGTTCGAGCCGATGATCGAGAAGAGGTCGTCCATCCTCACGGGCTCGCCGTTGCCCAGCGTCACACCCATCTTCGTGGCGACGTTCTTGATGTCGCACAGGTCGAGTTTCTCGGCCATCGCGAAGAACCCCGTGTTGAGCGAGTCGCGCGTGAACTTCATCGGGGTGCCGACGTACCCGCGCTGGTTGTTGAAGTTCTTGACGATGACGTTGCCGGTGTTGACCCAGTCGCCGGGGCCGTTGAGCTGGCTGTTGCAACTGTTGGTGAGCCGCTTGATGGGGCGCACGTTTCCGTTGACCACCTCGTTGACCGAGTGGCCCTTCTCGAGCCAGTCGATGAGCGTGAAGAGCTTGAACGTCGAACCCACTTCGAAGCCGCCCGAGCGGCCGTACTTCTGATCGGCGGCGAACACGAGCGAACTGTAGTTCGGGTCGTCCGCGAGCGTGCCGTCCTCGGAGAACTTCGTGTTCTGCACGACCGACAGGATGCGCCCGGTCGAGGCTTCGATGCTGATGCCGGCGGCACCGAACTTGCCGGTGTTCGCATCGACCATGCCCTCGACGGAGGTCGGTGCCCACTCGGTCATCGCCTGCTCAGCGGGACCCTGAACACGGACGTCGAGCGTCGTGTAGATCTTGAGGCCGCCGCGCTTGAGCGCGTTCAGGCGGTCCTCCCGCGTCTCGCCGAAGGCGGGATCGGTCTCGATGATGTTCTTCACGAGCTGGCAGAAGTACGCCGCGCCGCCCGCTGCGACACAGCCCGTCGTGGGCTGGTGGATGTTCGGCGTGATCGGCTCGATCACCGCAGCGTCGTACTGCTCCTTCGTGATCTTGCCGTCGTCGAGCATCCGGCTCAGCACGTACAGCTGGCGACCCTTCGTCGCCGAGTAGCCGTCGGCGGCCGCGATGTACTGCTCTTCGGTGATCTCGCCGTTCGCAAGCTTCGTGTTGAGCGCGCCGACCTGCTTCTTCGCGATGTCGTCGACGACGCCGTCCGGGGCCTTGTTGTAGGCGTTCCCCTCGCTGTCGAACATCGTGCCTGAGGGGATGTCGATGCGGTAGGAGTTCGGGTTCTGCACGATGCCCGCGAGCGTCGCCGCCTGGCCGAGGGTCAGGTCCTTGGCGGCCACGCCGAAGTAGTACTTCGCAGCCGCGTCGACGCCGTAGGTGGTGCCGCCGAAGTTCGCGATGTTGAGGTAGCCCAGCAGGATGTCGGTCTTCGAGTAGCGCTGCTCGAGCGAGATCGCGTACCGCATCTCCTGGAGCTTGCGCTGATAGCCCTCCATGCCGGACGCGGTCGTGGCATCCGTCCAGCAGTTGAGCAGAACCTGCGCGCGGGGGATGATCTGCGGGTTGCCTTCCTCGTCGAGGACGGGTTCGCCGGTCTCGTCGAGGACGGGCTCATCCTTCGCGTCGCGCTCGCAGCGCTGGATGAGGATGTTCTTGACATACTGCTGGCTGATCGAGGAGCCACCCTGGACCTCGCCGCCGCCCTGGAAGTTCGACAGGATGGCGCGAGTGGTGCCGATCAGGTCGACGCCGCCGTGCTGGTAGTAGCGCGGGTCCTCACTCGAGAGGATCGCGTCATACATGACCGGTGCGACCTCCTCGTACGTGACCGGCGACCGGTTCTGGTCGTAGAACTTCGCGAGCTCGAGGTCCTCGCCCGTCTCGGGGTGCTTGTAGTACAACGTCGTCGGCAGCATGAGCTTGTCGATCTCGAGGACGCTCGGCAGGTTGTCGAACATCGTGATCGCGCTCGTGGCCGCGGCCCCCGAAAGTGCGATGGCGGGCGTGACGGTAAGGGTAACCAGAACCCCCGCTACAGCGCTGAGGCCCGCGAGTCCCGCGAGGCCTCCGAGCACGCCGCTAGCAGTCCGTTTGGTATCAGGCATAGGGTCGATCGTAGGGGAGGTTGCTGGACGAAGCCTTGGCGGACGTGCCCACTCAGGCGACTTCTCAGCCTCCGACATCCGAGAACCCGCACTCACGCCTTCCGAGGAGCCGCATGACTACGTGGGAGTACCTCACCACGCCCCTTCTCATCCACAACACCGCAGCGATCCTCAACAACTGGGGCAAGCAGGGCTGGGAGCTCGTGCAGGTCGTGCAGGGCCCCGAGGGTGGGCTCGTCGCGTACTTCAAGCGACCCGTCGGCGAGGGCGCCGGTGCGGCGAACGCGGGCCTCGGCGCCGCGGCCGAGGCGGCGAAGCAGTTCGGGGAGGCGTGACATGGGCGTCTCGCAGCGTCTCGCCGAGCTCGGCATCGAGCTTCCGGACGTCGTCCCGCCGGTCGCGGCCTATGTCCCGGCGAAAGTCCACGGAGACCTCGTCTACACCGCGGGTCAGCTCCCGATGGTCTCGGGCGCGCTGCCGGCGACGGGCAAGGTCGGCGACGGGCACGGGCTCGTCCCGGCATCCGACGCCCAGACCTACGCCCGCACGTGCGCGCTCAACGCCGTCGCGGCGGCCGCATCCGCGGTCGGGGGAGTCGACCGGCTGACCGGTGTCGTCAAGGTCACGGGCTTCGTGGCATCCGTGCCCGAGTTCACCGGCCAGCCCGGCGTCGTGAATGGAGCGAGCGAGGTGCTCGGCGAGATCTTCGGCGAGGCGGGCAGGCACGCGCGCTCCGCGGTGGGTGTGCCCGTGCTGCCGCTGGACGCCCCGGTCGAGGTCGAGGTCGTCTTCTCGTTCGCGTGACGCTCGCTACTTGAGCTGTGCCGAGATCACGCTCATGACCGCCGTGTCGGCGAGCGTCGTCGTGTCGCCGACCTCGCGACCCTCCGCGACGTCGCGCAGCAGGCGGCGCATGATCTTGCCCGAGCGCGTCTTGGGCAGCTCGCCCACGATGTAGACGTCGCGCGGGCGTGCGATCGGGCCGATCTGCTCGCCCACCCACTTGCGGAGGGTGTCGGCGAGTCCCGCGGGGGAGTGCTCGTCGAGGTAGCTCTGCTTGATGATCACGAACGCGACGACGGCCTGACCGGTCGTCTCATCGGATGCACCGACCACGGCCGCTTCGGCGACGGCCTCGTTCGCGACGAGCGCCGATTCGATCTCGGTCGTCGAGAGTCGGTGACCCGACACGTTCATGACGTCGTCGACGCGACCCATGAGCCACACGTCGCCGTCGTCGTCGAGGCGCGCGCCGTCGCCGGCGAAGTAGAAGCCCTGCCGCTCGAACTTCTTCCAGTACGTCTCGACGAAGCGCTCCGGGTCGCCCCAGATGCCGCGCAGCATCGAGGGCCACGGCTCGGTGATCACGAGCAGGCCGCCGTTGCCGTTGCCGACGTGCGTTCCGTCCTCGTCGACGACGTCCACGGAGATGCCGGGGAGCGCGACCTGGGCCGCACCCGGCTTCGTCTCGGTGACGCCCGGCAGGGCCGAGATCATGATCGCGCCGGTCTCGGTCTGCCACCACGTGTCGACGATCGGCGCCGTCTTGCCGCCGATGATCTTGCGGTACCACATCCACGCCTCGGGGTTGATGGGCTCGCCGACCGACCCGAGCAGCCGCAGCGACGAGAGGTCGAAGCGCTTGGGCACCTTGCGGCCGATCTTCATGAACGAGCGGATCGCTGTGGGGGCGGTGTAGAGGATCGTGACGCCGTACTTCTCGACGATCTCCCACCAGCGACCCGGATGCGGCGTGTCGGGCGTGCCTTCGTAGAGCACCTGCGTCGCGCCGTTGGCGAGCGGACCGTATGTGACGTACGAGTGCCCGGTGACCCATCCGATGTCGGCGGTGCACCAGAAGACGTCCGACTCGGGGTGCAGGTCGTGCACGACCTTGTTCGTGAAGGCGGACTGCGTGAGATAGCCGCCCGTCGTGTGCAGGATGCCCTTGGGCTTCCCGGTCGTGCCCGACGTGTACAGGATGAACAGCGGGTTCTCGGCGGGGAAGGCCGGGGCCTCGTGCTCGGCGGATGCCTGCGGCACCACGTCGTGCCACCAGAGGTCGCGCCCGTCGACCCAGTCGATCTCGTTGCCGCCGCGGCGGACGACGATCACCTTCTCGACCGTCTCCTGCGGTCCTGAGCCGTTGCGGTCGGAGAGCGCGAGGTCGACGGCGGGCTTGAGCGGCGAGACCTTACCCTTGCGGTAGCCGCCGTCGGCCGTGATGACGACTTTCGCGGCGGCATCGTCGAGGCGCGCACGAAGGCTGTCGGCCGAGAAGCCGCCGAAGACGACGGAGTGCACGGCGCCGATGCGCACGACGGCGAGCATCGCGGCGATCGCCTCGGGGATCGCGGGCATGTAGATCGCGACGCGGTCGCCCTGCCCGACGCCCAGGTCGGTGAGCACGTTGGCGAGGCGCTTGACCTCGTCGGTCAGCTCGGCGTACGTGACGCGGCGCTCGTCGCCGGGCTCGCCCTCCCAGAGCAGCGCGACGCGGTCGCCGTTGCCGGCCTCGACGTGACGGTCGAGGCAGTTGTAGGCGACGTTGAGCTCGCCGTCGGCGAACCACTTGGCGAACGGCGGGTTCGACCAGTCGAGGACCTCGGTGAAGGGCTTGTGCCAGTGCAGGAGCTCGCGCGCCTGCTCGGCCCAGAAGCCCTCGCGGTCCGCCTTCGCGCGGTCGTACAGGTCGGCGGTCGCGATCGCTCTCGCAGCGAACTCCTCCGGCGGCGCGAACCGTCGTGACTCGTTCAACAGGTGGTCGATCTGACTGCTCATACGGGAGCGCTCCTTCGCGGATCTCGTTGGCCGGCGTCGGCCGGACGACAGGGTCAATCTACCCACCACCCCCCGCACTCACCTACCTCCCGGCGCGCCGTCGACACCCGCTGTCACGGACACAACCGATATATCGGTACTGAGTGCAGGAATTGTTTGTCGGCGGCCTGGATTTTGCGTATGCTCAACAGCGGCCGAACATCGATTCTGGCATTGCGGCACCCGAAGCACCCCCCCCGAACTGCGGTGCCGCGCGCGGCGGCATCCCATTCCCCCCATGGGATGCCGCCCCTTATTTGTGCCCGGGCGACGTTCGTGCTTCCTCCCCAGCCGTGCGAACCCGCGTGATTTCAACGGATGCCGCGCCCCGGCGGCCGTCGCGACGACGCGCTTCCTAGCGTCGACGTCATGCCCGAGCCGTTCGTCGTCCAGCCCCGCGAGGGGAGGAGCGCGGCCGCGCCGTCTGCATCGGCACCAGCCTCGTTCGAGGAGTCGCCCGCCGCGCGGCGGGGGCGGCATCCGGCCCTCGAGCCCTTCGAGCGATACCTCGACGACCCATCGGTGACCGACGTGTTCATCAATTCGGGCGACGGGCTCTTCGTCGATCGCGGCGACGGCGCGAGACGTGCGCCCGAGTGGCGCGCGACGGAAGAAGACGTCCGCGAGCTCGCGGTGTCCCTCATCGCGGCGGGCGGACGCCACCTCGACGACGCCGCGCCCGCGGTCGACGTGCGGCTGGAGGGAGGCATCCGCGTGCACGCCGTGCTCCCGCCCGTCTCGTCCGGCGGAACCGTCGTCTCGATCCGCGTCCCGCGCGTCGCGCGCCCTCGGCTCGCCGACCTCGAGGAGCGAGGCGCCTTCGACGCCCGGAGGCGCGCGGCTCTCGAAGACCTCGTGCGGCGGCGTGAGAACGTCCTCGTGACGGGTGCGGCGGGCGCCGGCAAGACGACCCTCCTCGCTGCTCTGCTCGCGTGCGCAGACCCGTCCGAGAGGATCGTCACGGTCGAAGACGTGGCCGAGCTGAGCATCGACCACCCCCACCACGTGCGCCTCGAGGCGCGTCAGCCGAATCTCGAGGGGGCCGGCGGGGTCGCGCTCGACCGCCTCGTCCGCGAGGCGCTGCGCATGCGCCCCGACCGGCTCGTCGTGGGCGAGTGCCGCGGGCCGGAGGTGCGCGAGCTGCTGTCCGCGCTCAACACCGGCCACGACGGAGGCGCCGGCACGCTGCACGCGAACGGCCTCGCCGACGTGCCTGCGCGGCTCGAGGCGCTCGGAGCGCTCGCGGGCCTCGACGATCGCGCGCTGGCGCGCCAGGTCGTGAGCGCGATCGGCGTCGTGCTCCATGTCGAGCGCACGCGCGACGGCCGCAGGCGCTGTGCCGGTGCGGGCCGCCCCGTACTCGACGGCGCCGGGCGGCTCACGGTCGAGGAGGTGCCGTGGACGGGTTGATCCGAGGCCGATCGCAGGAACGGTCAAACGACGCGGATGCCGCGGCCTCCGCCCTCACGCTCGCGGTCCTGCTCGGCGCCGGGGTCGCAACGGCCCGCGCGTGGGATCATCTCGCCGAGACCGGCGATGCCGCGGCCGCCCGAGTGTGCGAAGCGCACGCACGAGGAGCCCCGCTCCCGGTCGCGATCGCAGCGCTCGGCGGGCGGTGGGCGGACGTCGCGGTCGCGTGGTCGGTCGCGACGTCCGTCGGAGCGCCGCTCGCCGACACGCTGCGCGGCATCGCCGCCTCGATGCGCGACGCTCAGGAGGCCGCTGACGAGGTGCGGGTCGCACTCGCCGAGCCTGCGGCGACGGCGAAGCTCATGGGCTGGCTGCCGCTCGTAGCCGTCGCTCTCGGCGCCGTTCTCGGGTTCGACACGATCGGCGTGCTCATAGGCAGCCCGTTCGGCATCGCGTGCCTGGTGGGCGGTGTCGCCCTCACCGTCCTCGCCCGACGGTGGAACGCGCACTTCGTGCGGAAGGCGGCAGACGAGGGCGCCGTGCCCGGAATGGGCGCCGACCTCCTCGCGATCGCGCTGAGCGGCGGCGTGTCGATCGATCGGGCGCGCGACGTGGTCGACGGCGCGCGGGCTGACGCATCCGTCGAGGGCGATGTCTCGTCGCTCGAGGGAATCCTCGCACTCTCGCGCTCGGCAGGCGTCCCCGCGGTCGAACTGCTCCGCGCGAGCGCGGAGCTCGAGCGTCATCGTGCGCGCGTCGAGGCGCGCGTGCGCGCCGCGCGCCTCTCGTCGCGCCTGCTGCTCCCGCTCGGAGTCTGCACGCTCCCCGCGTTCCTGCTCCTCGGCGTGGTGCCGATGTTCCTGAGCGTCGTGTCGTCGAGCGCACTCACTCTTCCTTGAACGTGCCCACCGTGATCGCAACCCATAGAGAGGAATCCCATGTCCGACACACCGAGTCCCGCCCACCGCGTCCCCCTCCCGAGGCTCACCCGCCACCGCGCCGCGCGGCTCTTCGGCGACGAGGCGGGCGCCGCCACCGCCGAGTACGCGATCGCGACGATGGCCGCCGTCGCGTTCGCGGGACTGCTCGTCGTGATCATGCGCAGCGACGAGGTGCGCGGCATCCTGACCGACCTCGTGCGCCGCGCGCTGACGGTCGAGTGATCCGCGCGTTCGTCGCCCGCGGCTCGAGCGACGACCGGGGATCGGTCGTCGCCGAGTTCGCGGTCGCGCTGCCCGCGGTGGCACTCGTGCTGCTCATCGCGGGCGGAGCACTCGCGGCGGGGGCGCGTCACGTGCGGCTCCAGGACGCGGCCGCCGACGCGGCCCGGGTCGTCGCCCGGGGCGAGCCGGTCGCCGCGGCCCAGGCGGTGGTCGCGCGGGCGGTGGCGGGCGGCGAGGCGTCCGTCGCGCATCGCGACGACCTCGTGTGCGTCGTCGCCACCGCACCGGCCGGGTTCCCCGCGCTGCCTCAGCTCTCCGCCGCCAGCTGCGCGCTCGCGGGTGGGCGGTGAGCCGTGCCCGGAACTGTGCTCGCGACGGCGGTGGCGGGGTTCGCGGCATCCGTCGCCGTCGGCCTGTGCGCGATCGCGGCCGGCGCGGTCGTCAGCCAGCGGGTCGCCGGAGCGGCCGACGCGGCGGCCCTCGCCGCGGCCGATACGGCGTCGGGGGCGATCAGCGGTGTGCCGTGCGATCGCGCGGCGCAGATCGCGGATGCGGCGGGTCTCCGACTGGCGTCGTGCGAGGTCGACGGGCTGATCTCCACGGTGTCGGTCACCGGGTCGTTCGCGGGGTTCGGCCTCGAGGCGACGGCGCGCGCCGGACCTCCGCCGTGAGCGAAGCGCGATCCGGTTCCCAGCGAGCGGAGTGTATGGTTTGCGTCGAAGAAAGGAAGCCTCCCTTGGCCAAAGGCAAGAAGCTCGTCATCGTCGAGTCCCCGACGAAGATGAAGTCGATCCAGGCGTACCTGGGCGACGGATACGAGGTGCTGTCGTCGGTGGGTCACATCCGCGACCTCGCCGACAAGCGCGACATCCCTGCCGACAAGAAGGAGGCCTACGGCAAGTACTCGATCGACATCGAGCACGGCTTCGACCCCTACTACGTCGTCAACGAACGCAAGACGAAGACGGTCGCCGAGCTCAAGCGAGCGCTCAAGGACGCGGACGAAGTCCTGCTCGCGACCGATGAGGACCGCGAGGGCGAGGCCATCGCGTGGCACCTCCTCGAGGTGCTCAAGCCCAAGGTCCCGGTCAAGCGCATGGTCTTCCACGAGATCACGAAAGACGCGATCCGCGCCGCCGTCGAGAACACGCGCGAGCTCGACCAGGCGCTCGTCGACGCCCAGGAGACCCGGCGCGTCGTCGACCGCCTCTACGGGTGGGACGTGAGCCCCGTCCTCTGGTACAAGGTGCAGCAGGGCACGTCGGCCGGACGCGTGCAGTCCGCCGCCACGCGCCTCATCGTCGACCGCGAGCGCGAGCGCATGGCGTTCGTGCCGGCGTCGTACTGGGACATCGAGACGCTCGCCGAGAAGCGAGAGGACGGTTCCGCGAAGGAGGCGTTCTCGGCGCGGCTGGCGCGCGTCGACGGCGCCGCCCTCGCGCGAGGCACCGACTTCGACGACAACGGGCAGCTCAAGAAGGCCGTCCTCGCGCTCGACGAGGCGAAGGCGCGCGAACTGGCCGAGGCGGTCGCACGGGTCGGCGAGGCATCCGTCTCCAACCTCGAGTCGAAGCCCGGCACGCGCAGCCCCCGCGCGCCGTTCACGACCTCCACGATGCAGCAGGAGGCAGGGCGCAAGCTCTCCATGAGCGCGAAGCACGCGATGAGCGTCGCGCAGCGGCTCTATGAGAAGGGCTACATCACCTATATGCGCACCGACTCGACCGCGCTGAGCACGCAGGCCGTGCAGGCGGCGCGCGCGCAGGCGGTGCAGCTCTACGGCGACAAGGCCGTGCCGCCGAATCCGCGCGTGTACCGCAGCAAGAGCAAGAACGCGCAGGAGGCGCACGAGGCGATCCGCCCGTCGGGCGAGCAGTTCCGCACGCCTGCGCAGGTCGCCGGCGAACTCGACCGCGACGAGCAGCGCCTGTACGACCTCATCTGGAAGCGCACGCTCGCGAGCCAGATGGCCGACGCGAAGTACGAGACCACGACCGTCACGCTCGAGGTCGACGCGGACGGCACGCGCGCCGAGTTCACGGCATCCGGCACCGTCTACACGTTCAAGGGCTTCCTCGACGCGTACGAGGAGGGTCGCGACGAGAAGCGCGCCGACGCCGACAAGGCCGACGACCAGGCGCTCCCGGCGCTCGCGGTCGGCGACACGCTCCGCCTGAAGGACGTCGAGGCCAAGGGTCACACGACGACCCCGAAGCCCCGCTACACCGAGGCGAGCCTCGTGAAGGCGCTCGAGGAGAAGGGCATCGGCCGTCCGTCGACGTTCGCGAGCATCATCGACGTGATCCTCGACCGCGGCTACGTCACGAAGCGGGGCCAGGCGCTCGTGCCGAGCTGGCTCGCGTTCAGCGTGGTGCGCCTGCTGGAGCAGCACTTCCCCGACCTCGTCGACTACGACTTCACCGCCGAGCTCGAAGACGACCTCGATGCGATCGCCCGCGGCGAGCGCGAGCGCAGCGAGTGGCTCAACGAGTTCTACTTCGGCTCGGACGAGCACGTCGGCCTTCGCAGGATCGTCGACAACCTCGGCGAGATCGACGCGCGCGAGCTCAACTCGACGCGCATCGCCGACGGCATCACGCTGCGGTTCGGAAAGTACGGCCCCTACCTCGAGGTCACCGATCCCGCGAACCCCGACGCGAAGCCGCGCAACGTCAACATCCCGGAGGGGCTCGCCCCCGACGAGCTCACGCCCGAGAAGGCTCGGGAGCTCATCGAGGCGCCCGTCGCCGGCGACCGCGTGCTCGGCGAGAACCCCGCGAACGGGAAGATCGTCGTCGTGAAGGACGGCCGGTTCGGGCCGTACGTGCAGGAGGAGGATCCGGTCGATCCGGATGCCGTCGACACCGCCACCGGCGTCGTCGAGGAGCCCGCACCCAAGAAGCGCGGTGCGAAGAAGGATGCTGCGCCGAAGCCGCGCACCGCGTCCCTGTTCAAGTCGATGAGCCCCGACACGATCGACCTCGAGACGGCGCTGCGCCTCCTCGACCTGCCGCGAGTCGTCGGCACCGACCCCGAGACCGGCGAGGTCATCACGGCGCAGAACGGCCGCTACGGGCCGTACCTCAAGAAGGGCACCGACTCGCGCACCCTGCAGAGCGAGCAGCACATCTTCGACATCACGCTCGACGAGGCGCTCGCGATCTACGCGCAGCCGAAGTACGGCGCACGGGGTGCGTCCAGTGCGCTGAAGGAGTTCGAGGCCGACCCGACGAGCGGCAAGCCGATCAAGCTCAAAGACGGTCGATTCGGCCCCTACGTCACCGACGGCGAGACCAACGCGACGATCCCGCGCGGCGAGAGCGTCGACGACGTCACGTTCGAGCGCGCGGTGCAGCTGCTCGCCGAGAAGCGGGCGAAGGGTCCCGCGCCCAAGCGCACGCGGCGCACGACCACGACCCGGAAGGCGGCGGCGAAGAAGTGACCCTCGACAACGAGGCGGTCGCTTCCGCCCGCGGTGTGTTCGTGACGTTGGAAGGCGGCGACGGCGTCGGCAAGTCGACGCAGGCGCAGCGCCTTCAGGAATGGCTCGACGCCGAGGGCTACACGACGGTGCGCACGCGCGAACCCGGCGGCACGGAGGTCGGCAAGCTCGTGCGCGACATCGTGCTGCACCATCGCGGCGAGATCGTCGCGCGCGCCGAGGCGCTCTTGTACGCGGCGGATCGTGCGCAGCACGTCGCCACCGTCGTGCGGCCGGCGCTCGAGCGCGGCGACATCGTCATCCAGGACCGGTACTTCGACTCGTCGCTCGCCTATCAGGGCGCCGGGCGCGTGCTCGGCCGCGAGGAGGTGCGCCGGCTGTCGCTGTGGGCGGTCGACGGCCTGATCCCCGATGTCACGGTCCTGCTCGACCTCGACCCCGAGATCGCGCGCGAGCGCCGTGAGGCCCAGGGCAAGCCGTTCGACCGGCTCGAGGCGGAGGAGGCGGAGTTCCACGAGAACGTGCGCCGCGAGTTCCTCGCGCTCGCCGATGCGGAGCCTGCCCGGTTCCTCGTGGTGGACGCGTCGCAGCCGGCCGACGAGATCGCCGCCGCCGTGCGCAGGCGCGTGCAGTCGGCACTCGAGTGGGCCGGGATCTGACCGGACGCCGCGTCGGCGCCGCCGATTAGGCTGAACCTCATGGACGCCACCGCCGCCGCGCCCGTCGAGCCGGCCACGCTCGACGAGCCGCCGTGGGGCGCGGTGTGGGGGCAACAGGCCGCCGTCGAGGTGCTGCGGGCTGCGGCATCCGACCCCGACCTGATGACCCACGCGTGGCTCCTCACGGGCCCGCCCGGCTCGGGCCGTTCGATCCTCGCGCACGCGTTCGCCGCCGCGCTCATCGCCGAGCCCGGCGACGAGCAGGCGATGCGGCAGGTGCTCGCGGGAACGCATCCCGACCTCACCGCACTGCGCACCGAGGGCGTCATCATCTCGATCAAAGACGCCCGCGCGCTCGTCGAGCGCTCGTATTTCTCGCCGTCGATCGGTCGGTACCGCGTGATCGTCATGGAAGACGCCGACCGTATGACCGAGCGCACGTCGAACGTGCTCCTCAAGGCCCTCGAAGAACCGCCGGAGCGCACGGTCTGGGTGCTGTGCGCGCCGAGCGACGCCGACCTGCTGCCGACCATCCGGTCGCGTGTGCGCACGCTGCGCCTGCGCGAGCCCGAGGTCGACGAGGTCGCGAAGCTCATCGCGCTGCGCACGGGCGTCGATCCGGCCGTCGCGGAGCAGTCCGCCCGTCACGCCCAGCGTCACATCGGCATGGCGCAGAGACTGGCGACGGATGCCGCGGCCCGCGCCCGCCGCGACTCGACCCTGCGCGCGGCCCTCGCCGTGCGAGGCGTGGGCGACGCCGTCGAGGTCGCCGGACACATCGTGCAGGCCGCCACCGAAGACGCGAAGGCGCTCACCGCCGAGCGCGACGAGGCGGAGCGCGCGAACCTGCTGCGCACACTGGGAATCGTCGAGGGCGCGCCCGTGCCGCCGGCGGTCCGCTCGCAGCTCACCGCGCTCGAGGAAGAGCAGAAGCGCCGCGCGACGCGCAGCCTGCGCGACGGCATCGATCGCGTCCTGACCGATCTGCAGTCGATGTTCCGCGACGTCGTCGTGCTGCAGTTCGGCCGCGACGCAGACCTCGTCAACCGCGAGCTCGAACCCGAGCTGCGTGCGCTCGCCGAAGCGTGGCCGCGTGAGCGGACGCTCACGGTGCTGGATCGCATCGCTGAGACGCGGCGCAATCTCGAACAGAACGTCGCCCCCGCGCTGGCCCTGGAGAGCATGCTCGTGACCGTCGCGAGCGGGAGGACCCTGTGACCCGAACCGCCCCCCGCCGCTCCCGGCGGCTCCTCGCCGTCGTCGCCGGACTCGCCGCGGCATCCGTCGCGCTGTCCGGATGCCTGTACGCGATGATCCCCGAGTCGCGTCCTGCTCCGAGCCTCACCCCCGACACCGAGGGCGTTCCGGCAGAGCTGCTGCCGTATTACGACCAGGAGCTCGAGTGGGAGCCGTGCGGCGAAGGCTTCGACTGCACGACCGTCCGGGCACCGCTGGACTGGGAGAACCCCGGCGACGCCGACATCGAGCTCGCGGTCATCCGCCACGCGGCGACCGGTCAGTCGCAGGGGGCGCTGTTCACGAACCCCGGCGGCCCCGGGGTGAGCGGCAAGTCGTACGTCGCGGACTCGCTGTCGTTCGCCGTGGGGGAGGAGCTCACCGAGTCGTTCGACGTCGTCGGGTTCGACCCGCGTGGCGTGGGTGAATCGACGGCCGTGCGCTGCTTCGACGACGCGGGCATGGACGAGTTCCTCTTCGGAATCCCCGAGGCCCCGCGCGGATCCGAGGAGTGGACCGCCGAAGTCATCGCGTCGAGCGAGGAGTTCGCGCAGGCGTGCGACGCGAACAGCGACGGCATCCTGCCGTACATCACGACCGAGAACTCCGCTCGCGATCTCGATCTGCTGCGCGCGGTCCTCGGGGAGTCGGAGCTCACGTACCTCGGCTACTCGTACGGCACGTACCTCGGCGCGCAGTACGCCGAGCTCTTCCCCGAGCGCGTCGGACGCCTCGTGCTCGACGGCGCCCTCGACCCGACGATCTCGATGCTCGAGCTCGGTGTCGTGCAGACGATCGGGTTCGAGCGGGCGCTGCGCGCCTACATGGAGAACTGCCTCGCCGACGACGAGTGCCCGTTCCGCGGGACGGTCGACGAGGCGCTCTCCGATCTCAACGCGCTGTTCGCGAGCCTCGACCGATCGCCCCTGCCGAGCGGGGACGAGCGCCCGTTCGGCGCGGACGCCCTCGAAACGGCGATCTCGACCGCGCTGTACGCCCGCCAGTACTGGGACTTCCTGACCGAGGCTCTTCGAGGAGTGCTGCAAGGCGACCCCGAGATCGCATGGCTCCTCGTCGACGCGTACTTCGACCGCCAGGACGGCGTCTACCTGTCGAACCTCATCCAGGCCTTCACGGCATACAACTGCATGGACTACCCGGTCGACTGGACTCCCGAAGAGGAGGCGGCCGCCGACGATCGACTGCGGGCCGAAGCACCGACCATCGCCGAGTACAACATCGGGCCGAATCTGTGCCGGGTGTGGCCGTACGAGTCCACGAACGCGCGTGAGCCGCTCACCGCGAACGGCGCCGCCCCGATCGTGGTCGTGGGCACGACGAACGATCCGGCGACGCCGTACGAGTGGTCCGTCGCGCTCGCCGACCAGCTCTCGTCGGGTGTGCTCGTCACGCGTGTCGGCGAGGGGCACACCGGTTACAACAAGGGCAACGAATGCGTCGACTCGGCGGTCGAGGCCTACCTGCTCGAGGGCACGGTTCCCGAAGACGGGCTCCGGTGCGAGTAGCCGCCGCTCGGCGACCGCCTCGGTTCGCGAGCACTCCCGCGACCCTGTAAGATCGTTGATCGTGCATCGCGCAAGCGGGGCGCGCCACCTTAGCTCAGTCGGCAGAGCGATTCACTCGTAATGAATAGGTCAAGGGTTCGATTCCCTTAGGTGGCTCGAGATGAAGGCCCGGGTTTCGCCCGGGCCTTTCTCGACACCGGGGAGGCGCGATGGGGCACGTGCTCGACGCGGTCCTCGAGATCTTCGCATGGGTCGGCATCGGCGGCGGCCTCGTCCTCGCGCTTCTCGCTCTCATGCTGCGGATCGCGGACGGCACGTGGGTGCCGGTGCATGTCGTGATCGACGATTCTGCGAACGGACGGGTCGCCCGGTGGTTCGATGACGGCGGAGTGGGCGAGGCCGTCCTGACGCCGCACCTCGTGCGCGAGCTCGGCGACAAGGACGAAGCCGACCTCTACGCGCGGCGCGGATCGCGAGACCGTGTGCGACTCGTCCGTACGGCGCCCGGCGTGCGGTTCACGGCGTTGATCGCCCTCGCGCTCGGGGGGCTCGGGATCATCGCGCTCGTCGCGTCGTGGGTGCTGCTCTTCGCCCGAGGCTGACCGCCCGGCGCACGCGCGAGCACGCCCCGCCGGATCAGCCGACCGCGAGCATCGCACCCGCGGCGAGCGCGAGGATGAGCCCGACCCACTGCACCGCGGCGATGCGCTCGCGCAGCACGATCGCCGCGAGCAGGATGGTCCCGCCGGGGTAGAGCGCCGTGAGCGCCGAGACGACCGACAGATCCCCCAGCCTCAGCGCGAGCAGCATGAAGCCGTTCGCGACGGCGTCGAGCGCGCCGCATCCGACTGCGAGCCACCATGCGCGGCCGCGGGTGGACGTGAGGATCCGCGCGGGGATGGGCGCTGTCGCGTGCGCGAGATCCGCATGCCCGGTCGGGGTCGCACCGAGGTCGGGGTCGGCGGGAGTGAGCACGGCGGTGACCGCGCGGCCACGCCGCACGGCCGCGAGGATCATGCCGCCGACGACCGCACCCGTGATGACGACGCTCGTGAGCCTGCTGAACACGAGCGGCACGAGGCCGCTCTCGTCGCGCGTCTGGTCGATCACGATGAGGAAAGCGCCGATCGCGATGCCGGCGCCGACGGCCATCACGAGGCCGCGCACGCTCGGCCGCACGACCTTCTCTCCCGGAATGAAGCCGACGAGCACGACAGCCACGAGCGCGACGCCGAGTCCCGCGTAGCCGAGCGGCGAGAGGCTCTCGCCCTTCACGAGCAGTCCCCACAGCATGGGCGCGATCGCCGAGACGACCGCCGTGAGCGGCGACAGGATGCTCATCGGTCCGATCGCGAGGCACGCATACAGCAGCACGACCGCCACGATCCCGAAGAGGCCCGCCGCGACGCCCCACGCCATGTCGGCGCCCGTCGCATCGACCCCGAAAAGGGGGAGCGCCAGCACGAGGACGACGAGACCGGATGCTGCCGACACCGCCGTGACGACGATCGAACGCAACCGCCTCGCCGCGATCCCACCGAGGAAATCAGCCGACCCGTACACGAGGGCGCCGAGCAGCGCGATGAGGGCGGACAGCATCCGCCCAGCCTACGACCGACGCGCACACCGCCGGCGGGCTCACGTCAGGATTATGCAAATCGCGTAGATGCTAGATAAGCTAGCGATATGTCATTGCGCCAAAGGGACCGCCACACGACCAATCGCTGGGTCAGGATCGGCATCCCGGTCGTCCTCGTCCTCGTGTGGCTCGTCGGCGGCGCCGTCGGCGGCCCGTACTTCGGCAAGGTCGGTGAGGTGTCGACGAACGACCAGTCGACCTTCCTTCCCGAGAGTGCGGATGCGACGCAGGTGAGCGAGCGGCTCGCGGACTTCCTCGGCGAAGACTCGATCCCGGCCGTCGTCGTGGCGACCGGCGACGGAGAGCTCACCGAAGGCGACCTCGCGGCGCTGCAGACGCTCGCCGACGATCTCGCCGACCTCGACGGGATCGCGGGCGAGGTGTCGCCGCCCATCGTCTCCGACGACGGCGAGTCGGCGCAGCTGTTCGTGCCGATCGACGGCGACGAGGTGCGCGACAGCGTCGAGGAGGTGCGCGCGCTCATCGCCGAAGATCTCGACGCGCCGCTCGAGGCGTGGGTCACAGGCGCCGCGGGCTTCACGGCCGACCTCGCGGAGGGCTTCCTCGGCATCGACGGGCTTCTCCTGGCGGTCGCCCTCATCGCGGTCTTCATCATCCTCGTGATCGTGTACCGGTCGCCGCTGCTGCCGATCCTCGTGCTGCTGACGTCGACGTTCGCGCTGTGCGTCGCTCTGCTCACGGTGTGGTGGCTCGCGAAGGCCGGAGTGTTCGTGCTCAACGGCCAGGTGCAGGGCATCCTGTTCATCCTCGTGATCGGAGCGGCGACCGACTACGCGCTGCTGTACGTGGCGCGATTCCGCGAGGCGATCGCCGACGGCGCTCCTCGATGGGAGGCGACGACGCGGGCATGGCGCGGGTCGTTCGAGCCGATCCTCGCATCCGGCGGCACCGTCATCGCGGCACTGCTGTGCCTCCTGCTGAGCGACCTCGCGACGAACCGCGCGCTCGGTCCGATCGCGTCGATCGGCATCGCGTTCTCGATCCTGTCGGCGCTCACATTCCTGCCGGCGCTGCTGGCCATCTTCGGTCGCGCGGCGTTCTGGCCCTTCGTCCCGAAGCCCGGCACGGGCGCGCTGCCGGCCGACCTCACCAAGCCCGCGAAAGGCATCTGGCCGCGTCAGGCGCGCTTCGTCGCACGTCACGCGCGTCCGGTGTGGATCGTCGCGACCGTCGTGCTGCTCGCGGCGACCGCCGGCGTGCTGCAGCTCAAGGCGGACGGCGTGCCCACGAGCGAATTCGTGTTGGGCGCGTCCGAGGCGCGGGACGGCCAGGAGGTGCTGTCGGAGCACTTCCCGGCGGGCTCGGGAAGCCCCGTCTACGTCATCGCCCCCGAGGATGACCTCGCGGAGGCGGTCGAGCTTCTGGAGGACAGCGACGGCATCGAGGCGGTGGCCGTGGCATCCGCCGACTCTCCGACCGGTCAGGCGACCGTCACCCTCGAGGACGGCGAGGCCGTGTTCGCCGCGCCCGGACCTCCCGGAACGCCCGTGCCCGCGCCCGCGCCGAGTGTCGCCGACGGCGATGTGCTGCTGATCGGCACGCTGACGGATGCCGCGGACTCCACCGCTGCCGACGACACCGTGCGCGACCTGCGGGTCGCCCTCGACGACGCGTTCGGCGACGGCACGACGCTCGTGGGCGGCGTCACCGCGACCGACGTCGACACGATCGACACGTCGATCCGCGACCGGACGCTCATCATCCCCGTCGTGCTGTTGGTGATCCTCGCGATCCTCATGCTCCTGCTGCGATCGGTCGTCGCGCCGGTGCTGCTCATCCTGAGCGTCATCGTGTCGTTCGGCGCGGCCCTCGGCGTGAGCGCGCTGGTCTTCAACAACGTGTTCGACTTCCCGGGCGCCGACCCCGCCGTGCCGCTGTACGGCTTCGTGTTCCTCGTCGCGCTCGGCGTGGACTACAACATCTTCCTCATGTCGCGCGTGCGGGAGGAGTCGATCACGCACGGCACGCGGCCGGGCATCCTGCGGGGCCTCGTCGCGACGGGCGGTGTCATCACCTCGGCGGGCCTCGTGCTCGCGGCGACGTTCGCGGCGCTCGGCGTCATCCCGATCCTGTTCCTCGCGCAGATCGCGTTCATCGTGGCGTTCGGCGTGCTGCTCGACACGTTCGTCGTGCGGTCGCTGCTCGTGCCGGCGATCTCGTACGACATCGGCCGGGCGATCTGGTGGCCGTCGAAGCTGTCGCGCAAGGACGCTGAGCCGAAGCCGGTCGACACGGGCGGGCCGGTCGACGAAACGGATGCCGTCGCTCCGGCGACGCGTGCGGCACGGCGGCGTACGCTCGTGTCATGAGCAAGGCGCTGTTCATCGTCGACGTTCAGAACGATTTCACCGAGGGCGGTGCGCTCGGCGTGGAGGGCGGCGACGCCGTCGCCGAGCGCATCTCGCGGTTCCTCGCCGACCACGCGGACGAGTACTCGATGATCGTCGCCTCGCGCGACTGGCACGACGGCGACAACGACAACGGCGGGCATTTCGCCTCGGGCGAGCCGGACTTCATCGAGACGTGGCCGGTGCACTGCGTCGGAGGCACCGAGGGTGCCGAGTACGACCCCGCGTTCGACACGAGCCGGGTCACGCATCATGTGAAGAAGGGGCAGGGTCAGCCCGCGTACTCGCTCTTCGAGGGCACGACCGACGAGGGCGAGAGCGTGCACGAGCTGCTCGAGCGCCATGGGGTCGTCGAGGTCGACATCGTCGGCATCGCGACCGACTACTGCGTGCGGGCATCCGCTCTCGACGCCGTCGAGCACGGTCGCCGCGTGCGCGTGTTCACCGACCTCGTCGCGGCGGTCGCCCCGGGATCGGGAGAGGCCGCGCTGGCCGAGCTGGCGCACGCGGGCGCCGAGCTCGCAGAGTCGGGTGTCTGACCGCGGCGCTTCGGCTCACTCCGTGTCGGCGCGCCGGCGGCTGTCGCGGATCGCGAGGAACACCGTGAACGCGAGCGCCACGAGCGCGGTCGCGCACAGGAGCGCGAGCCCGATCGTGTAGCTGTGGGCCGCGGCGTTGTACGTCGCACCCATGACGAGCGGCGGGAAGTACCCGCCGAGTCCGCCTGCGGCGCCGACGATCCCCGTCACCGCGCCGACACGGTTCGCCGGCGCGCGCTGAGCGACCCACGTGAACACCGCGCCGGTGCCGAGGCCCAGGGCGAGCGCCATGAGCACGAACGACGTGCCGGCGGCGAGCTCGGGCGGAGGCTTGAACGCGATCACGACCGCCATGATCGCGGCGCCCGCGAGCGAGATGCCGAGCACGATCGGCGGTCCGATCTTGTCGGACAGCCACCCGCCGACAGGGCGTGCGACGACAGCGGCGATCGCGAAGCCGGCGGTGCGCGCCCCGGCATCCGCCAGATCGAACGAGTACACCTCTTTGAGGTATGTCGGCAGATACGTCGAGAAGGCGACGAAGCCGCCGAACGTCACGGCGTACAGGAACGCCATCTGCCACGTCACCGCGAGCTTCGACGCGGCCGCCAGCTTCGGGAGCACGGGGTCGCGGTTCGGCTTCCACGCCGGCGAGTCGCGCATGAGGAACCACACGAGAGCCGCCACGACCAGCAGCGCGACGGCGATCACGATGTGCGTCGCGACATAGCCCCACCACGCCACCATGCGCGGTGTGAAGAACGACGACAGGGCGGTGCCGCCCATGCCCGCGCCGAACAGTCCGGTCGCGAACCCGCGGCGGGACGGCTCGTACCACGCGTTGACGAAGGGGATGCCGATCGCGAACGTCGTTCCGGCGATGCCGAGGATGAAGCCGAACACGATGAGCAGCACGTACGAGCCGATGAGACCGGCGAACATCACGAGCAGCACCGGGATCGCCGAGACGGCCGTGAGGATCGTGAACATGATCCGCCCGCCGTAGCGGTCGGTGAGGGCGCCGGTGAGGATGCGCCCGAGCGAGCCGACGATGACGGGCGTCGCGATCAGCAGCGACTGCTGCGTCGCGTCGAGGTCGAGCTCGGCGGCGTACTGCACCGCGAGCGGGCCGATGATGTTCCACGCCCAGAACGTGATCGCGAAGGCGAGCAGGGCGAGCCACAGGTTGAGCGTGCGGCCCTGCAGAACGGCGGCCGTGGTCGGGGTCGGGGCGGTCGTGCTCACCGGGGGCTCCTTCGCGAGCGACGGGGTGTGCGGTCGGGTTCGCGGTCTCGCGTGCCGACGGGCGCCCAGCCGCGACGGATGCCGCGAGCCGTCGTCGGCCTGCCGTCACGCGACCGGTACACGATGTACGGCCGGAACAGGTAATGGATCGGCGCGGTGAACGCGTGCACGAGCCGCGTGAACGGCCAGATGATGAACAGCAGCATGCCGATGAGCGTGTGCAGCTGGAAGGCGAACGACGCCTCCGACATCGCCTGGATGTCGGGCTGGAAGATGAACAGCGACCGGAACCACGGCGACACGGTCTCGCGGTAGGTCTGGTCCTCGTGCGGGCCGACGACGCTCAGCACGGTCGTCGCGAGCCCCGCGACGATGGCGGCGACGAGTACGACGTACATCGTCTTGTCGTTCTTGGTCGTCGCCATGAACACCGGGCCGGTCGTGCGGCGCCGGTAGATGAGGATGCCGACGCCGACCAGCGTCGCGACGCCCGCGATCGTGCCGAGCCCGAGGGCGGCGAAGTGGTACATGTCCTCGGTGATGCCGAGCGCGTCGGTCCACGACTTCGGGATCACGAGCCCGGCGACGTGCCCGATCACCACGACGAGGATGCCGAAGTGGAACAGCGGCGACCCGATGCGCAGCAGCCTCGACTCGTAGAGCTGGGACGACCGCGTGGTCCAGCCGAACTGGTCGTATCGGTAGCGCCAGATGAGGCCGCCGATGAGGATGATGACCATGGCGTAGGGGAGGATTCCCCACAACAGGAGGCTCACGCGCGACCTCCCGCCGGTACGAGGGGGATCAATCGCGGATCGCCCGCGTCGAGGCCCACCGACTCCTGGGGCGGCCCGGCGGCGGCCATCGCCATCGCCTGCTGCCGATCGGCGGGCGACGGCCCCGGCAGCGTCGCGCACACCGCCGCGACGACGCCCGCGTACGGCGATCCTCGTTCGGCGAGCGCGATGCGGATGAGCTCGACGCTCGCGCGGTACTGCTGCAGGATCGCGGTGCCCGCGTCGGGCCGGTGGCGCGTGAACTCCAGGACGAGCGGCAGATAGTCCGGCAGTTCGCCCGTGTCCGCCTCCATGCCCGCCGCACGGTACCTGGCCTTGAGGTCTGCCAGCGCGCCGCCTCGCCTCCGTGTGTCCCCGTCCGTCCAGTACGTGAGGTAGAGCGCATGGCGCCGCGACATGTCGAACGTGTCGACGTAGGCCGTCCGCACGACAGCGGCATCCGTCTGCGCCCACCACTCCAGCAACGGCGCGAACTGCTCCGCCGCCTCGGGCGCCGACTCGCGCAGCGCCGTGGCGATGAGCGGACCGGATGCCAGCACCTCGTCGTCGGGATACGAAAGACACACGGATGCCGCCTGGTGCACGACCGCGGCCCTCATGACGAGCCTCCGTCCGGGGCATCCGCGTCGACCGTCCGCCGGGGTGGGAACAGGCCCGGCGGTGCGCCGTTGCCGTCCCAGTTGAGGAGGTTCACGCGGCCGCGCAGCGTCTCGTCGCCGGCGCGCGCATCGGACGTCTGGCGTTCGCGCAGTGCGTGGAAGTTCTCGACGGCGACGGGCGTCGGGCGTCCGCTCGCCTCGCCGAACGGACCCGACTCCTCGGCGTACGGGCCGCCGTCGAAGTCGAGCGAGCACCCGAGCTCCTCGAGCTCGTGCGCCTGCTCGTAGTGCGCGGTCGGGATGACGTACCGGTCCTCGTACTTCGCGATCGCGAGGAGCCGGTACATCGCGTAGATGTCGTCGCCGGTCATGCCGACCGCGGCGGGGATCGACTCATCGCGCTCGCGGTCGAGCGTGATGTCGCGCAGGTACGACCGCATCGCCGCGAGCTTCCACAGCACGTCCGACACGATGTCGGTGTCGCCCGCCGTGAAGAGCTCGGCGAGGTACTCGACCGGGATGCGAAGCGCCTCGATCGCACCGAAGAGCGTGCCGGCCGCCTCGGCGTCGTGGCCTTGGTCGCGCAGCAGGTCGACGATGGGCGACAGTGGCGGGATGTACCAGACCATCGGCATCGTGCGATATTCCGGATGCAGCGGCAGAGCCACGCGGTACTTCTTCGCGAGCGCGTAGACGGGCGACCGCCGCGCCGCGTCCATCCAGTCCTCGGGGATGTCGCCCTGGGCCCGCACCGCCGCGATGACCTCGGGGTCGTCGGGGTCGAGGATGAGGTCGAGCTGTGCCTCGTAGAGATCCTTCTCGTCGGGCGTCGAGGCGGCCTCGGTGACACGGTCGGCGTCGTACAGGAAGAGCCCGAGATACCGCAGGCGCCCGACGCACGTCTCCGAGCACACCGTCGGGATGCCGACCTCGAGCCGCGGGTAGCACAGCGTGCACTTCTCGGCCTTGCCGGTCTTGTGATTGAAGTAGATCTTCTTGTACGGGCATCCGGTGATGCACTGGCGCCAGCCGCGGCAGCGGTCCTGGTCGACGAGGACGATGCCGTCCTCGGCCCGCTTGTAGATCGCGCCCGACGGGCACGAGGCCATGCACGACGGGTTCAGGCAGTGCTCGCAGATGCGCGGGAGGTAGAAGAGGAACGTCTTCTCGAACTGCATCTTGATGGCGTCCTCGGACTCACGCCGCACCTTCTCGACGATCGGGTCGAGGTGGCCGAGCTCGCTCGTGCCGCCGAGGTTGTCGTCCCAGTTGGCCGACCACGTGATCTTCGTGTCCTCACCGGTGATGAGCGACTTCGGCTTCGCGACGGGGAAGTCGTCGCCCAGCGGCGCGTCGATGAGCGTCTCGTAGTCGTACGTCCACGGCTCGTAATAGTCGGCGAGCTTGGGCTGCACGGGGGACGAGAAGATCGTCAGGAGGCGCCGCAGGCGGCTGCCGGTGCGCAGCTTCAGGCGTCCGCGGCTGTTGAGGGTCCACCCGCCGCGCCACTGCTCCTGATCCTCGTACCGGCGCGGGTAGCCCTGCCCGGGCCGCGTCTCGACGTTGTTGAACCACACGTACTCGGTGCCTGCCCGGTTCGTCCACGCCTGCTTGCACGTGACCGAGCAGGTGTGGCATCCGATGCACTTGTCGAGATTCATGACCATGCCCATCTGGGCCATGACACGCATCAGTACGTCACCTCCTGCGAACGGCGGCGAATGGTCGCCACCATGTCGCGCTGGTTCCCCGTCGGGCCGAGGTAGTTGAACGCGTACGACAGCTGCGCGTACCCGCCGATGAGGTGGGTCGGCTTCACGAGCAGTCGCGTGACGGAGTTGTGGATGCCGCCGCGCTTCCCGGTGGCCTCGGACTTCGGCACGTCGATCGTGCGCTCCTGCGCGTGGTGCACGTAGACGACGCCCTCGGGCATCCGGTGCGACACGATCGCGCGCGCCACGAGCACGCCGTTGGAGTTGACGCACTCGACCCAGTCGTTGTCGGCGGCCCCGATCGCGGCTGCGTCTTGCGGGCTCATCCACACGGTGGGCCCGCCGCGCGACAGCGACAGCATGAAGAGGTTGTCCTGGTACTCCGAGTGGATCGACCACTTCGAGTGCGGCGTGAGATAGCGCACCGTCACCTGCTGCGCGCCGTCGGGGCCGAGTCGCGGCTCGCCGAACAGCCGGTGCAGATCCAGCGGCGGGCGATAGATCGGCATCGCCTCGCCGAGGTCGCGCATCCAGTCGTGATCGAGGTAGAAGTGCATGCGCCCCGTGAGCGTGTGGAACGGCTTGAGGCGCTCGATGTTGACCGTGAACGGCGCGTATCTCCGCCCGCCCGTCTCCGAACCCGACCATTCGGGCGACGTGATGACCGGCACGGGCGCCGCCTGTGTCATGGCGAACGTGATGTGCTTCTCCTCCGAACCCGCCGCGAGGTCGGCGAGCGGCTTCCCGACGCGCTTTTCGAGGGTGCGGAACCCCTGCCGCGCGAGCTCGCCGTTCGTCGTGCCCGAGAACGTGAGGATCGCCTCGGCGAGCTTGACGTCGGTGTCGATCGCCGGGCGCCCGGCGGCGGGACCGGATGGGTACACGCCGTGCATGTGCGCGAGACGCTCGACCTCGTGCGACACGTCGTACGTCACGTTCTTGACCGTGAACCCGAGCTCGTCGGCGAGCGGCCCGATCGCGGCGAGCTTGTCGGCGATCGCGGTGTAGTCGCGCTCCACCACCACGAACTGCGGCATCGTCCGCCCCGGCACCGGGGCGACGTCGCCGCGCGCCCAGTCGCGCACGACACCGCCCGGCTGCGCCGTCTCGCCCGGGGTGTCGTGCTGCATCGGCACCGACACGAGGTCCTGCCGCACGCCGAGGTGCTTCTTCGCCATCTCGGACAGCTCGCGCGCGATCGCGTGGAACAGGTCGAAGTCGCTGCGCGCCTCCCACGGCGGATCGATCGCAGGCGTGAAGGCGTGCACGAACGGGTGCATGTCGGTCGAGGAGAGGTCGTGCTTCTCGTACCACGTCGCCGCGGGGAAGATGACGTCCGACAGCAGCGTCGTCGACGTCATCCGGAAGTCCGCCGAGACCAGCAGGTCGAGCTTCCCCTCGGGGATCTCATCGCGCCACACGACATCACGGGGCCGAACGGATGCCTCATCCGACGCCATCACGTTGCTGTGCGTGCCGAGGAGGTACTTGAGGAAGTACTCGTTGCCCTTCGCGCTCGAGCCGAGCAGGTTCGACCGCCACAGCGTCAGCAGGCGCGGCCAGTTCTCGGGCGCGTCGACGTCGGAGATCGCGGACTTGAGCTCGCCGTCGGCGAGCTGACGGACGACGTAGGCGGCGGCATCCGGCGCCTGTCCGGCCTCGACGGCGTCGGCGGCCTCGTCGGCGAGGTCGAGCGGGTTGCGGTCGAACTGCGGATAGAAGGGCATCCAGCCGAGCCGCGCCGACTGCGCGATCGTGTCGGCGGTGTGCAGTCCGTCGAGGTTGCCTTCGGCGAGCGGCGACGCGAGCGCGTCGGCACTGTAGCCGTCGAAGCGCCACTGGTCGGTGTGCATGTACCAGTACGCGGTGCCGATCATCGTGCGCGGCGGGCGCGCCCAGTCGAGCGCATTCGCGAGTGAGATCCAGCCCGTGATCGGGCGGCACTTCTCCTGTCCGACGTAGTGCGCCCAGCCACCGCCGTTGCGCCCCATCGAGCCCGTGAGGATGAGCATCGCGAGGATCGCGCGGTACGTCGCGTCGCCGTGGAACCACTGGCAGATGCCCGCGCCCATGATGACCATCGAGCGTCCGCCCGAGTCGGCGGCGTTCGCCGCGAACTCGCGCGCGATGCGCGTGCACGCCTCCGCGGGGACGCCCGTGATGTCCTCCTGCCACGCCGGCGTATAGGGCGTCGTGGCGTCGTCGTACCCGGTCGGCCATTCGCCGGGCAGTCCGTCGCGCCCCACGCCGTACTGCGCGAGCAGCAGGTCGAACACGGTCGTCACGAGCACGCCGTGCACGCGCGTCGCCGGGACCCCGCGGCGCATGACGGCGCCGGATCCGTCCGGCGCGTCGAAGCGGGGAAGCAGCACCTCCGCCGCCTCCTCGGCGACCTTCGCGTCGCGCACCGACAGCGCCGGCACGATGCCCTCGAGGTCGAGGTTCCATCGACCCTCGCCCGACTCGGCGTAGCGGAAGCCCATCGAGCCGTTCGGCACGCGAGGGGCACCGGATGCGGCATCCAGCACGACCGTCTTCCACGCGTCCTCCGGGGCCTCTTCGCCCAGATCCGCCGCCGTGAGGAACTTGCCGGGCACGAGCCCGCCGTCGGCGTGCGGCACGAGTGTGATGAGGTGCGGGAGGTCGGTGTACCGGCGGGCGTAGTCGACGAAGAACGGCACGCGCGCGTCGACGTAGCGCTCTTTGAGGATGACGTGTCCCATCGCCATAGCGAGCGCGGCATCCGTCCCCGCCTGGCACGGCAGCCACTCGTCGGCGAACTTCGTGTTGTCGGCGTAGTCCGGGCTCACCGTGACGACCTTCGTGCCGCGGTAGCGCACCTCCGCCATCCAGTGCGCGTCGGGCGTGCGCGTGACCGGGACGTTCGAGCCCCACATCATGAGGTAGGTCGCGTCCCACCAGTCGCCCGACTCCGGGACATCCGTCTGGTCGCCGAACACCTGCGGGCTCGCGACCGGGAGGTCGGCGTACCAGTCGTAGAAGCTCGTCATGACCCCGCCGACGAGCTGTGTGAACCGCGTGCCGATGCAGTGCGACACCATCGACATCGCCGGAATCGGTGAGAAGCCCGCGACGCGGTCCGGGCCGTACTCCTTGATCGTGTGGACGTAACCCGCCGCGACGAGCTCGACCGCCTCGCGCCAGCTCGCGCGCACGAGTCCGCCCTTGCCGCGCGCCTGCTGGTAGCGACGCCGAGTCTCGGGGTTCTTCGTGACCTCGCCGAATGCGAGCACGGGGTCGCCCGTGCGCGTTCGCGCCTCGCGGTAGGCCTCCAGCAGCGCGCCCCGGACGTACGGGTAGCGCACGCGCGTGGGGGAGTAGGTGTACCAGGAGAACGCGGCCCCGCGGGGGCACCCGCGGGGCTCGTATTCGGGACGGTCGGGGCCGACGCTCGGGTAATCCGTCTGCTGCGCCTCCCACGTGATGATCCCGTCTTTCACGTAGACCTTCCACGAACAGGATCCCGTGCAGTTCACGCCGTGCGTCGAGCGGACGACCTTGTCGTGACTCCACCGATCCCGGTAGAAGACGTCGCCCTCGCGCCCGCCTTCGAGGAACGCCGCGCGATGATCGGGGGTCTCCTCCCATCGCGTGAAGAACCGCCCTGCCGCGAGCAGAGCGTCTGAAGCCGGCCCATCAACACCGATGCGAGGCGTCATGCTCGGGACGATACTCAGGTGCGGATGTCTCCACCAGGGCCCCCGGCGAGGGGTGAGCGGTGGGCCCGGAGGGGCTCGAACCCTCGACCCGCGGATTAAAAGTCCGATGCTCTGCCAACTGAGCTACAGGCCCGTTCATCAAGCCTACTGGCCGATGCGGACGGGCTGACCGACTCAGCCGTTGCGGCCGTTGCCGTTGCCGCTGTTCGAGCCGCCGCCGTTGCCGTTGGCGCCGTTGTTGTTGCCCGGGCCGCGGTTCTCGTTGCCGCCGCCGTTGCCGGGGCCGCCGCCCGACGGTCCGGAGTCGTCGACCGGCTCGACGGGCTCGCTCTCGACGGGACCCTGCTGGGCGGGACCCTGCTGGGCGGGACCCTGCTCGGCGGGAGCCTGCTCCACGGGCACCTGCTCGACGGGATCGTCTCCCACGGAGTCCTGCGGGTCCACTCCGGACGTGTAGGCCGGGTTGGGGTCGCGGTCGGTCAGCGGTGTCGCGGCGCCCAGGCCGGGCAGCCACATCACCATGACGATCGCCGCCGCGAGCAGGGCGGCGGCCGCGAGGATCGCCACGAACACGCCGCGCGGGCGGCGGGAAGGCGCGAGCGGCGCCGCACGGTCGTCGTCTTCGATGAGGTATGCCGCGGGATAGGCGGCGGTCTCCGCATCCGCCGTCTGCGGCACCGCCGCGATCGGCTGGGGCGTCACCGGCTCCTCGCGCATCCACTCGGCCGGGATCGTCAGGGGAGCCGTGTTCACCGTGACGGTCTCCGCGTTCGAGCGCGCGGCGGCGGCCTGTCCGGCGAGGGTCGCCGCGACGTCGAGCGCCGACGGACGGTCTTCGGGACGCGATGCGGTCATGCCGCGCAGAAGGCACTTCCACGTCTCGTCGAGGTCTTCGGGGATCTCCGGCGATCGCACGAGGCGCGCGGTGACGGCGCCGAAACCCTCCGCCTCGGCGAACGGGCGCTTTCCGGTGATCGCCTCGAGCAGCATGATGCCGAACGCGTACACGTCGGCGGGCGGCGCGGGCGGTGCCCCGCTCGCCTGCTCAGGGGCGATGTAGGCGATCGTCCCGATCACGATTCCCGGGTTGGTCATCCGTGCGGAGTCGAGCAGATAGGCGATCCCGAAGTCGGCGACCTTGGCGCGCCGCGGATGCCCCGGCAGCGGCGACTCACAGAGCAGGATGTTCGACGGCTTGATGTCGCGGTGCACGATGCCCGCGGAATGCGCGAGGTGGAGCCCCTCGGCGATGTCGACGGCGATCGCGGCGAGCTCGTCGAGGTCGACGGGACCTTCCGCGATGAGGTCGCGCAGCGTGCGTCCTTCGACGTGCTCCATCACGAGGTAGCTGACGTCCTCGTGCGACAGGTGCGCATCGAAGAGGGTCACGAGCGAGTGGTGGTTGAGCGTCGCGAGCGCCGCCGTCTCGGACTCGGCGCGTTCGTGGCCTCCCGGCTCGGAGAACGGGCCCTGAAGCATCTTTATCGCGACGGGGCGGTGCAGCAGCGTGTCCTCCGCGCGGTAGACGCGGGCCATGCCTCCGACGCCGATGCACTCCTCGAGGCGATACCGTCCACCGAGCAGTTCGCCGGTGGTCGGTCCGCTGATCTCGCGTACATCCGTCATGGTCTGGTTCCCCCTGCCCGTCAACACGGCCTCGTGACTCGGGCAGGTTCACGCTACGCTTCGACCACTTTCCGCCGAGACGCCCTTGACTTGTCGGCCGATCGATGCAACGGAGCCTCTCGGATCCGCCCTGAAACGCCCGGAGTACCCTTGAGCGGGTGAGCGAATCGAGGGACTTCCACAAGCCCGTGCGGCGGCCGGCCGAGCTCTTCGACCGGCTGTTCTCGGCGGAGGATCCCGCCGAGGTGTCGCGCGTCGCCCACGCCACCGCGAGCGCGCTTCTCACACGCGTGCGCGAGAATCCCGACTCCGCCGTCGTCGAACGGCTCGTCGCGTTCACCGACGACCACGGCATCGACGACATCGCGGAGCTGTGGTCACGGTCGCCGGCTCGCACGCTCCCTGGCGCGCTGTGGCGGCTGTACCTGCTGCAGTTGATGATCCACGACGATCCGAACACCGCGGCGCTGCTGTACGCGCGCGGTCGCACCGAGCTCATGTCCGCCGACGACGTCATCGCCGGGGCGCCGTCGCCAGCGGGGCCCGACGAGCTCGTCGCGCTCGTCGACACGATCCTGCGGGGGCTGTTCCAGGGCGACTTCGCGGTGGCCCTCGATCGCGCGGCGGCGTTCTGCCGCGTGCAGGCGTCCGGCGCGAGCCACATCGCCGACGACTACGAGGGCACCGAGCCCGACCGCGCATCCGCCCTCACGACGCGCGCGCTGCGGCTGTCGACCTACGCGACCGACCTCACAGCGTGCGCCGCCCTGTGGCGCCGCGACTCGCTGACCTGAGGCCAGCGGATGCGCCGGGCATGAAAGTGCCGGGCCGCAGAACGCCTCTCGGCGCGAGGCCGCTCGCAGCGGCAGAAGTTGGAGCCCGGGGTTACTGCGGCCCGGCCGATCAAGTGTAACCGCTGCACACGGTGGTCTATTCCGGCCCGGTTAGGCTCGGAGGATGACCTGGCGTTTCGCGCTCGTGATCGAGCCCGCGGCATCCGATGATCCCCGTCACGACTTCGCCGACACGTTCACGGTCATCGACGCGTCGGCTCCCGCGCTCACCGTCGGCGAGCTGAGCACGCAGCGCGGCGACGGCGTCTTCGAGTCGATCGGCGTGGTCGACGGCCACGCCCAGGAGGTCCGGGCCCACCTCGAGCGCCTCGCCCATTCGGCCTCGCTGTGCGATCTGCCCGCGCCGAACATCGAGCAGTGGCGCCAGGCCGTCGCCGTCGCGGCGGCTTCGTGCGCGCCGGGCGAGGCGGTCATCAAGCTCATCCTGAGCCGCGGCATCGAACACGGGCCGACGCCCACCGCATGGGTCACGGCCGCACCCGCCGCCGACAACACGGCGGCGCGCGAGCGGGGAGTGCGCGTCGCGACGCTCGACCGCGGGTACAGCATCGACACGCCGGCGCGCGCCCCGTGGCTGCTGCTGGGTGCGAAGACCCTGTCGTACGCGGTCAACATGGCGGCGATCCGCGAGGCGAAGCGCCGCGGCGCGGACGACGCCGTGTTCGTGTCGTCCGACGGCTTCGTGCTCGAAGGGCCGACGTCGTCGGTCATCCTGCGCCGGGGCGAGACGTTCGTGACGCCCGCGCCCGGCGCCGGGATCCTGCACGGCACGACACAGCTCAGCCTCTTCGAGGAGCTCGAGAGGCGCGGCTTCGCGACCGCCTACGAAGACGTTCCGGTCGAGGCGCTGCGAGAAGCGGATGCCGCGTGGCTCGTCTCGAGCGTGCGCCTCGCCGCCCCCGTGGTCGCCGTCGACGGGGATCCCGTCCCGTTCGACCCGGAGTTCACGAGATCGCTCAACGCCTACCTGCTGAGCCCGCGGGACTGACCGCCCGGATCATCCGAAGCGGCCCGACACGTAGTCCTCGGTGGCCTGCACCGACGGGGTCGTGAAGATCGTGCGGGTGTCGTCGTACTCGATCAACTTGCCGGGCTTGCCCGTACCGGCGATGTTGAAGAACGCCGTCTTGTCGGACACGCGCGACGCCTGCTGCATGTTGTGGGTCACGATGACGATCGTGTACTCCTGCTTGAGGTCCGCGATGAGCTCTTCGATGGCGTAGGTCGAGATCGGATCCAGTGCCGAGCACGGTTCGTCCATGAGGAGCACGTCGGGCGACACCGCGATCGCGCGAGCGATGCACAGGCGCTGCTGCTGCCCGCCCGAGAGCCCGGACCCGGGCTTGTCGAGGCGGTCCTTGACCTCGTTCCAGAGGTTCGCGCCGCGCAGCGACCGCTCGACGAGGTCGTCGGCATCGGACTTCGAGATGCGCCGGTTGTTGAGCTTCACGCCCGCGAGCACGTTCTCGCGGATGGACATCGTCGGGAACGGGTTCGGCCGCTGGAACACCATGCCCACCTGCCGGCGCACGAGCACGGGGTCGACACCGGGCGCGTACAGGTCCTCGCCGTCGAGCAGCACCCGGCCCTCGACGCGCGCGCGGGGGATCACCTCGTGCATGCGGTTGAGCGTCCGCAGGAACGTGGACTTGCCGCATCCGGAGGGCCCGATGAACGCCGTGACCGAGCGCGGCTCGATCTGCAGCGAGACGTCCTCGACCGCCAGGAAGTCGCCGTAGTAGACGTTGAGGTCTTTGACTTCGATGCTCTTCGACAAGATTCTCTCTCGTTGGTCCGTGGCCGATCAGCGGCCGGTCTTGGGGGCGAACACCCGTGCGACGACCCGCGCGACGAGGTTCAGCACCATGACGATGACGATCAGGGTCAGGGCCGCGGCCCACGCGCGGTCGATGTACGCCTCGGCGGGGATGCCCTGGTTCATGTACTGCGTGTAGGTGAAGACGGGCAGGGTCTGCATCCGTCCGTTGAACAGGTCGTAGTTCATCGATGCCGTGAAGCCCGCGGTGATCAGCAGCGGGGCCGTCTCGCCGATCACGCGCGCGATCGCCAGCATGACGCCGGTCGTGATGCCGGCCACGGCGGTCGGCAGCACGACCTTCGCGATCGTCGCCCACTTCGGCACGCCCAGCGCGTACGCCGCCTCGCGCAGCTCGTTCGGCACGAGCCGCAGCATCTCCTCGCTCGAGCGCACGACCACGGGGATCATGAGGACCGCCAGCGCGACCGACCCCATGATGCCGAGACGGATGCCGGGACCGAGGAACAGCGCGAAGAGGGCGTACGCGAACAGGCCCGCGACGATCGACGGGATGCCGGTCATGACGTCGACGAGGAACGTGATGCCGCGCGCGAGGCGCTTGCCCTCCCCGTACTCCACGAGGTAGATCGCGGTGAACAGCCCGATCGGGATCGAGATGACGGCCGCCGCGAGCGTGATGAGGAGCGTGCCGACGATCGCGTGGAGCGCCCCGCCCCCCTCACCGACGATGTTGCGCATCGACATCGAGAAGAAATCGGCGTCGAACCGCGCGATGCCGTTCGCGACGACGGTCCATGCGACCGAGATGAGCGGCACCATCGCGATGAGGAACGCGATCGTGACCAGGCCCGTCACGAAGCGGTCGACCGCCTTGCGGCGGCCCTCGACGACCCCGGAAAGCGCGAAGATCGCGACGAGGTAGGCGATCGCCGAGACGATGAGCCACGCCGCGACGTCGAGACCTTCGCCGGCGGCGAGGGCCATCACGCCGAACACGCTCAGGACGATGAGGAGCGTGGCTCCCAGGAGCGTCCAGGGCACCCACGCGGGGAGCCGTCCGCTGCGCAGCGACGTCTGCGGGCGGGTCTCCGGGCGGACCTGGGGAGGGGCGGCTGTCAGCGTCATGTCAGTTCGCCCCCGAGAAGTCCTTGCGGCGGTTCACGATCCACCGCGCGAGCGCGTTCACCGCGAACGTCACGACGAACAGCACGAGGCCCGTCGCGATGAGCACGTTGATGTTGAGTCCGTACGCCTCGGGGAAGCTCAGGGCGATGTTCGCCGCGATCGTGTTGGGGTTGTCGGATGTGAAGAGCCGGAACGTGACGCCGCCCGACACCGAGAGCACCATCGCGACGGCCATCGTCTCGCCGAGTGCGCGGCCGAGGCCCAGCATCGACGCCGACACGATGCCGGAGCGGCCGAAGGGGAGCACCGCCATGCGGATCATCTCCCACCGCGTCGCACCGAGTGCGAGCGCCGCCTCCTCGTGGAGCACGGGCGTCTGCAGGAAGATCTCACGGCAGATGGCCGTGATGATCGGCACGACCATGACCGCGAGCACGATCGCCGCGGTGAAGATCGTGCGTCCCGTCGCCGAGACGTCGCCCGCGAACAGCGGGATGAAGCCGAGGTTGTCGCTCACCCAGGCGTACGCGGGCTGCACGGCGGGCGCGAGCACGAGGATGCCCCACAGGCCGAACACGACCGACGGCACGGCGGCGAGCAGGTCGACCACGTAGCCGAGGCCCTGTGCGAGGCGGCGCGGCGCGAAGTGCGTGATGAACAGCGCAACGAGGAGCGACAGCGGCACCGCCATCAGCAGGGCGAGGAAAGCCGCCCATACGGTGCCGAAGACGAGCGGCCACACATAGTCCCAGAAGTTCGCGGGGAGGATCGACGCCGTCTCGCTCGTCGCGAACAGGGCCGGGAGCGACTGCACGATGAGGAACACCGCGACCGCGGCGAGCGTCACCAGGATCATCGAGCCCGCGAACAGCGCGGTGGCCGAGAACCAGCGGTCCCCGGGCCGGATGCGCGGTTTCGCCGCGCTCTTCGGCGCGACAGGTGCGGTGGTGGTCATCGGCCCTTCCGTGGTGTGTTTCCAGCCGGGAGCCCGACCCGGCCGGGGAGGGCCGGGTCGGGCATCCGTGTCGTTGTTCAGTTGATGGCGTCGATCGCCGCGTCGATCCGCTCGCGCAGCGTGTCGGAGATCGGGGCGTTGCCCGCGGCGGCCGCGGCAGCCTCCTGACCCTCGGCGCTCGCGGCGTACGAGAAGAACGCCTTCACGAGCTCGGCTGTCGCCGAGTCGGTGTACTCGGCGCAGCCGATGAGGTAGCTCACGAGCACGATCGGGTACACGCCCGGCTCGGTCGTGGTGCGGTCGATCGCGATCGCGATGTCGGTCGCGGCGCGTCCCTCCTCCTCGGGCGACGCGTCGACGACGCGGGCGGCGGCCTCGGGCGAGTACGGCACGAACTCGTCGCCCACCTGGATCGCGACGGTCCCGAGGTCGCCGGCGCGCGAGGCATCCGCGTAGCCGATCGTGCCCTCGCCGCCCTCGACGGCCGACACCACGCCGCTCGTGCCCTGCGCGGCCTCGCCGCCCTCGACCGGCCACACGCCGTCGGGCTCGTACGTCCACACGTCGGGTGCGGTCTGGAAGAGGTAGTCGGTGAAGTTCTCGGTCGTGCCCGAGTCGTCCGAGCGGTGCACGGGCGTGATCGCGAGGTCGGGGAGCTCGACGCCATCGTTGAGGGCGGCGATCGCGGGGTCGTTCCACCGCGTGATGTCACCCGTGAACATTCCCGCGACGGTCGCGGGGTCGAGGTTGAGCGAGTCGATGCCCTCGAGGTTGAAGATGACGGCGATCGGGGAGATGTAGGTCGGCAGCTCGACGAGGTCGGACCCGTCGACGCACGCGTCGAAGGGACCCTCGGCGATCTCATCGGTCGTGAACGCGCGGTCGGAGCCGGCGAACGCGAACGCGCCGGCCTGGAACGACTCGCGACCCGTGCCGGAGCCGGCCGGGTCGTAGTCGATCGTGAGGTCGGGGTTGGCCGTCTGCAGACCCGCGGTCCACGTCTGGACGGCGACCTCCTGCGACGACGCGCCGCCGCCGACGAGGTTGCCGGACAGCTGCGCGCCGCCGTCGTTCTCGGCGGCGCCGGCGCCGGACTCGTTCGCGGCGCAGGCCGACAGCGTGAGGGCCGCGATCGCGGCGACAGCGCCCACCTGGGCGATGCGGGAGATCTTCACAGTGGATCCTTCTTCACGTTTCAGGGATTGAGTCACCCGGTGCGGGGTTCGCCCTGAAACGTAGACACCGGTCGTTACCAGAGTGGGGTGCGACGGTGAACGGAAGGTGAACGACGGAAGTCCCGGAATCTCCGGATCGCGGGGGTCAGTCCTTGGGCACGTGCGTCTCGATCGTGACGATCCCCGAGCCGGGGCTGTCGACCGAGAGGTGCACCACCGAGAAGGCCGCGGGCTCGAGCGCCGAGGCGCTGCCGAGGTACGAGCCGCGCAGCGTGCCCGTCGCGAGCGCGAGCTCGTTGAGGATGTCGGGGAGCACCGGGCCGTGGCTGCACAGCACGGCGGGCTTGCGTGCGCGCACGCGCTGCCCGACGACGGTCCGCGCGTCGGACTCGCCCTTCTCCCAGGCGTCCTGGCTGATGAGCTTCGTCGTCTCGATGCGCCGGTCGAGCACGCGCGCGAGCGGCTCGACCGTCTCGACGCAGCGCACGGCGGGGCTCGAGATGATCTTGCGCACGCCGAACGCGCGCAGGGGGCCGACGAGCGCCTTCGCCTGCTTGCGGCCGCGCGACGTGAGCGGGCGCTTGCGGTCCTTGCCCTTCCAGGCGTCGCGCGAGACCGCCTTCGCGTGGCGCAGCACGACGAGGGGGAACGTCGTGAGCACGCCCTCCTCCACGATGCGGGCGAAGTGCTCGAGGATCTCGACGTCGACCGGGTAGCTGAGGCGGCCCTTCGCCTTGCGCAGCGAGACCCATTCGAGCGCGGCGATCTCGCGGTTCGGCACGAACGCGGAGGCGCGGATCGCGGCATCCGTCGCCTCGGCCGCCCAATAGTGCACGATCTTCTGCCGCTTGTTCGGCATGTGGTAGCGCGAGACGCCGACGGGCACGCCGAGCGCGACGCGGATGCCGGTCTCCTCGAAGATCTCGCGCGCAGCGGTCTCGGCGAGCGTCTCGCCGGGGTCGACCTTGCCTTTGGGGAGCGTCACGTCGCGATAGCGCGTGCGGTGGATGAGCAGGACCATCACCTTGCCCTCCACCACGCGCCACACGACGCCGCCCGCGGCGTAGACGGCGACGTCCGTCATCGAACCGCCCGAGCGCGCCGGCGACGCTGCACGCTCATCATCGTGCGGTCCTGGAGGTCGGTGAGCGGCTTGCCCGACTCGTCGAGATGATGCCGGGTCCATTCGCCGTCCGGCCCTAGCCACCACGAGCTCGTCTTGTCGGACATCGCGCGATCGAAGAGCTCGGTGAGCGCCGCGATGTGCGCGGGCGCCACGACCCGCACGAGCGCCTCGACGCGGCGGTCGAGGTTGCGGTGCATCATGTCGGCGCTGCCGATGTACACCTGCGGGTCGCCCTGGTTGTGGAACGCGAAGATGCGCGAGTGCTCGAGGTAGCGGCCGAGGATGCTTCGCACCGTGATGTTCTCGCTCATGCCCGCCACGCCCGGCTTGAGCGAGCAGATGCCGCGCACCCAGACCTCCACGGGGACGCCCGCCTGGCTGGCCCGGTAGAGCGCGTCGATGATCTGCTCGTCCACCATCGAGTTGACCTTGATGCGGATGCCGGACGCCTTGCCGGCGAGGGCGTTGCGCCGCTCCTTCTCGATGAGCCTGAGCAGACCCTTGCGCAGGTGGAGGGGTGCGACGAGGAGCCGCTTGAACTTCTTCTCGATCGCGTACCCGCTCAGCTCGTTGAACAGGCGCGTGAGGTCGCGCCCGACCACGGGGTCCACCGTGAACAGCCCGAAGTCCTCGTAGATGCGGCTCGTCTTGGGGTTGTAGTTGCCCGTCCCGACATGGCTGTAGTGGCGGAGCACCCCGTCTTCCTCGCGGATGACGAGCGCGAGCTTGCAGTGGGTCTTGAGGCCGACGAGGCCGTACACGACGTGGACGCCCGCCTTCTCGAGCTTGCGCGCCCACACGATGTTGGCCGCCTCGTCGAACCGTGCCTTGACCTCGACGAGCGCGAGCACCTGCTTGCCCGACTCGGCCGCGTCGATGAGCGCCTGCACGATCGGGCTGTCGCCGGACGTGCGGTACAGGGTCTGCTTGATCGCGAGCACGTGCGGGTCGCGCGCGGCCTGCTCGAGGAACGCCTGCACGCTCGTCGCGAACGACTCGTACGGGTGGTGCACGAGCACGTCGCCCTTGCGGATCGCCGCGAAGATGTCGGCGCGCTCGTTGTTGTCGCCCGGCTGGAACGCCACCGCTGTCGTGGGCACGTGCGGCGTGTAGTGCAGGTCGGGGCGGTCGATGCGTGCCAGGTCGAAGAGCCCGCGCAGGTCGAGCGGACCCGGGATGCGGTAGACCTCCTGCGCCGTGATGTCGAGCTCCTTCAGGAGCAGGTCGAGCGTCAGCTCGTCCATGTCGTCGCCGACCTCGAGCCGGATCGGCGGGCCGAACCGCCGGCGCAGCAGCTCGGCCTCGAGCGCCTGGATGAGGTTCTCGGTCTCGTCCTCCTCGATCACGACGTCCTCGTTGCGCGTGAGGCGGAACGCGTGGTGGTCGAGGATCTCCATGCCGGGGAAGAGGTCGCCGAGGTGGTTCGAGATGAGCTCCTCGAGCCGCACGTAGCGCACGCCCGATTCTCCGTCGGAGACCTGCACGAAGCGCGGGAGCATCGGCGGCACCTTGAGGCGCGCGAACTCCTGGCGCCCGGTGCGCGCGTTGCGGATGCGGATCGCGAGGTTGAGCGAGAGGCCGGAGATGTAGGGGAACGGATGCGCCGGATCGACCGCGAGCGGCATGAGCACGGGGAAGACCTGCGCGTGGAAGTAGTCGCTCAGGTGCTCGCGCTCGTCGTCGTCGAGCTCGTCCCACCCGACGACCGAGATCCCCGTGTCGGCGAGAGCGGGCTTGACCTGGTTGAGCCACACGTCGGCGTGGCGCAGCTGCAGGCGGTGCGCCTCGGCGGAGATGTCGGCGAGCACCTCCTGCGGCGAGCGGCCGACGTTCGTCGGAACCGCGAGGCCGGTCACGATGCGACGCTTCAGTCCGGCGACGCGCACCATGAAGAACTCGTCGAGGTTGCTCGCGAAGATCGCGAGGAAGTTGGCGCGCTCGAGCAGCGGGACGAACGGATCCTCGGCCAGTTCGAGCACGCGCTGGTTGAACGCCAGCCAGCTCAGCTCCCGATCCAGGTAGCGGTTGTCGGGCAGCTGTGAGTCGAACGCCTCATCGAGGTCGAAGTCGTCGTCGTCCGCGTCGCCGAGTCCGGCGTCGAGCACGTCCTGTTCGATCATCAACACATCATTGCAAACGCACGTGACGCGCGGGGATCCGGATCAGGCGTCAGTGCGGGAGTCGCTGCGCGTGCGAGGGGCGGGGACCTGGTCGTCCTCGTACACGTTGAATCGGTAGCCGACGTTGCGCACGGTGCCGATGAGCTGCTCGAGGTCGCCGAGCTTCGCGCGCAGGCGCCGCACGTGCACGTCGACGGTGCGCGTGCCGCCGAAGTAGTCGTAGCCCCACACCTCGCTCAGCAGCTGCTCGCGCGTGAACACGCGGGACGGATGCGTCGCGAAGAAGTGCAGGAGCTGGAACTCCTTGTAGGTGAGGTCGAGCGGCTTGCCGTGCACCTTCGCCGAGTACGACGACTCGTCGATCGTGATGCCGGAGGTCTGGATGCGCGTGGACCCCTGGTCGGCGGCCGACTGCCGCCCGATCGCGAGCCGGATGCGGGCGTCGACCTCGGCGGGACCGGCCGTCACGAGGATGACGTCGTCGACGCCCCAGTCCGTCGAGACCGCCGTGAGGCCGCCCTCGGTGACGACGAGGATGAGCGGCGCGTCGAGCCCCGTCGTGTTCAGGATCTTGCACAGGGACTTCGCCCCGACGAGGTCGACGCGGGCGTCGACGAAGATGACGTCGGCGCTCGGGGCGTTCACGAGCTGGGCGGGCTCGGCGGCGATGAGGCGCACCCGGTGGCTCAGCAGTTCGAGCGAAGGCAGGACGGGACCGCCACCGTGGGTGGAGCTCAGAACGAGAAGCTGTGCCAAGGGGGGCCCTCCCGGCGACGGGTGCGCCGTGCCACACCAGTGTAAAGGCACGCGCGAAGCGGCTGCGCGAGGCCGTCACACGACGCAGGATGACGAGGAACGTCCGACTGCGCGAGAATGGAGGCGTGGTCGCGCCGGAACTCGTTCCCCGCCGCACGATCGGCGGCATCATCGCCGTCTGGATCGTCGCGGCGCTCGTGGGCATCGCGATCGCCCTGTTCGTCCCGCTCGGGTGGCGCGCGCAGTGGCTCGCGGTCGGTCTGGCCGGATGCCTCATCGTCTCGTTCCTCGTCCAGCTCGCGTACGGGCGTTCGCAGGGCTTCACGCAGCGCGTCGGCGCGAGCGTGCTCGGCGCGTTCGTCGTGCTCGGCATCCTGAGCCTCGGGTTCGGGCTCGCGTCGCTGTTCTCGGTCTGACGCGCGGCGGTCGCGCCCTCGCGCGGGGGTAGAGTGGAGCCATGGACCTCGTCGCGCTCGAACTCTTCTTCGTGGGCCTTCTCGCGCTTGCGTCGCTGGCCATCGTCTTCGTCTCGGGCGTCGTGGTCTGGAACCTCTACCGCGGCCAGCGCTGACGGGCGGCGTCGTGCTGGACCTGCCCACCGACCTCCCCGCGGACCTCGTCCCGTTCGCGTGGCTGATCGGCGTGTGGGAAGGCACGGGCGTCATCGACTACGAGGCATCCGGTCATCGGTTCTCCGGTGAGTTCGCGCACCGCGTCAGCTTCAGCCACGACGGCGGCGACTATCTCAACTACTCGGCCACGGCGTGGCTGCTGGGCGACGATCCGGATGCCCCGCGCGAGCCGCTCGTCGCCGAGATGGGCTTCTGGCGGCTGTCGCGCCCGTCCACCGACGCCGACCCCGGCCCGGGGCTGCTGCCGGCGATCGCCGAGCCCGCGCCCCGCACCGCCGAAGACGTCGAGGTGCTGCGCAACGCCGAGGGCGGCTTCGACATCGAGGTCTCGCTCGTGCACGCCGACGGCGTGAGCGAGCTGTACCTCGGCCAGATCCGCGGGCCTCGCATCGACATCGCGACGGATGCCGTCGTCCGCACCGCCGGCGCGAAGAACTACGCCGCGGCGACCCGCATGTACGGCCTCGTCGAGAACCATCTGCTGTGGGCGTGGGACATCGCCGCCCTCGGCACCGAGCTGTCGTCGCACGCGTCGGCGCGCCTCGCGAGGGCGGACTGATGTCGAGCCCGTTCGCCGACGTCCCGGGTGCCGTCGTCGAAGACGGCGTGCTCCTGCACGTCGGCAATCCTCTCGTCGAGCAGCGCGCGCTCGCCGCGGCGAGGGCGATCGCGCCGCTCGCCGACCGTCGCGTGCTCGCCGTCACCGGCGAGGATCGCCTGTCGTGGCTCGACTCCCTGACGTCGCAGGCGCTCAAAGACCTCGCGCCCGGCGTGAGCGCCGAGCTGCTCGTGCTCGATCCGAAGGGTCACGTGGAGCACGAGGCATCCGTCGTCGACGACGGAGAGACCACGTGGCTCATCGCCGACGCGGTCGACGCCGCCGGACTGCTCCACTGGCTCCGCAAGATGCGGTTCCGCCTTCGCGTCGACCCGCGCGACGCGGGGGAGGAGTACGCGGTCATCGGCGGTGCTCCCGATGCGTTCGCGCCGGTCCACGTCGCGGCACCCGCGGGGGTCGCGCTCGTGTGGCACGACCCGTGGCCGAACGTCACCGTGGGCGGCTGGGCCTACTCGCCGGTCGACCCGCACCCCGGCGCCGAACGGGAGTGGGCCGAGGCGATCGTCGCGCGCGATGAGGAGAAGCGGCTCGCGCAGGCGGCCGCGGCGGGCGAGATCGCACTGGCCGGCGCGGTCGCGGCCGAGGCGCTGCGCGTCGCCGCGTGGCGCCCGCGCCGCTCGCGCGAGGTCGACGAGCGCACGCTTCCGCACGAGGTGGATTGGATCCGCACGGCGGTGCACCTCGACAAGGGCTGCTACCGCGGGCAGGAGACGGTCGCGAAGGTGCACAACCTCGGGCATCCGCCGCGGCGACTCATCGCGCTGCACCTCGACGGCAGCGACAGCGTGCTGCCCGAGTCGGGTGCCGTGGTGCGCGTCGGCGGCGACATCGTCGGCACCGTCACGTCGTCGGCGCTGCACTACGAGGAGGGGCCGATCGCGCTCGCAATCGTCCGCCGCACGACCCCGGTCGACGCCGAGCTGACGATCGACACCGACGCGGGCCCAGTGGCCGCCGCGCAGCAGGTCATCGTGCCGCCCGAGGCGGGGGCGACGGCATCCGTCCCGCGCATCCCGCGGCTTTCGCGCCGCGCCCGCGCCTGACGCGAGCCGTCGGCATCACCGGGGCGCGACCGCCGCCCACGGCACCGTGAGCTCTCCCAGGCGCCACCGCGACCGCGCCACGAGCGGCCAACCGCGCTCGACGAGCGACCCGAGGGCCGCCTGCCACCGGTGCACCGAGCCGAACGGCGACAGCGCCGCGGCGCGGTCCCACTCTCGGTCGAGCGCGTCCAGCAGATCGTGCACCCTCTCCCCGCGGACGTTGCGGTGGATGAGGGCTTTGGGGAGCCGCTCCGCGGCGATCGACGGATGCCACGCCTCGCCGCCCGCGATCGTGGAGTCACCGCGCGGCAGGCGCAGCGAGATGCTGAGGCTGCGGGGCGCGGCATCCGGTCCGATCGCGACCCACGTCACGATGCGGCCGAGCTCGTCGCATGTGCCCTCGGCCAGCAGCCCGTCCGGCGCGAGGCGTCCGGCCATGCGCTGCCACGCGTCGGAGACCTCGGGCTCGTCGTACTGCCGCAGGACGTTCATGGCGCGGATGACGGCGGGACGGCGCCCGTGCGGGGCGGGTACCTCGAACCCGCCGAGCGCGAACGACACGTGCGCGTCGCGGGCGAACGACGTGCGTCCGGCGCGCACGTCGGTGAGCTGGCCGCGTGCGCGCTCGACGCGCGCCGGATCGATCTCGAGCCCCAGCACCTCGACGTCGGGCCGCGTGCGCGCGAGGCGCGCATGCAACTCGAGCGCCGTCACACCGCTCGCCCCGTAGCCGAGGTCGACGACGAACGGGTCGGTCGCTCGACGAAGGGCGGCGTGGCGCGCGATCCACCGATCGACGCGACGCAGCCGGTTGGTGCCCGTGGTCCCGCGGGTCACCTGCCCGACGGGGGAGGAGGCCATGCCTCCATCATCGCCCAGTCGCGGCATCCGCCCCTCGATATCATGGGCGGATGACCGAGCCCTACACGCTGATCCTGCTCCGCCACGGCCAGAGCACGTGGAACAAGTCCAACCAGTTCACCGGGTGGGTCGACGTGCGTCTCACCGAGCTCGGGGCCGCCGAGGCCAAGCGCGGCGGCGAGCTGCTCCTCGAGTCGGGGCTCCTGCCCGATGTGCTGCACACGTCCGTGCTCACGCGGGCGATCCAGACCGCCAACATCGCGCTCGAGGCGGCCGACCGGCTGTGGATCCCGGTCAAGCGCTCGTGGCGCCTCAACGAGCGCCACTACGGGGCGCTCCAGGGTAAGAACAAGGCGGAGACGCTCGAGGAGTTCGGCGAGGAGCAGTTCATGCTGTGGCGCCGCTCGTTCGACGTGCCTCCGCCGCCGCTGGCCGACGACGACGAGTACAGCCAGGTGGGCGATCCGCGCTACGCCGACATCGACGGCGAGGTGCCCCGCACCGAGTCGCTCAAGCTCGTGATCGACCGCATGATGCCGTACTGGTACGACGAGATCGTGCCCGACCTCAAGGCCGGCAAGACGGTGCTCGTGACGGCGCACGGCAACTCGCTGCGCGGGCTCGTGAAGCATCTCGACGGCATCAGCGACGCCGACATCGCGGAGCTGAACATCCCGACGGGCATCCCGCTCGTGTACCGCATCGGCGAGGACCTCATGCCCGTCGGCCCGGGCGAGTACCTCGACCCCGAGGCCGCCGCTGCGGGCGCGGCCGCCGTCGCGAGCCAGGGCAAGAAGTAACCGGGGTGATCAGCCGGGCTGCTCCGTCGGGGGCAGTTCGATCGTGTCGGTGTGCACCATCCAGTCGCCCGTCGACAGGTAGAGCACCTTCTTCGCGACCGACACCGCGTGGTCGGCGAAGCGCTCGTGGTAGCGACTCGCGAGGGTCGCGTCGACCGTGGCGGACGGGTCTCCCTGCCAGCTGTCGCTGAGCACCTTCTCGAAGACGCTCACGTGCAGGTCGTCGAGCTTGTCGTCGAAGTTGCGGATCTCCTCGACGAGCGCCAGGTCTTCGGTGCGCAGCAGCTCCGTGAGCCTGCGCGCGACCTCGGCGTCGAGCTTGCCCATCTTGGTGAACGTCGACTTCAGACCCTTCGGGATCGCCCGTTCGGGGAAGCGCATGCGCGTGAGCTGCGCGATGTGCTCGGCGATGTCGCCCATGCGCTCGAGGGACGCGCTCATGCGCAGCGCGCTCACGACGATGCGCAGGTCGCGAGCGACCGGCTGCTGCCGCGCGAGGATCTCGATCGCGAGCTCGTCGAGCGCCGTCGCCTTCTCGTCGATGACGACGTCCTCCTCGATGACCTCCTCGGCGAGGGCCACATCGCTCGATTCGAACGCACGCGTCGCCTTGTCGATCGCGACGGTCACGAGCTCCGCGATCTCGACGAGGCGGTTCTGCACGTCTTCGAGCGACTGGTGGAAGACTTCGCGCATCGAAGCACCTTTCGTGGACATGGCGACACCGCGGTTCGGCGACCCCGGCGATTGTCACCGGCGAAGGTTAACGGCCGGTGCCGGAACAGTGAATAGTACCTTTCGGCCCGGTCTCCGCGCGGGTTCGCGGGGGGTCCCGTGCTGGCGCGCGCCCTACGCTGGAGGCCATGGACACCACGCAGCTCGCGCTGCTCTCCCTGATCGTCGGGGTGATCATCGGGGGCTCCGTCGTCGCCGTGGTGTTCGTCGCGCTGCGGATGCGGGACCGGATGCGGCACGTGACCTCGTCCGCTATCCCCGACGGCGTCTCGGCGGTGCTCCACGCGATGGACGACGCCGCGATCGTCGTCGACGCGTCGGGCACGGTGGTGGCGGCATCCGTCGGCGCCATCCCGTTCGGACTCGGCGAAGGGACCGTCCTCCCGTCCGACGAGCTGCGCGATCTCGCGCGGCGCGCGCGTGAGTCGGAGGCCGTGGTGACCGAGACGCTCCGGCTGCGTCGTGGCGCAACCCCCGCCGAGCCGCGACTCGTCGCGGTGCGGGCGAGCGTCATCTCGCCGAGGCTCACGCTGGTCGTCATGCGCGACATCACCGAGCGCGAGCGCGTCGAGCAGATGCGCCGCGACTTCGTCGCGAACACGAGCCACGAGCTGAAGACGCCGGTCGGCGCGGTGACGCTCCTCGCCGAGGCGATCGAATCGGCGGCGGACGACCCCGAGCAGGTGCGCGTGTTCGCCTCGCGGCTCACCGCCGAGGCGTCGCGCCTGGGACTCCTGACGTCGCGCATCATGAACCTCTCACGGCTGCAGGCGGCCGACGAGCTCATCGAGACGCGCGACGTCGCCGTCGACGAGATCGTGACGGCGGCGATCGAGGCCCACGTGGTGCAGGCGGCCTCCGCCGGCGTCGAGCTCGCGCGCGGGGGGCGCAAAGGGCTGTGGGTGCGCGGCGACGCGCAGATCCTCATCGAAGCGGTCGGCAACCTCATCGCGAACGCGATCGCGTACTCGCCGCACGGGGCCACCGTCGGCGTGGGTGTCAAGAACGCGGACGGCGTCGTCGAGATCGCCGTGACCGATCACGGCTCCGGGATCCCCGAGGGCGAGCAGGACCGCATCTTCGAGCGCTTCTATCGTGCCGACCAGGCGCGCTCGCGCCGAACCGGCGGCACGGGCCTCGGCCTGTCGATCGTCAAGCACGCTGTGCAACGCCACGGCGGCGAAGTGCGCCTGTGGTCGCGCCCCGGGCGGGGATCGACGTTCACGATCCGGCTGCCGCTCATCGAACCGCCCGAAGGCGAAGAGCCCCGCAAGCGCCGCAAGGGCAAGAAGAAGGCCGACAAGGCAGGGAAGAAGGCGCACGCGCCCGCCGCGACCATCGCGACCACGAACGGAGAGCCATGACCCGCGTCCTGATCGTCGAGGACGAGCCCGACCTCGCCGACCCGCTCGCGTATCTGCTGCGCCGCGAGGGATACGACGTCGAGATCGCCGAGGACGGCCCGACGGGTCTCACGGCGTATCGCGAACGGGGCGCCGACATCGTGCTGCTCGACCTGATGCTGCCGGGCATGCCCGGCACCGAGGTCGCGCGGCAGCTTCGGGCCGGGTCGAACGTGCCGATCATCATGCTGACGGCGAAGGACTCCGAGGTCGACATCGTCGTCGGTCTCGAGCTCGGAGCCGACGACTACATCACGAAGCCCTACTCGTCGCGCGAGCTGCTCGCGCGCATGCGCGCGGTGCTGCGGCGCATTGCGGCGCTCGACGCCGACCTCGATGAGCGGGTGCTCACGGGCGGTCGTGTGACACTCGACGTCGACCGCCACACGGTCGCCGTCGACGGCCGTGAGATCGCCATACCGCTCAAGGAATTCGAGTTGCTCGAGGTGCTCATGCGCAACGCCGGCCGGGTGCTCACGCGCGGGCAGCTCATCGACCGCGTGTGGGGCAGTGACTACTTCGGCGACACGAAGACGCTCGACGTGCACATCAAGCGCATCCGCTCACGCATCGAGGAGAACCCGAGCGAGCCCAAGATGCTCGTCACCGTGCGCGGGCTCGGGTATCGGTTCGAGGGCTGATCGGCCCCGCTTCCGCTCCCCCCCGCTCAGGGAACGAGGTCGGCGAGGTACGGAAGGGTGCCGTCGAGCACCGGAACGGGCTGGACGACGCCGGTGTGGTCGCCCGACTGGAAGAACATGTCGAGGTCGGCCCCGGGCATGGTGTCGATGCCCTCGAGCAGGATCGGCTCTTCGTCCTCGCCGAGGCTCACGACCGAGTTGGCGGGCACGCGCACGCTCACGCGCTCGGCGGGTTCGCCGAACTCGATGCGGAGCGTCTGGGGCTCAGCGGTGTCGTTGACGATGGCCGCCACGAGGTTGCCGTCGACGCCCTCCTCATCGGCCACGATGAGGACGTTGCGCACCTTGAGCGGCCCCGAGTCGGGGATGTTCACGCCGTCGGCGGGCGAGTAGGGGATGGTTGTCGCCTGGGTCGAGACCATGGCGCAGCCGCTCGTGCCCACGGCGACGGCGACAGCCAGGGCGACGGACGCGACGAGACGCGATGTGATCACGGATCCTCCCAGGGCCGAAGACAGCAACCCTTGCATTCTATGGGGCTTCGGCCCCTCTCCGTGGACGCCCCGAGGGGTGCGGGTGAGAACCTTAGCGTATGTCGCCTGTGGTATCCTATTAGTTGCCGAAAGGACATAACTGCATGCTTTTTGAGGTTGGCGAGACGGTCGTTTACCCGCACCACGGGGCTGCCACGATCGCGGAAGTGAAGACCCGCATCATCAAAGGCGAAGAGAAGGTCTATCTGAAGCTCCGCGTCACACAGGGCGACCTGACCATCGAGGTACCCGCAGACAACGTCGACCTGGTCGGCGTCCGCGACGTCATCGGCAAGGAGGGCCTCGAGCGCGTCTTCGAGGTGCTGCGTGCGCCCTTCACGGAGGAGCCCACGAACTGGTCCCGCCGGTACAAGGCGAACCTCGAGAAGCTCGCTTCGGGTGACGTCATCAAGGTGAGCGAGGTCGTTCGCGACCTGTGGCGCCGCGATCAGGACCGCGGCCTGTCGGCGGGCGAGAAGCGCATGCTCGCGAAGGCGAAGCAGATCCTCATCTCCGAGCTCGCGCTCGCCGAGAAGACCGATGAGGAGCGCGCGAGCGTCATCCTCGACGAGGTCCTCGCGTCCTAGTCGCGCGCTAGCCTCAGGGGTGTGAGCATCACCCCCTCTCCTCGCGTCGCCGTCGTGGTCGTCGCGGCCGGTTCCGGCACGCGACTCGGAGCGGGCGAGCACAAGGCGTTCGTCGGTCTCGGCAGGCACACGATCCTGCGTCACGCGCTCGACGGCGTGTTCGCCGCTCACGAGACCGCGCAGGTCATCGTCGTCGCACCCGAGGGTCGGGAAGGCGAGGCCGAGACGGATCTCTTCGAAGCCGCCGCGGCCGCCGGCGCGTCGCGCGACCTCGTGAGCGTCGTCACGGGCGGCGCCACGCGCCAGGAGTCGGTCGCGGCCGGGCTCGATGCGCTGTGGCCCGGCATCGAAATCGTCCTCGTGCACGACGCCGCCCGCGCGCTGACGCCCGGCGCCGTGTTCGACCGCGTCGTGTCGGCCATCGACCGCACGAACTGGGGGATCGTCCCCGTCGTGCCGGTCGTCGACACCATCAAGCGCCTCGAGGGCGACCGCGTCGCGGGAATGGTGGACCGATCGCAGCTCGCCGCCGCGCAGACCCCGCAGGGCTTCGCGCGCGCCTCCCTCGAGGCGGCCTACCGCGTCGCCGATCACGAGTACACCGACGACGCGGCGCTCATGGCGGATGCCGGGCACCCGATCGGCGTCGTCGACGGCGAGGCCCTCGCGTTCAAGATCACGACGCCGACGGACCTCGAGCGAGCCCGTGCCCTCGTGTCCGAAAAACCGCTGCCCGCGATCCCGGTGTCGCTCGACCGCACGCCCCGTTCGCCGCGCGTCGGGGTCGGAACCGACGTGCACGCGTTCGGCGGCTCCGGGACGCTGTGGCTGGCGGGTCTCGAGTGGCCCGGCGAGCCGGCGCTGAGCGGGCACTCTGACGGCGACGCCGTCGCGCACGCGATCGTCGACGCGCTGCTGTCGGCCGCCGGTCTCGGCGACATCGGAACGCATTTCGGCACCGATCGCCCCGAGTTCGAGGGCGCGCACGCCGACACGTTCCTGACGCACACGCTCGGTCTCCTCGGAGAGGCGGGCTGGGCCGTGGGCAACGTCGCCGTGCAGGTGCGCGCGAACCGACCGCGCTTCGCGGAGCGCCGCGCCGAGGCGGAGCGTGCCCTGTCGGAGGCGCTGGGCGGCGCATCCGTCTCAGTGTCGGCGACGACGACCGACGGACTCGGGTTCACCGGACGCGGCGAAGGCGTCGAGGCCGTCGCGGTCGCCCTCCTCGTCCCCGCGTGACGGCGCCGCTCCCACGACGTCAGCGCAGGTCGAGCGTCATGAAGACCGAGAACGGGTCGTCGACGTAGTCGCCGAACGGACCGCACTCCACGAACCCCTCGGCCGCGTACAGCGCTCGCGCGGGGAGGAAGTCGGGCGGTGTGCCGGTCTCGAGCCACAGGCTCTCGTAGCCCCGCTCGCGCGCCTCGGCGACGATGTGCCGCAAGAGCGCACGACCGATGCCCGCGCCACGGTGGCGGTCGTCGACGCGCATCGACTTGATCTCGCCGCGCTGCACCGGGGCATCCGGCGCGTCCATCGCCTTGAGGGCGCCGATGCCGGCGAGTTCGCCGTCGACCCACGCCGACCAGAACGTGATCGACGGATGCCGCAGCCCCTCCAGGTCGAGCGCGTGCACGCTCTCGGGCGGCGAGGAGTCGTGCATGCCGCTCAGGTGCTTCGCGATGAGGGCCTGCGTGAGCGGCCCGGAGAGGTCGTCGATCCGGATCTCGATCGCCACGGCGTCAGCCCTCCACCGCGAACGGGACCGGATCGCGCGGCGACCTGGCGCCCCACGCGAGCAGGATGAGCCCCGCGGCGAGCACGGCGAGGCCCACGATCGCGAGGGCGCTCAGCCGCTCACCGAGCACGAGGATGCCGAGCAGGCTCGCGGTGAGGGGCTCGGCGAGGGTGAGCGTTGCGGCGGTACCCGCTGTGAGCCGTTCGAGTCCCCACGTGAACAGCGTGTACGCGACCGCGATCGTCGCGATGCCGAGCCACAGCGCCATCGCGAGTCCGCGGCCCTCCGAGAGCCATGACAGGTCGACGAACGGCAGCGCGAGCGCGGCGACGAGCGCCGACCACGCGCCCATGGCACCGGCGACGGTGAACGGGTCCCACCCCGAGTCCATGAGGCGTCGCTGCGCGTTCGCGAACACCGCGAACGATGCCCCGGCGCCGACCGACCCGAGGATGCCGAGCGGATCGGCGCCCGCCGTCGCGCCCGCATCGCCGCCGACCCCGAGCAGCACCACGCCCGCGGTCGCGAGCGCGGTCGCGAGCACCCACGTGCCGGAGGGTGTGCGGCGCGTGAGCGCCCACTCGAGGACTCCCGCGAGCACAGGCGCCGAGCCGAGCGCGATGACGGTGCCGACCGCCACGCCGTTGCGCTCCGTGCCGAGGAAGAACAGGGGCTGGTAGGCGGCCAGGCATACGCCGGTCGTGGCCATGAGGGCGATGTCGCGGGCTGTGGCGCGTCGGGGCGGCGCACCCGTGCGGCGCCGGTGACGGCGGGCCAGGAACCAGCCGATGAGCGCGAGCGCGGTGCCGCCGATGACGAGGCGCATGACGCCGACGGAGAGGGGTGTCGTGTCGTCCGGTCCGAGGGCCTGGGACGTGCCGGTCGTGCCGAAGAGCACGGCGGCCGCGACGACGGCGAGGATCGGGAGCATCCCCCATTTGTACAACGACCCCGCCGGTAGGCTGGTGCGGTGACGGTTCAGCTCTACGACACGAAGGCTCAGGCGCTGCGCGACTTCGCGCCGCTCGACCCGTCGAACGTCACGATGTACGTGTGCGGCCCGACTGTGCAGTCCGGCCCCCACATCGGGCACCTCCGCGGCGCGCTGAGCTTCGACATCCTCCGTCGCTGGCTCGAGCACCGGTTCGGCCGTGTGACGTTCGTGCGCAATGTGACCGACATCGACGACAAGGTGCTGGCCAACGCGACGCCGGACGAGCCGTGGTGGGCGCTCGCCTACCGCATGGAGCTCGAGTTCACGCGTGCGTACACGGCGATCGGCATCGCCGCTCCGACGTACGAGCCGCGCGCGACCGCGTCGATCCCGCAGATGCAGGAGATCATCGCGCGGCTGATCGAGGCGGGGCACGCATACGCCGCGACGTCGGCGGATGCCGCGGGCGATGTGTACTTCGACGTGCGGTCGTGGTCCGACTACGGCTCGCTCACGCGCCAGTCGCTCGACGCGATGGAGCCCGCCGAGGACGCCGATCCGCGCGGCAAGCGCGACCCGCGCGACTTCGCGCTGTGGAAGGGCGCCAAGCCCGAGGAGCCGGAGAGCGCGTCGTGGGATTCGCCGTGGGGGCGCGGGCGCCCCGGCTGGCACATCGAGTGCTCCGCGATGGCGCGCCGCTACCTCGGCGCCGAGTTCGACATCCACGGCGGAGGCCTCGACCTGCGCTTCCCGCACCACGAGAACGAGCTCGCCCAGTCGACGGCGGCGGGCGATGGCTTCGCCAGGTACTGGGTGCACAACGGGCTGGTCACCGTCGGCGCGCAGAAGATGTCGAAGTCGCTGTTCAACTTCGTCCTCGCCGAGGACCTGCTGCGCGAGCGCGACCCGCTGGTCGTGCGCTACGCGCTCGCCGCGGCGCACTACCGCTCGAGCCTCGATGTCACCGCCTCGACGTTCGACGAGGCCGAGGCGGCGGTCGGCCGCATCCGCACGTTCCTCGAGCGCGTGCAACGCACCCCCAGCACCCTCGTGTGGACCGCGGAGCGGCCGGAGGGCGCGTCCGACGAGCCCGTCGGCCTGCTTCCGCCCGCGTTCGCCTCCGCGATGGACGACGACCTCGGGGTGCCGCAGGCGCTCGCCGTCATCCATGAGACGGTGCGCGCGGGCAACGCGGCCCTCGACGCGGGAGACGCGGGAGCCGCGCACGTCGCCGCGGCGCAGGTGCACGAGATGACGGGCATCCTCGGGATCGACCCGACGGATGCGCGGTGGCAGGCGGGCGGGTCGGCCGAGGCATCCGCCCTCGACGCCCTCGTGCAGACGATGATCGCGCAGCGTGCGCAGGCGCGGGCCGCGAAGGATTGGGAGACGGCCGATCGCATCCGAGACGCGATCGCGGCCGCGGGCATCGCGCTCGAGGACGGGCCCGACGGCACGCACTGGGCGCTCATCGACGCGCCCGCACCGGCCGGATCGCACACGGATGCCGGGGGTGGACCCCTCGTGAAGGAGAGCTGATGGCCAAGCCAGGACGCCCGGGAGCGGGCAAGCCGAAGAAGAAGGGCCCGACCAAGGGCACCGGCGGGCACAGCCGCAAGGCGCTCGAGGGCAAGGGTCCGACGCCGAAGGCGGAAGACCGCGCGTGGCACGTGGCGGGCAAGCGCAAGGCCGCGCGTGAGCGGTACGCCGCCGCGGGCGGCAAGGGCCGGCCGGGCGCCAAGCCGCAGGGCTCGAACCCGAACCGCGCGTCGAAGGCGAAGGGCGGCGACGACACCGAGACGGTCACCGGGCGCAACTCCGTGCTCGAGGCGCTGCGGGCGAAGATCCCCGCGACGGCGCTCTACATCGCGCAGCGCGTCGAGATGGACGACCGCGTGAAGGAGATGCTCGCGATCGCGTCGCACCGCGACATCCCGGTGCTCGAGGTCACTCGTCCCGAGCTCGACCGCATGGCGGGCTTCGACGGCGTGCACCAGGGCGTCGCGCTGAAGGTTCCGCCGTACGAGTACGCCCACCCGCAGGACGTGCTCGAAGAGGTTCTCGCCGACGACGAGGTGCCGCTCCTGGTCGCGCTCGACGGTGTGACCGACCCGCGCAACCTCGGTGCGATCATCCGCTCGACCGCCGCGTTCGGCGGGCAGGGCGTCATCGTGCCGCAGCGCCGCTCGGCGAGCGTCAACTCCGCCGCCTGGAAGACGAGCGCGGGCGCGGCGGCGCGCATCCCCGTCGCGATCGCGGCGAACCTCACCACGACGCTCAAGGAGTTCAAGAAGCAGGGCGTGTTCGTGCTGGGCCTCGACGGCGGAGGAGACGTGTCGCTTCCGTCCCTCGAGCTCGCCGACCGCCCGGTCGTGATCGTCGTCGGCTCCGAGGGCAAGGGCCTTTCGCGCCTGGTGACCGAGACGTGCGACCAGATCGTGTCGATCCCGATCTCGTCGGCGGCCGAGTCGCTCAACGCGGGGATCGCGGCCTCCGTCGCGCTGTACCAGATCGCCACGATGCGCGCCGGACGCGAGGGATGACGATACGTTTCCATTCGGGGGAATGAAGCGCGCGCAACGCACCTTGTCTCAGTCAGACTGACACCTGACCCGAAAGGAACAGCATGGCCCGCATCGCCGTCATCGGAGGGACCGGCTACGCCGGCAGCCACATCGTCGCCGAGGGGGTGCAGCGCGGACACGACGTCGTGTCGGTCGCGCGCAGGCCCGCGGCGGAGCGCGTGCACGGCGCGACGTACGTCGAGGCGACGCTGCTCGACGTGCCGAGCCTCGTTGCAGAACTGCAGGGGGCCGACGCCATCGTCGTCGCGGTCTCGCCGCGCGGCGACATGGCCGAGTCCTACGTTCCGGCGATGCTGGAGCTCGCCGACGCGCTCACGGGCACCGAGACGCGCCTCGGCGTCATCGGCGGTGCGGGTGGCTCGCTCGTCGCGCCGGGCGGCCCCCGCCTCATCGACACCGACTTCCCCGAGGAGTTCAAGGCGGAGGCGCAGGCGGCGATCGACGTCCTCGAGGCGCTGGAGCGCAGCCCCGAATCGCTCGACTGGTTCTTCGTGCACCCCGCGCAGATGTTCGGAGCGTTCAACCCGGGGGAGCGCAGGGGCACCTACCGCGTCGGCGGCGACGTCCTCGTCCGAGACGAGAACGGCGTCTCCGACATCTCGGGCGCCGATCTGGCGGTGGCCTTCATCGACGAGATCGAGAACCCGAGGCATCGACGCGAGCGGTTCACGGTCGGATACTGAACAAGGGGGCGGATGCTGCGGCATCCGCCCCTGTTCTTTCCGGGCCGATCACTATTACTGAACAACGATGCGGCCGCCGAGTCGCGCGGATCGATTGCAGGACCTTCTCCGCGGTGAGTTTGTCAAGTGAAGGTAACGGTTTGTTCAGTATCAATTGACATCGGGTGGCGTGCGTTGCTGTACTAGGACGCGCCAGCGAACGATTCCAGCGATCCCCGACGACGTGGAAGGTCTGATCACCCGGTGTTCGAACCCGTCTTCCTCGCGCAGCAGGCGCTCAACGGCCTGAGCTTCGGCGCCCTGCTGTTCCTGTTGGCCAGCGGCCTCACGCTCGTGTTCGGCCTCATGCGCATCGTGAACCTCGCGCATGGGGCCTTCTACATGCTCGGCGGCTACATCGGCGTCGTGATCGCGACGCTCACCGGCAACCTCCTTCTCGCGGTGCTCGCGGCGGTCGTCGCGGTGGGGATCACGGCGCTCGTCGTGGAGGTGGGCCTGCTGCGGTTCGTGCGCGGGCAGGAGCTGCCCGAGGTGCTGCTGACCGTCGGCGTCTCGTTCGTCATCGCCGACCTGTGCCTCGCGATCTTCGGCGGAGACCCCCGGACCCTCCCCGTGTCGGCGACGATCACCGGCTCGCTCACGATCGGCCCGCTCACCTACCCGTGGTATCGCATCTTCGTGATGGCGGTCGCGATCGTCATCGGCATCGCCCTGGCCCTCGTGCAGAACCGCACGCGCGTCGGTGCGATCGTGCGGGCCGGCGTCGACGACCGCGAGATCATCTCGGCGATGGGGGTGAACATCCGGTGGGTGTTCACCGGCATGTTCGTGGTCGGTGCGGCGCTCGCCGCGATCGGCGGCACGATCGGCGCCGGCATCATCAGCGTGCGCCCCGGCATCCAGGACGAGGTCCTCCTGTACGCGCTCGTCGTCGTGATCATCGGAGGCCTCGGCAGCGTTCCGGGAGCCGCCGTGGGGAGCGTGCTCATCGGCCTCATCGACGCCTTCGCCAAGGCGTGGATCCCCGACCTCGCGTACTTCACGATCTTCGCGCCCATGGCGCTCGTGCTCGTGCTCCGCCCGACCGGCCTCTTCGGAAAGGCGGCATGATGCTCGCGAAGCTCGTCGAGACGCGCACCGTCCGCACGATCGGGGCGCCCCGCAGCACCCGAACGCGCATCATCACGCTCGTGAGCCTCGCCCTCGCGCTCGGCATCGCGCTCGCGCTGCCGTACCTCGGCACGACGTCGTACGTCATCTCGCTCGTCACCACGATCCTCATCGCGGGACTCCTCGCCGCGAGTGTCAACTTCCTCGTCGGCGACGGCGGCATGGCGTCGCTCGGGCACGCGGGGATCGCCGCGGCATCCGCCTACGGCGCCGCATGGGCGTCGCGACAGGGCATGGACCCGGGGATGCAGGTCGTCTTCGCGCTCGGCACGACCATCGTCGTCACGTTCGTGTACGGCCTGCTGTCGATGCGGACGAGCGGAATCTACTTCCTCATGGTGACACTCGCCGTCGGGATGGTCGTCTTCGGGCTGGCGTACCGCCTGTCGACGGTCACCGGCGGCGAGAACGGGATCACCGGCATCCGTCGCCCCGACTTCATCGCCGAGTACTGGACCTTCTACTACTTCGTGCTCGCCGGTTTCGTGCTCGGGACGCTGCTGCTGTGGGTCGTCGGCCGCTCGCCGTTCGGCGCGAGCCTGCGCGGCATCCGCGACAGCGAGAGCCGCATGCGCAGCCTCGGCTACTCCGTCCCCTCGTACAAGCTCAGCGCGTTCATGATCTCGGGGATCGTGGCGGGCTTCGCGGGCCTGCTGTCGGTGTGGCACACGCACTTCGTGAGCCCCTCGGCGGCGGGCGTGCACCGGTCGGTGCTGCTCATCGTCATGGTCATCCTCGGCGGCGTGGGCACGACGTTCGGTCCGCTCGTAGGCGCCGCGATCGTCGTGCTCGTCGAGAACGTGCTGTCGAACTCGGTCGAGCGGTGGCCGACCGTGCTCGGCCTGATCTTCATCCTCGTGATCCTGTTCGCCCGCGCCGGTGTCGTCGGGAGCCTGCAGAAGCTCTTCCGACGGTGGCGGCGAAGGTCGGACGGACCACCCGGCGAGCAGGACCTGCTCGAGAACGCCCCAACCACCGATAGCAGTCACACCGCATGAAAGGAATCGCCATGAAGTCGATGAAGACCTCGGCTCCCGTCCGGCGGGCAGGGGCGGCGGCCCTCGGCGTCGCCGCCGTGCTCGCACTCGCAGCATGTGCCCCTCCCGGAGCGGCGCAGCCGTCGGAGGCTCCCACCGAAGGGGAGACCGCCACCGGCACGCTCAAGGTCGGGTACATCTCGCCCATCACGGGCAACTTCGCCATCGCCGGCCAGGAGATGGTCGACGGCTGGAACCTCTACTGGGAGGTGAACGGCAACGAGGTGAACGGCGTGACGGTCGAGACGATCGTCGAAGACGACGCCGGGAACCCCGAGACCTCGCTCACCAAGGCGAAGAAGCTCGTCGAGTCGGACGGCGTCGACGTCGTCATCGGACCGCTCCTGGCCAACACGGCGCTCGCCGTGGCGGCCTACACGTCGAGCGTCGGCATCCCGAGCCTGCAGCCCGTCGCCGCGGCCGACGACCTCACGCAGCGTCAGGCGAACGACCTCACGGTGCGCACGGGCTCGCAGTCCGGATCGCAGACGAACTTCCCGGGCGGACAGTGGGCGGCTCGCGAGGGCCACAAGACCGCCGTGACGCTGTGCCCCGACTACGCGTTCGGGTGGGAGTCGTGCGCCGGGTTCAAGCAGGGCTTCGAGTCCGAGGGCGGCGAGGTCGTCGCGCAGTACTGGTTCCCGAACGGCACGTCGGACTTCTCGACGTACGTGTCGCAGATCCAGGCCGCGGGCGCGGACATCGCGTTCGTCGCGACGGCCGGCGGCGCGCCGGGCCCCGACTTCCTGCGCAGCTTCCTCGGCCTCGGGCTCGGTGAGAGCCAGGAGCTGCTGATGAACTGCTGCGGCATGGACCAGGCGACGCTGCGCGCGCTCGGCCCGGAGATCGAGGGCTTCAAGTCGGTGAGCTACTGGGCCGAGGGTCGCGACAGCGACGCGGTGCGCGAGTTCTCCGAGGCGTACGGCGAGCGCTACGACGGCAAGCTGCCGTCGGCGAACGTGGCGGGCGGCTACATGACGGCCAGCCTCGTCGCCGCGGTGCTCGAGGAGAACGGCCTCGTGACCGGCGAGGAGCTCGTGTCGGCGATCACCGAGTACACGTTCGAGGACAGCATCTTCGGCCGCGTCTCGTGGGACGACTACAACAACACGGTCGGCCCGGTCTACATCCGTGAGGTGCAGGAGGTCGACGGCAATTGGGTGAACGTCCCGATCGAGACGTTCGAGGACGTCGACCAGTGGCTGGGCAAGGACCCCGAAGAGGCCATGCAGCAGCCGACGTACAGCCAGTCCTTCCAGGGGTAGCGTGCACACGATGACGGATCAGGCGAAGGTCCCGGGCCCCAACGGGCCCGGGACCGGAGCCCCGGCGCTCGTGGTCGCGGGCGCCGGCAAGAGGTACGGCGGCGTGCAGGCGGTCGTCGACATCTCGCTCGAGCTCGCGCCGGGCGAGCGCATGGGGGTCATCGGACCGAACGGCGCGGGCAAGACGACGCTGTTCAAGATGATCGCGGGCGACGTGCGCCCGACGACCGGCACGATCGAGATCTTCGGCCGCGACGTCACCCGCATGAGCACCGCCCGCCGCGCGCGGCTCGGCGTCGGACGCACGTTCCAGGTGTCGAACCTGTTCCGCGACATGACGGTGCTCGACAACGTCCGCGTCGCCGCGCGCGGCGGGACGGCGAAGGCGCGCGTCTTCTGGCGCACGCAGGGACTGTCGGATGCCGTGACCCGGAGCGCGTTCGACCACCTCGAGGCCGTCGGGCTCATGTCGCGGCGCAACGACACCGTGGCGGACCTCTCGCACGGTGAGCAGCGTCAGCTCGAGATCGCGATGGCACTCGTCGGCGAGCCGGACCTGCTGCTACTCGACGAGCCCGCGGCGGGCCTCTCGGCGACCGAGCGCAGCACGCTGCGCGAGCTCATCGAGCACCTGCCGCGGACGCTGCCGATCCTGCTCATCGAGCACGACATGTCGCTCGCGCTCGGCCTCACCGATCGCGTGATGTGCATGGAGAACGGGCGGCACGTCGTGACCGGCACCCCCGACGAGGTGCGCGAGCACGAGAAGGTCAAGGAGATCTACCTGGGAAGGCGTGGCCAGAAGTGACTCTCGAGGTGAGCGGACTGCACGCGGGCTACGCGACGGCGCGCGTGCTCAACGGCGTCGACTTCACGGTCGAGTCCGGTCAGAGCGTCGCGCTGCTCGGTCGCAACGGCATGGGCAAGACGACCCTCGTGCGCGCGATCTGCGGACTGCGGCCGCCCGTCGTCACGGCGGGCACCATCACGTACGAGGGCGTCGAGCTCACCAAGCGACCCAGCTTCCAGATCTCGCGCGCGGGCATCGCGATCGTCCCCCAGGGCCGCCGCGTGTTCGGCTCGCTCACGGTGACCGAGAACCTCACCGTCGTGCCACGCCGACGCCGCGCGGACGGTGAGGCGTGGACGGTCGAGCGCGTGTTCGAGTTCTTCCCGCGGCTGGCCGAGCGGTCGAAGTCGATGGCTCGGTCGCTGTCGGGCGGCGAGCAGCAGATGCTCGCGATCGGGCGCGCGCTCATGTCGGACCCGACGCTGCTCATCATGGACGAGCCGAGCGAGGGCCTCGCGCCGAATGTGCTCGACGTCATCCAGGACCGGCTCGAAGGACTGCGGTCGTCGGGCCTGTCGATCCTCATCGCCGAGCAGAACGTCGACCTCGCGCTCGAGATCGCCGAGCGCGTGATCGTCATCGACGACACGGGCACGATCGCGTGGACGGGCGCGCCCGCCGAGCTGCGCGCCGACGCCGGACTCCTCGAGCGCCACCTGAGCATCTAGGCGAGGTCGCAGATGACGCACAGCCCTCCCGCCGCCCTGCCCGTCGTGGACCTCGTGCTGCACAACGGCCGCATCTCGACGTTCGCCGATCCCGTGCAGGGGCCGGAAGAAGTCGAGGCGATCGCGCTCGCCGGCGGTCGGGTCGTCGCGATCGGCAGCGACGCCGACATCGAGCCCTATATCGCGCTCGCCGCGCGCGTCGTCGACCTCGCCGGTCGCCGCGCGATCCCGGGGCTCAACGACTCGCACATCCACGCGGTGCGCGCGGGCGTCTCGTGGACGCGCACGATGCACTGGGAGGACGTGAGGTCACTCGCCGAGGCGCTGGAGCGGACGAGGGCGGATGCCGCGGCCCGCGGCCCCGGCGAATGGGTGAGCGTCATCGGCGGCTGGCATTCGACGCAGTTGGCCGAGCGGCGCGGCCCGACGCGCGAGGAGCTCGACGCGGTCGCCCCCGACAATCCCGTCTACGTGCAGGAGCTGTACGACCACGGAGTCCTCAACTCGGCGGGGTTGCGCGCGTGCGGATTCTCCGAGGAGTCCGACGATCCCCCGCGCGGCACGCTCGTGCGCGACGAGCGCGGACACCTCACGGGCGAGGTGCGCGGCGTCGGCGCGTTCGCGGTGCCGACCGCGCTCGCCCTGCGCGTCAGTCGCGAAGAGGCGCAGGCGGGCGTGCGCGCGATGAACGCCGAGTTCGCGCGGCACGGGCTGACGGGTGTCGTCGACGGCGGTGGCCTGCTCGTCACCCCGCGCGACTACGACGCGCTCTACGCGGTGTGGCGCGACGGCGGGCTCGACGTGCGCACGCGGCTCTTCCTGTCGGCGTGGACACGCGGGGGAGAGATCGACGACTTCCGGTCGCTCACCGAACTCGTCCAGCCCGGGTCGGGCGACGACATGCTGCGCATCGCCGGTGCGGGCGAGATCGCCCATCTCGGCTGCCATGACCTCGAGGGCCTCGACCCGTTCGAGCTGGGCGACGAGGCCTATCGTGAGCTCGTCCAGATCGTGCGCGTGTGCGTCGAGCGCGGCTGGCGCATGATCGTGCACGCCGTGCTCGACCACTCGCTCACGCGTGTCCTCGACGCGTGGGAGGAGGTCGACCGCGAGACGGGCGGCATCACCGGCGCCGGCTTCGCGATCGTCCACGCCGACGAGGCGTCGCAGCCGAACCTCGAACGCATCGCGCGGCTGGGCGCCGGTGTTCTCGTGCAGAACCGCCTGGTGCTCAAGGGCGGCGATTACGTCGACGCGTGGGGCGCGGAGGCGACCGAGAACGCACCGCCCATCGGCGCCATGCGCGACCTCGGGATCGTCATCGGCGGCGGCACCGACGCGACGCGCGCGAACTGGTTCTCGCCCTGGGCGTCGATCTGGTGGCTCGTGACGGGTGCGACGCTCGACGGGCGCGGCACGCGTCTGCCTCGCCACCGCCTCTCGCGGTGGGACGCGCTCGCGGCGTACACGCGCGATGCGGCCTGGTTCACGGGCGAGCACGGGCATCGCGGCCGCCTGCTGCCGGGGTACGACGCCGATGTGTGCGTCCCCACGGCGGATCCGCTCACGTGCTCCGACGACGAGCTGCGCGACATCATGAGCGACCTCACGATCATGGGCGGCCGGGTGACGCACGATTCGGGCGTGTTCGCGTCGACGGGGGGAGGGGTGTCATGACGACGGAGCTCGGCGGGCGCATCCGCGAAGCCCGCATCGCACGGGGAATGAGCCTGCGCGCGATGGCGGCCGAGGCCGACATCTCGCCGAGCCTGCTCTCGCAGGTCGAGACGGGAAAGGTGCAGCCCTCGGTGAGCACGCTGTGGGCCATCGTGACGTGCCTGGGGCTGTCGATCGACGCGGTGCTCGGGCACTCGCCGGCGTCGCGCGAGCCCTTGCGCGTCGAGCATCCGAACCCGATCCAGCGGGCCAGGGACGCGCCCGAGATCGTCGTCGAGAACGGCGTCACATGGCGCGGCCTCGCGGTCATGGACTCGAACGTCGATGCCGTGCTCGTGACCTACGCGCCGGGCGCGGCGAGCTCGCCCGACGACACCCACATGCGCCACCCGGGCACGGAGTACGGCTATCTCATCCGAGGGGAGCTCACGCTCAAGATCGACTTCGAGACCTACGTCATCCGCGCGGGCGACTCGTTCTGCTTCAGCTCGTCGCGCCCGCACCTGTTCCGGAACGACACGGATGCCATGGCCGAAGGCGTGTGGTTCGTCGCGGACCGCGGGGGCGGGGCATCCGCCCGTTCCGCACCGGGCCCCGTGCGCGACGCCGTCGACGCGCTCGACGCCATGAGCCGCCTGCCCCGCCGTGTGGGCGGGTGACCGACGACACAGGAGACCGATGCCCGACCTCGACACGCCGTGGAACACCGTCGGAGAGCGCCTGCGCTCGGCGCGCACGACCGCCGGGATGTCGGTGCGCGAGCTTGCGCGGCGGATCGGCGTCTCGGCCAGTCACGTGTCGCAGGTCGAGCGCGGGATCGGCGCCTTCAGCGTGCCCGCGCTGTACTCGGTCGCGCGTGAGCTGGGCGTGTCGATGAACGAGCTGCTCGACCCGCCCGCGGTCCCCGCCGGCGTGCGGGGCTCGCGACCCCCGACCGGGCGCGACCTCGCCGTGTCGGGCATCGTGCAGCGCGCCGCCGATCATCCCGTGATCAAGCTCAGCTCGGGGCCGCGGTGGAGCCGGCTCACGGTCGTGGGCGAGCCCGACGCCGAGTTCCTCGAGGTCGTGTACGCGGCCGGCACGCCGGCTCCCGCCGACGACATCCGGCATCAGGGGCGGGAGTACGGCATCGTCATCTCGGGGCGGCTCAACGTCGTCGTGGACGGTGCGGAGACCGTGCTCGAGCCGGGGGACTCGATCGTGTTCGACTCCCACCTGCCGCATCGGTTCTGGAACGAGTCCGACGAGGACGTGCGCGCGATCTGGTTCGTGCGCGACCGCATCACCGGAGGCTCCGTGCCGCACGCGTGAGTCCGCCGCGCGATACTGTGGCGCCGGAGGTGGGGGATGCCGCAGCGCGACAGCACGAGGCGCGTGACGCTCGACGACGTCGCGAAGCGCGCGGGGGTGCACAAGGCGACGGTGTCGCGCGCGCTGGACCCGGCGACCGCGGGCCTCATCAGTGACGAGACCGTCCGCCGCGTGCGCGAGGCCGCGAGCGAGCTCGGCTACGTGCCGAACATCGTCGCACGGGGCCTCCGCAAGAACGCGTCGATGACGATCGGCGTCGTGATCCCCGACCTCACGAACCCGTTCTTCCCGCCGATCGTGCGCGGCATCGAGGACCACCTCCAGCCCCGCGGCTACACCGCGCTCATCGCCAACACCGACGGCGACGACGCGGCGGAGGCGGCGCAGTTCACGACGCTGCTCGGGCGTCGCGTCGACGGTCTCATCGTCGCGACCGGCCGGCACGGCGACCAGCCCGTGCTCGAGCGCGCGCACGAGGCCGGCGTGCGGGCGGTCATGCTCAACCGCGACGCGGGGTCGCTGCCGTACCCGCTCGTGACCGGCGACGACGCCACCGGGGTCACGGCGGCCGTCGAGCACCTCCACGAGCTCGGGCACCGCGATGTCGTGCACATCGCCGGCCCGCTCGACCTCTCGACGAGCATCGTGCGCGCCGACGCCTTCCGGACCGCCGTCGCCGCACGCGACGGCATGCGGGGGAGCGTGGTCGAGGCATCCGCCCTCACGGTCTCCGCCGGTCGCGAGTCGATGGAGGCCGTGCTCGCCGACGAAGCCCCGACGGCGATCGTCGCGAGCAACGACCTCATCGCGCTCGGCGTGCTGCGCGCGCTGCGCGCGCACGGCCTCGAGTGCCCCGGCGACGTGTCGGTCGTCGGCTTCAACGACATGCCCTTCGCCGAGGACGTGCAGCCCCCGCTCACGACCGTGCACGTGCCGACGACCGAGATGGGCGCGGAGGCGGCGCGGATGCTCCTCGCCCAGCTCGACGGCGAGCAGCAGGATCACGCGCGGATCGTGCTCCCGGTGTCGCTCGTCGTGCGCGATTCCACGGGCCCCGCACCCCGTTGATTGAGAAGAGCTGTTGACACCGGGAGCCGTGTCCGGTTGCATGAATGCAATCGATTGCGCCCGTGTTCTGGCGCGGGGCGATCGACGCAGGGACTCGTTCGACGAAGAAGGGGGTCTCCCATGAGCTCGATCCCGGAACCGCGGCGCGTCGGAAGCGCCGAGATCATCCACCACGAGGGCTACGACGAGACGATCTTCAGTCCGTTCGTGCCTGCGATCCGAACCGTCTCGGGCGCGCGCCTCGTGTTCATCAGCGGTGTCACCGGGGCGCCGGTCTACCACGACCACCCGCACCGCGCGGAGGTGTTCGACTCGACCCCCCTCGACATCGCCGGCCAGGTCGCGAACGCGTTCGACCACCTCGACCTCGCGCTGAAGGCCGCCGGCGCGCAGCGGTCCGACGTCGTGAACCTCATCCGGTTCTTCACCGACGTCGACGCCGATCAAGACACGGTGAACCGCCACCAGGCCGAGTGGTTCGGCGGACACATCCCCACGAGCAGCTCGGTGCAGGTCGTTCGCCTCGCGACCGATCCGCGCCTGCGGCTCGAGATCCAGGCCGTCGCGGCGGTCGCGGGCGAGTGACGCGCGGCCGCGCAGAAGGAGGAGACGACATGACGGATGCATCGCCGACCATCGGCTGGATCGGGGCGGGACGCATGGGCGCGCAGCTCGTGCAGCGGCTGCTCGCGGCCGGCCACGACGTCGCGGTCTACAACCGCACGCGGGCCAAGGCCGAGCCGCTCGCCGAGGCCGGAGCCACCCTCGTCGACCGCCCGGCCGATCTGGCGCAGCGCGACGTCGTCTTCGTGATGGTGTCCGCATCGAAGGACCTCGAGGAGGTCATGCTCGGCGACGGCGGTCTGCTCACCGACCCGAACCACGCCCCGAAGGCCATCGGCGACGCGTCGACGGTGTCGATGGAGGCGAGCGCGAAGATCCGCGCCGCCGCCGAGGAGCGCGGCGTCGGGTTCGTCGCGACGCCCGTGTCGGGCAACCCCAAGGTGATCGCGGCAGGAAAGCTCACGGTCGCGGCATCCGGCCCTCGCGACGCTTTCGAGCTGATCCGCCCGCTCCTGGAGACGTGGGGGCGCGGCGTCACGTACGTCGGCGAGGGCGAAGCCGCGCGCATCGTCAAGATCGCCCACAACGTGTTCCTCGGCGTCGTCATCCAGAACCTCATCGAGATCACGCTGCTCGCCGAGAAGGCGGGCGTGAAGCGTGCCGACTTCCTCGCCTTCCTCAACGACTCCGTCATGGGATCGCCGTACAGCCGCTACAAGTCGCCCGCGCTCGTCAACCTCGACTTCACCCCGACGTTCACGCCGGTGCTGCTGCTGAAGGACCTCGACCTCGGCCTCGCCGCCGCCCGTGAACTCGGTGTCGTCATGCCCGTCACGGCGGTCACGCGGGAGGTCGTCGCGACCGAGGTGAACGCGGGCAACACGGAGCAGGACTTCGCGTCGATGATCGTGCGTGCGGCTCTGCACTCCGGCATCGACCTGCAGCCGGAGAACGTCGAGGTCGACGACGGATTGGCACCTGAGTCATGAGCCACGGTCACGGCCACGCGCACGGCGGCGCGCGCCGGTTCGAGCGCCCGAGCGCCCGGCCCGCCGGCGTGCGCCCACTCGGGGCGCCGGGACAGAACGGCGTCGACTACGAGCACCGCGTCGACTTCGAGCGGCTGCGGCAGTACCGGCTCGGGCGCGCCAGGGCCGCGCTCGAGGCGAGCGAGTGCGGAGCCTTCCTGCTGTTCGACTTCTACAACATCCGCTACACGACCCAGACGTGGATCGGCGGCGCGCTCGGCGACAAGATGATCCGCTACGCGCTGCTCATGCGCGGACGCGACCCGGTCCTGTGGGACTTCGGCTCGGCGGTGCGGCACCACAAGCTCTACTCCGACTGGGTGCCCGACGAGAACTACCGCGCCGGCTTCCTCGGGTTCCGCGGCGCCGTCGCGCCCGAGCCGGCGGGACTCATGCGCGAGGCGATCGAGGAGATCGTGTCGCTGCTGCGCGCGGAAGGGCTCGCGGATGCGCCGCTCGGGGTGGACATCGTGGAGCCGCCGTTCCTCTTCGAGGCACAGCGGCAGGGGCTTCGCATCGTCGACGCGCAACAGGCGATGCTCGACGCGCGCGTCATCAAGAACCAGGACGAGATCCTGCTGCTGAACCAGGCGGCGGCGATGGTCGACGGCGTCTACCAGGAGATCGCCGAGGCCCTGAAGCCCGGCGTGCGCGAGAACGAGATCGTGGCGCTCGCGAACCACCGCCTGTACGAGTACGGGTCGGACCAGGTCGAGGCGATCAACGCGATCTCGGGGGAGCGGTGCAACCCGCATCCGCACAACTTCACCGACCGCATCATCCGCCCCGGCGACCAGGCGTTCTTCGACATCATCCACTCGTTCAACGGGTACCGCACGTGCTACTACCGCACGTTCGGCGTGGGGTGGGCCACGCCCAGCCAGCAGGACGCGTACAAGCAGGCGCGCGAGTGGATGGACGCGGCGCTCGACGCCATTCGCCCGGGGGTCGGCAGCGACCAGGTCGCTGCGGTGCTTCCCAAGGCGACCGACTTCGGCTTCGAGAACGAGCTCGCTGCGTTCGGACTCCAGTTCGCCCACGGCCTCGGGCTGGGCCTGCACGAACGGCCGATCATCTCGCGGCTCAACTCGATGAAGGACCCCGTGGAGCTGCGGGCGGGCATGGTCTTCGCGATGGAGACGTATTGCCCGGCATCCGACGGGTTCTCCGCCGCCCGCATCGAGGAGGAGGTCGTCGTCACCGACTACGGCATCGAGGTGCTCACGCGCTTCCCGGCGCAGGACCTGTTCGTCGCGAACCCGTACTGACCGGGTCGCGGTTCAGGAGGGGTCGGCGAAGATCTCCGGATGCCGCGCCAGCTCGAGCCGCGTGCGGCGGATGTGGTGAGCGATGATGCTCTCCGCTTCGTCGGCGTCGCGCCGGCGGAGCGCGGCGACGAGCAGCCGGTGGTCGTGATGGGCGGAGGCGTCGCCCGTCGACCGCGCGACGCGAACGAACGCGCGGCGGTAGTGGTGCGTGCGGTTCCACAGGCGCACGACCGTCTCGTGGAGCATGATCGTCGGCGCGGCAGCGTAGGTCGCGAGGTGGAAGCGGCGGTCGAGCGCGAGGAACTCCTCGGCGTCGGCGGCGGCCTCCATGCTGCCCGCGAGCTCGTCGAGCTCGTCGATCGCGCCCGGGGTGAGCAGGGGCACGTTGAGCCGCAGCAGAAGGGGCTCGATCCGCTCGCGCACCTGGTACAGCTCCTCGCACTCGGCGAGGTTGAGCTGCGACACCCACGCGCCGGCGTTGGCGACGCGCGTGATGAGTCCCTCGGACTCGAGGATGCGCAGCGCCTCGCGCACCGGCACACGGCTCGCCTTGTAGCGGTCGGCGAGGTCCTCCTGGCGGATGCGCGCGCCCGGCGCGTACGCGCCGTCGAGGATCGCCTCGCGCACGAGTCCCGCGATGCGGGCTCCCGCCCGGCCGTGGCCGTCCGTGTCGACGTCCATCGCGCTCATTTCTCTGGATGGGCCGGATGCCACAGCAGCACGCCCGCGTCCTTCTCGTACGCCTTGCCCTCGGGGAAGCTCACGAGCTCGAACTGCATGCCCCATGGCGCCCGGAAGTACAGCCACCGCTGACCCGCGGATGCGCCCGCACTCGCGACCGGCTCGCCCATGATCTCGACGTCGTGCGCGCGCAGGTGCTCGATCGCCGCGTCCATGTCGTCGACGTACAGCGCGAGGTGGTGGCCGCCGATGTCGCTGTTGCGGGGCTGCGGCGCCTGACCGTCGGCCGCGTCGTACTGGAAGACCTCGAGGTTGGAGCCGTTGCCGAGCCGATAGAAGCGGATCTCGCGGATGACGGTGCGCGGATGCACGCCGAGCTGCACAGTCATCCAGTCATCGTCGTCGGACCGCTTCGCACCGAGCGTGTAGACGTGCACTGCGCCGAGCACGTCGACGAGGAAGTGCTCCGCTTCGTCGAGATCGGGCACCGTGAAGCCGATGTGGTCCGTTCCGCGCAGACCGGGGATCCCTGGCATGTTCGCGACCTCCTCGTCCGATTGGATCCCATCTTGCCGCAAGCCAGCGCTGAACGCCAGCGCGAGGGGCGGTGCATGCCTTGTATTGGATCCAACCGCGTCCTACAGTGTGTACACGCATACAGCGTGCCGCGACACAGGGAAGTGGGCTGACATGGCGGAGCGACGGCGCTTGCAGACCGGGGTCGATTGGATCCAGCTCGAGACCACGCCGGATGACTGGAAGGCGGCCGACCCTGCCCTGCTGGCCACGATGCTCGGCGAGCTGCACCTCATCCGCGCGTTCGAGGAGACGGTGCTCGACCTCGCCGCCGAGGGGCTCGTCCACGGACCCGCTCACTCGAGCATCGGGCAGGAGGGCGGTGCCGTCGGCTCGATCGTCGGACTCAGATCGACGGATGCCGTCAACGGCTCGCACCGCGGGCACCACCAGTTCCTCGCGAAGGTCATCACCCACGTCTCGGGCGGCTCGCTCGACCTCGCGGCGCTCGTCACCCCCGACGTGCAGGCCGTCCTGCAGCGCACGCTCGCCGAGATCCTCGGCCTCGCGCAGGGGTTCTCGGGAGGGCGCGGCGGTTCGATGCACCTGCAGTGGCTCGAGGCCGGCGCGCTCGGCACGAATGCGATCGTCGGCGGCGGCGCGCCCGCTGCGACGGGCCATGCGTGGGCGCAGAAGCACTCGGGCACGACCGACATCAGCATCAACTACTTCGGCGACGGCGCGAGCCAGATCGGCTCGGTGCTGGAGTCGTTCAACCTCGCGGCGGCGTGGAAGCTGCCGGTGCTCTACTTCATCGAGAACAACCTCTACGCCGTCTCGACCCACGCCGACGAGGTCACCGCCGACTCGCGCTTCTCGGTGCGCGGGCAGGGCTTCGGCATCCCCTCGTGGCGCGTCGACGGCATGGACCCGCTCGCCGTGCACCTCGCGATGCAGGAGGCCGAGGCGCGGATGCGATCGGGCGAGGGTCCCGCGATCATCGAGGCCGAGGTGTACCGGTTCTTCCACCAGAACGGGCCGTTCCCCGGCAGCGCCTTCGGGTATCGCACGAAGGACGAGGAGGGGCAGTGGCGTGCGCGCGACCCGCTCGACCGCGTCGCGCGGGAGATGATCACGCTCGGGCTCATCGATGAGGCGGGCGTCGAATCGGTGCGGGCCCAGGCGCAGGCGGCGATGACCGCCGCGGTCGCCGAGCTCATCGAGGACGACCCGGAGACCGAGGGCAAGCGGCGCATCAAGCCGGACCTGTGGCCCGATCCGGGATTCGTCGACGTCGGCATCCGCGGTGACGCATCCGAGCTCGAATCGCTCACCGTGGGCGAGCCGCTCACGTACGACGGCGCCTGGCGCGACACGAAGTTCGTCGACGCCGTCGCCGAGGTCATGGACCGTCGCATGGCGGTGGATGAGCGCATCGTCGTGCTCGGCGAGGACGTGCACCGCCTCAACGGAGGCACGAACGGCGCGACGAAGGGCCTCGCGAAGAAGTACGGCCCGGACCGCATCATCGGCACGCCGATCAGCGAGAACGGGTTCTTCGGTCTGGCCGGCGGCCTCGCGGCCGACGGCCGGTTCCGTCCCGTCGTCGAGTTCATGTACCCGGACTTCATGTGGGTCGCCGCCGACCAGGTCTTCAACCAGGTCGCGAAGGCGCGGCACATGTTCGGGAACAACCACTCGATGCCGCTCGTGCTGCGAACGAAGGTCGCGATGGGGTCGGGCTACGGCTCGCAGCACCTCATGGACCCCGCCGGCATCTTCGCGACCTCGGCCGGGTGGCGCATCGCGGCGGCCTCCAGCGCGGCCGACTACGTGGGACTCATGAACGCCGCGCTCGCGCTCGAAGACCCCGTGCTGGTGATCGAGCACGTCGACCTGTACGGCCGCGCCGACCGCGTGCCCGACGGCGATCTCGACTACATCATTCCGCCGGGCACGGCCGCTGTGCGGCGCGAGGGCTCGGAGGTGACCGTGCTCACGTACCTGTCGATGGTCCACCACGCCGCGGAGGCGATCGAGCAGACCGGCATCGACGCGGAGCTCATCGACCTCCGCTGGCTCGATCGGGCATCGCTCGACTGGGACACGATCGGCGAGAGCATAAAGAAGACCAACAACGTGCTCATCGTCGAGCAGGGCGCGCGCGGACCGGGCTACGGCGGCTGGCTCGCCGACGAGCTGCAGCGGCGGTACTTCGACTGGCTCGACCAGCCGATCGAGCGCGTGACGGGCGGCGAGGCGAGCCCCAGCATCTCGAAGGTGCTCGAGCGGGCCGCGATCGCCAAGACCGAAGAGGTCGTCGCCGGCCTCGAACGCGTGCGCGCGGCGTGGGGAGGCCGATGATGGCCACGGTGATCCGGATGCCGCAACTCGCCGCCGGCGGATCCGAGGCGGCCATCCAGACGTGGCTCGTCTCGACCGGCGACTCCGTGTCGGTCGGGCAGCCCCTCGCCGAGATCGAGACCGAGAAGGCTGTCGTCGAGTACGAGTCCGAGGTCGAGGGCGTCTTCGCGGGCGCCGTCGTCGCGGCCGGCGATGCCGCGGCCGTGGGGGCGCCCATCGCCGTCGTCGCGGCGCCGGGGGAGGAACTCGACGCGGCGCTCGCGCAGGCGGGTGTCGCCCCCGCGGGCGGCGACGCCGTGCTCGCCGAGCCGGAGGAAGCGGAGCCCGAGCCGTCGGAGGACGCGCCCGCCGCGGCCGCCGCCACAGACGAGACCGACGAGCCCCCGAGCGAGAGCGCGCCTGCGCAGGCGTCTTCCGGCCAGGCGAAGCGCCTCTTCGCGAGTCCGCTCGTCCGCCGCCTCGCGAAGGAGCACGGGGTCGACCTCGCCGCGCTGAAGGGCTCGGGCCCGAACGGGCGCATCGTGCGCCGCGACCTCGAGGCGCACCTCGCCGCGGTCGAGGCGCAGCCCGCGCAGGCGGCGGCCGTCACCGAGCCCGCGGCCGCGGCATCCGCCCCTTCCGCCGTTCCGGCGGCCGAGTACACCGACATCCCGCACACGGGCATGCGGCGTGCGATCGCGCGGCGCCTCACCGAGAGCGTCACGACGATCCCGCAGTTCCAGGTCGTCGCGGACTGCCGGGTCGACGAGCTGCTCGACCTGCGCCGGCGCATCAACGAGCAGACCGACGTGAACGTCTCGGTCAACGACCTCATCGTGAAGGCCGTGGCGGGCGCGATGCAGGACGTGCCCGACGCGAACGCCATCTGGACGGATGACGCGACACGGCGCTTCTCGGGGGTCGACGTCGGCATCGCCGTCGCGGTTCCCGGTGGCCTGCTCACCCCCGTCGTACGCCGCGTCGAGCGGTTGTCGCTCGGCCAGCTCGCGCTCGCGACGCGGGACCTCGCCGAGCGCGCCCGCGATGGGCGCCTCAAGCAGCACGAGCTCGAGGGAGGATCGTTCGCCGTGTCGAACCTCGGCATGTACGGCACGCGCGAGTTCACGGCGATCATCAACCCGCCGCACTCGGGCATCCTCGCGGTCGGTGCCGCGCAGCGGCGGCCGGTGGTCGCGGACGACGGCACGCTGGGCGCGGCATCCGTCATGACCGTCACACTCTCGGCCGACCACCGCGTGCTCGACGGAGCGCTCGCCGCGGAGTGGCTCGCGGCGTTCGTGCGACGCGTCGAGAACCCGCTGACCATCCTGCTCTGAGCGCCGCGCCCGGGCGCCGGGCGCACGAAAGGCCGGGGGACCCGCTTCGTCTCACCCGGCCTCTCGGCGGCTCATGCCGGCGGCGCTACTGCTGCCACCAGCTCTCGTCGAACACGTGGTCGCGATCGTGCGACCAGTCGCGGCGTCCGCGCACCGCACCGGTGTCGTGGACGATCGCGCCGTCGACCACCGTCATGACGGGCAGGATGCGGCGCATCTCGGCATCGGAGACGGTGAAGTAGTCCTTGTCGAGCACGAGCAGGTCGGCACGCTTGCCGGTCTCGATCGAGCCGAGATCGTCCTCGCGGTTGAGGTACCACGCGTTGCCGCGCGTGTACGCGTACAGCGCCTCGTGCCGCGTGAGCTGCTGCCCTGGGTTGATCTGCTGACCCAGCACGTTGAGGCCCGTCGTCGCGTAGTGGAGCGCGAACCACGGGTTGTGCGGCGCGATGTGCACGCCGTCCTCGTGGAGGCCCATGTGGATTCCGCTGTCGTGGATCTGCCGGAACAGCGGTCCGACGGGCAGGCCGTCCGCGCGCGGCACGCCGCCGAGCCACCGGAAGCCCGATGTCGAGACGCCGACGTTGAGCGCCTTGAGCCGCGCGAGCTGGTCGGGTGTCGCGAAGTCGCCGTGCTGGAGTCCCCAGCGCAGGTCTTTGATGCCGAACTCCTGGTCCATCTGCTCGTACGTGGCGACGACCTGCTCGATGTTGTCCGTGTTCGTGGGGCTCCCGCCCTGGGCGTTCTCGTTGCGCCACCGCGCCTGCGCGACCAGTCGCTGCGACTCGAGCCACACGGCGTAGCCGTTCGCGTTCGAGGGAGCGGCGAAGGGAGCAGCCCACTCGCCGATCCCGCCCGTGCGAAGCATGTCGTCGCCGAAGAACGGGAACTGGTTCTTGAGGCGCTCACGCAACTCGGGGAGCTGCTGCTCGAGCCCACCCAGCGCGGCGATGAATCCCTGGTTGTGCAGGAAGTTCATCTGCAGGCGCACGAACGCGCGGCCCTGGCGGTGCAGCGACAGCCACGCGTCGTACATGCGGAAGTGGTCGAGCCGGAAGAGCGCATCCGTCGGCTGCGGCGGAAGCACCGACGGATCGAGCGTCGCGTTCGCGGTCGCCGGCAGCACCTGATCCAGGATCGCCGTGACGCCAACCTTCGCGGTGAACGCCATCGAGTCGAGCGCACTGCGGCGCTTGTCGGCGAAGGTCTGGCGCAGGCGCAGGTGGTACAGCGCACGGTTCGCCATGTTGGGGTTGCCGCCCGCGATCGAACCGTCGTCGCCGACGGTCACCGGCAGGTCGGTGATCGATTCGAAGAACTGCTTGCCGAGCGTGTTCACGCGCGCGGGACCACCGCCGCCTTGATAGAGGAAGACGGGGCGGTCGGGAATCGCGGAGTCGAGCTCCTGGAGGGTGGGCAGGCGGAGCTCTGCGAACATGCGCGGTGTTCCCGAGCCCATCGCCGTGATGAACTCGCCCTCCGGCACGTCGCGACGTCGCGCGGCGAGGATCACGAGAAGTTCGTCGATGCTGCTCGCGAGTTCCCAGTCGGCGACGTGGTAGCCGGGGCGGTTCGCGAGGCTGACGAAGTGCGAGTGGCTCTCGATGAGACCGGGGACGACGGTGCGTCCGCCCAGGTCGATCTTGTTCTTCGAGTTGCCCTGGCGGATGGCGTCCTGGCCGACGGCGGTGATCCGCCCGTTCGCGACGCGCACCGCGTTCACAACCGAGTTGCGGTCGTCCATCGTGTGGATCTTGCCGTTGACGAACAGCAGCTCGCCGGCGCCGTCGTCGTGCCACGCACGCGGCGCGGTGTACGCGAGCGGCGTCGCGGCCGCGGATGCCACGGTGCTTCCGCTCAGGACGGCGGCGGCCGCGGCGGCCGTCCCCCCGATGAAGAGGCCGCGGCGCGAGATGCCCTCGCGCGGCTGTTCGGGATCGTTCGCGACCGGCTCTGACTTCTTCGTGACCATGACCGCTCCTGCTGACTGTCGACGCTGACACACTGCGTGAGCGACGTCCAGCTGGACTGGACGCCTGTTCAGGCACGCACCATATCAGCAATTCGACCAGGTGTACACGAGATGTTTCGGCGACCTTCGATGTTTCGGCTGGAACGCCGGAAACACGCGGTTCTCGCGCATGCAACGGTTCTCATTGTCGTCGCGTGCGTGAACTGCTATTGTCCGGGCTTGAAAGCGGCTGTCCAGTTGCACTGGACAGCACAGAACGCACACGGACACCGTCGTCCGACCAAGGAGCACCCATGGGAAAGAAGCCGCACCCGCAGGACGCCCAGGAGCCCGCCGAGGGGATCTCCCGACGCGGTCTCTTCGTCGGAGGAAGCGCCGCCGCCGCGGCCGCCGTCCTCAGCGGCACCGCCGCCGCGTCATCCGCGTCGGCAGCATCGTCGCCCGCCTACACGAGCGCAGCGAGCGGCGGTGACGGCGATCTGCTGTTCGTCAACGGCAAGATCCACACCTACGACGACGCGAACTCGGTGGTCGACGCCGTGCGCATCCGCGACGGCCGCTTCATCGCGGTCGGCAAGGACGCCATCCGCATCGGCAACGCCAAGAACAAGATCGACCTGGGCGGTCGCACCGTCATCCCCGGCATCATCGACTCGCACAACCACATCGCGCTCGTGAGCAACCGGCCCGGCCACTGGGTCGGCCTCGAGGACCTGTTCACCCACGAGGACGTGATCGCCCGGCTGACGGCCAAGGCGAACACCGTCCCCGAGGGGGAGCTCGTCACCTCGCTCGGCCCGATCGTCGCGATGCAGTTCCCGAGCAACACCCTGCCCAACGCCGACGCACTGGACGCGGTGCCGCGGCCCGTCATGATCATGGCCGAACAGGGCGGCAACGCGGTCAACCATGCCGCGGTCGCCTACTTCGCGGCCAAGGGCATCACCATCACCCTCAACGCCAACGGCTACCCGACCGGAAACGGCATCGGACTCGCCCTCCAGCGGCTGCGTCAAGAGATGACGGACGAGGAGCGCGAACGGAACGCGCTCGCGACACTCGACTACTACGCCACGCTCGGCATCACGACCCACCTGGACTCGGGTGCGTTCCACGTCGACACCCCCGGCACCGCCATCTGGAACGAGAACGCCTACACGCTCCACCGCGGCTTCCTCCGGCTCGACGCGAAGAAGGCGCTGCCGGTTCGCGTGCGCTTCGACTACCTCGAAGAGGACTCGACGCTCGACCTGCCCCGCCTCACCGAGCGGCTCAAGAACGCCTTCCCGTTCTTCGGCAACGACATGCTGCGCTCGGGCGGCATCGGCGAGTTCACGGTCCGCGGCTTCGGCGGGGGCTCGGTCCCCATCGGGGGCCCGGTGTGGCTGGCCGGCGCCAAAGCGGTCGCGCAGGCGGGCTGGCGAAACGAGAACCACTCGCTGTCGGCGACCGACATCGAGCAGATCGTCTCCGGCTGGGAGGCCGTCCACGCCGAAGTCCCGATCGACGGGTTGCGATGGGTCGTGTCGCACGTGCCGAACATCACACCGGGCCACGTGGAACGCCTGAAGGCGATGGGTGTCGGCGTCAAGGTCGGCTGGGGTCCGACTCGCACCGGGACCAATCTCGGACCGCGACACCGGATGCTGCTGGACAGCGGCATCCCCGTCGGCTACCACTCCGACGGCGGCGACATCACCGCGATCAACCCGTGGTTCAGCTTCTACACGATGATCACGGGCCGCAACCTCGCCGGAAGCTTCACGTGGACGCCGGGCGAGCAGGTGACGCGCGACGAGATGATCCGTCTCGCGACGAAGGACAACACGTGGTTCATCCACGAGGACGACCTGGGCGGCATCAAGGTCGGCAACCACGGTGACCTGCTCGTCCTCGACCGGGATTTCTACACGATCCCCGACGAGGAGATCCCGCGCGTGCGCTCCGATCTGACGGTCGTCGGCGGCGACATCGTCTACGACAGCGGCAAGCTGCCGGGCGATCGCCGCTGGGCGCACGGGACGAACCACCGGTACAACCGGTCCGCGTAGCCTCACACGAGGTCGCGCCAGTCGACCGTGGCGTCGTCGTCCTCGTCGTCGCCCTGGTCGGCATCCGGGTCCGGCGAGCTGCTCGAGCCGCTCGCGGTCGGGATCGGCAGCGTCATGGTGCCGGTGAGCGGCCCCATGAGCATCGCCTCGTCGCGGCGGTGGCGCAGCACGTCGTCGATGTAGCTCGTGAGCACCTCGGCGAGCGGGACCGACCTCGACTGCGCCTGCGACATGTACCAGCGGTGCTCGAGCACCTGGTGGAACACCTCGGCCGGCTCGAGCTTCGAGCGCAGGTCCCAGGGGATCGCGCGCACGACCGGCTCGAACACGCGCGTGAGCCACTCGTGCGCCACCATCTCCTCGTCGTCGTCGCCCTTGCGGCGCGCGCGGTACTCGTCGAGGTCGTTGAGGAGGCGGCGCGCCTGGTTCTCCTCGACGTCGAGGCCCGTCAGACGCAGGAGGCGTCGCTGGTGGTGCCCGGCGTCGACGACCTTCGGCTGGATGGAGACGCGCGTGCCGTCGGCGGCGGCCTCGATCGACATCTCGCCGATGTCGAAACCGAGGTCGTTGAGGCGCTGCACGCGCTCGGTGATGCGCCACGACTCGCTCGTCGAGAACGTCTCCTTGTCGGTGAGCGCGCCCCACAGCGAGCGGTACGACGACACGATGCCGTCCGCGATCGCGAGCGCGTCGACGCCTCCCTCGAGGCGACCGCCCGCCTCGAGGTCCATGATCTCGCCCGCGATGTTCGTGCGCGCGACGTCGAGGTCGTGCTCGCGCTGCCCGCGCGTGAGGCCGGTCTCGTGCAGCTCGCCGGTCTCCGCGTCGACGAGGTACGCCGCGAACGCGCCCGCATCGCGGCGGAAGAGCGTGTTCGACAGTGAGACGTCGCCCCAGAAGAAGCCGACGTTGTGCAGGCGCACGAGCAGCACGGCGAGGGCGTCGACGAGTCGGGTCGCGGTGTGCGGGCGCAGCACCTGCGTGAACAGCGCGCGGTAGGGGAGGGAGAACTTCAGGTGGGCCGTCACGAGCGCGGCGGGGAGCGGGCGGCCCGAGGCATCCGTTCTTCCCGCGATCACCGCCACCCGCTCGACGCAGGGCGCGTCGAGTCGTGCGAGGTTGCCGAGCATGTCGTACTCGCGCCGAGCCATCTCCTCGGTCGTCTCCTTGATCGCGACCACGCGGCCCGACAGGCTCGAGAACCGCACGAGGTGCCGCGAGATGCCCTTCGGAAGGAAGACGATCGCGTTCGACGGCCACTCGCCGAGCGGCGTCGACCACGGCAGCGTCAGAAGGCCCGGATCGACGCTTGTCGCCGTGATGCTGAGCGCATCAGCCATTCCTGCACCCCCGAGGGAAAACGTGACGGCGCGGGGGAGTGATCCGCCCGCGCCGTCGCCGCTTCGATGGTTACGCCGAGGCGATCGCCTCGTCGGTGAGGCGCTCGCCGGTCTCGACGTCGAACACGTGCACGTGACCCGCAACCGGAGCGAGGACGACCTGGTCACCCGCGTTCGGGTGACGGCGGCCGTCGACGCGGGCGACGAGGTCGGTGCGCTTGCCGTTGATCTCGGTGTGGCCGTAGAGGTAGCCGTCGGCGCCGAGCTCCTCGACGAGGTCGACGTCGACCGTGAGGCCCTGGCCGTCGGACGGGTTCACCACGATGTCTTCGGGGCGGACGCCGATCGTGACCTCGGAGCCGTGGGCCTTGCCGATGGTGTCGGCCTCGACGCCGACGACGGCGTTGCCGAAGCGGACGCCGCCCTCGGCCAGGTCGGCCGGGAACAGGTTCATCGCGGGCGAGCCGATGAAGCCGGCCACGAACACGTTGTTCGGCTTCTCGTACAGGTCGCGCGGCGTGCCGACCTGCTGGAGGATGCCGTCCTTGAGCACCGCGATGCGGTCGCCCATCGTGAGCGCCTCGGTCTGGTCGTGCGTGACGTAGACGGTCGTGACGCCGAGGCGGCGCTGCAGCGACGCGATCTGCGTGCGGGTCTGGACGCGAAGCTTCGCGTCGAGGTTCGACAGCGGCTCGTCCATGAGGAAGACCTGCGGCTGACGGACGATCGCGCGGCCCATGGCGACGCGCTGGCGCTGACCACCCGACAGGGCCTTCGGCTTGCGGGTCAGGTACTGCTCGAGGTCGAGCAGCTTCGCGGCCTCGAGCACGCGCGCGGCGCGCTCCTCCTTGCCGACGCCGGCGATCTTGAGCGCGAAGCCCATGTTCTCGGCGACCGTCATGTGCGGGTACAGCGCGTAGTTCTGGAACACCATCGCGATGTCGCGGTCCTTCGGCGGGACGTCGGTGACGTCGCGGTCGCCGATCAGGATGCGGCCGGAGTTGACCTCTTCGAGGCCGGCCAGCATGCGCAGCGACGTGGACTTGCCGCAGCCGGAGGGACCGACCAGCACGAGGAACTCGCCGTCGCCGACCTCGAGGTTGAGCTTGTCCACGGCGGGGCGCGTGCCCCCGGGATACAGGCGGGTTGCGTTGTCGAACGTGACGGATGCCATGTTCTCTTCTCCTTCACCGGCAGGTACGTGCCGGACGATCCGTAGTGAATGGAATGCGGGGGCTCCCGCGCGCCCTCCGTCGGACGCCCCCTCAGTATGGCACGGCTCGCGTCGAGACAGTCTCTGGGCATTTCCCAGGCTGCCTGGCTAGCATCTTGTTCGGCCGTGACACCCGTGCGGCCCGGCCTGTTCCAGGCTCCAAGCCGTCCAAGAGGTTCCATGTCGAGCGACGAATCACCCAATGTGCCCGCCCAGCGCGACCGCCGGCACGCGGTCCGCGAGAAGGCGCAGCAGGTGCAGGCGCAGCAGCTGCGTGCGCGCGCCATCCGTCGCGTCTCCCTTGTGACGCTCCTCATCGCGTTCATCGCCGCGGCCGCCGTGCTCGTCACGTGGGTCGTCACGTCGTCGGCTGCCCAGCCGCCGTCGCGCCCCGCCAACGTGAAGGACGACGGCTTCATCGTGTCGAGCGTCACCGGCGCCTTCGGCACCGAGCAGGCTCCCGAGACGCTCGAGGACGGCGCCGCGACCCTCGAGACCGCGACCCCCGTGCCGACTCCGACCCCGACGCCCGATCCCGAGGAGACGACGCGACCGCGCGTCGACATCCGCGTCTACGTCGACTACCTCTCGACCGGTGCGAAGGACTTCCAGATCGCGAATGTCGAGCAGCTCTCCAAGTGGGTCAGCCAGGACGCCGCGACCCTCTCGTACTACCCGGTCGCGATGCTGACGGCGAAGTCCAACGGCACGAAGTACTCGCTGCGCGCCGCGAGCGCCGCCGCGTGCGTCGCGACGCACTCGCCCGACACGTTCTTCGCGTTCAACAACGAGCTCTTGAGGAAGCAGCCCGACGTCGACTCCGACGGCTACACCGACGCCGAGCTCGCCGATCTGGCCGTCGGCTCGGGTGCGACGTCGCCGAAGGCGGTGCGTTCGTGCATCGAGAGCCAGAAGTACGCGACGTGGGTCAAGTCCGCGACCGAGCGGGCGCTCAAGGGCCTGCCCGACACGAAGGGCGTCGCGCTGACCGCGGCTCCCATGGTGCTCGTCAACGGCACGCCGTACGTCGGCGCTCTCGACGACCCGAAGGAGTTCGCTCAGTTCGTGCTGACGATCTCGAGCGATATGTACTACAAGTCCACCCCCACGCCGACGCCGACGCCCACGCAGTGACGTGAGCGCCGGCCCGGCGGATGGGCGACGGATGCCGCGGATAGACTGAGGCATCTGCCGACTTGGCGCAATTGGTAGCGCACCCGACTTGTAATCGGGCGGTTACGGGTTCGAGTCCCGTAGTCGGCTCCAGCTAGTCCCGCGCTCGCTCGGTCGCGCGGCCGCCGCGGAACGCCGCGATCGCGAGCGCCGTGGACGCGCCGAACAGCACGACTCCGAGCGGCACGTGCACGGCGATCGTCGCCGGGAAGCCCATGTGTCCGAGCGCGTCCTGCACCCAGAGGCCGACGGTCACGAGCGTCACGAACACCCCGAACGATACGGGGATCGCGCGCTGACCGACGCGCACCCACGCGATCACCGTGGGGATGATCGCGATCCACGGCAGCGCCGAGCCGACGAGCAGGTGCACGAACTGGACGGAGGGGTTCAGCGAGAGGAAGAGCCCGGCGAGCGCGGCCTGGGTGAGCACGCCGGCCGCGAGCACCGCGAGGAAGGCGCCCAGAACAGGCGTGCGCGAGCGGGTTCTCGCCGTTGTGGTGGTCGTCATGGTCATCATGACATCCACGCTCCCGTGCGCGGCGCGGCGGTGTCCAAGGTGGTTCCCCCCGAGTTCTCCGGGGGATTTCCGGGGGTCAGGGCGCCGGTGTGGGGTCAGGGCGCCGGCGTGAACTCCACGAACACCGGGGTCGCGCCGCTCGCGCGGTCGAAGACGAGCACTCCTGTCACGGTCGCTCCACCGTCATCGGACGCGACGGTGGCGGTGAAGGTGTCGCCCTCGCCCTCGCGGTTGAACTCGGCCAGCCGCTCGTCGAGCTCGTCGATCTGCCCCCGGTCCCACCCGAACGTCTCGGCGTGGCGGCGCAGCGTGTTCAGCCCGTCGGACCACGTCGACACGACGTCGAACCGCAGCGTCACGGAGGCGAGGCTGCCGTCCTCGGAGCGAGCGGTGAGCGTCGCGATGTCGTCGACGACGTACACGTCGTCGCGCCCCGCGATCACGGCACGCACGGGCCGGCGGAACTCCGCCGTCTTCTCGCCGTTCTCCGGCAGGCCGAGCTCGCGGGCGGAGAGGCCGCCCTCGCCGATGCGGACTCGCACGATGCCCTCGACGTTCGCGTAGTCGAAGCCGGCGTCGGTGAGCATCGTCGAGCCGTCGGACGCCTTCTGGTCGGCGGATGCGACGGGCGCCTCCTCCGCCCACCAGGAGTTCTGCACCGCGACCGTGGCGAACACGATGCCGGCGATCACGACGAGCAGGATCGTCGCCGGAAGCCACGTGAGCAACGACTGGGTGCGGGAGGTGCGGACCACCGGTCAAGGGTAGCCCCGGCATCCGACAGTCTCGTGCGGTCGGAAGACGCCCCCGGAGACCGGCAAGATGGAACGATGACCCCGCCGCGCCTTCCCGCCTGGGTCGCGCTCGGCGGGGCGGTCTTCGTGGGCGTGCTCACGGCGGTGCAGGCGCGCATCAACGGGCAGCTCGGCACACGCCTCGACAACGGCCTGGTCGCGGCGGTGATCTCGTTCGGCTCGGGGCTCATCCTGCTGATCGTCCTGTCGGCCGTGCTGCCGTCGGGCCGCCGCGGCGCCGCGAAGCTCGCCTCGGGTGTGCGCGAGAGCACGATCCCGTGGTGGATGCTCGCGGGCGGCGCCGCGGGCGCCCTCACGGTCGCGACGCAGGGTCTCGCGGTGGGCATCATCGGGGTGTCGCTGTTCACGGTGGGCGTCGTCGCCGGACAGACCGTGTGCGGCCTCGTGCTCGACCGCGTCGGCTACGGGCCGGCGGGGGTCGTCGCGGTCACCGTGCCGCGCCTGATCGGCGGCGCGCTCGCGCTCGTCGCGGTCGGGCTGTCGCTCGTCGGCGACAGCATCGGCGGCGTGCCGCTGTGGATGGTCGTCCTGCCGTTCGTCGCGGGTGTCGGCATCGCGTGGCAGCAGGCCACGAATGGCCGTCTTCGCCAGCGCGTCGGCACCCCGCTCACCGCGACGCTCGTGAACTTCATCGGCGGGACGGCGATCCTCACGGTCGCCGCCCTCGTCGACGTCGGGATGGTGGGCTGGCCCGCGACCGCCCCCACCGAGGCGTGGCTCTACACAGGCGGACCGATCGGCGTGCTGTACATCTTCCTGTCGGCGGCGCTCGTGCCGTACACGGGCGTGCTGCTGTTCGGCCTCGCGGCGGTCGTCGGGCAGCTCGTCACGTCCGTCGTGCTCGACGCCGTGTGGCCCGCTCTCGGCAGCCCGGGCCTCGTTCAAGAGGTCGCGATGGTCGCGGTCGCGCTGGTGTCGGTGATCGTCGCCGCGGCGCCGTGGCGGCGCTGGAGAACGTGATTCAGTCGGGCGCTTCCGTCGATGTGACGGATGCCGCGGCATCCGTCTCGCGCGCATCGCGTTTCTTCTTCGCCTTCTTCCCGTCGGCCTGCTTGCCGGCGGGCATCCGCGAGAGGTGCTTGCGGGCGTCGACCGCCTTGCGGCGCCCGAGCCGCGCGCGCGGCGGCTTGCCGCCGACGTAGAGCCAGCCGAGCAGCTCCTCGTTCTTCTCGAGGCCGTGCGCCTTCGCGACGGCCTTCGAACGCGTGTAGTGGCCGGTGCGCCAGATGACGCCGTAGCCGGCTTCGTCGAGCAGCAGGCTCAGCATGTGGGCGACGCCGGATGCGACGGCCTCCTGCTCCCACCGCGGCACCTTGTCGCTCTTCTTGTAGCTCGCGACGACCGCGATGAGCAGCGGCGCGCGCAGCGGCTTCGACGACGAGCCCTTGTCGCCGTTCGCCTTGCTGATCGCGCGTCCGAGCCGCTCACGGTCGGCCCCGCGCAGCTCGATGAGCCGCCACGGCCGCAGGGACGAGTGGTCGGCGACCCGACCCGCCGCCGACACGAGCGTGAGCAGCTCGGCGCGCGTTGGCGCGGCATCCGTCACCTTCGACCAGGACCGGCGCGCACGCACCGCCTCGAGCGCGGACCCGGATGCGGTCATGTCTCCGGGACGAACTCGAGCGCGATCGAGTTCATGCAGTACCGGTCGCCCGTGGGCGTGCCGAACCCGTCGGGGAAGACGTGCCCCAGGTGCGAGCCGCAGTTCGCGCAGCGCACCTCGGTGCGCACCATGCCGTGGCTGCGGTCCTCGAGAAGTTCGACCGCCTCGGGGCGCACCGACTCGTAGAAGCTCGGCCACCCGCAGTGCGAGTCGAACTTCGTGCCGCTCTTGAAGAGCTCCGCGCCGCATGCGGCGCACGTGTAGAGGCCGGCTCGGCTCTCGTCGAGCAGCTCGCCGGTCCACGGGCGCTCGGTCGCCGCCTGCCGCAGCACGGCGTACTGTTCCGGCGTCAGCTCTTCGCGCCACTGCTCGTCGGACTTCTCCACCGCGTAACCCATTGACTCCTCCTCGATCCCTTCCATTCAACCCGACCTGCGGACGCCCGGACCCGGTCGCACCTGCGTTCTCGCCCAGAATGGGGGAGTGGAATCGGATGCGGCGGCCGACGTGACGGAGCGGTACGCGCGCTTCGCCGAGGACGCCCGCAACCGCTCGGCGCTGTACGAGGTGTGGGCGCGCGGGGTCGTGGCGGACGAGCGCGTGCGCGACGTCATCGCACGGATCCCCGCCGATCGCCGGCAGCCACCGCTCGTCTTCGCGGTCACTCGACTGCTCGGGGCGCCCGAGGCGGACTTCGCCTCGTGGGCGGAGTGGATCATCGCCCACGCCGACGCGCTCGTGGCCGAGTGCGCGCGGCGCAGCCTGCAGACGAACGAGCCGCTGCGGTGCGCGGCGCTGCTCCCCGCCCTGAGTCTCATCGACGGACCGATCGCGCTGCTCGAGGTGGGCGCGAGCGCGGGGCTGTGCCTGATTCCCGACCGCTACTCGTACCGCTACCGCGGCATCGGCGGCGTGACGACGCTCGATCCGGCGGGCGGGCCGTCGGCGGTCGTGCTGTCGAGCGAGCTGACGACGGACGACCGGATGCCACTCCTCCGGCTCCCCGAGATCGTGTGGCGTGCGGGCGTCGACGTCGATCCGCTCGACGCGAGCGATCCGGACGACCGGCGCTTCCTCACGACGCTCGTATGGCCGGGCGAATCCGGCCGCGTCAAACGCATCGAGGCCGCCCTCGACGTCGTCGCCGCCGACCCGCCGCTCCTCGTACGCGCGGACGCGACCACCGATCGCGTGCTCGCCGACCTCGCGAGTCGCGCCCCGCGCGATGCGACGCTCGTCGTGACCACGCCGGGGGTGCTTCCGCACATTCCCCGCGGGGGCCGCGGGCGTCTCGCGGAGACGATCGCGGCGCTCGGCGCCAGGTGGATCACGATCGACCCTCCCGCCCTTCACGCCGACCTCGCGGCGAGCGTGCGACCGGAGGGGTCGCCCATCGATCCGGATGCGTGGGAAGCGTTCGTGCTCGCGCTGGACGGCGTTCCGCTTGCGTCTGTCGACCCGCTCGGGGCATCCGTGGCGTGGCGTCCTGCCGATCGGCGGGCCGCGCCATAGCGTGGGCACGTGCCCCTCACCGACCGCGACCGCGCCATCCTCGACTTCGAGGCCGAGTGGCGCCGGCACGTGGGCGCGAAGGAGGAGGCGATCCGCGAGGACCTCGGCATCTCGCCGGCGCGCTACTACCAGCTGCTCGGCCGCCTCATCGACACGGCCGAGGCGCAGGCGTACGACCCGATGCTCGTGAAGCGCCTGCGACGGATGCGTGATGAGCGTCATCAGGCACGTGATGCACGTGCACGCGCGGTTCGATAGGCGAAGATCACACGCGGCACGCGGGCCGGGTTGAGACGGATGCCCCAGCCGACGCCCGGTAGCATCGTGGGGTGCCGAAAACGACCTACCCCCGGGATCGCTTCGACGACCTTCCCGAGGAGTCGACCGGCCGCGTCGGCGCACACCGCGCCGAGAACCCGCGCATGCGGGGCTGGGTCGTCCTGCTGTGGGCCGTGCTGGCGACGGCGGTGCTCATGGCGGTGGGCATCTTCGGCACGCTCATCGCGCAGGGCCGCATCGTGCTCGTGCCCGAACCCGAGCCGACCGTCGAGCCGACGCCGGTCGTGACCCCGATCGTCGACACATCGTTCTCGGTGCTCGTGCTCAACGCGACGCCCGAGTCCGGCCTCGCGACCCGCGTCAAGGACGAGATCGTCGCCGCCGGCTGGGCGGCCGACACGGTCACGGCAGGTGAGGCGGGGTCGAACGACTTCCCTGAGACCACCGTCTACTACGCCTTCCCGGCCGATGAGGCTGCTGCCGCCGGCCTCGCCGACGTGATCGGCGGCGCTCGCGTCGCGATGGACGCGACCTACCAGCCGCCCGATGACCCGGATACACCCGACGACGAGAGCCAGACGAAGCAGCTCGTCGTGGTGCTCGGGCTCGATCGCGTCGCGCCTCCAGCCACGCCCGCACCCTGACCCGTACGACCCTCGCCGGGCCGCTGTGTTTCCGGCGTGTGAAGAGTTCGGGGCATCCGTGTCAACTCCTGCCCACGGGCCGGTACGGAGGCGACCTGCGCTCCTACGATGGGCGCACGTTCCACCCCGCACCACAGGAGATTCGCATGGCCCAGGGCACCGTCAAATGGTTCAACGCCGAGAAGGGATACGGCTTCATCACGGTCGCCGACGGCCAGGATGTCTTCGTCCACTACTCGAGCATCGACATGGCCGGGTACCGCGTCCTCGAAGAGGGGCAGACGGTCGAGTTCACCGTCGGCACGGGGCAGAAGGGCCCCCAGGCGGAGTCCGTGCGGGTGGTCGCCGCGTAGCGGCATCCGTCCGTCCCTCTCGCCCCGGGTCCTCGCGTGTCGGGGCGCTTCGGCGCGGCTTGCACTCCCCATGGGCGAGTGCCAGAATGGGTTAGCACTCGCGTTTGTCGAGTGCTAAGACCGTAAGCCAACGTCCGGGAGGGACGACACAGACATGGCAAAGATCATCGCTTTCGACGAAGAGGCCCGTCGCGGCCTCGAGCGAGGCCTGAACACTCTGGCCGACGCCGTCAAGGTGACCCTGGGCCCCCGTGGTCGCAACGTCGTGCTCGAGAAGAAGTGGGGCGCCCCCACGATCACGAACGACGGCGTTTCGATCGCGAAGGAGATCGAGCTCGACGACCCGTACGAGAAGATCGGCGCCGAGCTGGTCAAGGAGGTCGCGAAGAAGACCGACGACGTCGCCGGTGACGGCACGACGACGGCCACCGTCCTCGCCCAGGCGCTCGTGAAGGAAGGCCTGCGCAACGTCGCCGCGGGCGCAGACCCGATCGGCCTCAAGCGCGGCATCGAGAAGGCCGTCAAGGTCCTCTCCGACGAGCTGCTCGCCTCGGCCAAGGAGGTCGAGACCAAGGAGGAGATCGCCGCCACCGCGTCGATCTCGGCCGCCGACACCACCATCGGCGAGCTCATCGCCGAGGCGATCGACAAGGTCGGCAAGGAGGGCGTCGTCACCGTCGAGGAGTCGCAGACGTTCGGCACCGAGCTCGAGCTCACCGAGGGTATGCGTTTCGACAAGGGCTTCATCAACCCCTACTTCGTGACCGACCCGGAGCGCCAGGAGGCGGTCTTCGAGGACCCCTACATCCTGATCGCGAACCAGAAGATCTCGAACATCAAGGACCTTCTGCCGATCGTCGACAAGGTGATCCAGGATGGCAAGGAGCTCGTCATCATCGCCGAGGACGTCGAGGGCGAGGCGCTCGCGACGCTCGTGCTCAACAAGATCCGCGGCATCTTCAAGTCCGCCGCCGTCAAGGCGCCCGGCTTCGGCGACCGCCGCAAGGCCCAGCTGCAGGACATCGCGATCCTCACGGGCGGACAGGTCATCACCGAGGAGGTCGGTCTCAAGCTCGAGAACACGACGCTCGACCTGCTCGGCCGCGCGCGCAAGGTCATCATCACCAAGGACGAGACGACCATCGTCGAAGGTGCCGGTGACCCCGCCCAGATCGAGGGCCGCGTGACCCAGATCCGCCGCGAGATCGACAACACCGACAGCGACTACGACCGCGAGAAGCTGCAGGAGCGCCTCGCCAAGCTCGCCGGCGGCGTGGCCGTCATCAAGGCGGGTGCGGCGACCGAGGTCGAGCTCAAGGAGCGCAAGCACCGCATCGAGGACGCCGTCCGCAACGCGAAGGCGGCCGTCGAGGAGGGCATCGTCCCCGGTGGTGGCGTCGCGCTCATCCAGGCGGGCAAGG
>Ga0180220_1000117_pt1 | contig 133720 bp, 130 predicted proteins | sample eDN5th37CBELigBY_FD_151335 | JGI IMG/M metagenome (GOLD analysis project Ga0180220, IMG submission 151335) | Enriched backyard soil microbial communities from Emeryville, California, USA - eDNA 5th pass 37_C BE-Lig BY (version 2) (version 2) | ecosystem: Environmental > Terrestrial > Soil >...
TGCACGGCTACCTCGATGACCTCCCACCCGCCGAGTTCGAGCAGAGGTTCTACGCTGCCCGCCAGGGCGACAAGACCCTGGCCTGATCACAAAACGCCAGAGCCTCCATCAGCCCCAGCACGATTCAACCATCAGCTCCTGGGTCGCCTCTGTCGTCGGCTTGCTCATGACTCCTCCAGCGCGTGTCCGCTTTATGGTCCCGCCCCCATCGTCGATCTCTCGATCACTGGTTGCGAGGCGTCTCCTGCAGAGACGCGCCGGGGCCGCGTAACTCATCGCTCGATCGCCGTCGCAATGTCGCGCTTGCTCAGCGCCGAGTGCGACCACGGTCGCCGCTACGACCTCGACAACGCCACCCGGGACCTCGGGCGGTCCTGCGTGACGCGTTGGCCAGCCGGCGGCTGAGCCGCAATTCGGGGTGGCTCGCCACGCTGCACGAGCCCTGACGACCGCGCTCGCCTGTGCGCTGACGTTTGGCCGGGCCGACGACGCCTCCCGTCAGCGGCCTACGAGTCCCGGCCGGGCTGGGTCGACGAGCCGCCCGTGCGCCGGGGGCTGAGATCGGCACGAGTGGCGAATTACGCCCGCTGAGCGGGCGTAATTCGCCTTTCGGAGTCCGGGCATGCGGGTCTTCGTCTGGTCGGGCGACGACGGGCGCGACCGGCTCCTCGTCTTCGTTCGGTCGTCCCCCGGGCGCTCCTGGGGATCGTCACCTCAAGTCTGGGGTCGGGCCTGGGGGTGCCCCCGATGTGCCGCAGCCGACGCTCGCGGATGCTTGCTGCACGGTTCAGCAAGCGAGATCCGGGAGCCGAGGATGCACACCCCAATGAGCAACGCCGCGGAGGCAGGACCGATGCAGCCGACCATGACCCTTCCGACGATCCAGATCCGCCTCGCCCGTCCGGACGATGAGGCGACGCTGCTGCGCCTCGCGGCGCTCGACAGCGCGCCCGCCCCGCACGGCGACGTGCTGGTCGCGCCTGTCGGCGGCGAGATCCTCGCCGCGGTCGCGCTCGACAGCGGCCGGGCGATCGCCGATCCCTTCCGCCACACGGCGGACCTCGTGGAGCTCCTGCACACGCGCGCCCACCGGATCGGCGAGCGCGGGAGCGATGACGACCGCAAGTGGCGGTCCCTTTGCCGCCTTGCGTCGCCCATCGCGCCGGCCCGGTAGACCTCCAGCTCCGGGTGGGCGTCAGACGAGCGCGGCCCGTCGCATCGCGGCGCGCCGCGCCTCGTTCTCCAGCACGGCGAGGCGACGCCGACTCCGCCCGCCGGCGCGGTGTTAGCGGTCTGTTAGAGGCTCGCTGTACGGTTGCGCGCACCAGTCCCCGCGGCCGGGCCGACGGTGCTCCTCGGCGGTCGCGGCCCGGTCCCGATCACGAAAGGTCCTCCCCTCGTGCGCCTGTCTCGCCTCGCCGCGACCCTCGCGGCGCTGCTCGTGCTCGCCGCCGTCGGTGCCTCCGCCGCAGCGGCCGCGACCGTCACCAGGACGGTCCCCGGCGAGTACGTCTTCGCTCACGGGCAGCGGCCCGACGCCCCGGGCAACTGCTCGGCCATCATCTTCGTCCAGTGGGCCGACGTGCCCGGGACCATCGCGGCGACCGCGCGCTACACCTCGCTCTCGAACGGGTCGTGGGGCGAGCGGGCCGAGACCCGCGAGGCCCCGTTCGACGACACGTACACGTGGGTGACCACGTACACGGCCCCGCCCGGGACCCACTGGATCGCGATCGGCAAGGGCTGGTCCGCCGGCCCGCGCCCCAACGACTGCAGCGCGATGTCCGAGCGTCAGCGGCCGCTGTACCGCGCGCCCGTCACCGTCGAGCTGACGATTCAGGAGCCGCCGGCGTGCGTCGCCGCCAACGCGAGCGTCGCCAAGATCACCCGCAGGATCGCGACGCTGCAGAAGCAGTTCGCGCGGGCGTCTGCCAAGCGCAAGCGGTCGCTCAGCCGCAAGCTGGCCGGCGCCAGGCGCGACCTCGCCCGCGCCCAGGGCGCAGCCGGGCAGCACTGCCCCTGACCTCGCTGCAGGACGACATCTCGCGGACCGGCGGGTGCCCTCACCTGCGCACGCTGGCACGTCACCGACACGGAGCGTAGGATCGCCCTGCTGGAGAGACGCTCGGTGCCGCTACGTCGGCGCGTGACCGCCCCGGTGATCGCTGCCGCCGCCTCGTTCCGACCCGAGGGCCGCTGGTGTCCAGGTCACCCGGGAGGAGGACGTGATGACGAGCCAGGCGGAGGCGAATGCGGAGGCGAATGCCGCGACCACTTCGGCGGACCAGCGGGCACGGGAGGTCGAGGAGCAGCTGACCGACGACGAGCGGTTCTCGCTCCTCATCAGCATCTTCGGCCACGTGCCGGGAGGCGCCACCGGAGGGCGTGACCCGCGGATCCCCGACGAGGTCACGAACATGAGCGCGGGATACACGCCCGGTGTCCCCCGGCTCGGCATCCCGGCGATCCAGAGCAGCGACGCGAGCATGGGCGTCACGAACCCCGGCTACCGGCCGGACGACGAGGGCGCGACCGCGTTCCCTGCGCTGATCGCGCTCGGATCGAGCTTCAACCCGGACCTGGTGCGACGGGGCGGTGAGGCGATCGCCCGCGAGGCGCGGGTCCGTGGGTTCAACGTGCAGCTCGCCGGCGGCTGCAACCTGGCCCGCGACCCGCGCAACGGCCGCAACTTCGAGTACTACTCCGAGGACCCGTACCTGAGCGCGGTCCTCGCCGCCGAGCAGGTCAACGCCATCCAGAGCCAGGGTGTCGTCTCGACGCTCAAGCACTACTCGCTCAACTGCAACGAGACGAACCGCCATTGGCTGGACGCGATCATCGATCCCGCCGCCCATCGCGAGTCGGATCTCCTCACGTTCCAGATCGCGATCGAGCGCTCGCAGCCCGGCGCGATCATGAGCGGCTACAACAAGATCAACGGCGAGTACGCCGGCGGCAACCAGCATCTCCTCAACGACGTCCTGAAGGGCGCCTGGGGCTACCGGGGCTGGGTCATGTCCGACTGGGGCGCCACGCCGCGGTGGGACTTCGCGCTCAAGGGGCTCGACCAGGAGTCGGGCGTCCAGGCCGACGCGCTCCTGTGGGGAAAGGAGCCGTTCACGGACGAGCTCGTCGATGCGTACGCCCGGGGCGAGCTGTCCGGGGAACGCCTGTCGGACATGGTCCGGCGCATCCTCCGTTCGCTCTTCGCGGTCGGCGCCGACCGGTGGGGGCCGGCTCCCGAGGTCGACATGGCCGAGCACCACGCGATCGCGCTCGAGGGGGCGCGCCAGGGCATCGTGCTCCTGAAGAACGACGGCGCGCTGCCGCTGGCGACCGACCAGCCGGTCAAGGTCGCCGTGATCGGCGGCTACGCCCAGCAGGGGGTGGTCAGCGGCACCGGCTCGGGCGCCGTCGCCCCGGTGGGCGGTTTCGCCGGCGTCATCAAGATCGGCGGCGCCGGCGTCATGGGGAAGCACCGCAATCTGTTCCTGTTCCCGCCGTCGCCGCTCGAGGAGCTCCAGAAGGCGCTCCCCCACGCGCAGTTCGACTTCGACCCCGGGTACACGCCGGCCGAGGCGGCGCTGACGGCGAAGCGCTGCGACGTGGTGATCGCCTTCGGCATCCGCGTCGAGGGAGAGGGATTCGACAGCGCGGACCTCTCGCTCCCGTGGGGCCAGGGCGCCGTCATCGACGCCGTGGCCTCCGTCAACCCGAACACGATCGTCGTCCTGGAGACGGGGAACCCGGTGTCGATGCCGTGGCGCGACAAGGTGAGGGCGATCGTGCAGGCCTGGTATCCCGGCCAGGCCGGCGGGCAGGCGATCGCCGACGTGCTGACGGGCGCGGTGAACCCGTCGGGCCGGCTGCCGATCACGTTCCCCGAGAGCCTCGACCAGACGCCGCGGCCCGAGCTGCCCGGTCTCGGCACGCCGTGGGGAACGCCGGTCACGATCGCCTACGACGAAGGCGCGGAGATCGGGTACCGGTGGTTCGCGAAGACGGGCGCGAAGCCGCTGTTCGCGTTCGGCCACGGATTGAGCTACACGACGTTCGAGTACGGCGACCTCGAAGTCGAAGGTGGCGACACCGTCACGGCGACGTTCAGCGTGACCAACACCGGCGAGCGGGCCGGCGCCGACGTCCCGCAGCTGTATCTGACCGAGGCGGCCGGCGATCGGCGGATGCGCCTGCTCGGCTTCGAGCGGGTCGAGCTCGAGCCCGGCGAGTCGGCGCGGGTGAACCTGACCGCGGACCGCCGCCTGCTGGCGCGCTTCGACGCGGGTGCGGGACGGTGGCGGATCGACGAAGGCGCCTACCAGGTCGCGCTCGGCCGGTCCGCCGACGCCCTCGACCTCACCGCGCAGACGACGCTGACGGAGGCGCTCTTCGGAAGCTGAGCTCCCGTTTCGACGCTACGCATCACGGACATCGTCGATGCCGGGCGAGGCGGAGCAACCGCAGGTGCCGGCCTCGTGCTCGGGACCGCAGCAGCCCGCCTTGTCGCTGGGCTCGCAGCACGTCGCCTGCGTCTGCGGCGCGCAGCACGAGCTGGTCGCCGTCGGATCGGTGGTGGTCAGCTCAGCCATGCGGTCAGCTCCTCCAGGCGCTCCGGGAGCGCGTAGTAGTAGGCCCACAGGCCGCGGCGCTCGCTGTCGACCAGCCCGGCGTCCCTGAGGACCTTCAGGTGGTGGGAGATCGTCGGCTGCGAGAGCTCGAACAGCGGCACCAGCTCGCAGACGCAGACCTTGCCGGCGTGCTTGCGCAGCACGTCCAGCAGCGTGAGGCGAACCGGGTCGCCGAGCGCCTTGGCCACGGCGGCCATGCGCTGAGCCTGCTCGCGCTGCACGTCGGGATACACGACCGGGTCGCAGCACGGCTCGCCCGCAGGGCGCTTGGTCTTCGGGGTGAGCTCCAGATCGACCGCCATCTATATAGGTCTATCTATTGAATCGAGAAATGTCAATGGATAGCCTCACCCCGGCATGGGCCGCCCCGACCTCTCGCGCCGCGCGACGACTGAGCTGATCGCCGTCTTCGCGCTGGTGTTCGCGATCGGCAGCGCCGCCGCCGAAGCCGGCTCGGGGCGCGCCGAGCTCGGGCTCGCCGCGATGGCCGGCGTCTCCGGGCTCGCGATCGCCGCGCTCGTCTACGCCACCGGGCATCTGTCCGGCGCGCACATCAACCCGGCGGTGACGATCGCGTTCGCCGCCACGCGCCACTTCCCCCGCCGCGACGCGGTCGCCTACATCGCCGCGCAGCTCGCCGGGGCCGGCCTGGCCGGCCTGCTGCTGCACGCTTGCTGGCCCGGGGACCCGGGCGACCTGGGCGCCACGGCCATCACCGTCAGCCCCGGCCTCGCGGTCCTCTACGAGCTGCTGCTCACCGCGCTGCTGATGTTCGTCATCGTCGCCGTGGCCACCGACACGAGAGCCGTCGGTGCCGGGGCCGCGATCGCCATCGGCGTCGTCGTCGCCCTGGACATCCTCATCGGCGGCGCCGTCTCCGGTGCCTCGATGAACCCCGCCCGCTCCTTCGGCCCCGCGCTCGGCTCCGGCACCTGGGCCGACTTCTGGGTCTGGATCGCCGGCCCCATCCCCGGCGCCCTGGTCGGCGCGCTGGCCTACCAGCACGTTCGCGTCCCCCACACCCCGCCCGGAGCCACCCCATGAGCAACGTCCTGTTCGTCTGCCTGCACAACGCCGGCCGCTCCCAGATGAGCCAGGCGCTCTTCAACCAGGCCGCAGCCGGACGCCATGAAGGCCGCTCGGCCGGCAGCACCCCCGCCGACCGCGTCCACCCGCAGGTGATCGAGGTCATGGACGAGCTCGGCATCGATCTCCGCGGCGAGACACCCAAGCTCCTCAGCCACGCCATGGCCGAGTGGGCCGACGTCGTCGTCACGATGGGCTGCGGCGACGCCTGCCCCTACCTCCCCGGCAAGCGCTACCTGGACTGGGACCTCCCCGATCCCGCAGATCGGCCCATCGACGCGGTGCGGGCCGTGCGTGACGAGATCGCCAGACGCGTCGCCGATCTGCTCGCCGAACTGGGCTGAACCCGCCCGCGGCGGGATCCCGCTCCGGACACGGGTAGCCGACGGTCCAACCGTCCAGGCGGCTCCCTGTGTCTGGCCAGCCGATCACGTACGACTACGTCGTCGTCGTCGGCTCCCGCGGGAGCCATCGTCGCCACGACGTCCAGGAGATCGAGCCCGGCGGCGAGGCCGAGTCCGACGACGCCCTGCTCGACCACATCCGCTCCAACGCCGACACCGCGTTCCACTTCTGCGGCAGCGCCCGGATGGGCACCGACGAACTGGCCGTCGTCGACCCGCAGCTGCGCGTGCGCGGCGTGGCGCGGCTGCGGGTGATCGACGCGGCGGTGTTGATGATCGGCGAGTCGGGCGCCGACCTCGTGCGGGGCCGCACGGCGCCGCCTCAGCGCGAGAAGGTGGTCGTGTAGACGCCGCCGCTGAGCTTGATGCGCGGACGTGCCTGCGACTGGACCTCGACCCGTCGCTTCCCGTACGTCGAGATGATCGGGGTCCGCGCCGGTCGGTCGAGGGCGTTGTACGAGCACGAGAAGTTGGGCGTCATGCTCGTCGACTGGCACGTGTACGGATAGCCCTGGATCATCAGGTCCTCGCCAGGGCGCAGCGTCAGCACGCCGGCGGCGCTCGCGGTCGCCACGACCGCCACCATCGCGGTGACCACACAGGCGATGAAGGTCCGCATGTCACTCCTCCCGTTGAGTTGGAGCGGCACTCTCTCACGTCCGCCGCCTCGCGATGACGCGGCCGCCGCGGGTTACGGCGGCGCGCGCCGGCATCACTTCGAGCTCACGGACGCCGAAGCGGCCGAGTACGCGACCCACGTCACCGCGGCGCTCGGCAGCTTCGCGGTCCTCGACGACCTTGACGAGCACGACGAGGTCGACCCGGCGGCGCCGGCCAGCCGCTGCGCCTCGGCACGCGCATGATGGACGGCTTCGTCGCGATCCGGACGCGACCTCGCCGGCGGCCACGAGCGCGGCGCTGCCGCTCGACGACCCGGGACGTGCGCGGGGTCGCGCGGGTTCAGCAACGGGGGCTCGAAGCCACCGACGAAGCCGCCGCCGTCGAAGCAGAAGGCCGGCACGGCTGAGCGGCCGATGATCTCCGCGCCGGCGTCGAGGATCCGGGTCACGACGCCGTGCAGCGTCAGTAGAACAGCCGCTGGTCGACCTCCAGGCCGTTGGCCTCGCAGTGCGCCACGTAGCGGTCGACGAAGTAGAAGACCGTCTCCTGGTCGACGCGGTTGTCGTTCTCGTCGAAGAAGTCCATCGCGCCGTTGACGACGAAGAGCGTCTTCATCCCGGCCGGGTCGTCGATCATCAGCGTGTGGATGGCGCCCGGCGCCTCGTGGACGAACGCGCCGGTGTGGGCGACCCAGTCGTACTCGGCGTAGCGCCAGCTGCCCTCCATCACGTAGGCGAAGACCTCGCCGTGGTGCTGGTGGCGGCCGACGACGCCGGAGGTCGTGATGTGCACGACGAAGGTCCAGCCGCCCCGGGCGATGTCGAAGCGCACCGGCTGCCAGCGCATGAACGGCAGCTTCTCGGACTGGATCCAGGGGCGGTCGGCCTCGTTGAGGACGAAGTCGTCCAGCCCGAACCGGTTGATCGTCGGGGTCAGGTCGCCGGTGGGGTTCACTGGGCTGCCTCCTCGGGGGTCGGGTTGGGGATGGTGGCCAGCGCGCCGCCGTCGACGGGCCAGCCGACGCCGTTGACGAAGGACGCGTCGTCGCTGCACAGGAACGTCACCACGGCGGCGACCTCGTCGGCCTGGCCGGTGCGCCCCTGCGACGCCACCTGGCTCATGAAGGCCAGGCCGGCGTCGACGTCGCCGCCCAGCTCGCCGGCGAGCGAGCGCAGCATCCGCGTGTCGATCATGCCGGGCAGGACCGCGTTGACGCGCACGCCCGACGGGCCCGCCTCGGTCGCCGCGGTGCGGGTCAGCCCGAGCACCGCGTGCTTGGTGGCGTTGTAGGCGCCGGTCCCGGGCAGGCCGCGCTCGCTGGCCAGCGACCCGGTGTTCACGATCGCGCCGCTGCCCTGCTCGAGCATGACGGGCAGGACGAAGCGCAGGCCGAGGAAGACGCCGGTGAGGTTCACCGCCATCACCGCGTGGAACGCGTCGATCGGGTACTGCGCGATCGGCGCGACCGGGCCCTCGATGCCGGCGTTGTTGAAGAACGCGTCGATGCGGCCGTGCGCGGCGAGCGCCGCGTCGACGTACGCCCGGACCTCGTCGGGCTGGGTCACGTCGGCCACCGACGCGGTGACCGCCGTCGCGCCCGTCGCGCGGACGGCCTCCGCGGCGTCCTCGAGGGCCTGCGCGTCGCGGTCGACGAGGTGCACCCCGGCGCCCGCGCCGGCGAAGCGCAGCGCCGCCGCCCGCCCGATCCCGCCCGCCGCGCCGGTGATCAGCGCGGTGCGTCCTGTGAGCATCATGGCGCGATCCTTGCGATGATCCGCGAGCTCGCATATGTGGGATTCCCACAAGCGGCGGACGAGAGGTGTGGGCTCGCGCCACGTCCGATCGGGCATCGAAGAGGAGAGCGATGCAGACCGCGACCGTCGACATCATCCGGGACGCCGCCACCGCGCTGGAGGCGTCGCTCGACACGCTGCTCGACGACATCTCCCGGACCATCGCGGCCGAGGTGCCCGACGTCCTGGACGACGACTCCTACCGGGCCAGCAACCGGGCGAACCTCGCGCTGAAGCTCGCCATCCTGCGCCGGGGCGACGACCTGACCATCCCCCACGCCCCGCACGACGCGCTGCTCTACGCGCGCGACCTCGCGCGCCGCGGCGCCGACCTCTCGGTGCTCCTGCGCGCCTACGACCTCGGCCACCGGCTCTTCTGGAGCGAGTGGACGCGCGAGTGCGCCGCCCGCACCACCGACCCCGCGGTGCTCAACGAGCTGTACGACGTCTCCGCGCGGTTCCTCTTCGGCTACTTCGACGCCGTGCCGGCGGCGGTGACCGACGCCTACCGCGACGAGCTGACCCGGCGCACCGACACCGGCGAGGCGCGCCGCGCGGAGGCGGTGTGCGGCGTGCTCGCGGGGCTGGTGGGCGACGTGCGGCCCATCGAGCGCGAGCTCGGCTATCCCCTGGCCGACGCGCCGCACGTCGCGCTGATCTGCGACGACACCGCGGCCGCGGCGCGCACGGCCGTGCTGCGCACCGGGCGCGCCGTCGCCTCCCCCACGCTGGTCGTGCGCGCGGAATCCCAGGCGCTGTGGGCCTGGTTCGCCACCGGCGACCTGGCCGCGGTCGAACGCGCGCTCGCCGGCCACGAGCCGCTCCAGGGCGCCACGCTCGCCCTCGGCGAGGCCGGACGCGGCGTCGACGGCTTCTGCGAGAGCCACCGCGAGGCGCAGCTCGCGCTGCGCCACGGTCGCGGCGCGCAGCGCCTGGTGCGCTACCGCGACCTGGGCGCGGCCTCGCTCCTGGCCGGCGATCCGCGCCGCGCGGCCCGCTTCGCCGAGCGCGAGCTCGGGGCCCTGGCGGCGCCGGACGACGCCACCGGCCGCATCCGCGCGACCGTGCGCGTCTACCTCCAGGAGAACGGCAGCCAGGCGGCGACCGCCCGGCGGCTCGGCGTGCACGTCAACACCGTCGCGTACCGCCTGCGGCGCGCCGAGCAGCTGCTGGGACGCCCCGTGGCCGACCGGCGGTTCGACCTCGAGGCGGCCCTGCTGCTGCACGCCCGCGAGCACGATCGCTGAGGCCGGGACTTGCCGCCGCCCGGCGAACCGCAGATAGTCCGTCGTGCAATGGACGCGCTCGCGGCGGCCGCAGAGGTCTAGTCCCCGGTGCAGGAGGCGATCGGGCAGGTCCTGTCGTTCGCGGTCGTCGTGGCGATCAGCCCGATCCCGATCGTCGGCGTCGTGCTGATGCTCGGGACGCCGCGGGCGCGGTCCAACGGGCCGGCGTTCCTGGCCGGATGGCTCGTCGGCCTGGCCGTGGTCGGCGTGGTGGTGCTGCTCGTGGCCAAGGGCGCGGGCGCCGACGACGACGGCGGCGCGTCCAGCGGGGTCGGCTGGCTGAAGGTCGCCCTCGGCGCCGTGCTGATCGCGCTCGCCGTCCGGCGATGGCGCACGCGCCCCCGCGGCGATGGCGAGCCCGAGCTCCCCGCGTGGATGCGTGCCGTCGACGAGTTCACGGCGTCCCGGGCGGCGGCGATGGGCGTCGCGCTGTCGGCGGTGAACCCGAAGAACCTGATCATGACCGTGGGCGCCTCGGTGGCGATCGTGCAGACGGGCGCGTCGGCCGCGAGCCGGTTCGTCGCCCTTGCGGTGTTCGTCGCCATCGGCACGGTCGGCGTCGCCGCTCCGCTCGTCATGTTCTTCGTCAGCGGCGAGCGCGCGGCGCGGGCGCTCGAGGGGACGAAGACCTGGCTGGCGGCCCACAGCAGCGCGGTGATGGCGGTGGTGCTGCTCGTCATCGGCGCCAAGCTGCTGGGCGACGGGATCTCCATCGTGTGACTCGCGGTCGGCGGCGCCGGCGCGCCCGGGTCCTACGACGATCTGAGCTGACGCAGCAGCCGTCGCCCTCCGAGCACCGCCGCGCCGGCGACGGCCACCCACGGGCCGGCGACGATCACCGGGTCGAGCAGGTGGTGGCGGCGGTCGGAGCGGCCGCTGCGCGCGGTCCCACGCGCGGACAGCTCCGCGCGCACGCCGGTCTGGGTCACCGGGTTGTCGGGGTGCGGCGACGCGAGCGAGCGCACGTGGCTGCCCCAGGCGTCGATGCGGTCGCCCGCCATCAGGAGGAGCCAGTGGGCGAGCCGGGCCTCGCTGAACCGGCGATAGGCCAGGCGGCGAACGGCCCCGGAGGCGCCGTGCAGCGGTTGGGCGGTGCCGAACACCGGCGTGACGAACGCGTGCTCGACGGAGCGTTCGCGGCCCTCGCCGCCCGGCTGGCGCTCGGGGAAGCGCCAGTGCGCTCCGGTGCGCTCGGGGGCGTGCTGCAGCTTGGGATGCGACGGGCGATCGGCGGGGTCCAGGTCCACGCCCCAGCCGGGGATGCGGGCCCGCAGCTGCTCCGGGGTCTCGCGCATCCGCGGCGCGTCGGGCACGTAGGCGATCGGCAGATCGTGATCGGGCATGGTCGGCTCCTCTACGACGCGGTGGGCAGGATCAGCGGCTTGATGCAGCCGTCGAGCTTGGCCGAGAAGACGTGGTAGGCGTCGGCGATCCCCTCCAGCGGGAATCGGTGGGTCACCATCTCGCGCGGGGTGAGGTGGCCGTTGCGGACGTGCTCGAACATCCGCGGCCACTGGCGCTTCACCGGCGTCTGGTTCATCCGCAGCGTCAGCCCCTTGTTCAGCGCGTCGCCGAACTTCACGGCGTTGGGGACCGGCCCGTAGGCGCCGATCACCGCGACGGTCCCGCCCTTGCGCACGCCGTCGATCGCCCAGTTGAGCGCGACCGGCGAGCCGCCCTGCAGCTTCAGCTTGGCCCCCGCGACGTGCATGAGGCAGTTGCCGTCCGCCTCGGCGCCGACCGCCTCGATGACCACGTCCGCGCCGAGGTGGTCGGTCTGCCGCTTGAGCTCGACCACGATGTCGTCGTGCTCGTCGTAGTCGAGCGTCTCGGCGTGCGCCATCGCGCGCGCCTTCTCCAGCCGCTCGGCGAGGTGGTCGACGACGATGACCCGGCCGGCGCCCATCAGCCACGCGGACTGCGCGGCGATCAGGCCGACCGGCCCGGCGCCCAGCACGACGACGGTGTCGCCCTCGGCGATCTCGCCGAGCTGCGCGCCGAAGTAGCCCGTCGCGGCGGCGTCCGTGAGCAGCACCGCGTCCTCGTCGTGCATCCACTCGGGGATCTTCACGGGCCCGACGTCGGCGAACGGCACGCGCACGTACTCCGCCTGCCCGCCGTCGTAGCCGCCGGTGGTGTGCGAGTAGCCGTAGATGCCGCCGACCGCGGTGGCGTTGGCGTTCACGTTGTGGCAGTTGCTGTACAGGCCCCGGGCGCAGAACCAGCAGCTTCCGCAGAAGATGTTGAACGGCACCATCACGCGGTCGCCGACCTGGAGGCTCTGCACCGACGGCCCGACCTCGTCGACGACGCCGATGAACTCGTGCCCGAACGTATGGCCGATCCGGGTGTCGGGCATCATCCCGTGGTAGAGGTGCAGATCGGAGCCGCAGATCGCGGCGAGCTGCACCCGGACGATCGCGTCGTTCGGATGCTCGATCCGGGGTGGGTCCTTCTCCTCGACCCGCAGCTTGTACGGGCCGCGGTACGTCATCGCGCGCATGGGGGCTCCAGAGGCTGAGGGGCGAGCTTGCGGCTTCCCGGCCGCCGACGGGCGAAACCTGTCTCCGATAGAAAGCCGGGCATGCTCTGGCGATCGGCGACGGATCTCGTGGACCTGCTGCGCACCGGCGAGGTCGGTGCGGTCGAGCTGCTCGACCTGCATCTGGAGCGCGTCGCGGCGGTGAACCCGGGCCTGAACGCGATCGTGGCGTTCGACGAGGAGGGCGCGCGAGCGCAGGCGAAGCGGGTCGACGAGCTGCGCGCCCGCGGCGAGGACCCCGGCCCGCTCGGCGGCCTGCCGATGACGATCAAGGACGTCTACGAGGTCGTCGGGATGCCGGCCACGTGCGGGTTCCCGCATCTCGCCGACCACCACCCGACGCAGGACGCCGACGTCGCCGTGCGCCTGCGCGAGGCCGGCGCGGTGATCTTCGGCAAGACGAACGTGCCCGAGGGCGCGGCCGACCACCAGAGCTACAACGCCGTGTACGGCGTCACGCGCAACCCGTGGCACCCGGACCGCTCCGCCGGCGGGTCGTCGGGCGGGTCGGCCGTGGCGGTCGCCGCCGGGATGACCCCGTTGGAGGTCGGCAGCGACGTGGGCGGCTCGATCCGCTGCCCGGCGCACTTCTGCGGCGTCTGGGGGCACAAGCCCAGCTACGGCGTCGTGTCGCTGCGCGGCCACATCCCGCCGGCCCCCGAGTCGTACGGCCCGATCGAGATGGCCGTCGGGGGGCCGCTCGCGCGGGACGCCCGCGACCTCGCGCTGGGCATGGACGTCATCGCCGGCCCTGACGCCCTCGACCGCAAGGGCAAGCGCTGGGCGCTCCCCCAGCCGCGCCACGATCGCCTCGAGGACTTCCGGGTCGCGGTGCTGCTGGAGGCCGACGGCGCGCCGGTCGACGGCGCGTACCGCCGAGCGCTGGAGGCGTTCGTCGACGAGCTGCGCGGCGCCGGCGCCCGCGTGACGACGCTGGCGCAGCCGCCCGTCGACACCGAGCACGCGCTCGACGTCTACTTCGACATCCTCTTCGGCACGTTCGGCGGCGGCGCGCCCGAGCCGATCTACGAGGCGTTCCGCGCCCTGGCCCCGGACGCGAGCCCGGACGACCGCACGTTCGCGGCGCGCATGGGCCGCGGCGCGCGCATGACCGCCCGCGACTGGCTCGGCCGCCTCGACGACCGCGTCCGCCTGCAGGCGCGGTGGGAGGCGTTCTTCCGCGACGTCGACATCCTCCTGTGCCCGGTCATGTCGACCGTGGCGTTCCCGCACGACCACACCGGCGTCGACCACACCGCCCAGCTGCACCGGACGGTCGAGATCGACGGCGAGCCGGCGCCGTACCTGGCCAACCTCTGCTGGCCCGGGCTGATCACCGTGGCCAACCTGCCGTCCACGGCGATCCCGACGCGCCAGATGGTCGACGGGCTGCCCGCGGGCATCCAGGCCGTGAGCGCCTACCTCGAGGACCGCACGACGATGCGGTTCGCGACGCTCGTCCAGGAGCGCCTGGGCGGCTTCGTGGCGCCTCCGGTCTGACGGTCAGTCCAGCGCGTCCAGCGCCTGCTTCAGCTCCGCGCGCGAGCCGATCCCGAGCTTCTGGAACACCTTGCGCAGGTGGTACTCGACCGTGCGCGCGCTGATGAACAGCCGGCCGCCGATCTCCCGGTTGGTGAGGCCCTCGCGCGCGAGCCGGGCGATGTTGCGCTCCTGGTCGGTCAGCACGTCCAGCGACTCCGGCGTGCGCGCACGCAGCGTCTCCCCCGTCGCCGCGAGCTCCCGCGCCGCCCGCTCGGCGAACGCGTGGTAGCCGCACGCCGACAGCACCTCATGGGCCGGACGCAGCTGCGCGCGGGCGTCGACGCGCCGCTGGCCGCGACGCAGCAGCTCGCCGTAGAGCAGCTGCGATCGCGCGACGAGCATCGGCACGGGCACGCGTCCGAACAGCTCGATCGCCCTGAGGTAGCGGACCTCGGCGGCGTCGGCGTCGGCGAGCTGGGCTTCGGCGAGGGCGAGCATCGCCTGGGCCCAGTCGTTGTCGCCGACGGGCTCCGTGACCTCCCGCAATCGCTGCAGCGCCTCCTGCGCCGTCGCCGCCTCGCCGGTGCGCGTCGCGGCCTCCACGACCTCCAGCAGCGCGCGCATCGCGTGGTAGAGCTCGGCCGTGTGCGGCAGCTCGCGCCGCGCCGCCTCCAGCGCCTCGGCGTACCGCCCGAGCCCGTTGTAGAGCACCGCCTCGGCCAGGTTCGCGGCACTGAGCGCGTAGCCCTCGTGACGGGCGTGCCCGTCGGCGCGGACCTCGCGGGCCCAGTGCGCGACCTCGTCGGCCTGGCCGCGGTAGGCGGCCAGGAACAGCCGGCCCGCCTTGGGCAGCGGCTGTCCGGTGACGCTGAGGATCGCGTCGATCTCGTCGCACGCCGCCTCGCCGGCGTCGAGCTCGCCGTCGAACACGTGCACGACCATGAGCTGGCTCAGGGCGCTGGAGAGCACGGTCAGAGCGCCGCTCTCGTGCGCGAGCTCCACCTGGCGGCGGGCGAGCGTGCGCATGGCGTCCGCGTCCCACAGATCCTGGGCGGCGCGCGCGCCGAACCACATCCACGAGACCTCGAGCGCATCCAGCGGCTGCTCGGCGAACGCGCGCCACGCGCGCCTCAGGGTGGGCAGCGCCGCGGCCTGCCCCTCGGCGACCAGGAGCGCCTGGCCGCGCAGGATCAGGTCGAGCGCCCGGTCGGAGGCGTCCCGGGCGGTCGCGTCGAGGATCGCCGTCGCCACCGCCGCCGCAGATCCCGACTCGTCCAGCCGACCCGCGTTGATCGCCGCCGAGAGCGCGAGCAGGTACGTGTCGCGTGCCAGGGCCGGATCGAGCGGCTCCAGCGCCTGGGCGGCGGCGAGCAGGTCGCGGACCGCGCCGGCGTCGCGGTGCAGGGTGTAGTCGGCGCGCGCCCGTAGGCGGGCGACCAGCGCCTCCTGCAGCGCGGTGAGCGGGTGGTCGCGCGCGGAGTCGAGCAGGCGCAGCGCCGCCTCCGACGCGCCCGCGTCATGCTTGGCTTCGGCCGCGGCCAGCAGCCGCCGCGCGCGCTGCGCCGGGTCGGGCGACAGCTCGGCGGCGCGCTCCAGGAAGGCCGCCGCCGCGGCGATCCCCCCGCGGGTGCGCGCGCGAGCCGCGGAGCGCTCCAGGTCGTCGGCGATCTCCTCGTCGGGCCACAGCGTCGCGCTCGCTCGGTGCCACGCGCGGCGGTCGGGGTCGCGCTCGACGTCGGTCGCCGCCGCCAGGGCGGCGTGGACGGCGCGGCGGTCGTCGGGCGTCGCGGCGCCGTACGCCGCGGAGCGCATCAGGGGGTGGCGGAACGCCACGCGCGCGCCGACGACGAGCGCGCCGGCCTGCTGCGCGGCACCGAGCGCGCCGGCGTCCAGGCCGAGCGCCTCCGACGCGCGCCACAGCAACGCCGGGTCGCCGGTCGGGTCGGCGGCCGCCAGCAGCAGCAGCATGCGCGTCGGCGTGGGCAACGGCGCGAAGCGTGCGGCCAGGCTCTGCTCGATGCGGCTCTCCAACGGCGTCGACCGGGCGAGCGCGAAGCCGCCGGCGAGCCCGGCCGCGCTGAGCGCTCGCGGCAGCTCCTGCAGCGCGAGCGGGTTGCCGCGCGACTCGGCGATCAGCTGATCGCGCACGCGCGCGTCGATCGTCCCTGGCAGCGCGACGCGCAGCAGCTCGCGGGCGTCGGCGTCCCCGAGCCCGGCGATCGCGAGCTGCGGGAGGTCGGCGAACGGCTCCTCCACCACGCGCATCGCCATGGCGATCGCGACGCCCTCGTCGTTCAGGCGGCGGGCCACGAACGCGACGGCGCGGGCCGACACCTCATCCAGCCACTGCGCGTCGTCGATGACGCACAGCAGCGCGCGCTCGGAGGCGGTCTGGCCGAGCAGCCCCAGCACGGCGACGCCGACGAGGAACGGATTGGGCTGGTCGGCATCGCGCAGGCCGAACGCGGCCTCGAGCGCCTCGCGCTGCGGCGCGGGCAGTCGCGCGGCCGCGGCCATCATCGGCGTGCACAGCAGCTGCAGGCCCGCGTAGGGCAGCTCCACCTCGGCCTCGGAGGCCGTCATGCGCGCGACCTGCACCCGAGCGGAGACGCGGTCGACGAGGCCGTCCAGCAGCGCCGTCTTCCCCACCCCGGCCTCGCCCGAGACGACCAGCGTGCCGCTGCGCGACGATCGAGCGCGGGCGACCAGCGCGTCGAGCTCCCCCAGCTCGCGTTCGCGGCCGCGCAACCCCGGGGTGCCGCCGGCGATCGCCACGGGCCGACTCTACCGGCGACGCCCGGGGGCGCACTGGGGACGAGCCCAGGGCTCGTCACGGATTCGACGCGGTGCACCCGGTGGGACCGTGGAGATCCCCAACGAGAAGGAGCCACCATGGCCCCCACCGTCCTACTCGTCCACGGCGCGTTCGCGGAGAACAGCAGCTGGGACGGGGTCGTCGATTCGCTGCAGGAGCAGGGCCTCGACGTCGTCGCGGCGTCCAACCCCCTGCGCGGCCTCGCCGGCGACGCCGCCGCGATCAGCGATCTCGTCGCCTCGATCAGCGGCCCGGTCATCCTCGTCGGCCACTCCTACGGCGGGATGGTCGCCACCAACGTCCGCGCCGACGCCGGCAAGATCGCCGGCGTCGTCTACGTCGCCGCCTTCGCGCCCGACGCGGGCGAGAGCGCCTTCTCCCTCGCGGGTCTGTTCCCGGGCAGCACGCTCGGCGACGCGCTCCGGCCGGTGCCGCGCAGCGACGGCACCACCGACCTCTACATCGACCCGCAGACGTTCCACGACCAGTTCGCCGCCGACCTGCCGCGCGAGCAGGCGCAGCGGATGGCCGTGACCCAGCGACCGGTCACCCAGGAGGCGCTGCTGGAGCCGTCGGGCGACCTCCCGCTGTGGCGCGAGGTGCCGTCGTGGTTCCTCTTCGGCGAGCTGGATCGCAACATCCCGGCCGCGCTGGAGCACCACATGGCCGAGCGCTGCCGGGCCAGGCGGACGATCGAGGTGCCGGGCGGCTCGCATGCGGTCGGCGTGTCGCACGCCCGCGCCGTCGCGCACCTGGTCACCGAGGCGGCCGCCGTCCACGCGGTCTGACCGCCATCCCATCCCGTCCACCCCTTCCGAAGGGACCACCATGAAGATCGTCGTGATCGGCGGGAGCGGCCTGATCGGCTCCCAGCTCATCGAGAAGCTCAGCGAGGCCGGCCACGAGGCCGTCAACGCCTCGCCCCAGACCGGCATCGACACGCTCACCGGCGCTGGGCTGGCGGAGGTCATGCGCGGTGCGGACGCGGTCGTCGACGTCAGCAACTCGCCCTCGTTCGAGGACGCGGCCGTGATGGAGTTCTTCACGACCTCGACGGCCAACCAGCTCGAGGCGGAGCGCGCGGCCGGGGTCGGCCACCACATCGCGCTGTCGATCGTCGGCACGGACGCGCTGCCCGACAGCGGCTACCTGCGCGCCAAGCACGCCCAGGAGCAGGCGATCCAGGACGGCCCGACGCCGTACACGATCCTGCGCTCGACGCAGTTCTTCGAGTTCGTCGGCCGGATCGCGGACGCGGCGTACGACGGCGAGGTCATCCGGCTCCCGACGGCGCTGATGCAGCCGATCGCGACCGCCGACGTCGTCGTCGGCCTGGCCGCGCTGGCCCAGGGCTCGCCGCGCAACGCGGTCGTCGAGATCGCCGGCCCCGAGTCGTTCCCGCTCGACGAGCTGGCCCGCCGGGTGCTGCGGGTCAACGGCGACCCGCGGCGGATCGAGGGCGACCCGCACGCGACGTACTACGGGACCGAGCTGGACGACGGCTCGCTGCGCCCGGGGCCCGGCGCGCGCATCGGCGAGCTGCGGCTCGCCGACTGGCTGCCCCAGACCGTCACGAGCTGAGGGGAGCCGACCATGCCCCGGATCCACGTGTCCGTGGTCAGCCCGGAGGAGGCGAGCAACAGCAACGCCGAGTTCTGGTGCGGGCCCGACCTCGTGGCCGTGACCGTGCTCGAGGACGGCGCGCTGCAGCTGCGCATCGATCCGCGGCCGGACGGCCTGCCCTGGCTGATCGAGACCACCAGCCTCGCGGCCGGTCTCGCCGAGGCCAACCGACTGATCGGAGCGTATTGAGATGACCAGATCCGCCAGAACGGCCGAGGGCCAGCCGAGCGTCCTGCAGATCGGCGCGGGGGTGCTCTTCGGGATCGACTTCCTGATCGTCGGCGGCACCGTCGCCCCCGGCCTGCTGCTGTGCGTGCCGGCGATCGTGCTCGTCGTCACGCCGCTCATCGCGCTCGGCGTGGCGCTGCTGCTGGCGGCGCTCGCGCTGGCGCTGGCGGCATCGCCCGTCGTCCTCGCCGTCGCGGTGGTCCGGACGCTGCGGCGTCGCCACCAGGCGAGGATCGCGGCTGCGCCGCAGGCCGCCCGGGTGCCGGCGCCCGCGCCGGTCGCTGGGCAGCGCCGGCGACGGCTCAGTCGCGCTCGCGCCGCGTGAGCCGCAGCAGGACGACGTGCCAGTGCGTCTCGACGGCTCGCGGGTCGGCGGCGATCCGCGCCTTCAGGCGGGATTCGAATGCGGACGTCAGCGCGGTCACGTCGGCCGGGTCGCGGGCGCCGTCCAGGGCGCTCCACAGCGACGGGACGAACGCGGCGGTGAAGAACTCGGCGACCGCGTCGGCGAAGGCGTGCACGTCGCCGGTGCGCTCGTAGGCCTCGAGCAGCGTGTCGGGGAGCGCGAGGAGGTCGTGCTCCTCGACGTGCCAGGCCCGCGCGAGCGGGCCGTCGTCCTGCAGCGGCGCCAGGAACTCGGCCCGCGTGCGGTTCCACGTCGGGATCGTCATGCGCGCGTACTCCGCCGTGCGCAGCGTCCCGTCGCCGACCAGCTCGACGAGCACCGCGTTGGCCGCGTCCATGAGGCCCTCCGCCCCGCTCGAGCGGTCGTCGGCGGCGGCGCCACCGACCACCACGAGCTGGCCGCCCGGCACGAGCTCGTCGGCGCGGTGCGTGAGGAACGCGGCCCAGTCGTCGCGGGCCTGCTTCTGGAACGCCGCCTGGACGTCGGCCGGCGCCCGGGTGCTGAAGATGTGGTCGGCGATCGTCTCGGGCGCCCGCGACAGCCAGTGCACGGCGATCGCCGTCCACGCGAGATGCAGCTCGCGGGCCGGGAACAGGCGCTCGTAGAACGAGCGGGCCTCCGCGAAGGCGAACACGCCGGGCATCGCCGCGTAGGTGCCGGGCGTGGTCAGGACGTTGGTCAGCAGCGCGTTGAAGTCGTTGGCCAGGATGTCGGTGTGGACGACCGTCACCGGCGTGTCCGTCCCGGTGCGGGCGCGCACGCCCTCGACCACCGCGCGCATCGGGTCCAGCGAGTTCGTGCCGGCGGCGGCGCCCAGATCGGCCGCGCGGAACGGCGCGCCCTCCGCGGGCAGGGCCACCGCCTCGAGCGCGCGGGCGAGCATCGGCATGCCGTTGCTCTCGGCGGAGTGCTGGACCCCGGAGTGCTTGGCGTAGCCGCTGCCCATCGCCCCGGCGGCCGCGCGCTGCGCCGGTCCGTCGGCCTGAGCGCTCGTCATGGCGCGGCATCGTAGTGGGCGCGCGCGGAGCGATGAGCCGGCGGCCGGCCGGCGGTCTCAACAGCGACCCCACCGCCCCATCTCACCGGGAGGACGACCATGTCCGCAAGCGTGCTCTACATGTCCATGTCGCTCGACGGGTTCATCGCGGGCCCGAACGCCGGCCCCGGCAACGGGCTCGGCGACGGCGGCGAGCGCCTCCACGACTGGGTCCTCACCGACGGGGGCCTCGCCTCGGGCGGGGTCAACGGGCAGATCGTCCAGGAGTTCATGTCGACCGGCGCGATCGTCGCCGGCCCCGGGACGTTCGAGCCGGCCGGCGGCTGGGGCGGGGACCACCACGACGGCGTCCCGATCTTCATCTACAGCCGTCGCGAGCCCGGCATCGACATCAGCGGCTGGCCGCTCGTCACCTACCTCGACGACCTGCCCACGGCGATGTCCCGCGCCAAGGCAGCCGCCGGCGACCGCGACGTGCTCGTGCACGGCGCCGCGGTCACGCAGCTCGGGCTCCAGGCGGGCGTCCTCGACGAGCTCGAGATCCACCTCGTGCCCATCGTGCTGGGCGGCGGGCGTCCCCTGTTCGGCGACCTCCCCGCGGGCGTCGAGCTCGAGCGCACCAGGGTGCTCGAGGGCGAGGGCGGCGTGACGCACCTGCACTACCGCGTCGCCTATCCGGCCTGAGCCCTAGCCCCAGCGCACGACGGTCCCGCCCCACACGAGGCCGGCCCCGAACGCCGCCAGGAGGACGCGGGCGCCGGGCGCCAGGCGCCCCTCCTCCGCTGCGACCGACAGCGCGATCGGCAGCGACGCGGCCGACGTGTTGGCGAAGCGGTCGACGACGTCGACCACCCGCTCGGGCGGCAGCCCCAGCTCCCGGCCGACGGCCGCGATGATGCGGCCGTTGGCCTGGTGGTAGACGAACAGGTCGATCTCCCCCAGCTCGACGCCCGCCGCCTCGGCCGCCTCGCGCGTGACCTCCGACAGCAGGCGCACCGCGTGGCGGAAGACGACGGGCCCGTCCATGCGGATGCGCAGCTCGTCGCGGGGCAGGCGGATCAGGTCGCGTCCGCCGGCGTCGGAGTGCAGGGCGACCGGACCGACGCCGGACGGTCCGTCGACCGCGCGCAGCGCGACGGCGCCGGCGCCGTCTCCGAACAGCATCGCCGAGCCGCGGTCGTCGGGGTCGAGGTAGCGCGACAGGCCGTCGGCGCCGATCACGAGCGCGCCCCGGGAGCGGCCGCTCTCGATCGCCGACGTCGCCAGCGCGAGCCCGGAGAGGAAGCCGGTGCAGGCGGCGCTCAGGTCGATCGCGGCGGCGCCGTCCGCGCCGAGCTCGCCCGCGACGATCGCCGCGGTGTGCGGGCTCATCTCGTCCGAGCTCGTCGTGCCGACGAGGATCATGTCCACGTCGCCGGGCGCCATCCCGGCGTCCTCCAGCGCGCCGGTCCCCGCCCGCGCCGCCAGGTCGGACAGGCGCTCGCCCTCGGCCAGCACGCGCCGCTCGCGCATCCCCGTGCGCGACTCGATCCACGCCTCGTCGACGCCCAGCCGCGCGGCGATCGGCGCGTTCGGCACCACCGTCTCGGGCAGCGCGCGGCCGACGCCCGCGACGACGGCGCCGGTCATCGCGCGGCCGCGCCCGACAGCAGTCCCGGTGCCCGCTCGGCCAGCGCGAACTTCTGCACCTTGCCCGACGCGGTCAGCGGCAGCTCGTCGGCGCCGCAGAACAGCACGTGCGCCGGCACCTTGAACCGCGCGAGCCGGCGGCGGCAGTGCTCGATGATCGCCTCGGCGTCCCGCGCCTCGGGCTCGGCCACGACGAACGCGCAGCCCACCTCCCCCATGCGCTCGTCGGGCAGGCCGACGACGTGCGCCTGCTCGACACCGTCGAGCTCGGTGATCACCGCCTCCACCTCGGCGGGCATCACCTGCTCGCCGCCGCACTTGTAGAGGTCCTTGCTGCGGCCGGTCAGCTCGAGGTAGCCGTCGGGCCGCACGCGTCCCAGGTCGCCGGTGCGCAGCCAGCCCGACGCGTCGAACGCCTCGGCGGTCGCGTCGGGCGCGTCGTGGTAGCCGCGCGTGACGATCGGGCCGGCGACCACGAGCTCGCCCTCCGCCCCGTCGGGCAGCGGCTCGCCGCTGTGCGGGTCGACCGTCCGGTAGCGCGCCAGCGTCGCGCCGCCGGCGGCCACGCCGCCGGGCTTCGGACGCCCCACCGTCTCGACGAGCAGGTCGATCGGGTCGCCGGGCATCGTGAACGTCGTCGCCGCCGAGGTCTCGGTCATGCCGTAGCCGGTCACGAGCTCGCTGACCCCGAGGATCTCGACGACGTCGCGCCACAGCCGGGCCGGGCACACCGCGGCGGCGGACATGACCGCATGCAGCGAGGACAGGTCGTGGTCGGCGTCGCGGGCGGCGTCGACCACCGCGAGCGTCATCGTCGGGACGAACAGCGCCTCGTGGGCACGGTGCTCGGCGATCGCGGCGAGCGTCGCGTGCGGATCGAACACGGCCTGCACGACGATCGCCCCGCCGACGAACAGCACCGCGAGCATGCCCTCCACGTAGGCGAAGACGTGGTGCAGCGGCAGCGCGAAGCAGATGCGCCGGCCGTCCTCGAACGCGCGCGTGTAGGCGGACCCGTACGCGCTGCGCAGCTCCATGTCGTGCGTGAGGACGACGCCCTTGGGCACCCCGGTCGTGCCGGACGTGTAGAAGATCGTCGCCGGGTCGGAGGGCGCCGCGGCGGCCGCTCGGCGGCCCAGCTCCGCGTCCAGGTCGGGGTCGGCGTCGCGCTCGAACGCGGCGAGCGCCGTGGCGCCGGGACGCGCCGGGCCGGGCTCGCAGAGGATCACGTGGCGCAGCGCTCCGAGCGAGGGGTCGCCGGCGTCCCAGCCGGGGGCGATCGCGTCGAGCGCCTCGGCGATCGCGGCGTCGCGGAACGCCGAGACCGTCAGCAGCGCGACGGCCCCCGACTGGCGCAGGACGTGCTCGAGCTCGCGCTCGCGCAGGCGCGGGTTCAGCGGGACGGCGATCGCGCCGGCGCGGGCGATCCCGAAGATCGCGGCCACGAACGCGGCGCCGTTGGGCAGCACGAGCGCGACGCGATCGCCGGCTCCCACCCCGCCGGCGACCAGGCCGCGCGCGATGCGCTGCGACCAGGCCGCGAGCTCGGCGTACGTGCAGGCGCGATCCTCGGCGATGACGAACGGGCGGTCCGGATGCGCGGCGGCGACGTCGTCGAGCGCCCGGCCGAGGGTCCGCTCGACCCACCGCGGGTGACGGGCCTCGAGCGACTCGCGCAGCGCGTCCACATCGATAGCGGTCACCGCGGAAACGTTAGCCAGGCCGCGGTCAGGCGGGACGACCGACGACGGACGCCGCGCGGCCGGACGCCAGGTCGGCGACCTCGACGCGCGCGACCGCGAAGCCGCCGGCCTCGAGCGCCCCGCGCACGTGCGCGACGATCGACTCGACCTCGGCGGGGCGATGCGGCTGGAAGCTCACGTGCAGCTCGCCGTCGGGCGCCATGTGGGCGCGCAGCAGGGCGAGCTCCCGCGCCGCGTCGCCGCGCTGGAGGACCGGCAGGTGGATGGCGAGGACGCGGTCGAACGGCTCGTCGCCCAGGTCGGCGTCGGCGAGCTCGGTCTGCTGCACGGTGACGACGCCCGCCGCGACGTGGGCGGCGTTGCGCCGGGCCGTCGCCTGGATCATCTTCGGAGATCGGTCGATGGCCAGGACCGAGCCGCCGTCGAGCCGGTCGGCGATGAGCGAGACGGCGACGCCGTGCCCGCAGCCCGCCTCGAGCACGCGGTGGTGCGGCTGCAGGTTCAGCCGCTCGACCGCCCACGCGATCCGCTCGGAGCTCATCCGGGCGGACGATGGCACGCTTGCCCGCGGCGCGCCGGCTCCCCCGCCTCTAGCGCTCCGTCCGCACGACGAGCTGGTGGATCGTGTCGCCCGTGCCGGGCGTGTCGTCGGCCCGGCTCACGATGCCGCGGACGTTCAGCTCGTGGCCGGCCTTCAGCGTGCGGCGGGTCAGCGGGTCGAGGCCGACGCGGACGGTCGTCGCGGGGTCGCCGACGACGACGGTGCCGGTGCCCTTGCCGACGACCTTGCCGGACATCGTGCGCAGGACGACGCGCTCGCGCGCGCGGGCGCCCATCTCGCCGAAGCCCTGGATCCGCACCAGCGCGTGGCGGCCGCGGATCGTCGCGAGGCTGTCGACGAACCGGGTGTGGACGCCGACCGGGCCGGCCTGCGCCGCCCGTGCGAGCCGCGACGGCCCGGCGCCCGGGATCCACTGCGTGACGCACCGGGTCCCGTCGGTCTCGACCGTCATGAACGACTCGATCGGCCGGAGGCCCAGCTCCGTCTCGCTCTGCGCGCCGAGCGTCGCGCAGGAGAGCGTCGCGGAGCCCCCGAAGGGATCGGAGGCCACGTAGTCGACCGCGCCGGTCCCGCCCTCCCAGACGACCACCGTCACCCCCGCGCCCCCGGTGGACGTCCCCGTCACGGTCTGGCCGTACGACAGCCACGTCTCGTACGACTGCGGGATCCCCTGGCCCTGGCACGCCGCGCCGTTGCTCGACAGGAACGCCCCCAGCGCCGTCGGCTGGGTGACGCCGGGGGCGAACACGCCGCGCGCCTGCGGATAGCACGGCGTCTCGGCGTTCACGAGCTGCGGCGACGCCGAGAAGCCGGTGTTCGTGGCGTCCATGAAGACGAACTGCGCGTCGCCGTGCGCGGTGCTCGCGCCGGCCGCCATCGCGGCGATCAGGAGCACGGCGACGCGGCGCATCATCCTTGAGATCACAGGCCGTCCTTGGGCTCGGGAGCGCCGCGACCCTACCAGCGCGCCCGGCCATGCGGCCAGCGCTGCTACGGCCGCGGGCGTGGCGTGAGGATCTGCGCGAGCGCGCCGCTGCGGAAGCGTCGCTCCTCCACGACGTCGAGCTTCAGGGGCTCGGCGAGATCGGCGAACGGGCTGCGCCCGGCGCCGATCGCGATCGGCACGGTCAGGAGCTGGTACTCGTCGACGAGGCCGAGGCGCGTCAGCGACCGGGCCAGCCCCGGGCCGCCGTGGACCAGGATCGTCCCGGGCTCGTCGCGCGCCTTCAGCTCGGCGATGCCGGCGCCGGGGTCGCGGAAGACCTCCGCCGGCCCCCAGTCCGTGGTCTCGAGCGTGTGCGAGAAGACGGCCTTCGGCGTCCCGTTCATCGCGCTGGCGATCGGGCCCTCCGACGCGGCCCAGTGCGGGCCCATGATCTCGTAGCTGCGGCGGCCCATCGCGTGGACGCCGGCCTCGCGCAACGCCCGCAGGGTCCACGCCCCGGAGTCGTCGCCGAACCACTCGAACATCCACTCGTGGGTGCCGTCGGGGCTGGTCGCGAAGCCGTCGAGCGACATCACCATCTTGAGCACGACTCGTCTGTCGGTCATGTCGGTGGTGACTGCGGCGACCGCGGGGACTCATCGGTCCCTGCCTCTCCGCGTCGGATCGCCCCCGGGTGGGCACACACCCGGCATGGGCGACCTCGTGGAGCGCATCACCTTCGGCAACGCCGTCGAGGTGAAGGTCGTCCTCGCGTCCGTGGCGCTCGCGCTCGCCGTCTACCAGCTCGCGCTGATCTCGGTCGGCTACGGGAGGGTGCGGCCGTCGTTCCTCAGCGCCCGGGCGGCGTCGTGGACGCACCGCGCATCGGGCGACGCGATCGTGGTGGTGCTCGTCGTCGTCGCGCTCATGTGCGTCAGCGTGTTCGGCTTCGCGGACGACGCGGTGCTGCACGCCGTCGCGGGGTGCGCGCTGCTGGTCGTGCTCGCCGTCAAGATCGCCGTGCTGCGCTGGTGGACGTCCGCCGGCCGCTTCCTCCCCGTCCTCGGCCTGGCCGTGTTCGCCCTGCTGTCGCTGACCTGGCTGACCTCTGCAGGGCAGTTCCTGGCCGATGACTGAGCGCCCCTCCCACCGCGCGCAGCTGATCGGCTCGGTCGCCGTCGGCCTGGTGATCGTCGCCGTCGCGATCGCGATCGTCACCGCGACGTTCGGGCCGACGAGCGCCGCCGAGCTGGAGTCGCTCGAGAAACGTCAGAAGGAGCGCACCGAGCGGCTCGAGGAGCGGCTGGAGCACGAGGAGCGCCTGCGCGAGGAGCGGCGCGAGGGCCGTGACTAGCTGCCGGTGTTGCCCGTCCGCTGGGTCGGGCAGATGCCCTCGTAGGGGTTGCGCACCGAGCCGTCGGGCATCGGCGTGTTGCAGAAGATCGCGCCCTTCAGCTTCGCGCCCTTGAGCTTCGCCCCGGTCAGGTCGGCGTTGGTGAGGTTCGCGCCGCGCAGGTCGGCGTTGCGGAAGTCGGCGCCGATCATGTTCGACGCGCTGATGTCGGCCTTGCGCAGGTCCGCGCCGCGCAGGTCGGAGGCGACGAGGTCGCCGAGCGCGAGGTCCGCCTCGCGCAGGTCGGCGCCGCGCAGATCGGTGAGCGACAGCGCGGCGAACGACAGGGTCGTTCGGCGCAGGTCGGCCCCGCGGAAGTTCGACCCGCTCGTCGTGCTGTTGGTGAAGACCGCGCCGACCGCCTTCAGGCGCGGCGCCACGACGTCGGTCAGCTCGGTGCCGCGCAGGTTCGCGCCCGACAGGTCCGCGCCGGTCAGGTTCGCCCCGGCCAGCGACGACGAGCTGAGGTCGCCGTCGACCATCTGCGCGCCCGGGCACACCGCGCGCGGGTTGATCGTGCAGCCGCGGAGCACGTAGCCGCCGCGCGGCGTCGGGTTCGTCGCCCAGTAGGCCGCGCCGGCGTAGAGCGGGTCCTCGGGCGGGATCGTGAACGTCGCGCCGGGCGGGCCGAAGACGGGCGCGTTCGGACACGACGGCTGCGGCGCCGCGTTCGAGCCGTCGGGCAGCGTGGTGTTGCACAGGGTCACGCCGTCGAGCGCGCCCGGGTCGAGCCGCGCGCCCGTCAGCTCGGCGAGCGAGAGGTCCGCGCCGTCGAGCTTCGCGCCGCGCAGGTCGGCGCCCGACAGGGTCGCGCCGCGCAGCGTCGCGCCGCGCAGGTCGGCGTCGTTGAGCTTGCCGTCGGGCGCCGAGAGCATCGTGCCCTGGAGCTCGCGCAGGTCGGCGTGGCGCAGGTCGATCCCGGCCGAGTCGGATTGGATGAGCGTCGCGCCGCGGAGGATCGCGCGGCGCATGTCGGCGCCGACGAGGCCGGTGCCGAACAGGTCAGCCCCGGTCAGGTTCGCGCGCCGGACGTTCGCGAACGCCATGCCGCCGACCTTGAAGCTGACCCGCTGCATGTCGGCGCGCGACAGGTTCGCGTAGGACAGGAACGCGCCCTGCAGGTACGCCCCGGCGAGGCGCGCGCCGCGGCAGTCGACGTACGGCTCGATCACGCACCCGCGGACCTTGGTCCCGGACGTGACCTGCCCCGACGGCGCGGAGTACGTCACGCCCAGGACGTAGAACGGGTTCGAGGCGTCGACGACGATCGGGGCGGGGGCGCTGCCGGCGCGCGCGCACGGCGCTGCGATCAGCAAGAGCACCAGCATCGCCATCGTGGCGCGCCATCCCCGGCGGGGCATCGATGCGACCGTACCCACCCCGCGCGGGCGCGTGCAAACCTCAGGATTTCGGTGCGGGATACTGCTTCCCATGCGCGCCGCCGGCGCCCTCGCCGCGCTCGTCTGCCTGGCTCTCGCCGCGTGCGGCGGCGGCGCCTCCGGCGGGCCGACCGCGCCGTCCGAGCCGCCGACCTACTCGGCCACCTCGCCCGCGAGCGGGACCCTCGCCGTACCCGAGGGCGGCCTCCCGCCCTCCGCCGACTACCGCGTCCTGCGGCGCTGGGCGGCGGCGATGCGCGACGGCGACGTCGCCCGCGCCGCGCGGCTGTTCGCGCTCCCGTCGATCGCCCGGGCCGCGCCCGGCGGACCCATCGTCGAGGTTCGCACCAGGGACCGGGCCCGCGCGTTCAACCAGGCGCTGCGCTGCGGCGCGCGACTGGTGGGCACCGAGCCGATGCGCGGCCAGGCCGAGCCGGGGCTCATCGTCGGCGTCCTGCGCCTCACCCACCGCGCCGGCGCCCGCTGCGCCCGCGCCGGGAAGACGGCCCGCGTGGGCATCTCGATCGACCACGGCCGCATCACCCGCTGGCTGCGCCTGGCCGACTTCCGCCTCGGCTGAGCGCGGTCCGATCCATGACCGGACGCGCGGTTAGCATCGGCCGATGGCACGGACACGGATGGTCCTCGCGGCGGCGGTCCTGACGATCGCCGCAGCCGTTCCCGCCACGGCGCCGGCGGAGGTGTGGACGATCACCCCGTCGATCGTGAACGACACCGGCAACACGGTCGCGAACTGCCCGAGCTACGCGCCGGGCAACAACTGCATCTTCGTGCAGGGCACCGCGTCGCTGAGCTCCGACGGCGTCTGGTCGGACGGCTCGGACCACCCGTCCAACACCCCGTGGAACGCGATCGCCGCCGCCTTCGGCACCTGGAACGGGACTGACACGTGGGCGTACTACGCGCCCTACTTCGGCTACGGCGCCGACGCCTACGTCACGTACGTCATGCCCGACGGCTCCGTCTACTACGTGACGATCGAGGACGACCTCGACGGCAGCATCGGGAGCGCCGGGGCGAACATGTACGCGGCGTGCGTGGCCGGTCAGGCGAGCTCCGCGTACGTGTGCACGCCCAACAGCGGCAACTACGAGGCCTCCGACTTCGACCCGTCGATCACCTTCACGCCGCCCGGCGACGCCCCGACGCTGGCCGCCGGCCAGGTCTGCGCCGGCACGGTCGCCGGCCGGCAGTCGATCGACTGCACGGGCACGGGGCAGTTCTCGGGGCCGATCGGCACGACGGTCGTGTGGTTCGCCAACCCCGGACCGAACGGCGCGACGATCACCGACACCACGACCGGTCAGTCGTGCAGCGTCGACCCGATGCCCAGCTCGGGCGACTTCGAGGTCTGCGCGCTGCAGACCGGCGGCAACGACAACGACGCGATCGCGATCTCGCCCTCGAGCCCCGGCGCGTCGTCGGTCGACCTCCAGGTGCAGGTCTACGCGCTGGCGCCCGTCAGCTCCTTCGCCGGCGCGTTCTCGTCGCTGCTGAACGACCTGTGGGGGTCGGTCGGGGCGGCCGGCGGCGACGACGTCGTGACGTCGACGTCCCGGGCCCTGCGCGCGACGCCGACGGACGACCCGCGCGTGTTCCGCGTCGGCTACCCGACGCGGCCGCTGACGCCGCCGAAGGGCCGCCGCCACGTCAAGCCGGTGAAGCCGCCCGAGTCGGTGTCGCGGCGCATCACGCGGGCGTACACGTCGCCGCCGTCCCGGCGGCCGGCCGGCTAGGTCAGGTCGTCGAAGTCCCCGCGGGCCCAGCCGGCGAAGCGGGCGGCCGAGCGCGCGACCGTCGCCTTCGCGTCGGTGTCGATCGTGCGGCCGAAGTTGTCGTAGAGGCGGTCGAAGGCGAGCCCGTCGACCGCCGCCGCGATCCGCTCGACGACCGACGCCGACAGCGGGATCCGGTTCGGGTAGCTGCGCATGAACGTCGTCGACGACCGGTCCGGGTTGGCCTGGATCGTGTCGGACGCCAGCAGCACGCCGCGCCCGCCGGCGCCGCCCGCCCAGAGGATCACCGCGCTGCCGGGGAAGTGGCCGCCCAGGCGGAGGAGCGTCACGCCGTCGACGATCTCGCGCCGCTCGCTCCACGTCTCGATCACGGGGTCGGGCCGCTGGACCCAGCCGGCGTCGGGCTCGCTCACGAGCACCGGGACGCGCCCGAGCGCGTGGCTCCACTCGACCTGCGCGCCGAACATGTGCGGGTGGCTCGAGGTGATCGCGACGACGTCGCCGAGCTCGCGCAGCCGCCGGATCGCGTCGTCGTCGACGAAGCCGGGCGGATCCCACAGGACGTTGCCGGCCGGGGTCTGCACGAGGTGCGCCTGCTGGCCGATGCCGACGCTCGGCTCGACGATGAGCCCGAACAGGCCGGGCTCGACGTCGCGCACATGGGTGCGGTGGCCGGCGGCCGCGAGCTCCTCGAGCGTCCGCCACTGCTGGCCGGCGGCCGGCACCCACTGCCGCTCGTCCGCGCAGATCGCGCACGTCCCGACCGCCTCCGCGTGCTCCACTCCGCACGTCGCGCAGATCGCCACCACGTCGTCTTCGCCTCCTTCGCCGGTTCGCCGCATCGTCGCGCATCGGGCGGTCCGGCGCGGCGCGAGGCGCACCACGCGTCAGAGCCCGGCGGCCTCCAGCGCGACCGCGATCACGGTGAGCGCGAACGCGGCCAGCATCCCCCACCCCAGCGCGGTCAGCGTGGCGTCGACGAACCGCCCGACCCGCTCGCACCGCGACGTCGCCGGCGGCAGGCGCCGCAGCCGCCACCCTTCGCGCACGATCGCGGCGGCGCGGCACACCGCCAGCACCACCCACAGGCCGTTGCGGTCAACGCTCACCTCGTGGGGATCCTGACACGGCGACGGATCGCGTCTGCCTCGCGCACGGGCCGGGTACGGCCTCGGCGATGCCCGTACGACGCGTCGTGATCGATCACATCACCCTCGGAGTGCGCGACCTCGAGCGCAGCCGCGCCTTCTACCGCGCCGCCCTCGCACCGCTGGGCTTCGGGGAGCTCAACGTGGCCCGCGACGAGCGGTCCGCCGCCTTCGGCCCGTCCGGCCTCGACGACTTCATCATCTCCCTCGACTACGAGCCCGGATCGACGCACGTCGCGTTCGCCGCCGAGGACCGCGAGCAGGTGCACGCCTTCCACGCCGCCGCGCTGGCGGCGGGCGGGCGCGACAACGGCGCGCCCGGCCCGCGCGCCGAGTACTCGCCCGGCTACTACGGCGCGTTCGTGCTCGACCCCGACGGGCACAACGTCGAGGCCGTCTTCCACGACCCTGACGCGGCGCCGGCCGGCGCCGCCTGACGTCAGCGGTCGAGCGCCGCGAGGTCCTCGGCGTCGAGCCGGACCGCGCCCGCGGCGACGTTCTCCTCGAGGTGCGCGATCGAGCTCGTCCCCGGGATGAGGAGCGTGCCGTCGTGGGCGAGCAGCCACGCGAGCGCGACCTGCGCCGGCGTCGCGCCATGGCGCTCGGCGACGGCGGCGATCGCCGGGTCGGCCGCGAGCGCCGCCGGGCCGCCCCCGAACGCGGAGCCGAGCGGGAAGTACGGCACGTAGGCGATGCCGCGCTCGCGGCAGCGCTCGACCACGGGACGGTCGGCGCGGTCGAGGATGCTGAACGGGTTCTGGACCGCCGCGATCGGCGTGATCTCCAGGGCGGCGTCGACGTCGCCGGCCGACACGGTCGACAGGCCGATCAGGTCGAGCTTGCCCTGCGCGCGCAGCTCGACGAGCGCGCCGAGCTGGTCGGCGAGCGGCACCTCGTCGGCCGCTGGGCCGCCCACGCCGCGGCGCAGGTAGACGAGGTCGATGCGCTCGCGCCGCAACAGGCGCAGGTCGGCCTCCAGCGTCGCCCGCAGCTCCTCGGGACGCGAGGCGGGGATCCAGGCGCCCTGCGCGTCGCGGGCGCCGCCCACCTTCGTCGCGATGACGAGGTCGTCGGGGTACGGATGCAGCGCCTCGGCGATCAGCTCGTCGACGACGTCGGGGCCGTAGACCTGCGCGGTGTCGATGTGGTCGACGCCGAGCTCGACCGCGCGGCGCAGGACGGCGCGCGCGGCCGCCGGGTCCGCGGGCGGGCCGAAGGCGTCGGGCCCGGCGAGCTGCATCGCGCCGAAGCCGATGCGGTGGACGGTGCGCGCGCCGAGCGGTGCGGTCTGGGTGGTCGTGATGCTCATGCCGAGCACCCTGAGGCGGCGGCGGCGCGGGCACCAGAGGGGGAGCTCAACCTCGGACGCAGCGTCCCACCCAGCGCGCGCTCCGGCGCCGGTACCGTGGCCCCATGCCCAAGAACGACGCGCTCCGCGAGTTCCTGCGCACCCGGCGGGCGCGGCTGCGACCGCAGGACGTGGGCATCGAGCCGCACGGTCCGCGGCGCGTTCCGGGCCTGCGCCGCGAGGAGGTGGCGATGCTCGCCGGCGTCAGCCTCGACTACTACGCCCGCCTGGAGCAGGGCCGCGACCTGCAGCCCTCCGACCAGGTGCTCGACGCGATCGCGCGGGCGCTGCGCCTCGCCGACGTCGAGCGCGAGTATCTGCACAACCTCGTGCGCGCGACCGTCGCCGTGCCCGAGCCGCGCCGGCTCGACATCCCGCCGCTGGACGACGGCGCGCGGATGCTGCTCGACGGTCTCTCGCTGCCCGGCTTCGTCGTCGACGTCCGCGGCGACGTGCACGCGATGAACCGCCTGGGCCGGGCGCTGCTGGTCGGCCTGGAGGCGATGCCCTCCCCCGTCTCCAGCCATCCGCGCTGGGTGTTCCTGGAGCCGGCGACCCGCGAGCTGTTCACCGACTGGGAGATGATCGCCCGCGCCAGCGTCGGCGTCCTGCGCGAGGCCGTCGGCCGCTACCCGCGCGACGGCGCGCTGCAGGCGCTGGTCGGCGAGCTGTCGGTCGCGAGCCCCGAGTTCCGCACGTGGTGGGCCGACCACGAGGTCGACACGCGCTGCCGCGGCCGCAAGCGCCTGCGCCATCCCGTCGTCGGCGACCTCGTCGTCCACACCGAGACGCTCCAGCTCCACGACGGCGACCGCTGGCTGTTCGCCTATGCGACCGAGCCCGGCTCCGCGTCAGAGCAGGCGATGCGGCTGCTGGGCACCTGGGCGGCGACGCAGGACGCCGAGACCGCGCCGGAGGCTCAGCCGGTGTCGGGCTCGATGCGGAGCACCGGGTAGTCGCCGGCGACCGCGGCCTCCCCGTCAGCCGGGGATGTCGCGCGGGTCGTTCCCCACGCTTCCGCCAGACACGAACGCAACACCCCGCTTCCTAGCCTGGATGGACGATGCGCGTGCTGATCGCCGAGGACGAGCCGTTCCTGGCCGAGGCGCTGCAGACCGGGCTGCGGCGGGAGGCGATCCCCGCCGACGTCGCCTACGACGGCGACGAGGCGCTGCGGCGGATCGCCGTCGAGCCCTACGACGTCGTCGTCCTCGACCGCGACCTGCCGGGCACGCACGGGGACGAGGTGTGCGCGGCGATCGTCCGCGACCACCCGGAGATGCGGGTGCTGATGCTGACGGCGGCCGCGCGGGTCGCCGATCGCGTCGACGGGTTCGAGCGCGGGGCCGACGACTACCTGGTCAAGCCGTTCGCGTTCGCCGAGCTGCTCGTCCGCCTGCGCGCGCTCGCACGCCGCCCGCCGGCCGCGGCGCCGCCGGTGCTCGAGTGCGGCGACCTGCGCCTCGACCCGTTCCGGCGCACCGTCCACCGCGACGGCCGCCCGGTGCGGCTCACGCGCAAGCAGTTCGCGGTGCTCGAGCTGCTCATGCGCGCCGGCGGCGGCGTCGTGAGCGCCGAGACGATGCTCGAGAAGGCCTGGGACGGCGACGCCGACCCGTTCACGAGCGCGCCGCGCGTGACGATGTCCACGCTGCGCAAGGCGCTCGGCCCGCCGGACCCGATCGAGACCGTCACCGGCGTCGGCTACCGGATGCGCGAGCCGCGCCCATGAGCGCACGGCTGCGGCTGACGCTCAGCTACGCGGGCTTCCTCCTCGTGGCGGGCGCCGCGATGCTCGGCGCCGTCTACCTCGTGGCGCGCTACGTGCCGGACTACCCGCTGACCGCGGCGAACCCGCGCGACGCCGGCGACACGGTCGCCTCGCGCCAGGAGATCCTGGACGCGATCGTCCGCTACGGCGCGCTCGTCCTGGCCGGGTTCGCCGTGGTCGGCCTGGCCGGCGGCTGGCTGCTGGCGGGCTGGATCCTGCGCCCGCTGCGCGACATCACCGCCGCCACCGAGCAGGCCGCGCAGGGTCGCCTGGGCCATCGCATCCACCTCACCGGCCGGACGGACGAGTTCGGCCTGCTGGCCGACCGCTTCGACGAGATGCTCGAGCGCCTGGACGAGGCGTTCGCGGTCCAGGAGCGCTTCGCCGCCAACGCCGCGCACGAGCTGCGCACGCCGCTGGCGGTGACCCGCACGCTGCTCGACGTCGCCGAGCGCGAGCCCGACGGCCCCGAGCGCGACCGGCTCCTGGAGCGCCTGCGCATGACCAACGACCGGGCGGTCGCCCTCACCGAGTCGCTCCTGCGCCTCTCCGACGCCGGCGCGGTGGGCGCGGCGTCGGGCCCGATCGACCTGGCCGCGATCGCCGCGGACGCGGTGGACGAGAGCCGGCCGCTGGCGCGCCAGCGCGACCTCGTCGTCGACGCCGACCTCGCCGCCGCTCCCGCCACGGGCGACGCCGCGCTCCTCGGTCGGCTCGCGGCCAACCTCGTCCAGAACGCGGTGCGCCACAACACCGCCGGCGGCCGCGTCGACGTCGCCACCGGCCGCGACGACGCGACCGCCTGGCTGCGCGTCTCCAACACCGGCGACCCCTACACCCCGCAGGAGGCGGCCCGGCTGTCGGAGCCGTTCCTGCGAGGCCGGGGCCGCACGGCGGGCGACGGCTACGGGCTGGGCCTCGCGCTCGCCGACCGGATCGCCCGGGTCCACGACGGCGCGCTGGAGATCGCGCCCCGCGACGGCGGCGGGCTCGACGTGCGCGTGGCGATCCCGATCCGCTGCGCGTAGCCGGCGCCCGGCACCACCGCGGTCGCCCCGTCGGGGCCGGCCTCGCAGGGGCTGCCCTCGTCGCACGGCGCGCCCTCGCCGGCGTGGTGGGTGCTGTGGACGGCCACGATCCGGCCCCGCTCGTCGACGAGCGGCGACCCGGAGGTGCCCGGCCCGGGCTCGCACGCCGGGTCGGCCGCGTAGCGCAGCGCGTCGCGCTGCTCGTAGCCGCCCTCGCGCAGGACCGGGACCACCGCCTCGATCCGGCAGGAGAAGCGCTGCTGCCAGCGGCCCGACCGCAGCGTCAGCCGGTCGCCCGGCGCCGGGCCCTCGTCGGCGAGCGCCAGCGCCCTCACCCCGGCCCGGGCGAGCTGCGCGTACGTGTCGGCGAGCCGGTAGACGGCGACGTCGGTGCCGCTCATCGTGGCGGTCAGCAGCCGGGTCGTCGACGTGCGGACGATCGGGTTGCCGTCGGCGCCGTTGATCGTCACGGTGCGCCGTTCGGGCCGCTCCGCGCTCGTCTCGCCGGGCGCCGGACGCGGCTCGACGCAGTGGCCGTTGGTGAGCAGCAGCGCGCGGTCGGCGTCCTGCGACGCCTCGGGGCGGAACACGGCGGCCGAGCAACCGTCGAGGCCTGCGGTCCCGGCCAGGCCGTCGCCCGCGATCGGCGGGTCGGACGGGATCGTCCGGCGCCCCGACGTGTAGGCGCCGATCCAGTCGCGATGCGCGCTGAGGTCCGTGTACCACGAGGGCCCGGGACGGCCGGTCGGCGACCCGCCGTTGACGGTGCCGGCCAGCACCAGGCGGCCGCGCTCGCGCACGAAGACCGGGCCGCCGGAGTCCATGTTGCTCGGGTTGGGCCGGCCGTGCTCGCCGCCGACGCAGAGCGCCGGGGTCCGCGCCTCCAGCGCGCACACGCGCTTCGGCCACACCCGCGTCCTCGCGGTGCGCAGCATCCGCGGGTACGCGCGCGGGCTCTCGAAGTCGCCGTAGCCGCTCTCGTCGCCGTCGGGATCGGTGAACCCCCAGCCGAGGATCGCGGCCTTCGCGCCGGGCCGCGGCGTCCGCGTGGCCACCCGCGCCGGCGTGACGCGCACCGGATGCGCGAGCTTCAGGAGCGCGACGTCCCCGTCGGGGTCGAGGGTCTTCGCGATCCGCACGAACCCCGTCACGCGGACGAGCCGACCGCCGGAGCGGGTGCTGCGCGAGCCGAACCGCACCCGCCACGCGTACGGGTGGCCGGTGAGCGGCTGCTGGACGTCGCCGTGCACCCACCGCGCGCAGTGGCCGGCGGTGACCGCCCAGCGCGGCGCGATCAGCGTCGCCCCGCACACGTGCAGGTCCGAGCGCGGCGAGTCGATCCGCTGGAGCGAGCCGTTGAAGCCCGCGGTCCGCGCGGCCGGCCTGCTCGCGACGATCGCGTCGGCCGTGGCGGGCGCGACGGCGAGCGCGAGCAGCGCGCCCGCCAGGACGCGCCGTGTGGTCGTCTGTCGTCTCATCGGCGCGACCGTACGGAGCGCCGTGTTGCGCCTTCGTGAGGCGGATCGCGCCGCCGGCGCGGCTCAGGAGCGCGCGGCGACCTGCACGTCGGTCCCGTCGGCCACGAACAGGCCCTCGACCGAGAAGTACCGCTCGCCCGTGTCGTAGCAGAAGGTCAGCACCGTGCTGCCCTCGGGGATCTCCGGGAGCTTCTGCGCCACCGCGGCGAGCGCCGCGCCCGACGACGGGCCGACGAAGATGCCCTCCTCGCGCGCGCAGCGCACCGCGTACTCGTAGGCGGCCTCCTCGGTGACCTGGATGGTGCCGTCGAGCGTGTCGACGTGCAGGTTGGCCGGGACGAACCCGGCGCCGATGCCCTGCAGCCGGTGCGGGTTGGGCGCCCCGCCGCTGATGACGGCCGACTTCGTGGGCTCGACCGCGAACGTCTGCATCCCGGGGAAGCGCGGCTTGAGCGCCTCGCTGACGCCCGTGATGTGGCCGCCGGTGCCGACGCCGGTGATGAGGAAGTCGATCCCGTCGGGGAAGTCGCGCAGGATCTCGGCGGCGGTGGCGTCGTGGTGGATCTGCGGGTTGGCCGGGTTCTCGAACTGCTGCGGGATCCAGGCGCCGTCGATCTGCGCGGCGAGCTCGTGGGCGCGGGCGATCGCGCCCTTCATCCCGCCCTCGCGCGGCGTCAGCTCCAGCTCGGCGCCGTAGGCGGCCATGAGCCGGCGCCGCTCGATCGACATCGACTCGGGCATGACGAGGATGAGCCGGTATCCGCGCACCGCCGCGACCATCGCCAGGCCGATGCCGGTGTTGCCGGACGTGGGCTCGATGATCGTGCTGCCCGGCCCGATCGCGCCGCGGCGCTCGGCGTCCTCGATCATCGAGAGGCCGATGCGGTCCTTGATCGAGCCGCCCGGGTTCGCGCGCTCGGCCTTCATCCACACCTCGACGCCGGGGTGGCCGGCGAAGAGCCGGTTGATCCGGATGTGGGGCGTGTCGCCGATGGTCTCGAGGATGTTGGCCGCCTTCACGCTGGGCTCCTGGGGCTAGATGTTGAACTCGAGCAGCTCATCCCCGCGGGTGCGCTCGTCGACACGCGCGGTGGGCGTCACGACCGACTGCGCGGGGACGCTGCGGGTGAGCCAGACGTTGCCGCCGATGCGGCTGCCGTTGCCGATGACGGTCTCGCCACCGAGGATCGTGGCGTTCGCGTAGATCACCACGTCGTCGCCGATCGTCGGGTGCCGCTTGGTGCGCGCCATGCCCTTGTCGACGCTCAGGGCGCCGAGCGTGACGCCCTGGTAGAGCTTCACGCGGTCGCCGAGCACGGCGGTCTCCCCGATCACGATGCCGGTGCCGTGGTCGATCGCGAACGACCGTCCGATCCGCGCGCCCGGGTGGATGTCGATGCCCGTCTGGCGGTGGGCGATCTCGGTGAGCACGCGCGGCACGAGCGGGACGTCGCAGCCCTGGAGCTGGTGGGCCAGCCGGTACACGGCGGTGGCGCGGAAGCCCGGGTAGGCGAGGATCACCTCGTCGACGGAGTGCGCGGCCGGGTCGCCGTCGCAGATCGCCTGCGCGTCGAGCAGCAGCGCCTCGCGGATGGCCGGCAGCTCCGCCAGGAACCGCGCCAGGACCGTGTCGGGCGAGGCGCAGTGCGTCTCGGGGAGCCGCAGCACGTCGGCGAGCTCGCGCTCGACCGCCGCCAGCTCCTCGGCGACGTCGCCGGCGCGGCCGCCGACCTCGGCCGCGAAGTGCGGGAACAGCAGCGCCAGCGTGCGGCGGGCGAACCGCTCGCACAGCTCGTGCAGCCGCGGGGGCAGCGCGTACGCCTCGCGGTCGCGCGCGAGCTGGGCGAGGAACGCCGCGTCGATGCCTCGACCGTCGGTGGAGGCCATCCCCCGACAGTAGCCCTTCGGCGGCCCGTTCCGGGCGCCGAGTGCTTCCATGTCGAGGATCGCCGCGCGGCTCCGCTCACCAGGTGAACGGCCTCGATCCGCGAGGCCCGTGACGACAGGAGGCCGACGATGCCCAAGTACCTGCTCCTCAAGCACTACCGCGGCGGCCCGGAGCCGCACCGGTCCGTGCCTCCGATCGACCAGTGGGCGCCCGAGGACGTGGAGGCGCACATGGCGTTCCAGAACCACGTGAGCGAGATGCTCGAGCGCAACGGCGAGTACGTCGACGCGCGCGCACTCGCGCCCACGCGCACGTGGGTGCGCTACGGCGGCCCCGACGCCGCGCCGGTCACCACCGACGGGCCGCACCCCGAGACGAGCGACCTCATCGCGGGCTGGTGGATGATCGACGTCGAGTCCCACGAGCGGGCGCTCGAGATCGCGGCCTACGCGTCGTCGGAGCCCGGCCCGGGCGGCGAGCCGCTGTGCGAGTGGATCGACGTCCGCGAGGTGATGTGGGAGCGCCCGGCGGGCGACGCGGAGGCGGCGTGACCGGCGCGACGGCCGGCCCGGTGGACGAGGGCGCGCTGCGCGTCCTCGTCCCGCGGGTGCTGGCCGGTCTGGTGCGCCGCGGCGAGGACTTCGCCGCGGCGGAGGACGCGCTGCAGGAGGCGCTCGTCGAGGCGCTGCGGACGTGGCCGGACCATCCGCCGCAGGACCCGCACGCGTGGCTGACGGCGGTCGCGACCCGGCGCCTGGTCGACGCGCGCCGCAGCGAGGCGGCGCGGCGCCGCCGGGAGGACGCCGTGGCCGCCGAGCCGCCGACCCCGCCGAGCGACGCGGTCGGCGACGACACGCTCTTCCTGGCGTTCTGCTGCTGCCATCCCGACCTCTCCCCCGCCTCGCAGGTGGCCCTGACGCTGCGCGCGGTCGGCGGCCTCACGACGCGCGAGATCGCCGACGCCTTCTTCGTGCCGGAGGCCACGATGGCGCAGCGGATCAGCCGGGCCAAGCGGACGCTGCGGGGTCGCAGCCTGGATGCGCCGGGCGATCTCGCCGTGGTGCTGCGCGTCCTCTACCTGATCTACACCGCCGGCCACGCCGGCCGCGTCGACCTGGCCGCCGAGGCGATCCGCCTGGCGCGCCAGCTCACGCTCGCCACCGACGAGCCCGAGGCGCGCGGGCTGCTGGCCCTCATGCTGCTCAACCACGCGCGGCTCCCGGCGCGCTTCGACGCGGACGGGCGCCTCGTCCCGCTCGACCGCCAGGACCGACGCCGCTGGGACACCCGCCAGATCGCCGAGGGCGTGCGCGTGCTGCAGTCCGCGCTGGCGCTGCAGCGTCCCGGGCGCTACCAGATCGAGGCGGCGATCGCCGCCCTGCACGACGACGCGCCGAGCGCCGACGAGACGGATTGGCCGCAGATCCTCGCCTGGTACGACGACCTCGTCGCGCTGACCGACGACCCGGTCCGTCGGGACCCGGCGGCGGTGCTCGGGCGCGCGATCGCCGTCGGTCACGTCCACGGCCCCGCGGCCGGCCTGCGCGAGACCGACCGGCTGCGGGAGACGCTCGGCGATCGCCACCGCTGGCACGCGGCGCGCGGCCACCTGCTCGAGCGCGACGGAGCGCTGGCCGCCGCCGCCGACTGCTACGCCGAGGCCGCGCGGCGGGCCACGAACGTCGCCGAGCGCGACCACCTGATCCGCCGGGCCGCCGCGATCCGCGCTCGTGCCTGACGGCGAGCATGCCTCGCCGGGGCGCCGGGTCCGTCTCGGGGCATGACCGTCGAGCGCACCGGCGCTGCAGCGCGAGAGCGTCGCGCTGGCCTCCATCGCCGCGCTGCAGACCCTCCCGGCCCGCCAGCGGGCCGTGCGTCGAGGTGGGCGCCAACGGCCAGCCGGGGCTGGCGGCCTACGCCGACGAGGACGCGACCGGCCGCCACGACGCCTACGGGGTCATGGTGTTCGCGATCGCCGGCCACCGCATCGCGGGGATCACCGGGTTCCCGCGGGACGCCGGCCTGTTCCCCCGGCTCGGCCTCCCCACGGTGCTGGCCGGCGACTGACGGTGTCACCCCGTCCGCAGCGCCGCCGTCGGCGACATCCGCGACGCGCGCACGGCGGGCGCCAGGCCGGCGACCGCGCCGATGAGGACCGCCGCGCCGATCCCGCCGGCCCACGCCTCGGGCGGGATCACGACCGTCCAGCCCTTCGCGGCGGCGTAGACGGCGGTGGCGGCGGCGCCGGCGAGCACGCCGGCCACGCCGCCGAGCAGCGCGAGCAGCAGGGACTCCCCCAGGAACTGCGCTCGGATCTGCCGCCGCGTGGCGCCCAGCGCGCGGCGCAGGCCGATCTCCGAGCGCCGCTCCAGCACCGAGATGATCATGATGTTCGCGACCCCGACGGCGCCCACGACCAGCGCGACCGCGCCGAGCCCGAGGAACAGGCTGTCGAACGCCCCGGCGGCCGCCGCCCGGGCGGTCAGCACGTCCGACGGGCGGCTGACGCTCACCTCGCTCGGCGCCTGCGGATTGGCGGTGGCCGCGAGCCGCGGCTGCACGGACGTCTCGCGCCCGGTGTCCGTCCGCACGTGGATCGTGCTCGGCGGGCCGTCCTCGCCGCCGGCGCTCACATGGCCGAGGTGGACGCGCGCGGCCGGGTAGCCGATCAGGGCGCTGTGGTCGACGTCGGGCGCCAGCGGCGCGGGCGCCAGGACGCCGGCCACCTCGAACCAGCGGCCGCCGAGCCAGATCCGCTGCCCGGGCCCGAGGCCCAGCCTTCGCGCCGCGGACGCGCCGAGCACCGCGACCGGCAGCCGTGCGGTGGCGGCGTTCAGCCATCGACCGCGCGCCACCCCGGCGCCCACGACCGCGGGCAGGCCGAGGCTGGCCGCGCGCACCTGCAGGCCGCCGCTCTCGGCCACCGGGATCTCGGAGCTGCGGTACACGTGGGCGTCCTCGAGCCGCGCGCTGTGGGCCACGTCGCGTACCCCGTCCAGCAGCGTCAGGCGCGCCGGCGCCTCGACCGGCAGGACGGCCTCGCCGCCGGTGAGGCGCTGCCCGGCCTCGACCGTCAGGAGGTTCGTCCCGAGCCGGTCGATCTCGGCGAGCAGCCCCGCCTGCGACGAGGAGGACAGCCCGAGGACGGCCACGATCGCCGCGGTGCCGATCGCGATCCCCAGCGCCGACAGCGCGGCGCGCAGCGGCCGCGCGCGCAGCCCGACGCTCGCGACCCGCACCCGATCCCCGAGGCTCACGGCGCCACCCCCGTGTCGGCGACGACCTCGCCGTCGAGGACCCGGATCCGCCGCGGCAGGCGCTCGGCCAGGTCCGCGTCGTGGGTGATCACGAGGATCGTGGCGCCCGCGGCGTTGAGCTCGTCGATCAGCGCCATGATCGACGCGCCGGTCGCGCTGTCGAGGTTGCCGGTCGGCTCGTCGGCCAGGACGATCGACGGCTCGCCGACGAGCGCGCGGGCGATCGCCACCCGCTGGCGCTCGCCGCCCGACAGCGTCGACGGGCGAAACGACGCGCGATGCGCGAGCCCGACCCGCTCCAGCGCCCGGTCGGCCCGCTCGCGCCGCTCCGCGACGGGGATTCCGGCGTAGAGCAGCCCGTCGGCGACGTTCTCGCGCACGGTCGCGTGCTCGGCCAGGAAGAACTGCTGGAACACGAACCCGATCTCGCGCGCCCGCAGCCGCGAGAGCGCCTCGTCGCCCATCCCCGCGACGTCGACGCCGCCGACCCGGACCGCGCCGCTCGTGGGCGGCTCCAGCGTCCCGACGACGTGCAGCAGCGTCGACTTCCCCGAGCCCGACGGGCCGACGATCGCGGCGAGCTCGCCCCGCCGCACGGTGAACGACACGCCGCGCAGCGCGCGCACCGGCGGCGCCTCGCCGTAGACCTTGGTGACCTCGGCGAGCTCGAGCACCACCTCGCCGCTCACGACGCCGGCACCACGACGTCGTCGCCCGCGCGCAGGTCGCCCTCGACCTGGACGCGACCCGCCACCGTGTCGACCAGGCCGAGCGTCACGGCGACGCGCTCGCGGCGCCCGTCCGCGCGCACCGCCTCGACCGCGAAGCCGCCGCCCGGCTCGCCGACGAGCGCGGTGACCGGGACGCTCAGCGCGTCGCGCACCCCGTCCGTCGCGATCTCGACCTCGACCGGCGCGCCCTCCAGCCCGCGCGCCCGGCGCGGGCGGTCGAGCCGGATCGCGACGGGGATCGTCACCGCGCCGTCGGCGCGCGCGGCGGGCCCGACGCTGGCCACGCGGCCCGTCAGCGTCGTGTGGTCGGGCAGCGCGACGCGCGCCCGGTCGCCGCGGCGCACCGCGTTGCGCTGGGTCGGGTCCAGGTCGACGCGCACCTGCGGGCGCAGCGAGGTCGCGGTCAGCACCGGCGTCCCGGGGCGCGCCGGCGCGCCGAGCGCGCCGCTCACCTTCGCGACGCGCACCGGCTCGGGGAGGACGACGGCGTCGCCGAGCTCGAGCGTCGCGGTCTCCTCCATCCCCCGGGCGCGCTGGAGCGTCACGAGCGCCTGCGCGGTCGCGGACGTGAACGCATCCCCGCGCGGATCGGTCCCGTCACCCGCGTCGGCGCGCCGGAGCGTGCGGTTGAGCACGCGGACGTCGGGACCCGTCTCCCCGGCGGCGAGGTCGCGGAAGGCCGGGACGCGGCCGCACAGCAGCAGCACGGGCCGGTCGTCGACGCGGTAGAGGGCCTCGCCGCAGCCGACGCGGTCGCCGGGCTCCGGCAGCCGCGTGTACACGCCGGAGGCCTGGTTGATCGCGACGTACGGCGCCCCGTCGGGCCGCGCGCGGAACGTCAGCACGCCCGGCTGCGACACGCGGTCGGCCAGCGGCCCGCGCTCCACCTTCGCGGTGGGCGCCGGCGCCTCGGCGTCCGGGGCGCCCGAGGAGTCGGCGCCGCATCCGGCGAGCGCCCCGGCGAGCACCACCGCCGCGGCCAGGGTCGCGCGGCTCACGGCTGACCCCCGTCGGCCTGCGGTCCGAGGTCGGCGCACGCCCGCATCGCCGCGTTGAGCACGCCCATCCCGCTCTCGGTCGCGGCCGACGGGATCCGGTTCGTGTTCACCAGCGGCTCGCCGTCGACGGGGTCCGGGAAGTCGCGCACGCCGTTCTCGCGCATGCACTCGGCGAACGCCAGGCGCGTGTCGCGCTCCTCGTCGGTGACCTCGTCGTCGCCGGTGAAGCCGGGCGGCTGCAGGTCGCGGCACGCCTCGACGGCGCGGGTCCACGTGCGGGAGCCCGGATCGATCGACGACCCGTTGAGCACGCCGTCGATGGTCAGCTCGCCCGACGCGTCGGGATCGGGGAACTCGTCGACGCCGTTCTCGCGCATGCACGTGGCGAACGCCACCGCGCGGTCCTGGACCGCGCTCGTCGCGGCGGCGGTGCTCGCCGTCGAGGCGTCGTCGTCGCCGCCGCAGCCGGCGGCGGCGGCGGCGAGGGCGAGGATCAGGGCGAGGGCGGCCAGCGGCCGGAGCGGTCTCGTCACTGGTGCAACCTCGGGTCGTAGGTGGGGTCGGGGTAGGTGGCCGGGCAGCCGCCGGCGGGCGCGTCGGGGCGCAGCTCGAAGTGCCAGGGCTCGTTGTCGTAGACGCGGCACAGCCCGTAGGCGGCGCCGTGCGCGGCGAGCCAGTCGGCCGCGGCCGTGTCGACGTCGATCGCATCGCCGGAGACGTGCGCCGACGTCTCGGGCGTGGCGACCCAGCGCGCGGCCTCCGCGTAGGAGCCGTACGTGGCGATCGCCTCCTCCAGGAGCTGGGCCTGGCGCTCGGCGGAGCGCCAGCCGCTGACGACGGTGAGCGCGACGCCGTCGCGCACCGCGTCGGCCTCGGCCCGGCGCAGCGCCTGGCGCAGCGCGCGATCGAGGTTGGCGACGCCCGGCGGCGCCGGCGCGCCGCGGGGCGCGCGGCGCAGCTCGACGACCGGCTCGATCGCCGGTGTGGCCACCGGGGTCGCGGTCGTCTGGCGCGACGGCGAGGACGCCGGTCGCGCGGCGACGATCACCGCGGCGATCACCGCCGCGGCGATGAGCAGGCCCGCGACGCGGCGGCGGCGCACGCGACGCGCCCCGGGCGTGAATCGGTCTGGTCGGCGGTGGGGCATGGCGCCAGTGAACGGGTCGGCCTGTTGCGGCCCCGTATGGCGTTTTCGATACGCGGGCGATATGCGGGCTCGTTAGCCTCGGGCGCATGCGGGTGCTCCTCGTCGAGGACGAGCCCTACATGGCGGAGGCGATCCGCGACGGCCTGCGGCTGGAGGCCATCGCCGCCGACGTCGCCGGCGACGGCGACACCGCGCTGGCGCTGCTCGACGTCAACGCCTACGACATCGCGGTCCTCGACCGCGACGTCCCCGGGCCGTCCGGCGACGAGATCGCGCAGCGCATCGTCGCGTCGGGCAGCGGCATGCCAATCCTCATGCTCACCGCCGCCGACCGGCTCGACGACAAGGAGTCCGGGTTCGAGCTCGGCGCCGACGACTACCTGACCAAGCCGTTCGAGCTGCGCGAGCTCGTGCTGCGGCTGCGGGCGCTCGACCGGCGGCGCGCCCACCATCGGCCGCCCGTGCGCGAGATCGCCGGCCTGCGGCTGGACCCGTTCCGCCGCGAGGTCCACCGCGACGGCCGCTACGTCCCGCTGACCCGCAAGCAGTTCGCGGTGCTGGAGATCCTCGTCGCCGCCGAGGGCGGGGTCGTCAGCGCCGAGGAGCTGCTGGCGCGCGCCTGGGACGAGAACGCCGATCCGTTCACCAACGCGGTGCGCATCACGGTCTCCGGCCTGCGCAAGCGCCTCGGCGAGCCCTGGCTCATCGCCACCGTCCCCGGCGCGGGCTACCGCATCGACACCGGGCTCGAGGACGACGGTGAATAGAGCGCCCGGCCTGAGCGTGCGCCTGAAGCTCACGCTCAGCTACGCGGGCTTCCTGATGCTGGCGGGCGCGCTGCTGCTCGCCGCGGTGTGGGTCTTCCTCCTGCGCTACGTGCCCGACAAGGCGATGCTCGTGAACCCCACCGACCGCCCCGACGGGGTCTTCCCGATCCGGTCCGAGCTCCTGCGCGTGTTCGCGCCGCGGGCGGCCGCCGTGATGGGCGCGCTGCTCGTGTTCGGCCTGGCGGGCGGCTGGATCCTCGCCGGCCGCATGCTCGCCCCGCTGGACCGCATCACCGACGCGACGCGCATCGCCGCGACCGGCGCGCTCGGCCACCGGATCCGGCTGCCGGGCCGCCGCGACGAGTTCCGCGAGCTCGCCGACGCGTTCGACGGGATGCTCGAGCAGCTCGAGGCGCTCGTCGCCCAGCAGCGCCGGTTCGCCGCCAACGCGTCCCACGAGCTGCGCACGCCGCTGGCGATCACGCAGACGCTGCTCGACGTGGCCGAGAAGGACGGCAGCCGCGACGACGACCTCGTCGAGCGGCTGCGGCTCGTCAACGACCGCGCCATCCACCTCACCGAGGCCCTGCTCACGCTCAGCCGCGCCGACCAGCGCGCGTTCGTCAGCGAGGAGGTCGACCTGTCGCTCGTCGCCGAGGAGGCGATCGAGACGCTCCTCCCCCTCGCCGAGCGCCGCGGCGTGTCCGTCGAGACCGCCGGCGACGTGGCGCCGGCGGTGGGCTCGCATCCGCTCCTGCTGCAGATGACGACGAACCTCGTCCACAACGCGATCGTCCACAACGTGCCCGATCACGGCGTCGTGCGTGTGACGACCCGGGTCGGGCCCGAGGAGGCGATCCTGACGGTGGAGAACACCGGGCCGCGGCTCGCCCCGGGCGTCGTCGCCACGATCGCCGAGCCGTTCCAGCGCGGCACGGGCCGGGTGCGCACCGACCACGCCGGCATCGGGCTCGGCCTGGCGATCGTCAAGAGCATCGTCGAGGCGCACGAGGGCAGCCTCGCCCTCGTGCCGCGGGACGAGGGCGGGCTGCGCGTCACGGTGCGGCTCCCCACATCGCGTTAGGTTCCCCTAAGCTCCAGGCCGCGATGCTCGCCCTGGACGGCATCTCCAAGGCCTTCGGCCCCGTCACCGCGGTGGACGCCGCCTCCCTGCACGTCGGGCGCGGCGAGTTCGTCGCGCTGCTCGGTCCCAGCGGCTGCGGCAAGACGACGGCGCTGCGCGTCGTCGCCGGCTTCGAACGCCCCGACGCCGGCACGGTGGCGATCGACGGCCGCACCGTCGCGGGCCCCGGCACGTTCGTGGCACCCGAGCGGCGCCACGTCGGCATGGTCTTCCAGGACTACGCGCTCTTCCCCCACCTCGACGTGCTCGCCAACGTCGGCTTCGGCCTTACGCGCGCCGGCCGCGAGGCGCGCGCCCGCGAGGTGCTGGACTTCGTCGGCCTCGGCGATCTCGGCGATCGCTACCCGTCCGAGCTCAGCGGCGGCCAGCAGCAGCGCGTCGCGCTCGCCCGCGCGCTGGCGCCCGAGCCCGCGCTCGTCCTGCTCGACGAGCCGTGGAACGCGATCGACCCGCTCCTGCGCGCCGAGATGCGCACCGAGCTCGCGACGCTGCTGAGCGCCGCCGGCGTCACCGTCGTGCTCGTCACCCACGACCGCGAGGAGGCGTTCACGCTCGCCGACCGGATCGCCGTGATGCGCGAGGGCCGCATCGTCCAGGTCGCGACGCCCGAGGAGCTGTACTTCGCGCCCGCCGATCGGTGGACCGCCGAGTTCGTCGGCGCCGCCAACATCCTGCCCGGCACGCGCAGCGGGACGGTGGTGTCGACCCCGGTCGGCGCGTTCCCGGCCCCGGCCACCGCCGCCGAGGGCGCCGTCGACGTCCTCGTCCGCCCCGAGCTCGTCGGCCTGGAGGTCGACGCGAACGCCGAGGGCGAGGTGGTCGAGCGCACGTTCCTCGGCCACGACGTCTTCTACCGCGTCCGCCTGCCCGACGGCACGACGGTCCGCTCCCAGCGCCCATCCAACGAGGCCGTGCCACTGGGCGCGCGCGTGCGCGTCACGGTGCACGACGGACGCGTCGTCACGTTCTGATCCGACCCCGGAGGATCCGCATGAAGCGCCTGCTCTCCCTGTCCGCCGTCCTGCTCGCCTGCGTGCCGATCACGGCGTGCGGCGGAGGCGACGACACCGACCTCACGATCTACTCGGGGCGCAACGAGGAGCTCGTCGGACCGCTCATCGAGCAGTTCGAGGAGGAGAGCGGGCTGACCGTCGAGGTGCGCTACGGCGACACCGCGGAGCTGGCCGCGACGATCGCCGAGGAGGGCGACAACAGCCCGGCCGACGTCTTCTTCGCCCAGGACGTCGGCGCGCTCGGGTCCGTGGAGGACCAGCTCGCGGAGCTGCCGGCCGACGACCTCGACGCGGTCCCCGAGCGCTACCGCGACCCGGACGGCCGCTGGGTCGGCACCTCCGCGCGCGCCCGCGTCGTCGCCTACTCGACCGAGCGCGTCGAGGAGGGCGAGCTGCCCGACACGATCTTCGACTTCACCTCCGACGAGTGGAAGGGCCGTGTCGGGCTGCCGCCCACGAACGGCTCCTTCCAGGCGTTCGTCTCGGTGATGCGCCTCGACGCGGGCGACGACCGCACGCGCGCGTGGCTCGAGGACCTCGCCGCCAACGAGGCGAAGCTGTACGAGAACAACACGCAGACGATCGAGGCGATCGACGCCGGCGAGATCGACGCCGGGTTCGTGAACCACTACTACCTCGAGGAGCTGCGGCGCGAGAACCCCGACCTGAAGGTGGCCAACCACTTCCTGGCCCCCGGGGACCCGGGCGCGTTCGTCAACGCCGCCGGCGTCGGGATCCTCGCGACCTCCGATCACGAGGAGGCGGCCGAGCGCTTCGTCAGCTTCCTGCTCGGCCCCGAGGCGCAGACCTACTTCGCCGAGAACACGTTCGAGTACCCGCTGGCCGCGGGCGTGGAGCCGGTCGGCGACCTGCCGCCGCTCGAGGAGCTCGTCAGCCCCGACGTGACGCTCGACCAGCTCGGCGACGAGCTCGAGCCGACGCTGCGGATGCTCAACGAGGTCGGCCTGACGTCGTGAGCCGCCGCCCGCCGGTGGCGCTCGTCGTCGCCGCCGTCGCGGTCGTCGCCCTCGTCTGCCTGCCGCTCGTCTACCTGGTCGTGCGGGTGGCCGAGGGCGGGGCCGACGCGTTCGACGTGCTTGGCCGGCCGCGCACGGTCGAGCTGGTGGCGCGCACCTGCGGGCTCGTGGCGGCCACCACCGGCGCGGCGGTGGCGATCGGGGTGCCCGCCGCCTGGCTGGTGACCCGCACCGACCTGCCCGGGCGCCGGCTGTGGACCGTGCTGCTCGCGCTGCCGCTCGTCATCCCCAGCTACGTCCTCGCGCTCGCGCTGATCGCCGCCTCCGGTCGCGGCGGCCTCCTGGGCCTCCCGGAGATCTCCGGGTTCGCGGGCGCGCTCGCCGCGCTCACGCTGGCGACGTACCCGTACGTGTTCCTGCTCACCGCGGCCGGGCTGCGGCGCCTCGACCCGAGCCTGGAGGAGGCGGCGCGCTCGCTGGGTCAGACCCGCGCGCGGGTGCTGTGGCGGGTCACGCTGCCCGCCGTCCGGCCGTCGATCGGGGCCGGCGCGCTGCTCGTCGCCCTGTACGCGCTGTCGGACTTCGGCGTGGTGTCGCTGATGCGCTTCGATGCGCTCACCCGGGTCATCTTCCTCCAGTACCGCTCGCTGTTCGACCGCACCCCGGCCGCCGTGCTCGGTCTCGTCCTCGTCGCGCTGACCGTCATGGTGCTGATGCTCGAGGCGCGCGCCTCGGGCCGCCTGGGCCAGGCGCGCGTGTCGCCGGGCGCCGCGCGCCGGGCCGCGCGCGTGACCCTGGGCGCCTGGACGGCGCCGGCGCTCGCGTTCTGCGCCGCCGTGGTCGCGGTCGCGCTCGTCCTGCCGATCGTCGTCGTCGTGTGGTGGACGCTGCGGGCGCCGTCGTTCGACGCGGCGCTGGACACGCTGTGGGAGCCGGCGCTGCGGACGCTGCTCGCCGCCGGTCTCGCCGCCGCGGCGGTGACGGTGGCGGCGCTGCCCGTCGCGCTGCTCGCGGTCCGCCACCCGCGCCGCTGGACGCGGCTGCTGGAGCGCGGGTCGTTCGTCTCCAACGCCCTGCCGGGCGTCGTGGTCGGGTTGTCGCTGGTGTTCTTCGCCGCCAGGTACACGCCGGCCCTCTACGGCGGCCTCGCCGTCCTGATCGCCGCCTACGTCGTGCGGTTCCTCCCGCAGGGGCTGTCGGCGATCCGCGCCGCGCTGGAGCGGGTCGACCCGCGGCTGGAGGAGGCGGCGCGCGGGCTCGGGCACGGCCCGGCGTCCGTGCTGGCGCGGGTCACGGTGCCGCTGGTCGCGCCCGGTCTGCTCGCCGGCGCCGCGCTCGCGTTCCTGTCGACGATGAAGGAGCTGCCGGCGACGCTCCTGCTGCGCCCGATCGGCTTCGACACCCTCGCGACCGAGGTGTGGACGGCGACGGGCGTGTCCGCCTACTCCCGGGCCGCGGTGCCCGCGCTCGCGCTGATCGTGCTCGCCGCGCCCGTGATGTGGCTGCTGGTCGGGCGCGGCGGGCACGGATTCGACGAGATCGAGCGCTAGCTCGCCGGTGGGATCGGATGGTTGGCCCGGAACAGGTCGCCCGGGTCGTACAGCGCCTTGACCTCGCGCAGGCGCCGCCACGTCGCCGGGTCGAAGAACCCGCTCGGGTCCGACGGCTCCTCGACGAAGTTCGGATAGTCGCCGGCGCGGTACGGCGCCAGCGCCTCGTCGATGCGCGCCAGCGTGGCGCGGGTGGCCTGCGCGGTCGCCGCGTCGGGCGCGACGCCGAGCGAGAACGCGCAGATCGTCCCCGGTAGCGTCGCGCGGGCGCCCGCGCCGACGTCGCGGCGGCCCAGCGCCCCGCCGAGGTGACGGAGCTGGACCATCGAGATCGCGGCGTCGGAGCCCGGCCCGGCGACGTCGACCAGCGCGTCGATGCCGGCCGGCCCGACGTCGTCGAGGAGCTGGTGGCCGCTGAGGAACGGCAGCGGCTCGCGCGGGTCCATCGCGAGGTCGCCGAGCGCGGCCGGCGGCACCATCGCGAACGTGTCCATCGCGGGCCCGAGCGCGCGGATCGGCGCCATCAGCCGCCGGCCCTCCTCCACGGTCCCCGTGAACACGCCCCACACGACCGTGAAGGACTGCCCGCGCAGCGCGTCGGGCAGCGCCGGGTCGGGCGGGAAGTGCAGGATCGCCGCCCACGTCATCAGCTCGTCGGGCAGCGTCGGCAGCAGCTCCCGCCAGGCGTGCAGCACCTCGCGCGTGCGCGCGTACGGGAAGAACGCGGCGCCGGCGAACAGCTCGGCGTACGGGTACACCTCGAACTCGATCGCGGTCACGACGCCGAAGCTCCCACCGCCGCCGCGCAGCGCCCAGAACAGGTCGGGCTCGTGCACGGCGTCGGCGCGGACGAGATGACCGTCGGCGGTGACGAGCTCGAACGCGGTGACGCTGTTGGTCTGCAGCCCGTGCCTGCGGGCCAGCCAGCCCATACCGCCGCCGAGCGAGTAGCCGGCGATGCCGACGTCGGGCGACGAGCCGTGCAGCGCCGCGAGCCCGAGGTCCGACAGGGCCGGGACGACCTGCTCCCAGCGCACGCCGGCGCCGACGCGCACGCGCCGCGCGGGCGCGTCGATCGTCACCTCGTCGAGGCCCGACACGTCCAGGAGGATCGTGCCGTCCAGCGCGCCGAGCGGGCCCGCGTTGTGGCCGGTGGACCGCGGCGCGACGCGCAGGCCGCTGGCGCGAGCGTGGCGCACCGCGGCGATGACGTCGTGCTCGTCGCGGGCGCGGACGATCGCCTCGGGCCGCTGGTCGACGAGGACGTTGAACGCGCCGCGCGCGTCGTCGAAGCCGGGGTCCCCCGCGACGACGACGCGGTCGGCGGGCAGGCCGGCGATGTGGGTGAGGTCCTGCGTGGTGGTGAACATGGCGGCGAGCATCCGCTCCCGCCGCGCCCCTGACATCGCGGTCGCCACCAGTCTGCGACCCCAATGTTTGAACCGCGTTCGAACCCTAGGGCCGGCCGGCGAGCGCGGCGGGCAGCTCGCGCCGCGAGCCGATGCCGAGCTTGCGATAGCTGCTCGACAGGTGGACCTCGACGGTCTTCAGCGTCACGTACAGCGCCTGGGCGATCTCCTTGTTGGTCCGCCCCTCCGCCGCCATCTCCGCGACGCGCCGCTCGGCGGCGGTCAGCGCGGCGGGCCCGGAGCGCTCGGCCGCGCGCGGGCGCGCGCCGGTCGCGTACAGCTCGGTGCGCGCCCGCTGCTCGAGGGCGTCCGCGCCGCACTGGTGGGCCAGCTCGAGCGCGCGGCGCAGCAGCGGGCGCGCCTCGGTCGGCTCGCGGGCGAGGCGGACCGCCGCGCCGAGGTCGGTCAGCGCGGCCGCGAGCTCGTAGCGGGCGGTCGAGCGCTCCAGCACGTCGACGGCGTCGCGCAGGCGGGCGATGCCGTCGCCCGGGTCGACCAGGCCGAGCGTCCGCAGCGAGCGGCCGACGACGCCGGCGGCGCCGAAGCGGCGCGCGATCTCCAGCTCCTCGCGGGCGAGCGCCACGGCCTCGTCCGGACGGTCGAGCCCGGCCAGCGCGCGGGCGCGCAGCGACCGCCACGGCAGCCAGCCGGGGAACGAGGCGATCGCGGCGTCGTGGCGCTCCAGGTCGCCGCTGAGCGCCAGCGCCTCGGCGAACCGGCCCTCGGCGAGCAGCAGCTCGGTGCGGCTGCGCGCGAGCTGCGCGTAGCCGTCGCTGCCGTCGTCGTCCGTCTGGCCGCTGGCCAGCGCGGCGCGCGCGCCGTCGAGGTCGCCGCGCAGGAGGAGCGTGGCGCCGAGGAAGGCGGGACCGTACGTGTCGCGCGACCGCGTCCTCCCCCACTGCGCGAACTGCTCGCCGGCGGCCTCCAGACGCTCCTGGGCGTCGCGCAGCTCCCCGCGCCACAGCAGCGTGCGGGCACTCCACAGGTTGACGCTGACGACGCCCACGAGCGACCCGCGCCGGTGCGCGAGGTCCAGCAGCGCCTCCCACTCGTCCATCGCCCGGTCGCGGTCGGCCATCGTCAGCACCATGAGCGCGGGGACCGGGAACAGGCCGGGGTCGGCCTCGACGAGCACGCCGTCGGCCAGCGCCCACTCCGCCATCGACGCGCAGCGGTCGGCCGGCGACCCCGTCATCGCCAGGCAGAACGACACCATCGACGCGAGCATCCGCGCGCCCGGCCCCTCCCCCTCCACGGCGATCGCGTCGAGCTCCTCGGCGCTGCGGCGGCTCCCGATCCCGTATCGGACCGCCGCCAGCTCGGTGGCGCGCAGCGCCTGGCGCTCGTCGACGAGGTCCGGCGGCGCCTGGGCCGCGGCCCGGCGGGCGACGTCGGCGGCGTCGCTGGCCGGCGCGGTGAAGAACAGCGTGCGCGCGAGGATCCCCGCGGCGTGCGCGCGCAGGCGCGGATCGTCGAGCGTCCGCCACGCCTCGCGCAGATGCTCGGCCGCGGCGGGACCTGACGTCAGCACCTCCGCCAGCCCGAGCTGGAACAGCAGGCCGGGGCGCCGGTCCGGGGGCGGCGGCTCCTCGATCGCCCGCGTCAGCAGCGACACGGCCATGTCGGCCGCGCCCTTCGCCCGCGCCGCGGCGGCGGCGTCGGCCAGCACGTCGACCACCCACGGATCGCCGCGCCGCGGCGCGATCAGGAGGTGGGTGGCGATCTGCTCGGCGGGCGCCCCGCGCTCGGCCAGCACCTGCGCGGCCCGCGCGTGGCGCATCACCCGCTCGCCGAACGGGATCTCGTGGTAGATCGCGTCGCGCACGAGCGGGTGGACGAACCGGGCGGGCGGGTCGGGCATGAGGATCTGGGCGCGCGCCAGCGCCGACGAGGCGGCGGCCGTCTCCTCCTCGCTCAGCCCGAGGAGCGTCACGACGGTCCGCTGCTCGACGAGGCCGAGGACGGCGAGAGCCTGCGCGACGGCGACCGCGTGCTCGCCGAGCCGGTGCAGGCGGACGAGCACCGTGCGCGAGATCGCGCGCGGGCCGATGCTGCGCACGGCGGCCGCCTGGGCGGCGACCGGTCGCACGCCCTCGTCGGCCAGCGACGACAGGAGCTGGCCGAGCAGGAGCGGGTTGCCGCCGGTCGCCTCGGCGCAGGCGGCGGTGAACGGCGCCTCGGGCGCCCCGCCGAGGCGGTCGGACACGAGCCCGGCGATCCCGGCCGGCGTCAGCGGCCGGGGGGCGATGCGCAGCGCCTCGGGGGCGGCCGCCAGCTCGGCGAGCAGCATCGGGTCGGTGCCCGCCTCCCCGCTGCGGACGCTCAGCGCGAGCACGATCCCCGAGCCGCTCAGGCGCCGGGCGACGAACGCCAGGTAGCGCAGCGACGGCGGGTCGGCCCAGTGCAGGTCGTCGACGAGCAGCATGAGCGGCCGCTCCTCGGCGAGGTTGGCGGTCAGCCAGTACAGCCCGTGCAGCGCGGCGAACGAGCCGTCGCCCGCGCCGCCGGGGACGCCGGCGGGCTCGAAGACGGGTGCGGCCGACGCGGCCGCGCCGGCGAGCAGGCCCTCGCGGTCGGGCGCCGCGGCGAGGGCCGGCTCGAGGAGCTGGCGCACGACCCCGAAGGGGAACTCGCGCTCGAGGTGCGCGCCGCGCGCGGCGAGGACGCGGACGCCGGCATGGTCGGCGCGCGCGGCGAGCTCGTCGGCCAGGCGGCTCTTGCCGATGCCGGGCGGCCCGTCGATCACCACGAGGCAGGCGCGCCGCTCCCCCGCGTGCGCCAGCACGTCGGCGAACGCCTCGAGCTCGCGCTCGCGCTCGATCAGCGGCGGGTCGCCGATCCCTGCACGGCCGGTCGTCGTCTCCGTCGCGGCCCGCGCCACGCTGGCTCCTTCGCGTGTCCGGTCGGGCGGCGCCCGCCCGACGTCGAGGCGAGCCTAATGCTTGGGCCGGTGCCCGTGGGGACGCGTGGCGGCGTGCACGATCTCGGCGACGCCCGCTGCTCGAGGATGATCCGCACCATCCAGACTCGGGCTCCAGGAGGCATCATGCAGATCGAAGGCACCGTCGCGCTCGTGACCGGCGCCAACCGCGGCATCGGCAAGGCGTTCGCCGAGGCCCTCCTCGACCGCGGGGCGGCGAAGGTCTACGCCGGCGCCCGCGACGTCTCGACCGTCACCGATCCGCGCCTCGTCCCGGTGGCGCTGGACGTGACGCGACCGGAGTCCGTGGCCGCCGCCGCCCGCGAGCTGTCCGACGTCCAGATCCTCGTCAACAACGCCGGCATCAGCCGCTCCGCGCCGCTGCTGGACGTGTCGCTCGACGACGCCCGCGCCGAGCTCGAGGTGAACGTCCTCGGGCTGCTCGCGACCACGCAGGCGTTCGCGCCCGTGCTCGCGGCCAACGGCGGCGGGGCGATCGTGAACATGCTGTCGGTCCTGTCCTTCCACACCCTGCCCCCGGTGCCGACGTACTCCGCCACGAAGGCCGCCGCCTGGAGCCTGTCCAACGCGTCGCGCCTCGCCCTCGCCGGCCAGGGCACCCACGTCCTGGGCGTGCACGTCGCGTTCGTCGACACCGACCTCACCGCGCACGTCGACGCCCCGAAGGTCGCGCCCGCCGAGGTCGCCGCGGCCGCGCTCGACGCGCTCGAGGCGGGGCGGCCCGAGGTGCTCGTCGACGAGCGCAGCCGCCAGGTCAAGGCCTCGCTCCCCGAGGACCAGGAGCGCATCTACGCGCCGATGCTCGGCGCGGCCGCCACGACCTGACGCGCCGCACCTCCCCGGGGCACGTGTGGCACATGGCGTCCGCATACCGGATGCCAGGTGCCACACGTCCAGGCATCCGGTGGCGGCGGCACACTCCGCCGCCGTGCCCCGTCCCGCCCACCGCCCGCCGCCCGGTTTTCGCGCCGACGTCGAGCGGGCGTGGGAGATCCTCGGACGGCTCAACGCGCTGCCGCCCGGCGACTTCGATGCCATGCGCGCGGTGCTGGCCGAGCTGACGGGCCGCGAGATCGATCCGTCGGTGCGGGTGCTCCCGCCGTTCCACACCGACGGCGGCCGCAACCTGCGCTTCGGCCGCAACGTGTTCGTCAACCACGGCTGCACCGCGATGGATCTCGGCGGGATCGACATCGGCGACGACGTGATGATCGGGCCCAACGTGCACCTGATCAGCTCCGGCCATCCGACGGACCCGGAGACCCGCCGCTCGCGCATCACGACGGGTCCGGTCCGCGTCGAGCGCGGCGTGTGGATCGCCGCGGGCGCGATGGTGTTGCAGGACGTGACCGTCGGCGAGGACGCCGTCGTGGCCGCCGGCGCCGTCGTCACGCGCGACGTGCCGGCGCGCACCCTCGTGGCGGGCGTCCCAGCTCGCGTCGTCCGCGCGCTATGAGCGCGCGCAGACTGCGCCGCGCCAAGGCGACGCGGGCCCCGGCGGTGGCGCGGCAGCGCACCGCCTGCAGCCCGGCCGCCCGGTAGCGCGCCGCGCTACGGGAACCGCTGCGCGAACGCCAGCGCCGTGTCGGCGACCTCCCGCCAGCCGTGGTCGATGGTCAGCGAGTGGCCGGGGCCTTGACGATCTCCGTCACGCCCGGGTTGCGGCGCTGGCGCTCGTCGGCGGCGTTGGCGACCGCCCACGGGACCGTGTGGTCCTTCTCGCCCTCGATGATCAGGAGCGGCCCGCAGTCGGGCGCTCGTCGTCGCCGAGCGCGTTCGCCCAGCCGTACTTGAACTGGTCGAACGTCAGCGCGACCGCGCGGCCGCGGTTGCGCGGGTTGGCCAGCACGGGCGCGGACACCCGCAGCGTCGAGATCGGCAACGGCAGGACCCCGCGGAACGGGCCCGGGTCGATCGCGACGGTGGCAAGGGCGAGCCCGCGGTCGGCGAGCATCTGCGCGATCGGTCCGCCGGTCGAGTGCCCCATGACCACGGGCGTGCGCTCGAGCCCCGCGATCACGGCGGCGACGGGGTCAGCGCCGCGTACCCGGCCTCCTCGAAGCGCTCCGCCCACCGCTCCCAGCTGCTGGGCAGCAGCCACAGGCCGTGGACGAACACGATCGGGACCCTGCCGCTGGCGTTGGCCCGCTCGACCTCCTCTGCCTCACGGGGCGTGATCACGTCGGTCTGCGGGACCATGGTGGCCATGTGCGCTCCTCGCTCGCGGTGGCTCGGGCGCACGCTCTCACGGTCGGAGCCGCGGGACAACCCCGCCGGGGCTACTCGCCCTCCCAGCGGAAGCCCACCGGCGCCGGGCGCGGCTCGAGCGGGCTCGGCGGAAGCGGGCCGGCCGGGTCGTCCTCGTTGTAGGCGCTCGGCGCGACGTCGTTGGGCGTGTCCGGGTGGAACAGCGCGGCGAGCAGCTCGATCTGGCCGCGCCCGACGCCCAGCTCGCCCATGCCGCCGCCGTACATCGGCCGGCCCTCCTCGCCGCATCTCGCGTACACGGCGAACAGCTCGCGCAGGCTCCCGATCCGCGACGGCTTGACGTTCACCGCGCGCGCCGCCAGCGGCGTCGCGCCGATGTCGGCCGCGGAGCGGATCGGCGCGTCGTAGGAGACCCGGTCGAGCCGGCCCTCCAGGCGTCGCGCGATCTCGGGCAGGTCGTGCGGATCCTCGAGGAACGCGTCGGGGAACGCGGCGATGACCCGGTCGTAGAGCGCGACGAGCGCCTCCGGGTCCTCGACCTCGAAGCCGTAGTGCCCCTTGAAGTCGATCGTGTCCACCGCGCCCGTCGCCGCGACCGCCTCGACGAGCTCGGCCGACCACGTCGGCTCCGCGTCGAGTTTGAAGCGCACCCCGGGCGCGCGCGCCAGTCGCCGGCGCACGTGCTCGATCGACGGCTCCTCTCCGAGGCCGAGCGAGTTGACGAAGCGCACCGGTCGCGGCTCGAGGCCCAGGACCTCGTGCAGCGGCCGTCCCGCCTGGCGCAGCGCCAGGTCCAGCGCCGCCGACTCGAACGCCCAGGCGCGCATCCCGCGCGCCATGTCCCACTCCGGCGGCGCCGGGAACGTGTCGAGCGTCGCGACGTGCGCGCAGAAGCTCGCGAGCGTCCACTCGCCCGCCAGCGGCAGCGCGAGCTGCGTCTCGTGCAGCGAGCTGCCGTCCTCGACGTGGACGGAGACGTCCTCCCCCAGCCCGTCGGTGCCGGCGCCGGTCAGGCGCACCTGGGTGGTGACGCGCTGGAAGTCGTGGGCGAGGACCGCGTGCAGCCGCTCGTACGCGCAGGACTCGACGACGAGCGGCAGATCGGCGACGCGCGGCCACAGGGTCTCCTCCATGTCCGCCATGGTCGCAGGCTCGCACCATCGGCCCATGCCGCCCGGCCGCCCGGGGTACGATCTCGCCGTGGCGCGGGACCGAGACGAACGAGCCCGTCAGCGCGACGACGAGGCCACCAGGCGGGACTTCGAGGCGGCGATCCGCGACGGCCTGATCGACGAGGCGTCGCTGTCGGAGCGCGAGCGCGAGATGATCCGCCAGGCTCGCGCGGACCGCGAGGCGTCGGCCGCCGACCGGCGCGAGTCCGCGTCCGATCGCGACGCCGCCCGCGAGGCGCGCGACGCCGCCCGCCGCAGCGGCGAGTAGCCGGCCGGACCGTCAGGCCGAGCGCGCGAACCAGAGCGTCAGGTTCGTCCCACCCCCGGGACGCGCGGCCACGTCGAAGCGCTGCGACAGCGAGGCGATCAGCGGCAGGCCCAGACCGATGCCCGGGCTGTCGGATCGCGGCTGCATCCCCCGGCCGCGATCGCCGACCACTACGACGACGGCATCGGCCGTCAGGTCGACGCGCACGTCGACGTCCTGCGGCGCCAGGCCGACGTAGGCGTGGAGGATCGCGTTCGTGAGTGCCTCGGACACCGCGACCGCCAGGCCGTCGGGGTTCACGACGCCGAGCTTCGCCGCGCACGACCGCACGGTCCGCCGGGCGCCGCCGATCGCCTCGGCGCACGGGGAGACCGAGGGGTTGAGCACGCAGCGCCGCACCTGATCCGGATTCCCGCGGCATGGGCCCCGGAATCGCGCGACGGACCGCGGCGTCGCGCCAGGACGCGGTCAGGCCCCGGGCACGTCGACGGTCGTCGTCAGCAGCACCGCCTCGAACGTGGCGGCCCGCCGCTCGGCCTGGTAGTCGGGCGCCGCGCACAGCAGCAGCGTCCGCCCGCCGGGGCCGCCGAGCGCGCACGCGAAGAACGAGAGGCCGGCGGGCGCGTCGATCTGGTCCTCGACCGCGCCGCCCTCGGCGAGCAGGCAGCAGCGCCCGCCGTGGATGTCCGTGGCCCAGACGCGGTCCTCGACGTCGATCGCGCAGCCGTCGGGCGTGAAGGACAGGCCCGCCTCCATGTCGGCGACCTGCCCGTACGGCGGCGCGTCGCCGATCTGGGCCCAGACGCGCCGGTCGCGCAGCTCGCCGTCGTCGTCGACGGTGAACGCGGTGTAGCGCCCGGCGAACGTCTCGCCGACGATCAGCGTCCGCCCGTCGGCCGTCAGCGCGGCGCCGTTGGGGAACACGAGGTCGCGTGCGACGACCCGCGCCGACCCGTCGGGGTCGAGGCGGATGAGGTCGGCGCCGCGCAGGTCCTCGCCGCCGAACAGGTCGAAGCCGAAGTTGCCCACGTAGGCGCGGCCGTGGGCGTCGACCGTCATGTCGTTCAGCGGCCCCGCCGCCAGCCCGCTCAGGTCCGCGTGCACGGCGAGCGTGCCGTCGGGGCGGCGGCGCAGCACCGCGCGGTCGTTCATCGAGACGATCAGCAGGTCGCCGTCGGGCAGCCACCCCAGGCCCGACGGCTGGCCGGGCACCTCGGCCACGACCTCGACCTCGCCGGCCGGATCGACGGCGATCACGCGGTGGCGGTAGAAGTCCGACACCCACCAGCGCCCGTCGTGCCAGCGCGGGGCCTCGAAGAACGCGCCGTCGGTCGCCAACGTCTCCAGGGTCCGGGTGCTCATGGGTCCTCCGGGGGTCGGGGGTGGATCCTCGTCAGGCGATGCACGCGCGGCTCACCCGATCGACGGTCAGCTCGGCGCCCGCCAGCTCGGCGGCGATCGTCCCCTCGCGCATGACGAGAACGCGGTCGCACTGCTCGACGACCTCCTCCACGTCGGAGGACGACAGCAGCACGCCGACGCCGCGGCCCGCGAGCTCGCGCACGACCGCGTAGATCTCCTCGCGGCCGCCGACGTCGACGCCCTCGGTGGGCTCGTCGAACAGGAGCAGGTCGACGTCGATCAGCAGCCACCGGGCGATGATCGCCTTCTGCTGGTTGCCGCCGCTCAGGGCCGAGATCGGGCGCTGCAGCGCGTCGGCGGGCCGCACGCGCAGCCGCTCCAGCAGCGGCGCGACCGCCTCGCGCTCTGGCCGGCGACCGAGCAGCGGCCGCAGCCGGGAGCGATAGCGGCGCACGGTGGGCAGCGTGACGTTCTGCAGCACGCTCATCGACGAGACGAGCGAGTTGCGGGCGCGGTTCTCGGGCACGTAGGCCACCCGGCGCGCCATCGCGGCGCGCGGCCGGCTGGGGCTGAACGGCTGGCCCGCCACCTGCACCTCGCCGCCGGTGACCGGCGCGGCCACGCCCCACAGCGCGTTCAGCAGGGTCGTGCGCCCCGAGCCGACGAGGCCGGTGAGGCCGACGATCTCGCCCGCGCCGACCTCGAGGTCGATGCGCCGAAGCTTCGGCGCCACGGTCACGTCGCGGCAGGTGAGCGCGGGGACGCCGTCGCGCCGCGCCGGCGCGGCGGCCGGCGCCGACCCGGTCGACACGTGCTCGACGTGGCGGCCGGCGATCAGATCGGCCAGCGCCGCCTTGTCCAGGGTCGCGGCGGCCCGGTCGGCGATCACGCGGCCCTGGCTGAACGCGACGACGCGATCCGACAGCGCCAGGACCTCCTCGAGGCGGTGCGACACGTAGATCACCGCGATCCCGCGCTCGCGCAGCCGCCGGACGATCGCGAACAGCCGCTCGACCTCGGCGGCCGAGAACGCCGCGCTCGGCTCGTCGAGGATCAGCAGCTTCGGCTCGCGCAGCAGCGTGCGCGCGATCATCAGCAGCCGCTGCGTCGCCGGCCCGATGCGGTCGGCCCGGCGCGACAGCAGCCCGGCGATGCCGAGCTCGCCGGCGATCGCCTCCAGGCTCGCGCCCGGGTCGCCCTGGGCGGCGCCGCGATGCGCGCGCAGCCCCAGGAGCATGTTCTGGCGGACGGTCAGCGTGCCGATCACCGCCAGGCGCTGGGGCACGAGCCCGATGCCGGCCCGGACGGCCTCGCCGGCCGAGCGCGGGCTCACCGGTACGCCGTCGACGGCGAAGTCGCCGTCGCTCGCGCGCTCCAGGCCGGCGAGGATCTTGCTGAGCGTGGACTTGCCGGCGCCGTTGTGGCCGACGAGCCCGACGATCTCGCCGGGCTCCACCGCGAAGCCGACGCCGTCCAGCGCCCGGACGCCGATGTAGTCCTTCGTGAGGTCGCGCACCTCCAGCCGCGGCGCCACGCTCACGCCTCCTGCCCGCGGCCGCCGACGACGCGGGCGAACAGGATCGCCGCGATGAGGATGCCGCCCTGGAAGAAGTAGGTCGCGTAGTTGGCCACGTTCGCGAGCAGCAGCCCGTTGGAGACGACCGCCGCCAGCAGCGAGCCGACGATGGTGCCGGGGATGTTGAACTGTCCCACGCGGAACATCGCCGCGCCGATGAAGCAGGCGGCGAACGACTGCAGCAGGATCGACATGCCGGTCAGCGGATACACGTTGCCCTGGCGCCCGGCGTACAGGAGGCCGGCGACCGCGGCGGCCACCGCGGCGACGACGAAGCCGATCACGATCATCCGCTCGACGTTCACGCCCGCGAACCGCGCGGCGTCGGCGTTCGCGCCGACCGCCCGCATCTCGCGCCCCAGCGCCGTGCGGTCCAGCAGCAGCCAGATGACGAGCGCCGCGGCGGCCGCGACGATCACGAGCGTCGGGATCGGCCCGACCTCGGAGCGCGCGAACTCGATGAAGCCGGTGGGGATGCCGGTCGAGATCGCCTGACTGCCGGTCAGCGCGAACTCCGCGCCGTTGAGCAGCGACGCCATGCCGATCGTCACCACCAGCGCGGCCAGGCGGGCGTAGGCGACGAGCACGCCGTTGAGGAGCCCCACGATCGCGCCGCCCAGCACGACGAGGGCGATCGCCGGCGCCGTCGCGATGCCGTGCTTGGCCATCAGCACCGCCACCGCGGTCGTGCCGAGCCCGGCCACCGCCTGGATCGACAGGTCGAACTGCCCGAGCACCAGCACGACGGTGAGCCCGCAGGCGACCACCGTCGGGAGCGCAGCCGACTCGAAGATCGTGCGGATGTTGTCGCCCGAGAGGAACGCGTCGTTGATCGCCTGGAAGATCAGGACGAGCGCGAGCAGGATCAGCGGGACGCCGATCGCCCCGAGCCGTCGGCGCAGGGCGTCGCGGCCGCCCACCGCGTCGGGGACGGCGGGCGGCGGCGACGCGGTGGCGACGGGGTCGCCGGGCGAGGAGGCGGTGGAGGTCGACATCGTCACGGGCTCCGTCACGACGCGTACGTCTGCTTCCAGCTGTCGACGAGCGGCTGCTTCCAGACGCCGTCGAGCATCGTCCAGCCGATGCCGGCCGCGACGCCCTTGCCGGTCGCGCCCTCCTTGACGGTCTCCTTGTTGAAGACCTGGAACGGGACGATGATCTCGTAGCTGGCCAGGCGGTCGAGCTCGCGCCCGGCGAAGTGCTCGAGCATGTAGCCGACGACGTGGTAGGACTGCCAGTCGAAGTCCAGCCACGGCATCGCCGTCAGCGGGTTCTTGGGGTCGCCGAGCGCCTCGAGGCCGGAGGACTGCGCGACGTGCGTGTAGACGCGGACCTGGTCGCCCTTGTTGCGCGCGAGCACCTCGGCCGCGGCGGCCGGGCCGGTCGGCGGGTAGCTCGTCCACAGCGCGTCGAGGTCCGGGTGCTTGGACAGGAAGCCGTTGGTGATCTTCGCCGCGCTGCCGAGCACGTCGGTGAGGTCGATGTCGGCGCTGTCGACGATCTCCACCCGCGGGTACAGCGCCGCGAGCCCGCGCACGATCGCGTTGCGCGGCTGCAGGATGTCCAGGTCGGTGTTGACGAGCGCGACCTTGATCGGCCCGTCCGGCTTCACCGTGTAGAGGTCGCTGAACATGTAGCCGGCGAGCGCGGACGCGTCGGCGGCCGGGACCGAGGTGTAGTCGATCGTCAGGTTCGGGTTCAGCTCGGAGAACGTCCACATGCCGAAGACCGGGATGCCGGCGGCCTTGGCGTCGGCGAGCTGCTTCTCGATCAGGCGGGCGCTGACGACGAGCGGGATGATCGCGTCGACCTTCTGGGTGATGAACGACTGCGTCGCGGCCTGGGCCTTGCCCTGGTCGCCCTGCGAGTCGGCCTCCTGGAACTTCCAGTCCAGCCCGGCCTGGTCGGAGGCCTCCTGCAGCGCCTTGACGAGCGTGGCCTCGTTCTCGTCGGCCGACGTGAGATGGACGACGCCGATCGTCTTGCCCTTGTACTTGTCGGCGATCGCGCCGCCGCCGGCCGCGGGCGCCGCGTCGGAGGTGGTGGCGGCGTTGGTGGGCCCGGCCGACGTGCCCCCGCCGCAGGCGGCGAGGATGCTGGAGACCACGCCGACGCCCGCGCCGGCGGCGGCGCTGCGCTTGAGGAACGTGGCCCGGTCCATCCCGCGCGCCGGCGCTTCGGGGGTTGTGTCGGCGTCCTGCGGCAGCGGACCGTCGGACCCATTCATGGTGTCTCTCCTCTCGACCGTGATCGTCCCGGCCGCAGTGCGGCGGCCGGTGACCGTCAGGAGCAGATCAGGCGATCCGTGGGCCGGTCAATGTGCCCGAGGACGGTGTGCGCGCCCGTGGATGTGCGCCAGCACACCCGCCCTCAGCGGGCGAGCGCGGCGAGCCGCAGCGCGAGGTGCACGTCGAGCCGGTGGGCCGGGTCGTCCCACCGCGGCAGGACGCGCCCGATCGTCCGCAGCCGCTGGCGCAGCGTGTTCGGATGCACGTGCAGCGCCTCGGCCGCGGCACGCACGTCGCGGCCGAGGTCCAGGTACGTGAGCAGCGTCGCCGCCAGGTCGGCGCCGCGGTCGCGGTCGTGGTCGAGCAGCGGCTGCACCGACTGGCGCACGTACGCGTCGAGCGCGCCCCGCTCGCGGTCCCCGAACAGGAGCGCGTACGGGCCCAGGGCGGCGGCGTCCTCCACCCCGCCGCGCCGCCCGAGCTCGAGCAGGACCGCCAGGCTGCGCCGCGCGGCGTCGGCGGCGGCCGGCACGGCGGACGGGGACGCGACCGCGCTCGCGTAGGCGACCGTCACCGGCTCGGCGCAGCGCGCGGCGAAGAGCCGGCGCACCTCCCCGGCGACCTCGCGGGCCGAGGCGGCGCCGGCGAGGACGAGCAGCCCGCCGTCGACCTCGCCGGCGATCCCCTTCGTCGTCAGGACGTTGCGCACGATGTCGGTGGCGATGGGCGCCGGCAGGCCCGGCGCGTCGACCGCCATCACGGTCACGCCGGCGTCGAAGTCCACCCCGCGCCGGGCCGCGTCGTGGGCGAGGCCGGCCGGGTCGCCGCCCTGCCCGCGCACCAGCGCGGTGACGAGGTCGCCGATCGCCCGCTGCTCGGCGGCGCGCACGCGCTCCTGCGAGAGCAGCACGAGCGCGGCGATCACCGCGCTGCGCTCCAGCGTCCGCACCTTGGCCGCCGACAGCGGCTCGTCGGTGGCCAGCAGCACCCCGCCCTGGACCACGCCGCCGCCGGCCGCGGCCGCGACGCGGACGCCGTCCTCGTCGTCGACGGCGATCGCGCGGCCGCCCGCGTGGCTCGCCTCCAGCGCGGCGCGGACCCGGTCGCCGAGGCGCTCCAGCCGCTCCCGGGCGCCGGCTCCCGCCGCCGCGTGCACGGTCCGCGCGTCGGGCGCGAACACGACGACCGAGCCCGCCATCTCGCGGGCGACGACGTCGGCCAGGTCCTGCAGGTCGCCGCCGCGGGCGATCAGCGCGGCGAGCTGGTCGTGCACCGAGGCGGCCGCCTCGATCTCGCGCGTCTGGCGCTGCAGGCGCGCGTTCGTCTCGCGCTCGCGCGCCAGCGCCACCTCGTTGGCCTCGAAGAGGCGCGCGCTCTCGATCGCGACCGCCGCGTGCGCGGCCAGCGACGACAGCAGCGCGATCTGCGGCGTGGCGTAGGCGCGCTGGTAGCGGTCGGCGACGAACAGGACGCCGATGACCTGGTCCTCGACCAGCAGCGGCACGCCGAGGATCGAGACGACCTCCTCGTCCCCCACGCTCGCGTCGATCCCGCTGTGGTGCAGGAAGCGCGCGTCGTGCAGGTAGTCGCTGGAGAAGTACGGGCACTTCTCGCGCGCGACGTGGCCGCAGATGCCGGTCTCCTTGGCGACGCGGATGCGCTGGAAGCGCTCCGAGATCGTGCCGACGGTGGCGCGCACGTAGAAGTCGTCGCGCTCGGCGTCGTAGGCCGACAGGTAGGCGATGTCGGTGCGCATGAGCTGGCGCGCGCGGCGGACGATCGCCTGCAGGACGTGCTCGACGTCGCGCAGCCCGGTGAAGTCGCGGGCGGTGTCGTAGAGGGCCGACAGCTCGCGCTCGCGCTGCTCCAGGCGCGCGAGGCGGTCGCGCAGGCGGCGCAGGCGGACGAGGTCCTCGTCGCGCAGCGCGGCCTCGGCCGGGTCCAGCGTGGACGCCGCGGCCTGGACGTCGGAGAAGTCGGCCTGCGCGCCGTGCTCCTCCAGCCGCGCGAGCAGCGACCGCAGCGAGCTGGACGCGTCGAGTTCCACACTCATGGCCGGGCACTATGTCGCAGCGCACATTGTCGCGTCGCAGGTCGTCTGGTTGTCTGGCGCCCGCCTCGTTCGCTGATCCGTGCAGGAGGGTCGTCCAGATGTCCGTCAACAGCCGGATGCCCGGCTTCTACAAGCTGTCCCCGCAGGAGCGGGCCGACCGGGTCGCAGCGTCCCTCGAGGATCCGGCGACCGTCGCCGGGCTCGGCGCCCCGACGCCCGACCTGCTCGCGCTCGCCGACGGCATGATCGAGAACGCGATCGGCGTGATGCCGGTCCCGCTCGGCGTGGCCGCGAACTTCACGATCAACGGCCGCGACCGGCTCGTGCCGATGGCGACCGAGGAGCCGTCGGTCGTGGCCGCGGCGAGCAACCTGGCCTCGGTCGCCCGCGCCGGCGGCGGCTTCTTCTGCACCTCGACGCCGCCCGTGATGATCGCCCAGATCCAGGTGGTCGAGGTCGTCGACCCGTGGGCGGCCCGGGCGCGCCTCTACGAGCAGCGCGAGGCGCTGCTGGCGCTCGCCGCCGAGCAGGACCCGGTGCTGGTCCGCTTCGGCGGCGGCCCGCGCGACCTGACGATCCGCGTCGTCGAGGGCCCCGGGCGCGCGCACGTCGTCGCCCACCTGCTCGTCGACGTCGGCGACGCGATGGGCGCCAACGCCGTCAACACGATGGCCGAGGCGCTCGCGCCCGAGGTCGCCCGCATCGCCGGCGGGCGCGTGCTGCTGCGGATCCTCTCCAACAAGGCCGACCGGCGGCTGACCCGCGCCCGCGCGACGTTCCCGGCCGAGCAGCTCGGCGGGACCGACGTCGTCGACGCGATCGTCGCCTGCTGCCAGCTCGCCATCGACGACCCCTACCGGGCGGCGACCCACAACAAGGGCATCATGAACGGCATCAGCGCCGTCGTCCTGGCCACCGGCAACGACACCCGCGCCGTCGAGGCCGGCTGCCACAGCCACGCGGTCCGCGACGGCCGCTACACGAGCCTGTCGACGATGGAGCGCGACCGCAACGGCGACCTCGTCGCCACGCTCGAGGTGCCGATGCCCGTGGGCCTCGTCGGCGGTGCGACGAAGACGCACCCGACCGCCCGCGCCGCGGTCAAGCTGCTGCAGGTCACCACCGCCGTGGAGCTCGCCGAGATCATCGTCGCCGTCGGCCTGGCCCAGAACGTCGGCGCCGTGCGCGCGCTGGCGACCGAGGGCATCCAGCGCGGCCACATGTCCCTGCACGCGCGCAACATCGCGCTCGCCGCCGGCGCCACCGGCGACGAGGTCGGCGCGGTGGTCGAGCGGCTGGTCGCCGACGGCCGCGTCCGCCAGGACCACGCCGAGGCGGTCCTGGCCGACCTGCGCGCCAACGGTGCATGAGCGGCGCGGCCGCCTGGTCCTGGCCGGACCGGATCGTCCTGCGCGAGGTCGGCCCGCGTGACGGGCTCCAGGGCCGCACGCCGCTGGCGGTCGACGATCGCGTCGCGCTGATCCGCGCGCTCGCCGGCGCGGGCCTGAGCGCGATCGAGGTCGGCGCGTTCGTCTCCCCCCGCGCCGTGCCGTCGATGGCCCGCACGGCGGAGGTGATCGCCCGGCTCGGCCCGCTGCCGGGCGTGCGCCGCACGGTGCTCGTCCCCAACCTGCGCGGCGCGCACGAGGCGCTGGCCGCCGGGGTCGAGGAGCTGACCGTCACGCTGTCGGCGTCGCCCGAGTACGGCCGGCGCAACATCCGCATGACGCTGGCCGAGTCGCTGCAGCAGATCGACGAGGTCTGCCGGGCGGCCGGCGGGCGCGCGGTCGCCGTCGACGCGGTGGTGTCGTGCGCGTTCGGGTCGCCCTACGACGACGCGCTGGGCGTCGACGAGATCGCCGCGCTCGCCGACCGGCTGCGCGCGCTCGGCTGCGCCGCGGTCACGTACGCCGACACGACCGGGCTGGCCACGCCCCGGCGCGTGCGCGAGCTGGTCGAGGCCGTGGGCGCCGGCGACGGCATGCACTTCCACGACAGCCGCGGCACCGCGCTGCTGAACGTGTTCGCCGCGCTCCTGCTCGGGGTCCGCCGCTTCGACGCGTCGATCGCCGGCCTGGGCGGGTCCCCGTTCGCGACCGGCGCCGCCGGCAACGTCGCCACCGAGCAGGTCGTGGACCTGTGCGCCGACCTCGGCGTCGCGACCGGCGTCGACGCCCACGCGCTGGCGGCCGCCACCCGGCTCGTGCGGCGGCTCCTGGACCACGCATCGGCGCCCGAGGCCGACTCGCAGCCGGCCTGAGCGCGCCGGTTCCGTCCGGCCCCGCTCCTACGGTCCCGTCCGCCCCGCCCATACCCCGGGGTGACGGGAGACGCAGCGAAGTCCGGTGAGATCCCGGCGCTGTCCCGCAACGGTGATGCCCTCGCACGAGGGATGAGCCCGGTCGCCTGCCTCCCGTCGTTGGAACGTCCTCGGTAGAAGGACCGCCCTTCGGCGCCGCACCGGCGTGCGCGCCCACCGGACGGCCCTTCCCCGCACGAACGCCGGAGGAAGGCGATGCAGACGCAGTACACGATCGGAGACCGGACCTTCGTCCTCGACCAGGGCAAGGCGGAGGCCGCGCTCGCGGCCAAGCGCGTGGTCGGCGGCCGCGAGACGATGACCTTCAACCTGCTCCCGCTGCGCTACGGCTGGGCTTACGAGCTGTACCGCACGATGAAGGCCAACCACTGGGAGCCGGAGGACATCCCGATGGGCCGCGACGTCGAGCAGTGGCGCGATGCGCGAGCGCTCAGCGACGTCGACCGCTGGATCGTGCGCATGGGCATCGGCTACTTCAGCGCCGCCGAGGGGATCGTCGGCGACAACATCCTCCACGTCGTGCGCGAGCTGGTCACCGCGTCGGAGCTGAAGCTCGTCCTCGGCCGCCACGCCCACGAGGAGAACATCCACGCCGACAGCCTGCTCTACATGATCTCCTCGCTGGGGATCGACCCGCACGAGTGCGAGGCGATGTTCGACGACATCCCGACGATCGTCGCCAAGAACGCGTTCGTCACCGGCGTGTCGCGGGAGCTGCGCCGCGACCTCGACATGGCCGACCCGCGCGCCAAGCAGCTGCTGGCCAAGAACGTCTTCGTGTTCGGCCAGTGCATGGAGGGCACCCAGTTCTACGGGCTGTTCGGGATGATCCTGTCGCTCTACCGGCAGGGCAAGCTGCCCGGCGTCGGGACGATGTTCCGCTACACGCTGCGCGACGAGAGCAACCACATCGAGCTCTTCCGCCGGCTGCTGCGCGAGCTCGTCGACGAGAACCCGGAGATCTGGACCGACGCGTTCCGAACCGAGCTGCGCGAGCTGATGGCCGAGGCCGTCGCGCTGGAGAAGCGCTTCATCGCCGACTGCCTGCCCGTCGAGGCGGTGGGCCTGTCGGCCGGCGAGTTCGGCCGCTACGTCGACTTCATCGCCGACCGCCGCCTGACCGGCTGCGGCCTGGCCCCGCTCAACGCCCACGTCGAGAACCCGCTGCCCTGGCTGGCGGAGCTGATGGACGTGCGCAAGGAGCAGAACTTCTTCGAGGGCCGCGTCACCGAGTACCGCAGAGCCTCCGCCCTGGCCCTGGTCGCCGACGACGAACTGTGAGCGAGCACCGCCATGACCCTCGCCGAGCTTCCCGCCCTGCACCCGCCCGGCACGCTGCGCCTCATCCGCCGCAGCGGCCACGTCGTCGCCTGGAACGAGCGCAAGATCGAGGCCGCGGTCGCCAAGGCGTTCGCCTCGCGCGGCCTGCCGGCCGACCCCGCCGGCCCGCTGGCCGCGCGCGTGACGCGGCGCGCCCGCGACCTCGGCCAGGTCTACGTCCCGATCGAGACCGTCCAGGACCTCGTCCAGGAGGAGCTCGTCCTCGCCGGCCACATGCGCGTGGCCGAGAGCTACATCGTCTATCGCGCCGAACGCGCCCGCCGCCGCGCCGAGCAGGACCCGCCGCCGGTCCCGGCCACGCCGCTCGGCGTCGTCGAGGACGACGGCCGCGAGACCGCGTGGACGGGCGCCGACCTGCGCGCGCGGATCGCGTTCGCCTCGATCGGCCTCGACCTCGACCTCGACGCCGAGACGCTGGAGCGCGAGCTGCGCCGCTCGATCCACGCCGGCATCCGGCGCGCCGACCTCGGCCGCACGATCGTGCTGAACGCCAAGGCGCTGGTCGAGCGCGACAGCGAGTACTCCCGCTTCGCCGGGCGCATCCTGCTCACCTTCGTCTACGAGGAGACGCTCGGCTGGGACATCGAGCGCGACGGCATCGGCGGGCTGCGCGACCTGCACCGCGCGGCGCTCGAGCCGACCCTGCGGCGCGGCGTCGAGATCGGGCGCATCGACCCGGCGCTCCTGGAGTACGACCTGCCGCGCCTGGCGGGCGCGCTGGACCCGACCGCCGACCTGGACTTCGACTTCCTCGGCCTGCAGACGCTCTACGACCGCTACCTGCAGGTCGACAAGACCGGCGACCGGCCGGTGCGCATCGAGGCGCCGCAGGTCTTCTGGCTGCGCGTGGCGATGGGCGTCTGCCTCCCCGAGACCGGCGACCGCGAGGCGCGCGTGCTCGACCTGTACGCCGCCTACAAGGAGCGCCGCTTCTGCTCCTCGACGCCGACGCTGTTCAACGCCGGCACCCCCCATTCGCAGCTCAGCTCCTGCTACCTGTACGTCATCCAGGACACGCTGGCCTCGATCGTCGGCCGCGGCATCGCCGAGAACGCGATGTGCAGCAAGTGGGCCGGCGGGCTGGGCGGCTCGTGGACGGCGGTGCGCGGCACCGGCAGCCACATCGAGTCGACCAACGGCGAGAGCCAGGGCGTCGTGCCGTTCCTGAAGATGCACAACGACCAGCTCGTCGCCGTCAACCAGGGCGGCAAGCGGGCCGGCTCGGGCTGCGCGTACCTGGAGACGTGGCACAACGACATCCGCGACTTCCTCCAGCTCCGCCGCAACACCGGCGACGACCGCCGCCGCACCCACGACATGAACACCGCCAACTGGGTGCCCGACCTGTTCATGCAGCGCGTGGAGGCGCGCGAGCACTGGACGCTGTTTCGCGCCAACGAGGTGCCCGAGCTGCACGAGACCTACGGGCGCGCGTTCGAGGCGCGCTACCTGGAGGCCGAGCGGCGCGCGGAGGCGGGCGAGATCTTCGGCGAGCGGGTGCCCGCGATCGAGCTGTGGAAGGAGATGCTGCGGCTGCTGTTCGAGACCGGGCACCCGTGGATCACGTTCAAGGACCCGTGCAACGTCCGCTCGCCGCAGGACCACGCGGGCGTCGTCCACTCGTCGAACCTGTGCACGGAGATCACGCTGAACACGAGCGAGGAGGAGACCGCGGTCTGCAACCTCGGCTCGATCGTGATCGACCGCCACCTCGACGCCGACGGCGAGATCGATCACGAGAAGCTGCGGGCCACGGTGCGCGTCGCCGTGCGCGCGCTCGACGACGTGATCGACGTCAACTTCCATCCCACCGAGCCGGCCCGGACGGCGAACCTGCGCCACCGGCCGGTCGGCCTGGGCGTGATGGGGCTGCAGTACGCGCTGTACCGCAAGGGCCTGGCGTTCGACGCGCCGGAGGCGATCGCATTCTCCGACGAGATGATGGAGGCGATCGCCTACCACGCCTACGAGGCGTCCAGCGACCTCGCCGCCGAGCGCGGCCGCTACCCCAGCTACGCGGGCAGCAAGTGGGACCGCGGGCTGCTGCCCCAGGACACGCTCGACCTGCTCGAGCAGGAGCGCGGCCTGCCGATCCAGGTGCCCCGCGGCGGCCTCATGGACTGGACGCCGCTGCGCGAGAAGATCGCCCGCCAGGGGATGCGCAACAGCAACGTGCTGGCGATCGCGCCGACGGCGACGATCGCCAACATCATGGGCACGTCGCCGTGCATCGAGCCGATGTACAAGAACCTGTTCGCGAAGTCGAACCTGTCGGGTGACTTCACGGTCCTCAACCCGTACCTCGTGCGCGACCTGAAGGCGGCGGGCGCGTGGTCGCCGGAGGTGGCCGAGCAGCTCAAGTACTTCGACGGCGACCTGTCGGAGATCCCGGCGATCCCGGCCGAGATCCGCGACCGCTACCGCACGGCGTTCCAGGTCGACCCGGCGGCGCTGATCGACGCGGCCGCGCGCCGGCAGAAGTGGATCGACCAGTCGCAGTCGCTGAACCTGTTCCTCGCCGAGCCCGACCTGAAGGCGATGTCGCACATGTACCGGCGCGCGTGGCACGCGGGCCTGAAGACGACGTACTACCTGCGCACGCTGGGCGCCTCGTCGATCGAGAAGGCGACGGTGACCGCGGCCGCGCCCGACGCCGCGGCGGCCTGCTCGATCGACGCGATGCGCACCGGCGAGGCGTGCGAGGCCTGCCAGTGAGCTACTGCGCCGTGTAGCCGCCGTCGGCGAGGTAGTAGGCGCCGGTGATGTTCGACGCCTGGGGCGAGCCGAGGAACGCGACCAGCCGCGCGATCTCCTGCGGCTCCCCCATGCGCCCGCTGGGGTGCAGGCCCTCGAACTCGGCGCGCATCTGCGGGGTGACCTTGGCGAGCAGGCTCGGCGTCGCGATGACGCCGGGCCCGACGCAGTTGACGCGGATGCCGGCCTGCGCGTAGTCGATCGCGGCGCTGCGGGTGAGGCCGAGCAGCCCGTGCTTGGACGCCGTGTAGGCGGCGGTGTCGGGCAGCGCGACCGAGCTCTGGATCGAGCCGATGTTCACGATCGCCCCGGCGCCCTGGGGCACCATCGCGCGCAGCTCCTCGCGCATCGACAGGAACGCGCCGTCGAGGTTGACGGCCAGCGTCGCCCGCCAGTCCTCGAGCGCGAGGTCGCCCACCGGCCCGCGCCGGCCGCCGATCCCCGCGTTGTTGACCGCGACGTCGAGCCGGCCGAACGCGTCGAGCGCGGCGCCGACCATCGCGGCGCAGTCGGCCTCGTCGGCCACGTTCGCGCGCACGCCGACGGCGCTTCCGCCGGCCGCGCGGACGGCGGCGGCGACGCGCTCGGCCGCCGCCTCCTCGAGGTCGGCGACGACGAGGTGCGCGCCGCGTCCGGCCAGCTCCGTGACGCACGCCTCGCCGATGCCCATGCCGCCGCCGGTCACCAGCGCGACCGTCCCGTCGTAGTCCCCCAACTGTCTCTCCTCGCCGTCCGTGTGCCGATGCGGCGGGAGATGATGGCGGACGCCAACGACTGCTTGGCGGCCGAGATGTCGAGCGCCAGCTTGACCTTGTCGCCGACGAGCATGTTGCCGCTGCCGAGCGCCTGGTTGAACGTCATGCCGTAGTCGCCGCGGCTGAGCGCGCCGGTGATCTCGAGGCCGACCTTCTCGTTGCCGTACGGGTCGATGCAACTGTCTTCGACCTTGACATGGCGCGCCGGCGGCCTACCTCCATGGGTGAGACCAGACACCGAAGGAGGAATCCGTGACGTTCTCGACCCCCGCGGCCAAGGAGGCCACATGACGGTGCGAGGCGAACCCCGGCGGCGCAGCGGCGCGTCCGCGCTGCGACCGCCCGTCGCGTTCGGACGCTGTGAGCGCTGCCTCACCCCGATGCTGCGCCGCGCCTCCGACGATGAGCGGCTCTGCGCCTCGTGCGCCGCCGGCGATCGCGCCGTCGCGCTCGCCAGCCGCGCCGAGCCGTCGGTGCGCACCCAGCTCTACCGCCCGCAGAGCACCGTGCACGTGCTCGACAAGCGCCGCAACCCGCTCGCCGCGCCGGCGCCGTCGGCCGGCCGTCCCCTGCGCATCGCGCTGCTCGCCCCTCCGTGGCTGCGCATCCCGCCGCACGGCTACGGCGGCATCGAGTCCGTCGTGGCGCTGCTCGCCGACGCGCTCGTCGCGCGCGGCCACGACGTGACGCTGCTGGCCGCGCCGGGCTCGCGCACCGACGCGCAGACCGTCGGGCTTCTCGACAGCTCCCATCCGGACCGCATCGGCGCGAGCGTCATCGAGGCCGACCACGTCGCCCGCGCGTTCGAGCACGTCGAGCGCGAGGCGATCGCCGGCCGGCCGTTCGACGTCCTGCACGACCACTCGGGCTGGATCGCGCTCGCGATGGCCGACCGCATCTCGGTTCCCGTCCTGCACACCGTCCACGGCCCGTTCGACGAGGACGCCCAGCGCTTCTACGCCGCGCACGGCGCCAAGGCGTCGATCGCCTGCATCTCGCGCGCCCAGGCGGCGTCGCGGCCCGACGGCGTGCGCGTCGACGCGATCGTCCCCAACCCCATCGACGTCGACGCCTGGCCCACCGACGTGCCCAAGGACGACCATCTGCTGTGGATCGGCCGCTTCGCCCCCGAGAAGGGCGCGCACCGCGCGATCCGGGTCGCCCGGGAGACGGGCCGGCGGCTCATCCTCGCGGGGCCGGTCCAGCCGGGCCAGGAGGAGTACTTCGCCGAGGAGATCGACCCGCACCTCGACGGCGACCGGATCCGGTACGTGGGCGAGGTCGGCGGCCGCTTCAAGCAGGAGCTGTTCGCGTCCGCGCGGGCGCTGCTGATGCCGATCACCTGGCCGGAGCCGTTCGGCATGGTGATGGTCGAGGCGATGGCCGCCGGCACGCCGGTGATCGCGTTCGCCGAGGGCTCGGCGCCCGAGGTGGTCGAGGCGGGCCGCAGCGGCCTGCTCGTCGGCGACGAGGCGGCGATGGCCCACGCGGTCACGCGGGTCGACGAGCTGGACCCGGCCGAATGCCGCGCCAGCGCGCGCGAGCGCTTCTCGCCCGACCGGGTGGCGGCCCGCTACGAGGACGCCTACCGCGCGATCGCGACCCCGGCGCCGCGGCCCCGCCCGCGGGTCGAGCCGGCCGACGAAAGCGAGGTGGTGCCGGCGTGACCGATGCGGACATCACGTCGACCACCGTGGTCAAGGCCGGCAACGCGTTCTGCGTCGCCGGTCGCGACGGCGAGCTGCCCGACGGCGATCACGCGCTCGGCGTGTTCGTCGACGACTGCCGCCACCTGAGCGCCCACGTGCTGCGCCTCGGAGGCGAGGCGCCGCGCCTCCTCGTCGCCTCCGACGCCGCCGGCACCGGCGCGACCTACGAGCTGACCAACCGCGAGCTGCGCCTCGACTCGGGCGCGACGCTCCCGCTCCAGGCGCTGCGCGTGCGGCTGGAGCGGCGCATGCGCCCCGACGCGCTCGACGAGCGGCTGCTGCTGCGCTCGCATCACCACGAGGCGGTCGAGCTCGACGTGGAGCTGCGCCTCGACGCCGACTTCGTGCCGATGCTGGAGCTGCGCGGGTTCGTCGACCGCCGCCCCCGCGAGGTGCGCCGCGTCGCCGACGGCTCGACCCTGCGCCTGTCCTGCGTCGGGACCGACGGGTGGACGCGCACGACGACCGTCACGTGCGAGGGCGCGACCGCCGACGCCGACGGCCACCTGCGGGCGCGCGTGCGCCTCGACCCGCACGGCGAGCACACGCTCGCGCTCACCTGCCGCTTCGACGCCCGCGCCCCGGCGGAGGCCGAGCCGGCGCCGCCCGCGCTCAACCGCCAGCACACCGCGCGCGAGGCGGCCGCGGCCGCTGACGCGTGGCTGGCCGACCGCACCCGCGTGCGCTGCTCGGACGAGCTCGTCGAGCGCGTCCTGCGCCGAAGCCTGCTCGACCTGCGGCTGCTGATCTCCGACCTCGACGGCCAGCCGTACCTGGCCGCCGGCGTCCCCTGGTACGCGACGCTCTTCGGCCGCGACTCGCTGATCACCGCGACGCAGGTCCTCGCGTTCGACCACGCCCTGGCGGCCGGCACGCTGCGGCTCCTGGCCGCCCACCAGGGCACGCGCGACGATCCCGCGCACGACGAGGAGCCCGGCAAGATCCTCCACGAGCTGCGCCTGGGCGAGGCGGCGGCCCGCACGCCGCTGGGCCGCTACTACGGGACCGTCGACGCGACCGCGCTGTTCCTGCTGCTCGTCGTCGGCCACGCCGACTGGACCGGGTCGACGGCGCTGCTGGAGGAGCTGCGCCCGAACGTCGACGCCGCGCTGCGCTGGCTCGACGAGTTCGGCGACCTCGACGGCGACGGCCTGCTCGAGTACCGCCGCCGCGCGCCCGGCGGCCTGGACAACCAGGGCTGGAAGGACTCGTGGGACGGCGTGTGCGACGAGGAGGGGCGCCCGCTGCGCCCGCCGATCGCGCTCGTCGAGGCGCAGGGCTACGCGATCCGCGCGCGCGAGGAGATCGCGCGGCTGCTCGACGCGGCCGGCGAGCCCGGCGAGGCCGACGCGCTGCGGGCGGCGGCCGCGCGCACGCGCGAGGCGCTCGAGCGCTTCTGGCTCGAGGACCTCGGCGCCTACGCGATGGCGCTCGACGCCGCCAAGCGGCCGACCCGCGCGCAGGCATCCAACCAGGGCCATCTGCTGTGGGCCGGCGCGATCGACGTGGCGCGGGCGGCGAAGGTCCGCGACCGCCTGATGAGCGACGACCTGTTCTCCGGCTGGGGGCTGCGGACCCTCGGCGTGCGCGAGGTCGGGTTCAACCCGGTCGGCTACCACACCGGGTCCGTCTGGCCGCACGACACCGCGATCGCGGCGGCCGGGCTGCGCCGCTACGGCTTCGACGACGACTTCCTCACGCTGTTCGAGGCGCTGCTCGACGCGGCCGCCGCGTTCCCCGACTACCGCCTGCCGGAGCTGTTCGCCGGGTTCTCGCGCGAGGACTACGAGGACCCCGTCCCCTACCCGGTCGCGTGCCGGCCGCAGGCGTGGGCGGCGGGCGCCCTCCCCCACCTGCTCGTCAGCGCGCTGGGCCTGCAGCCCGAGGCGCTCGAGGGGCGGCTGCGCATCCGGCGGCCGCTGCTGCCGCGCCACCTCGACTCGGTGACGGTGAGCGGCCTGCGCGTCGGCGCGGCGACGGTGAGCCTGCGCTTCGACCGGGTCCACCGCGACGAGCCGACCGCCGCGGTCACCGAGGCGCGGGTCGAGGGCGATCTCGAGGTGGTGGTCGACCTGCGCCCGCCGCCGCCGCGAGCTTCCCGAGCGCCCGTCGCTCGAGCTGACGGACTCGCTCTGCGCTGAGGCCGAGCGGGGCGGCGATGCTGCGCAGGCTCTGCCCGTCGCCGCCCGCCAGGCCGTAGCGGGCGCGCAGGATGTCGCGCTCGCGCTCCGACAGGCCGGCCAGCAGCGAGAGCAGCTCCTCGGTCTCGATCGCGTCGAGCACGCGCTCGTACTCGTCCTCGGCCAGCGGGTCGACGAGCAGGTCGCCGAAGGTGCCGACCACGCCGTCGTCGGCGTGGACGGGCTCGTCGATCGAGCGCGGCGGGCGCTCGAGGGCCAGGAGGTTGTCGACCTGCTCGAGCGTGAGCCCGGTGCGGCGCACGACCTCGTCGCGGCTGGGCTCGGCGCCGGTCTCGCGCACGCTGTCGCGGTGCGCGTCGCGGATGCGGGCGAGCTGGCGCAGCGCGCGATCGGACAGTACGACGGGCCGGGTCAGCTCGGAGACCAGCTCCTGCATCGCCTGGCGCACCCACCACGCCGCGTACGCCCAGAACGGGGTGCCGCGCCGCGGGTCGAAGCGCTCCAGCGCGCGCAGGAGCCCGACGACGCCCTCCTGCAGCAGCTCCATCCGCTCGATCCGGGGCGAGTCGCGGTAGGTGCGCGCGAGCGAGGCGATGACCGGCAGGAACGCCTCGACGAGCTGGGCGCGGGCGGCCGGGTCGCCCGCCTGCGCGGTGGCGATGAGCGCCCGCTCGGCGTCGGGCGCCAGGATCGGCCGTCGATCCAGCGCCTCCAGGTAGCGGGGGCTGACGACCGCGCCGGCGGGGCTGGGGCGCCGCAGCGCCACGGCCAGCTCGCGGTCGGCCGCGCGCGCCCGCTGCGCGGCCTCGGCCAGCGCCCGGCCGGCGCTGCCCGACAGCGCCGGCGGCTCGTCCACCGCGCGACCATCCTGTGCGGCTCGAGGATCGGACATGACCGGGCGCCAAGGATGCCACGGGCGCGTCCGCGGCCCCTGGCGCCCGCCGCCGTCAGCGGCGGCAGGACGCCGGGTGCAGGCGGATGGTCCGGTCCCGCGTCCGGACCGTGCCGGTGGGCTGGCGCAGGCGCATGCGGATGGTCGCGCGGACGGTCCGGCAGCCGCTGAGGCCGCGTCGCAGGGTCACCTCGAACGTGCCCCGCGACCCGGTGCGCAGGCGGAACGCCGCCGGGGCGCGGCCGCCGGACACGCTCACGCTGCCGGCGCAGTGGCGCCCGACGAGGACGACGTCGGCGGCGCCGGCGCGGGCGGGGTCGGGGCCGGCGGCGTCGGCGGTGCGGACGCCGGCGCGCCGGGCCTGCGCGGCCTGTGCGACCGGCTCGCCGCCATCGACGGCACGCTCGTGGTCGACAGCCCGCGGGGCGGCGGCTCCCGGCTCGTCGCCGAGCTGCCGATCGCCGGCCGCGACGAGGCTCAGCGCGGGTCGCTGGAGCCGCCGGGCGCGACGAGCCCGGTCTCGTAGGCGAAGATCACCGCCTGCACGCGGCTGGTCAGGTCGAGCTTGGCCAGCACGCGCCGGACGTGGCCCTTCACGGTGCTCTCCTCGAGGTGCAGCCGCGCCGCGATCTCGGCGTTGCTGCGGCCCGCGGCGATCTGCATGAGGACGTCGTGCTCGCGCGGGGTCAGCTCGTCCAGCCGCGGGTCGCCGGCGCGGGCCGGCGCGTTGGCGACGAACTGGCCCAGCAGCCGCCGCGTGACCTCCGGCGAGATGAGCGCGTCGCCGCGGGCGACGGACTGGACGGCGTCGATGATCCGCTCCGGGGGCGAGTCCTTGACGAGGAACCCGACCGCGCCGGCGCGCAGGGCCTTGATCACGTACTCGTCGAGGTCGAACGTGGTGATGACGATCACCTGGACGCCGTCCACGTCGCGCAGCCGCCGCGTCGCCTCCAGGCCGTCCATGCGCGGCATGCGGATGTCCATCAGCACGATGTCGGGCCGGCGGCGCTCGGCCTGGCCGACCGCGTCGAGGCCGTCGATCGCCTCCCCCACGACCTCGATGCCCGGCTCGCTCTCGAGGATCATGCGCAGACCCTGGCGGGCGATCGCCTGGTCGTCGGCGACGATCACGCGGACGCTCACCGGGGCACCTCCACCGGCAGCGTGGCGCGCACGTCCCATCCCCCGCCCTCGCGCGGGCCGACGGCGATCGTGCCGCCCACGAGGGCGACGCGCTCGCGCATGCCCTCGATCCCGCCGCCCGGCCGCACCGGTCCGTCGGTGCCGCCGCGCCCGTCGTCGGCGACCTCGACGTCCAGCGCGTCGGCGCCGTAGCGCAGGGCCACGCGCGCGTGCGTCGCGCCCGCGTGGCGCATGACGTTGGCCAGCGACTCCTGCACGACCCGGTAGGCGCACATCTCCACGGCCTCGGGGAGCTCGCGCGCGTCGCCGTCGATCGCCAGCGCGACGCCGATGCCCGACGCGCGCGCCGGCTCGAGCAGGTGCTCGACGTGCTCCAGGCGCGGCAAGGGCGCGAGCGCCGCCGGGTCGGACGGGCGGCGCAGGACGCCGAGGGTGCGGCGCGTCTGCTCGAGCGCGTCGGTCGTGAGCGCGTGGATGCGCTCGAAGGCCGTGCGGGCCCCGGGGTCCGCGGTCGTGCGCCCGGCCCCGGCGGCCTGCAGCGCGATCGCGCTGAGGTGGTGGCCGGTGATGTCGTGCACGTCGCGCGCGATCCGCAGCCGCTCCTCGGCGACGGCGTGCTCGACGTCGCGGTCGCGCAGCTCCTCGACGCGGCGGGCCAGCTCGCGCGCGTCGCGCGCCCGCTGGCGCTCGGCCCGCAGGCGCTCGCCGGCGAGCGCGGGCAGCATGCCGACCGCGAACCCGCCGATCCCGGCGAGCCCGCGGACGTCGTCGTCGCTGAGCACGGCGATGATCGCGAGCGCGATGCCGGAGAGCACGCCCAGCGTGTCGGTCAGCGGCGCCTCGGCGCGCGAGCTGGCGAGGGCGACCAGGGCGAGCGAGAGGATGATCGGCCCGGTCATCGTCGCGCCGGTGACCGTGCCGAGCAGCGAGATCGCCAGCGCCGTCGCGGCCGCGATCGGCGGCGCGACCCGGATGAACGCGGCCGGCACGCACGCCGCGACCGCGAGGACGCCCGCGTAGACGCGGTACGGCGTGCCGGGCTCGACGAGCTCGTGGTGCGCGACCACCGTCGCCGGCACGCAGATCGCCGCGACGATCGCGGCCAGCCGGACGTCGCGCGCGCTCGGCCGCGCGCCGGTCGGCCGCCAGCCCGAGAGGTCGAGCCGCCGCAGGAGCGCGGCCCCGGGGCCGGGTGACCGCCACGTGGCCATGACCGCAAGCCTAGGCCGCGTGGACCGAGCCGCCTCCTCCGAAAGGACTGATCGCCGTGACCCCGAGGTGGCACGACGGACGCGCCCTGCGGCCGTCGCCGGGATCGCGGCCGCGGCGGAGGCTGACGGACATGGCTTCCCTCCTCTCCCATCTCGGCCGCGCCGCCTTCCGGCGGCGACGGCTCGTCCTCGGCCTCTGGCTCGCCGTGCTCGTGGCGAGCGTGCTCGGCGCCGCGGCGCTGAGCGGTCCCACCACCGGGACCTTCTCCATCCCCGGCACCGAGTCGCAGCAGGCGATCGACCTCCTCGAGGAGCGCCTGCCCGAGGCCGGGGGCGCATCGGGGCGCGTCGTGTTCGCCGCGCCCGACGGCGAGGCGCTGACCGGCGAGCGGCGCGCGGCGGTGCAGGACGCCGTCGCGGACGTCGCCGCCGTCCCCGGCGTCGAGTCGGCGAGCGATCCGTTCGACGACGGGCTCGTGTCCGACGACGGGCGCATCGCGCTCGCGCAGGTGAGCTTCCACGGTGCCTCCGACCAGGTCGAGGACGCCACCCGCGAGGCGGTGCAGGACGCCGCCGAGCGCAACGGCGCCGACGCGGGCGTGCAGGTCGAGTTCGGCGGCGACGCCGTCGTCGAGCAGGAGGAGTCCGGCCTGGCCGAGGTGATCGGTCTGCCGGTCGCCGCGCTCGTGCTGGCGATCACGTTCGGCGCGTTCGTCGCCGCCGGCCTGCCGCTCCTCACCGCCGCCTTCGGCGTGGCGATCGGCCTGGCCGGGATCACGGCGGCGACCGGGTTCGTCGACATGGACGACAGCGCGCCGACGATCGCGCTGATGCTCGGGCTCGCCGTGGGGATCGACTACGCCGTGTTCATCGTCTCCCGCCACCGCACGCAGCTCCTGCGGGGCATGGATCCGGAGGACTCGGCGGCGCGCGCGGTCGGCACCGCCGGCAGCGCGGTCGTGTTCGCGGGCGCGACCGTGATCGTGGCGCTCGCCGCGCTGAGCGTCGTCGGCATCCCGTTCATCACGACGATGGGGCTGGCCGCCGCGGCGACCGTGGCCGTCGCCGTGCTCGTGGCGATCACGCTGGTGCCGGCGCTCCTGGGCTTCGGCGGCATGCGGCTCGCGAAGGGCCGCAACTTCGAGACCGGCCGGCGTGCGGCGAAGCCGACGCTGGGCACGCGCTGGGCGGGGGTCGTGACGCGTCATCGCGTCGTCGCGCTGGTGGTGACCGTGGTGGCGCTCGGGGCGTCCGCGGTCCCCGTCCTCGACATGCGCCTGGGCATGTCCGACGACTCGACGGCCCCGCCGGACGCCACCAACCGCGTCGCCTACGACCTGCTGCGCGAGGGGTTCGGCCCCGGGTTCAGCGGACCGCTGACGATCGTCGTCGACGGCGGCGAGGGCGCGGACCGCGCTCAGGTCCGCGCGTCGGCGGACGCCGTGGCCGGCGCGCTGGCCGGGCAGGACGGCGTCGCCGCGGTCGAGGAGCCCGTGCTGAACACGGCGGGCGACACGGCCGTGCTGACGCTGATGCCGTCCAGCGGCCCGTCGTCCCAGCAGACGAAGGACCTCGTGACCGACATCCGCGATCTCGCCCCGAGCCTGGAGCGCCAGACCGGCGCCGACGTGCTCGTCACCGGGCAGACGGCGCTCAACATCGACGTCTCCGACCGGCTCGCCGACGCGCTGCTGCCGTTCCTGGCGGTGATCGTCGGGCTGGCGTTCCTGCTGCTGATGGTGGCGTTCCGCTCGATCCTCGTGCCGCTGACGGCGATCGGCGGCTTCCTGCTGACGATCGGCGCGACGTTCGGCGCGCTCGTGGCCGTGTTCCAGAAGGGGTTCGCGGCCGACCTGATCGGCGTGTCCCAGGCGGCGCCGGTCCAGTCGATCCTGCCGATCATCATCATCGGCATCCTGTTCGGCCTCGCGATGGACTACCAGGTGTTCCTGGTGTCCCGGATGCGCGAGGAGCACGTCCACGGCGCCGGCCCGACCGAGTCGGTGATCGGCGGCTTCCGCCACGGCGCCCGCGTCGTGACGGCCGCCGCGCTGATCATGGGCGCCGTGTTCTCCGGGTTCGTGCTGGAGAACGGCGAGATCATCAAGTCGGTCGGCTTCGCGCTGGCCTTCGGGATCCTCGTCGACGCGTTCGTCGTCCGGATGACCCTGATCCCCGCGGTGATGGCCCTGCTGGGCGAGCGCGCCTGGTGGTTCCCCCGGTGGCTGGACCGGATCGTGCCGCGCGTGGACATCGAGGGCGCCGCCCTCGAGCGGGCCGAGGAGCCCGAGCCCGCGCCCGCTCCGGCACTGGCGTGACTCTGGATTAGGAGTCGTATTTATTCTGGTGGGATGACGATTCCCGTGGTGCTGCTCACCCTCGCGGCCGCCGGCTGCCCGATGTCGCACTGCGATCCCGCCATGTCCGACCAGGCGCGCGTGCCGCCGCCCCGCGCGGCGGCCGCGCACTGGCTCGACGCCGGCGCCGCGAGCGGATCGCAGGGCCTCGGCTGCAGCGCCGACGGGCGCGTGGCCGCCTGCACGTTCGGCGACCGCAGCGGCGACCGCACCCGGCCGTACCTGAAGGTCTACGACGCCGGCGGCCGGGTGCGCTGGACCGCCGGCGCCGAGCTGAACGCCTGGGCGTGGACGTCGGTCCCGCTCATCGCGCGCAACGGCGACGTGATCGCCGCCGACGACGAGCGGCTCGTGCGCTTCAGCTCCGCCGGGCGCGTCCGCTGGCGCGCCGCCACCCCGGGCGGCGCGCCGATCAGCCCCACGCGCACCGCCGACGGCACGATCGTCCTCGCCACCGCCGGCGGGCCCGTGTCGGCCTACGCGCCCGACACCGGCCGGCGCCTGGCGACGCTCGACCTGCGCGCCACCCTCGACGGGCTCAGCGGCCGCTTCGACACCACCAACACCCCGGGCGTCCGCGGCAACCGGCTCTATGTCTCCACGCAGCTCACGCTCGACGACGGCCGCCTCGATCCCAACCACCACGCGCGGCTGTACGCGATCGACGTCGATCCCGGCGCCCGGCCGGCCCGCCGGCTGCGCGTCGCCTGGCACTTCGACTTCGGGGCGCGCAGCGGCGCCAGCCCGCTCGTCGTCGGGGACCTGATCGTCTTCGACGGCGACCGCGCCGCGCCCGACGGCCCGCTCGCGCCGCGGTTCTTCGCGCTGCGCGACCGCGGCGACCGTCCGCAGCTCGTGTGGGAGCACGAGCTCGGCGGCCCCGGCGTCGCCTCCGCCGCGCTCGACCCGCGCGGCGGGGCGTGGGTCTTCTCGTTCGGCGGCCCCACCGTGCGGCGGCTGTCGCTGCGCGACGGCCGGGTCGTGCAGACGGTCGACCTGGACGCGCTCGTGGGCGCCGAGGGCGAGCAGCACAACCCGTTCAGCGCGATGACGATCGCCGGCGGGCCCGGCGAGCCGCCGACGATGCTGGTGTCCGCCCGCTCGAACGCCTCCGCGTACCTGCTGGCGGTCGACCTCGCCGCTAACACGCTGCGCTGGCGCCACCGGCTGGCCGGTCCCGTGTTCCAGGACACGCCGATGGGTCAGTTCCCGGTCGTCGAGGGCACGGACGGCCGCCGGGCGGTGGTGTTCACCACGCGGCGCGGCGTGCAGGCGGTGGTCGGCCCGGGCCGTCGCTGAGCGGTCAGGGGCGGCAGCCGCGCACGCGACCGTCGCGCACGTCGAGGACGAGCGCGCGGTCGACGCACGGCAGCGTGCGGCGCAGCGTCCGCCCGCCGGGCAGCCGCACCTCCACCCGGGCGCGGCGCTGGGCGCCCAGGCCCCAGTGCACGCGCGGCCAGCGGCCCGACTTGTAGGCGTCCGACGTGACGTAGTCGCGGCGGCCCAAAAACCGGGTGGCCCCGGGGCCGAGCGCCGTCAGCGTGAGCTGGGCGCCCAGCAGCCGCCGCTGCGGCACGCCCTCGAGGTCCAGCTCGACCCAGTGGTTGCGCCGCGCGCCGCCGGCCCCGGTGTTGAGGAACACCTTGTCGAGGTAGCGGTCGTCGGGCAGCGCCGGCTCCTTCAGCGGATAGCTGTTCGTCGGCTGCGCGCCTGCGACGAGGTCGAGGAGGCCGTCGCCGTCGAGGTCGGCGATCTCCAGCGAGATCGAGTTCGTCGACAGCCCGCTGACCTGCGTCGTGGTCGGCGCGAACGTGCCGTCGCAGCGGTTGCGGTACAGCGTGTTGCGCAGGAGGTCGAGCTGGCCGGGGTCCTCGCGCCGCTCGGCGAGCACGAAGTCCAGGCAGCCGTCGTTGTCGACGTCGCCCCACGCCACCGACGACGGGTAGGCCTGGTGCTCGCCGAGGCTCAGCCGACTGCAGGTCGGCCGGCGGTTGGACACGCTGCACGCCAGCCGCTGCAGCACCGAGTCCTCGGCCAGCGGCGCGCCGTAGTGCTCGGCCCACCGCGTCCCCGGCCAGTTCAGCGACCCCAGTCCGCGGCGGTCGGTCTCGTCGACGAAGCGCAGCCCGCCGCGGTTGCGGAAGAACGCGCCGGCGACCATGTCGGAGTTGACGTGCCACTCCGGGTCGGTCGGGCCGACGGCGAGCAGGTCCAGGCGGCCGCTGTTGAACGCGTCGGCCGCGAACACGTACGGCAGCCCCAGCCCGTGGCTGACGACGTCGTAGTCGCCCCGCTCGGGGTTCCAGCGCATCCGGCCGACGCCGCCCAGCGGGGCGCGGCGGCGCGACACCGGCCGCAGCCGCGGGTCGCCCGGCCGCGACACGTTCTCCCAGGCGAACAGGCCGAAGCGGCGCTCGCCGGTGACGCACGGGCCGGTCGCCTTCGCCGTGAGCATGTCGTTGTGGTAGCCCTGCACGAGCTCGGGCCGGCGGTCGCCGTCGAGGTCGCGCAGCAGGATCCCCGGGCTGGCCTTGTCGCGCGCCGGGTCGCACGTGAGCGGGCCGCCGAAGTCCGGCGCCCGGCGCGTCCCGCCGACGTCGACGTAGCGGCGCTCGCCCGGCCGCCACACGTACAGGCGCTGGATCGGGGCCCCGCCGAACTCGGGCGTCCCGATCTGCTCGCCGCCGACCGCGATGTCGAGCCAGCCGTCGCCGTCGACGTCGAGGATGGACGAGGCGCGGTTGTAGGCCTCGGCGTTGGCGACGCCCAGGCGCGGCCCGGCCTCGGCGAAGCGGTCGAAGCGCCCCCGGCTGAGCAGCAGCGTGTTGCCCGCCGACGGCCGCGACCCGAGCTGCGTGATGTTCGAGCCGTCGCGGTTGCGGGTGATGAACGCGTCGAGGAAGCCGTCGCCGTTGAGGTCGGCCCAGTTGGCGATCCCGGCGCCGCCCGGCAGGTCGTCCGCGGTGTAGGGCGAGTCGACGATCTCGATGCCGTGGCGCTCGAAGCGCAGGCAGCCGCGCCCGAGGAGCATCGACATCGTCCCGTCGTTGTAGACGGCGAACAGGTCGGCCCGGCGGTCGCCGTCGAAGTCCTGGACCGCGATGCCCGCGGTGTCCTTGCGCACGTCCGTGAAGCCGGGCACGGCGACGCGCCGGAACAGCGGCGCGCCCCCGCGGGCGTCCCGCACGCCGTCGGTGTCGAGCTCGGTCGCCGCAGGGGGCGGCGGGCAGTCCGCGGCCGCACGCGCCATCGGGGCGTCGGTGCGCACGAGCCGGGCGGCGGCGCGCACGACGGTGTCGCCCGCCTCGGCGGCGTTCGTCGCCCGGATCGAGACCGCGCCTCCGCCGGCGCGCTCGAGCGGGACCGCGACCGTGATCGTCCTGCCCCGGGGCGCCCGGTACCGCGCACGACCCAGCCGCTCGCCGTCGCGGGCGATCGCGACCACGCCGGCGCAGGCGCGTGGGCCGGCCGGCGGGCAGCGCACCCGCACCCGCGCGCGACCGCTCGCGTCGACCGGGACCCGGACCGGGTCGACGTGCACGGCCGCGCCCTGGAGCTGCGGCGCCCGCGCGACCCGCGGGCCGCCCGGCGGCAGCGGCGGCGTGCGGCGGGCGGCGGCGACGTGCTCGGGCTCGCGCAGGCTGGCCGCCAGCCCGAAGTCCGGGTCGTAGGGCTCGACCGGCCCCTTCGGCTCGTACGGGCCGGCGTCGGGCACCGGCGTGTCGACCACCGCCCGCATGACCAGCCGCACGAACTCGTGCTGCAGCCCCGCCGTCGAGGCCAGCGCCTGCTCGCCGCGGCCGTTCACCGCGCCGACCTCGGTCGAGCGCGTGATGACCATGTCGAGGCTCGGGATGACCATGATCGTCTGGTCGCCGCGGCCCAGCGCGGCCACCATGTCCGGCGGCGCGCTCTCCACGACGCGGCGCGCGCGCTCGTCGCGGCCGACGATCGTCGGGGCCACGAAGCGCTCGCCCGCGTTGACCCACAGCAGCCAGCCGTAGCCGGGGTTCGCGCGCGACGGCGTGGTCGCGGCGCGGAGGTAGGCCTCCGAGAGGAGCCGCCGGCCCCGCCACACGCCGCGGTCCAGCAGGAGCTGCCCGATCCGCGCGTAGTCGGCGGGCCGGAGCTGCAGCCCCATGTAGCCGAGCGTGTGCCCGTGCCGCTCGCGCAGCCACGACCACCGCTCGCGCGGGATGCCGATCGGCGCGAAGAGCTCGCGGTCGACGAAGTCCTGGAAGTCGCGCCGGGCGGCCCGCGCGACGAGCTCGGCCACGAGCGCGACGGTCGTCTGCGAGTACTCGAACCGCGTGCCCGGCGGATGGTCGATCGGCAGCGTCAGCGCGTCGTGGACGCGGTTCTCGGTGCGCGTCTGCGTGTAGTCGCGCACGAAGTTCCAGTGCAGCCCCGAGGTCATCTCGAGGAGCTGGCGGACGGTGATCGCGCCGTGCGCGCGGTCGGCCTCGGGGATCAGCGAGCCGACGCGGTCGTCGGGGCTGAGCAGGCCGAGGGTCATCGCCCGCCCGGCGGCCAGCGACACGACGGTCTTGGCCGTGCTCCAGCTCTCGTAGGTGCGGTCGCGCGCCTCCGCGCCCGGGTACGTGCCGGCCAGGCAGCCGTGGCGGTACACGGCGACGGTGCGCACGCCCTCGTCGCCGTAGGCGAGCGCCTCGGCGAGGCGGTCGGGGTCGAGGCCGAGCCGCTCGGGCGCCACCGCCTCCCACTCCGCCCCGGCGGCCGGGACCGGGCACGGCGGCTGCGCCGACGCCGGAGCCGCGACCGCCGCCGACGCCAGCACGGCGGCGCCGAGGGCGGCAATACGATCCGTGACCCGCATCCGGCACTATTAAATAAACGCGTGAATCCAAAAGTCAAGGACCCGGGCTGGTCGGGCGATCCGCTCCCGCGCGGACGCCACAAGCTGCCGCGCGAGGCGGTGAAGGCCTCGCAGCGCGAGCGCCTGCTGCGCGCGATGGCCGAGGTGGCGGCCGGGCGCGGGTTCGACGCGACGAGCGTCGCCCAGGTGGTCGCCGCGGCGCGCGTGTCGACGAACACCTTCTACGGGTTCTTCGCCGACAAGACCGACTGCTTCATCGCGCTGTGCGAGGAGGAGGGCGAGCGGCTGCTGTCGAGCCTGGAGGCCCAGCGCCGCGACGCCGGCGAGCCGAGCGACGCGCTGGCCGCGCTCGACGACGGCCTGCGCGTCTACCTCGGCTGGTGGGAGGACCGCCCGGCGCTGGCGCGCGCCTACTTCGTCGAGCTGCCCGCGGCCGGCGCCCGGGCCCTGGCCGAGCGCGACCGCCAGCTCGAGCGCTTCGCCGGGCTGCTGCGCCAGACCGCCGAGCGTGCCCGCACCCTCCTCCCCGGCCTCCCGCCCGTGCGCGACCTCGACGTGCGCGCGGCCGCCGTGATGGCCAACGAGCTCGTCGCCGCCCACGTGCGGGCCGGGCGCGCCGAGCACCTCGACGAGCTGCTGCCCGACCTGCGCTACCTGATGCTGCGGCTGCTCGTGAGCGACGAGGTGGCCAACCGGGTCGCCCCGCCCGCTTGACATTCAGATACGTCTCCTTATTCAATAGGCCGCGGTCGCAGGTCTCGTCGCGGAGGAGAGGGGATGACTCGCCGTGCGGCCGCGGGCGCGCTCCTCGCGCTGGCGGCCCTCCAGCTCACGACGCCCGGTGCGGGCGCCCGCCCGGCCCCCGAGCCGAGCGTGCCCGCCTGCGCGCTGGGCCGCCTCCCCTCCCACCTCGCGCGGGTCGTGCCTGGCGCGCTGGCCGCCGCCGAGCGCCGCTACGTCTCCCGCCTGCCGGCGGCGACGCGCCACCGGGCCGGCGCCGCGTTCTCGACCGCCGCCGCCGCGTACGTGTACGGCATGCCGCGGGTGCTGCTGGCGCTGACGATCGCGCGCTACCCGCGCAACGCGCTCGTCGGCCGCGGCGTGCTGGCGACCCCGGACCTGCGCACGGTCGTCGCGCCCAACCACGACACGCTCTACTTCGTCAGCCGGCTCGACCTGCGCGACGGGCCGGTCGTGCTCGACGCGCCGGGCACCGGCGGCCGCTACTCGGTGGTGCAGCTCCTCGACGTCGACACGAACGCGTTCGCGTACGTCGGCAGCGGGGCCGACCGCGACCGCGCCGAGACCGTGGTGATCGCGCCGCCGGGCTGGACGGGCGGCGCGCCGGACGGCGCGCGGGTGGTCCGCAGCCCGAGCACGCTCGTGTGGCTGCTGGGCCGCACGCTCGTCGACGGCGAGGCCGACGTCGACGCGGCGGCCGGCGTCATGCGCGGGTACGCGCTCACGCCGCTGGACGCGTGGGCCACCGGGGCGCGGACGGCGCTGCAGGTCGTCCGCGGCACCCCGGACGGGCCGCCGGAGCTGCCGACCGGGCGCGCGTTCGTCGAGGCGCTGTCGCAGCTTCTGGAGCAGAGCCCGCCGCCGGCCCACGACGCCTGCGCCGTGCGTGCCTTCGCGGCGATCGGCGTCGGCGCCGAGGCGCCGCCGGCCGACCTGGGTCCCGCGATCGACGCCGGCCTGCGGGCGGGCGACCGGCTGGTCGACCGCATCGTCGCCGTCGAGGGCGAGCACGTCGGCGCGCGCAGCAACGGCTGGTGGCTGACCACCGGCGACACCGCCGCGTTCGGGCGCGACTACGCGCGCCGCGCGCTGGTCGCGCGGATCGGGCTGGGGGCCAACCTGCCCGCCGAGGCGCTGTACCCGGTCGCCGACCGCGACGCGCGCGGGCGCGAGCTCGACGGGCGCCACCGCTACGAGTTGCGCTTCGCGCCCGGCGAGCTGCCGCCGGTGCGGTCGTTCTGGTCGCTGACCGCCTACGACGAGGACCTCGCGCTCGCCGCCAACCCGCTGGGCCGCTACGCGCTGGGCGACCGCACGCCGGGCCTGCGGCCGGCCCCGGACGGGTCGCTGACGATCCGGATCTCCCACGCCCCGCCGGCCGGCGGCGACGCGAACTGGCTGCCCGCGCCCGCCGGCCCGTTCCGGCTGTACCTGCGCCTGTACGAGCCGCTGGCGCCCGCGCTCGACGGCCGCTGGCGTCCGCCCCCGATCCGGCGCGTGCGATGAGGCGCGTCCTGCCCGTCGCGGCCGCGCTGCTGGCCGTCCTCGCCGTCCCCGCCGCCGCGGCGGCCGCGCCGCCGGAGCGGCCCAACGTCGTGGTGATCATGACCGACGACCAGACCGTCGAGGACATGCGCGCGATGCCGCTCACCCGCCGGCTGATCGGCGGCGCCGGCGTGACGTTCGCACGCTCGTTCAGCTCCTATCCGCTGTGCTGCCCGGCGCGCGCGACGCTCCTCACCGGCCAGTACGCGCACAACCACGACGTGCTCGGCAACCGCCCGCCCTTCGGCGGCTACGGCGCGTTCCGGGGCACCGACGACACGCTGCCGGTGTGGCTGCAGCGCGCGGGGTACGCGACCGCACACGTCGGCAAGTACCTCAACGGCTACGGCCGCGACGTCGAGCCGACGGTCCCGCCCGGCTGGGACGAGTGGCACGGGTCGGTCGACCCGACCTCGTACATGATGTGGGGCTACACGCTCAACGAGAACGGGACGCTGCGCACGTACGGCAGCTTCCGCGACGAGGACCCCGCGCTCTACCAGGCCGACGTCTACCGCGACCGCGCGATCGCCCTGATCGACCGGTGGGCGCCGCGCCGCCGCCCGTTCTTCCTCAGCGTCATGTTCCTGGCCCCGCACGCCGAGGGCGAGGTCGGGCTCGTGCGCTCCGCCCCGCGCCACCGCGGCCGCATGGCGAACGCGCCTGTGCCGCGCTCGCCCGCCTTCGACGAGGCCGACGTGAGCGACAAGCCGTCGTGGCTGCAGCAGGGCTCGCCGCGGCTCGACGCCGAGGCGGTCGCCGCGATCGAGGCGCGCACGCGCAGCCGGCTGGAGTCGCTGCTGGCCGTCGACGAGGCGGTGCGCGACATCGTCGCCGCGCTGCGCCGCCACGGCGAGCTGGACCGCACGCTGATCGTGTTCGGCTCCGACAACGGCCACTTCGCCGGCGAGCACCGCATCCCGCAGAGCAAGTACTTCCCCTACGAGCCGTCGGTGCGCGTGCCGCTGATGATGCGCGGGCCCGGCGTGCGGCGCGGCCGGGTCGCGCGGGCGCTCACCGTCAACGCCGATCTCGCGCCGACGATCCTCGACGTCGCGGGCGCGGCGCCCGGCCGCCGGCGCCTGGACGGCATGTCGCTGATGCCGCTGGCCGCGAACCCGCGGCTGCGCACCGACCGGCCCGTGCTGCTGGAGACCGGCGAGTCCAGCCGCGGCGACATCGACCAGGACGGCAACGCGATCGGCGGCATCGGCGCGGGCATCGACGTCCCGATCTACAACGGCGTGCGCACCGACCGATACGTCTACCTCGAGTACGACGGCGGGGAGCGCGAGCTGTACGACCTGCGGCGCGACCCGCATCAGCTGCGCTCAGTCCACGCCGACCCGCGCTATGCGCGCACGCGCGCCGCGCTGGACCGCGTGCTCGCGCGGCTGTCGCGGTGCGCGGGCCCGTCGTGCCGGGCCGGCGCCGGGCCGATCCCGCCGCCCGCGTCCTGAGCGCGCCGCGACGCCGAGGAGCGCGGCGACGGCCGCCGCGAGCGCGAGCGCCGGCACGTGCGCGCCGATCGGGACGAGCGCGACGAGCACGGCGGCCACGGCCAGGCGCGCGACCTGGACGTGCCCGGTGATGCGCAGGCGGAAGAGCGCCTCGCCGGCCAGGTAGAGAGCGGGGCCGCCGAGGGTGAGCGCCAGGCCGGCGCCGTGGAGCGCCGCGCCGGGGTGGGCGAGCAGGAGGTCGTCGCCGACGGCGACCGCGATGATCCCGGCGACGATCGGGACGTGCAGGTAGGTGTAGGCGTCGCGGGCCAGGCGGCCCGGGTCGGCGCTGGCGCGCATCGTCTCGCGGCAGCGCTCGGCCAGGGCGCCGAAGTACAGCCACCACAGGGCCGCGGTCTGCGCGAAGGCGAGGGCGAGCGCGACGACCGTGGTCGTGTCCAGGCCGGCGGCCGCGGCCGTGGCGCCGGTGACGACGATCGACTCGCCGAGGGCGATGATCACGAACAGCTCGCAGCGCTCGGTGAAGTGGCCGCCCTCGACGTCCCAGTCGGTCGTGGCGGCGCAGCCCCGGCGCGGGAGCCAGTAGCGCACATACGGCGCGGACAGCTCGATCGCCAGCGCCGGGATCCACAGCAGCAGTCGGCGGTCGCCGGGCAGCGCCGCGCCGGCCAGCCACAGCGCGCCCGAGGCGGCGCTCCAGGCGACGAGGCGCTCGAACACGTCGCGCAGCGGGTGGGCGCGGGCGAGCAGGCGCGCGGCCGCGGCGCTGCGGCCGACCTGCAGCGCGACGTAGGCGGCGGCGAACAGCGCGCCGTCGCCGCCGAACGCCCCGGGCAGCGCCGCCGCCATCAGCAGGCTGGCGAGCATCCCGCCCGTCAGGACCCCCGCGACGGCCGGCGAGCGCGGATCGAACCAGTTCGCCATCCAGGTGGTGGAGATCCACGCCCACCACACGACGACGAGCAGGAACGTCGCGCGGGCGACGCCGGCGAGCGTGGGCTCGTCGAGGATCGCGTGCGCGAGCTGCGTGACCGCGAAGACGTAGACGAGGTCGAAGAACAGCTCGACGGTCGTCGTGGTCTGCTCGGCGCCGGCGACGCGGATGCGCAGGTGGCTCATGTCGCCACCCTCGCGCGCGGCGCGCGCGCTCGCGTCCGGGCCGCTCCCGAGTCGACACCCCAGGGGCCTCGACCGGGGACCGTGACGGATGCGGCGCAGGCCCGATCGCGCGACGGTGCGCCCATGGAGCCCACCGCCACCCCCACCCCCACCGCCGGCCGGCCCGCCCCGCGCGAGGCCGTCCTCGTCTCCGCCCCGGCCGACCCGCGCCTCGTCGAGGCGCTGCGGCGCCGCCGCCGCGCCGAGCTCGAGCGCTACTGCTGGCAGGCGCGCGTCGCCTCGCCCTAGCGCCGGCGAGCCAGCACGTGTGGCACATGGCATCCGCTATCCGGACGCCATGTGCCAGACGTCCGCTCCGGCGACGCGCGCTGTGGAGAGCGACGCCCCGGGGCGGGAGCCGTCGCGCGGCGCCCGCTCACTCGTGCGCGAGCACGCTCACGACCACGCCGCTGGGGTCGCGCACGAAGAACCGGCGCACGCCCCAGGGCTCGTCGACCGGTCCGTAGACGACCTCGTGGCCGCGGGCGACCGCCTCGGCGTGGGCGGCGTCCACCGCCGCGCGGGTGCCGACGTCGACGCCCATGTCCGGCAGCGGGCCGTCGCTCGCCGTCTCGGCGGTCGAGAACAGCACCTGGGCCTGGCCCGAGCCGAAGCCGATGTAGCCGCCGCCGAACGTGCCCTCCTCGATGCCGAGCACGCCCGTGTAGAAGGCGCGCGTCGCGTCGGGGTCCGTCGTCGCGTGGTACGGGATGATGCGCCGGACCGCCATCGCGTCAGATCCGGTCGCGCAGGCTCGGGTCGACGGCCTCGGCCAGCTCCGGGTGGCGGCGGATGTAGGAGATCGCGAACGCGCAGGTCGGGATGACCGTCAGGTCGGCGGCCCGGGCGGCGTCCACCGCGCCGCGCACCAGCTCGCCGCCGTAGCCCTTCCCGCCGTGCTCGTCGCTCACCTCGGTGTGGGTGAGGATGATGCTCGGTCCGGCCGGGCGGTACTCCAGGAACCCGACGAGGTCGCCGTCGACGTGCAGCTCGAAGCGGCTGTCGGGCTCGTTGGTCGAGAAGGTCGACGCCATCCACCCAGCCTACGCGCCGAGGACCTCGGCCAGGTCGAGGCCCGCGATCCGCGGGCCGGCGAGCGCGTCGATCGCCACCACGCGCCCGTCGGCGACCGTGAAGCGCAGGACCGCCACCGGCGCGCCGTCCTCGAGCGCGACGAACCCGGCCGCGCCGTCGACGAGCGCGGCCACCGCCGTCCGCGCGCCGCCCGAGAGCGCGCGCCCCGCGACGCGATCCGCGCCGCGCACCACGTCGAGCGCGCCCGTCCCCGCGTCGGCGCGCAGCACCACGTCCGGGTGCAGTACCGCCAGCAGCCGCGCGAAGTCGCCGTCGCGGGCGGCGGCCACGAACGCGTCGACGACCGCGCGGTCGGCGATCGCCGCGCCCGGATCGCTGCCGCGCACACGTCGCCGCGCCCGGCTGGCGAGCTGACGCGCGGCGGCCGGCGTGCGGTCCAGCACGCGCGCGACGTCGTCGAACGGCACCGCGAACACGTCGTGCAGCACGAACGCGAGCCGCTCGGCGGGCGTGAGCTGCTCGAGCACGACGAACAGGGCGGCGCCGGCGGCCTCGGCGGCGAGGATCTCGCCCTCCGGGTCGGGCGCCGCCGGATCCGGCCGCCGCACGATCGGGTCCGGGAGCCGCCCCGCGTCCAGCGCCTCCTCGCGGCGGCGCCGGCGCGCGTCGAGCATCGTCAGGCAGACCCGCGAGACGACCGTCGTCAGCCAGGCGCCCAGGTCGTCGACGTCGCCGGTTCCCGCCCGGTCGACCCGCAGCCACGCCTCCTGGAGCGCGTCGTCGGCCTCGGTCGGCGAGCCGAGGATCCGGGTGGCGACGGCGTGCAGGCGGGGTCGGTGGGCCTCGAAGGCGTCCATGGGCGATGTCACATCCTCACGGTCGGGCTGGTCATGGGCATGACCGCCGTCCACCCCACGACGTGACAGGAGGCTCACCCATGGTGACGACCGCCCGCATGCCCCACCCCGCCTTCGCCGTGCCCGGCGCGATGGACGCGCTGCAGGCCCTCTCGAAGGCGATCGCCCGCGCCGGCGTCCCCGTCCCGCGCGATCTCGTGCACCTGCGCGCCAGCCAGATCAACGGCTGCAGCGTGTGCGTGGACGGCCACGCCAGGCACGCCCGCGCCGAGGGCGAGCCCGAGGAGCGCGTGTTCGCGGTCGGCGCGTGGCGCGACGCGACCTGCTTCTCCGACGCCGAGCGCGCCGCGCTCGCGCTCACCGAGGCGGCGACGCGCCTGGCCGACCGCGAGGATCCGGTGCCGGACGCCGTCTGGGACGCGGCGGCCGAGCACTTCGACGAGGTCCGGCTCGCCGCGCTGCTGCTCGACATCGCGAGCGCGAACGTGTGGAACCGGCTGAACGTGGCGACGCGCCAGATCCCCGGCGAGCACGCCTGGTGAGGGAATGGCGCCGGGGGGTCGTGGTCTCGCACGCGGTGAACCCTCGACATCGCCGAAGGAGGCACCGCATGTCCATCACCCAGACCACGAGCTCGCTCGGCCGCACGGCGCGGCGGCTCGCGATCGCCGCGGCCCTCGTGGCCACGGCGGGCGCGGCCGCCGCCCCCGCCGCGAGCGCGTCGGAGCCGCCGGTGCCGCGCACCTACCTGGTCACCGCGGACCTCGACGGCCGCAACACGCCGTCCAAGAACGACATCGCGCTCATCGACTTCCTGCGCAAGGGCGAGCGCGTGTTCGTCGAGTGCCAGGCCTACGGCGGCCTCGCCTACGGGAGCCGCTGGTGGGACCTGGTGTCCAAGGACGGCGAGACGCTGTTCGTGCCCGATCGCTACATCCGCACGGGCACGAGCGGCGAGGCGCCCGGCATCCGCCTGTGCACGGAGGACGAGCTGAACGAGTGACGCCCGGGGGCGCGGGGCGGCGCACCGCCGCCCCGCGCCGGCCCGCGTCTCAGGAGCCGGCGAGCGCCTTGCGCTTCAGCTCGTCGAACTCGGCCTGCGTGATCGCGCCCGTGTCGAGCAGCTCCTTGCCCTTGGCGATCTGCTCGGCCGGGTCGGCCGCCGGGGCCACGCTCTTCACGTAGTCGGCGAACTGCGACTCGGCCTCCTTGCGCTGGGCGATGTTGCGCTCCGTCATGCCCTTGTGCTGCGTGATCAGGTAGATGAACACGCCCAGGTACGGGAGGATGATCAGGAAGAACAACCAGAGCGCCTTCCCCCAGCCGGACGTGTCGTCACGACGGAACAGGTCGACGACGACCGTGAACAGGATCCACAGCCAGATGACGAATGCGAAGAAGATCAGCATCGTCCACAGCAGGTTGAGCAGCGGATACTCCGCGGCGAACGGCACGCTCGGCACGGGCTCTCCTCCTTGAGTCGGTTACGGGTCCACTCTCGCGGCTACGGGCGCGCCGCGCAGGCGACACTATGTCATCTGCGTCGCCGCGGTCCAGTCCGGGATTCGCGCTATCTTGACTGCTTCCAAAGAGCCGGATGCCCTCGACCTCGACATGCCAACAGCTGCTGCGCGACGCGTCCCTGCGGGCGACGCGCCCGCGCGTGGCCGTGCTGAAGGCGGTCCACGACCATCCGCACGTCGACACGGCGACCGTCATCCGCCTCGTGCGCGAGGACCTCGACGTCTCCCAGCAGGCGGTCTACGACGTCCTCGCCGCGCTGACCGACGCCGGGCTGCTGCGGCGCATCCAGCCCGCCGGATCGGTGGCCCGCTACGAGTCGCGCGTCGGTGACAACCACCACCACGTGGTGTGCCGCTCGTGCGGCGCGATCGCCGACGTCGACTGCGCGGTCGGCGAGGCGCCCTGCGTGAAGGCGCCCGAGGGCCACGGCTACGAGATCGACGAGGCCGAGGTCATCCACTGGGGGCTGTGCCCCGAGTGCTCGGCCCCATCCACCCCCACTCACTGACGACCCACCACCAGAAAGGACGCGCGTTGTCCGAGAGCCCAGACGCCGTCATCGGCGAGATGAACGACGAGAGCGCCGGCGGCTGCCCGGTCACGAACGGCAACGGGCGCTTCGCCCATCCGACGCAGCGCCCCGGCAACAGCACGTGGTGGCCGAACCGCCTGAACCTGAAGATCCTGGCCAAGAACCCGCCCGCCGCCAACCCGCTCGACGAGGACTTCGACTACCGCGAGGCGTTCCAGAAGCTCGACCTCGACGCGGTCAAGAAGGACATCGAGGAGGTCCTCACCACCTCGCAGGACTGGTGGCCCGCCGACTTCGGCCACTACGGCCCGCTGATCATCCGGATGGCCTGGCACAGCGCCGGCACGTACCGGATCCACGATGGTCGTGGCGGCGCCGGCGCGGGCCAGCAGCGATTCGCACCGCTCAACAGCTGGCCCGACAACGCCAACCTCGACAAGGCCCGCCGCCTGCTGTGGCCGGTCAAGCAGAAGTACGGCCAGAGCCTGTCGTGGGCCGACCTGATGATCCTCGCCGGCAACGTCGCGCTCGAGTCGATGGGCTTCGAGACGTTCGGCTTCGCCGGCGGCCGCGAGGACGTGTGGGAGCCCGACGACGACGTGTACTGGGGCCCCGAGACCGAGTGGCTCGGCGACGAGCGCTACACCGGCGACCGCCATCTCGAGGAGCCGCTCGCCGCCGTCCAGATGGGCCTCATCTACGTCAACCCCGAGGGCCCCAACGGCAACCCCGACCCGCTCGCCGCCGCCCGCGACATCCGCGAGACGTTCGGGCGCATGGCGATGAACGACGAGGAGACCGTCGCGCTCATCGCCGGCGGCCACACGTTCGGCAAGACCCACGGCGCCGGCCCGGCCGACCTCGTCGGCCCCGAGCCCGAGGCCGCTCCGCTCGAGGAGCAGGGCCTGGGCTGGAAGAGCTCGTACGGCACCGGCAAGGGCGGCGACACGATCACCAGCGGCCTGGAGGTCACCTGGACGTCGGCGCCGACCCGGTGGACGAGCAACTTCCTGTGGAACCTGTTCGGCTACGAGTGGGAGCTGACCAAGAGCCCGGCCGGCGCCCACCAGTGGACGCCCAAGAACGGCGCCGGCGCCGGCACCGTGCCGGACGCCCACGACCCCGAGAAGCGCCACGCGCCGTCGATGCTGACGACCGACCTGGCGCTGCGCTTCGACCCGATCTACGGGCCGATCGCGCGTCGCTTCCTGGAGAACCCCGACGAGTTCGCCGACGCGTTCGCGCGCGCGTGGTTCAAGCTGACCCACCGCGACCTCGGGCCGAAGTCGCGCTACCTGGGGCCGGAGGTGCCCGAGGAGGACCTGCTGTGGCAGGACCCGCTGCCCGAGCGCACGTACGAGCTCATCGACGCCACCGACGTCCGCACGCTCAAGGACCAGATCCTGGCGACGGACCTGACGGTGTCCGAGCTCGTGTCGGCCGCGTGGGCGTCGGCCGCCTCGTTCCGCGGCAGCGACAAGCGCGGCGGCGCGAACGGCGCCCGCGTGCGCCTGGAGCCGCAGCGCGGGTGGGAGGTCAACGACCCCGAGCAGCTCGCGAAGGTCCTGGGCGTGCTGGAGGGCATCCAGCAGCAGTTCAACGCCGCGCAGTCCGGCGGCAAGCAGGTGTCGCTGGCCGACCTGATCGTGCTCGGCGGCTGCGCCGCGGTCGAGAAGGCGGCGCGCGACGCCGGCTTCGACGTCGAGGTGCCGTTCACGCCCGGCCGGGTGGACGCGACGCAGGAGCAGACGGACGTCGAGTCGTTCGCGGTGCTCGAGCCGCGCGCGGACGGCTTCCGCAACTACCTCGCGGACGCGGGCGGGCTGCCGGCCGAGTACCGGCTGATCGACCGCGCCAACCTGCTGACGGTCAGCGCCCCCGAGATGACGGTGCTCGTCGGCGGGCTGCGCGTCCTGGGCGCGAACACCGGCCAGTCGCCGCTCGGCGTCTTCACCGAGCGCCCGGGCCAGCTCACGAACGACTTCTTCGTGAACCTGCTGGACCTGGGGCTCGAGTGGTCGCCGACGTCCGACGACGCGCAGACGTTCGAGGGCCGCGACCGCGCCACCGGCGAGGTGCGGTGGACCGGCAGCCGCGTCGACCTCGTGTTCGGCTCCAACTCGGAGCTGCGCGCGCTGGCCGAGGTCTACGCCAGCGACGACGCGCGCGAGAAGTTCGTGCGCGACTTCGTCGCCGCGTGGGACAAGGTCATGAACCTGGACCGGTTCGACCTGGTCTGAGCCGGCCGGCTCAGCCCTGGCGCAACAGCTCGGCGACGCGGCGGCGGCCGGCGTCGGTGGTAGGCACGACGACCACGAAGTCGGCGTCGGGCCCCACCGCCGCGCCGCCGCCGTCGCCGTCGATCGCGCCGAACGCGCGCCGGCACAGCGCGAGCGCGCGGTCCAGCAGCGCCCGCGGGTCGGCGTCGTCGTCGGACGCCCACCGGTCGAGCACGTCGTTGACGGCCGCCACGATGCCCGCGGCGGCGACGCGCGCGGCGGTCTGCGCGTCCGGGTCGCCGGGGCGCTCGGCGACCAGGTGCTCGACGATCGCCGCCTCGTAGCGCAGGTCCTGGATGCGCTCGAAGTCGCGCAGCGTCGGCACCGACCGGATCAGCCGGTAGCGGGGTCGGTACAGCTCGGGCTGGTCGAACGCCTCCCCCATGAGCCGGCGCGTGACGTCGAGCACCGCGTCGAGCGGCGCCCCGGCGCCGCGGCGGGCCGCGAGGCGCAGGCGCATCTCGGCGAGGCGGTCGGCGTGGTCGGGGAAGGCCGCCGCCTCCTTGGTCGGGAAGTAGCGGAAGAACGTGCGCACCGAGACGCCGGCCGCCGCCGCGATCTCCTCGGTGGTGGCGGCGTCGAAGCCGCGCCGCGCGAACAGGTCGACCGCCGCCGCGGCGATCGCGTAGCGCCGGTCGCGCGAGCCGTGGGCGCCGGGCCGCTCACTCCCCATGGCCGTGGCTGCAGCAGTGGGACAGCTTCGAGTCCGACGGCGGCACGTCGAGCGCCGGGTTGCGGTCGAAGAACCCCGACGGCCGCAGCTGGAACTTGCAGCGGGCGACCGGCATCACCGGCCAGTCCTCGGGGCGCACGACGTGGTGCTGGCCCATCACGTACCAGACCACGATGTCGGTGTCGCGCACGCTGCGCCCCGCCTGCGTCCACGCCGGCAGGCCGTCGCCGCCCGGGTGCTGGTTGGGGAACTCGCCCGCGGGATGGCGCTCGTCCTCGGCCCACGGCGTGACCCACACGTGGTGCCACATGTAGCCGGCGCGCTGGGCGATCGCCGAGTCGGGCTGCGCGAAGGGACGGCAGTTGTCGCCGGGCGCGAGCTTGAACGCCGTCGGCGAGCCGTGCGCGTTGGTTCGCTGCGTGCTCTCGATCAGCCAGTAGCGGGCGCGGTCGAGGTCGATGTCCCGGCGCGCCTGGTCCTCGGTGTCGAACGTCGTGCGCCGGGTGGAGAAGGCGTTGCCGTACGGGTTGGTCGGCCCGGTCGGGTCGGCGACCGTGTCGACCTCGGTCACCTGGTTGCGCTCCCCGTCGATCGCGGTGTCCAGCCGGGCGCAGAAGAAGTGCTGGTGGTGGGGCGCGTACAGGTTGGGGCCCAGGCGCGCGCCGTGCGCGGGCTGCTCGCCCTCGGCGACGTAGCCGGTCTGCACGATGCCCGTCGCCTTCACCTCCAGCTCGATCGTGCCGTCCTGGTAGAGCGACCAGTAGAACGCGTACTCGTAGTTGCCGACGGTGGCGATGAACGAGATCACCAGCCGGCGCGAGCGACGCATCTCGGTGCGGCCGGTGCGCATGTCGTAGTGCTTCCAGAGGATCCCGTCGTCCTCCTCGTGCAGGCAGATCGCGTTGCGCAGCTCGCGGATCCCGCCATGCGGGTCGACGTAGGCGGCGTCGAAGTAGTGGATCTCGCCGAGGCAGTCGCAGCCCAGCTCGAGGCTGTTGGCGAGCGCGCCGAGCCCGTACTCGCCGACGTCGAACGCGTTCTTGCGGCGCTGGATGAACGCGGCGTCGCCGTAGGGCACCGTCAGCTCGGCGACCGACGCGCGGTGCAGGATCGGGCGCACCTCGCCGTGGTCGTCGTAGGCGACCTCGTGCAGCACGAGGCCCTCGCGCTGGTTGAAGCCGACGCGGAAGCTCCAGTTCTGCCAGGTGACGCGCCAGCCGTCCACGCGGAAGCTCGGCCCCTCGGGCTGGACGATCTCCAGCGGCCTGAGGTCCTCGCGCCACGTCTCCTGCGCGGCGGCGTGGTAGTTGCCGTGCTCGCGCGGGATCGGCAGCACCGCGTGGTCCTCGACCTTGACGACCTCGCGGCGATGCAGGTCCACCACCGTCGACAGGCCGTCGATCGGGTGCGCGTACGGGTTGTCGTCCTCGTGGTCGCGCACGAAGAACAGCCCGCGCGCGATCCGCCGCTCGCCCTCCTCGGGCTCGCCGAAGTTGCCGGCCGACCACGGGTCGATCTGCACCTCGTGGCGGTCGACGTCGAGGCCGCGGCGGCGCAGCGCCTCGTGGACGCGCGGGTCGCGCTTGGAGATCTCCTCGACCTCCACGTACTCGTCGTCGACCATCCGCGGCTGGACCCCGTCGAGTCGCTCCCACGGCGTGCACGCGCCGCTGGCCGGGTCGACGCGGAAGCGGTGGGCGGTCTCGCGCTCGCCGTCGAGCAGGATCACGTCGGCCAGCCGCGGCGGCGGCGTCTCGGCGCGCAGCGCGCGCTTGTCGGGCTCGACGAGCGCGACCTGGCCGAACCGCATGCCGGCGCGGAAGTCGGGGTGCGCGCGCACGTGCGCGACGACGGCGCTCATCTCGGCGGGCGACAGCGGGTCCAGCGGGTGGGTCGTGGTCACGGCGGTGACAGTACCTGACACCGCCGTGACACGCCGTGTCAGGACTGCGCCATGATCGTGTCGAGCACCCAGTAGCGCGGGCCGCGCTCGGCCTCGAGCTTCGCGAGCTGCTCGCGGTGGATCTCGCGCACGCGGGCGGCGGTGATCGCCTCCGCCGGGTCGACCTCCTCGATCTCGAGGCTCGTCTTGTCCTCGTAGAGGTGCTCGCCCTTGAGGCGGCCGCGCTCGTCGTAGGGCCAGATGAACGCCTGGCGGCTGGACACGTGGTAGAGCGCGTCGTCGGAGTCGACGTCGTAGCCGATCGCGCGCAGGTCCGAGCCCTTGGCGAGCTGGTGGAACGTCAGCTCGTCGGCGATCCCCCAGTCCGCGACGGCGATGTCGTCGTCGGAGTTCCACAGGACCGCCTCCCCGACGCTCTCGTAGAACGCGACCACGCCCTCGCGGCCGCGCACGACGACGGGCTCGACGCCCCACGTCACCCGGTACACGGGCTCCTCGACCATCATGTCGTCGGCCGTGATGAGGTCGAACTGGCCCGAGCCCTCCAGGTGCACGTGACGCCAGAAGTTGAGCAGCATCGCCCGGTGCAGCGGGTTCTCGGTCTTCTCCAGCAGCGCCGCCGTCGGCTTCATGCAGTCGTAGACGGCCTGCTCGAAGCGGTTCATTCGGAGGTCCTCCCTTCGTTGCCTGATGTTCGCATGCTGACATGCGCGGCAACGCGCCAGCCCCAGCGCGGGTAGCGCGAAGATGCCCTGAGCTTCCCCGAGTACCTCGACACCCGCTCCGAGCTGGTCCTGGACCTGACGATCGAGCACGCGCTCGTCGTGGCGCTGTCGATCGCGATCGCGATCGTCGTCGCGGTCGGCGTCGGGATCGCCGTGTACCGGCACCAGCGCGCCGCCGGCGTGGCGCTCGGCGTCGCCGGCGTCTTCCTGACGATCCCGTCGTTCGCGCTCTTCGGCCTGCTGATCGCGCCGCTCGGGCTCGGCTATCCGCCGACCGTCGTCGCGCTCGTGGCCTACGCCCTCCTCCCCATCCTGCGCAACACGATCACCGGCCTGCGCGGCATCGACCCAGCGGTCCTGGAGTCCGCGCGCGGCATGGGCATGAGCGCCCGCCGCCGGCTGCTGCGCGTCGAGCTGCCGCTCGCCTGGCCGCTGATCCTCACCGGCATCCGCATCTCGACGCTCATCACGCTGGGGATCGCGGCGATCGCGGCGGCGATCAACGGGCCCGGCCTGGGCGAGCTGATCTTCAGCGGCATCGGGCGCATCGGGGCGGTCAACGCCGTCAACGAGACCGTGACCGGGATCCTCGGCATCGTCGTCCTCGCCCTGCTGTTCGACGTCCTGTTCTTCGTCGTGCGCCGCGCGACCACGCCACGGGGGCTGCGCGCATGAGCACGCCGATGATCCGACTGGAGCACCTCGAGAAGCGCTTCCCCGGCCAGGCGCGGCCGGCGGTCGAGGACCTCACGCTCGACATCGCGCGCGGCGAGATCGTCGTGCTCGTCGGGCCCTCGGGCTGCGGCAAGAGCACGACGCTGCGCCTCATCAACCGCCTCATCGAGCCGACCGGCGGCCGCATCGAGATCGACGGGCGCGACGTGACGCACGCCGACCCCGACGAGCTGCGCCGCCACATCGGCTACGTGATCCAGCAGATCGGCCTCTTCCCGCACATGACGGTCGCCGAGAACGTGGCGACGGTGCCCGAGATGCTCGGGTGGGACCGCTCCCGGATCCGCGCGCGCGTCGACGAGCTGCTGACGACGGTCGGGATGCCGCCCGACGAGTACCGCGACCGCTACCCCAAGGAGCTCTCCGGCGGCCAGAGCCAGCGCGTCGGCGTCGCGCGCGCGATGGCGGCCGACCCGCCGGTCCTGCTCATGGACGAGCCGTTCGGCGCGATCGACCCGATCACGCGCGTCCGCCTCCAGGACGAGTTCCTGCGGCTGCAGGCGCAGATGGCCAAGACCGTCGTGTTCGTCACCCACGACATCGACGAGGCGATCAAGATGGGCGACCGCATCGTGCTGCTGCGCGAGGGCGCCCACATCGCCCAGTACGACACGCCCGAGCGGCTGCTGACCGCACCCGCCGACCAGTTCGTCGCCGACTTCATCGGGGCCGGGCCGCTCGTGCGCGGCCTCACGCTGGCGCGGATCGCCGACGCCGAGCTCGTCACGTGGCCCGTCGTCGACGCGACCGCCGACCGCGACCGCGCGCTCGCCGCGCTGCGCGAGGGCGGCCGCGACGCTCTCGTGGTCCTCGACGGCGGACGGCCGGCGCGCTGGGTCGGCGCCGACGACCTGCGCAACGGCCGCCCGCTCAGCGAGGCCGGGGCGCCGATCCGCCGCGTGCTCACGCCCGACGTGACGCTGCACGACGCGCTCGACGAGCTGATCGGCTCCGGCACGGGCGCCGCCGCGGTCGTCGACGAGCACGGCGCCTACCAGGGCGTCGTCGAGCTGCGCACGCTCACCGACGCCGTCGCCGCGATGCGGAACGAGCGATGACCGACGCCGTCCTCGAGCGCCGCCAGGCCCCGCGGGTGCCCGCCCGCGTCCTCGTGATGCCGCTGGCCCTGGCCGCGGTCGTGGGCGCGCTCGCCGTCTACCTGAACGCCAGCGACCTCGACGCGATCGAGCGCCGCAACCTCGACCTCGACGTGATCCTGCGCGCGGTCCGCGTGCACGTCCAGCTCACCGTGATCTCCACCGCGATCGTCATCGCGATCGCCCTGCCGCTGGGGATCGCGCTGACGCGGCCGGCGGCGCGCCGCGTCGCGCCGGCGGTGCTGGCGGTCGCGAACGTCGGCCAGGCCGTGCCGTCGATCGGCGTGCTGGCCCTGTTCGCGATGATCATCGGGCTCGGCGCGACCGGCGTGATCTTCGCGCTCGTCCTCTACTCGCTGCTGTCGGTCCTGCGCAACACGATGGTCGGCCTCGAGGGCATCGACAAGTCGATCATCGAGGCGGCCCGCGGGATGGGCATGAGCCGCTGGCGCACGCTGCGGCGCATCGAGCTCCCGCTCGCCGTGCCGGTGATCCTCGCCGGCATCCGCACCGCGCTCATCCTGAACGTCGGCACCGTCACGCTGGCGACCTTCACCCTCGGCGCGCCCCCGGACGGCAGCGGCGCGCTGGGCGAGATCATCAACAGCGGGCTGCGGCTCGGCCGCCTGGACACGGTCGTGCTCGCCGGCGCCGTCCTCACCGCGGTCCTCGCGCTCCTCGTCGACTGGATCGCCGGCCTGGTCGAGGACGTGCTGCGCCCGCGCGGCCTATGACCACGACCCCCGGAGGCACCCGCATGCGCCTGACCCCGACACGACTCCTGGCCCTCCTGCTGGCCGCGCTCGCGCTGGCGATCGCCGGATGCGGCGACGACGACGGCGGCGGCGGATCGGGCGGGACCGTCGCCTCGGGCGTCGACCTCTCCGGCGCCTCGTTCACCGTGGGCTCCAAGGAGTTCACCGAGCAGCTCATCCTCGGCCAGATCACGATGCAGGTGCTCCGCGCGGCCGGCGCCGAGGCACGCGACCAGACCGGCCTCGAGGGCAGCCTCGCCGCGCGCCGGGCGCTGACGTCGGGCGAGATCGACATGTACTGGGAGTACACGGGCACGGCCTGGGTCACCTACCTCGACAACGAGGAGGGCATTCCCGACGCGCAGCAGCAGGCCGAGGAGCTCGCCGAGGCCGACCGCGAGAACGGCGTCGCGTGGCTTCCGATCGCCGAGGCCAACAACACGTACGCGTTCGCCGTGCGCTCGGACACCGGCACGGAGGTCGACCAGGTGGAGACCCTGTCGGACCTGGCCGAGCTCGCCAAGTCCAACCCCGAGCTGGCGACGCTCTGCGTCGGCGAGGAGTTCTCCACGCGGCCCGACGGCCTGCCGGGCGTCGAGGAGACCTACGGGTTCGAGTTCCCGGGCAACCAGGTGTCGCTGGTCGGCGACGCCGTCGTCTACGACCAGGTGGCGCGCGGCGACCGGTGCAACTTCGGCTCGGTGTTCGCCACCGACGGGCGCATCGCGGCCAACGAGCTGCGGGTGCTGGAGGACGACAAGGCGTTCTTCCCGTTCTTCAACCCGGCGCTGACCGTGCGCGCGAACGTGCTCGAGGAGCACCCGCAGCTCGAGGAGCTCTTCGCCCCCGTGATCGACGCGCTGACCGACGAGGTGCTGATCGAGCTCAACGCGAAGGTCGACGTCGAGGGCCAGACGCCCGAGGACGTCGCCTCGGAGTTCCTCGAGGAGCAGGGGATCGTCGGGTAGACGCTAGGCGTCGCGGCGCAGGAGCAGCAGGCCGTCGCCGGGCCGCACGACGGCGGCGGCCGGGTCGTTGAGGTCCAGCTCCTCGCCGTCGCGCGTCATGACGAGCGGCACCGCGCGCCGGTCCAGCAGCGCGCGGTGCGCCGCGAGCAGGGACACCGGCCGGTCGCCGGCGTGGCGGACGGCCTGCGGCGACAGGTGCGGGTCGAGCGCCAGCCCCTCCTGGGCGGTGGTCCGGTCGCGGTCGGTGCTCGACAGGACGAGGGAGCGGGCGACGAGCTCGGCGCGGCTGATCGCGCGGATGCGCGGGTCGGCCAGCCGCAGCCGGCGCGCCTGCACGCTGGAGTGCTGCTCGACGACGATCGGCACCGGGCGCGGGGTCGCGCGGCTCACCCGCAACGCCGCGAGCGCGGCGCGCGCGTGGCAGCCCATCGGGTCGGCGCCGCCGTTGGCGCCGGCCAGCAGGACGACGATGTCGGGGTCGAGGTCGGCGAGGACGGCCGCGATCGTCTCGGGGTCGCCTGGGTCGCCGGCGCGCAGGCACGCGGCCGGGAGGCCCGCCGGCGGCTCGTCGAGGCGAGCCACGACGGTGAGGACCGACGGGTCCGGGATCTCGCGCGCGAGGTCGGTGCCGGCCAGGCTCCAGCCGAGCGCGAGGACGCGGCGCGCCCCGGGCGCGACCGGCTCGAGCGCGAGCGCGGCCGCGTCGGCGTCCCCGCCGGCCGCGCGCGCGCCGCGCTCGTGCGCGGCGGCGCGGTCGGGCGCCAGGACGACGATCCCGTCCCGCGCGTCGATCGCCGTGTCGGCGGCGGGCGCGTACTCGGCGCGGCCGTCACGCAGGAGGCCGATCGGCACCGCGCGCGGGCAGCGGGCGAGCGCGTCGCCGAAGCGGGTGCCGGCGAGGTCGCCGGCCGGGACGACGAACGGCACGGCGCCGTCGGGCCCGGTCGGCGCGGCGACGACGCTGGGGTACTCGGGCAGGGCCACGCCGAGCGCCAGGATCGCCCCGATGTTGCGGTCGCCGGGGACGGCGTCGAAGCTCTCCGGCAGCAGCGGCCAGACGGTGTCGGCGTTGGCCGCGCGCTCGATGTGAACGGCGACGAGCGGCGCGGTCGCGGCGTCGGCGAGGTGGTCGGCCAGGGCCGCGCACGCCTCGAGCGTCTCGAGGTCGGCCACCGCCCCGTCGGGCGACCCGCCGCCAGCGATCACGATCCCGTGGGCCGCGGCGGCGCGGGTCGCCTCGAGCGCGGCGGCGTCGGTCGGGTCGCCGGTGCGCGTGAGCAGCCGGTAGGGCCATCCCGCCGTCGGCGGCGCGTCGTCGGCGGTCGGTGACAGCGCGACGACGGTCGGCCGGCGCGACCCGGGCTGCGGCTCGAGCGAGGCGAACGCGTCGAGCACGGCGTCGCGCACCGGGCCGCGGCCGACGACGAGCACGTGGCCGGACTCGGTGATCGGCGGGGCGTCCTCGCTGAGGCGCCGCAGCCCGCGCTCCACGCCGTCGGCGAGCACCGTGAACGCGACGCCGGCGAGGAAGATCAGCCCGGTGAAGACCTGGGTCACGCCCACGATGCGCTGGGCGGTGGTCTCGTCGTCGCCCAGCGAGCCGGGGTCGAACAGGTGGCGCAGGCCGCTCCACAACGCCATCCCGTAGCTGGAGTGCGCGTCGGTGATGGCGGCGACCGCGGCGGTGATCAGCCACAGCGCGACGACGGCGGCGCCGAGGAGCGCCAGCCTTCCGCCGGTGCTCCCGGCGGCCGCGGCGAGCGCGATGCGCCCGCGCCGGCGCCAGCTCAGCCGCGGCACACGCGCGTCCGTGGGCGGCGCCGATGTCACGGCGGCTATCCAACCAGACCTGGCACGCTCGGGTTTCGCTTCTTCGGTTCCGTCAAGCGTTGCTTCACGTACACTGACGCTGAACAGCCTGTCGGCGGAGGAGGAGCAGCAGATGGCCGAGCCGCGCATCGCGGTCGTGGGAACCGGCGCCAACGGCGCCGCGATCGGCGCGGACCTGACCCGCGCCGGTCACGACGTGACCTTCATCGACCAATGGCCGGCGCACGTCGAGGCGATGCGGGCCGACGGCGTCCGCGTCGAGTCGCCCGACGGCGTCGAGGTGACCGAGGTGCGCGCGTTCCACGTCTGCGAGGTCGCGACCCTGCGCGAGCCGTTCGACCTCGTGATCCTCGGCGTCAAGGCCTACGACACGCGCTGGACCAGCGAGCTCATCCGCCCGCTGCTGAAGCCCGACGGGGCGGCGGTCGGCATCCAGAACGGGATGACCGTCGACGACATGACCGCGGTCTTCGGGCCCGAGCGCACCCTCGGCGCCGTCATCGGGATCGCCGGCAACCTGTTCACGCCCGGCGTGGTCGAGCGCCAGGTCGGCCGCTCGGGCACCTGGTTCGCGCTCGGCGCCCCCGACCCCGCCGCGGCCGGCAGGGTCGACGCGATGGCCGACGTGCTGCGCCACGCCGGGCGCGTCGACGTCACCGACGACATCCTCTCGGCCAAGTGGATGAAGCTCGTCGCCAACGCGGCCGAGATGGTGCCGTCGGCGATCCTCGGCGTCCCGCTCATCGAGGCCGCCCACATCCCGGGCATGCGCGAGGTGATGGACGCCGCCGGCACCGAGGCGCTCGCCGCCGGGCTGGCGATCGGCCACCGGATCGTGCCGATGTTCGGGCAGGAGGGCATCGACGAGCTCGCGCCCGAGGACTACGCGCCCGCGCTGCTGGACGCCGTGCTCGGCGGCTGGTCGCTGGAGGACACGCGCGTGGCCGTGCTGCAGGACTGGATCAAGGGCCGCCACGCCGAGGGCGAGGAGATCAACGGCCTCGTCGTCGTCGAGCAGGAGCGCCGCGGCGGGCAGGCGCCCGTCAACGCGCGGCTCATGGAGGTGGCGCGGCGGATCGAGGCCGGCGAGCTGACGCCCGACCCGGCCAACGCGAAGCTGCTCGTGCCCGCGCTCGAGCGCTGACGGGCGCCGGGCCGCCTGAGCCCGCCGCTCAGCCGCGCGGCCGCTCCTGGGCGCGCCGCACGTCGGCCTCGGCGGCGGCCGCCAGCTCCGCGGCCCGGGTGATGCGCGGGTCGTCCTTGCTGCCCGCGAGGTTCAGGCTGAGGATCGGGCCGCCCGCGCGCACCACGGACTCGGCCAGCGTGACGGCCGTGATGGCCTCGCCGCGCACGCCGCCGCGGGCGTCCTGGGTGGCGTCGGCGGCGAGGCTCGCGACCTCGGCCGCGAGCTCCACGATGCGCATCGGCGGGTCGGCCGCCTCCGCCAGCGCCTCGCGCAGGCGCTGGCCGTGGCCGGGCTCGTCGCGGCGGCGCATGACGGCCATCACGCCGCGGAACGCGACGGCGTCCTCCTCGGCCAGGTCGAGCGCCTGCTCGCGGAGCTGCGCCGCCCGCTCCTGCCGGGCGGGCAGCGCCTCGGCGTCGGGATCGGCGCGCAGCGTGACGGCGGTGACCATCTCCACGAGGGCGGCCGCGAAGGCGGCGGTGATCGCGAGCGTCGGGCCCGCGCCCGGCGTGGGATCGGGCGCGGCCACGCCGCGCAGGAGCGTGCTGACGGTGCGGTCGGCGAAGCGGGTCATCGTGCCCGCAACCATGGCACCTGGCGCGCCGGCGTGCGTTCAGGCGCCGGCCCGGACGTCGGCGCGCAGGGCGCCCAGCGCCGCCACGTACGCCTCCGAGAACGTCGGGAACGGCTGGATCGTGTCGACGAGCGTGTCGAGCGGGACGCGGGCGCGGATCGCGAGCGTCGCCTGTTGCAGCCACTCCCCCGCCTCGGGCCCGACCGCGTGGGCGCCGGTCACCCACTCGCCGTCGCTCACGAGCGTCAGGAAGCCGCCGTCCTCGGCGTAGGCGCGGCTGAAGGTCGACGCGCGCGGCACCTCCGCCAGCCAGGCGGTCCCCGCGTGCCGGTCCTCGGCCGCGCCCACCGACGCGGCCTGCGGGTCGGTGAACGTCACGCGCGGCACGGCGTCGTAGGACGCGGTGCGGTCCTCGCCGAGGATGTTCGCGGCGACCACGTCGCCCTGGTACTTGGCGACGTGCGTGAACGGCCACACGCCGGTGACGTCGCCGACCGCCCACAGCCCGTCGCCGGCCCGCAGGCGCTCGTCGACGGCGATGCCGCGCGGACCGGGCTCGACGCCGACGGTCTCCAGGCCGATCCCGTCCACCCGCGGCCGCCGCCCCGTGGCGACAAGCAGCCGGTCGCCGCGCACCTCGTCGCCGCCGGCCAGCTCGACGACGTACTCGTCGCCGTCGCGCCGGGCCGCGGACGCCTCGGCGCCGAGCACGAGCTCGACGCCGTCGCGGCGCAGCGCCTCGGCGATCGCGTCGCCCAGCGCGGCGGGCTCGCGCGCGAGCAGGCGCTCGGACCGCTCCACGATCGCCACCTCGGCGCCCAGCCGCCGGGTCGCCTGCGCGAGCTCGACGCCGACCGGGCCGCCGCCGAGCACGACCAGCCGGTCGGGGATCTCGGTCATCGCCGTCGCCTCGCGGTTGGTCCACACGCCGTCGAGCTCGCGCAGGCCGGGGACGGGCGGGAACGCCGGCGCCGAGCCGGTGGCGACGACGACGTGGGCGGCGGTGTGCCGCACCCCGTCCACCTCGACGACGCCGGGGCCGGCCAGCCGCCCGTCGCCGCGCAGCAGCGCGATCCCGGCGTCGGCCAGCCACGCCACCTGCCCGTCGTCGGTGTGGTCGGACACCATCCAGTCGCGCCACGCCAGCGCCGCGCGGACGTCGATGCGCGCCTGGCCGGCCGCGTGGTCGCTGGCCCGCGCCGCCTCGCCGGGGCGCAGGAGCGTCTTGGACGGGATGCACGCCCAGTAGGAGCACTCGCCGCCGACGAGCTCGCGCTCGACGAGCGCCACCCGCAGCCCGCCCTCCGCCAGCGCGCCGGCGCAGTGCTCGCCGCCGGGGCCGCCGCCGAGGACGATCACGTCGTAGTCGTGGTCGGGAGTCACGTCGGGCCTCCTGGTCGCTGGCTTGCGGGCACCCTACGACGCCGCCGGCCCGGGCGAGGTGGCGGCCGCGACCACGGGTGCGCCGATGAGTTTCCGGGCGCCGCGCGGTCTGGACGACGACACACCACCCCCGACCTCTTGGAGGATCGACCCCATGGGCGAGATCAACGTGCACATGTTCATGACCCTCGACGGCGTCGTCGACGAGCCGAAGTGGTCGATGGACTTTCCATTCCTCCCCGAGATGGAGAAGACGCTCGGGGCGGTCTGCGACCGGTCGAGCGCGATCCTGCTCGGCCGCAGGACGTACGAGATGTTCGAGCCGGCGTGGTCGACGCGGACCGTCGAGGAGGATCCGGGCGCGCCGTTCTTCAACGACACAACCAAGTACGTCGTCACCTCCACGCTGACCGAGGCGACCTGGCGCAACTCGCGGATCCTCGGGCCCTACGACCCGGCCGCGATCCAGCGCCTGAAGGAGGAGACCGACGGCGACATCTTCGTCAGCGGCAGCATCACGCTCGCGCGGGCGCTGCTCGCCGACGGCCTGGTCGACGAGCTGCACGTCTTCCTCTACCCGCTGACGCGCGGGTCCGGGCCGCGCCTGTTCGCCGAGGGCGACGCCCCGATGAGGCTCGAGCGCTCGGCGTGCGAGGCGTACTCGAACGGCATGACGTACCTCGGGCTGCGGCCCCGGACGTAGGGCACCTCGACGCCACCCGGCGCGGTTGCCGCGCCGGGTGGCGAGGCGTACGGTCAGGGCATGCCGCCGATCTCACGGGGCTTCCGGGGCCGACGCCACGCCGACGTGGACCCGTCGCGCATCCCGCCCGGCCAGTACCTCACGCCCGACTTCCCCGTCCTGTCCGCGGGCCCGACCCCGCGCACGCCGCTGGACCGGTGGACGTTCTCGATCGACGGCGAGATCGACGAGGTGCGCCGGTGGACGTGGGACGAGCTGCTCGCGCTGCCGCAGGAGACCGTCACCGTCGACATCCACTGCGTGACGAAGTGGTCCAAGCTGGACACCGAGTGGACGGGCGTCTCGCTCGACACGCTGCTCGACGGCGTCGAGACCGAGGCCGAGCACGTCGTCGCCTGGTGCGACGGCGGCTACACGACGAACCTCCCGCTCGAGGACGTGATGGGCGGCCGGGCGTGGATCGCGCACACGTACGGCGGCGAGCCGCTGGAGCCCGCGCACGGCGGGCCGGCGCGCCTGCTGGTTCCGCACCTCTACTTCTGGAAGAGCGCGAAGTGGGTGCGCGGGATCACGCTGACGGTCGAGGACCGCCCGGGCTTCTGGGAGGGCTACGGCTACCACAACTACGGCGACCCGTGGCGGGAGCAGCGGTACTGGAGCGATTGACGTCCCGCGCCCCGATCACCTGGCGCGTGGCGACCGTCCGCGAGGTGGTCGTGGAGACGCCGACCGCCCGCTCGCTGGTCCTCGACGTGCCCGGTTGGCCCGGCCACCGCGCGGGTCAGCACGTCGACGTGCGCCTCACCGCCGAAGACGGCTACCAGGCGCAGCGCTCGTACTCGATCGCGTCGGCGCCCGAGACGCCGGGCCTGGCGATCACGGTCCAGGTCGTGCCCGACGGCGAGGTCTCCCCCTACCTCGTCGAGGAGGTGCGGCCCGGCGACCAGCTCGAGCTGCGCGGGCCGATCGGCGGCTTCTTCACGTGGCGCGTCGAGGACGGCGGCCCGCTGCTCCTCGTCGCCGGCGGCTCGGGCCTCGCGCCGCTGATGGCGATGCTGCGCCACCGCGCCGCGCAGGGCAGCACGGTCGACACGCGCCTGCTCGCCTCCGCCCGCACCGCCCGCGACGCGCTCTACCGCGACGAGCTCGAGCGGCTGGGCCCGCGCGACGGGCTGCGGGTCGCGTGGACGTTCACGCGCGAGACCCCGCCCGGCTGGGACGGCTTCACCGGCCGCGTCGACGCCGAGAAGCTCGCCGCCGTCGCGCCCCCGCCCGACGCCGGGCCGCGCTGCTTCGTGTGCGGCCCCACCCCCTTCGTCGAGACCGTCGCCGACCTGCTCGTGCACGCCGGCCACGACCCTCGCGCCATCCACGCCGAGCGCTTCGGCCCGACCGGGAGCTGACGATGTCCGACGACCAACCCCTCGACGGCAACGGCGTCGCCGGCCTCCTGCGCGAGGTCCTCGCCGGCGACCCGACGACCACCCGCCGCCGCTGCCCGGACTGCGGCGACGAGCAGCCGCTCGGCGCGCACCGCGCCTACCGCGGCGCGGGCATCGTCCTGCGCTGCCCGAGCTGCGAGGCGGTCGCCGCCGTCATCGCCGAGCAGGCGTCCGAGCTCGTCGTGCACCTCCGCGGCGCGCTCCTGGTCGCCCGCGCCTGACGACGCTTGTCGGATCCAGCTCGCGATGCGAGCTCGATCCGACAACGGCGGCAGCGTGCGGCGGACCGGGGGTCAGCAGTCGCCGGGCGGCAGGTGCGTCATCGCCCACTGGGCGATCTGCTCGAGCGCGGGCATGAGCGCGCGCCCCCGCGGGGTCAGCGCGTATGTGACCGTCACCGGCGGGCCCTCGTCGACGGTCCGCTCGATCAGGCCGCCGGCGGTCAGGTCCGAGAGGCGGTCCGACAGCACGGAGTCGCTGATGCCGTCGATCGCGCGCGAGAGCTCGCGGAAGCCGGCCGGGCCCTCGCTGAGGCGCCCGAGGACCACCGCGTTCCAGCGCTTGCCCAGGAACCTGAAGGCGCGCGCGAGCGCGTCGGCGCGCGGGACGCACGCGTCGGGATCGTGCAGGCCGGGGCTGTCGGTCGTCGTGGCGATGCCCTGACGATAGCAACTCAGAAGGCGCTATGATTTTCGAAGCGACTTTCATCCCAGGCGCAACCGGAAGGTGACCCCGATGCCCGACTACGGCCACGACCTCAGATTCGGAACGTTCCTCACCCCGCAGTCGGCCCAGCCCGACGCCGTCGTCGCGCTCGCCCAGCTCACCGAGCGGGTCGGGCTCGACCTCGTGACGTTCCAGGACCACCCCTATCAGCCGGCCTTCCTCGACACCTGGACGCTCATGTCGTGGGTCGCGGCGCAGACCGAGCGCGTCCACGTCGCGCCGAACGTCGCCAACCTCCCGCTGCGCCCGCCGGCCGTCCTGGCCCGCGCCGCCGCGAGCCTCGACCTCCTCTCGGGCGGCCGCCTGGACCTGGGCCTCGGCGCGGGCGGGTTCTTCGACGCGATCGCTGCGATGGGCGGACCGCGCCGCTCCCCCGGCGAGTCCGTCGACGCGCTCTCCGAGGCGATCGACGTCATCCGCGCCATCTGGGACACGTCGGAGCGCGGCGGCGTGCGCGTCGAGGGCGAGCACTATCGCGTGCGCGGCGCCAAGCGCGGCCCCGAGCCGGCGCACGACATCCCGATCTGGCTGGGCGCCTACAAGCCGCGGATGCTGCGCCTCACCGGGCGCAAGGCGGACGGCTGGCTGCCCTCGCTCGCCTACCTCGACCTCGCCGACGTCCCCGCCGCCAACCGCACGATCGACGAGGCGGCCGAGGCCGCCGGGCGCTCCCCGCGCGAGATCCGGCGCCTGATCAACATCAACGGGAGCTTCGGCGCGCCCGGCGGCGGGCTCCTCCAGGGTCCGGCCGAGCAGTGGGTCGAGGACCTGCTCCCGTTCGCGCTCGAGCTCGGGTTCTCGACGTTCATCCTCAGCGCCGACGACCCGCGCCTCATCCAGGCGTTCGCCGAGGAGGTCGCCCCGGCGCTGCGCGACGCGGTCGCCCGCGAGCGGCGCGCGGCCGGGACGCCGACCGGCCCCGCCCGCGGACCGAGCGCGCTGGCCGCCCGGGTCCCGGGCATCGACTACGACGCGATCCCCGCCGAGCTGGAGGCCGGCGCCGTCGAACCGGGCGACCGCGCCTACCCCGCCGTGCGCTCCACGTACGTCCACCGCGGGTCGCCGGGCCTCGTCCTGCGTCCCGCCGACGCCGCGCAGGCGCGCTCCGCGCTGCTGTACGCGCGCGAGCAGGACGTCGAGCTGGCCGTCCGCAGCGGCGGGCACGGGATCAGCGGCCGCGCGACCACCGACGGCGGCGTGGTCATCGATCTCGGCGCGCTGAACCGCGTCGAGGTGCTCGACCCGGCCACCGGGCGCATCCGGGTCGGCGCGGGCGCGCGCTGGGGCGAGGTCGCCCGCGCGCTCGCCCCGTACGGCTTGGGCATGAGCTCGGGCGACTACGGCGACGTCGGCGTCGGCGGCCTGGCCACCGCCGGCGGGATCGGCTTCTTCGCCCGCCGCCACGGGCTGACGATCGACCACGTCGTGGCCGCCGACGTCGTGCTCGCCGACGGGCGGCTCGTGCGCGCGGACGCCGAGCAGCGGGCCGACCTGCTGTGGGCGCTGCGCGGGGCGGGCGGCAACTTCGGCATCGTCACCGCCGTCGAGCTCGACGCCTACCCGGTCGGCGACGTCGTGTTCGCGACGATGACGTTCGACGCGTCCGACACGGCCGGCGTGCTCGAGCGGTGGGGCGACGCGATCGAGCGCGCGCCGCGCGAGCTCACGAGCTTCGCGATGCTCGTCGGCCGTGGCGACCGCCGCTACGCGCAGGTGTACTCCGTGTACGCCGGCGACGACGTCGAGGCGGCCGCGGCGGCGCTGTCGCCGCTGCTGGAGGTCGGCCCGGTCCTGCGCCAGCAGGCGCAGCTCGTCCCCTACCCGGCGATCATGGCGCCGCAGGGCGGGACGCACGTCGGCGGCGGTCCGCCGGCCGTGCGCGCCGGCCTGTTCGACCACGTGACGCCCGGCGTCGCGGCCGCGCTGGCGGGGCTGCTCGACGCGGGCACGAGCTCGTTCGTGCAGCTGCGGTCGGTGGGCGGCGCGGTCAACGACGTCCCGGCCGACGCGACCGCGTATGCGCACCGCACCCAGACGGTGTCGGCGAACGCGGTCGGGTTCTCGGTGGGCGAGCTGAACGCGCACTGGGACGCCGAGGTGCACCCGCTGGCCAGCGGCCTGTACCTGAGCTTCGACACCGACCGCCGGCCGGAGCGGCTGCTCGACGCGTTCCCCGGTCCCACGCTGGAGCGGCTGCGGGCGCTGAAGGCGACCTACGACCCCGACAACGTCTTCGACCGCAACTTCCCGATCCCGCCCGCCGAGCCGGCCGCGGCGGGGTGGCCCCGGCAGCTCGCCGGCTGACGCGGGCACGTACGTCCGCGGGCGTACACGGCACGGCGCCTGCGCCTCGGGGCGCAGGCGCCGAAGCCGCCGCGCGCCCGACGACGGGCGCGGCGCCGGCGACGAGCATCCGGGCATGGCCGATCAGATCTCCCTCGCCCCGCGTCGCCTCCCCCGTCCGCTGCGCCGCCCGCTGCTGACCCTGCACATCGTCGCGTCGGTCGGGCTGCTGGGCGCCGTCAGCGCCTCGCTGGCGATCGCCGTGCGCGCCGCGACGACCGACGACGCCGCGCTCGCCGACGCCGCCTACGACCTGCTGGCGATGTCCAGCGCCGTCTTCGGCATCCCGCTCAGCGTCGTCGCGCTCGGCACCGGCCTGGCGATGGCGATCGGCGGGCCGTGGAGCGTCCTGCGCACGCCGTGGGTGACGGCGAAGCTCGTGCTGCTGGCGAGCGTCATGCTCAACGGCGCGCTGATCCTGAGCCCGGCGCTCGACACGGTGCGCGCCGGCGGCGCCGACCTCGGCGGCCGCATCGTCGCCTCGACCGCGTGGGGCGTGCTCGCCCTCACCGCCGCGACGGCGCTGTCGGTGTACCGGCCGGGCCGGGCGCGCGGGCGGACGTGAGGCCGCCCGCGCGCCGCGGCGGCTAGCCGATGCGCGTGTGCCCGCGCACGACGCGGCCGCGCGCGTCGACGCCCCGCACCCGCAGCGCCGGGTCCTTCGACGCGGACGGGATCCGCAGCGTGCGACCGGAGACCGGACGCCACTTCCCGTCGGCCCGCACGTGTGCGCGCACCTTGCGCAGCTTGCCGCCGGCGATCCGCCAGCGCACGGTGCGGCCCCGGCGGGTGACCCGAACGTGCGCGTCGGAGCGGCCGAGCCGCAGCGCGGCGCCGGTCGAGCGCCACGGCTTCTCGCACGCGATCGCGGGCACCTGGACGTCGCGCGATCCCATCAGCGGCGTGGTCGGCGCCTTCTCGGAGCCGCAACGCAGCGCCGCGTCGCCGAACACGACGACCGCGTCGCCCTCGCGCGAGCGGCCGAGCGAGCCGCCCCGCTTCGTCGCGGCGGCGCGGTGGTGCAGCGGGATGACCGTGTCCAGGCGCGTGCCGCGCTGGGCGACCGGCGCGTCGTCCGCGGCGGCGTCGCCGGCGCTCGTGGCCTTCAGCGCGCTCGTCGACGCGGCCGCGCACGGGCCCGCCGGCGGGCTCTGCACCGACGAGACCACGGCGGCGCCCACGTCGGCCGAGTTCAGCTCGGTGTTCGGCGACAGGAACGACAGCGAGGACGAGTGCACGACGTCGAAGAGCTGCCCGCCGTTCGGGGCCGCGACCGGCGTGAACGGCGCGGCGTCGGTCCACGGCAGCCAGGTGCCCTGGTTGAGCGCGCTGGCCATGCCGACGATGCCGTCGTTCGGGGTGTAGTACGTGCCGACGCCGACGTTCACGCCGACGAAGTCCCCGCCCAGGGTGGTCACCGGGCAGCCGATCGACGTGGTCGGGTTCCAGCTCCCCAGCCACGATGACGTCAGCTCCTCGATGACGTCCTCGCCGAGGCCCTGGTAGGCGGCCTCGACCGCGTCCTCGGCGAGCTCGCACGCGAGCTGCTCCCACTCCTCGGTCAGCTTCGAGCAGGCCCCGCCCGCGTTGACGAGCGCGACCATCAGGTCGGCGCCGAAGGAGCCGGTGTGCGGCGTGCCGATCGTCGTGAGGCTCGTTACGGTCACCGGCGAGCCGCCGCCGCGCAGCTGGGTGATCGCCGCGCGCGACCACAGGCCGCCGTCGCTGTGGCCGACGAGCTGCACGGTCGTGATGCCGTAGCTGCTGTTCAGGAAGCGCAGGAAGGCGACGAGCGCGGCCTGGTTGCCGGCCAGCTCGCCGTTGGAGTCGATCACGGTCGAGCCGTCGGACGGGATGTCCGGCGTCGACCGGCCGCCGAGGCACGACGCCGCGACCGGCGTGCCGGCGTTGGCGATCGGGGCGACGAACACGGGCAGCCCGGCGCCGTCGAGCGACGCCGCGGGACCGGTCGCGTTGCCCCAGGTGGGGCCGCGGTCCGTGGTCGCGCACGCGGGCGTCGAGAACGGCGAGCTGGAGTTGAAGCCGCCGACGAGCACGACGGCGTGCGACCCGAACGGCGCCGACGGCTGCGCCGGCGTGATCGTGTCCGCCGGCACGGTCGGCGAGACAGGCTCGATCGGCGGCGTCACCGGCTCGATCGGCGGCGTGACGGGCTCGATCGGGGGGCCGTCCTGGGCCCGGGCGGCGGGCGCGGCGACGAGCACCAGCAGCGCTGCGGTCAGCAGCGCCGCGGCGCCGGCGCGGCGGCGCGTGACCTTCCTGTCAGCATCTCCCATGCGCGCCAGCGTAGGGATCCGGTCGGCGTGCCTCATCCGGTCGCGACCTGGCGGGCCATCTCGGCGACCAGGATCAGCGCGCTGAACAGGCCCACCTGGCGCAGCAGCCCGGCCAGGTAGGTGAGCGCCGCGGCCCGCAGGACGCTGCGCACCCCGGCGGTCTCGGCCGGATCGGTCAGGCCGCTGCGCGAGACCAGGTCGAGCGCGCGCCGGCTGGCGCCGAGCTCGACCGGGAGCGTCGCCAGCGCGAACGCGACCAGCCCGGCGACGTACGCGATCGACGCGGCCATGAGCAGCGGGACGCCGAACCAGAAGCCGCCGAGGAAGAACAGCCACGAGAACGGGGCCAGCGTCGCCAGCGGCTCGCCGATCGCCTTGCGGATGCGGTAGGCGCGGCTGCCGGCGGCGTCCTGGTAGGCGTGGCTGGCCTCGTGGGCGGCGATCGCCAGCGCCGCGACGCTCGCCTCCGTCGCGACGGGCCGCGACAGGCGCAGCACGCCGGCCCCGCCGTCGTAGTGGTCGGTCAGCGCGCCGGGCGCCATCTCGATCCGCACGCGCTGCAGCCCCTGGGCGTCGAGCAGGGCGCGCGCCACCTGGGCGCCGGTCACGCGCAGCCGGTTGGGCACCTGGCGGAAGCGGGCGAACTCCGCGCGCACGCGCTGCTCGGCGAGCAGGCCGGCGATCAGCGGCAGGAGCAGGAGGAGCCACAGGAGCGCGAGCACACCGCGCGTCCTACCCGATCGCGCGGCCCGTTGCGGTCTCCGGACGGGCGCTCAGGCGACGGCGTGGGCGGAGTCGGCGCCGCTCACGAGGTCCGCGATCGCGCTCGTGTCGGTCTCGGCCAGCACCAGTCCGATCGCGCCGAGCACCTCGGCGCGGTCGCCGAGCCGCGCGGACACGACCTGCGCGTCGTCGCGGATGGCGGGGATGGTCGCCTCGGCGATCCCGGCGCGGACCGCGTCGACGAGCACGTCGCCGGCGAGGACCATGTCGCCGCCGACGATCACGAGGTCGGGGTTGAGCACGTTGCACACCGCGCCCGCGGCCCGCCCGACGGCGCGGCCGGCGTCGACGAACAGGCGCCGGCTCCCCTCGTCGCCCGCGCGGGCCAGGTCGATCGCGTCGTGCAGGGTCACGTCGTCGCCGTGCAGCGGGCGCAGCGTCCCCAGCAGCGCCGGCGCCGCGGCGACGGTCTCCAGGCAGCCGCGGTTGCCGCACCGGCAGATCGCCCCGCCGGGGTCGACGACGACGTGGCCGAGCTCGCCGGTCAGGCCCCGGTGCCCGCGCACGAGCTGGCCGCCGAGGACGAGCCCGGCGCCGATGCCGGCCGAGAGCATCACGTAGAGCACGGCGTCGGCGCCCCGGCCGGCCCCGTCGCGCACCTCGGCGAGCGCGCCGAGGTTGGCGTCGTTGTCGATCAGCACGGGCCGCCCGAGCCGCTGCTCGAGCTCCTCGACGGGCGCGAACGCCGGCCAGCCGGGCAGGATGTGGGCGCCGCGCTCGGCCCGGCCGCGCACGACCGGCGCGGACACGGCGACGCCGACGCCGACGGTGCGATCGAGCCCCATCCGGGCGCCGGCCAGCACCTCGTCGACCATCTCCACCGCCACGTCGATGGCGGCCTCGGTGTCGCGGTCGACGTCGAAGTCGCGCTTGGCCTCCGAGTGGACGGTGCCCGACAGGTCGGCGACGGCGACGCGCACGAACGCGTGGCCGAAGTCGATCCCCACGGCGGCCCCCGCGGCCGGCGTCAGCGACAGCGCCATCGGCGGGCGCCCGACGGCGCTCCCCTCCCCCGGCGCGGGATGCTCGACGACGAGCCCGTCGGCCTGCAGCTCGGAGACGAGCTTGGAGACCGTGGTGCGCGACAGGCCGGTGGCGCGGATCAGGTCCACGCGGCTGGCCGACCCGGAGCGCCGCAGGATGTCGACGATCCGCAGGCGGTTGCGCCGGCGCGGCGATCCCCGGGTGCCCAGGGGCTCGGTCATGCGCGCGGCTCCGTCATCGGCGGCCCACCATAGCCGCGGCGGGCGGCCCGGCGATCGCGAGCGCGAAGACGGCGCGGAAGGCGCCGCCGGGCGCGACCAGCGGCAGGCCGCGGCCGCTGCGCAGCGCGTCGGTGATCGCGGTCATGGGCTCCAGCGACACGACGTCGGCCTCGGTCGGCGCGAACGCCTGCGCGGCCGGGTAGCCCTCGTCCAGGGAGACGGCCAGGCGCCAGCCGCCGCCGCGCAGCGCCATGACCGCGCCGGGCGCGAGGCCGCCGTAGCCGACGTCGAGGCGCCGGGCGCCCAGCGGCGCCGCCTCGGCCGCCTCGGCCACGGTGGGCCCGCTCGGCAGGCCCCACGCGTCGGCGACCAGCCGCTCGCGCTCGGGGAGCTCGAGCACCCACGCGTGGCGGGCGACCCCGGGCAGGCGCAGGTACGGGTGCCAGCCGAACGCGACGGGCACCGGCACGCGGCCGGTGGCGTGCAGCGTGGTGACGACCCGCAGGCCGCGGTCGTGGAGCGCGAGCTCGACGTCGAGCCGGTGCGGGAACGGGAACGCGCCGCCCTCCTCCCCGGTGTGCGTGAGCGTCGCCGCGAGCACGCCGTCGGCGACGCGCAGGTGCCAGGCGCCGGCGGGCGCGGCGAGCCCGTGGATCGGCAGGCCGTTGACGTCGCGCCCCACCGCCGGGTCGGCCGGGTCGAGGCGCACGTCGCGCCCCGCGGTTGCGAAGCGGTCGGCGCCCACGCGGTTGGCCCACGGGTGCAGCAGCGTGATCCCGGCGCTGGTCCCGTGGACGGTCGCCGCGGGGGGCAGCTCGTCGGGGCCGACCAGCAGCTCCCGCCCGGCGTGGCGCAGCGAGGTGACGGCCAGGAACCCGTCGGCGGCCGCGTCGAGCTCCAGCGGGCCCCGCCGCAGCCTGACGCTCGCCGCGACCGGGGTGCTCACCGCAGTCCGAGCAGCACGTCGACCACGAGCTGGTCGAGGGCCTCGTTGTGGTAGCCGCGCTCGGCCAGCCGGTCGAGGCCGTCGGCCTCCGCCTTCAGCGCGTCGGCCTCCGACGCGCCGGCGCAGCTCGGCTGGGCGAGCTCCGGCGTCGACGCGGCGGCCAGCGCCTCCTGCACCTCGGGCAGCGAGTCGAAGCGCTGCGCGCGCTCGGCCAGCGCGGCGTAGGTGCGCATGCATCCGGCCGCGAACGCCCACACCCCGTCGGCGTTCTCGTTGCGGTACGGGTGCGCATCGAAGTGCAGCGGCCCGTCGTAGCCGCCGCGCTCGAGCAGCCGCACGAGCAGGAACGCCTCCTTGAGGTCCTCGGCGCCGAAGCGGAAGTCCTGGTCGTAGCGGCCGACGCGCTGCGCGTTGAGGTCGATGTGGAAGAGCTTGCCCGCCCACAGCGCCTGCCCGACGGCGTGGTGGAACGACAGCCCGGCCATCGTCTCGTGCGCCACCTCGGGGTTCACGCCGACCATCTCGGGGTGCTGGAGCGTGGAGATGAAGTGCAGGGCGTGGCCGACCGTCGGCAGGAAGATGTCGCCGCGCGGCTCGTTGGGCTTGGGCTCGATCGCGAAGCGCATCTGGTAGCCCTGGCCGATCGCGTAGTCGCACAGCACGTCGATCGCCTCGCGGTAGCGCTCCAGCGCGTCGCGAGGGTCCTTGGCCGCGCCGACCTCGACGCCCTCGCGCCCGCCCCAGAAGTCGTAGACCTCGGCGCCGAGCTCGGCGCCCAGGTCGATCGACCGCATCGCCTTGCCGATCGCGGCGCGACGCACCCCGCGGTCGTTGCTCGTGAACGCGCCGTCCTTGAACGCCGGGTGCTTGAACAGGTTGGTGGTGGCCATGCCGACCCCGAGGCCGGTCTCGTCGAGCGCCGCCTTGAAGCGGGCCACGATCCGGTCGCGCTCGGCCGGAGGGGTCCCCCAGGGGACGAGGTCGTCGTCGTGGAGGGAGATCCCCCATGCCCCCAGCTCGGCGAGCTTGCGCACGGAGTCAACGGGATCGATCCAGGCCCGCGTCGGCTCACCGAACGGATCGCGACCCGGGTTGCCGACCGTCCACAGCCCGAAGGTGAAGCGATGCGTCCGCGTGGCCGTCGACCCGGCGGCAGCGGTGCTCATGGCGCAGATTCGTAGCAGGACGGAGCGAGTTCCGTCAAAGGGCGGCCGCAATCTGGGGCTATCAGGCCTCAATTTTGCTTGGAACTTGACATTACGTTTCGAAATCGGCGACAGTCGCGCCGCACGATGGGGTCGGTCACGGAACAGATGTGCGCGACGGTGCGGGTCGGCATCGCCGTCGGGGAGGAGCGGTTGGGCGTCGCGGTGCGCGACGTCGAGCGCGGCCTCGACGCCGAGCGCTGGGCGCCCACCGACGCTCCGGCCGCGGCCGCGGTCCTGCTCGACGAGCTGCTGCGCGAGCACGGCGTCGCCCGCGACCGGATCGCCGGCGCGGGCGCCGCGCTGAGCGGCGACGCCCAGCGGCGCGCCCGCGACGCCGCCGACCTGTCGGCGGCGCTGGGCCTCGACGTCCGCGGCGACAGCGCGCTCCACGCCGCCGCGCTCGGCGAGTGGTCCGACGGCGCGGCGCGCAGCGCGCACCTCGCCGTGCTCGTGCGCCTCGACGACCGCATCGGCGTGGCGATCGTGAGCGACGGGAGGATCTTCTCCGGTGCGCACGGCGGGGCCGGCGAGCTGGGCCACGTGCTCGTCGACCCCGCCGGCGCGCTCTGCCGCTGCGGGAACCGCGGCTGCCTGGAGACCTACGTGTCTGCCGGCGCGCTGTGCGAGCAGCTCCTGCGCTCGCACGGGCCGCTGGCGATCGAGCAGGTCCTCGCGCTCGCCGCGGCCGGCGACCGGGGCTGCCGGCGCGTCCTGCACGACGCCGGCCGCCACGTCGGCCGCGCGCTCGCCGGCCTCTGCAACGCGATCGACCCGGACGTCGTGGTCGTCGACGGGACGCTGGCCGCGGCCGGCGACGTCCTGCTCGACCCCGTGCGCACGGCGATCGCCCAGCACACCGTTCCCGGCGCGGCGATGCGCGTCGCGGTGACCACGAGCGCCCTGGGGGAGCGCGCCGAGCTGCTCGGCGCCCTGGCGCTCGCCGCAAGTCCACCACCACCAACCGCCTACGCCGGCGCGACCGGCGCGGCGACGACCAGGAGGAGAGAGGGATGAGGTACCACGGAAGCGTCCACCGCGCGCTGCTGTCCACGGCAGCGGTCGGTGCGGCGGTCCTGGCGCTGGCCGCGTGCGGCTCCAGCGACGACGACAACGACACCGCGGCAGCCGGCACGGCTGCGGCGACGAGCGCATCGACGGCGGCCGCCGACAGCGGCGGCGGCGAGGCGCAGAAGGTCGCGGTCCTGCTGCCCGACACGCAGAGCTCCGTGCGTTGGGAGACCGCCGACCGGCCGCTCCTGCAGGCCGCGTTCGACGCTGCCGGCGTGCCCGTCGAGATCCACAACGCGCAGGGCGACAAGTCCACCCAGCAGCAGCAGGCCGAGCAGGCGATCACCAACGGCGCGAAGATCCTGCTGCTCACCAACCTCGACTCCGGGTCGGGCGCGGCGATCCAGAACCTGGCCGCCGCCAAGGGCGTGAAGGTCATCGACTACGACCGCCTCACCCTCAACGGCAAGGCCGACTACTACGTCTCGTTCGACAACGTGAAGGTCGGCGAGCTGCAGGGGCAGGGCCTGGTCGACTGCCTCGAGGCGGCCGGCGTCGAGAAGCCGAACGTCGCCGTGCTGAACGGCTCGCCCGACGACAACAACGCGACGCTGTTCGCGCAGGGGTACAACTCGGTCATCGACCCCAAGTTCGAGAGCGGCGAGTGGGTCGAGGTCGCCGATCAGTCCGTGCCCGACTGGGACAACCAGCAGGCGCTGACCATCTACGAGCAGATGCTGCAGAAGGCCGACAACAAGATCGACGGCGTGCTGGCCGCCAACGACGGCCTGGCCAACTCGGTCGTCTCGGCCCAGAAGGCCCGCAAGCTCGACCCGATCCCGGTCACCGGCCAGGACGCGACGCTCCAGGGCCTGCAGAACATCCTCGTCGGCGATCAGTGCATGACCGTCTACAAGGCGATCAAGGCCGAGGCCGACGCCGCGGCGCAGCTCGCGATCGCGCTGTCCAAGGGCGAGGAGCCGCCGGCCGGGCTGGTCAACGGCGAGTCCGACGACGGCCAGCGCCAGGTGCCGTCGGTGCTGCTGACCCCGGTCGCGGTGACGAAGGACAACATCGCCGACACCGTGCTGGCCGACGAGTTCGTCAAGCGTGACGAGCTGTGCGCCGGCAAGTTCGCGGAGGCCTGCGAAGAGGCGGGTATCTGACGATGACCACCGAGGCGGGGCGCCCTTCGGGGCGCCCTGCCCCGCTGTTGGAGCTGCGGGGCATCTCAAAGGCGTTCGGCGCCGTGCAGGCGCTGTACCGCGTCGACCTCGAGGTCCACGCCGGCGAGGTGCTGGCCCTGGTCGGCGACAACGGCGCCGGCAAGTCGACCCTGATCAAGTCGATCGCCGGCATCCACCCCATCGACGAGGGCGAGATCCTCTTCGACGGCAGGCGGGTGACGATCCACGGGCCCAAGGACGCGGCCCGTCTCGGCGTGGAGGTCGTCTACCAGGACCTCGCGCTCGCCGACAACCTCGACGTCGTCCAGAACATGTTCCTCGGGCGCGAGGAGGTGACGGGTCCCCTGCGGGCCCTCCACGAGACGAGCATGGAGCGGCGGGCGCGCGAGACGCTCGCCACGCTGTCGGTCACGACGATCCGCTCGGTGCGCCAGCGGGTCGCCGGCCTGTCGGGCGGCCAGCGCCAGTCGGTCGCGGTCGCCAAGGCGGTGATGTGGAACTCGAAGGTCGTGCTCCTCGACGAGCCGACCGCGGCGCTCGGCGTCGCCCAGACGCGGCAGGTGCTGGACCTCGTCCGCCGTCTCGGCGAGCAGGGCCTCGGCGTGATCCTCATCTCCCACAACCTGCACGACGTGTTCGAGGTCGCCGATCGCATCACGGTCCTGCGCCTGGGCCAGAACGTCGCCGAGTTCCGCACGTCGGAGACGACGCAGGCGAAGGTCGTCGAGGCGATCACGGCCGGCTCGCTGAGCCATGTGCCCGGCCAGCAGGAGGAGTCCTTCGTATGAGCGCGCCCGTCGTCGACCCCACGCAGCACCAGACCGCGATCGACCGCGCGCCGACCGGCGACTCGCTGGGCGCCTACGCCGCGCGCTGGTGGGCCGAGGTGCGCTCCGGCGAGCTCGGCTCGCTCCCGATCTTCGTCGGGATGGTGATCATCGTCATCGTCTTCCAGGCGCAGAACTCGAACTTCCTCACCGCCGGCAACTTCCTGAACCTGGTGATCCAGGCGGCGGGGATCATGACCATCGCGATGGGCGTGGTCTTCGTCCTGCTGCTGGGCGAGATCGACCTGTCCGTCGGCTACGTGAGCGGCGTGGGCGGCGCCATCGTGGCCCTGCTGACGCTGCCGGGCGGCAACTGGGAGTTCGCCGGGCTGCCCGCCGTGATCGTCGTGCTGATCGTCGGCCTGGCCATCGGCGCGCTGAACGGCCTGCTGTTCACCAAGATCGGGATCCCGTCGTTCGTCGTGACGCTCGCGGGCCTGCTGGCCTGGAACGGCGCCGTGCTGCTGATCATCGGCGACCAGGGCACGGTCATCATCCAGAGCCAGCTCATCATCGACCTGGCCAACGGCTTCATCTCCGCCACCGCCGCCTACGTCCTGGTGGCCGGCGCCGTCGCCGGCTTCGCGGCCGTGCAGGTCGCACGGCACCTGTCGCGGCGGCGCGCCGACCTGCCGGCCGACCCGGTGTCGCTGCTGGTGCTGCGCGTGGTCGCGCTGGCCGTCGCGCTCTTCGCCGCCGCCTGGGTGGCCAACGAGGATCGCGGCGTCCCCTACGTCGTGCTGATGCTCGCCGGGCTCTACGTGCTGTGGACGTGGGTGCTCAACCGCAGCCGCTTCGGCCGCCACGTGTACGCGATCGGCGGCAACATCGAGGCGGCGCGCCGCGCCGGCATCCCGGTCGACACGGTGCGGATCGCCTGCTTCGCGCTGTGCTCGATGATGGCGACGCTCGGCGGCGTCGTGCTCGCCTCGCGCCTGACGTCGGTCGACACCGGCGCGGGCGGCGGCACGATCCTCCTGTACTCGATCGCCGCCGCGGTCATCGGCGGCACGTCGCTGTTCGGCGGGCGCGGCTCGATCAAGGCCGCCGTGCTGGGCGCGATCGTGATCGCGTCGATCGACAACGGCCTCGGCCTCCTCGGGCTGGCGGCCGGCACGAAGTTCATCATCACCGGCCTCGTGCTGCTGGCGGCGGTCACCGTCGACTCGCTGGCGCGGCGCAACCTGGCCGGCGCGGGACGCGCCTGACCGCGGGGCGGCGCGACGGCCCGGTGCCGTCGCGCCGCCCCGTCACACCGGCAGCGGACCGGGCTCCTTGATCGTGCGCAGGACGAAGTTGGAGCGCACGTCGCTGACGTGCGGCAGGCGCAGGAGCGTGTCGAACAGCAGCCGCTCGTAGGCGGCCAGGTCGGCGACCGCGACCTCGGCGAGGACGTCGCCCTCGCCGGAGACGATGTGAGCGGAGACCACCTCGGGCGTCGCGGCGAGCTGCTCGGCGATCGCCGCGGCGGTCTCGTCGCTGTGGCGGTCGACCTTGAGCGCCACGAACGCGGTGAGGCCGAGGCCCAGGCGCGTGCGGTCCAGGTCGGCGCGGTAGCCGCGGATCACCCCGTCGCGCTCGAGGGCGCGCAGGCGCCGCAGGCACGGCGACGGCGACAGGTGCAGGCGCTCGGCCAGCGCGGCGTTCGCGATGCGGCCCTCGCGCTGCAGGATCTCCAGCATGCGCCGGTCGACGGCGTCCAGGGGCATGATCGTCTCCTCGTCGGTGGCTGTGCGGCAGATCATTGCGCAATCGGGCGTCTGCGGGGCGCGATCGGTCACCACCTGCCCCGGGATCCGCGCAACACTGCCCCTATGTCGGGCACGCTCTCCACCCGCACCGCGACCGCCCTCTACCTCGGGGCGCTCCTGGGCCCCGGCGTGCTGATCCTCCCGGCGCTGGCCGCGGAGGCGGCCGGGCCCGCGTCGGTGGTCGCCTGGGCCGCGCTGCTGGCGATCTCGGCGCCGCTGGCGTTCGTGTTCGCCGGGCTCGGCGTGCGCCAGCCCGAGTCGGGCGGCACCGCCGCCTACGCGCGCCGCGCGTTCGGCCCGCGGGCGGGCGCGGTCACCGGCTGGTGGTTCCTGGCCGGCGTCGTCGTCGGCGCGCCCGCGGTGGCGCTCATCGGCGGGTTCTACGTGGCCGAGCTGCTCGGGACCGGTCGCTCGGGCGCGATCGTGGCGGCCGCGGGCATGATCGCCGCGGTCACGCTCGCCAACGCGGTCGGGCTGCGCGCGACCGCGCGCCTGCAGCTCGGGCTCGCCGGCGTGCTGGCCGCGCTGCTGCTGGTCGCGGTGGTGAGCGCGCTGCCCGAGAGCCGCGCCGACCACTGGACGCCGTTCGCCCCGCACGGGTGGGCGGCGATCGGCACGGCCGCGAGCCTGCTGATGCTGTCGTTCGTCGGCTGGGAGGCGGGCTCGCACCTCGTGTCCGGCCTGCGCGATCCGGCCCGCCAGCTCCCGCGCGCGATCTTCACCGCGCTGGGCGCGATGACCGTCCTCTACCTGGGCCTGGCGGTGGCGACCGTCGGCGTGCTCGGCACGACCGCGCCGTCGGACGTCCCGCTCGCCGACCTCATGGGCGCCGGGCTCGGCGAGGCCGGCCGCACGATCACGGCCGGGCTGGCGGTTCTGCTGACGATGGGGACGATGAACGCCTACGTGGCCGCGGCCGGCAACCTCGCCGGGGCCCTGGCCGCCGAGGGCTCCGCGCCGCGCGCGTTCGCGCAGCGGCGGCGCGTGCTCGCCGCGTTCGCGGCGGCCAGCGCGGTGCTGCTGGCGCCGCTGGCGGCCGGGGCGATCGACGTCGATGCGCTGGTGGCGGCCTGCAGCGCCTGCTTCCTCGCCGTGTACGTCATGGGCACGGCGGCCGGCTCGCGCCTGCTCGACGGGCCGGTGCGCTGGGCGGCGCGCGCGGCGCTGGTGGCGGTCCTCGCCGTGCTCGCGTTCTCCGGCCCGTTCGTGGCGGTGCCCGCCGTCGTGGCGGGCGGCTGCCTGATCGCGCTGCGGCGCCGGGCGCGCCCGGCGGGCGTCGCTACGCCGGGCGCGTGCGAAGCCCGTCGAGCGCCATCCGGATGACCTGGTCGCGCTGCTCGTCGCTGACGTAGGTGGCGGCGGTGATGCCGGCCAGCATGCGCAGGACGGCGTCGAACTCGGCGTCGGCGCGGATCTCGCCGGCGGCCTGGGCCCGGCGGAACAGCGGCTCGCTGGCGGCGACCATCGCGGCGCGGCAGTCGTGCACCGTCACCGAGTCGCGGTTGAGGCCCTCCTTGATCGCCATCTTCGTGGCGACATAGCCGGCGAAGCGGTCGACCCAGGCGGCGAACGCCTCCCAGGGCGGCAGCTCGGCGAGCTCGCGCGCGGTGTCGCAGAGCTCCTCGACCTCGCCGACGTAGACGGCGTCGAACAGGTCCTGGCGCGTGGGGAAGTTGCGATACAGCGTCGCGATCCCCACGTCGGCCCGGCGGGCGATCTCCTCGAGCGAGGCCTGCGTGCCCTCGGTGGAGAACACGTCGCGCGCGGCGCTCAGCAGCGCGTCGTAGTTGCGCCGGGCGTCGGCCCGCTGGGGCCGCCGAACGGCGACGGTCGGCGTGGGTGTGGCCGGTTCGGACATGTTCGTGGGACTGATTCTAGCCAACCGGAGGTACGCCTCCGCTATAGTGGAGGCCATCCTCCAGATCACGGACATATCAGCACCCGCCTCCCCACGCCGCGCCGTGCGCGCGCAGGAGGGCGTCGTGACCCAGTGGCTGCGCGAGCAGACCACCGAGTCGCGCGACGCCGTGCCCGCGCCTGCGCCGGACGCCGCGCGGGTCGAGGCCCAGACGCCTCTGGCGGCGAGCGCGCGCGAGCGCGTGCGCTCGACACGTCACTCCGGCACGGCCCAGCCCCGTCGGGGCGGCCGCTGCCGCGAAGCGGGCGCGTTCGCCCGCGCCTAGCGCGGTCCGCAGCCCGCTTCGAACGGGCGCGCGCGGGACGCCGCCACCGGTAGCGTCCCGCGCGTGAAGCCCGCCCTCGCCCTGGCCGCCGGGGTCCTCGCCGCCGCCGCGCTCCCCAGCAGCGCCGGCGCCGCCGTGCACCTCAGCGGCACCGCCTACGAGTTCAACAACACCGACGTGCGTCTCGCCGGCGCCACGATCCGCGTCGCCGAGCGCCCGCGCCTGCGGGCCACCACGCGCGCGGACGGCACGTACCGGCTGCGCGTGCCCGCACGCGGACGCGTCACGCCGTACATCGAGATGCCGGGCTACCACACCATCCACCTGCAGACGTTCCGCATGCGCGGGCGCTCGCTGCGGCGGGTGAACTTCCAGACGCCGACCGACGCCGTCTACCGGGCGCTGGCGGCGCTGCTCGAGGTGCCGCTCACCCCGTCGGGCGACATCGAGCAGTGCGCGATCGTCTCCACGTTCAGCACCCGCGCGGTGCGCGACCTGAGCTTCGACGCGTTCACGGCGTTCGGCGCGCACGGGGTCGCCGGCGCGACCGCGTCGGCCACGCCGCCGCTGCCGCCGCCGATCTACTTCAACGACCACGTGATCCCCGACCGCGACCAGGAGCGCTCGTCGATCGACGGCGGCGTGATCTGGACGGGCGTGCCGACCGGCGTCTACCGCATCCGCGCGCACCATCCCGACACGCGCTTCGCGTCGTTCACCGCGACGTGCCGGCCCGGCCGCGTCGTGAACGCGAACCCGCCCTGGGGCCTGTACGAGCGCTGAGCGGAGAGGTCGAGCCCGCCGGCCGGGCCCGGATCAGGGGAAACATCAGAGGGCGTCGGGGTCGCCCGGGCGCCCGGCGACCGCGACGATGGCGCCATGCCCGTCATCGTCCTGGCCGTCGTCGCGATCGCCGGCGCCGCACTGCAGATCCGCCGCCACCGCGGCGAGCGATCGCCCGGTCACGCGGCCGACACGCTCATGGTGTGGTGGATGGTGGTCGTCGTCGGCCTGTGGGGCCTGGCCGGGGCCCTCTACAACCTCCTCGACGGGGCGCAGACCGCCGCCGAGATCGGCTACACGCGCGGGGACGGCGGGTTCCAGTACGAGAACGCGATGGGCGACCTGGCCATCGCGGTCGCCGCGCTGCTGTGCTGGCGGTTCCGTCGCGGGTTCTGGCTGGCGACCGTCCTCGTCTTCGCGATCCAGTACTACGGCGACGCCGGCGGCCACATCCACTTCTGGCTGGCGAAGGACAACACGAACCCCGACAACGTCGGCGTGCCGCTGTGGTTCGACGTCGTCGCGCCGACGGTGGCGATCGCCCTCTACGTCGCGTCGTGGCGCGCCGGCGGCGCCGCGCGCGTGTCGGACGCGCCCGCCAGCGCGTCGGCGAGCTGGGTGCGCGAGCGGATCCCGAGCTTGTGATACGTCCGCGACAGGTGCGTCTCGACCGTCTTGACGGTCACGACGAGCGCCTCCGCGATCTCCTGGTTGCTGGCGCCGCGCGCGGCGAGATCGGCGACGCGCCGCTCGGCCGGCGTGAGCGCGGCCGCGCCGCGCAGCGCCACGCGGCGCGGGCGCGCGCCGGCGGCCAGCGCCGCCGCCGACGCGCGCCGCCCGAGCGCGACGGCGCCGAGGTCGTGAGCCAGCGTCACCGCGTCCGCGAGCGCCTCGCGCGCTGCCGCCGCGTCGCCGGCCGCCAGCAGCGCCTCCCCCAGGTCCGTGCGGGCGCGGGCCAGCTCCAGGCGCGCGAAGGAGCCGTCGAGCACGCCGACCGCCTCGCGCAGCAGCCCGATCCCGCCGTCGCCGCCGGTGGTCCGGCCGTGGACGCGCAGCGCCGCGCCGAGGACGTGCGCCGCGCCGTACGACCGCGCGAGCCCCAGGTTCGCCGCCGACAGCTCCAGGGCCGCGTCGCGTTCGCCGAGCGCGAGGTGCGCCTCGGCGGCCGTCACGCGCCAGGGCACCATCGCCGCGTTGCGCTGGCCCAGCGCCTCCTGGCGGGTGCCCGCCTCCAGCACGTCCTCCAGCCCGGTCCGCACCGCACCGGCGGCGATGCGCACCCGGCCGCGGCTGTGGAGGATCGGGTTGAGCGGCGCGCGGTCGGGGATCGCGCCCGTGAGGTCGTAGCGGCGCAGGACCGCCTCCGCCTCGTCGACGCGGTCCTGCTCCAGCAGCGCGTCGAGCAGGATCCACGCGAGGTTGCGTCCCGGGCCGTGCGGCGCGGCGTCGGGCTCCACGCCCCGTCGGGCGTCGCGCGCGGCGGCGGCGACGTCGCCCTCGATGAGCGCCACGTGGCCGCGCAGCGCGATCGCCGCGCCGAGCATGACCGAGCCGCCCTGGGGCCCGGCCGCCGCGATCGCCTCCTCCAGGTGCGTGCGCGCGAGGTCCGGGCGCCCGGCCATCGCGAGCAGGAGCGCGGCGCCGCTGTGCGCCACCGGCGCCCGCTCGAGCAGCGTGCCGCCGGCGAGCGCCTCCTCCAGCAGGGCGATCGCCTCGGGCGCCGGCCGGCAGGCGCCGACGGCGTCCACCGCGCGGTGGAACCGGCGGGTGCGCTCGAGCACGTCGCGATCGGGTGAGGCGGCGGCGTCGGCCGGCGGCGCGGTGAGGCGCGCGGCCGCCGACCGCGTCGAGGCCTCCCAGCCCGCGTGGTAGAGCACGATCGCCTCCAGGCCGGCGGTCAGGTCCGGGTCGTCCTCCCCCAGCTCGGCGATCGTCGCCTCGAGCATCTCGACGGCCTCGGAGACGCGCATGGCGTGGAAGAGGGCGCGCGCGAGCGCGGCGGCCAGCTCGGCCCGGTCGCGCGGCGCCCGCGCGGCCGCGAACGCCGCCTCGAGGGTGCCGATCGCCGCCGGGTCGCCGAGCGTCATCTGGGCGCGGCCGAGGTCGGCGCGCAACGCCGCGGCGTCGGCCTCGGGCGGCGGCTCGCGCAGCGCCCGCTCCAGCAGCGTCGCGGCCACGTCGGGGGCGCCCCGCGCCTGGGCGACCTGCGCGGCGCGCGCGAGGACGTCCGCGGTCCAGGCGTCGCCGCGCGGCTCGAGCTCGCCCACGCACGCCGCGGCCGCCTCGACCCGCCCGTCCGCGTCGAGCCGGCGGGCCGCGGCGCGGGCGAGCGCCTCCCGCCGCTGCGGGGCGACGGCCGTGCGGATGGCCGAGCGCGTCAGCGGGTGCACGAAGCGCACCGGCGCCGCGGTCTCCAGCACCCCCGCCCCCACGAGCGCGCGCGCGGCGTCGGCGGCGCCCGCCTCGTCCAGCCCGGCGAGCCGGGCGATCTCCTGCGGGCTGTCGAGCTCGCCCACCACCGCCGCCGCCTCCGCGAGCTCGGTCGCCCCGGCGGGCGCCCGCGAGAGGCGGTCGAGGACGAACGGGGCGATGGCGGCGGCGCCGGCGTCCAGCAGCCGCGGCAGAGCATCCGGCGTCGGGGCCAGCCCGGACTGCCGGGCGGCGGCGACGAGCTCGTGGACCAGCAGCGGGTTGCCGCCGGAGGCGGCGTGGATCGCGCCGCACACGCCGGCGCCGGCGTCCTGCGACCACCGGTCGCGCACCAGGTGGGCGCTCGCGCCCGGGCTCAGGGGCGCCGGGCGCAGGCGCCGGCCGCGCTCGGTCACCAGCAGCTCGCGCAGTGCCGGGTGCGCCCGCGCCTCGACCGGCGATCGCACGGCGACGACCAGCGCCACCGGCAGCGTCGCCAGCCGTCGCGCGCTGAAGGCCAGGAAGCGCAGCGAGGCGCCGTCGGCCCATTGGGCGTCGTCGACGAGGAGCACGAGGCCCCCGGCGCCGGCCGCGCGCTCGACGCGGCGATGGAGGACGAGCAGCGCCCGTTCGGGGACGACCGGCGCGTCGCGGACGGCGGGCGGCTCGTCGAGCAGCGGCGCCAGGAGCTCGCGCGCGAGGCCGAAGGCGACCTCGCCCTCGAACTCGCTCGTCCGGGCGGCGAGCACCGGGACCCCCAGGTCGCGCCCGTGGTCGCCGGCCGCGACCAGCAGCGCCGACTTGCCTATCCCCGCCGGCCCCTGCACCACGGCGGCGCCGCCGGCGCCCGCACGCGCCCCGTCGACGAGCGCATGCAGCGCGGCGACCTCGCCTTCCCGCTCAAGGAGCCCCACCCGCTCCACAGACGGCACTGTATCTCGCGCCGGCGACGCCCGCGCCGGCTCGGCCGCGGGCTCCTCATGGCGTCGCCGGGGACCACGGCGGGTCGCCGACGACGACGGGCAGCGACGACGCGCCCCGCCCGGCCCGCAGCCGGTACCAGCCCGGGCCCGGGAGCGTCACCGCCACGCGGCCTCGCCCGTCGCTGCGCACGACGCCCACGCGCTCCCGCCGGCCGTCGCGGCAGACGGGCAGGCGCGTGACCACGACCCGGCGGGCGCCGCCGCGCGCCAGCCGAGCCTGCACGCGGGCCGCGCCGCCCGGCAGCGCCGTGGGGGCGGCGACCGCCAGCCGCCGGCCGAGCCGCACGCGCGGCGATCGGCGTCCGGCGACGACCGCCCGGACCCGCGCGGCGCGCCAGGCGCGTCCGCCGGGGCGGCGTGCGCGCACGTCGAACCGGCCGTCGCGGGCGACCCGGGCGCGCCCGAGACGGCGGCCCGCGCGCTCGATCGTCACGCGCCGGCCGGCGAGGTCGGGGTCCGCCCACCCGGCGATGCGCAGGTGGCGGCCGGAGCGGCGCACCGCCGTGATCGCGACCGGGACGGCGCACGAGCCGCTCCCGGCCTCGCCGGACGGCACGAGGGGGATCGGCAGCTCGGGGCCGGCGGGCGGCGCAGCGGCGCCCGGGGCGGGCCCAGGGCCGCCCGCCGGCGTTGGTGCGGGCGCCGGCGCGGGGTCGCCGACCGCCAGCTCCAGGTCGGCCTCGGCGGGCTCGTAGTCCTCGCTCCCCGCGTACGTCGCGCGCAGCTCGTGCACGCCGCCGCTCAGGCCGGTGATCGGCGCCGACGCCGCGACGCCGCGGCGCAGCGGCACCGGATCGCCGTGCGGCTCGCCGTCGACGTGGAAGCGGACGTGGCCGCGCGGCTCCTCGCCGGCGCCGGAGGCCGGCGTGAGCCGCACGGTGGCGACGACCGCGTCCCCCTCGCGAGCCGGGTCGGGCGCCGCGGTCAGCATCGCGCCGAGGTCGGCGCGGTCGACGACGACGGCCCGCGCCGCGTGCGCTGGGCCGAAGTCGGCCGCGCCGCCGTAGCGCGCCTCGACCGTGTGCGGGCCGCCGGTCAGCCCGGTCAGCGGCGGCGAGGTCGCGCCGTCCGCGGTCAGCGCGACCGGCGGGCCGACGAGCGCGCCGTCGACGCGGAACTCGACGCTGCCGGTCGGCGTGCCGGCGCCGGGGCCGCGCACCGACACGTCGGCGTGCAGCGTCACCGCGTCGCCGTAGCGCGACGGGTCGGGCGTGGCGAGCACGCCGAGCAGCGTGCGGGCCGGATCGATGCGCTGGCGCGCGTGGCCCTCCGAGGCGGCGAACGTGGCGTCGCCGGAGTAGGTGGCGACCACGTCGTGGGTCCCGGCCGCCGGCGGCGGGTCGACCTCGCAGCGCGCCGCCGCGCCGGCGTCGAGCGTGACGCCGCCGCACACCACCGCGCCGTCCACGCGGACGTCCACGGCGCCCGTCGGGACGCCGGGCGCGTCGGCGGCGACGTGCGCGGTGAGCGTCAGCGGCTCGCCGAACGCGGACGGCTCGGCCGAGGACGACACCGTGATGGCGGTGACGCCCGCCCCGATCACCTGGGCGATCGCGGCCGTGCTCTCGACGTAGCCGGCGTCGCCCTCGAAGATCGCCTCGACGACGTGGGTCCCCTCGGGCAGGTCGCCGACGGCCGGAACGATCTCCGCGCGCCCGCCGACGAGGTCGACGGTGCCCAGCGCGTCGCCGTCGAGGACGAACCGCACGCGGCCCGTCGGGGTTCCGCCGGCGGGGGCGACGGCCCGGACGGCGGCGTCGAAGGTGACGGGAGCGCCGTCGGGCGCCGGGTT
>Ga0180220_1000118_pt1 | contig 131109 bp, 124 predicted proteins | sample eDN5th37CBELigBY_FD_151335 | JGI IMG/M metagenome (GOLD analysis project Ga0180220, IMG submission 151335) | Enriched backyard soil microbial communities from Emeryville, California, USA - eDNA 5th pass 37_C BE-Lig BY (version 2) (version 2) | ecosystem: Environmental > Terrestrial > Soil >...
CCTCGCCATTGAGCAGCGCGGCTTCCAGTGCATCGAGCGCAGGGGACATGTCCTTGAAGCCTTGGCCCCATTCAACGAGCGGGAAGTCCAGGCCCAGGCGGTCCAGTTCACGCTTGAGCACGTCCATACGCCAGCGGTCGAAGGCGACGGCCTGTATATCCACGTCGGCCAGGATTTCCGCCATGTCGCTGGCGACCTGTTCGTAGTCGATTGCCGCACCATCACAGACGCGCAGGAAGCCTTGCTGTGCCCAGGCAAGGTACGGGGCACGGTCGCGGCGTTCGCGGTCCTGTAGGCCCTGCTTGGGCGTCCAGAAGTGCGACTGGACGCACCACGCGCCATCAACCTGGCCGATCAGCACCAGGGCCGTCAGGTCAGTGCGTGCCGACAAATCCAAGCCGGCGAATACCGGGCCATCGAAAGCCACGGGATCGGCGCTGTTGGCCTTCCATACGTCCGGGCTGATAAAGGGGCTATCCAGGCTCACGCGCTGGTTCAGCAGCAGATTGCGGGCCGTGTTCGCCATGCTGGGCATCCGGGCGGCCTGTTGCATCTGTTCGCGCAGGTCGGCCAGACTGCGGAACGTGCCCAGGGCGGGATTGGCGGCTTTCCAGGCGGCTTCGTCCAGCAGTTCGCAATCTTTCGGGGCTTCGTACACGCGGCACACCGTGCGCGGGTCGTTGCTGGTCTTGGCATCGTCAATCCAGGTGCTCAGCAAGTCGGCATCGCTCGCCGCTTGCGTGCTGATGGCGATCAGCAGCGGCGCTTCGTGTGCCCCCTGGCTGGTGGTGATGGCGTCCACGAAGTCGGACTGCGGGCCGCGAACTTGGCCGATCTCGTCCAGGATTGCCAGCACCGGCGACAGGCCGTGCGCCGTTCTCCCGTCAGCGGCCAGGGCGCGATACTCGACATTCAGCGGCAGGCCGATCAGGCGCTTGCCGCTCGGGATGATACGCACCAGGTCAACCAGGCGCGGCGACTGCTGGACCATCTTGGCGGCAAGGTTGAACACCAAGGCAGCTTGATCGCGACTCATGGCGCCGCTGACAATCTGGCTGTTCTGCCGGGCTTCAGGGCCGATCAGGTGCGCCAGCAGCAGCCCAGCAATCAGGCCGGTCTTGCCGTTCTTCCTGGAAATGGAAAGGATGGCGCGACGGGTGCCGGCGGGGTTGTCGTAGGCGTCGCGGATGAAGTCTTTCTGAAAATCAGCCAGCATCATGGGCTGGCCCACCAGTGCGCCTTCAGGCACCCGGCAGTAGCCTTCAATGAAGCGGATGATTTTCTCGGCGCGTGTCATTTGATCGCCACCAGTCGGGGTATCAGGTCGTCGTCAGGCTGCTGGCGAACCTCGCGTTCTAACTTGGCCGCGCCAGCAGCATCAGCAGAGCGCCCCACGGTCGCAAGCGCATGTACCTGTAGCACACGTGTCAGCGATACCGCCCGCTTGCTCAACGTCTCCAGCATCTGTGCGGCTGGGTTGATCTTGCCGTCCACGATATAGCCGTCAGCGTCCACCTGCTTTTGCAGCGCCTCGATGTCAGCCTGTGCGCGGGCCAGTTGTGCGACAGTCACCAGATCAACGTCTGTCCAGTTATCCCGTGCCTTGCTGACTACGATACGCTCCCAGAAGGGCCGATCACCAGGACGCAGCGAAACACACGCGGGCGGCTCCAACGGCGGCAAGGCGGCGTTCTGCGCAGCCTGTACAGCAGCTTTCACGGTATCCGTTCGGGCGCGTTTCTCAGTCGTTTTCATGGTTGGTTTTCGCAGTCAGCGTTAAAAGAAGGCTGGGGGCGCGGTCATTTGCCATCAGCTTCCAGTGATTTCCGTTGGCGTTCTTCGACGTTCCACGGATGGTTAGGGTCAAGTGGCATACCGTTCGCATCGCATCCGAATGTCCCGGCGCTGCCGTTCATCTCGCGCCGGGTCTTGCGTGAGTGGCATGAATGGCACAGGCTTTGAAGGTTCGCCATGCTGTTGTTGCTGGGATCGCCATCCACATGGTCAACATCGGTCGCGGGCACAGTCATTCCCATGTCCATACAGTGTTCGCACAGGGGCGACTCATTGAGGATGAACGCCCTCAGCTTGCGCCATGCCGTGCTGGTCAGAGGCAGCGTGCGGCGTGAGTCGGCGTTGCGTCCAGTCGGTCGGCTCATTCTCCGCGCTCCTTGCTCGGGTAGGGTTGCGTCGGCGTAGTGGGGGCTTGGCCTTGTGCGGCCGTGTCGTCCAGGCCCTCGATGGGCGGCAGGTTTTCTAGTTCGCGGGCCTCACTCTTCTTCATCCATCCAGCCTGTATGCCAGACGCATAGAACGCAGCGCGTGTGGTGCTGTCTCCACGCAGCAGACCTTCAACCGAATGCTCGGCAAAATAGATGCGGCGTCCGGCTTCGGTCAGGCACTTGGTGCTGATGGCTTGCTCCCACATGGTCAGCCAGCGACGCAAGGTCAGCGTCACAAACTGACGGTTCAATTCCACGCTGTTGGAATAGTTGGCCGCTTCCATGGCACCCACGATGACAGGCGGCACACGGAACAGACGGCAGACCTCGTACACATTGAATTTGCGGGCCTCGATCCATTCGGCATCTTCCAAGCTCATGCTGATTGGCTTGTAAGTCAGGCCAGCTTCCAGCACCGGCGTTTTGCCACTGTTGCCAGCACCGCCATACTGAGCTGACCACGAATCTTTCAGCGCCTGTTTTTGTTCGGGCTTGAGCACTTGCGCAGTTTCCAGCACACCGGCCAGTCGGGCACCATGACGGAACGTTGCTGTACCGTGTTCCTGCTCGCTTTGGGCCAATTCGATCACGCCACGCGCCACGGCAATGGGACTCAGGCCAAGCACACCATCAGGGCCGATACGATGGCGCAGGTGTAGGCATTCGTGATCCAGCAAGCGAATGAGTTTACCGTGGCGGTCTGTGTATTCGTAGGCCAGCTTGTCATTGGCAAGGCGCAGCACCTGAACATTGGCAATCGGCCACAGTTCGCGCACCTGTCCATCTGTGCCACGCACAATGCGGGCAAAGGCGTTGCCGGTCAGCAGCACCGATGCCGTCATCAGCTCGCGGAACTCCATCGCGGTTTGCTCGGGGTTCGGCTGATCGTGAAGCACCTTGTACAGCGAATGGCTGCGGGCCTTTTCGCGGCTGGTGCCGGTGTCGCGATACAGGTGAAGCGGTAGCGTTGCCACCGTTTCTGAAATGGCCGCCACGCAAGCGAAAACGGCGCTCACACCTTGCGCCGTCTGCGGGTTCACTGGGCCGGTACGCAGGCTGGCAAAGTCCTGCCAATACGAGTCGCCCCCAGGGGCTTGATTCGTGCTGCGGCGCTCATAACCCAGGCGGTTCATGATTCGGTTCAGCATCGCACAGTCTCCAACCAAGCGCGGTTAGCGTCGAACGGACGGCGGGCGCGGGCCTCGACGGTCGTGGCCTCGTAGGCCGGGAACGCCTGAACGATGGACACTTCATGCAATTCCACCTGGCGCAGTTCGCGCAGGTTGCCTTGCCAGTCGTCGTCTATCGCACGAAAACCGAAAGACATGCCGCCCAGGTCGCCACGTTCGGCCAGGGCCAGCAGATCACGGCCAGCTTGGGTATCAGGTACTGCCAGCGAGAAATACAGCCCTTGGTCATCTTCGCGTAGCTCCAGCGTGTTGGACTTGGTGCGGCCCAGCAGCACGGCGGGGTCGTGGTCGCGCAGACACAGAATGTCGCGGCCAGACGCCAGCGACTGCCGGAACGCACCGGGCCGGATCACCTCTCGGAAGTCGGCAATCCGGGCCTCGGTGTTGAACTTGGCCGCATAGCCCACCAGACGGCGATTGCTCACCGTCAGGCTGGTTGCGGCGCGGCGTTCCAGCGTCGTCATGGTCAGGCGCTCAGGTTGCCGATCACGAAGGCTTGTTCATGGCGGCAGGCCGTGCCTACCGTCGCCATCGCACGAACCACCACGCCCCCGCGTGAATAGGCCGGTTCGGCGTAGGGATTCACCAGCACATCCAGTTCAGACCACACGCCCAGCAGGACTTGCGAGAAGTCGCCCAGGATGATCGGCGTACCGTTGCTGTCATCTTCCAGCGCACGGGTCACAGACAGCGGGCGGTCAGCCATGCGGCCACCTTCCAGCAGATAACCCGGCAGGCCCGCTTCTTTCAGCGTGGATGCCAGGATCGTCTTGCCGGTGCCGGTCGTCAGCCAGGAACCGCCGAAGATTTCTTCATCTTCCAGCTTCTGCGCGAAGGCCAGGACGTTGGCCCAGGTCAGGCTAGACAGGCTGCCGGTTTGCTTGCCGGTGTAGTTCAGCACGCCCAGCGGCTCATTGCCGCTTCCGGAACCGGCGATGATGGCGCGGTCGATTTGCTTGGCAATCAGGAAGGCCAGATCGTCGCGTACCAGTTGCTCGATTTCGGGGCTGGATTGCTGGATCAACTGGCGGGACATTTCGGTTTTGCCGCCCACATGCTTGGGTTCCAGCGCCACCGAGTCGAAGGCCATATCACCTTCGGGCACCGCACCGCCTTCGGCCACCCAGCCGGTTTCCAGGCCGCTGCCATATTTCGGGATGCTCAAGCCGCCTCGCAACCCGCTCAACACACGCACACCCAGGCGGCGGGCGATCAGGGCCTCACGCAACGGGCCGACGTACTGGTCAGCACGGTGGACGGTCGGCACGATCTCCGATGCGCTGGACGTGGTGTTGGCACGTTGTTCCAGCAGCGCCAGGGGAACGAAAGCGCCTTGGGCCTTGCGTCCGGTGCGGCGCTCGGCTTCCTGGCTGTATTCGGCGGCAGCACCGTTCAGGGCACGGCCTTCCATCTGGGATTGCAGCACGTCCAGCAGGGATACGCGCTTTTCCAGGTCGGCCAGGCCGTCACCACCGTTGATGGGTTCAGCCACAGCGCGGCGCTCCATGTCGTCGATGAACTGCTGGCGGGATTCCTGGCTTTCCAGGTCTTGGATTTCTGCCTTCAGCTTGTCGAAGGCGGCTTGCTGGTCAGAGTTGAGGGTTTTGTTGGCGTCCAGCAGAGCGCGAGCTTCTGCCACCTTCTGAGCCTTCTGCTCACGGATTTCATGAATTTTCATTGTCGGGGTTCCTATTGCAATAGAAAAAAGCTATTGATATTATAGTTCCAATAGCTGTATGTGTATACAGTAAAAAAATGCCCCGGTGAGGGGGCATGTTGGTGGGTTAGTTAGTTATTCGGAAAAGCCAGCGCAGCGGTGCAGTACGTCGGCTATGTCGTCACAGTCGCCTATAGGCTGCATCCGCTTGAGGCACCTTCCCGCGTAGTAGCTCACGCATTCGGCGCAGCTTCGCCGGTCATCTAAGGTGGCGTCGCGGGCGGCCAGCATCTTGATGATGCGTCTGGCCCGATCTTGAGTCATGCCCTTGGACACGAAACGACGTGTACCGTCCGTCAGCAATGCAATGACTTCTGACTTATTGGCGCGGATCGCATGACGCTGTTCTTCGGTTAAAACGCCAGCAGGAACAATAATGTTCCCACCCTCGACTTGAGGCTCGATTCCGGCACGGCGAAGGTCGTCCAATATCGTGGCGACTTGCATCAGATCACCTCCACCGGCTTGTTTTTGAACGGCTCGATTTCTACTAAGGTGCTCACATTTTCGCTAAGGTGCTCAGCCTTGGGAGTGAGCATCTTAGGGGTTTCGGTGAGCATCTTAGTAAATCCAGCAGCAGGCGGCAGGCACCAGTACCACGCGCTTTTTTCACCGATACCGTCACCGTCCTTATATGGCTTGATGCCGATTTCCTTTTGCGCCCGTCGTACTGTCGCAGTCGTGAATCCAGCACCTCGCGCGTCTTCATAGACTTGTTTTGACGGCAGCGGCCCGTCCTTCAGAATGTCATACAGAAACTGTACGGCATCGTCGCGTTCGGAAGTTTTTTCTCCTGTATCTTCCACATCGCCCAGGATTTCACGCGCGGTGCCTTCCACCTTGCCACCCCAGTACACCCGCGTGGTCTCGATACCATCACCTACAGTCGCTTCCTCGATGCCGTAACTGATACCGCCGTCATCAATGGCAATGTTCGACTTAGCCCGTGCGAGCACACGCATGTCGGAATCTTCCTGTTTCGCGGCCACCAGCACCATACGGGCCAGTGCGGCGAAGGCCTGCGAACCGATGACGCGCTCTTGGGGGGTCGTGCCTTGTGAACCCTTGGTGAAGTGAGTGATACCGATAATGGCCGCGTTCTGCTCCGCAGCGAAGTCCACCACGGCTTGCAGGCTGCGGCGTACCTCGTTGGCCTTGTTCATGTCGCCTTTGACGGCAGACACCACCGGGTCAAGCATCAGCAATGACACGCCGCCGATACGGCGGGCTGTCTCGCGCAGCAAGTCCATATCCGTTGCGGGGTCGAACGGCTCCCGGTTTCCACGGTCGTCGATGCGTCCTTGGATGAAATGAATGCGGGAAAGGTCTGCTCCCATAGCCATGAGCCGGGGAACGAGCGTATCGGTCGGGTCGTCTTCGCTACTCCAGATAATGGTGTTACCAGCCGTCAAGCAGCGCTCCCCGTCAGGCCACCGCCCAGCGCAACTGAGCGTAGCCACCAACCCCAGGCACAGCGTGGTCTTTCCGGTTCCCGCCGCACCAGCCAGCAGTGTGAGCTTGCCAGCGGCCAGCCATGTCGGCCACAACCACATAATGGGCTTTGGGGTTATGGATGCTGCACACACCACATCAGCGCGCCATGTGTCAGACGGCATCGAAGCGTCAATAGCAGCGGCGGCTTGTTCAATTAGGCTTTGCATCCGCACACCTCCAGCGCGTGATTGATTCGACGGGAAGCCACCAGCAGCCGGTTCTTGTCGGCATCGGTGAGCGGATGGCCGTTAGCCAGATTGCAAGCGGCGGTCGCGGCCAGCAGGGCTTCAAACGATACGCAGCGCAGGGCATCAGCGTATGAGAATGGCATCCGCTGGGCCTTGAGCGCGTGGCGTGGCATGGCGTCGGGGAAAAGGTCTTGAACCTTCATGCCTACGGAAAAGAGCACGTCGTAGACGCTGCACTCAGCAAAGCAGTGAACGAGCACCTTTCCGTCGTCGGTTTCCCTGATCGCCAGGGAAGGGCGTTTGTCGTCGTGCGCAGGGCAACATGCAATCCAGCGCCCACGGCCCGTCTGCTTTACCCGATCGAGTCGGGAAAGTAAGGTTTGAACGGTCATGGGTCGCCCTCCCTTACGCACGGCTTTCTTCGATGCGGGCCTGAATCCATCCGCGCACTTCGTCTTCAAGCCACCGCTTTGTGCGCCCGATAGAGACAGGCCGGGGGAAGTCGGCCCCATTCATCAGGTTGTAAATCGAACCTGTCGCCTTGTAGCCGGTCAGGTGTTTGACGGCGTGGATGTCGAGCAAGCGCCCTTGAAAAGATTTACTCATCATTAAGCCCTTTTGGGGTTGGTTGGAATCAGGCTTAATGATCGTGAACAGTACACTTCCTGCTAATGGACAGGAAAGCAATTATTTTTTTTGATTACCTGTCCCCTTTGCTCTTTTTTCAAGGCGGCGAACAGCGCGTTCGGCATCTTGAGGGTCAGCAGCGCGGGTTACCTCAATGCCGCACGCTTGCAATATGTCTTCTGTTCGGCAGCGGGCATCGGTAAGGTTCTGACAGTGTGGCTTCAGGCGCTCAACTACCGCTGCGACAAGCTGGTCACGGGTCGTTTGTTTGGGTGCGCCACGAGGTGATTTCCAGCGCCTGGCTTTCGCTTGTACTCCTTTTGCAATAACCAGCGCATAAGTTAAATTTTTACGCAATGATTCTTGAAACTCGATGGCATTAATTCCCGCCTTCAATGCCCGATAATTAAACTCGGATTGAACCACCGGCGGTAAGCCGCCATAAAATGAATACCCAATCATCTTTTCGAGCGTCTTTATATATTCATCCAGCTCCTTCTTTTCAGTGCTGGCATTCGGAAATCTATGCTCTTGCTCAAAGCGATAGCGCCCAACCAGCACTCCAAGCCATTGCGTGAACTCATCACAATCAATATTCAGACCTTCCAAATAATCGGAAATATCAGGTACAGATTCATTCACCCAGCCCCCTAGCGAGTATTTCATTACCCAGCCCTCCGCAGTTCCACAATGTCAGCGCCCCCCGCAAGAATGGCGTCTATGCGGTCGCCCAGCTTACGCCACGCCTCGGTTTTTTCTTCACGGTAATCGTGGTGCAAATAGTGGCGGCGTACCCTGCCACCGGCCAGCACATGGTTCTGGCAGCGGTCGATCACGTCCAGGGAAATACCCATGCCTTGCATCATGGTTGCACCTGTCCGGCGCAGATCGTGCGGCGTCCATTCACCGTTGGCACCCCCAGCCAGCACCAGCTTGTCATCAAAGGCGCGGCCCTTCAGGGGTTTGCTGCGGTTCTTGAAACGTACTTGCCGGTCGCCCACCTGCTTGGATACCGACTTGACGCATACGTGGCTTTGTTCGCCTTTCCTATTTTTGGACGGAAAGCACCATTCTGATTCACCCGTGATTGCTTTCAAGGCTTGAAACTGGCGGCGTGTGAAGTCAGAAAGGAAAACGTAATGCTCCTGCTTCTTGCCACGCCTGCCCTTCACGTTTTCACGGGGTATAAACCACACGCCATCATCTAGATTGACATGCTCCCACCGGGTCATCAGCAGTTCACCGATGCGGCAGAGCGTTCCTAGACACAGCCACAGTGCAATCTGGGTTGTTTTCGCCACAGGGCGGCTTGCGGCGCGGCGGTCGGCAGCAGCGGTATATTCATCATCCATGCGCTGAAAAATATCACGCAACTCCCGGATCTCGGCCACAGACAGAACCCGGTCGCGTTCTTCCTCGTAATCTTCGGGAAGTAGCTTGCCCACGTCCACCAGATCGCAGGGGTTGCCGTCGATCAGCAAACCACGCCAAGGCTGGCGCTTCTCGCCCCAGGCCAGCATCTGGTTGACATCGTTGTAGGCAATCACCGTCTGGCGGGTCACGCCACGCTTGAGCATCTTGCGCAGCATCGCCAGAACGTCGCGGTCGGTCAGTTCACGTAGCGGCTTCTTGCCGATGGCTGGCAGCACATCCTTGGCAAACAGACGCCGCAATTCCTTGTTGCCGTCCTGCCTGGCTACGCCATCGCTTACCCAGGTATCGAACAAGTCTTCGACGGTCAAATTCTGTAGGCGCTCGGTTCTCTCCGCTTGCTCGGCCTTCAGTCGCTCTTGTTCCTTCTGTACCTGCGCGTCGATTCCTTCGCGGGCCAGTGCTTGTATGCGTGCGTTCTCGGCTACTGCCTCGGCAAGCGACAGATAACCCTCGCCATTGCCGTAAGGCGCTGGCAGTTTGAACTGGCGCTGCTTGCCATCCACGACATATCGGACATGCCATGTCTTTATGCCATCAGGGGCGACACGAAGGTATAGCCCTCGGTCGGCGGTCAGCTTGTATTCCTTTGCTTGGGGCTTTGCTGCTTCGATAGCCCGGACAGTCAGTCTTGCCATTCCCGTCCTACTCCCGTCCTAAAAATCATTGGATTGGATTGTAAGACATTAGAATGAATTAGAACAGTAAACCCTACAATGCTTTGATTTTATTGTTATTTATTGATTCCAAAGCGATTCATTGAAAACCAAGTAAATCATATTTTATTTGCATGGGGTGCAAGGGGTCGCGAGTTCGAATCCCGCCGTCCCGACCATTGTTCTAAAGGCCGTCAGTGAGAAATCACTGACGGCCTTTGTCATTTTCAACGGTTTTTTTGCGGGCAGGGGGGCGAGGGGCAAGGGACGAGGTACGAGACTCGGCGCAAAAAAATGCGAGCAATTAATCATTAAGTGATTGCGCCAAGACCGGTTATTGCTGATGGCGCTCGGGGGTTTATCGCGGCGGGGCGGGCGATTATCTTTTCCGCGCGGCGACGGGGTAGAAGATTGCAGTTTCGAGGCTCCGCTTTCATCTCCCGTATTGGCGTCCCGTCGTCGATGCCGTCTTCACGGCGCTTATTGCGGCCGGGCGTTTGTCGCCACCACTTCGCTATGACCAATCCGGCGGCCGCCGGATGGGCCGTTCATGTGCGACCGCCACGCCGACGCGCCCGTCGGGCAGGCGATAACGCGTTGCGCCCAGCCATTCCACCGTTTCGCCGGTCGGCAGGCTGCATCGGTACAGGCTGCGCGGCGGCGATTGCACGTCGGTCGGGCGCAGGCGCAGCAGGCGGCGCTCCACGCGCACCGTGGACGCCCCGGACACTTCGAGAATGACGTCGGACAAGCGTGAGCCGAATGCCATGATGGATTTCCTCCACAGGATGCGTCAGCCGGCCCCGCGGCCGGGCTTCGGGTTTTCCCTCTTGGTTTCTATGGTAGGCCGGCGCCGGAGGATGGGTATCGTGCAAAAGGATGAGGGGCCGGGCGCCCGGGCGCGCAAGATGCAAAGCTACTAGATGAACTAGTGATTCGTAACCTCTTGAAAACAAAGCCTTTCAAGGAAAGAATCTTGCGTCATGTCGCAGGCGTGGGGCCTGGTCCGGATAGGGGGCGAAGATGGCGGCTGGGCCGCGTCGTTATATCGATGGGTTCATGGTGCGGGGCGAGGCGGTGATGTTGGACAAGGGCGTGCTGGCGATCGAGATTGTCGTGTCGCGGGAGGATGGAGGGCTGGAGGCCCGCTGGTCCCTGCCCCGTTTCGTGACCTTTCCGGATATGGCCTCGGCGCTGCGCCATGCCGAACTCGTGCTGGCTGGTATCCTGTCCATCGACCCGGCGACCGGCGAGCCGCGCTATGGCATTCTCTGAAGCGGCATCCGGGGCCAGCCGGTTCGTCTCCGCAGGGGGAGATTCCGCCATGCGGCGTTGATGTTTTGTTTCGTTTATCACAATCCCGGGCTTGCCGCCGCGCGCCATGCGATTAGAGTGGTTGAGGATGTACAACAACAAGGAGCGTTCCATGTTCGACACATTTCCTGCTTTTCGTCGTGCCAGTATCGCTGTCGCCCTGGGCGCGGCCAGCGTGCTCTTCGTCGGCTGCACCGCTACGCCGCCCAAGACCAGCGCGACGGCAACGGAACAGCGCCAGTCGCTCAACAGCGCGGCCAACGCGACGCTGACCCGGTTGTACGAGGCTTCGCCGCAGTCCAAGGAACTGGTGGCGCGCGCCAAGGGCGTGCTGGTGTTTCCCGACGTGCTGAGCGGCAGCTTCATCGTCGGCGCCGAGCACGGCAAGGGCGTGCTGCGCGTGGGCGGCGCTCCCGCGGGCTACTACAGCACGACGGCGGGCTCGATCGGCTTCCAGGCCGGCGCGCAGTCCAAGGCAATGGTGCTGCTTTTCATGACGGATGACGCGCTGAACAAGTTCCGCAACAGCGACGGGTGGACCGTGGGCGCGGACGCGACGGTGGCCGTGGCCAACATCGGCGCCAACGGCCGTATCGACACCAACACCGCCCAGCAGCCCATCGTGGGCTTCGTGATGAACAATGGCGGCCTGATGGCCGGCGTTTCGCTGGCGGGCACCAAGATTTCCAAGCTGGATCTCTGAGCGCGGCAAGGCGGGCGTTTCGCGCCCGCCTCTGCGCGAACAAACGGGCCGGCGCGGCGGGACTGCCGCGCCGGCCCGTTTGCCGTTTGTGCGGGGGGCGCCGCCCGCGATCCGGCGCGCTTCAGCCGAGCAGCGAATCGCCGCCGGCGCGCAGGGCGTTGGCCCGTTCGATTTCCGCGGCCTCGATCTTGGGATCCAGGCCCCGCCAGCGCACGATGTGGCCGCGTTCTTCTTCGGGCTCCCAGCCCAGCATGCCATAGCGGGTGATTTCGACCTCGCCGGTGGAGAATTCGACTTCGAAATAGCCCTGGCGTTCGGGCAGCGAGCTTCCCGGGAACCATTCGGTTTCTGGCATGGCGGTCTCCTTTGCGATGCGGGGGCCGTCCGCGCGGCGGCCGTGGCTTCATTGTGGTCCGCCTGCTGCGGGGCCGCAAGCGTCAGGGCAGGGGCACCGCGGTGGTGTAGAGCACCTGCTTGAGCGCGAAGCTCGAGCGTATGCTGGCCACGCCGGGAATGCGCGTGATGTGCTGCACGATCAGCCGCTCCAGCGCGTCCACGTCGGGCACCAGCGCACGCACCAGGTAGTCGGCGTCGCCCGACATGAGATAGCACTCCATGATTTCGGGCAGCACGGCGATTTCGCGTTCGAACGTGTCCAGTGTCGATTTGCGCTGCTTGTCCAGCGAGATCTGAATGAAGACGTTCACCTTGAGCCCGAGCTTGCGCGCATTGAGCAGCGTGACGCGCCGGTCGATCAGGCCCTCGGATTCGAGGCGGCGGACCCGCGCCAGGCAGGGGGAGGGCGAGAGATTCACGCGGGAGGCGAGTTCGACGTTGGTGAGGCGTGCGTCGCGCTGGAGCTCGTTGAGGATGCGGATGTCCGTGGCGTCGAGATCGATGTCCAGCATGAATCACCTGTAAGGGGCGGGTTTTCAATTCATCTATGCCGTGAATATAGCCGGGCGCCGCCTGGCCCGGGCAGCGTCGGCGGCGCGCCGCGCCGGTAGAATGTGGCGCTTTCGGCTGACGACCGCAGGGGCGGGAAAGAATGGGCGAGCTTTACCTGGTGCTGGCGGCCGGCGCAATGGCCGCGGGCTTCGTGCAGGGGCTGTCGGGGTTCGGGTTCGGCATGGTGGCCATGTCGTTCTGGGCCTGGACGGTGGAGCCCCGGCTGGCCGCGCCGATGGCGGTGTTCGGCGCGCTCAGCGGCCAGTTGCTGGCGGCGTTCACGGTGCGACGGGGCTTCGCGCTGGCGCGGCTGCTGCCATTCGTGGCCGGGGGCCTGCTTGGCATCCCCCTGGGATTGAAAGTGCTGCCCTATCTCGACCCCGTGGTCTTCAAAGCCTGCATCGGCGGGCTGCTGGCCGTCTGGTGCCCCCTCATGCTCTGCGCGGGCCGCCTGCCGCGCATTTCGGTGGGCGGCCGCACGGCCGACGGCGTGGCGGGGCTGATGGGCGGCGTCATGGGTGGGCTGGGCGGATTCACCGGCGTGATTCCCACGCTGTGGTGCACCTTGAGGGGATACGACCGCGATACGCAGCGCGCCGTCATCCAGAATTTCAACCTGTCCATGCTGGCGGTGACGATGATCGGCTATGTCGTCACCGGCGTGGTCACGTCCGCCATGCTGCCGCAGTTCGCGGTGGTCCTGCCCGCGATGCTGGTGCCCGCCTGGCTGGGCACGCGCGTGTACACGGGCATCAGCGATGCGGCATTCCGGCGGGTCGTGCTGGGGCTGCTGACGCTCTCCGGCATCGCGCTGCTGGCGGCGTCGCTGCCCAGGCTGCTTGCCTGAGCGCGCGGCGTGCTATCTTTACCGCGTTTGGCAGGAAGGATTCCATGGCATTGCATCGTTTCAAGAAGGGCGAATTGGGAGAGTGGCTGCGCGTGATCGCCGAAAGCGGCGAAGCGGACGCCCGGCCGGCCGACGAGGTGCCCGCCGACGTGCTCCAGGCGCTCGAAACCCTGCGCTGCATCGAGCCGGTCGGACCCGGCCGCTGGCGCGTCACCGCCAAGGGCGAACTGGCCCTGCGCATGGAAGACCCCGCCGCTATCCACCGCCGCTGATCGCGCCCGCGATACATTTCGCCAACTGTGTCTGGTTTGTTGCGCCCATCGTTCCCCGATTGTGGCGCAACAGCGGCGAATTCCCGTGAATTACTGTGCCATTTGGCTGCTTCCCGACGTATCCGGAAGGGTCGGCTGCCGTTAAGATGAACTTGCGTGACGCAAGCATGTCTATTCATTGGCGCGGCTGCTCGCGAGCAAACCCGCGGCGTCACGCGTGGTTCACGCGTTCAGACGCGTTTAGGCAACCGACTGGGAGGAACCCATGCAGCATCGCGACCAGGAAGTACTGATCGACGTTTCCACGGCGGCCATGGATACCGGCGGATATGGCGTATTGCTGACGGTGACGGCCGAGGGCGGCACGGAAGTGGATGCCGCTTTTTCCCATCTGGGCAATTGCGCCTCGCTGGATGAGGCGCGGGATCGCGCGGAAGCGTTCGCGCAAGACTGGGTCAAGGAGAACATCTTTCGCTAGTGTGTTTTGCACTGAAAGCGAGTCTGCCCGGTCTGTGCCCCAGGGCGGCCCGGCCCGGAAATTCCGGCGATAATCCTCCATGAGACATCGTCGCGGCAAACATCCCGACACGCCGCGATACGCCGCACTTTCCGGATTACCCGCCGTTCCGACATGGCCGCCGCACAGACCCATTCCCCGCTCGCGCGGCACATCCGTGTGCTGGGCGATCACTTCGACTCCCTCATCCTTCCCATGTGGATGGGCCCAGGGTTCAACCAGACCCTGGGCCTGCCCTACGAGTCGCTGGACGCGGCCAGCGGCCGGCCCTTGCCGCCGGTGCGCTATCGCGCCATGGCGTGCGCGCGCCAGCTCTACGTTTTCTCCAACGCGCGGGCGCCGGGCGCGCGCGAGCACGCCGGCAGGCTCTTCGAATCGCTGACGCGCACGTTCCGCAACGCGGAGCACGGCGGCTGGCGGTTCAGCGTGGATGCCGAGGGCAAGCCGCTGGACGACACCCAGGATCTCTACACGCATGCATTCGTGGTGTTTGCCTGCGCGGCCTATTTCCGCAGCTCGCGCGCGGCGCAGGCGCGCCGGCTGATGTTGGAGACCGCGGAGCACATCGAGGCGCATTTCCGCACCGGCGATGAGCTCTACGCCAGCGCGCTGGGCGCCGATTGGCGGCGGGTCGTGCGCGGCCCGGCGCAGAACCCCATGATGCACCTGACGGAGTCCTACCTGGCGGCGGCGCAGATCGCCGAGCCGGCGCTTTTCGCGCAACGCCTGCGCCGCCTGGGGCAGGCCGTGGCGGCGGCATTCCTGCATCCGCCCTCACAGTGCATTGCCGAGGAGGCGATGGGGACGGCGGACAATCGTCTCGAGCCCGGGCACCAGTTCGAGTGGATGACCCTGGTGCACGGCGCGCAAGACGTCTACGACGGCCTCGAATTGCCCGATTTCCTGCCGCGCGGGGTGGCATGGGCCCGCCGCCACGGGGTAGACGACGGCTCGGTGCGGGCCGCGCTCGACATGCGCGGCGGCGTGCTCGACGACACGCGCCGCATCTGGGCCCAGACCGAATATCTGCGCATGCTGGCGGCTACTGGCGATCTGGCTGCCCTGGAGCCGGCGCTGGTCCGCTTCAACCGGGATTTTCTGCACCCGGGAGGCTGGCATGAATGCCTGGACGGGCAGGGCCAGGTCACCCGCGGCGACATGCCGTCCACCTCTCCCTACCATCTGGCGACGTGCCTGGAAGAGTTGCAAAACGTAATTAAGTTAGCACGCTAACAAGATTCTTTCCTTTTAGACCTGGATTTTGATAGAAAAATATTGGTGAAATCCCTTACACTTTTGTAAGTTTTTTTAAGGGGTAGCATCAATGAGCGTTATGTGCCAGGCTTGCCAACGCATTCATCCCGGGCTTGCCGGGGTTGCGCCGCACGCCCAGCTCGGTCATCAGGGATTCACCCACCCTACGCAGAAAGGCCGCGAGGAAAGCCGCGAAGATCACTTCCGATGCCTGGTGTGCGGCGCCAAGTGGCTGCGCGAGACGGACAAGTGGGGCGTGGACCTCGGTTTCAAGCTGGCGCCCTGAGAGGGTCGTTCACGACAGCGCGGGTGGCGGTTGCAAGGCGATTGAGCAGCAGAGAAGGCGGGCCCTGGAGGCCCGCCTTTGTTTGTTCCGCCGCTTTCGGCGAGCCGGACGGCTCAGCCGCCTGACCCGGCGGCGCCGGCGACATCGGGGTCGGCCGCCGCGGTTTCCAGCAGCCAGGTGCGGAAGCACCGCAGCGCGTAGTGGTCGCGGCGCTGCGGGGGCGCGCACAGGTAGTAGCCGCGGGCGATGCGGCAGGGCAGGTCGGGAAAAGGCGCTGCCACGCGGCCCGCCGCGATGTCGTCGCGCACCAGGCAGCGCTGCAGCACCGCGATGCCCATGTCGGCCATGACGGCGCGCACCAGAATGGAAACCTGGTCGAAGCCGCTGGCCAGCCGCACGCCCTCGGGCGCGACGCCGGCGGCGGCAAACCACCAGGCCCAGTTGTCGACGCCGTTGCCGTGGTAGAGCAGCGGCTCGTCCAGCAGGCCGGCCGGCGTGTTCCATAGCCCCCGGGCGCGCCGCGCCGCCAGCCGCTGCGGATGGCAGATGACCACCATTTCGCGGCCGATGACGTAGTCGGCCTGCCACCCGGGCCATTGGCCTTCGACGCCCGACAGAATGCTGGCGTCGGGCGTGGCGCCGGAAAAGTCCTCGTTGCGCCGGTAGGCGGCAAAGCCGAGCTGGATGCCGGGGTGGCGCTGGTGGAAATCGGGCAGCCGGGGCACCAGCCAGGCGCTGGCCAGCGTGGGCACGCTGGAGATCGTCAGGCGCAGGCGGCGGTCGGCGGCGCGCAGCTCGGCGCTCAGGGCTTCGATGCGGGCCAGCGGCTCGCGCGCTTCTTCATACAGCCGGCGGCCGGTTTCGGTGAGCGCGAGGCCGTGGGCGTTGCGCCGCATGAGCGGCTGGCCGAAGTGCGTCTCCAGGCGCGAGATGGCGCGGCTGATGGCGCCCTGGGTAACGCAGAGTTCCCGCGCGGCCAGGGTGAAGCTGCCCAGCCGCGCCGCCGCCACGAACGCATGCAGCTCGGACATGGACGGCGAGTGCAGGCGCATGACCGTACTTAGAATGACTGCTGGTAATGAAAGCGTGCAATATAGTCGTTTGATGCTCCAGCGTAAAGTTCGGACACTTGCGGCTTCTTCGCCATTCCCTTTTCGGAGTTGCCTCATGTCCCGCCGTTTTCTTGGCCGGTCCGCGCGCCTTGCGCTCGCCGGCATCGTTTCCCTGGCGTCCGCCGTCGCCATGCCCGCCCGGGCGGCCGACTATCCCGCGCGCCCGATCAAGCTGGTAGTGCCCTTCGCGGCCGGCGGCTCGACCGACATCGTGGCGCGCCTCATCGCGGAATACGCCGGCCGCGATCTCAAGCAGACCATCGTGGTGGAAAACAAGGCCGGCGCGGGCGGCTCGCTGGGCATGGAGCAGGTGGCGCGCGCCACGCCGGACGGCTACACCATCGGCATGGCCACGATGAGCACGCATGGCTCCAACCCGGCCGTGTACCGCCGCCTGAACTACGACCCGGTCAAGGACTTCGCGCCCATCGGCAACGTGCTGGCCGTGCCCAGCATCTTCGCGATCAATCCGCAGGTGCCGGCCAAGAACATGGCCGAGTTCGTCGCGCTGGCCAAGGGCTCGCCCGACAAGTACAGCTTCGCCTCGCCCGGCGTGGGGTCGCTGGGACACGTGAACATCGAGAACTTCATGATGCTGTCCGGCGTCAAGCTGCTGCACGTGCCGTACCGCGGCGCGGGCCCGGCGCTCAATGACGTGATGGGCGGCCAGGTCGACGCCATTACCGACAATCTCTCGTCTACCCTGCCGCAGGTGCAGGGCGGCAAGCTGCGGGCCCTGGCCGTGCTCGGCGCGCAGCGCTCGCCGCTGCTGCCCGACGTGCCCACGTATATCGAGCTGGGCTATCCCGACATGGGCACGGGCGGCTGGTTCGGCCTGGTGGCGCCGGCCGGCACGCCTGCCGCCGTGATCGAACGGCTGAACAAGGCCGTGCGCGCCGCCATGGAAGACCCCGAGTTCCGCAAGAAGGCCGAGGACGTCGGCGGTACGCTCATGCCCACCACGCCCCAGGAATTCCAGGCGCAGATCGAACAGGCCCTGGCGCGCTACGCCAAGGTTGCCAAGACCGCCCGCATCGAGGCTGACTGACGATGACGCAAGCCGACTTCGACGCCGTTTCCGTATACGAACCGCAGGGCCCGGCCTTGCCGCTGGTCTGTGACTCGCCGCACAGCGGCGAGCGCTATCCCGCGGATTTCGGCGCCAGCGCCACCCTGGCCCAGTTGCGGCAGGGCGAGGACACCCACGTCGACGCGTTGTGGTCGGCCGCGCCCGCGCTGGGCGCCACGCTCATCGCGGCGAACTTTCCGCGCGTGTACATCGACCCCAACCGCACGCTGCGCGACCTCGATCCGGAACTGCTGGCCGAGCCCTGGCCCGAGCCGCTGGATCCGGGCGAGAAGACGCGGCTGGGCAAAGGGCTGATCTGGCGCCGCATGGACAAGTCCACACCCATCTACGACCGCAAGCTGTCGCTGGCCGAAGTGCGCCACCGCATCCAGGCCTATTACCAGCCCTACCACGAGGCCCTGGCTGCCGCCATCCGGCGGACCCAGGAGCGTTTCGGCGCGGTCTGGCACCTGAACCTGCACTCGATGCCCAACGACGCCTATGAGCGCCTGGGCCGGCAGAGTCCGCGCCCGCTGGCCGATTTCGTGCTCGGCGACCGCGACGGCGCCACCTGCGAGCCGGGCTTCGTCGCCCTCATCGAGGAGGCGCTGCGCGCCCGCGGCTATACGGTGGCGCGCAACGACCCCTACAAGGGCGTGCAACTGATCGCCCAGATCGGCCAGCCCGCGCAGCGGCGCCACAGCCTGCAGGTGGAAATCCGGCGGCCGCTCTACATGGACGAAGCCACGCGCGAGCGCAACGCAGGCTTCGAGCAGTTGCGCGCGGATCTGTCGCAAGTGCTCGAAACCGTGGCCGGATACGTGCGCGGCCGTATGGACGGCGCGCCCGCCGGCTGAGGCCAGCCCGCTCCATGGCCCGCCGCGGCCTGCGCCCCGGCGCCCGAAATTCTGACTTTCTTGTTTAAGTTTGCCGTTCGGAGGGCCGTAGTCGGGACATATCGCGCCCGACGGCCGCCTCCGCGGGAGCCGCGCGCGCGTTCCAACAGGAGTGGGTATGGCCGAGAAAATCATCGGCGGTTTTTCCGTGGTGGCCTATGCCACGCAGCCCGAAGGGCGCGTGCCTCCGCGCGCTTTCCTCGAAACCCGGCCCACGGCTGCCGTCAGGCCGCCGCAGGCCGAGGCCCGGCCGGAGCAGGAAGCAGCGCCCGGGGAACAGAACCGCGTCTTCGAGATCTTCGTGCGCCGGCGCTTTCGCAGCACGGTGGAAGCCATGTCGGCCGCGCGCAACGCGCTGGACCGCGTCCAGTCCGTCGATGCCGACGGCGTGCCCGACCCGCTGCCCGAATAGCCCGGCCGCCTACACCAGTGTGCTGCGCATCAGGATGTCCGTCAGCGCCTGGGTCGGACGGTTGGGCGAGGGGGCCGAAATCACGATGAATTCCACTTGCGGCAGCGCGGGCAGCGCAAGCGCGCCGGCCGGCGGCGCGAGCCCCGCCGTGGACAGGTGCGAGGGCTGCACGGTGATGCCCAGTCCGGCGCGCGCCGCCGCCTGGCATCCCGCGTAGCTCGTGCTGGTGCAGACGATCTGCCAGCCGCGGCCCGCGCGCGCCAGCGCTTCCAGCGCCAGCGTGCGGGTGACGCTGGGTTCGCGCAGCAGGATCAGCGGCAGGGGGGCTTCGGGCGCGAGGCGCAGGCCCTCGCGGGCTTGCCAGAGCAGGGCTTCCTTGTGCAGCGTCTGGCCGCGCCGGTCGCCCTGGCGGCGCTTGCCGATCATCACGTCGAGGCGGTGGTCGTCCAGCAGCTTGTAGAGTTCGCTGGTCACGCCGATCGTGATGTCCAGCTCCACTTCCGGGTGTTCCTGGCGGAACGCGGCCAGCACGCCGGGCAGGGGGCCCAGCGCCAGGTCGTCGGAGGTGCCCAGCCGCACGCGGCCGCGCAGCCGCGGCGCATCGAACAGTTTCTGCGCTCTTTCGTGCGCCTGGAGGATGAGCTGGGCATGCACCAGCAGGCTGCGCCCGTCGCTGGTGAGCGCCAGCGAATGCGTGTCGCGCAGGAACAGCTTGCGCCCCAGCGAGGTTTCGAGCTGCCGGATGTGTTCGCTGACCGTGGGCTGGGTCAGGCCCAGCCGTCGCGCGGCCTCGGAGAAGCTGGGCGCGGCCGCGGCGGCGGCGAAGGTCTTGAGCCAGAGGGGATTGAGCATGGAGGACGGCTATAGGAATATCCAATAGCAGTTAAAGTACCTAGCGCACTTCACGATGGCAAGCGGCGCGCCTATAGTCGCAGGCATCCCTTCGGAACACCTGATGCCATGCGCCGTTTTCTTCCCGACACCTTCACCCTGATCCTGATCGCCACGGTGGCGTTCGCCAGTGTGTTCCCCGCCGTGGGCAGGGGCGCGTCTTTCATGATGGTGGCGAGCAATATCGCGATCTCGCTGCTGTTCTTCCTGCACGGCGCGCGCCTGTCCACGGATGCGATCGTCGCGGGGGTGAAAGACCTGCGGCTGCACGCGCTGATCCTGTCGTGCACCTTCATTCTCTTTCCGCTGCTCGGGCTGGCGCTGCGCGCGGCCTTCCCGGGCCTGCTCACGCCTTCGCTGTGGCTGGGCGTGTTGTTCGTCTGCACCTTGTCCTCGACGGTGCAGTCCTCCATCGCTTTCACGTCCATGGCGCGCGGCAACGTGCCCGGCGCCATCTGCGCGGCCACCGCGTCCAATCTGCTGGGCACGGTGCTGACGCCGCTGCTGGTGGCCGTGCTGCTGCACCGGCAGGGCGGCGGGCACGGCCTGGCCGACGCGGGGCGCATCCTGGTGCAGTTGCTGCTGCCGTTCGCGGCGGGCAGCCTGCTGCGCCCCTGGATCGGCGCCTGGGCCAGGCGCAACAGCCGCGTGCTGGCCAAGGTGGACCGCAGCTCCATTCTGCTCGCCGTGTACACGGCGTTCAGCGAAGCCGTGGCCCAGGGCATCTGGCATGCGTTCCCGCCCCGGGACCTGGCGACGCTGGTGCTGGTCAATGCGCTGCTGCTGGGCGTCGTGCTGGCCGTTACCACCTGGGGCAGCCGCAGGCTCGGGTTGTCCAAGGAAAACGAGATCACGCTGGTGTTCTGCGGCTCGAAGAAATCGCTGGCGTCGGGAATACCGCTGGCCACGGTGCTGTTCGGCACGGCGCAAATGGGCATCGTGGTGCTGCCGCTGATGATTTTTCACCAGATGCAGCTCATGGTGTGCGCCATGCTGGCCCGGCGCTACGCCGAGCGCGGGAACGAAGCCCAGCCGGCGTCCGCCCGCGCATAGGCCGGCCGCGAAGTCAGTCCGCCACGGGCTGGATCTTGCCGGCTGGCGTCCAGTAGACGGCCTCGTCGCGTTCCTGCACCTGCAGCGCGACGAGGCGGCCGTTCTTGCAGGGGCCGCCCACGCACAGGCCGGTGTCGGGCTGGTAGGTCGCGCCGTGCCGTGCGCACATGAGCAGGTCGCCCGCGCGGGTGAAGAAGCTGCCTTCCCAGTCCAGTTCCACGCCCACGTGGGCGCAGCGGTTCAGATAGCCGTACACGCGGCCCTGGTAGCGCACGAAAAACGCGGTGGTGCGGCCCGATCCGTCGGTGACGGGCACTTTCACGCCCAGGCCGCCCTCGGCGAGATCGCCGGCGGCGCAGACGCGGATTTCGGTGTCGGAACAGGCGTTGGGCATGGCGGGCCTCGAAAAGGGTGCGATGTTCGGCCAGCGCCATCGCGCTGTCAATCCCGGCCCGGCGGGCGCTCAATCCTCCTGCGCGGCGAGGGCGCTTTGCTGCTGGCGGGCCCAGAGGCTGGCGTACAGTCCGCCGCGGGCCAGCAGTTGCGCGTGGCGGCCGCGTTCGACGATGCGGCCCTCGGCCAGGACGAGTATCTCGTCGGCATCGGCCACGGTGGAGAGCCGGTGGGCGATGATGAGCGTGCTGCGGTCCTGGCTGACCTCGCGCAGGTTCGCCTGGATTTCGCGCTCGGTGTGGGTGTCCAGGGCGCTGGTGGCTTCGTCGAACAGGAAGATGGCGGGACGCTTGAGCAGCGTGCGGGCAATGGCCACGCGCTGCTTTTCTCCGCCGGAGAGTTTCAGGCCGCGCTCGCCCACCAGGGTGCCGTAGCCGTCGGGCATGGCGTCGATGAGCCCGTCGATGTGGGCGAGGCGGGCGGCTTCGCGGATCTCCGCCTCGCTGGCCCCGGGCCGGCCGTAGCCGATGTTGTAGCGGATGGTGTCGTTGAAGAGCACCGTGTCCTGCGGCACCACGCCGATGGCCGCGCGCAGGCTGGCCTGGGTGACGTCGCGGATGTCCTGGCCGTCGATCAGGATGGCGCCGGAGTCGACGTCGTAGAAGCGGAACAGCAGGCGCGCCAGCGTGGATTTGCCGGCCCCGGAACTGCCCACCACGGCCACGGTCTTGCCGGCCGGGATGGCGAAGCTCACGCCCTTGAGAATGGGGCGGCGCGCATCGTATCCGAAGCGCACGTCGCGGAATTCCACGGCGCCGCCGGCCACGCGCAGGGGCGCGGCGCCCGGGCGGTCGGCGATTTCGCGGTCCTGGCCCAGCAGTTCGAACATGCGCTCCATGTCGATGAGCGATTGCTTGATCTCGCGGTAGATGAAGCCGAAGAAACTGAGCGGCTGGTAGAGCTGCAGCAGATAGGTGTTGACCAGCACGAAATCGCCCAGCGTGTGGCGGCCCTGCGCGATGCCGCGCGCGGCCATCCACATGACCAGCGTCAGGCCGGCGGAAATGATGGCCGCCTGCCCGATGTTGAGAACGGACAGGCTGACCTGGCTGCGCACGGCCGCGCGTTCGTAGCGGGTGAGCGAGGCGTCGTAGCGGCGCGCCTCGTGCTCTTCGTTGCCGAAATACTTGACCGTCTCGTAGTTCAGCAGGCTTTCGATGGCCTTGGTGTTGGCTTCGGAATCGGTTTCGTTCATCTGGCGGCGGAATTTCGCGCGCCACTCGGTGACGGCCAGCGTGTAGGCGATATACAGGGCGACCGTGGCGCCCGTGGCCAGGGCCAGCCAGCCGTCGAACATTTTCCACAACACGGCGCAGACCAGCCCGAGCTCGAAGAAGGTGGGCAGGATGTTGAAGAGCAGGAACGAGAGCAGGGTCTGGATGCCCTTGGTGCCGCGTTCGATGGAGCGCGTAAGCCCGCCGGTCTGGCGCGACAGGTGAAAGCGCAGCGCCAGACCGTGCAGGTGGCGGAATATGCGCAGGCCGACCGCGCGGATGGCGTGCTGTCCGACCCGGGCGAACAGCGCGTCGCGCAGTTCGGCGAAGAGCAGCGAGAGCACGCGCGCCGCGCCGTAGGCCAGGATGAAGCCCAGCGGCACGGCCACGGCGCCCGGCGCGCCACCGCTTAGCGCGTCGACGGCATGCTTATACAGCACCGGCACGTAGACGGTGGCGCCCTTGGCCGCGAAGAGGCAGAGCAGGGCGGCCACGACCCGGATCTTCAAGCCGCGCTCGCCCGCGGGCCAGAGATAGGGAAAGAGGGTGCGCAGCGTGTGCAGCGTGCCGTGGGGAGGAGGGGGCGGGGAGCCTGGCGTCATGGCGGATCGGGTGTGGGACGCGCCTGGCTGGCCGGGAAAAATCCGGCCGCCGGGTTGCGGCGCGCGCTGGGCTTAGTATTATCTACGTGAAAACCCCTGGGATGGACCTGGCGCTCCCAGGGGTTTTCGTTCCGGCCGGGGTTGGCTGGCCATGTGCGGGCAGGCCCGCTTTTCTGACTTCTCGGTCCTGGGGGCGCGCCGGTCCGCCCCAGGGCCGCGCGCGCCGGCGCGCATTCACCGCGCCGGCGCGCGCCGCGAGCGACGGAGGTTTTCATGGCGAAGGTTCCCGCAGTAAAACTCAACGACGGCAACAGCATTCCGCAGCTCGGGCTGGGAGTGTGGCAGGTGCCGGACGACCAGGCCAAGGACAGCGTCAAGGAGGCCCTGGCGGCCGGCTACCGTTCCGTGGACACCGCGGCCATCTATGGCAACGAGGCGGGCGTGGGCGCGGGGCTGCGCGCATCGGGCGTGGCGCGCAAGGACCTGTTCATCACCACCAAGCTCTGGAACGACAGCCACGGCTACGACGAGGCGCACAAGGCCATGGACGAAAGCCTGCGGCGCCTGGGGCTGGCCTATGTGGACCTGTACCTGATCCACTGGCCCGTGGCCGGCAGCGACAAATTCCTGGAGGCGTGGCGCGCCATGATCGAAATGCGGGAAGACGGCCGGGCGCGCTCCATCGGCGTGTCGAATTTCACCAAGGCCAATCTGGAGCGGCTGATCCGGGAAAGCGGCGTGACCCCGGCGGTGAACCAGATCGAGCTGCATCCCGGGTTCGCCCAGCGCGAGCTGCGGGCGTTCCACGCGCAGCACGGCATCGCGACCGAGTCGTGGAGCCCGCTGGCGCAAGGCGGCGTGGCGAAGAGCGCAGTCCTGCAGGAGCTGGCCGTCCGGTATGGCAAGTCGGCCGCGCAGGTGACGCTGCGCTGGCACCTGCAGCACGGGCTGATCGTTATTCCCAAGTCGGTGACGCCGGCGCGCATCCGCGAGAACATCGATGTGTTCGATTTCGAGCTGACGCGCCAGGATATGGACGCCATCGACGCCATTGCCGAAGGCCCGCGCCTGGGGCCCGATCCGGAGAAGTTCGGGGCCTGAGCGCCGCGCGGCGGGCCCGGCCCGCCTACTTCGCCTGCCTGGGCGGGAAGAACCCGTAGCGCGCGATCACCAGCAGCAGGATCGCGAGCGAGGCCCATGACGCCCAGTGCCAGGCGCCGGTGCCGAGGAGCGCCGAAAGCAGGCCGAACACGCTGAGCACGCCGAGCGCGAGCGGTGCGCCCCAGACGAACATGAATTTGCCGGATGTCTGCTTCTTGCTCATGCGGGCGTCCTCTGGGGTTCGGCGGCCTGCTGGTGCTTGCGGATGATTTCCGCGACGCGCGCCTCGGTGGCGCGGCGGCGCGCCAGCCACAGATAGAGCCCGCTGGCCAGCACGACGATGGTGACGATATCCAGAATCGCCCACAGGATCTTCAGCGGCATGCCGGCGTAGTCGCCGAAGTGCAGCGGCCGCGAGAGCTCGAGCGCGGTGAGGTACCAGGGCATGCGGGCCACGGTCGTGAGTTCGCCGGTCTTGCCGTCCACCAGCACGGGCGTGCTCATGCGCGAGGTGAGAGGCGTGTCGCCGCGCATCCAGGCGATGTAGTGGTGCGGGCTGCCGAAGGCGTTGCCCGGAAACGAAATGAAAGAGACTTCCGTGCCCGGCAGCGCCTTGCGCGCCGTGTCGGCGGCGCCCTGCGCGGACGCCAGCGCGGGCGGCACGCCCTGTCCCTTGTAGGGCTCCAGGATGCGCGTGAGCTCGGTGCTTTGCCACAGGCGGAAAATCGGCGTGGAAAGCTCGTTGATGACGCCGGTCAGGCCCACCACGAAGGCCCAGACCAGGGTGACGATGCCCAGGAGATTGTGCAGGTCCAGCCACTTGAGCCGCGTCGAGCGCGCGGCGCGCACAGTGCCGAACGACAGCTTTTTCATGAAGGGGCCGTACAGCACCACGCCCGACACGATGGCCACGCAGAAGAGCAGGCCCATGAAACCCAGGAAGAGTTCGCCCGGCAGGCCCGCGAACAGGTCCACGTGCAGCGCCAGCATGATGCCCATGAAGGTGTAGCGGTCTTGCGCATAGGGCGGGCCGTCGAGCAGCACTTCGCCGGTGCGGGCGTCCATGCGCACGGCGTGCCCGGAGACTTGCCCGTCGCCCGGCTTCTTGGCCATGCCTACGTACACCTGCGGCTCGTCGGGGTCGAAGAACAGGTAATCGACGACTTCCGACGGATACATGGCGCGGGCGCGGTCCACCAGCGTGTCGAGGCGGGCGGGCGGCGTGCCGGCCGGAACCTCGGACACCGGCTTGGCGTCGTCCAGCCAATGGTCGATTTCGTGATGGAAGATCAGCGGCAGCCCGGTGATACAGATGACCAGCAGGAACAGCGTGCAGACGAGGCTGGTCCATTTGTGGACGAGATACCAGGTCTTGATGGTGGACGCGGCAGTCATGGCGACGGGGTGAGGGTGCAAAAACGGGACGTTATCACGAATAATACTAATTCTCGTGACCGTCGTGCGTGCCGGCGCCTGCGTGGCGTCATGAAAGGCGGATTAAATAGAATGTGGACTTGTGCGCCGGCGGAAACCGGGGAACGATCTCCCGGGCCGGCAGGCCAGGAACGGACGACATGGAGCAGCGTTTTCTCAGGGTGCCTCGTAATGAAACCGGCCGCGACTTCGCGGTGGGGGACGTGCATGGCCATTTCTCGCGGCTGGAAGCAAGCCTGGATCGCCTGGGCTTCGACCCCGGCCGCGACCGCCTTTTTTCGGTGGGCGACCTGGTGGATCGCGGGCCCGAGAGCGAGGCTGCGCTGCAATGGCTGGAGCGGCCCTGGTTCTACGCCGTGCAGGGCAATCACGAGGATTACGCCATCCGCCACGTGCGTACCGGCAAGGTCGACACCCGGAACTGGCGCGACTACGGCGGCGGCTGGTTCCTGGACCTGCCGGCCGAGTTGCAGCGCGTCTATGCCGAAGCCTTCGAACGCCTGCCCATTGCCATCGAGGTGGAGACCGCGGAAGGGGCGGTCGGCCTGCTGCACGCGGATTGCCCGGTGCTGTTCTGGCCGCGTCTGGAATCGGCCCTGCGCGACCGCGCCCGCTCCACCAGCCAGGCCTGTCAGTGGTCGCGCGAGCGCCTGAGACTGATGGATCGCACGCTGGTGCAGGGCGTGCGCGCCGTGGTGGCCGGCCATACGCCGGTGGCCGCGCCCCTGGTGCTGGGCAACGTGTACCACATCGACACCGAGGGGTGGCAGAGCGGCTATTTCAGTTTCCTGGACCTCGAAACCCTGCGCGCCTGGCCCAACGATGTGGTGACGGACCTGGCCGGGGCCTGACCCGAGGGCCTGTCCGTCGGGTCAGCGCGGCCGGGCGGCCGCCAGCGAGGGCGCGCCGCCGTCCACCCGCGGCACGGGTATGGGCGGGATGGCGCGCTCGCCGCCGGCCGGCGGCGAGCCGGACGGGCGGCCGATGTCCGGAATGGGAATGGGCTGCGCCACGGGAGGCGCCTGGTCCGCGGGCTGGGCAGCCGGCGTGGCCGCCGGCAGGGCCGCCGGCGGCGTGGCCGAGCCGTTGGGCTTGGGCTGGGGCTTGACGGAAAAATCCTCGCCGCCGGTCGAGCGGTTGTTGTTCAGGAAGTCGGTGAGCGCGTCGCCGGAAGAGAGGTCGAGCGAGGCGACCGCCTGGCCGGGCGGGAATTCCGAGAGGTAGTAGTCGCCGTTGTCCACGATGATTCCGTCGGGGCGCGGGGCGGGCTTGGCCTCGGGCACGCCCTTGAGCGCGGGCTGCATATAGTCCAGCCAGGTGCTCAGCGCCAGGCCGCTGCCGAACTCGTTGGTGCCCAGGGAGCGCGGCTGGTCGAAACCCATCCAGACCGTGGTGGCGAGCGACGGCGTGAAGCCGGAGAACCAGACGTCCACCGCCTCGTTGGTGGTGCCGGTCTTGCCGCCCACGTCGTTGCGCTTGAGCGTCTGGTGCGCGCGCGCCGCGGTGCCGTTGACGGTGACGTCGCGCAGGATGTCGTCCATGATCCAGGCGGTGCGCGGGTCGATGGCGCGCGCGGTTTCGTCGCCGGCCAGCGTGGGCTGGGCCTGCATGAGCACGTTGCCCGAGCGGTCGGTGACGCGGCTGATCAGGTAGGGCGTGACGCGGTAGCCGCCGTTGGCGAATACGCTGTAGGCATTGGCGACCTGCAGGGGCGTGGCGCTGCCCGCGCCCAGGGCCAGGGGCAGCACGGCCGGCCAGCGCGCCTTGTCGAAGCCGAAGCGGGTGAGGTAGTCCTGCGCGTATTGCGGGCCGATGGCCTGCAGGATGCGGATGGACACCATGTTCTTGGAGCGGACCAGGCCCTGCCGCAGCGTGAGCATGGGCTCGTAGCGGTTGCCGTCGTTCTTGGGCTGCCAGGGCTTGGAGCCGGTCTGCTCGGCCGTGAGCATGAAGGGCTGGTCGGAAATCTGCGTGGCGGGCGTGAGGCCGCGCTCCAGGGCCGCCGCGTAGACGAAGGGCTTGATGTTGGAACCGGGCTGCCGCCAGGCCTGGGTGGCCCGGTTGAACGTGCCCCGGTTGAAGTCGAAGCCGCCGATCATGGCGCGGATGGCGCCGTCCTGCGGGGCCAGGGAAACCAGCGCGGCCTGCAGCGCGGGCATATTGATGATTTCCCAGGCGTCGCCGTTCTTGTGCACGTACACGACCGAGCCGCGGCGGATGCGCTGCTCGTCCCTGGCCTTGGGCGAAAGCGCGCGTGCCACGACGGCCAGCGCCTTCTTGTCGCTGATGGTGATGATCTCGCGCGAGCTGCGTGCCAGCCTGACCTCGGCGGGGCTGGCCGAGAGCACCACCGCCGAGAGCAGGTCGTCGGCGTCGGGCGTTTTTTCCTGGACGCCGTCGAGAATGTCGTCCAGGGCCTGCGGATCGTCTTCCACGCCGTCGGGCAGGTCGATCTGGTCTTCGGGGCCCGGGTAGACGGCGCGGCGGGTGTAGTCGAGCACGCCCTGGCGCACGGCGCGGTAGGCCGCTTCCTGGTCCCTGGAGTCGATGGTGGTGTAGACGTCGATGCCGCGCGTGTAGGTGTCTTCCTGGAACACGCCGTACATGAGCTGGCGCACCAGCTCGGCCGGGTATTCGCCATGCACGGCGAATCCGCGCGCGCTGGCGCCGTCGGCGCCGCGCACGGTGAGCTTTTCCTTGAGCGCCTCGTCGACCTGCTCCTGCGTCAGGTAGCCGAGCGCCTTCATGCGGCCCAGCACGTAGTGCTGGCGGACCTCGGCGCGCGCGTAGTTGGTGATGGGGTTGGCGCGCGAGGGGGCCTTGGGAATGCCGGCCAGCATGGCGGCCTCGGCGGGGGTGATCTCGGACAGCGGCTTGCCGAAATAGGTGCGCGAGGCGGCCGCGAAGCCGTAGGCGCGGTGGCCCAGGTAGATCTGGTTCATGTAGAGCTCAAGAATCTGGTCCTTGGTGAGCTGGGACTCGATCTTGAACGTGAGCAGCAGTTCGTAGAACTTGCGCGAGTAGGTTTTTTCGGACGACAGGTAGAAGTTGCGCGCCACCTGCATGGTGATGGTGCTGCCGCCCTGGGTCTTGGCGCCGGTGACAATGTTGGTGAGCACGGCGCGCGCCATGCCCATCCAGTCCACGCCGCCGTGCTCGTAGAAGCGGTCGTCTTCGGCCGCCAGCACGGCCTGCCGCATGACTTCGGGAATCTCGTCGAAACGCAGCACGTTGCGGTGTTCTTCGCCGAACTCGCCGATGAGGACCTTGTCGGCGGTATAGACGCGCAGCGGCACGCGCGGCCGGTAGTCGGTCATGGCGTGCAGGTCGGGCAGGCTGGGCCAGGCCAGCGCAAGGGCCAGCCCCAGCGCCACGGCCGCGCACGCGCCCGCCCCGGCTGCCACGGCGGCCGTTTTGACGAGTATGCGTTTCCAGGGAAGGCCCGGTTTGCCGCCCGGGGTGGCGGAGGAATGCTGGGGGGTGCTCATTGCAGCCGATTCTAGGGCAGAACGGGATAGACCGCCTGCCGGCGCCAAAGGTTTCCGTAACCAAAATTGCCGGCGCAAGGACGCGTTCCGGGCAGGGAAAGATCAGGGGACGGGTCGATGCGCAGGGAGGACAGCCGCGGAACGGGCCGGCGCCTGCCACGCGCCGTTGCACGCGCCCGCTGCACGCGCCCTGAACTGTATTGCCTGCGGTGACAAACGGCAAGACCCGTTGCAAGGCGCGGGGCGGGTTTCAGCCGGCGGCGCGGCCGCGCACGTAGCGCTGCGGCGGCTCGCCCAGCGCGCGGTGGAACATGGCGGCGAAGGCGCTGGGGCTGCGGTAGCCCAGGCGCGCCGCCACGCGCGCCACCGATTCGCCCAGGCAGAGGCGGCAGACCGCGTCGGCCAGGCGCACCTGCTGCACCCACTGGCGGTAGTTGAGGCCGAGTTCGGCCTGGAACAGGCGGATCAGCGTGCGGGCGCTCGCGCCCACCTCGCCGCCCCAGTCTTCGATGCCGCGCCGCAGACCGGGCTGGTCCAGGATGGCGGCGCAGATGGCCTGCAGACGGCGGTCGCGCGGCCACGGGATCTGGACGGGGACGACGCGGGCCGCCGCCAGTTCCGACAGGATGAGCGCGGCGATCTGGGCGGCGCGGCCTTCGGGCGGATAGTCGATGGGCTCGGCCGTGAGCGCCAGGATCAGCTCGCGCAGCAGGCCGCTGACCTCGATGACCTGGCATTCCTGCCAGAGGCCGCGCGCGGCGTCGGGCTGCACGTACAGCGAGCGCATCGACACCGCGCCCACCATGTCCACCCCGTGCGGCAGGCCGGCGGGCACCCACAGCGCGCGCAGCGGCGGCAACGCCCAGAAACCGTCCGGCGTGGTGATGCGCATGATGCCTTCCACCGCGTAGATCAGCTGCGCGCGCGGATGGGAGTGCGAGCCGGTGCGCGCGCCGGGCGCGAATTCCTTGGCCAGCGCGGTGACCGCGCGGGGGCGGTGCTGGTAGTCGTCGGCATTGATGCTGCGGCCGGGGGCGGGAGGGGCGGGGCGGGCGGGCACAGTGTCACTTCCGTAGGATGGCCTGAGCCCGCAGCATAGGCGCTATTGGGCATGTCTGTCACTTTCCCGACGAAATATGTCAGATCGGCCCAGGGGCATCTTCCTACACTGTGAGGCAGGTTTTCTCTTATCAGGACTCCTCCGTTCCCCCGTCATGAATTCCGCCCAGAATCCCGCCCTGGCCCCCGATGGCCGCGCCCCGGCGACCGCGCCGGCTCCGGACGCCGACTCTTCCACCGCCTTCAAGGTGCTGGGAGCGATCAGCGTGGCGCACATGATGAACGACATGATCCAGTCCATCCTGCTGGCCATCTATCCGATGCTCAAGGGATCGTTCGGGCTGTCGTTCGCGCAGATCGGCCTGATCACGCTGGTTTACCAGCTCGCCGCCTCGCTGCTGCAGCCGTTCATCGGGTTCTATACCGACCGCAACCCCAAGCCCTATTCGCTGCCGGTGGGCATGGGCTTCACGCTGGTGGGCCTGCTGACGCTTTCCCTGGCGCCGTCCTTCGGCTGGCTGTTGCTGGCGGCGGTGCTGGTGGGCACGGGCTCGTCGGTGTTCCACCCCGAGTCCTCGCGGGTGGCGCGCATGGCTTCGGGCGGCCGCCACGGCCTGGCGCAATCGCTCTTTCAGGTCGGCGGGAACGTGGGCTCGGCCCTGGGGCCGCTGCTGGCGGCGTTGTTCATCATTCCGCACGGGCAGGGCAGCGTGGCCTGGTTCTCCCTGGCGGCCCTGTTCGGCATGGTGGTGCTGGTGGGCATCGGGCGCTGGTACGGCCGCAACCGCGAGCGGCTCAAACCCCGGGCGCGGCGCGCCGGCGCGGCCGCCGGACATGGCCTGTCGCGCGGGCAGGTGCTGGGCGCGCTGGCGGTGCTCGGAGTGCTGGTTTTCTCCAAGTACTTCTACCTGGCGAGCCTGAACAGCTATTTCACGTTCTACCTCATCGGCCGTTTCGGGCTGACCGTGCAGCAGGCGCAGATCTACCTGTTCATTTTCCTGGCGGCGGTGGCCGTGGGCACGGTGGTGGGCGGCCCGGTGGGCGACCGCGTGGGCCGCAAGATCGTGATCTGGGTGTCGATTCTGGGCGTGGCGCCGTTCACACTGCTGCTGCCCCACGCCGACCTGTTCTGGACCGGCGTGCTGGCGGTGATCATCGGGGTGGTGCTGGCCTCGGCCTTCTCCGCCATCGTGGTGTACGCGCAGGAGCTGGTGCCGGGCAAGGTGGGAATGATCGCCGGCCTGTTCTTCGGCTTTGCGTTCGGCATGGGCGGGGTGGGAGCCGCTGCGCTGGGCAAGCTGGCCGACGCCACCAGCATCGCCTATGTCTACCAGGTCTGCGCCTATCTGCCGCTGCTGGGCATCGTGGCCGCGCTGCTGCCGGATGTGGAGCGCCGGCGCGCCTGAGCGTCTCAGGCGGTCAGCGCCAGGAAGGCGGCGAGCAGGAGGGCCGCGAGCAGCAGGCGTATGGGCAGGTTGAGCATGGAGGGGCAGGGCGTCGGAATCGGGCGGGAGGCGCCGGCGGCGGCCCGCCAGGACCGCCGCCGCATGCCGGCAGGCGGCAAACTGTAGGGGTTTTCTCGCAAATCGACTGTCAATTACTGCAAAGAGGATTCCGGCGGGCCATGGCTTGTCGTATTCTTCGTGCCGTGCTCGCGCCATTGTGCCGGCGAGGGCCGCGGCGGGGCAGGAGAAACGCGTTCCACGGTCCGTCGCGCAAGTAACAAAAAGAGTCAAGCGTGCGTGCCTGTAACGCGAGTCATGCCGGCCAGGCCGGCATGACGCCTGCGCGGGCTGCCCTGCCGCGCAGGCGTCCCATGAACCCGGTGCAACAGCAGTTCCGAGCGGCCAGGCGCCCGCCAAGATGCCTGCCGTGATGACATGACGACTTCTTTATTCTTCCTGGTGTGGGCCCTGGCCACCGCACTGGCCGTGCCGTTGCTGCTGCCGTTCTGCGTGCGCGGCCTGGCCGGCGCGCGCGCCTTCGCCGCCGCCAACGTGCTGGCGGTGCTGTCGCTGCTGGCCAGCGCCTGCGCCGGGGTCGGCGCGCAGGCGGCCTGTATGGCGGTGGCCGACGCGAGCTGGCTGTTCTCCATGGGGCTGGTGCACGCGGGGCTGCGGCAGTTCTTCGGCCTGCGCCCGTGGTTCGTCCGCATTTTCGCCCTGGCGGGCGGCTGCCTGGCCGGCATCGGCCTGCTGGGCATGGAGGCGGGGCACCTGGCCGGGCGCATCGTGCTGTATTCCTCGTACACCTGTGCGGCGATGACGGCCACGGGCGCGCTGATACGGCTGCAGCGCCACCAGATCCAGACGCGCGGCGTGGTGCCTTATCTGCTCATTTCCGTATTCGGCCTGGCCGCGCTGCATTTCCTGCGCGTGGTGGTCTACGGCAGCGGCTTGCAGGCGCCGGGGCCGCTGGAGCAGCCAACGCCCTGGGGGCTGTTTTTCATCGTGTGCGGGTCGGTGACCGTGCCGGCCCTGTTCCTGGCGCTGCTGCTGCTCCTGCAGACGCGGATGTCGGAGCGCATGCAGGCGGCGCTGACCTTCGACACGCTGACGCAGGCGTATACGCGGGGCAGCATACTGGACGAGCTGGGGCGCGAGCTGCGGCGCTGCGCCCGGGGCGAGGGCAAGCTGGCCGTGCTGGTGCTCGACATCGATCACTTCAAATCCATCAACGACCGCTACGGACACGCGGCCGGGGACGCGGCCCTGCGCCATTTCGCGCGGGTGGTGCAGCGGGCGGTGCGCGCGAGCGATCGTTTCGGCCGGCTCGGCGGCGAAGAGTTCGTGCTGCTGATGTACGACTGCGAGCCGGCGCGGGCCCTGGTGCACGCACAGCGCGTGTGCGATGCGCTGCGCGACGCGCCGTTCTACCTGCAGGGCATCGAGGTGCCCATGACCGCCAGCGGCGGCCTGGCCTCGTACCAGCCGGGCGATACGGCCGACGTCATCCTGGCCAACGCCGACGCGGCCCTCTACCAGGCCAAGCGCCTGGGCCGCGATCGCGTGGAAATGGCGTGGAAGGGCTGCGGCGCCGGACTGGCGCGGTTCGAGGGGGAGATCGCGCCGGCCGCCCACGCGCCGCTGGCCGCCGCGCTGGCGGCCGAGAGCCCTTCGGGGACTACGGCTTGAGGTGGGTGGTCAGGAACTTTTCCATGGCCTCGTAGAACTCGAACTTGTTCTCGTCGTTGTGGAAGCCGTGGCCTTCGTTGTCCTTGACCATGTATTCCACCTCCACCCCGCGCGCGCGCAGCGCCTTGACCACCTGGTCGCTTTCGTCTTTGTTGACGCGCGGATCCTTGGCGCCCTGGGCGATGAAAAGCGGCGTCTCGATGCGGTCGGCGTGCAGCGCCGGAGAGGTGGCCGCCAGCCGCGCCTTGTCGCGTTCGGGATCGCCCACCATGTCGTGCATCTTGGCAAGCAGGGGCTTCCAGTAAGGCGGAATGGTGTTCATGAACGTGAACAGGTTCGACACGCCCACGTAGTCCACCGCCGCTGCGTACAGGTCGGGCGTGAAGGTCACGCCCGCCAGCGTGGCGTAGCCGCCGTAGCTGCCGCCGTAGATGCCGATGCGCTTGGGGTCGGCGATGCCCTGCTCGACCAGCCATTTCACGCCGTCGGTGATGTCGTCCTGCATTTTCAGGCCCCACTGGCCGAAGCCCGCTTCCCAGAACTGGCGGCCGTAGCCGGTGGAGCCGCGGAAGTTCATCTGCAGCACGCAGAAGCCGCGGTTGGCGAGGAACTGCACCTCGGGGTTGTAGCCCCAGCCGTCGCGCGCCCACGGGCCGCCGTGCGGATTGACCACGCAGGCCAGGTTGCGCGGCTCGCGGCCGGCGGGCAGGGTCAGGTAGCCATGGATGGTGAGGCCGTCGCGGCTACGGTAGCTGATGGGGCGCACTTCCGACATGGCCGACTCGGGAATCGCGGGATTGATGTCGGCCAGCTTGCCCAGCGTGTCGGCGCCGCTGTCGTAGATATAGCGCGAGCCGGGCGTGCGGTCGTTGTAGGCCGCCACGATGAACTTGTCTTCGTTGCGGTTGGAGCCCTGAATGGCGAGATCGTAGCCGGGCAGCTTCTGCCGGAGCCGCGCAAAGAGCTGCTCGGTCTGCGCGTCGAAGAACTTGTACTGCGGCTTGTCGGTCTGGTAGGCGGCCAGGGTGAGCACCTGGCGCTTGCGAGAGAACGCCGCGCCGTCCAGGTCCACTTCGTCGGTCTTGTAGATTTCTTCCTCGATGTCCGGCAGCGCCGGGTCGATCACCACCAGCGCGAGCTTGTCGCGTCCGCGGTTGCTCAGCGCGTAGAACTTGCGGTTGTCGAATGTGAAGAAAGTGGGGCTGACGCTGCTGCGGTAGTCGGTGGTGATGAGTGGCCGGAACTCGGCGTTTTCGTCGTCCCGGTAGAGCAGGGTGGTGTTCAGGCCGTCGCTGGTGATGGCGGCGCGCACCTTGCCGGCGTGGTCGGTCTGCCAGCCCACGACGTTGCCCGGGTTCTGCGCCACCAGCACCGACTGTCCGGTGTGCACATTGACGCGGTAGACGTCGAAGACCTGGGGGTCGCGGCGGTTGTGGCTGATGAGGACGTGGTCGGGATCGTCTTCCAGGTCGTCTTCGATGCCGGCGCGCACGCCGTCATAGGGCGTGAGGTCGGTGATCTGGCCGGTCTTGGCATTGACGGCCAGCACGTGGAAATTCTCGTCGCCGCCGAAATCCTTCTGGTAGAGCACCACGTCGGAGCCTTTCCAGAAGAAATTGCTGATGTCGCGCGCGGTTTCGGCGGTAAGGCGGCGTGGTTCGCCCACCGGCTTGCTGCCTTCGAGCGGCTGGACGTAGATGTTCATGCGGGCGGGCTGGCCATCCACGCTGGCGGGCTGCATGAACCCCAGCGTCTTGCCGTCGTCGGCCAGGCGGAAGAACCCGCGTTCGGGATTGCGGAAGAAGTCTTTGAGGGGGTAGACCTGCGGCGGCTGGGCTGCGTCCGCGCCGAGCGAGATGCCCAGGATGCTGGCGGCCAGCACGGTGCGTTTCATGAAAGAGAACAAGGGGAGCCTCCGGTTTGCTGCGTGAACGGCGCCGCCGGCGCGGCGTATGCCCTGGCGATGATGCCACACCCGCCGACGCGGTGTCGAACCGGCCGCCCGGGGCCCTGCGGGGCGGGCCGCGCGTGCGCGAAGACGGTTATGCGTGATAATTCCGCCTGGCAATCTGGAGATTCCTCATGTATAGAAATCTGGTCGCGGCCTCGGCGCTGGCCCTGGGGCTGGCGGGCTGCTCCATCGGCATTTCGCAAGACAGCCATTCGCCGCGCGCCGAATTCACCGCGCCGGTGGATTACAAAGACGCGTATGACACCGCCGTGCGGCAGGCCAACGCCTGCCTGCGCAGCACCGACAACGCCTACCGCGTGTCGGGCCGGCTCGACACTGCCTCGCAGGCGGGCACCGTGCGCGTGCTGGCCCCGTACAGCGACAACGAAATGGCGCTGGTGGATGTGAAGGGCGCCGGGCCGGGGAAAACGGCCGTGCGCATCGTGATGTGGGGCAAGGGCACCTGGGACGCCGCGGCGGTGCGGGCCATGAGCGACGCCATCGTCTACGGCCTGACCTCGTGCTCCTCGTACATGCCGCTGGACCCCAAGCCGGTCAAGCCATCGAGGGACCTGCCCAGATAGGGCGGGCCGCGCTCAGTCGCCGCCCGGGCGGCGCTTGATGATCTTGAACGTGGCCGTGGCGCGCGCCACCAGTTCGCCGTCGGCGCGGCGTATGTCGCCTTCGCAGAAGGCGATGGAGGCGCCCCGGCGCAGGCAGCGCGCCTCGACGGTAAGGTCGCCCGTGCCGGGCGACAGGAAGGTGGTGTTCATGTCGATGGTGGCCATGCCCTCGGCGGCGTCGGCCGAGCCGCGGGCGGCCGCGCTGAGCACGAAGTCCAGCACGCTCATGAGCGTGCCGCCGTGCACGTCGCCTCGGCTGTTGGTGAGTTCCTGGCGCCAGGGCAGGAAGGCGCGGGCGTGGCCCGGGGCAATGCTTTCCGGCACCAGGCCGATGTAGCTCATGAAGGGAATGGTCAGGCCGAAATAGTCTTGCGGGGCGCTAGCGGTCATGGAAACGTCGGGAGCAGGGTTGGACACGGGGCCGGCGCGCGGCGCGCGCGGCGGCCGGTCATAATATCGCTTTTGCGCACCCTCGCCGGCCCGGCCATTCCGCTTTTTTCATCCCATGCAATTCCAGCGCAAGATCGTGCACATCGACATGGACGCGTTCTACGCGTCGGTGGAGCAGCGCGACAATCCCGAGCTGCGCGGCAAGCCCGTGGTGGTGGCATGGACCGGCCCGCGCTCCGTGGTGTGCGCCGCCTCGTACGAGGCGCGGCGCTACGGCGTGCATTCGGCCATGGCGGCGGCCCGCGCGCAGCGCCTCTGTCCGCACGCCATCTACGTGCCGCCCGATTTCAACCGCTACCGCGAGGTGTCGCGCCAGGTGCGCGAGATCTTCTCGCGCCATACCGACCTGATCGAGCCCCTGTCGCTGGATGAGGCCTACCTGGACGTCACCGAGAACAAGGGCGGACTGCCGTCGGCCACGGAAGTGGCCCAGGCCATCCGCCGCCAGATCCGCGAAGAAACCGGGCTGACCGCCTCGGCGGGCGTGGCGCCCAACAAGTTCCTGGCCAAGATCGCCTCCGACTGGAACAAGCCTGACGGGCTGTTCGTCATCCGGCCCACGCGGGTGCGGGAGTTCCTGCAGCCGCTGCCGGTGCGCAAGGTGCCGGGCGTGGGCAAGGTGACGCAGGCGCGGCTGCAGGAGCTGGGCGTGCGTACGGTGGGCGATCTGGCCATGCTGGGCGCGGCCGAGCTGGAGCATTATTTCGGCCGCCACGGCCTGCGGCTGTATGAGCTGGCGCGCGGCATCGACGAGCGCGAGGTGCAGGCCGACCAGCCGCTGCAGCAGGTATCGGCCGAAACGACGTTCTCGGAAGACCTGCGGCTGGACGCGCTGGGCGAGGCCATCGACCGCATGGCGGAAAAGGTCTGGGCCCAGGCGCGCCGGAAAGGAGCACTGGGCCGCACGGTGGTGCTCAAGCTCAAGACCGACCGCTTCCGCATTCTGACCCGCAGCCAGACCAGCGCGCGGCCGCCGGCCTCGTCCGAAGAGCTGGCGGCGGTGGCCCGCATGCTGTGCGAGCGGGTGGACTTGCCGCCCCACACCCTGTATCGGCTGGCCGGCGTCGGGATGAGCAATTTTTCCGATTCCGCCGAGCAGTCGCGCCAGTACGATCTTTTCGGCGGGGCGTTCTAGGCCGGCCTCGCATGCGGCCTGCCAGCCCCGGCTACAGCCTCGACTTCACCTGCTGCGACAGGGCGCTCATGTCGGCGCGGCCGGCCAGCGACTGCTTCAGGATGGCCATCACCTTGCCCATGGCGGGCGCGCCGGTGACGCCTTGCGCGGCCACTGCGGCCAGGGCGGCGTCGATGGCGGCATCCACTTCTTCCGGGGTCGCGGCCTGCGGCAGGAACTCCTGCAGCACGGCCAGCTCGGCCTTTTCCTGCGCGGCGGTTTCGGCGCGGCCCGCCTGCTCGAAGGCGGCGATGGATTCGCGCCGCTGCTTGACCTGTTTTTCGATGATGGCGGTGATCTCGGCGTCGGTCAGGTCGCGGCGCTCGTCGACCTCCTTCTGCTTGACCGCGGCCAGCAGGAAGCGCAGCGTGGCCAGGCGCTCGGAGGCCTTGGCGCGCATCGCGTCCTTTACGGAGTCGGACAGACGCGTCTTGAGCGTAGCGGTGCTCATGGGTGAACCTTTCTGATGAGATGTTGCGGCGAAACGCCAAGTTTAAACCGCGGCGCCCGGCCGTTTTGCGCGCCGCTTTTTAAACATGTATTATTCGCACATCTTTTAACGCCGCATTGCCGCGGCAAGCCAGGAGTCGTAGATGTTGAGCCCTGAAGTCCGTGCGCTGGTGAAGGCCACCGCGCCCGTCCTGAAAACCCACGGCGTCGATCTCACCCGCCATTTCTATGCCCGCATGTTCCGCCACAACCCGGAACTGCGCCAGATCTTCAACCAGGGCCACCAGGCCGGCGGCCAGCAGCAGCACGCGCTGGCCGGCGCCGTGACGGCGTATGCCGAGCACATCGACGATCCCTCCGTGCTGCTGCCGGTGCTGGAACGCATCGCCCACAAGCACGTGAGCCTGGGCATCCGGGCCGAACACTACGCCATCGTGGGCAAGCACCTGCTGGCGTCCATCCGCGAAGTGCTGGGCGCGGAAGCGGCCACGGACGAGCTCATCGGCGCCTGGGCGGCCGCCTACGGCCAGCTCGCCGACGTGCTGGTGAAAATGGAATCGGAGCTGTATGCCGAAGCGGCCGCCCGCCCGGGCGGCTGGACCGGCTGGCGGGCTTTCCGCGTGGCGGGCAAGCAGCGCGAAAGCGCCGAGATCACGTCTTTCTATCTGGCGCCCGCCGACGGCGGCCCGGTGCCGGAATACCGTCCCGGCCAGTACGTCTCGGTGCGCGTCTACGTGCCCGAGCTGGGCCTGATGCAGCCTCGGCAGTACACGCTGTCGGACGCGCCGGGCCAGGGGCGCCTGCGCATTTCCGTCAAGCGCGAGGCCGCCACGGATGCCACGCCGGCCGGCATGGTTTCCAACACCCTGCATGACCGTTTCGAGGAGGGCAGCGTGCTGGACGTGGCGCCGCCGCAGGGCGATTTCTACCTGCGCGAAGACGACAAGCGTCCGGTGGTGCTGCTGAGCGGCGGCGTGGGCGTGACCCCCATGCTGTCCATCCTGAACCACCTCGTGCGCAACGACGACGACCGCCAGATCCGCTTCGTGCACGGCTGTCGCAATGCTTCGGTGCACGCCATGAAGGAGCACGTCAACGAAGTGGCCGCGTCGCGCGCCAACGTGCGCAAGACGGTGTTCTACGAAGAAGTGGGCCACGGCGACCAGCGCGGCCGCGACTACGACCACCAGGGCCGCGTCGACCTGCGCGCCATCCGCGACGAAGCCATCCTGCCGGACGCGGATTATTATCTGTGCGGTCCGGCCGGCTTCATGCGCGCCCAGCGCGAAGCCTTGCTGGAACTGGGCGTGCCCGCCTCGCGCATCCATGCCGAGGCCTTCGGCACGGGCGGCGTGCCGGCCTGAGCGGTGTATGCTGGCGCCCCGCCGTTTCGCATCGTGACACTGCCATGCAACTGACCCGCTTTACCGACTTCGGCCTGCGCGTGTTGATGTATCTCACGCAATGCCGCGACCGCCCCGCGCCGGTGACGATTCCGGAGATTTCGGAGCGGTTCGGCGTGTCGCGCAACCACCTGGTCAAGGTGGTGCATTTCATGGCGCGGCGGGGTTGGGTGCGCACCGCGCGGGGCAAGGGCGGCGGGCTGGCGCTGGCGCGTCCGGCCGGCGAATACCGGCTGGGCGAGATCGTGCGCGAGCTCGAAGGGCAGGGGCCGCTGGTCGACTGTCGCCAGCCGCCCTGCGCGCTGGACGGTTCCTGCCTGCTGGCGGGCGCGCTGGCGCGGTCGCTGCAGGCTTTCTACGCGGCCCTGGACGCCCACACCCTGGCCGACCTGGTGCGCGAACCCACCGCCGCCGCCATCATCACGCTGCACCGCGCGGCCTGAGTCCGCCGTCGGCATGCCCGCTTTTTTTCCGCCCGCGCCGTGCGGCGCGGGCGGGCTCCGCCCCATGATGTTTTGTTATGGCTCCCCGCGAGTTTGCTATTTGCCGCGGGGGACGGCCCGGTTCAGAATCGGCGGGACATTCAGCTTTTTCTCGGGAGCGGTATGCGGGTTTGCGTGATCGGCGCGGGCGTGGTGGGCGTCACCTCGGCTTATTTCCTGGCGCGCCAGGGCCACGACGTGATCCTGGTGGACAGCCAGGCGCGGCCCGCCGAAGTCTCCAGCTACGCCAACGGCGGCCAGCTAAGCTACAGCTACGTGGCGCCCCTGGCCGGCCCCGGCGTGCTCTCCAGCGTGCCCGGCTGGCTGCTGCGCGACGATTCCCCGCTGCGTTTCCGTCCCCGGCTCGATCCTCATCAATGGCGCTGGTGCCTGCAGTTCGCGCTGGCCTGCCGCGCTTCGGTGGCCCGCGCCTCCACCGCCGAGATGCTGACGCTTTCCTATCTGAGCCGCGACGTCATGCATCGCCTGCTCGAGCAGGAAGACCTGGATTTCGGCCATCTCACGAACGGCAAGCTGATCGCCTATCGCAGCCCCCCGCTGCTGGAGAAGGCGCGCGCGCTGGTGGCCTACCAGGCCGAGCACGGCGCCGAGCAGCGCGTGCTGGACGCCGACGAGACCCTGGCGCTGGAGCCCGCCCTGGCCGGCATGGGCGGCAGCCTGGCCGGCGCCATCTATACGCCCAGCGAAGAGGCGGGCGATTGCCGCCAGTTCACCGAGGCGCTGTTCGAACGCCTCGGCACGCTGGGCAACGCCGAATGCGTCATGTCCAATCCGGTGTCGGGTCTGCGCCGCGAGGGCGGGCGCATCGTCGCCGTCGACACGCGCCAGGGCGACATCGCGGCCGACGCCGTGGTGCTGGCCACCGGCATCGGCACCCGCGCGCTGCTCGAGCCCCTGGGCGAAGACGTGCCGCTCTATCCGCTCAAGGGCTACAGCCTGAGCGTGCCGCTGGCGGCCGGCGACCGTGTCGCGCCTTCCATCAGCGTGACCGACTACGAGCGCCGCATCGTGTATGCGCGCGTGGGCAACGTGCTGCGCATCGCCGCCATGGTGGACATCGGCAGCCGCGATGCCGAGATCGACCCGGCCCGCGTGGCGCTGCTCAAGCGCCAGGTGAGCGAGGCTTTTCCCGCGCTGGACTTGCGCCAGGCCATACCCTGGGCGGGCCTGCGGCCGGCCACGCCGACCGGCAAGCCCCTCATCGGGCGCAGCCGCGCGGCGAGCAATCTCTGGCTCAACATCGGACAGGGCGCGCTGGGCTTCACGCTGGCCTGCGGCAGCGCGGCGCTGCTGAGCGCCCAGATCGGCGGGGTCGAACTGCCGCTCGACCCGGCGCCGTTCCGGCCCTGACTGAAGGTGAAGGCGCGCCTTCAGGCCGGCGCCCACACGGCGTGGCTGCGCGGGGTGTCGATGGCGTAGTCGGAATATTTGCGGGCGAAGAATTCGACGCCCAGGGTGTGCGCCGCGCGCAGCGGCTGGCGCGGATCGCCGGCAATCTCGCCGCGCAGGTTGCCGGCGCCATGCACGTAGCCCACGAATGCGGAGTGCGAGTACCGCGCGTACTCCTGCAACTGGTGCACGATGCCCAGCGCCGCGCCCGGATAGGTTTCCTCGGAAGCCAGCGCCAGTCCCAGCCGCTTGCCTGCCATGCGCCGGCGCACCCGCGCGGCCTCGTCGGAATCGCCCGCGTAGTGGGCGAACGAGCGGTCGAAAAACGCCTTGGTCTGGGCCGACATGCCATACCAATAGATGGGCGTGGCGAAGAGCACGCCGTCGGCGGGCAGGAAGTGCTCCAGGAACAGCTCGGCATATCGGTCGTCGGGCGCCGGCCGGTGGCGCAGATCCGTCAGGAAGCCGTTCAGGTAGTCGTCCAGGAACAGCAGTTCGGCGCTCGTGCCGGCCTGGCGGGCGCCCTCCAGCGCGGCGACCGCGAGCGCGGCGCTGTTGCCGTCGCGCCGCGGACTGCCCACCAGCACGAGCAGCCGTTGGGTATGATGACCTGAATTCATGGTTCTCTCCTCGGAAGCAAAAGGCGGTTGCCTTCCATCAGGGAGAACTCTAGGGCGTCCGCAGGGCCGCCACAAACGACGATTCCTATATCTGGATGAATTCAATTCATCCATAGCGGGGCTGTGCCCCAGGGAGCATGCCATGTTCGCCGCCATGCCCATCACCGCCCTGCGCGCGTTCGAGGCGGCCGCGCGCCTGCGCAGCTTCAAGCTGGCGGCGGCCGAGCTGGCCGTCACGCCCACGGCCGTGTCGCATCAGGTGCGCGCCCTGGAAGAACACCTGGGCGCGCCGCTGTTCGAGCGGGTGCCGCGCGGAGTGAGACTGACCGCGGCAGGCGGGAGCCTGTTCCAGTCGGTGCATGCCGCGCTGCTCGACGTGGCCCGCGCCATGGACGCGTTGCGGCCCAGGCCGGCCGCCGGCGCGCTGACGGTTTCCGTTACGCATTCCTTTGCCGCGCTGTGGCTGGTGCCTCGTCTCGGGCGCTTCTACGCGGCGTTTCCGCAATACCGCCTGCGCCTGGACGCGCGCAGCGAGCCGGTGGACCTGCTGCAGGACGCCAGCGTGGACGTGGCCGTGCGCTACAGCCGGCGGCGCTACCCTGCGCTGCGCGAAGCCGCGCGGCTGCCCGAGGTGTTCCGCGTGTATGGCGCGCCGGCGCTGCTGGCCAGGCTGGACGCCGGCCCGCCGCCGCTGGTGACGGTGCGGTGGCGCGATTCGGCGCTGTACGACGAGGGCTGGCGCGACTGGTGCGCGGCGGCGGACCGGCCGGGCTGGCGCGAGCCGGCCCTGGTGCTGCCTTACGCCGAGGAGCACTACGCCCTGCAGGCCGCCACGGCCGGGCAGGGGCTGGTGCTGGCCAGCTCCGTGATGGTGTCGGACTGCGTGCGGGGCGGCGCGCTGGCCCCGTACCGGCCCGAGGTGAGCGTGCCCGGCGCGGCGTATACGGCCTTGTGCGCGCCGGGCCGGGAGCGTCACGCGCCCGTGCGGGCCTTCCTGGATTGGCTGGAGCGCGAGTTCGCGGCGGAAGCGGGGTCCGCCGCGAGCCCGCCTCAGGGCTCGACCTCGTAATCGGCCGAGCCCAGCACCGCCGCCGCCATGCCGGGCGCCTGGCTCAGCTTGTGCAGGGCGTAGCACTGGGCCGTGGCGATCTTGGCCTCGTGGAATGCCGGATCTTCGGCCTTGAGGTCGAGGCTGGCGAGCAGCGCCCGCGCCATCTGCCAGCCGGCCAGCGTGGTGCCGGCCAGCAGCAGATAGGGCACGGCCGCGCCGAACACGGCATTGGGGGCGGAGGCGGCGTGCTCCAGCACGAAGCCGACGGCGCTGGCCAGCGCCTCGCGCGCCTGGCGCAGCGGAGCCAGCATGCGCCTGGCCTGCGGTTCGGCGCGGGCCTGCAGGTCGTGCTCGGTCTTGGCGATTTCGTCCAGCAGCCAGCGCGCCGTCGCGCCGCCGTCGCGCAGCGTCTTGCGCCCCACCAGGTCGTTGGCCTGGATGGCCGTGGTGCCTTCGTAGATGGGCAGGATGCGCGCATCGCGGTAGTACTGGGCCGCGCCGGTTTCCTCGATGTAGCCCATGCCGCCATGCACCTGCACGCCCAGGCTGGCGACCTCGACGGACATCTCGGTGCACCAGCCCTTGACGATGGGAACCAGGAATTCCTGCACCGCGCGGTGGCGCTTGCGCGCCTCCGGATCTGGGCTGGCGTGGGCCAGGTCGGCGTGGCCGGCCGTGTAGTAGCCCAGGGCGCGCCCGGCTTCGGTGAGGGCGCGCATGGTGCCCAGCATGCGGCGCACGTCGGGGTGGCGGATGATGGGCACGGCCTCGCGCGAGGAGCCGTCCACCGGGCGGCTCTGCACCCGTTCGGCGGCATAGGCCAGCGCGTGCTGGTGGGCGCGCTCGGCCACAGCCACGCCCTGCATGCCCACGGCGAAGCGGGCGGCGTTCATCATGATGAACATGGCGTCCAGCCCGCGGTTTTCTTCGCCCACGATATAGCCCACCGCGCCGCCCGCGTCGCCGTACTGCAGCGTGCAGGTGGGGCTGGCCTTGATGCCCAGCTTATGTTCGATGGAGACACAGCGCACGTCGTTGCGCTCGCCCAGGCTGCCGTCTTCGTTGACCAGGAACTTCGGCACCAGGAAGAGCGAGATGCCTTTCACGCCTTCGGGCGCGCCGGGCACGCGGGCCAGCACGAGGTGGATGATGTTCTCGGCCAGGTCGTGTTCCCCGTAGGTGATGAAGATCTTGGTGCCGCTGATGCGGTAGGTGCCGTCGCCGGCGGGTTCGGCGCGGGTGCGCAGCAGGGCCAGGTCGGACCCGGCCTGCGGCTCGGTCAGGTTCATGGTGCCGGTCCAGCGGCCGGAGATCATGGGCTCGATGTAGCGCTGGCGCAATGCCGGCGAGCCCGCGGTGAGCAGCGCTTCGATGGCGCCGTTGGTCAGCAGCGGGCAGAGCGCGAAGGACAGGTTGGCCGAATTGAGCATTTCGGCGCAGGCCGCGCCCAGCAGGCCCGGCAGGCCCTGGCCGCCGTATTCGGCGGGATGGTTCATGCCCTGCCAGCCGGATTCGGCGTACAGGCGGAAAGCCTGCTTGAAGCCGGCCGCGGTGCTGACGTCGCCGTCGCGCCAGCCGCCGGGGTCGCGGTCGGCGGTCTGGTTCAGGGGCGCCAGCACGTCGGCGGCGAAATGCGCGGACTCGTCCAGCACGGCCCGCACGGTGTCGGCGGTGGCGTCCTCGAAGCCGGGCAGGGCGGCCACCTGCGGCAGGCCCGCCAGGTGGTTCAGCACAAACAGCATGTCCTTGACGGGGGCTTGGTACGGCATGGCGTAATGGCTCCTGGAAAAAACGGGTTGGGGCTCAGGCGGGCCGCTTGGGGTCGGCCAGGTCGATGGCCCGCGTGGCGCCCACCGCGGCGCGCAGCTCGAACTTCTGGATCTTGCCGGTGGAGGTCTTGGGCAGTTCGCCAAAGCGTACCGCGCGCGGCACCTTGAAGCCAGGCAGCAGCAGCTTGCAGTGGGCGATGATCTCCTCCTGCGTGGCGGCGCAGCCGGGCTTGAGTTCCACGAAGGCGCAGGGCGTTTCGCCCCACTTGGGGTCGGGCATGGCCACCACCGCCACGGCGGCCACGGCCGGGTGCCGGTACAGCGCGTCCTCGACCTCGATGCTGGAGATGTTCTCGCCGCCGGAAATGATGATGTCCTTGCTGCGGTCCTTGATGCGCACGTAGCCGTCGGCGGTCATGACGCCCAGGTCGCCGGTGTGGAACCACCCGCCGCGCAAGGCTTCCTCGGTGGCGCGCTCGTTCTTCAGATAGCCCTTCATGCAGATATTGCCGCGGAACATGATCTCGCCCACGGTCTGTTCGTCGGCCGGCACGGGCTCCATGGTGTCGGGGTGGCGCACCGAGACGCCGGCCTGCAGGTGATAGCGCACGCCCTGGCGCGCGGTAAGCAGGGCGCGGCGCTCGTCGTCCAGCGCGTCCCAGGATTCCTGCCGCGCGCAGACGGCGGCCGGCCCGTAGACTTCGGTGAGGCCGTACACGTGCGTCAGCTCGAAGCCGATTTCGCGCATCTTGGCGATGACCGACGGCGCGGGCGCGGCGCCGGCGACCATGGTGCGCACCGTATGCGCGATGCCCTCGCGCAGGGCGGCGGGCGCGTTGGCCAGGGCGCTCTGCACGATGGGTGCGCCGCAGTAATGGGTGACGCCCTCGGCGCGGATCAGGTCGAAGACGGTCTGCGGGTCGAACTTGCGCAGGCACACGTTGACACCGGCGCGCGCCGCGACGGTCCAGGCGAAACACCAGCCGTTGCAGTGAAAGAGCGGCAGGGTCCAGAGATACACCGGGTGCTTGGGCATGTCCCATTCGAGGATGTTGGACAGCGCGTTGAGATAGGCGCCCCGGTAGTGGTAGACCACGCCTTTGGGATCGCCCGTCGTGCCGGAGGTGTAGTTCAGGGCGATGGCGTCCCATTCGTCGGGCGGAGGCTGCCAGTCGTAGCGGGCATCGGCCGCGGCCAGGAATTCCTCGTAATCGACGGCGCCGGGCAGGGCGGCCGGCGCGCCGTCCAGATCGTGCACCGAGATCAGCTTGATCTGGGGAAACTCGGCGCGGGCGCGCTGGGCGATCTCGGCGTATTCGGTGTCGATGATGAGGGCGCGGGCCTCGCCGTGGCCCAGCATGAAGAGCACGCTGGCCGTGTCCAGGCGGGTGTTGAGGGTGTTGAGCACCGCACCCAGCATGGGCACGCCGAAATGGGCTTCGATCATGGCCGGAATGTTGGGCAGCATGACGGCGACGGTGTCGCCGCGCCCGATGCCGGCGCGCTCCAGCGCGCTGGCCAGGCGTTGCGCGCGTTCGTAGGTCTGGCCCCAGGTCCGGCGCACCCGGCCATGGACCACGGCCAGCCGGTGGCCGTAGACCTCGGCCGCGCGGGCGATGAAATCCACCGGGGTGAGAGCTTGGTAGTTGGCCTCGCGGCGCGCCAGGCCATGTTCGAACATGCCGCTCATGCGTTGTCTCCTGCGGGGCGCTGCGGCGCCCCTTATTGCTGTGCCGGACTTGTTTGATCTGGGCAGATCGTTTGATCCGGGCCGATTGCCCTAGCTTAACCAGGCGTCGAAAATGCAGTCTGTCGCCTGCATGACAGACGCTTTTACGCTTCGGCAATCCCGAGTTTTACACGGATCTCAGCATGTCCGACGTTTCAAACATCGTTTCCCCGGCGGAACGGGAGGCGCTTTTCCGCGCCTGTGCCTGGTTCCGGGCCCTGGCGCCGGCGCACCAGGCGCTGGTGCTGGGCGCGGCGCGCGCCGAGCGGGTGCCCGACGGCGCCTGTGTGGCCCGGCGCAACGCGCCCGCGGATTTCTGGCTGGGCGTGCACACCGGCCTGCTCAAGCTGGCGATCTACAACGAGTCCGGCCGCAGCTGCACCTTCTCGGGCGTGCCGCCCGGCGGCTGGTTCGGCGAGGGCAGCGTCATCAAGCGCGAGCTGCGCAAGTACGATGTGGTGGCCATCCAGCCTTCGCTGGTCATGCAGGTGCCCGCGCACACTTTTCACGAGCTGCTGGCCTCCAGCCTGCCGTTCTCGCGCTTCGTCATCGACCAGCTCAACAATCGCATGGGCGAGTTCATCGCCTCTATCCAGAATCACCGGCTGCTCGACCCCGATGCGCGGGTGGCGCAATCGCTGGCGCAGCTGTTCAACCCCAATCTTTATCCGTCCACCGACCTCGCCCTGCCCATTTCGCAGGAGGAGCTGGGCTATCTCACCGGCCTGTCGCGCCAGCGCGTGAACCAGGCCCTGCAGTCGCTGGCCGACCAGGGCATGCTGGCGCTGGCCTACAACCAGATCCGGGTGCTGGACCTGGAGCGGCTGCGCCGGCACGGACTGGATCAGCTCTGACCGGCCGCCCGCGCCAGCGCCGCGCGGGCCAGGATGCGGGTGGAATCCAGCACGGGCAGCCCGCAGCCGGCCTCGTCCAACACCAGCGGCAGCTCGGTGCAGCCCAGCACCACGGCGTCGCAGCCGGCGTCGGCCAGCCGCCGGGCCACCGCCTGCAGCGCCCGTACCGAGTCGGGCTCGAAGCGGCCGTAGACGAGTTCGTCCATGATGATGCGCGCGACCCGGTCGCGGTCGGCCTGGTCGGGGCGGAGGAAGTCCAGCCCGCGGGCGCGCAGCGCGTGCGGATAGACGCTGCTGTCGACCAGCCAGCGCGTGCCCATCAGGCCGAGCCGGCGATGGCCCCGGCCGGCGGCCTGGGCGGCGACTTCCTCGGCGATATGCAGCCAGGGCAGGGGCGAGCGGGGCAGCGCCAGCGGCAGCGCCTGGTGGATGGTGTTGTCGGGGCAGACGAGGAAGTCCGCCCCGGCGCGCGCCAGCTTCTGCGCCGACGACAGCATCAGCTCGGCCACGCCCTGCATGTCGCCGGCGTCGAGGCAGCGCACGTAGTCCGCCAGCGAATGCGAGTGCAGCGAGACTTCGGGGTGGGCATGCGGACCGAGCCGGGCGGCGCCCTCGGCGCAGAGGGTGCGATAGCAGAGGGCTGCTCCTTCGGCGGAGCAGGCCACGATGCCGATGTGGCGTGTCATTGCGTCTCCTTTGTTCCGTCGCGCCCGGGCAGGGGCGCACTGCCATGCCGCCGCCCGTCGCCGGTGTTTAAATACAGGCTTTCCCGCATTGAGGATGCAAGGTACATCATGGCATTCGATTTTGACCTGTTTGTGGTGGGCGCCGGTTCCGGCGGCGTGCGCGCGGCGCGTTTCGCGGCCGGTTTCGGCGCCAGGGTGGCCGTGGCCGAGAGCCGCTACCTGGGCGGCACCTGCGTGAACGTGGGCTGCGTGCCCAAGAAACTGCTGGTCTACGGCGCGCACTACGGCGAAGACTTCGAGCAGGCCGGCGCCTTCGGCTGGACGGCGGGCGAGCCGCGGTTCGACTGGCCCACGCTGATCGCCAACAAGAACCGCGAAATCGCGCGCCTCAACGGCATCTACCGCAACCTGCTGGTCAATAGCGGCGTCACGCTGCTGGAAGGCCATGCCCGCATCCGCGATCCGCATACGGTGGAGGTCGACGGCAAGCCATGCACCGCCGAGCACATCCTGGTGGCCACGGGCGGCTGGCCCAAGGTGCCTGAGATCCCCGGCAAGGAATACGCCATTACCTCCAACGAGGCGTTTCACCTGGAGGCGCTGCCCCGCCGCGTGCTGGTGGTGGGCGGCGGCTACATCGCCGTGGAGTTCGCGTCGATCTTCAACGGCATGGGCGCGCAGACCACGCAGGTCTACCGCGGCCCCCTGTTCCTGCGCGGCTTCGACCAGGGCGTGCGCGAGCACCTGCGCGACGAACTCGTCAAGAAGGGCATCGCGCTGCGCTTCAATACCGACGTGGCGCGCATCGACAAGCGCGCGGACGGCTCGCTGGCCGCCACCCTGAAAGACGGCGAAGTCATCGAGACGGATTGCGTGTTCTACGCCACGGGCCGCCGCCCCATGCTGGACGGCCTGGGCCTGGAGAACACGGCCGTCAAGCTGAACGCGCATGGCTTCATCGCCGTGGATGACGAGTATCGCACGGACGAGCCCTCCATCCTGGCCATCGGCGACGTGATCGGCCGCGTGGCGCTCACCCCGGTGGCGCTGGCCGAGGGCATGGCCGTGGCGCGCCGGCTGTTCCGCCCCGAGGAATACCGCAAGGTGGACTACCGGCTCATTCCCACCGCGGTGTTCAGCCTGCCGAACATCGGCACGGTGGGGCTTACCACCGAGCAGGCGCGCGAGGCGGGCCACGAGGTGAAGATCTTCGAGAGCCGTTTCCGCCCCATGAAACTGACGCTGACGGACTCGCAGGAAAAGACCCTGATGAAGCTGGTGGTGGACGCCGCCACCGACCGCGTGCTGGGCGTGCACATGGTGGGGCCGGAGGCCGGCGAGATCGTGCAGGGCCTGGCGGTGGCGCTCAAGGCGGGCGCCACCAAGCGCGTCTTCGACGAAACCATCGGCATCCATCCCACGGCAGCCGAAGAGTTCGTCACCATGCGCACGCCGGTGGCGCAGTAGGGCAGGCCCGGCGCGCCGGCCGGCCCTACAGCCTGTCGAGCAGGGCCAGCGCGCCCGCGGGGGCGCGTTCCTTGGCGCCGTTGATGAAAAAAGCGTAGACCTCGCCATGGCCGCCCGCCCGCGCGGGCGGCGCGTCCTCCACGTGCGGCAGGTCGGGCGGCTCGCCCGCCGCCCAGGCGCGCAGGCGCTTTTCCCATTCGGCCAGCGCGTGCGGCGCATAGCCCGCCTTGTAGGCGGTGCTGGCGCGCATCAGCCGCACGTAGGCGAAGCTGCCCGTGCGGTCGGCGATGGAAGGGTAGTCGTCGCTGTCCGTGTATACCGTGGCGGCGCCGCGCTGCCGCGCCAGCGCCAGGTATTCCGGGCAGGCAAAACTGGGATGCCGCACGTCCAGCGCGTGGCGCAGCGCGATTCCGTCCACGGCGTCGGGAAGCTGGTCGAGAAAGGCGCCGAAATCGCCGGCGTCGAACACCTTGGTCGGCGCGAACTGCCATACGATGGGGCCCAGCTTCGGGCCCAGCTCGGCGATGCCGCTGTGCACGAAGCGGCGTATGGATTCGCCCGCCTCGGCGAGCTTGCGGCGGTTGGTGGCGTAGCGCGAGGCCTTGAGGGTGAACACGAAGCCCGCGGGCGTCTCATCGCGCCATTTGGCGTAGGTGGCGGGTTTCTGGGCGCCGTAGTAGGTGCCGTTGACTTCGATGGCCGTCAGCCGGCTGCTCGCGTATTCCAGCTCGCGGGCCTGGGGCAGGCCCTCGGGGTAGAAGGTGCCGCGCCAGGGCTCGTAGGTCCAGCCGCCGATGCCGACGCGGATGGCGCCGGCGCGCGGCGCGGGGTTGCGGGAAGTCACGGGTTGCGCCTCCTTCCTGGTGGGGGGCCGGCCATCCGGGGGCCGGCCATCCGGGGCCGGCCGTCGGGCTACTGTATCGCCGGCCGGCGCGGCAAAGGGTAACAAAGGAAAAAAAGCGGTACGCGGCCCGCCGCGCCACGGCGGACGCTTTTGCGCTATGGTGGGTGTCCCCGTGTTTCCTAAGGCGCATGCCGTTCCGTTTCCGATGCCCCATCGCCATTTTCGCCCGGACCCGTCCGCTCGCGTCCCGAGCTTTCCCGACCGCGAGGCGGCCTGATGCCGGCGGAAGAAGGGTTTTTCGCATCGCTGGGCGGCATGATCGGCGGCGCGCTGCGCAGCGTGGTCGCCGGCCTGAAGTGGCTGCTGGGCGGGCTGGGCGAGGCGCTCGGCGACTTCTTTTCCGGCCTGTCCAGCGCCCTGGGCATGAGCCCCTCCCTCTTTCATTTCGCGCTGCTGGCGCTGGGGCTGACGTTTCTGTGGGCGGCGGTCAAGGCGCTGCTGCGCAGCGCGTTCCTGGCCTGCCTGTTCTGGCTGGTGCTGGCCGTGCTGCTGCTGGGCGGGCTGATCGGGGCGTGAGGCCGCGCGGGCCCGCTACGTCATCTGCCTGAGCAACCGGGCCAGGCGCTTGACCAGGGCGGGGTAGCGGCTGGCGTCCGTGTTGCCGTAGCCCAGCACCAGGCCGTTGTCTTCGGGGCGCGGCGCCAGCGCGAACGATGACAGCGCGCCCGGGTTCATGCCCGCCTGGCGCGCCTGGGCCGCCAGCGCGCGGTCGGGGAATTCCGGCGGCAGCCGCAACGTGAGATGCAGCCCGCCGTGCCCGCCCAGCACCTCGTGGTCCACGCCCAGGTGCGCGGCCAGCGCGTCGCGCAGCGCCGCCTGGCGCTCGCGGTACAGCCGGCGCATGCGGCCCAGGTGGCGCGCGAACTGCCCATTGCCGATAAAGGCCGCCATGGAGAGCTGGTCCAGCCGCCGGCCGCCGCGCAGCATCTCGGCGGCCGCCGTCAGCGTGGCGCCCGCGATGGCTTGCGGCAGCACCAGGAACCCCAGGCGCAGGGAAGGGAACATGGTCTTGCTGAACGTGCCCACGTAGAGCACGGGCGCGTCGGGCAACAGGCCCTGCATGGCCGCGATGGGTTCGCCCAGGTGGCGGAACTCGCTGTCATAGTCGTCTTCGATGATCCAGGCGCCGGCCCGCCGGGCGCGCTCCAGCAGGTCGAGGCGGCGGGCGAGCGACAGCACCGCGCCCGTGGGGTACTGGTGCGAGGGCGTGGTCTGGATAAGGCGCGGCGGCCGGGTCCATGCCGACTCCGGAATGACGATGCCGTCGGCGTCCACCCGCATGCCGGTCACGTCCAGGTCGCCGGCGTAGAAAGCCGCCTTGGCGCCGCGATAGCCCGGGTCTTCCAGCCACGCCGCGTCGCCGGGGTTGGTGAGCAGCTGCACGCAGAGCGACAGCGCGCCCTGCGCGCCTTCGGTAATGACGACGCCGGCGGCTTCGCAGCGCACGCCGCGCGATACGCGCAAATGCTGGGCTATGGCTTCGCGCAGAGCGGGCTCGCCCAGCGGGTCGCCGTAGTCCAGCGTGGCCGCGGGCGATTCGCGCAGCGCCCGCTCCAGCGCGCGCCGCCACGCGCCGAGCGGAAACTGGTCCAGCGCGGGCGTGCCGGCGGTGAAGGGCGGAGAGCCTGCGCGGGGCTGGCGGGCCTGGGTGATGCGTTCCAGGCGCCGGGCGGCGGCCGCCGCGGGAGCGGCCGGCCCGGGCGCACTGCGGACCGGCGCGCGCGACAGCGCGGCCACGCGGGTGCCCTGGCGGTCGGCCACCACATAGCCTTCGGCGGTGAGCTGTTCGTAAGCGATGAGCACGGTGTTGCGCGAAATGCCCAGCTCTTCGGACAGCGTGCGCGACGACGGCAGGCGGGCGCCCGCGGGAAACTGCCCGGCCAGGATGGCCGAGCGCAGCCGCTGGATGAGCTGGCGTTGGCGGGGCGGGGCGCCCGGTCGGCGGTCGAGCGGGCTGGCGAGCAGGGCGGCGGGAGAGATCATGGCTCCATCGAATATCATTGTCGTGGCACTTTTTATGATGCCACGGTTTCGCTATCGTGCCTGCATGCGCCAGGCGCGCGCCAACCGGAAGAACGACATGAAAGACTCTCCTGTCAGCCCAGTCCGCCTCAACGAATACCGGCAGCCCATCGGCCCGGATGTGCCCGGCTGGACGCCGCGCGCGCGTCCCCCGCGCGAGCCGGCGGCGGGCCGCTACTGCCGCCTGGAGCCGCTGTCGGCCGCGCGCCACGCGGCCGATCTATACCGCGCCTTCAGCCAGGCGCCCGACGGCCGCGACTGGACCTACATGGGCGTGGGGCCGTTCGCCAGCGAGGGGGACTACCGCGCCTTCGCCGAAAAGGCCGAGCGCGACGACGACCCGCTGCACCATGCCGTGATCGAACTGTCCACCGGCCGTGCCCTGGGCTCGCTGGCGCTGATGCGGGCAGACCCGGCGGCCGGCTCCATCGAGGTGGGTTTCGTCTCGTATTCGCCGGCGCTCAAGCGCACCCGCGCGGCCACCGAGGCCCAGTATTTGCTGATGCGGCGGGCCTTCGACGAGCTGGGCTACCGGCGCTACGAATGGAAGTGCGATGCGCTGAACGCGCCGTCGCGCTCGGCGGCGGCGCGGCTGGGGTTCCAGTACGAAGGCGTCTTCCGGCAGGCCACGGTCTACAAGGGCCGCAGCCGCGACACGGCCTGGTTTTCCATCATCGACCGCGAGTGGCCGGCGCTGCGCGCGGCGTACGAACGCTGGCTGGATCCCGCCAATTTCGACGCGGCGGGCGGCCAGCGGGCAACCCTGGCCCGCCTGATCGAGGAAGAAAAGGCGCGGCGCTAGGGCGTGTTGACGCTGAAAGGGGCCGTGCAAGGCGCCCGGGGCCTTGCGGCCGCGTCCGGCAGCCGCGCGGCGGATCAGTGCGCGCGGGCGCGCAGTTTCTCGCGCAGCAGCTCCGAGCCGCTTACCAGCGTGATGCCCGCCAGCACCAGCAGGGCCCCGGTCACGAAGGCGGCGTCCAGCGGTTCGTCCAGGATGAGCACGCCGAAGCTTACGCCGAAAATGGGCGTCATGAACGACAGCACCGACAGGCGCGAAGCCAGGTACCGCCGCAGCAGCCAGAACCAGGCCAGGTAACTGGTCAACGCGACCGCCACGGCCTGGAAGGCCACGCTGGCCACGGCCGGCGCGGTCGGGCGAAAACCCGCCTGGCCGGTGGCGGCGGCATAGCCGATCAGCACGACCGCGGCCAGCGCCATCTGGTAGAAGAGCGTCTTGGCGGGCGCCGCCTCGGACAGGGCGGTGCGGCGGATGGCCACGGTGGTCGAGCCCCACAGCAGGCCGGCCAGCAGGCCCATGGCGTCGCCCAGCAGCATGTCGGCAGACGACGCGGCCGGGTCGCCGCCCCTGCCCAGGAACGCGATGGCGATGCCGCCGAAGGCCACGGCCACGCCCGCCCACTGCAGGGGCTTCATGCGTTCTTCGGGCAGGAGCGCGTGCAGCCCCAGCGCGGCGAAGATGGGCGCGGTATAGAGGAACACCGACATGTGCGAGGCGGTGGTGAGGTTCAGCCCCAGCGCCACGAAGACGAATTCGGCCGCGAACAGCGCGCCCACCGCCAGGCCCGCGCCCAGCGTGCCGTCGGACAGGGCGCGCCAGCCTTCGGCGCGCCACACCACGCACGCCAGCACCAGCGCGGCGAAGGCCGAGCGCAGGCCGATCTGCATGATGGGCGACACATCGGCGGCCACCAGCTTGATGGCGATCTGCTGGAACCCCCAGCAGACGCACAGCGCCAGCATGGCGCTGGCGGCCAGCGCGTCCAGGGGCAGGCGGGCCGGGCGGGCCAGGGGCGCGGCCATCAGGGCAGCTCCGCCGGATAGCTGTCCAGCGCCAGGCCGATCTGCCGGCGCAAATCCCATTCGGCCAGCGCGGCCTGCACCGGACCGTAGAAGGCGCCGTCGCGCACGGCGTACATGGCGGGCAGGTGAAAGACCTCGTAGCGCTCGACCAGGCCGCCGTTTTCGCCGGCGTCCACCCAGCACAGGCGCTGCACCGGCAGCTCCAGGCGCGGCAGCTGTTCGCGCGCGATGCGGCAGTTGCCGCAGGTGCGGCTGTAAAACACCAGCAGCGACAGGCCGGGCGCGTCCAGCAGATAGCGGTCGGCGTTGCCGTCGTTGAGTTCGATTTCTTCCATGCGGCCTCGCAGGGTCAGGCGCCGGCCAGGCGGCGGTCCAGTTCCAGCACGGTTTCATACAGCACGCGGGTCCCGTCCAGCAATTGCTGTGGCGTGATCGCCTCTTCGGGGCAGTGGCTGCGGCCGTCCAGGCAGGGAATGAAGATCATGCCCACGGGGCCGGTGCTCGCCATGTAGACGGCGTCGTGGCCGGCGCCGCTGGGCAGCCGCATGGACGCGTAGCCCAGGCGGTCGGCCGCGGCCTGCACCGCATCCATGACCAGGGGCGCGCAATCGGTGGGCCGGGCGCGGCTCAGGGGCGCCATGTCCGCCTCCAGCCGCAGGGCGCGCAGATCCTGCGCCACCTCGGCCATGACCGCTTCCGGAAACGCCTCCAGCAGCGCGTCGCTGTCGCTGCGCACTTCCAGCGTCATTTCCACCCGGCCAGGCACGGCATTGGCGGCGTTGGGCGTGAGCGCCAGCCTGCCCACGGTGGCCACCACGTAATGCGGATTGCCGCTGGCCAGGCTGGCGCGGCGGTGCGCCGCCTCGATGACGCGCGCCGCGCCCACCAGGGCGTCGCGGCGGATGTCCATGGGCGTGGTGCCGGCGTGGTCGGGCTGCCCGCGCACCGTGATCTGCACCCGGCGGATGCCCACGATGTTGGTCACGACGCCGATGGGCAGGTCGCGCGATTCCAGCACGGGGCCCTGCTCGATGTGCAGTTCCACGAAGGCCGCGGTGCCGTCCGGACCGCGCAGCGGCGCGGAGAGGGCGGAGGGGTCGCCGCCGACGCGGGCGATGCCCGCGGCCAGCGTCTCGCCCTCGGGGTTGCGGGCCTGCAGCATGTCGGCCGAGAGCTGGCCGGCGAGCGCGCGGCTGCCGACACAGGAAATGCCGTAGTCGCTGGGCTCCTCGGAGAGAAAATCGATGACCTCGAAATCGTGCGCGAGCTGCACGCCGTGATCGCGCAGCGCATGGGCCACCTCGATGCCCGCCAGCACGCCGATGATGCCGTCGTAGCGGCCGCCGCTCATTACGGTGTCGCTGTGCGAGCCGGTGCTAATGGGCTTGCGGCGACCGTCCCGGCCGGGCAGCGTGCCCACCAGGTTGCCGCCGGCGTCCAGCCGCGTCCGCAGGCCGGCGGCCTCGAACTCGCGCCGCAGCCACAGGCGCGCCTCGTCGAACAGCGGCGTGAAGGCGCGGCGGGTCCAGGGCTGCCCGGGCAGCGTGTAGCGGGACAGGGTTTCGACGCGCGCCCAGAGGCGGTCCGCGTCCAGCGGGGGAAAAACGTGGGGCATGGCACTTCCTGAAAAATCGCCGCCGATTATGGCATGCGGCGGCAGGCTGCTCCGCTACCGCGGCGCCGCGCCGGGCGCGGCGGTCCAGGCCGGCCGGCGCTTTTCCAGGAAGGCGCTCACGCCTTCGCGCGCCTCGGCCGATTCGCGGATGGCCGCGATGCGCTCCACGGTATCGGCGATGAGGGCGCCGTCGATCGCGCGGCCGGCCACGTCGCGCAGCAGCCGCTTGCTGGCGCGCACCGCCTGCGGGCCGTTGCCGCACAGGGCGCGGCACACGGCCTCGGCGCGCTCGGCCAGGGCCTCGGCCGGACAGGTTTCGTGGACCAGCCCCAGGCGCAGCGCGGTGCCGGCGTCGAAGCGCTCGGCCGTCAGGAAATAGCGCGACGCCGCGCGTTCGCCGATCGCGCGCAGCACGTAGGGGCTGATGGTGGCCGGCAGCAGCCCCAGCCTGGCTTCGGAGAGGCAGAAGTGGGCCGAGTCGGCCGCGATGGCGATGTCGCAGGCCGCCGCCAGCCCCATGCCGCCCGCATAGGCGTCGCCGTTGACGGCGGCCACGACCGGCTTGGGGCAGGACCACACCGCGTGCAGCATGTCGGCCAGGCGCGCCGCGTCTTCGCGGTTCTGCTGGGGGGTGAGCGAGCCCATCTGGCGCATCCAGTTCAGGTCGCCGCCGGCGCAGAACGCCTTGCCCGCGCCGGTCAGCAGCAGCACGCGGACGGCTTCGTCGTCGGCCGCTTGCCGCACGGCCTGCGTCAGCGCGGCGATGAGGGTTTCGTCGAAGGCGTTGCGCACGTCGGGGCGGTTCAGGGTCAGCCGGGCCACCGGGCCTTCGCGCACGACGATCAGGGGCGGGTTGGGGCGCATCGCGGGTCTCCGTTTTGAATTTGTCTCAACTCTCCGTTCCCGGATGATAAGGGGGAAGGGGAAACCCGATGTTCGTTCAAAGGCGTCTGCGGGTCAAATATTGAGTTATCCTCAAAAAAAACAAAGGAGCGAGACATGAGCAGGGATGCGGATCCGGCGCGCCGCCCGGGCGCGCGCTACGCCTCGGTATTCCGGCCCGGGCTGTTCGAGGGGCGCACCGTCCTCGTGACGGGCGGCGGCAGCGGCCTGGGCCGCTGCACGGCGCACGAGCTGGCATCGCTGGGCGCCGGCCTGGCGCTGGTGGGCCGCAAGCCCGAGAAGCTGCAGGCGGTGCGCGACGAGATCGCCGGCATCTATCCCGAGGCGGCCGGCCGCCTCAGCGTGCATGCCTGCGACATCCGCGACGAGGCGGGCGTGCGCGCCACGGTGGGCGCGGCGCTGCAACGCCACGGCGCGCTCCACGGCCTTTTCAACTGCGCCGGCGGGCAGTTTCCCGCGCCCCTGGAGCGCATCAGCCACAACGGCTTCGACGCGGTGGTGCGCAACAACCTGCACGGCACGTTCCTGATGTCGCGCGAGGTGTACACGCAATACATGCGCGGGCACGGCGGCGCCATCGTGAACATGCTGGCCGACATCTGGGGCGGCATGCCGGGCATGGGGCATTCCGGGGCGGCGCGCGCGGGCGTCTGGAATCTCACCGAGACGGCCGCCTGCGAATGGGCGCACGCCGGCGTGCGGGTGAACGCCGTGGCGCCGGGCTGGATCGCCTCCAGCGGCATGGACAGCTACGACGAGGACTACCGGGCCGTGCTGCGCGGGCTGCGCGACAAGGTGCCGCTGTCGCGCTTCGGCACCGAAGCCGAGGTGGCGGCGGCCGTGGTGTTTCTGCTGTCGCCCGCGTCGGCCTTCATCAACGGCACGGTGATGCGCGTCGACGGCGGCGTGCCCAACGCGCGCCATTCATGGACGCTGGCCCCGGCCGAGCGCGGCGAGACTTTCGACGGGTTTCCTCAGTATGCGCCGCCGTCGCTGTTCTCGGAGGCATGAAAGCGGTGCAGCGCTTCTTCGACGTCGGCGCGAAAGCGCGCCAGCGCGAGCGTGTCGCGCGGCGGCGGCTGCAGGGCCTGCCAGAGGAAATCGGTGAGCTGGTCGGCCGTGGCCGCCACGTCCACGCGCCGCTCGCGCAGGATCGCGTCCCAGAGCACGTGCTCCATGGGGCCGTACACCGACGAGCGCAGCAGCCGCAGGGGCATGTCGCGGCGGATCTGCCCTTCGGCCTGGCCCTGGGCCAGGATGCGCATGAGCGGGGCGGTGTAGCGCCGCTGCAGCTGGGCGTAGATGTCGGCGAATTCGTCGTCGCGCGCGCGGCCTTCCGACAGGATGAACGCGCACAGGCCCGGCCCCTCCGCCAGCAGGTGGCGCAAGTGGGCGTGCACCAGGTAGCGCAGCCGGGCGCGCGTGCCCTGCACACGCGGCAGGTCGTCTTCGACCTTGGCGATGATCTCGTCGTACCAGTCGCTGATGACGCGCACGCAGAGTTCGCGCTTGCCGCCGAAGTACGTGAAGATGGTGGCTTCGGACACGCCCAGCCGCTGCGCGATCTCGGTGGTGGTGCCGGCCTGGAAGCCGGCTTCGGCGAATACCTGGCGGGCGGTGCGCAGGATGTCGCGGATGCGCTGCTCGGACTTGGCGCTGGCGGGCGCGCGGCGCATCGGGGTGCGGGGCGGCGGGGCGGCGGATTTTTCCATGCGTGGATGCATCGGTGCGGGAAAGGCGGGGCTTATTATTGGACTGCGGCGTCCATGGCGGCAAGCCGGCCTTCCGCTGATTTTTCATAACGACGATACGAGACAAGATCATGCTGTCCAGAGCGCAATCCTACACAACCCTGGTTTCCGGATTCCGTTGGGAGGTTCCGCAACGGTACAACATCGGCGTGGACGTCTGCGCCAAATGGGCCGACGGCAGCGGACGGCTGGCCCTCATCTACGAGAAGAGCGACGGTTCCCAGGCGCGCTACAGTTTCGACGACATCCACGAGCAGTCCAATCGCCTGGCCCGCAGCCTGGAGCGCAACGGCGTGCGGCGCGGCGACCGGGTGGCGGTGTACCTGCCGCAGGCCCCCGAAACCGCCGTGACGCACATCGCCGTCTACAAGATGGGCGCGGTGGCCGTGCCGCTCTTCACCCTGTTCGGCGTGGACGCCATTCAGTACCGGCTGCAGAACAGCGGCGCGGCCGCGCTGGTGACGGACGCCGAGGGCGTGCGCCGGCTGGCGCAGATCCGCGACAGCCTGCCCGACCTCAAGGTGGTGTACTGCGTGGACGGGCCGGTTGCCGGCGGCCAGGCGCTGTCGTTCCACGACGCGCTGGCCGCCGAAAGCGGCGATTACACCGCCGTCGACACCGCGGCCGACGACCCGGCCGTCATCATCTACACCTCGGGCACCACGGGCAAGCCCAAGGGCGCGCTGCACGCGCACCGCGTGCTGCTCGGCCACCTGCCGGGGGTGGAGATGTCGCACGAGTTCTTTCCCGAGCACGCCCGCCTCATGTGGACGCCCGCCGACTGGGCATGGATCGGCGGCTTGCTGGACGTGCTGCTGCCGTCCTGGCACCACGGCGTGCCGGTGCTGGCGCGGCGCTTCGAGAAGTTCGACGGCGAGTCCGCCTTCGACCTGATGGCGCGCCACGGCGTCACCCACACCTTCCTGCCGCCCACGGCCCTGAAGATGATGCGCGCTTCGGCGCCGCCGGCGGCCGGCAGCCTCGGCCTGCGCTCGGTGGCCAGCGGCGGCGAGTCGCTGGGCGCGGAACTCATCGACTGGGGGCGGCGCGTGCTGGGCGTGACCATCAACGAGTTCTACGGGCAGACCGAGTGCAACATGCTGGTGTCTTCGTGCTCGTCGCTGTTCGAGCCGCGCATCGGCTCCATCGGCCGCGCGGTGCCCGGCCACCGCGTGGACATCGTGGACGACGCGGGCCGCCTCCTGCCCGACGGCGAAGAGGGCAACATCGGCGTGCTGCGGCCCGATCCGGTCATGTTCCTCGGATACTGGAACAACCCCGAGGCCACCCGGGAAAAGTTCGCGGGCGAGTACCTGCTGACCGGCGACCAGGGCGTGCGCGACGCCGACGGGTTCATCCGCTTCGTGGGCCGCAAGGACGACGTGATCACCAGCGCGGGCTACCGCATCGGCCCGGCGCCGATCGAAGACTGCCTCATTTCGCATCCGGCGGTGCGGATGGCCGCGGTGGTGGGCATGCCGGATGCGCAGCGCACGGAGATCGTGGCCGCCTTCGTCGTGCTCAACGACGGCTACGAGGGCAGCGACGAGCTGGCCCGCGCGCTGCAGGATCACGTGCGCACCCGGCTGGCGGCGCACGAGTATCCGCGCCTCATCCGGTTTGTAACCAGTTTGCCCACCACGGCCACCGGAAAGATCATCCGCAAGGCGCTGCGCGATGCCAGCGCCGGCCAGGGCTGACGGCGCGCACGCCCCGCGGGGCCGTCTCAACCCGTGACAAACTCCCCCATAAGGATGGGTTGACGGGCAGCCCTGCGCTGCCGGTATGATGGCCTCACACACGATGCGGCCGCCTCCGGTTGGGGGCCGCATCATCCCTATTCTTTGTATGGAGACAGGTCCGATGAATAAGCCTTTGGATGGGGGACTGGCAGCCTTGAACGTGCCCGCCTGGGTGCGGCACCGCGGTCTGGTCGACTGGGTTGCCCGCATCGCCGCCCTGGCCAAGCCCGATCGCGTCGTATGGTGCGACGGTTCGCAGCAGGAGTACGACCGGCTGTGCCAGGAAATGGTCGAGGCCGGCACGCTGCGCAGGCTCAACCCCGCCAAGCGGCCGAATTCCTATCTGGCCTGGTCCGATCCCTCGGACGTGGCCCGCGTCGAAGACCGTACGTTCATCTGTTCCGACCGTCCCGAAGATGCCGGACCCACGAACAACTGGTCCGACCCGGCCGAAATGCGCGACACGCTCAACGGGCTGTTCGACGGCGCCATGCGCGGCCGCACCATGTACGTGGTGCCGTTCTCCATGGGACCGCTGGGTTCGGACATCGCCCACATCGGCGTGGAGCTGTCCGACAGCCCCTATGTGGTTGCCAATATGCGCATCATGACGCGCATGGGCAAGCAGGTCTACGAAGTGCTGGGCACGGACGGCGAGTTCGTGCCCTGCGTGCATTCGGTGGGCAGGCCGCTCGAACCGGGCGAGGCGGACGTGCCCTGGCCCTGCAACCCCACCAAGTACATCGTGCATTTTCCCCAGACCCGCGAAATCTGGAGCTACGGCTCGGGCTATGGCGGCAACGCGCTGCTGGGCAAGAAATGCTTCGCGCTGCGCATCGCCTCCACCATGGGACGCGACCAGGGCTGGCTGGCCGAGCACATGCTCATCCTGGGCGTGACCTCGCCCAAGGGCCGCAAGTACCACGTGGCCGCCGCCTTTCCGTCCGCCTGCGGCAAGACCAACTTCGCCATGCTGATCCCGCCGCAGGGCATGGACGGCTGGAAAGTCACCACCATCGGCGACGACATCGCCTGGATCAAGCCCAGCGCCGACGGCCGCCTGCGCGCCATCAACCCCGAGGCCGGCTATTTCGGCGTGGCCCCGGGCACCAGCGAGCAGACCAACTTCAACGCCATGGCCACGCTCAAGGCCAACGTCATCTTCACCAACGTGGCGCTCACCGACGACGGCGACGTCTGGTGGGAAGGCATGACCGACACGCCGCCCGCCCATCTCACCGACTGGCAGGGCCAAGACTGGACGCCCGCCATCGCGCGCGAAACCGGACGCAAGGCCGCGCATCCCAATGCGCGCTTCACGGCGCCGGCCTCGCAGTGCCCCTCCATCGACCCCGAATGGGAGAACCCGGAAGGCGTGGTCATCGACGCCTTCATCTTCGGCGGACGGCGCTCCACCACGGTTCCGCTCGTCACCGAGGCGCGCAACTGGGTCGAGGGCGTCTACATGGCCGCCACCATGGGCTCCGAAACCACCGCCGCCGCCGCGGGGCAGCAGGGCGTGGTGCGGCGCGATCCGTTCGCCATGCTGCCGTTCTGCGGCTACAACATGAGCGACTACTTCGCGCATTGGCTCAAGCTGGGCCGCCAGCTCGAAGACGCCGGCGCCACGCTGCCCCGCATCTACTGCGTGAACTGGTTCCGCAAGGGGCCCGACGGCAAGTTCGTATGGCCGGGCTTCGGCGAGAACATGCGCGTGCTGCGCTGGATGCTGGGCCGCATCGACGGCGAGGCCCAGGGCGTGGACCAGGTCTTCGGCGTGTCGCCGCGCTATGGCGACATCGACTGGACCGGGCTGGAATTCAGCCCCGACAAGTTCGAGCAGATCATGTCCGTCGACGCCGACGCCTGGCGCCGCGAACTGGCGCTGCATGAAGAACTCTTCGGCCAGCTCGCCCAGCGGCTGCCCGAAGACCTGCCCGAAGCCAAGGCCCGCATCGAAAGCCGGCTGGCGGCGTAGGGGTGGACGCGCCGCCCTCCCGCGGCGCGGTCCAGGGCTTCGCTCCCGTGGCCGCGCCGGATGCGCGGATCCTGGTGCTGGGGTCCATGCCCGGGGTCGCGTCGCTGCGGCGCGCGCAGTACTACGCGCATCCGCGCAATGCGTTCTGGCCCATCGCGGCGGACGCGCTGGGCTTCGATGCCGCGCTGCATTACGACGCCCGGCTGCGGGCGCTGCGGGCGGCCGGCGTGGCGTTGTGGGACGTGCTTGCCGGCTGCGTGCGCCCCGGCAGCCTGGACGCCGACATCCGCCGCGAGGGCCTGGCGCCCAATGATTTTCCGGCGTTTCTGGCGGCGCATGCCGGCATACGGCGCATCTGCTTCAACGGAGCCAAGGCGGCGGCGCTTTTCGCGCGGCATGTGCGGCCCGCGTTGCCGCCGCGGGCGCAGGCCCTGGAATTCGTGGCGCTGCCGTCCACCAGTCCGGCGCATGCGGCCATGCCTTACGAAGAAAAACGCCGGCGCTGGCGCGAGGCGCTGACCGGCGTCTGAGCCGGCCCGGGCGGGCCTCGGCAGGCCCGGGAAACGGACCCGGCAAGGCCGCGGCGCAGGGCTGCGGGCGTTTCCCGGCGGCCCTAGCGCGCGCCCGCGCCTTCGGCGGGGCCTGCCTTCAGTTCCAGCCCCTCGGCGGGCACCGGCACGTTTTCCACGATGCCCGCCAGGTCGCCCGGCTGCGCCATGGCGTTGCCGCTGCGGCTCACGCGGATCTCCACGTCGACCCGCTGGGCGCCGGACAGCCGCGCCTGCGGCGACATCGCCAGGCTGTCGTCCAGCACGAAGTCGCGCGGCAGGTCCGCCGCGCGCAGCCGCAGCACGGCCAGCGGCATGCGGGATCCCCCGGCCGGGCGGGCGAGAATGAATACCGTATCGTCCGGCCGGACCCGCGCGGCGGCGGCGGGCGCGATGCTCGCGCGCCCCGCGATGCGGGCGGCGGCGCCCGGGCGGGCCGGGGAGGCGGAACCGGTGCCGGTCCCGGCGTTGGCGGCGGCCGGGCCTTCGGCCCTGGCAGCGGCTTCGCGCGCGGGCAGCGGTCGCGCCATCGGGTCCGGGCCGGCGGCGGCCCTGGCCCGGGCGATGTTGGACTCGATCTGGCGGCTGGCTTCGGAGTCGGGCGGCAGCTGGGGGCGCAGGCGTTCCCAGTAGGCCAGCGCCTCGACCGGATCGCCGCGGCGCAGCGCCATCATGCCCGCCAGGGCGAGCGCCTTGGGCTGGTCGGGCTGCGCGGCGAGCGCCTGCGCCACCGCGGCCACCGACTCGGCGTCGGGCTGGCCGCCCTGTTGCGACAGCCTGGCATCGGCCAGGTCCGCCAGCACCGCGGGCTGGCCCGGCACCAGGCGCAGCACTTCGCGGTAGGCGGCCACCGCGTCGCCGTAGCGTCCCAGGGTTTCGTACGAGCGGGCCAGCGTGTACCAGCCGTCGGCGTCGTCCGGCGCGGCGCGCAGGCGCCGCGCCAGCGCGAAGATGGCGAGGTCCATGTCGTCTTCGGAGCCGGCGTGGGCGGGCGCGCCCTGGGCCGCGGCGGCGCTGGCGGCCGCGCGCGGGTTGCCCAGCTTGCCATAGAGCAGCGCGGCCGCCAGGGGCAGGCCCAGCGCCAGCGCGCAGGCGGCGGCCAGGCTGGCCCGGCGGCCGGCCGGGCCGCCGCCGGGGGCGTCGCGCCGGGCCATGTCCTGCAGCAGGTCGCGCTGCAGTTCTTCTTCGGCGCGCATGTGCGCGTCCGCGCTGAGCGCGCCTTGCTGCCGGTCGCGCCGCAGTTGTTCGCGCTGGGCCGCATAAAAAGCCCGCAGGCTGTCGGCGGAGCGGGGGCCCGCGGGCGGCCCGCGGCGCAACAGCGGCACGATGAGACAGCACAGGCTGCCCAGCAGCAGGGCCACGACGGCAAGCCAGAGCGCGTTCATGGGCCGGAATCCAGGTAGCGGGCGGCGCGCGCCCGTTCGTCGGCGGTGAGCGGCGCGCGCGAGGCCGGCCGGCGCGCCACGGCGCGCCACAGCGCCGCCAGGCCCAGCGCCAGCAGGGCGAAGGGGCCGATCCACAGGAGCCAGGTCAGGGGCTTGAACGGCGGGTCGTAGCGCACGAAATCGCCGTAGCGCGCCTGGAAGAAGCGCATGATCTCCTCATCGCTGCGGCCCTGCGCGAGCTGGTCGCGGATGATCCGGCGCATGTCGCGCGCCAGCGGCGCGTTCGATTCGGCCAGGGTCTGGTTCTGGCACACCATGCAGCGCAGGCCGTGCGCGAGCCGGTCGGCCCGTTCGCGCAGCGCGGCGTCGGCCGGCGCGCCGGGGGCCGCGGGCGCGGGCGAGGGGCCGAACAGCGCCAGGCAGAGCAGCAGGGCGGGCCAGGTTTTCATCGCAGCGCCTCTATTATCGGCAGCAGGCGCTTTTCCCAGATGCCGGGCGTGATGACGCCGAGCTGCTTGTAGCGGATGCGGCCGTTGCCGTCGATGAGAAAGGTTTCCGGCACGCCATACACGCCGTACTCGATGCCGACCCGGCCGTCGGTGTCGCTGGCCGAGGCGCGGTAGGGGTTGCCGTTGCGCCGCAGCCATTCGGCCGCGGCCCGGGGGTCGTCCTTGTAGTTCAGGCCGTAGATGGGAATGCCGGCGCGCTGGCCGAGGTCGCGCAGCACGGGCAGTTCCTGGCGGCAGGGTTCGCACCACGAGGCCCATACATTGAGCAGCCACACCTGTCCGCGCAGGGACTGCACCTCCAGCCGCTGTTCCGGGGCCTGCAGCAAGGGCAGCCCGATGGGCGGGGCGGGGTGGTCGATGAGCGCGGAGGGCACCGCGCGCGGATCGCGCGACAGGCCCATGCCCAGCAGCAGCGCCAGGGCCAGGAACACGGCCAGGGGCAGCAGGGTGCGGCGCATCAGCCGCCCTCCCGCGCCGAGGCCGGCAGCGAGGCCGGGCGCAGGCGCTGCGATGCGTCGGCCGCGCGGGCCTGCCGGTAGCGCCGGTCGGCGGCGGCCAGCACGCCGCCCGCGGCCATCAACAGGCAGCCGCCCCAGATCCAGGCCATGAAAGGCTTGACCTGGATGCGCACGGTCCAGGCTTGCGCGCCCACCGGCTCGCCCAGCGCCACGAACAGGTCGCGCGTGAAGCCGCTGTCGATGCCGGCCTGGCTGAGCGCCATGTTCTGCACCGTGTAGAGGCGTTTCTCTGGGTAGAGCGTGACCGCCGGCCGGCCGTCGCGCGTGACGCGGAACACGGCGCGCTGGGCGCTGTAGTTGGGGCCGGCGGCCGGCCCCACGCTTTCGAAGAGATAGCGGTAGCCGCCGGCCTGCGCGCTTGCGCCGATTTCCAGCTTGAGTTCCTGCCGGTCCTCGTAGCCGTTGGCGAGCGTGACGCCGGCGATGAACACGCCCACCCCCGCATGGGCCAGCAGCATGCCGTACCAGGCGCGCGGCTGGCGGCGCAGCCGCAGCGCCCAGCGTCCGTCGCCGTCGGTGAGCCGTTGCCAGGCATGCGTCCAGGCGCTGGCGACGGACCACGCCGCCAGCCACAGGCCCAGCACGATGGGCAGCGAGGCGTGCCAGGCGCGGCCCGGCAGCGCGAAAGGCAGCAGCAGGGCCGTGGCCAGGCTGACGGCGAAGGCGATGCGCAGGCGCTGCGCGAGTTCGGGCACGCGCGCCTGCTTCCAGCGCGCCACCGGCCCCACGCCCATGAGGAAAACGGCCGGCGTCATGAGGGGCACGAACACGGCCTCGAAATAGGGCGGCCCGATGGATATCTTGCCCAGCTCCAGCACGTCGAGCACCACCGGGTACAGGGTGCCCAGCAGCACCGACGCGGCCGCCACCGTCAGCACCACGTTGTTGACCAGCAGCAGCGATTCGCGCGACAGCACGGCGAAACCGCCGCCCAGCCCGACCGTGGGCGCGCGCCAGGCGTACAGCGCCAGCGAGCCGCCCACCGCCACGGTCATGAAGCCCAGGATGTACAGCCCGCGTCCCGGATCCACGGCGAAGGCGTGCACCGAGGTCAGCACGCCCGAGCGGACCAGGAAGGTGCCCAGCAGGCTCAACGAAAAGGCGCAGATGGCCAGCAGCACGGTCCAGCTCCGGAAGGCGCCGCGCCGCTCGGTGACGATGAGCGAATGGATGAGCGCGGTGCCGGCCAGCCAGGGCATGAAAGAGGCGTTTTCCACCGGATCCCAGAACCACCATCCGCCCCAGCCCAGCACGTAGTAGGCCCAGGCGCTGCCCAGCAGGATGCCCAGCGTCAGGAAGGTCCAGGCCGCCAGCGTCCAGGGACGCACCCAGCGCGCCCAGAGCGCGTCCAGCTCGCCCGAGAGCAGCGCGGCGATGGCGAAAGCAAACGCCACGGAAAAACCCACATAACCCATGTACAGCATGGGCGGATGCACGATCATGCCCGGATCCTGCAGCAGGGGGTTCAGATCGCGCCCGGCCATGGCCGGCGGCACCAGGCGCTCGAACGGGTTGGAAAGAAAGAGCAGGAAGAGCAGGAATCCCACGCTGATCCAGCCCATCACGGCCAGCACACGGGCGGCGAAGGCCGGCGGCAGGCCGCGGCTGCACAACGCTACCGCGAGGGTCCAGGCCGACAGCAGCAACAGCCACAGCAGCACCGAGCCCTCGTGTCCGCCCCAGACCGCGGCAAAACGGTACGCGGCGGGCAGGTCGGCATGCGAATTCGCGGCCACGTAGACCACCGAATAGTCGTTGTCCAGAAAGCTCCAGGCCAGGCAGCCGAAGGCCAGGGCCACCAGCAGGAACTGCCCGGCGGCGGCGGGCCGCGCGACGTTCATGCCGGGCGCCCAGCCCGCCGCCGCGCCCGCGAGCGGCAGCACGCCCTGGGCCAGCGCCACCAGCAGGGCCAGGATGAGGCTGAAAAGCCCGATCTCGGGAATCATCGGGCCTCTCCTGGCCGCGGGCCGGGCGCCGAGGCCCGCCGTACCGCGTCGGCGGCCTGGGGCGGCATGTAGTTTTCGTCGTGCTTGGCCAGCACCTCGGTGGCGCGGAACACGCCGTCGGGCTCCAGCCGGCCCGCCACCACCACGCCCTTGCCCTCGCGGAACAGGTCCGGCAGCAGGCCCTGGTAGCGCACCGGCACCGCGTGCGCCGTATCGGTGACCACGAAGCGCAGCGTGACGCCGTCGGCCTCGCGCCGCAGCGAGCCGCGTTCCACCAGGCCGCCCAGGCGGTAGCTGCCGCTCTGGGGCGCTTCGCGCGCCGCCACCTGGCTGGGGCTGAAGAAGAAGACCAGGTTCGATTGCAGCGCGTTGAGCACCAGGGCGACAGCCAGGGCCAGCAGGCCCAGTCCGCCCGCCAGCGCGAGCGCGCGCCGCGCGCGCGGGCTCATCGGAGCTTCGCCGCGCCGCGCGTTCCCCGGCGGCCGGGCGAGGCTCATGATGGTTCTCCCGCGCGCCGGCGGGAACCGGCGCGCCGGCGGCGCCGGCCCGCGCGCCACAGCATCCATGCCTCCAGCCCCAGCAGGGCCAGGAAGACGCCATAGGCTCCCAGGAGGTAAGGGCCGTGGCCGCCCGGCGAGAACAGCGCGTCCCAGCTCATGGCCGCTCCCGCGCCGCCGGGGGGTCGCGCCGGGCGATCAGGGTTCTGGCCCGCGCCAGCGCCGCCGCGGCGCTGTACAGCCAGCACGCGGCCAGCATCAGCAGCGTGGCCGCGAGCATGATGCGCGTCATGCTGGGGGCGCTGTCCAGGCGGATGGACGCGCCCTGGTGCAGCGTGCTCCACCACTGCACCGAGAAATAGATGATGGGGATGTTGACGACGCCGGCCAGCGCCAGAATGGCGCCGCCGCGGTCGGCGCGCGCCTCGTCGTCCGCGGCCGCGGCCTGCAAGGCCATGAAGCCCAGGTACAGGAACAGCAGGATCAGTTCGGAAGTCAGGCGCGCGTCCCACACCCACCACGTGCCCCAGGTGGGTTTGCCCCAGAGCGCGCCGGTCCAGAGCGTGAGAAAGGTGAAGAGCGCGCCCGTGGGCGCCAGCGCGCGCATCATCACGAACGACAGCCGGGTATGGAACACCAGGCCCAGCGCGCCGTACAGCGCCATCAGCACGTAGAGGAACATCGACATCCAGGCCGCCGGGACGTGGATGAACAGAATGCGGTAGACCTCGCCCTGCTGGCTGTCCACCGGCGCCACCGCCAGCCCCAGATACAGGCCCGCCACGGCCAGCACGGCCGCTGCCGCGGCGAACCGCCGCGCCAGCCGGCCGGCCAGCGGATAGAAGTGGACGGGGGAGGCATAGCGCAGCCAGCGGCCGGAGGCGGAAGCGCGGGATTGCGGCAGGGCGGGATGTTTCTGCATGCGCGCCTCAGTCCAGCGCCACGCGCAGCGCGGCCGCCGCGCTCCAGGGGCAGAGCAGGATCGCCAGGCACAGGAACGCGCCCAGCAGGGACAGCTGCGGCCCGGCGCCCAGGCCCGCGCTGGTGGCCGAGACGGCGCCGCTGCCGAAGATCAGCACGGGCGCGTACAGGGGCAGCACCAGCAGCGGCAGCAGCGCGCCGCCGCGCAGGCCGAGCGTAAGCGCCGCGCCCAGGCCGCCGATGAGCGCGAGCGTGGGCGTGCCCAGCAGCAGGGACAGGGCCAGCACCGCCAGCGCGGACGGCGGCAGGCCGAACTGCAGGGCCACCACGGGGCTGGCGAGCACCAGGGGCAGGCATGCGCTGAGCCAGTTGGCCGCCAGCTTCACGCCCACCAGGAGCGGCAGGGGCAGGGGCGAGAGCAGCCATTGCTCCAGCGCGCCGCTGTCGTGGTCCTGCGCGAAGGGCCGCTGCAGCGTGAGCAGAATGCCCAGCAGCGCGCAGACCCAGAGCACGCCCGGGCCGATGGCGGCCAGGCGTTGCGGGTCGGGGCCCACGGCCAGCGGAAACAGGCTCGCGGCCACCACGAAGAACAGCGCGGCCCCCAGCGTTTCCGCGGGCCGTCTCCAGGACAGTCGGATTTCACGCAGCGTGAGCTGCGACAGCGTGGCCAGCATCCGGTTCGTCCATGTCCAGGGTTTGCGCGCCGGCGGCGGCCAGCCTGTGCGAGGCCAGCACCGCCACGCCGCCTTCGGCGCGGTGCGCGGCCAGCGCCGCGTCCAGCAGCGCCAGGCCGTCGGCGTCCAGGCCGGCGTCGGGTTCGTCGAGCAGCCACAGCGGTTTGCCGCTGCCGGCGATGGCCGCCAGCGCCAGCCGGCGCCGCTGTCCCTGCGACAGCCTGCCGGCCGGCAGGTCTGCGCAGGCCGCCAGCCGCCAGCGTTCCAGCGCCGCCTCCAGCCGCGCGGCGGGCAGCGGCGCGCCGGCCACGTGCAGCGCGCAGGCGAGGTTCTCGCGCGCGCTCAATTCGGGGCTGAGGCCGTTGGCGTGCGCCAGATAGGCCATCTGCGCGCGGTAGACGCCCGCTTCGCGGGCCGTGTCCAGGCCGCGCCAGCGCAGGCTGCCCTGCGCGGGCCGCAGCAGCCCGGCCAGGGTGCGCAGCAGGCTGGTCTTGCCGCTGCCGTTGGGGCCGCGCACCAGCAGCAGCTGGCCGCCGGGCAGCTCGAAGTCCAGCGCGCGGCCGCAGCCGCGCCGGCAGCGCAGCCCGCGCGCCGCCAGCAGGGGCGGGCCGGCCTCAATGGGGCGCATTGCCCGTCTCCGCGCCCATGCCCAGCTTGGAGGCCAGGTCGGGCGGTATGGGCGGCAGCGTGTGGGCGATGCCCTTGTGGCAGTCGATGCAGGTCTTGCTTTTGTCGGCCAGGTAGGTCGAGTGCATGTTCTGCGCCCGCACGCTCTGCCGCGTGAAGTCCATGGAGTCGTAGTTGTGGCAGTTGCGGCATTCCAGCGAATCGTTGGCCTTGAGGCGGGCCCACTCGTGCTGCGCCAGTTCCAGCCGCTTCTCCACGAACTTCTCGCGGGTGTCGATGGTGCCGAAGATCTTGCCCCACACTTCCTTGGATGCCTGCATCTTGCGCGCGATCTTGTCGGTCCAGTTGTGCGGCACGTGGCAGTCGGAGCAGATGGCCCGCACGCCGGAACGGTTCGTGTAATGGATGGTGCTCTTGAGCTCGGCGAAGACGTTGTCGCGCATCTCGTGGCAGCCGGTGCAGAATTTCTCCGTGTTGGTCAGTTCCATGGCGGTGTTGAACGCGCCCCAGAACAGCACGCCGCCGATGAAACCGCCCACCGTCAGAAAGCCCAGGCTGAAGTGCACGCTGGGGCGGGTGATGACTTTCCAGTAGCGCTTGATGAGATCGAGCATGGCGGGCTCCGTGCCTTATTTCTGCGCGGGCGCCGGGGCGGTCAGCCGCTTCAGGATCACGTCGATGTCCTGGTAGGTGTTGGACACCAGCGGCCTGGCCTCGGCCTGCGGCACGTGGCACTGCGTACAGAAATACCGCCGCGGCGAGACTTCGGCCAGCACGTTGCTGTCGCGGTCCATGTAGTGCGTCACGCTCAGGGGCGGGGCCTGGGTGGCCTCGGTGTTCACCCGGGCGTGGCAGGCCAGGCAGCGGTTGAAGCTGCGGTCGACCTGGTAGCCGTCGATCTTGTGCGGAATGGTGGGCGGCTGCATGGAATAGCTGCGCACCCGCTTGATGTCCTTGTTCTCGATCGGGCTGATGAGCGGCGGATCGGTCTCGTCGGCCACCGGCGTGGGCCCGCGCATGGGGTCTTCCACGTCCTGGGGCGGCGCGGCCAGGGCCGGCCAGGCCAGCAGCAGGGCAAGCGCGATGGCGGGGGCTCGGATCTTCATGGCTGTCTCCCGGCGATCTCAGGCCTTGACGATCTTGACCGCGCACTTCTTGAAGTCGGTCTGGAACGAGATGGGGTCGGTGGCGTCCAGCGTGACCTTGTTGATGAGCTGGCCGGCGTCGAACCAGGGCACGAAGACCAGGCCGCGCGGCGGCTTGTCGCGGCCCCGCGTCTCCAGCCGCGAGCGCATCCGCCCGCGCCGCGACACGATCTCCACCTCGTCGCCGCGCCGCAGGCCCAGCTTCTGCGCATCGTCGGGGTGCATGAAACAGACTGCGTTGGGAAAGGCGCGGTAAAGCTCGGGCACGCGCCGCGTCATGGACCCGGAATGCCAGTGCTCCAGCACGCGGCCGGTAGACAGCCAGAACGGATACTCTTCGTCGGGCGATTCGGGCGGCGGCTCGTAGGGCAGCGCGTAGATGATGGCGCGGCCGTCGGGGTTGCCGTAGAACTCGAAGCCCTTGCCGGCCTTCACGTATGGGTCGCTGCCCTCGCGGTAGCGCCACAGGGTTTCCTTGCCGTCGACCACCGGCCAGCGCAGGCCGCGCACCTGGTGGTAGGTGTCGAAAGGCGCGAGGTCGTGCCCGTGGCCGCGCCCGAAGGCCGCGTATTCCTCGAACAGGCCCTTCTGCACGTAGAAGCCGAAGGCGTCGGATTCCTGGTTGGCGTAACCGGGATCGCGCTCGGAGTTCGGATACCGGTTTACCTGGCCGTTGGCGAACAGCACGTCGTACAGCGTCTTGCCGCGGTACTCGGGTTTCTTGGCGAGCAGGTCGGCGGGCCAGACTTCCTCCACCTTGAATCGCTTGGAGAACTCCATCAGTTGCCACAGGTCGGAGCGGGCCTGTCCCGGCGCATCGACCAGCTGGTGCCAGAACTGCGTGCGGCGCTCGGCGTTGCCGTAGGCCCCTTCCTTTTCCACCCACATGGCCGCCGGCAGGATCAGGTCGGCCGAGATGGTCGTGACCGTGGGGTAGGCGTCCGACACCACGATGAAGTTGTCGGGATTGCGGTAGCCCGGCAGCCCTTCGTTCATGAGGTTGGCGGCCGCCTGCATGTTGTTGTTGACCATCACCCAATAGGCGTTGATGGAGCCGTCCTTGAGCATGCGGTTCTGCAGCACGGCGTGCGCGCCCACCTTGTCGGGAATGGTGCCCTCGGGCAGTTGCCAGAGTTCTTCCGCGTGGGCGCGGTGCTTGGGATTGGTGACCACCAGGTCGGCCGGCAGCCGGTGCGAGAACGTGCCTACTTCGCGCGCCGTGCCGCAGGCCGAGGGCTGGCCCGTGAGCGAGAAGGGGCTGTTGCCCGGCGTGGAGATCTTGCCCGTCAGCAGGTGGATGTTGTAGACGAGATTGTTGGCCCACACGCCGCGCGTGTGCTGGTTGAACCCCATGGTCCAGAACGAGGTCACGCGCACCTTCGGGTCGGCGTACATCTCGGCCAGTTCTTCCAGCCGGTTCTTGGGCACGCCGCTCAGCTTGGCCGTGTAGTCCAGGTCGTACTTGGAGACGAAGCGCGCGTACTCCTCGAAATCGATGGGCTTGGACGCGCCGGGGTTGGCGGCGTTCTTGGCGGCCTTCTGCAGCGGATGATCGGGCCGCAGCCCGTAGCCGATGTCGGTCACGCCCTGGTGGAAGACCGTGTGCTTGTCCACGAAGTCGCGGTTCACGCGCTTGGTCTTGATGATGTGGTTCGCGATGTAGTTCAGGATCGCCAGGTCGGTCTGCGGCGTGAAGGTGAGCGTCAGGTCGGCCAGGTCGTAGGAACGGTGCTCGAAGGTGGACAGCACCGCCACCCGGGTCTTGGGCGCGGACAGGCGCCGGTCGGTCACGCGGGTCCACAGAATGGGATGCATCTCCGCCATGTTGGAGCCCCACAGCACGAAGGCGTCGGCGTTCTCGATGTCGTCGTAGCAGCCCATGGGCTCGTCGGCCCCGAAGGTGCGCATGAACCCCACGGCGGCCGAGGCCATGCAATGGCGCGCGTTGGGGTCGAGGTTGTTGGACCGGAAGCCCGCCTTCATGAGCTTGAGCGCGGCGTAGCCTTCCCATACCGTCCATTGCCCCGAGCCGAACATGCCCACGGCGGTGGGGCCTTTGTCGCGCAGCACGCGCTTGAACTGCTCGGCCATGACGTCGAACGCCTGGTCCCACGACACCGGCGCGAATTCTCCGTCCTTGGCGTACCGCCCGTTCTTCATGCGCAGCAGCGGCTGCGTGAGGCGGTCGGCGCCGTACATGATCTTGGACAGGAAATAGCCCTTGACGCAGTTCAGGCCCTTGTTGACCTCGGCGTTGAAATCGCCGTGCGTGGCCACGACCTGGTTGTCCTTGACCGCCACGTTCACGCCGCAACCCGTGCCGCAGAATCTACAGGGCGCCTTGGACCATTTCAGCTTGGCGGCCTCGGATTCGGTCACGATGTTCTGCGCGTAGCCGACGATCGGAATGCCCGCCACCGTGGCGGCGGCCGCGGCGGCCGATTGCTTGATGAATTCCCTACGGGGCATTGCCATCGTCGATCTCCTCGTTCATGGCGTCCAGCGTCTCGGCGTGCTGGTACACCAGCGCGGACGCGAGCACGCCGTCGAGGCGCTGTATCTCGGAGATGCGCGCCATCATTTGCTCGGTGGAGGGGGCTTCCAGGGTGACGACTATCTTGCCGGCGCCGGAAACGGCATGGATCTCCGCGCCTTCGACGGCGAGGATGCCGGCGCGCACGGTGTCGAGCTTGCGCACCAGCGCATGCACCACCATGCTGGCGATGTGCAGCTCGGCGGGCGGAGGACAGGGGGAACAGGAAAGCGCGTGCATGGCTGGCTCCATGACGGCGTTTCAGGAGCCCGGAGGGCCCGCGAGCATCTGATAGAACCAGACCAGGAACCCGTAGCCCGCGACGATGACGACCGCCAGCACGGGAGCAATGATCGCCGCCAGGAACACGAAGCTGCGCAGTTCCTGGGACTTGGTCAGCGCATCGGAATCGTTTGACACACACCACCTCACTGGAAAGGTCGGGGTATTGCGTTCAACGTGCGGATTCGTGAATTTGTAGCAGCGCGGGGGACGGCGCGTCAACGCCGCGCCGCGAAAAAAAAAGCGCGCCGTCGGGCGCGCGCGAAATGAGGTTTGGTATATGGCGAGCGCGTCCGGCGCGCGGTTTCCGGTCAGCGCACCTGGCCGTAGATGAGGCGCGCGTCGGCGGCGGTGGCCAGCGGGCGGCCCAGGGCGCGGGCGCCTTCGGCCGCCTGGCGCACCAGGTCCGCGTTGCCGGCCGCGATGGCCCCGTCGCGCAGCCTGAGGTTGTTCTCGAAGCCCACGCGCATGTGGCCGCCGAAGGCCGCCGCCGTGGCGACGCAGGCGTTTTCCTCGGGGCCGAACGCGCACACCGCCCAGGGCAGGGAGTGGTCGTAGGCCTGCAGGAACGGCAGCAGGTCGTAGGCCGACGACACCTGGCCCGCGCTGTAGCGGCCCAGCACGAAGAGCACCGACCACGCGCCGGGAGGCGCCAGGCCGCGGGCGCGCAGCGCGAGCCAGCGCCGCACGTCGCCTTCGTCGTAGAGAATGATCTGCGTCATGATGCGGCGTTCGGCCAGCCATGCCAGGAACGCCGCGAGCTCGGCCTCCGCGATCTCGGGCACCGCGATCTCGCGCAGCCCGATGGACACGGCCTCGGGCGCCAGCTCGCGCACCACCGCCATCTGTTCGGCGGCGCGGTAGACGCCGGCCGCCTCGCTGGTCACCTGCACCAGCATCTCGTCGCCCACGGCCTCGCGCACGGCGGCCAGCGCCTCGCGGTAGGCGCCGGCGTCGAGCAGGTGGCTGCCATCGGGCTTGCGCACGTGCATGTGCATCATGGCCGCGCCCGCCTCAAGGCAGGCGCGCGCTTCGCGGGCCAGCGCCTCGGGGGTCGTCGGCACGGCGGGATGGTCGGCGGCTTTCTTGTACGCGCCGTTGGGCGCGACGGTAATGATGACGGGCGATTGCGCCAGGGGCTGGCGCGTCGTGGCGGCGGCGTTCAAGGCTGGATCTCCGGCAGTTCGGGGGCAATCAGGTCCAGGCCCGCGCGCAGCAGCCTGTCGTAGCGGGCGCGCTCGGCGGCGATAGTCTCGGGCGTCCATTCATAGAAGCCCGCGCCCGCCTTCATGCCGTGGCGGCCGTCGCGGGCGCGCTCGGCCAGGCAGCGCGCGGGATGGTCCGCATTGCAGAAGGTGGGGTACATGGTCGCGCCGGCGGCCGCATGCACGTCGATGCCGGCGTGGTCGCGCTGCATGACGGGCCCGGCCGCCAGGAAGCGGAAGCCGAAGCCGAAACGCACCGCCGCGTCCACATCCTCGGGCGAGGCGATGCCGCGGTCGATGAGGTCGAAGGCCTCGCGCGAAAGCGCGTGCTGCAGCCGGTTGGCCAGAAAGCCCGGCAGGTCCTGGCGCACCTTCACCGGCACGCTGCCGCAGCGGCGCATGAAGGCGATGAGCGCATCGGCGCGGCTCTCGTCGGACGACTCGCCCATGACGACCTCCACCAGCGGCACCAGGTGGGCGGGCATGAAGAAATGCAGGCCCAGCATGCGGGCGCCGGTGCCCAGGCCCCGGCCGATCGCGCTGATGGGAAAGCTGGAGCTGTTGCTGGCCAGGATGGCGTCGGGCCGGGCCCGGCGCTCCAGCTCGGCAAAGAGCGCCTGCTTGATGTCCAGCCGTTCGGGAATGCACTCGATGACGAGGTCCACGCCGGACCAGTCCACGTCGTCCAGGCCGGCGGCCACCGCCAGCCGGCCGGCGTTGCCTTCGCGCCCGATGGCGCGCAGGTTCTCCGCCACGCGCGCCGGCAGGCCCGCGGCGCGGGCGGCATCGGGTTCGACGATGGTGGTGCGGCATTGCGCGCGGGTCAGCACCACGGCCACGTCGGCGCCCATGGTGCCGCCGCCCACCACCACGGCGTGCGCCGCGCCGGGGTTGGGCAGCGGGGTTGTATTGCTCTGCATGTTCGGCTCCTTGCTCGGAATTCTGGGTTGCGCCGGCGACGAGTGTAGAGAAGCCGATTTGATTGATGAATCAGATTTTTTTTATAGAATGATCGAAATTCACGATTAATGTGGCGGGGGACTCATGCAGATCAACCTGTCGATGCGCGACATCGACACCACGCTGGTGCTGGGGCGCACGCTCAATTTCCGGCAGGCGGCGGCGCAGTTGCACCTGTCGCAATCGGCGCTGTCCACGCAGGTGCAGCGCATCGAGGACGCGCTGGGCGTGCGCCTGTTCGACCGCACCACCCGCACCGTGCGGCTGACGGCGGCGGGGCAGGCCTTCATGCAGCAGGCCGCCAGCCTGCAGGCCGCGTTTCGCGACGCCATCGCGGCGGTGGGCGCCATCGCCAGCGCCGAGCACGGCGAGGTTTCCGTGGCGGCGCTGCCTTCCTTGGCGGCGCGGCTGCTGCCGCGCGTGCTCATGGCATACCGCCAGGCCCATCCGCACGTGGCGCTCAAGGTGCGCGACACGCTTTCCGGCCCGGCGTTCGACCTGGTGCGCGCGGGCGAGGTGGACTTCGCGCTGACCGCGGCCGACCCCCAGCAGGCCGACCTGCATTACGTGCCGCTGATGTCCGACAGCTTTCTGCTCCTGATTCCCGAGGCGCACGCGCTGGCCCGCGCGCAGGGGCCGCTGCGCTGGGCCGACACCGCGGGCGCGGCGCACGTCTCCATGGTGCATCCCAGCAGTGTGCGGCAGTACACCGAATGGGCCTTTCTGCAGAACCGCATCCGCTTCGTTCCGGCCTTCGAGGCCGAGCACCTGACCACCATCGTGGCCATGGTGGAATGCGGCTTCGGGGTGGCGGCGCTGCCGGAGATCGCGGCCGGGGCCGTGGCCCAGCGCGGCATCGTGCAGCGGCCGCTCGTCGGGCCGGTGGCCGAGCGGTCCATCGGGCTGGTCACGGCGCGCAACCGCAGCCTGGCGCCGGCTGCCGCCGCGCTGGTGCGCATGCTGCGCGAATCGCTGGCGGACGCACCGCGCTGAGCGGCCGAGCCAGGCCCTAGCCGAGACGGGCGGCTTCGGCCGCCAGATAGGCGTCGCGCGAGGGCAGCAGGTGTTCGCGGCACACGGCCGCCAGCGCCTGGCGGTTGCCTTCGCGCAGGGCCTGGATCATGGCCCAGTGCTCCTGACGCGAACGCTCGCGCCAGGCTGGCGAGGTCAGCGTGCCGAAGCGGATGGGATGGGTGCGGCGCGCGTACTCCTCGATGGCCTGGGCCAGCACGGCGTTGTCCATGAGGGCGAAGAACTCGCGGTGGAACCGCTGGTTGCTGCGGAACACGCGCGGCGCGTCGCCGTCGGCCACGGCCTCGTCGTGTTCGCGCTGCACCGCGATCAGGGCCGCCAGGCGGGCGGGCGGAACGGGCAGCGCAATGAGGCCGGCCGCATGCACTTCCAGCACTTCGCGCAGGGCATACAGCTCGCTCACTTCGCGGGCCGTGTAGGCCCGCACCACCGCGCCCACGTTGCGCCGCCGCTCCACCACGCCCAGCTGCTCCAGCTCGGCCAGCGCCTGGCGTACTACGTGCCGCTTCAGGCCAAAGCGGGCCATGAGCTCGTCTTCGGTGAGCCGCTGGCGCGGATGCAGCCGGCCGAAGACGATGTCTTCTTCCAGGGTCTCGATGGCGGCCTGCAGCGCGTCCCGCGAGGCGGCGGGCGCGGCGGCCCGGGAGGCCGACGGGTCGATGGCGTTCATGGGCGGGATCAGGGCTTGGGCACCGTGTCGCGGGTGACGGCGGCGCGCAGGAAGTCGAAGTCCACGCCCTGGTCGGCTTGCGTCACCGCCTGCATGAAAAGCCTGCGGTAGCCGCGCTCGGCCGACGGGCGCTCTACCGGCCCGGCCGCCGCGCGCCGCGCCAGCTCGGCATCGTCGACCAGCAGGCTGATTTCGCGCCGGGCCACCGACAGGCGGATGCGATCCCCCGTCCGCACATAGGCCAGCGGCCCGCCGATGGCGGCCTCGGGCGTGACGTGCAGCACGATGGTGCCGGCCGCCGTGCCGCTCATGCGGCCGTCGGAAATGCGCACCATGTCCTTCACGCCGGCGCGCGCCAGCTTCTTGGGAATGGGCATGTAGCCGGCCTCGGGCATGCCGGGCGCGCCCGTGGGCCCGATGCGCTTGAGCACCAGGATGTCGTCGGCGTTCACGTCGAGGGTGTCGTCGTCGATGCGGCGCGCCATGTCTTCGGCGTCTTCGAACACCACCGCGCGGCCTTCGTGCTCCATCAGTTGCGGGTTGGCGGCCGACTGCTTGATGATGGCGCCGCCGGGGGCGAGGTTGCCGCGCAGCACGGCCAGGCCGCCAGCGGGATAGATGGGGGAGGCCGGCGTGCGGATCACGTCTTGCGCGAAGGGGGGCGGGGCGTCGTCCAGCTCTTCGCCCAGCGTGCGGCCCGAGACCGTCAGCGCGTCCAGGTGCAGCAGGGGGCGCAGTTCGCGCAGCAGGGCGGGCATGCCGCCGGCATGGTGGAAGTCTTCCATGTAGTGCTGGCCGGAGGGCTTGAGGTCGACCAGCACCGGGGTTTCGCGGCTCAGGCGGTCCAGTCCGGCCAGGTCGATGTCGATGCCCAGGCGGCCGGCGATGGCGGTCAGGTGCACGATGCCGTTGGTGGAGCCGCCGATGGCCAGCAGCACGCGCAGCGCGTTCTCGATGGACTTGCCCGTAATGATGCGCTCGGGCGTGAGGCGCGAGGCGGCCATGGCCACGGCGGTGGCGCCGGTGCGCTCGGCGGCCCGGATGCGGTCGGCGGTGACGGCCGGCGCCGAGGCGCCGCCCGACACCATCATGCCCAGCGCCTCGGTCAGGCAGGCCATGGTGCTGGCCGTGCCCATGACGGAACAGGTGCCCACGCTGGCCACCAGCTGGTTGTTCACGTCGGCGATCTCCTGCGCGTCGATTTCCTCGGCGCGGTAGCGGCCCCAGTAGCGGCGGCAGTCCGTGCAGGCGCCCACGCGCTCGCCGCGATGCGAGCCGGTGAGCATGGAGCCCGTCACGAGCTGGATCGCCGGCACCCCGGCCGAGGAAGCGCCCATGAGCTGGGCCGGAACGGTCTTGTCGCAGCCGCCGATCAGCACCACCGCATCCATGGGCTGGGCGCGGATCATTTCCTCGGTGTCCATGGACATGAGGTTGCGCAGGTACATGCTGGTGGGCTGCGAGAAGCTTTCGTGCACCGAGATGGTGGGGAAGTCCATGGGCAGCCCGCCCGCCAGCATGACGCCGCGCTTCACCGCCTCGATGAGCTGGGGCGCGTTGCCGTGGCAGGGGTTGTAGCTGCTGCCGGTATTGACGATGCCGATGATGGGGCGCGAGAGCGCGTCGTCCGTGTAGCCCGCGCCCTTGATGAAGGCTTTGCGCAGAAACAGCGAGAAGCCGCGGTCGCCGTAGTTGGTCAGGCCGCGGGCCACGCCGCGCGCGTCGTCGGCGCTATCGAAAGGGCCGTTTCCAGGCTGGCCGCGCTTGATCTCATCCGTCATTTGTCATCCTGATAATATTATTGATAATCTGGGCCGGCCATCATACTCACGCCGGGAAAGCGCGCGCAAGAAATTTTCCTTGGCCGATTTATTGATATCAGAACAAGATCAGTCGATAGAAAAATTCTGATTCATCTATCAAGTTCCGGCCCCTAAACTTGGGGCCGTCGACGAACCGGGCGTCGCTTTCATTCCTATACCACCCCGGCAGGAGACCCCTATGTTCCCACTGCGCTCGCGGCCGCGCCGCACCCTGCTCGTCTCGCTGCTCGCCGCCTGTGCCGGGCTGTGCGCGCCGGCCCTGGCCGCCGCGGACGGCTATCCCGACAAGCCCGTGCGCCTCATCGTGCCTTACCCGCCCGGCGGCGCCACCGACGTCATCGGCCGCGTGCTGGCGCAGGAACTGACCGGCTCGCTGGGCCAGTCCGTCATCGTGGAAAACCGCGCCGGCGCGGCCGGCAACATCGGAGCGGACCAGGTCGCCAAGGCCGCGCCCGACGGCTACACGCTGCTCATGGGCGCGCTGACCAGCCACTCGATCAATGCCGCCCTCTACAAGGGCCGCGTCAGCTATGACGTGGAAAAGAGCTTCGCGCCGGTGTCCATCGTGGGCACGGTGCCCCTGGTCTTCGTGGTCAACCCGTCGGTGCCGGCCAAGAGCCTGCAGGAGCTGGTCGCGCTGGCCAAGTCCAAGCCCGGCTACGTCACCATGGCCTCGGCCGGCAACGGCTCGCCCCAGCACCTGGCGGGCGAGATGTTCAAGCGCATGGCCGGGGTGGACATCCTGCACGTGCCCTATAAGGGCAGCGGCCCGGCCATGACCGACCTGATGGGCGGGCAGGTGCTCAGCATGATCGAAACCGTGCCCGCCGCGCAGGCCAACATCAAGGCGGGCAAGCTGCGCGCCCTGGCGGTGGCTTCCGCCGAGCGCGTCGAGGCGCTGCCGGACGTGCCCACCGCCAGCCAGGCCGGCCTGCCCGGCTTCGAGGTGAGCTCGATGTTCGGCATCGTGGCCCCGGCCGGCACGCCGGCGCCCGTGATCGGACGGCTCAACGGCGACCTGAAGAAGATCCTGGCCAAGCCGGACGTGCAGGCGTCGCTGCTCAAGCAGGGCGCCATCGCCACCTGGACCTCGCCGGCCGATGCCCGCGCCCGCGTGTCGGCGGAAGTGGCGCGCTGGACCAAGGTCATCGACGAGGCGGGGGTCAAGCCGGAGTAAACCGGCCCGGCCCGGCCCGTCGCGGCCCCGGCTCCGCTTGCGCGGGGCCGGCCCGTTGACGCAGCGCCGCATGGCGCGCCGGCCCGTGCCTGGGCGCCGCGCCTTTGCCGCAATGCACATTGTGGTTGACCCCGGAAGGACTAGGCCGTAATGTACTTTGCGAGCCATCCAAGGACGGCGGGGGGATACCAATGACTGAGCATCAGGACGACAAAGCGGTCCTGTATACGCATTTCGGTACACACAGCCCATATTGGCGGCTAGCCGGCGACAGCGATGCCATCGAGCTCGCCGCCGTGAAGGGGGCCACCAACATCGCGATGGCGCTGCGCCCCGAACAGGCCGACAGCATCCGTTCGCTCACGGGCATCACTTCCAGCCTGCGCATCGACGTCACGCTTTACGGCGACCCGATCCGCCTGCACCTCGTCGGCCGGAAAATCGGCCCCAACGAATGGGCCGGCACCGCATCCGCCCTGGCCGACACCGAATCCGTGGCAAAAGACCTGGTCGAGGGCCTTTCGTTTGCCGAGACGGTGGTGTCCGAGGCCAACTCCGTCATCGTCATCGTCGACCAGCACGGCCGCGTCCAGCGCTTTAACAAGCTCAGCGAGGAATACACCGGCAAGCGCGAGCAGGACATCGTGGGCCGCAGCGTCTTCGAGATGTTCATGACGCGCGAGGAAGCGGCCGCGTCCCGCCGCAACATCGCCGCCTTCTACCGGCACGGCCATTCCTACGAGGTCGAGCGCCTCATCAACACCGTGAAGGGGCCGCGGCTCTTCCTGTTCCGCAACAAGTTCGTCACCAGCGGCAGCGGCGAGAAGCGCGTCTACCTCATCTGCTCGGGCACCGACATCACCGAAGAGCGCCAGGCGCAGGAGCGGCTGCGGGTGCTGGCCAATACCGACATGCTCACTGACCTGCCCAACCGCCATGCCATCACGGAGCGGCTGAAGCGGGCGCTTTCCGCGGGCGGGGGCGGACGCGGCGGGGTGCTGTTCCTCGACCTGGACAACTTCAAGCGCGTCAACGACCACTACGGCCACGGTTTCGGCGACCACCTGCTGAAAACCGTGTCGGTGGCCATTTCGAGCTGCCTCTCGGAAGGCCAGACGCTGGCCCGCCTGGGCGGCGACGAGTTCATCGTGCTGCAGGAACACGCCCAGGTCTGGGAGCTGGAGGCCACCGCGCAGCGCATCATCGAGCGTCTGCGCGAGCCATTCCGGCAGGGCCTGATCGAGGTCTACACGAGCTGCTCCATCGGCATCGCCATGTATCCCGACCATGGCGCCGACCTGGACAGCGTCGTGCGCAGCGCCGACATCGCCATGTACGTGGCGAAGGAAGCGGGCCGCCACACCTACCGGGTCTTCCAGCCCGATATGGACCGCCGCAACGCCGACTACGTATGGCTGGACACCAACCTGCGCAAGGCGCTGGCCGAAAACCACCTGATGCTCTACTACCAGCCCAAGCTGGCCAGCCGCACGGGCGAAGTCGACGGCGTGGAAGCCCTGGTGCGGTGGCGCTCGCCCGAGCGCGGCCTCATCGGCCCCGACGTGTTCATTCCCTATGCCGAGGAATCGGGCCTTATCTCGCAGCTCGGCGTGTGGGTCATGCGCGAGGCGGCGCGCCAGGCCGCCGAATGGCGCAGGCAGGGCCTGGACATCCGCATCGCGATCAACATGTCGGCGCGGCAGCTCGACGACAAGGGCGTGGTCAGCGATTTCATGCGGGCCATCAGCGACGCAGGCGGCGAGTGCATGCTCGACATCGAGCTTACGGAGAGCTGCCTGGTCGAAGACGAAGACGCGGCCATCGGGCTCATCAAGCAGTTCCGCCAGCTCGGCGCGCGCGTGCACATGGACGACTTCGGCACCGGCTATTCGTCGCTGTCGCAACTGGCGCGCCTGCCGCTGGACGCCATCAAGCTCGACGCCAGCTTCGTGCGCGGCGTCAACGAAAACCCCGTTTCGCAGGCCCTGGCGCGCGCCATCGTGGCGGTGGCCCGCACCCTGGAGCTCAAGGTGATCGCCGAAGGGGTGGAAACCCACGAAGAAACGGCGTTCCTGGATACGCTGGGCGTGGACGCCAAGCAGGGCTACCTGTACGCCAAGCCCATGCCCGGGCCGGAGTTCACGGCCTGGCTCAACCGGCGCAGCCGCCTGCACCTCATTGCCTGAACGGCGTGTTCGCGATCGCGGAGCCGCCGGGGCGGCTCCGCAGGCCGGTCCGCGCCGCGCTCAGTGCATGGTCGCCTCCATGGCGGTTTCACCGCTGGCCGCGCTGCGGCGGTTCTGGGCGATCACCAGCCGTTCCATATAGGCCCGGTCTTTCGGGTCGATGGAGAAGGCGGCTTCCACCCAGTCTTCGGTGATGTCCATCAGTTCCGAGCGCGACAGCGCCAGCACGCGCTGGCGCGCGCGCAGCATGGCGCGCATGCCGTTGAGCTTGGGCCGCATCACGTCGATGAAGGTGCGCGTGGCCCGGTAGGCCTCGCCGGGTTCGAACAGCACGTCCACCAGCCCGCGCGCATGGAACCATTCGGCCGTGTGCGATTCGCCGGTGCCGATCAGCTCTTCGGCCAGCTTCATGCCCGAGCGGCGCGCCACCAAAGAGTAGCCGCCCATGCCCGGGAACAGATTGAAGGCGATTTCCGGAAAGCCCAGGCGCGCGTTGTTCTGGGACAGCACGAAGTGGTGCGCCAGCGCCGCCTCGAAGCCGCCGCCCAGCGCCGTGCCTTCGATCATGGCCAGCGAGATGGCGCCCGTGTCGAAGCCGCGGGTGGCTGCGTGCACGCAATCCACGCACGCGCGGGCATAGGCCCGCAGCGCTTCGCGCTTGCCGTTGCGGATGGCTTCGGCGAAAAAGTTCAGGTCGCCGCCGACGTTGTAGATCTGGGGCACCAGCGAGCCCGTGACCCAGAAGTCGATCGGCAGGCCGGAGTCCTTGGCGGCGCGCGCCAGCGTCATGATCTCGTCGATCAGTTCATGATTGAAGCAGGGCCGCGGCTGCGCTCGCAGCATCATCCACATGACGCGTCGTCCCTCCTCGTAGTACGCGGAGATCTGTTTCAGATTGCCGGCGGCGGTAAAGGGGTGGCAGTCCTGATGAATGAATTGATTCATTTGCTTTCGTCCAATCGGTCAAGGTGAGTCGAAGTACTGCGTAATCAGACTAATCCAGAGAACTCGTCCTTCGTCTCATGCAAAACTCCGCCGGTTGGCCAGACTTGTCCGTAGGCCAAAGTCGGGAGTGAAACCGCCGGGAAACGCCGCCGCGCCGCGGCGCCCTCCCACCGTTGGCGGAAGGGCGGGTGGAGAAAAAGGATGAGGCGCCGCCCGAGAACCCGCATGGCGCCGCGCACGCGCGGAACGGGGCCGGCAAGCCCGCGGTTCATGCATAGGGAGGAGTCGGGAAATCGGGTGCGCCGGCCGGTCTTCCCCGCCGCCGGCCCAGATTCTTCCTATATACGAATGATTATCATTATCTATAGCATCGCGACTCGCATCACCACACAACGAGGCTCGCGATGTCTGTTTCCACTCTCTCCCGCGCCCTGGGCCTGGGCACGCTGATTCTTGCCCTGCCTTTGCCGCCGGCTCATGCGGCCACGGCGCACCTGCCCGCGATCCGCGTCGACGGCGCGGACGCCGACGATCCGCGCGTGTCCGAGGTCGACACGGCGACCCGCACGCGCACGCCGGCGCGCGAGGTGCCGCAGGCCATCGACGCGGTCAAGCTCGACGAACTGCGCAAGTACGGCGCGTCCACGCTGGGCGAGGCGCTGGCCGGCATCCCGAACGTGTCCAGCGCACAGGACACGCGCTTTGACGCGCTGCGCATCCGCGGCTTCGCTGCCGGCAGCGATTTCTATCTCGACGGCATCCGCGACGACAGCCAGTACGTGCGCGACCTGCGCAATATCGAGCGGGTGGAGGTGCTCAAGGGGCCGGCGGCCGTGCTCTACGGACGCGGAAGCCAGGGCGGCATCGTCAACCGGGTGAGCAAGGCGCCGCAGCCCGGCCGCGAATCCAGTCTCGAAGCGCAGGCGGGCAGTTGGAACCTGCGCAGCTTCTACGCGGACCTGAGCGCCGATCCCGGCGACTCGGTCAGCCTCCGCCTGAACGCGGGCCAGGAAGAGCAGGACAGCTTCCGCCGCCGCATCGAGGGCACGCGGCAGCTCTTCGCGCCTTCGGTCCATTGGCGCGTCGCGCCGGGCCTGGACTGGGTGGCCCAGTACGAATACAGCCGCTACCGGCGCACGCCCGACCGGGGCGTGCCCGGCGTGGACGGCCGCCCGGCCGATGTGGGCCGCCGCGCCATCTACGGCGACCCCGGGCGCGACTACATCGACGACCGCGCGCGCGGCTTCCGCTCGCGGCTCGCCTACCGCCTCTCGCCCGATTGGCAGGTGCGCCACACGCTGGGCGTCTTCCGGCTGCACAGCGAGTTCGACAATACCTACCTCACCGGCTATCGCGCGGCCACCGGCAAGGTCGGCCGCGTACGCTGGCAGCAGGACCTCAACACCCGCAACATCGTCAACAACCTGGAAACGGAAGGGCGGTTCCATACCGCGGGCATCGAGCATCGCGTGCTTGCGGGGCTGGAGTTCGGCGACCAGCAACGTTCTCCCACGCTGCATCGGGCGGCGTCGCGGGGCCCGGGCGCGCGGCCGGTGCCCCAGCTCGATCTGTACCGCCCCGATCTGTCGCAGCAGCACCAGGGCGCCATGGAGCTTGCCAGCGACGCCCGCCACCAGGCGGAAAGCCGCGGCTTCTATCTGCAGGACCAGATCCGCTTCAGCGGGGCGTGGAGCGTGCTGGCCGGGGTGCGCCTGGACCGCTTCCGCATCGAATCCGCCAACCGCGTGCTCGGCATGTCGGCTTCGCACCGCAGCCGCGGCGTGAGTCCCCGCCTGGGCGTGGTCTGGAGCCCGCTGCCCGCGCATTCGTTCTATGCCTCATACAGCAAGACCTTCTCGCCCACCGGCGGCGGCACGATCGGCATCGCGCCCAACGCCCGGGGCAACGCCAACCGCCTTCCGCCGGAGCACACCCGCCAGTACGAGGCGGGCGTCAAGAGCGACTGGCTGGGCGGCGGCCTGAGCACCACGCTGGCGGTCTATCAGCTCGAACTCTACAACCGGCGCACGCGCGACCCGGACGATCCCTCCTTCATCCGGCTCACCGGCCTGCAGCGTTCGCGCGGGCTGGAGCTCACCGCCGCCGGCCGGCTGGCCGCGAACTGGTACCTGCGCGGCGGGCTGGGCCTGCAGCATGCCTCCATCGTGAAGGACGGCAACGGCATGGCCGGCCGGCGCGTGGGCAATGTGGCGCAGCGCAACGGCGGCATCTACCTGGCTTACCGGCCCGCCGAGGGCTGGCATGGCGAAATCGGCGCCACGTTCATGGGCCAGCGCTATGCCGACAGCGCCAATACCGTGACGCTGCCGGGCTACGCGCGCTGGGACGCGGCGGTGGGCTACCGACAGGCGCGCTGGGACTGGACCCTGGCCATGCGCAACCTGGCCGACAAGACCTACTACGCCTCGGCCGCCAGCGCCGGCCAGATCCGGCCGGGCGAGCCGCGCACCGTGGTGGCCACCGCCAGGTACCGCTTCTGAACGGACAACGGCCGGCGTTCAGGCCAGCCCGCCATTGGCGCGCAGGATCTGGCCGTTGATCCAGCCGCCGTCGGGGCCGGCCAGGAACGACACCACGCCCGCGATGTCCTCGGGCTGGCCCAGGCGTTCCAGCGGCGGCATCTTCGCATAGCGTTCGATGAGCTCCGCGCTCTTGTCCTTGAGGAAAAGCTCCGTGGCCACCGGCCCCGGCGCCACGGCGTTCACGGTGATCCGGCGGCCGCGCAGCTCATTGGCCAGCACGCGGGTAAAGCCTTCCACTGCCGCCTTGCTGGCGATGTAGGCGCCGTAGCCCGGCAGGTTCAGCGCCAGCGTGGTGCTCGACACGTTGATGATGCGGCCGCCCTCGGCAAGGCGCGTGGCCGCCAGGCGCAGCGTATTGAACGTGCCGCGCGTGTTGAGGTCGAAGGCCTGGTCGTACAGCGCATCGCTGGTGTCGGCCAGCGGCGCCAGCTTGAGCATGCCCGCGCTGTTGACCAGCACGTCGATCCTGCCTAGCTGGCGTTCCACCTCGTCGAACAGGTTGCGCACCTCGTCGGGGCGGGCGACGTCGGCGCGCAGGGGCAGGGCGCGTCCGCCGGCCTGGCGGATTTCCTCGGCCAGCGCTTCGGCGCGGTCGGCGCTGGAGGCATAGTTGATGGCGACCGCCATGCCGTCGCGGGCCAGGCGGCGCGCGATGGCCGCGCCGATGCCTCGGGAGGCGCCGGTGACCAGGGCGGTGCGGGGAGAAGTCGGTGTCGTCATTTCGGGGGGGCTCCATGAGCGGAAAACCGGGAAAGGGGCGGCTGCGCGACGGGCTGCCCGGCCGCGGCTCAGACCAGGCCGGTCAGGTAATACACGCCGATCACCAGGAATACGGAAAGCGTGGATATCAGCGTAATGGCAAAAATGTCGCCGTACGACTGGCGGTGGGTGAGGCCGGTGACGGCCAGCAGCGTGATCACCGCGCCGTTGTGGGGCAGCGTGTCCATGCCGCCGCTGGCCATGGCCGCCACGCGGTGCAGCACGTCCATGGGAATGCCGGCCGCCCGGGCGTTCTCGGCAAAGGTCTGCGCCATCGCGGCCAGCGCGATGCTCATGCCGCCCGAGGCCGAACCCGTGATGCCGGCCAGCGCGGTGACGGCCACCGCTTCGCCCGCCAGCGGGTCGGGAATGGCCTTCAGGCCATCGGCCACCAGCAGAAAGCCCGGCAGCGCCGCGATGACGCCGCCGAAGCCATACTCCGCGGCGGTGTTCATGGAGGCCAGCAGCGCGCCCGCTACCGCGCTCTTGCTGCCTTCGGCGAAATGCGCCCTGACGCTTTTGAACGAGAACAGCAGAATGGTCGCGATGCCCGCGATCAGCGCGCCCATGACGGCCCACAGCGCCACGCGGTCGCTGGCGTTGGCCGGCAGCGGCGCGGGCAGGCCGGGCAGTTCCACCGCGGCGCCGGCCGGATACCAGGCGGGTATCCAGCGGGTGAGCAGGAAGTTCGCCACGCCCACGACCACCAGCGGCAGCAGGGCGACCAGCGGATGGTGCGCGGGCTGGCCTTCGGGCGTGACCGGCTCGTTGCGCAATTCCGCGCCGTAGGATTCGCCCGCGGCGGCGGCGCGGCGGCGCCGCCATTCGAGGTAGGCCAGGCCGGCGGCCAGCGTGAACAGCGCGCCGGTCAGCCCGAGCCAGGGCGCCGACCACGTCGTGGTGTCGAAAAACGTGGTGGGAATGATGTTCTGGATCTGCGGCGTGCCGGGCAGCGCCGTCATGGTGAAGGTGAAGGCGCCCAGCGCGATGGCGCCCGGCATCAGCCGCTTGGGGATGCCGCCTTGCCGGAACATCTCGGCGGCGAAGGGGTAGACCGCGAACACCACCACGAAGAGCGATACGCCGCCATAGGTGAGCACCGCGCACACCAGCACGATGGCCGCGATGGCGCGCTCGGCCCCGATCAGGCGCAGCACGGCCTGCACGATGGCGCGCGAGAAGCCGGAGATCTCGATCAGCTTGCCGAATACCGCGCCCAGCAGGAACACCGGAAAGTAGAGCTGGGCGAAGCCCGCCATGCGCTCCATGAACACGCCCGAGAAAACCGGCGCCACGGCGGAAGGATCGGTGAGCAGCACGGCGCCCATGGCCGCGATGGGGGCGCACAGGATCACGCTGTAGCCCCGGTAGGCCGCCAGCATCAGGAAGGCCAGCGCCGCCACCACGATAAACAGTCCAGTCATTCGGTGCTCCGGAAAAGAATGAGGTCCAGGTCGGCTGGGCTACACCTTACTTCATTCGTTTCCGGAAATGGGCGCGCCGGCGCGGCTTCAGGCGGCGTCGAGCAGCGCGGCCGCGCGCCGCGCCAGGCCGGCCACGCCCAGGCTCGTGGCCAGGGCATGGCGGTCGAGATCGGCCAGCGGCGTCCAGCGGGCTTGCAGCGCGTCGTCGCCCGCCCTGGGCTCGCCCGACACCCAGCGGCAGGCGACGGCGATCAGCACGTAGTGCCGGCGCAGCCGGCCGGCGTCGTCGAGGTCGCGCACGTCCACCGCGTCGAAAACGGCCAGGGCCCGGGCCCGCACGCCGGTTTCTTCCTCCAGCTCGCGCAGCGCGGCGGCGCGCACGTCTTCGCCCCAATGGATCTTGCCGCCCGGAAAGGCCCATTTTCCCTGGTCCGGCGGATGCGCGCGCCGCACCAGCAGCACCTGCCCGTTGCGCACGACGGCGGCAATGGTGGCGGGAATGGGGTAGAGCGGCGCGGCTTCCATGGGGCGCGGTCCTAGTGCTTGACCAGCGGGCAGCTCGAGCGCGACAGGGGCATGAAGGCCTGGTCGCCCGGCAGCGTCGCCACCAGCTTGTAGTAGTCCCAGGGCCGCCTGGACTCCGACGGCTTTTTCACCTCGAAGAGGTACATGTCGTGCACCATGCGGCCGTCCTCGCGGATGCGGCCGTTGGGGGCGAAGAAGTCGTGGATGGGCATGGCCTTCATTTGCTTCATGACGGCGGCGGTTTCGTCCGTGCCGGCCGCCTGCACCGCTTTCAGGTAATGCATGACGGAGGAGTAGGTGCCGGCCTGGCTCATGTTGGGCATTTTCTTGAGCTTGTCATAGTAGCGCTGCGACCATGCCCGGGTCTGGTCGTTCATGTCCCAGTAGAACGCCTCGGTCAGGGTGAGGCCCTGGGTGGCTTCCAGGCCGATGGCATGGATGTCGTTGATGTACAGCAGCAGGCCGGCCATTTTCTGTCCGCCCTTGGTGAGGCCGAACTCGCTGGCGGCCTTGATGGCGTTGACGGTGTCGCCGCCGGCGTTGGCCAGGCCGATGATCTGGGCCTTGCTCGCCTGGGCCTGCAGCAGGTACGAGGCGAAATCGCTGGCGCCCATGGGGTGCCGCGAGGCGCCCAGCACCTTGCCGCCGTGCTGCTCGATGACCTCGGTGGCCGAAGCCTGCAGCGTGTGCCCGAAAGCATAGTCGGCCGTCAGGAAATACCAGGTCTTGCCGCCATGCTCCACGTTGGCGCGCGCCGTGGTGTTGGCCAGCGACCAGGTGTCGTAGGTGTAGTGGACCGAATACGGCGAGCACAAGTCGTTGGTGATGCGCTCGGTGCCGGGCCCGCTGAACATCACGATTTTCTTCTTCTCGCGCGCCACTTCCAGCACGGCCAGGGCCGGCGCGGAACCGGCCACGTCCATGATGGCGTCCAGGTGCTGCGTGTCGAACCACTCGCGCGCCTTGGCCGAGGCGAGGTCGGCCTTGTTCTGGTGATCGACGGTAAGCAATTCGATCTTCTTGCCGAGCACGGCGCCGCCGAAATCGGCGATGGCCATCTCGGCGGCCGTGACGCTGCCCTTGCCGGTCACGTCGGCGTAGACGCCGCTCATGTCCAGAATCAGGCCCAGCCGCACCACGTCATCGGAAATCGCGGGCGCGGGCTGTGCGTGGGCGGGCAGGGCCGGCAGGGCGGCCAGGGACAGGACGGCGAGGGTGCTGCGTAACGGCTGCGAAATCCGGGGCTTCTTTCGATGAAACATGGCTTGTCTCCCGTTATGCGGATTTATGGTTCGAAGCGGCGGTTGCTGCGGCATGTCGCAAATGACGATGGCGGGCGGCGGTCTCCTGGGTAGTGGAAAAGAAAAGGGGCGGGTTCAGCGGTCCGACAGCAGGTCGAACTCCATGCGCACCTTGCGGAACGGGAACTCGAGGCGGGCGTAGTACACCACCCGGCCGTCGATGCAGGCGTAGCGGCGGATCTCGGCCACCGGCGAGGACACCGGAATGCCCAGCGATTCGGCGGACTCCTGGCCGGCCTCGATCACGTTGAGCACCTGCCTGGCCTCGCTGATGCGCGCGCCGTAGTATTGGTCGAGCACCGGCGCCACGGTGCTTTTCTGCATGCGGGCGCGATGCTTGCGGAAGAGCCCGCTGTCGATGAACACCTCGCTGTAGCAGAAGGGGCCGGCCTGCGCGGTGTGGACGCGGCGCAGGTACTGGAAGCGGCCGTCGCGCCGCGCCGCGCAGGGCATGCCCAGCGTGTCGGGCAGCGGCGAGTCCGCGCTCGATTCCACCAGCGCCACGGTGCCGAGCTGGTTGCTGAGTTCCACGGTTTCGGCCCAGGTCTTGGGAATGAGCAGCGTGGGGGTTTCGGGCAGCGCCGCGTTGACGAAAGTGCCCGAGCCGCGTGAGCGGCGGATCAGGCCGTCTTCTTCCAGCATGCCCAGCGCCTGGCGCACCGTGGCGCGCGAAATGCCGTAGGTCTGCGTCAGCGACTCCAGCGGCGGAATCTGCTGTCCCGGCTTCCACGTCCGGTTCTGGATGTGGCTGCGGAACAAAGCGGCCGCCTGCAGATACAGGGGCTGGGGGCTGTGCGAGAAGAGTTTGCGCGCGGACATGGAAAAGGCCGGGGGTCAGGGCGAGGCCGCCAGCATAGCCTCGGCCATCTCGCGCAGTCTATGTTTCTGGATCTTGACCGAGTTGGCGCTTTCCACGGAAGGGAACGCCTGCAGCGCCGAGAAGCCCGCGGGCACCTTGAAGCCGGCCATGGCCGCCTTGCAGGCGGCCGTCCAGCCGGCCGGATCGGGCTGGGCGCCGTCGTGCAGCAGCACGAAAGCATAGGGCACGGTCTTGCCCTGCTTCATGGCGCCCACCACCTGGCAGGCGCGCACGCCGGGCAGCGATTCCACCACCTGCTCGATCTCCACCGGGTTCACCAGGAAGCCCGCCAGGCGCAGGGAATCGCCCATGCGGGTCTGGAACACGAACTGGCGCGGCGAGAGCGTGTAGCCCAGATCTCCCGTCTTGAAATAGCCATCCTCGGTGCAGGCGGCCGCCGTGGCTTCGGGGTTGTCCAGATAGCCCAGCATCAGGCTGGGCGAGAGGATTTCGATTTCGCCCGATTCGCCGTGCGGCAGGATCTGGCCGGTGGCCGGATCGCGCGCGCGCACGCGGGCCTCGGGGTAGATGAGCGTGCCGCCCGGCAGGTAGCGGGCGGCGGTGTCGCCTTCGGCCGGCGTGCGCGGCTGGGCGGCCACCAGCGCGATCAGCTCGCTGGACCCGTACAGCCCGGTCAGCGGCACGCGGGCGTCGCGGGCCAGGTCCAGCAGGTTGTCCAGTGCCGGCGTGAAGCTGGCGAATCCGAACAGCCGGGCCGAGGAGAAATCGTCCGGGCCGGCGGCGGCCTGCATCATGCCGACCAGCGCCTCGTTGTTGGCGTAGGTGTGCGTGACCCGATGGCGCTTGACCGCCCGCGCCGCGCCGGCGGCGTCGAACACCGGCTCGCACGCGACCGGCACGCCGGCCGCCAGGCCGCCCGCCAGCGTGGCGAAGCCGAAGGCGCCGCAGAACGGCGCGCTGGCGAGCACGCAGGCATCGTCGCTGTAGCCGTAGGCCCGCGCGATGGCGTCGCCGTGCGCGAGCAGGGTGCGCTGGTCGTGCAGTACGAACTTGGGCTTGGAGGTGGTGCCGGACGTGGTGAAGCACAGCACGCCGGCGTTGGGCGCGGCCGCGGGCGGCTGCTGCGGGGCGCGCAGCAGCTCGTCATAGCGATGGGCCGGCAGGCCGTGCGCCTGCGGCAAGGGCGCGCCTCCCTGTTCGTCCACCGCCACCAGTCCGCGCAGCCGGCCCAGGCGTTCCGGCGGCACGCCGTTGAGAATGCCGGTGAAATCAATGGCCTTGAAGCCCGGCCAATAGATCAGCCAGTCGGCCCGGCCCCGGCCGAGAATGTCCGCCAGTTCGAGGGCGCGGAACCGCGTGTTCACGGCCAGCGCCAGCGCGCCCAGGTGCGCGCAGGCCAGGAAGGATTCCACCCAGGCCGCGCAGTTGGGCAGCCACAGCGCCACGCGGTGGCCGGACCCGACGCCCAGGCTGGCCAGCCCCGCGGCCAGCGCGCGGCTGCGGCCGAACAGCGCGGCGCGGCTCAGGGGGCGGTCGCGGTCGATGAGGGCGACGGCGTCGGGGCGGCTGGCCGCCAGCGCGGCCAGGCGCTCGGAAAACGTATCGGAGTCGGACATGGAAGGCATGGAAAGACAGGAAAAAATCAGACCGTGGCGATGGGCGTGACGGGCGAGCCCACCGCGCCGGGCATGCGCAGCGGGGGTGCGGTGAGCAGGAAGCGGGAGCGTCCGTTGGCATGCAGCCAGTCGGCCAGCTCTTTCAGGTACCAGAGCTCGGCCAACGGCACGCCCAGCTTGAACAGGCAGTGGTGATGCAGCGGCAGCACGGAATGCGAGGAGCCCGCGCCGCGGGCCGGATAGGCTTCCACGGCGTAGTTGTCGGCGCAGATGGCGGCCACTCCCGAATCGGTGATCCATTGCAGCAAGGCGGGGTCGGAGCCGTCGAGCACCGCGCCGGTCTGCTCCAGCGCGTGCGCGTCCGGTTCGCCGTTCATCGCCAGCACGGCCTCGGCGAACCCGGTGCGCAACACGAGCATGTCGCCCGGCTCCACCACCGCGCCCTGGGCGCGCATGGCCGTCTGCAGGCCGGCATGGTCCACCACGGTGCGGCCCGGGCCGAACGCGCGCTCCAGGTCCACCAGCACGCCGCGGCCCTGCATGCCCTTCTCGGCGTAGCGGTTGATGCCGAGCCGGCGGGCATACGAGCGGCCAGGCGGGCAGCAGGCGTCGCCGCCCGCATCTGCGCCGCCCAGCACGTCCACCCCGGCCGCGTAGCCGTTGTAATACACGCGGCGGGGTTCGCCGTCGCCCTGGATGTCGAACAGCGCGCCCACGTGGCACAGGCCGTCCCATTGGGTGGAGTACTGCATCGACAGGGTGACCTGGTCGTCCGACAGCACGTCCACCGCGCCCGGCTGCACGGCCGACATGGCGAAATTGAGATAGGGCGTGCCCTCGCGCGTGGTGGGCGCGAGAATGGGCGCGTGGCGGCGGGGGTTGAGCACGTTGCCGCCCGGCAGGTCCAGCGGCAGCGACAGGCAGAACGCCTGTCCGGCGCGCACCTCGCGCACGCCCTGCAGCACTTTCTCGGGCGTGAGCAGGTTGAGGCGGCCGATCTCGTCGTCGGGGCCGAAATCGCCCCAGGTGGAGCCTTCGGGGCGGTGTTTCCAGCGTTTCATCGGATTGTCTCCTCGAGGGTTTTCGTGTTCATATGAATATAGTACGTATTTACGTACTTTTAGAACAGCATAAATCCGCCGCAGCGGATCCGACAAGGAGACAGTCCATGAAGCATTTCCCGCACCCGCTGGCCGGCCGCCGCCGGCTGGCGGCGGCCCTGGCCGCCACGCTCGGCCTGCTGGCCCTGTCCGGCGCGCACGCGGCAGGCTATCCGGAGCATCCCGTCACCGTGGTGGTGCCGTATCCGCCGGGCGGCGGCGCCGACATCTTCGGCCGGGCCATCGCGCACGCCATGGAGCCCGGCCTGAAGCAGACCGTGCTGGTGGAAAACAAGCCCGGCGCGGGCGGCAACGTCGGCATGGCCTACGTGGCGCGCGCCAAGGCCGACGGCTACACGCTGGGCCTGGGCACCATCGGCACCCAGACCATCAACCAGTTCCTCTACAGCAACATGGCGTTCGACCCGGAGCACGACCTGGTCCCGATCGCCCTGGTGTCCACCACGCCCAACGTGATCGCCGTCAGCGCCAAGTCGCCCTACAAGACGGTGGCCGACATCATCGAGGCCGCGCGTGCCGCCAAGGAGAAAAAGCTCACCTATGCCTCGCCGGGCGTGGGCTCCTCGGTGCATCTCACGGGCGCGTATTTCGAGGCCATGGCGGGCATTCCGCTGCTGCACGTGCCGTTCAAGGGCACCTCGGCGTCGTTGCCGGCGGTGGCGGGCGGGCAGGTGGACCTGCTGTTCGACAACCTGCCCGGGTCGCTGGCGCAGATCAAGGACGGCAAGCTGGTGCGCGGCGTGGCCGTTACGTCCGCCCAGCGCGACCCGTCCGTGCCCGACCTGCCCACGGTGGCCGAATCGGGCCTGCCCGGGTTCGACGTCACTGCATGGTTCGCGCTGTACGCGCCGCGCAGCACGCCGGCGCCGGTGGTGAAGCAGCTCATCGAGGCGGCGCGCGGCGGCCTGCGCGATCCGGCGCTGGCGGCGAGCTTCGCCACCATGGGCGCCAAGCCGGGCACGCTGTTCGGCGACGACCTGGCCGCCTTCGAGCGCGCGGAGCGCAAGAAGTGGGGGCAGCTCATCAAAGACAAGGGGATCACCGCGCAATGAACAAGCCTACCGCTCTGGTCACGGGCGCAAGCCGCGGCATCGGCCGCGCCATCGCGGCGCGGCTCCTGGCCGACGGTTTCGACGTGGTCAATTTCAGCCGTACGCCGCCCGCCGATCCGATGCCGGGCGAAACCTTCCGCCCGGTGGACCTGAGCGACACCGAGGCCGCCGCGGCGGCGGCCCGGGAGCTGGCCGCCAGCCGTCAGGTGCTGCACCTGGTCAACAACGCCGGCCTGATCCGCGTGGCGCCGCTGGCGGACGCAAGCCCGGCCGACATGGCGCACACGCTGGCGCTCAACCTGATCGCGCCCATGGTGCTGGCGCAGGCGCTGCTGCCGGCCATGCGCGCCGCGCGCTTCGGACGCATCGTCAATATCGGCAGCCGCGCCGGCCTGGGCAAGCCGGGGCGCACCGCCTACGGCGCGTCCAAGGCCGGGCTGGCCGGCATGTCGCGCACCTGGGCGCTGGAGCTGGCGGCCGACGGCATCACCGTCAACACGGTGGCGCCGGGCCCGGTGGCCACGGAGCTGTTCAACCAGTCCAATCCGCCCGGCGATCCGCGCACGCTGGCGCTGGAAGCGGCCATTCCCGTGGGCAGGGTGGGGCGGCCGGAGGAGGTGGCGCACGCGGTGGCCATGTTCCTGCACCGCGACGCGGGCTTCATCACGGGCCAGCTTCTGTACGTCTGCGGCGGCGTTTCCGCGGGCTCGGCCGGTTGAGCCGCGCGGGTCGCGCTATGCTGCAAGCCTGTGCCTTGAAGGAGGGTTGCGATGCAGGTGAACATAGTGCTGTTCGAGGGGCTGACCCAGCTCGACATGACAGGGCCCTACGAAGTGCTGGCCGCCGCGCCGGGCTTCACCGTGGACCTGGTGGCCAAGACGCGCGAGCCCGTGCGTTCCGACCGTGGGCTGGCCTTCGTGCCGACCCGCACGCTGGACGACGCGCCGCCCTGTGACCTGCTGGTGGTGCCGGGCGGGCCGGGCACCGACGCGGCGCTGCTCGATCCCGATTGGGTGGCGTTCACGCGCAGGCAGGCGCTGGCGGCGCGTCATGTCTTCGGCATCTGCACCGGCTCGCTGTTGCTGGGGGCGGCCGGGCTGCTCAAGGGCCGCCGCGCTTCCACGCACTGGCGCGCGCGCGAGCTGCTGGCGGCCTTCGGCGCCACGCCCAGCGACGAGCGCCTGTGCGTGGACGGCAACTTCTATACCGCGGGCGGCGTCACTTCGGGCATCGACATGGCGCTCAAGGTGGTGGCCGACCTGTGCGGCCTGGAGACGGCGCAGCTCATCCAGCTCCAGATCGAATACGACCCCAAACCGCCGTTTCCGGGCGGCACGCCGCACACGTCGGAGCCGGCCATCGTGCAGCGGTACCTTGCCCGTTCGGCCGAGCGCCATGCGCGGCGCGCGGCCGCCGTGCAGCGGGCGGCCGCCGCCATGCCCTGATCAGGTTGCGGCCGGCTCAGGCGCGGCCGGCTCAGGCGCGGCCGGCTTAGGCGCGGCCCGCGCCGGATCGCCGGCCCCGTCGTCCAGGAACTCGCCGCGGTCCAGGCCCTTGGTGAGTTCCAGCGCCTGGCGTTCGAAGAGCCGGCGGTACAGCCCGCCGCGCAGCCGGATGAGGTGCTCGTGGCTGCCTTCCTCGACCACACGGCCGCGGTCCATGACCAGCAGCCGGTCGAGCGCGCGCACCGTGGACAGGCGGTGCGCCACCACCAGCGTGGTGCGGCCCACCATCAGCCTGTCCATGGCCTGTTGGATCAGCACTTCGCTTTCGCTGTCCAGGCTGGAGGTGGCCTCGTCCAGGATGAGGATGGGCGCGTCCGCGAGGAAAGCGCGCGCGATGGCCACGCGCTGGCGCTCGCCGCCCGACAGTTTCACGCCGCGCTCGCCCACCAGCGTGTCGTAGCCGCGCGGCAGCGCCATGATGAAGTCGTGGGCGCTGGCGAGCCGCGCCGCCTGCTCGATTTCCGCCTGGGTGGCGCCGGGCCTGCCGTAGGCGATGTTCTCGGCCAGCGTGCGGTGAAACAGCACCGGCTCTTGCTGCACGATGGCGATCTGGCTGCGCAGCGAGGCCTGGCGCACCTGGGCGATGTCCTGCCCGTCGATCGCGATGCGCCCGCCGTTCACGTCATACAGACGCTGGATCAGCTTGATGAACGTGGTCTTGCCCGAGCCGGAATGGCCCACCAGCCCCACGCGTTCGCCTGGCGCGATGCGCACCGAGAAATCGCGGTACAGCGGCTGTTCATGGTTGCCGTAGCGGAAATCCACGTGCTCGAAGCGGATTTCGCCCCGGGGCACGCGCAGCTCGCCCGCGCCGGGCCGGTCTTCCACGCCCAGCTTCTGCGCGTCCAGGTCCACCAGCTCTTCCATGTCGTTGACCGAACGCTGCAGGTTGCGGATGTGCATGCCCACGTCGCGCAGGTAGCCCTGCAGCATGAAGAACATGGTGAGCGCGAAGGTGATGTCGCCCACGCTGGCCTGTCGGCGCGACCACAGCAGCAGCGCGGCGCCCACCATGGCGGCCTGCATGGCCGCCAGCATGGCGCCCTGGATGCCGCCGTTGACCGTGCCGCGCACCCAGGTGCGCCGCGTCCGCAGCCGCCACTTGCGCACCACGCGCTCCAGCCGCGCTTCTTCGCGCGTTTCCGCGCCGAAAGCCTTGACCACGGCATTGCAGCTCACGGCGTCGGCCAGCGCGCCGCCCATGCGGGTGTCCCAGGCATTGCCCAGGCGCGCCGCCGGCGCTACATAGGTGAGCGACAGCGTGGTGGTGACGGCGATGTACAGCACCGAGCCCAGTCCCACCACCAGGCCCATTACCGGCCAATGCAGGCCGAGCATGACCGTCGCGCCCACCAGCATCGCGACCGAGGGCAGCAGGGCGATGAGCAGCGTGTCGTTCAGCAGGTCGACCGCCCACATGCCGCGGGTGATCTTGCGCACGGTCGAACCGGCGAAGCTGTTGGCGTGCCAGTCCGTGGAGAACCGCTGCACGCGGTGAAACGCATGCGAAACGATGCCGTTCATCATCTTGAGCGTGAAGCCGATGATGCTCTGGAACATGGCCTGGCGCAGCAGGGTGCCGCCCACGCCCAGCGCGATCAGCGCCCAGAAGGCGTGCATGGCCATGGTCCAGGCCCGCCCATCGTCGGCGGCGCCGGAGGCCACGGCGTCGATCAGCCGGCCGGCGAACATCGGCGTCAGCACGTCGGCCAGCGCGCCCAGCAGCGCCAGGCCGATGATGAGGCCGGCGCGCGCGGGCTGGCGTCCCCAGTGGCGGAAGGTGTAGAGCAGGACATTCCTGAATGTCTGTCCTCGGGAGTTTTTCTTGTCGTGAACCATAGGCCTAAGCCCGGCGCGCGGCGCGCAGGCTTCCTTGTGGGAAAAAACGGAAACGGCCCGGGCGCAAGGCGCGGGCGACGGCTTCAGGGGTCGGGATCGGGCGCGGCGGACCGCGCGCGGAAGCTAGAAAACGCTTCTGCGGCGTGTCCGCGCGGGCAACGGCAACTTAATGGCGTTGCGGGGATACGCGCGGGACGGCGGTAAACGGATACATCATGACGCCTCCCTTGCTGTGGATGTTGGGGAACATGGGCGAAGGCCCGAATTGCCGATTCTATAGAAATGGGGTAGGCGAATCAATGCGGCTGTAGGGTTTTTCCAACCATCGCCTGTGGCGCGGGGCGAGGATCAACGCGCCCTAGCGTGGCTGACGGGAAGAGCGGCCGCGTCCGCCGGGCCGGAACGCCGCGAATTCCGCCCAGCGGGCCTGGGCAAACGCGTACAGCGCGTCCTGCGCGGGCATGGGGGTGCGGCCCGCGAGCCGCGCCAGCGCATAGTGTCCCTGGCGCTGCGGGTCGCGCGCCAGCGGCACCTGCGCCAGCAGGCCGGCTTCCTGCTGGCTGCGGGTGACGCAGAGCACGCCCAGGAGCAGGGTGTCGGTGCGCAGCGCCACGTCCACGAGCGCATCGAGGTTTTCGCAGCGCAGCGTCACCATCTGGTCGGGCGCGCCGGCCGGGCCCAGGGTCTCGGCCAGGCGCAGCGAGACTTCGGGGCTGAGGGTGGACGAGGCCACGGGATAGCGCCTGACATGCTCGATGCCGGGCCGCCGCTGCGCCAGGATGGGGTGGCCCGGCCGGCACACGAGGCCCGCGCGCAGCGGCGGCAGGGCGCGCGTCTCCAGGTCGGAGGCGTCGTACAGCATGCGCGCATCGCACACCATGGCGTCGATGCGCTCGGCGCGCAGCAGCTCCAGCAGGGCTTGCGTGGCGCCCAGTTCCACCCCCACCCGCACCTGCGGATGGCGTTCGGCCATGTGCGCCAGAAAGGGCGCCAGCAGCAGCGACGCCGGAGCCGGGCTGAAACCCACCGAGAGCCGGCCCGACTCGCCGCCCTGCAGGTTGCGCAGTTCGCGCAGCAGCTCGGTTTCCTCGTAGCGCATGCGGCGGGCGCGCTCGACCGCGCAAGCCCCGTATGCCGTGAGGCGCGGCCTGCCGGAACCGCGATCCAGCAACGGCAGCCCGGCCTCGGCTTCCAGCGCCTGGATGCTGCGGCTGAGCGCGGGCTGCGACAGGTTCACCGCTTCGGCCGCGCGCGAGAACGTGCCGTGCTCCACCACCGCGAGCAGATGCTTGAGTTTTTGGAAGTCCATGTGCCGGGTGCATGAAAAGCATGAAATAAATGCATTGGAATTATAGAAGGCCGCTTCGTATCATGGCCAGCGGACGGCGCGCACGTGCCCGCCGCCCGCCGCGCCCGGCGCGGACCAGAAGAAACGGAGAGAGACACATGAAGCAGCAGTTGTTGTCCGCCGCGCTGTGCGCGGCGGTATCGCTGGCGGCCGCGCCCGGCGCCGTCCAGGCCCGGGAAAACGCCGGTCCGGCGGCATCGGCGGGCGCGCCCGCCGGCCTGGCGCAGGGCCGGGTCACGATCCGCCGCGACGAGTACGGCATGCCCCACGTCTACGCCGGCACCGTGTATGGACTGTTCTATGGCTATGGCTACGCCGTGGCCCAGGACCGGCTGTTCCAGATGGAGATGGCGCGCCGCAGCACGCAGGGCCGGGTCGCGGAAGTGCTGGGCCCCTCGATGGTGGCCTTCGACAAGTCCATTCGGGGCAATTTCTCGCCCGAGCGCATCCGGCGCCAGCTCGCCGCGCTGGCGCCGGCCGACCGGCAGATCCTGGACGGCTACGCCGCCGGCATGAACGCCTGGATCGCGCGCGTGCGCGCCGAGCCCGGCCGGTTGATGCCCAAGGAGTTCAACGACCTGCAATTCGCGCCTGCCGACTGGACCGCCTACGACGTGGCCATGGTCTTCGTGGGCACCATGGCCAACCGCTTCTCGGACGCCAATAGCGAAATCGACAACCTGGCGCTGCTCACCGCCCTCAGGGACCGCCATGGCGAGGACGAAGGCATGCGGATCTTCAACCAGCTTCGCTGGCTGACCGACAGCCGCGCGCCGACCACCGTGCCCGAGGAAGAGGGCGTCTACCGGCCCGGCGCGGCCGAGCCGCCGCGCCGGCTGTCGTATGCGCTGCCGCGTTACGACGGCGTGCCGCCCATGCTCGAACGGGTGGCGCGCGACGCGCGCACGCGCGGCGTGGTGGACGCGCCGCCCGCCCAGGCGCGCGCGCTGGTGCTGGCGCAATACGCGCAATCGGGGCAGCCTGGCATCGCCGGTTTTCCCACCACCAGCAATGTGTGGATCGTGGGGCGCGACCATGCGCGCGGCGCGCGTTCCATCCTGCTCAACGGCCCGCAGTTCGGCTGGTGGAATCCCGCCTACACCTACGGCATCGGCCTGCACGGCGCGGGCTTCGACGTGGCGGGCAACACGCCCTTCGCCTATCCCGCGATCCTGTTCGGCCACAACGCGCACGTGACCTGGGGTTCCACCGCCGGCTTCGGCGACGACGTGGACATCTACGCCGAGAAGCTCGACCCTGCCGACCGCACGCGCTACTGGCACAACGGCCGGTGGAAGACCATGGAAAAGCGCACCGAGCTCATCGCGGTCAAGGGCGCCGAGCCGGTGCTCATGGACGTGTACCGCACGGTGCACGGCATCGTGGCGAAGTTCGACGACAGCCGGCACGTGGCCTACGCCAAGGCGCGCGCCTGGGAGGGCTACGAACTGCAATCGCTGATCGCCTGGACGCGCAAGGCGCAGTCGGGCAACTGGGAGCAGTGGAAGCGGCAAGCCGCGCGCCACGCGCTCACCATCAACTGGTACTACGCCGACGACCGCGGCAACATCGGCTACGCGCACACCGGCTTCTATCCGCGGCGCAAGCCCGGCCACGACCCGCGCCTGCCCGTACCCGGCACGGGTGAAATGGACTGGGACGGCATCCTGCCTTTCTCCACCAATCCACAGGTCTACAACCCGCGCCAGGGCTTTATCGCCAACTGGAACAACCAGCCCATGCGCGGCTATCCGTCCACCGATCTGTTCGCCATCGTGTGGGGCCAGGCCGATCGCTATGCCGAAATCGAGAGCCGGCTGAAAGCCATGACGGCCGACGGCGGCAAAGTGAGCCCGCAGCAGATGTGGGATCTCATCCGCACCACCAGCTATGCCGACGTGAACCGCCGCCACTTCCTGCCGTTCCTGCAGCGCGCGGTGGCGGGCCTGCCCGCCGGCGACGAGCGGGCGCGCCTGGTGGCCGCGCTGGCGGCCTGGGACGGCATGAACACCAGCGAGCGCGAGCCGGGCTACTACGACAACGCCGGGCCGGCGGTGATGGACGCCTGGCTGCGCGCCATGCTCGAGCGCACGCTGGCCGACGAAATGCCCGCCGATTTCTTCAAGTGGTACAGCGCCACCGGCTATCCCACGCCCGAGACCCCGGCCAGCGGTTCGCTCAATCTGACCGCCGGCGCCAAGATCCTGTACAACGCGCTGGCGGGCCAGGCGTCCGGCGTGCCGCAACGCTACGATTTCTTCAATGGCGAGCGGCCGGAGGCGGTGACGCTGGCGGCGCTGGACGATGCCCTGGCCGCCCTGAAGCAGCGGCTGGGCGCCGACATGGCGGCCTGGAAGGCGCCGGCCGCGCCGCTGGTGTTCACGCCCAAGAACTTCCTCGGCGTTCCGCAGGCCGATGCGGCCGCGGTGCTGCGCTTTCATGCCACCCAGAACCGGGGCACCGAAAACAACATGACCGTCTTCGATGGCCGGTCGGTGCGCGCGGTGGATGTGGTGGCGCCGGGGCAGAGCGGCTTCGTGGCGCCGGACGGCGCGCCGTCGCCGCATGCGCGCGACCAGTTCGACCTCTATACCGGCTTCGGCAGCAAGCGCGTGTGGTTCACCGATGCCGAGGTGCGCGCCCACACGCGCACCGAGGAGCATCTGCGCTATTGAGGCTCCCGCCTCACGGCGGCACGCCGGCGGCGGGGCGGGCCGCCGCCTGGCGGCTCGCCAGCCGGGCATAGACGCCCCGGCGCCGCAGCAGTTGCTCGTGCGTGCCCGCCTCGGCGAGCCGTCCCTGGTCCAGCACCAGGATCAGGTCGGCATCGCGGATGGTGGACAGGCGGTGCGCGATGATCAGGGTGGTGCGATGCCGCATCAATGTGTCCAGGGCCTGGCGCACCTGCATTTCGGACAGCGTGTCCAGGTGCGAGGTGGCTTCGTCCAGGATGAGCACGGGCGCGTTCTTGAGGAAAGCGCGCGCGATGGCGATGCGCTGGCGCTGGCCGCCCGAGAGCTGCACGCCGCGTTCGCCCACCGGCGTGGCCAGCCCCTGCGGCAGGCTGCGCACGACATCTTCCAGCGCGGCTTGCGCGATCGCCCGCCGCAGCGCTTCGGGGCTGGCCTCCGGGCGCGCGAGCCGGATGTTGTTCTCCAGCGTGTCGTTGAAGAGATAGGTGTCCTGGCTCACCAGCGCCACCCGTTCGCGCAGGCTGTCCAGCGCCAGGTCGCGCAGGTCCGCGCCCGCCAGCCGCACCGCGCCCCGGCGCGGATCCCAGAACCGCAGCAACAGGCTGGCCACCGTGCTCTTGCCCGCGCCCGATGCGCCCACCAGCGCCACGGTGGCGCCGGCCGGCGCCGAGAAACTCAGGTCGCGCAGCGTGTCGCCATGCGCGCCGGGATAGGCGAAGCTCACGCGCTCGAATGCCAGCGACAGGCCCTGGGCCCCATGCGGCGCGGACAGCGGGCCGTCGCCCACGGGTTCGGGCTCGTGGCTCACCACGTGCAGCCGCCGCGTGGCCGCGACCGTGTCCGCGAGCTGGCGGCTGACTTGCGAAATCTCCGACACCGGCAGGAACGTCGCCAGCGCGACCAGCACGAGCAGGGGCAGCATGCCCGCCGGCAGGGTGCCGGCGCTCACCTGCAGCGCGCCCGTTGCCGCCACCGCCAGCCCGCCCAGACCGGCCGCGGCTTCGAGCCAGGCGTTCTGGCGCGACAGGTCGCGCAGGATGTCCAGGCGCTGGCGCTGGTATTCCTGCGCCACGCGCAGGAACTCGGCGCGCCGTCGCCCCGTGGCCTGGAAGGCGGTCAGGTCGGCCAGGCCCTGGATGGTGTCGGCGGCGTGCGCGCTCAGTTCGCCCAGCGCCTGGCGCGCCTGCGCGCCCAGCGCGTCGATGCGGCGGCGGCCCCGCACGGGCGAGAGCAGGGCGTGGGCCAGGAAGGGCAGCAGCGCCAGCGCCACCGGCCAGTCGTAATAGATGAGAAAACCCAGCACGCTGGCCGGCACCAGCACCGACACGATAGCCGGCGCGATGGTGTGGGCGTAGAAGTACTCCACCATTTCCACGTCCTGCGTGGCCAGCGCCACCAGATCGCCCGAGCGCCGCTGCAGCAGGTAGGCCGGCGCGAGCCGCTCCAGCTTGTCGTAGAGCTTGACGCGCATGTCCGCCAGCAACTGGTAGGCCATGGCGTGCGCCAGCCAGGATTCCAGCCAGTGGAAGAGCGCCGCCAGCGGCGCCACCGCCAGCAGCGCCGCGATCAGGCCCGAGGCGTCTTCGCCCTCGCGCATGGCGGCCACCACCAGCGCGCTCAGCACGCCCACCCCGATGAACGCCGCCACCCGGCCCACGCCCAGCGCGATGGTGGCGATGAGCGTGCCGCGCCAGGGGCGCACCACGGCCAGCAGCGTGCCCAGCACCCCGCGCCAGCCGACCCGTTCGGCGTCGGCGTTCAGCGCGCGGGGCGGCGGCCGGTCCGCGTGCCGGGCGGCGCTGTCTTCTTCCGGAGCAGGCGCCGCGTCGGGCAGGCCGGGCGCGGCGCCCTGGGCGTGCTCCTGCTCGTGCATGAGCCGGTAGTACAGGCCGCGGGCGCGCATGAGCTCGGCGTGGGAGCCCGATTCCACCACGCGCCCGCCGTCGAGCACCAGGCAGCGGTCCGCGCCGACCACGCTGGCCAGGCGGTGCGCCAGGATGAGCGTGGTGCGTCCCGCCATGAGACGGTCCAGCGCCTGCTGGATCAGCGCCTCGTTCTCGGTGTCCACCGACGAGAGCGCCTCGTCCAGGATCAGGATGGGCGCGTCGCGCAACAGGGCTCGCGCAATGGCCAGGCGCTGCCGCTGCCCGCCCGAAAGGCTGAGGCCGCGCTCGCCGATCCGTGTGGCGTAGCCCTCCGGCAGCGCCATGATGAAGTCGTCCATGTTGGCGGCGCGGGCGGCGGCGCGCAGTTCGTCACGGCTGGCATCGGGGCGGCCCAGGCGCAGATTGTCTTCGATGGCGCCGTGAAACAGCGTCGCGTCCTGGTTCACCAGCGCGATCTGCGACAGCAGCGCATCGGGCGCCAGCGTGTCGATGTCATGGCCGCCGATGCGGATGACGCCGCGCTGCGGCATGCGCTCGCGCAGCAGCAGCCGCACGATGGTGGACTTGCCCGCGCCGCTGGGGCCCACGATGCCCACCCGCTCGCCGGCGCCGATGCGCAGCGTGAGATCCCGGTGGGCCGGGCGCTCCGGCGTATAGGAGAACGCCACGCCGTCGAATTCGATGGAGGGTTCCAGGCGCGCGGGGCGCTCTTGCCCGCCGGGCGCCGGCGTGGCCGGCTCGGCGTCCGTCAGAGCGTGGATGCTCGCCGCGGCCGATTGCCCCAACATGCCCCGATGCAGCACGGCGCGCAGGTCGCGCAGCGGGCGGAAGATTTCCGTGCCCGCCATCAGCACGATGAGCAGCGCCTCCAGGCTCATCTCGCCCGCGCTGACGCGCCAGGCGCCCAGCGCCAGCGCCAGGGCCGCGCCCAGGGCTACGCCCAGGTCGCTGATGCCGCGGGTGAGCAGGCTCACCGACAGCACCCAGAACGTGTGGCGCGACAGTTCGCGCGCCTTGGCGGCGAGCTTGCGGCCCCAGGCCCTGCCCTGGCCGAAGGCCTTCAGCGTGGGCAGGCCCTGCACCGCGTCCAGGAATTCCTCGCCGAAGCGGTCCAGCGCCTGCGAGCGCGCCATGCTGGCCTTGCGGTCGAGACGGTGCACCGCCATGGGCCCGGCCAGGGCAAAGAGGGCGGCTGCCAGGAACACCAGCGCCACCGGCACGTCCCAGCAGGCCATGACCGCGAAAATGGCGAACGGCGCGGCCGCAGAAATGGCGAGCTGGGGCAGGTACTGGCCGAAGAAGGTCTGCAGCTGCTCCACGCCGTCCACCACCGTCAGCATCACGCCGCCGGTGCGCCGCTGGGCGAACCAGGCAGGTCCGAGCGCGACGATGCGGTCGTACAGCCGGCCGCGCAGCGTCTGCTGCACCTGCGCCGCGCAACGGTTGGCGGCCACGGTGCGCCAGTGGTCCAGCGCCGCGCGCAGCAGCACCATCGCCGCCACGCCGGCCGCGGGGGCGAGCCACTCCCGCCAGGGCGCATGGCCGAACACCCGGGCCAGCATCTGCCCCAGGAACACATAGCGCGCAATGCCGGCCCCCAGCGCCAGCAGGCCCAGCGCGATGCCGCCCGCCATGGCGCCGCGCAGGCCCGCCGTCAGCCGCCAGAGTCTGAAATCGAAATACATGAGGTTCTCCCCGGGGCCGCGCACGCCCGCGCGGCTCCCAAGCCCGCATGTTCGGCCAAGCGGCGGTATTGCGAAAGCGATGTTTTTTCAATCCGCCGTTGAGATAAACTCAACCCATGCCCGACCTCCCTTTACGCACGCCGCCCCTGGCGGCCCTGCGCGCCTTCGAGGCGGTGGCCCGGCTGGGCAGCCTGAGCCGCGCCGCCGTTGAGCTCAACGTGACCAAGAGCGCCGTCAGCCACCAGTTGCGCTCGCTCGAGGCCGACCTGGGCGCGGCGCTGCTGCGCCGCGGCGGCACGCTGCGCCGGGCGCAGCTCACCGAGGCCGGCGAACGCCTGCTGTCCTCGGTGCAGCAAGCGCTGGCGCTGCTCGAAACCGCCTGCCGCAACGTGCGGGCCGACGCCGCGCGCAACCGCCGCACCCACACCTTGAACATCTCGGCCAACCCGTCGCTGGCCGCGCTGTGGCTGGCCCCGCGCATCGGGCGCTTCATCGAATTGCATCCCGGCATCGACGTGCAGGTCCACCTGCACGCCAGCCAGGATCCGGCCTGGAAGGCGCAGGACATCGACCTCGCCTTCCTGCACGTGCGCGGCTCCGGGCCGCGCGGCCCGGAGCCGGGCGATATTCCGCTCTTTACCGAAACCGTGGTGCCGGTGTGCAGCGCCGCGCTCGTCGCGCCGGCCGAGCGCGACGATCCGCGCGTCTTCCTGCGCCACCGCTGGCTGGAGGAAAAACACATCGAAAGCCCGGAAACCGACTGGCGCACCTGGGCGGCGCGGCTGGGGCTGGCGCCCGAGGCGCGGCAGGAGCCGCTGGTTTTCAGCGGCCTGAGCACCGTGGTGGCCGCGGCCGCCGCCGGCGTGGGCATTGCCCTGGGCCGCGCGCCGCTCATCGACGAGGAAATCGCCAGCGGCCGGCTGACGCCGCTGGCGCCGCGGCTGCGCATGCCGGGCTCATGGGGCTACGTCATGCGCGTGCGCGCCGACCGTCCGATGCGCCCCGCCTTGCCGGCGCTGGTGGAGTTCCTGGCCGAAGAAGGGCGCAGCCCGGGCGCCTGGCAGGTGGAGACGGAAACGGCCTGAGCGCGCCGCGTCCCGGCCGGGCCGTCCAGGCCGTCCCGCGGCGCATGCCGTCAACGGCGCGCGTCAGCGGCGCGCCAGCGCCCGGACCTGCTCGAACGCCCCGCCCACCATATCCCGCACCACCGGAATGACGCGCTCGGCCAGATCCGGCCGGTAGGCGTAGGGGTAGGTTTCGTCCATATAGGTGGACTGGCACATTTCCAGCTGCACGGCGTGAATGCCGTCCGCCGGCGCGCCGTAATGGCGGGTGATGTATCCGCCCTTGAAGCGGCCGTCGATGGCCCAGGTATAGTCCGGGCAGGCCCGCAGCCGCGCGCGGATCGCGTCCTGCACCTGCGGCGCACAGCTTGCCCCGGCGGACGTGCCGATATTCAGGTCGGGCAGCTTGCCCTCGAAGAGACGCGGCAGCACGCTGGCGATGGAATGCGCCTCCCACAGCAGCACCGCGCCGTGTTCGGCGCGCAGGCGGTCGAGCTCCGCGCGCAGCTGGGCGTGGTAGGGCCGCCAGTACGTTTCCAGCCGGCGCGCGCGTTCGGCGTCGGTGAGCGCGGCCGCGTCGTTGTACAGCGACTCGCCGCGGAAGGTGTACAGCGGGCACAGCCCGGTCTTGGTCTGGCCCGGGTACAGGTCTTCGTCTTCCGGCGAGCGGTTCAGGTCGATGACGTAGCGCGAATAGCGCGCGCCCAGCACCGACGCGCCCAGCGATTCGGCGAAGCGGTACAGCGTATCCAGGTGCCAGTCGGTGTCGCCCGACTGCAGGGCCAGCGGCGTATAGAGCGCACGCAGGTCGTCGGGGATCTGGCTGCCGAGATGGGGAATGGAAATCAGGAGCGGCGCGGTGCCGCGGCTGAAATGGAAAATGGCGCTCAAGACAAAAGACTCCGGGAAGAAAGCGCGGCGCGCGCTTCCATGAACAACACGGGCATGCAACGGACGGGCCGGTGCCTCGCGCCATGATAGCCCAAGCGCCCTGGCGGGCCGCGCTCCCGCCGGCCGACGGGTTTCGTCATGATGATTGACGTACTGTCACAAATGCGCCGGCGCAGGCCGGCGCGGGACACTAGAATTTCGGCCGTCCCAACCCTCACAGCAGGAACATCATGAGCAGAGCAAGCGCGGCCTCCATCGTCATCGTCGCAGGCATGGCCCTGGTGGCCTCGGTCCAGGCGGCCCAGCCCCGGTCGGTCGACGCCCGCACGCTGGATATCGCCGGGGTCAGGACCGGCATGTCCTACGACGAGGCGCTGGCCGCCGCCGCGAGCCACTTCAAGGTCGCGCCCGGCCAGTTCAAGCCGGACCCCCTGCCATCCGAGAACCCGGTCACGCACACCAAGCTGCCCGATTATTTCACCTATGAGCAGGGCGGCATGCGCTTCGCGGTCTACTTCGAAGGCCGCGTGCCCGTGGACAAGCGCCGTCCGCTGGCCGTGTCCATGGTCCGGTACGAGTTGCCCTGGTCGCAGCAGAACTCCCAGGCCATGGCCGAGGCCGCGCTCGCCAAGTACGGCGTGCAATCCAATGCGCCCAACAAGCTCCCCATGCAATGGTGCGAAAAGCCCAGCCCCAACCCCGGCATGGGCTGCGACAGCGACCAGGCCCGGCTCACCCTGAGCCAGGTCAAGATGGAACTCATCGACCCCGCCTGGACTTACGCGCGCATCAGGTTCGTGGAAGCCTCGAAGACGGTCAAGCCGGCATTCTGAGCGCCGGCCCGCGCGGAGGGAAGCCGGGAGAACGCCCGGGCCGGCGGCCGGTGGAACCGGAAGGCCCGGGCCGGTGCCGTCAGGCGGGCGCGAACGGCTCGCCCATCGGCCGGGTGCGGATGCCCGGCCGCAACCGCGTCCAGGGCAGGTCGGCGCTGTCGGCCTGCATGGGGCCGGGCGCCTTGGCCACCAGCACTTCTTCCGCGATGGGCTGGAAGTCCGCGCGGAAATGCACCGAGCTTTTCACGACCACGATCTTCATCTGCTCAGGATGCACGTTGCCGGTGCGAAAGAGGTTGCGGTCCAGCATCTGCGACTTGCCCGAGCTCACCACCACCCGCACGCCGCCCGTGCGCAGGCAGGCCACGGGCCCCACATTGGCCTGCACGCCGTGCATCATGGGGCCGTCGAAGCGGCATTTGCCGTCGCCCAGATGCTCCACCACGAACTCCCCGCGCAGCGGCGCATCGCCCGGCACGCCCGATCTGCCGCCCAGCGCCAGCGCGACGCGGCTGCCCACGCCGGCGCGCATTGCCTCGCGCACCGCGTCCGGGTCCCACAGCAGCCCCAGCGCCGCGTCCTGCGCATCGGCCTCGATCAGGGCGCGCAGCATGCCGGTGGTGTTGGAGTCGCCGCCCGCGCCCGGGTTGTCCTGGGTGTCGGCGATGACCACGGGCCGGCCGGCCCCGCGCGCGATTTCCTGCGCCTGGCGCACCGCCTCGTCCGGTGCGAGGAACGGCACGGCCCACTGCGGCTCGGCCCTGACCGTCAGTTCGTACAGTTCGGCCACTGCCCGTTCCAGCCGGCCGACGTCCACGCCATGGCCCCACACCACCGGCCCGCATTCCGGAAAATCCGCGGCCGGAAAACCCGGCGCGTACGACAGCGAGGCCAGCCCCGCGTCGCGCTCCAGCGTCGCGAGCGCCTCGTAGACGGACCTGGCCGGCTCCAGCATCGTGCACATGCCATTGATGGGAATCAGGAAGGGCAGGCGCAGCGCGTGCGTGCGCAGCGCGCCGCCGGCCCGCACGGCATCGATCAGCAGGCGGTACGCGCGCTCGCCGGTTTCCGCCATGTCCACGTGCGGATAGCTGCGGTAGGCCACCAGCGCCGTGGCTTCGCGCAGCATGGCGGCCGTGACGTTGGCATGCAGGTCCAGGCTCGCCACGATGGGCACGCCGCGTCCGATGGCGGCGCGCAGACGCGTCAGCAGCTCGCCTTCGCCGTCGTCGCTGTCCACCGTGACCATGGCGCCGTGCAGGTCCAGGTAGATGGCGTCGTAGCGGCGGGTGCGGGCGGCTTCCACGATCTCGCCCGCGATGCGCTCGAACGCCTCGCGCGTCACATGCGCAGAAGGGCTGGCCGCCGCCCAGATCACGGGCTCGAGCTGGTGGCCGTCTGCCCGCGCCGCGCGGATGAAGCCTCCCGCCGGGATGTTGACGTCGGCATAGGCCAGCACGTCGGCGCCGCGCGCCATGGCCGGGAACCCCTCGCCGTTGACGAAATTTGCGTAATCGGCCCGGGTGGGCGCGAACGTGTTGGTTTCGTGCTGGAAACCGGCAACCAGTATCTTCATGGCATTCATCCTTGGACGCGGGCATGCCGCGTGAAAAGCAGGGGCAGCACGCCGGCGGCGAGCAGGGCGGCGATGGCGTACAGGCCGGCGTCGAGCGAGTGCGTGGCCGACTTCGCCCAGCCGATCAGCGCCGGGCTGACGAAGCCGCCCAGCAGCCCGATGCTGTTGATGAGCGCGATGCCGCCGGCAGCGGCCGCGCCTTTCAGGTGTTGCGAGGGCACGGCCCAGAATACCGTGTACGCGCCCCACATCAGCGCCGTGGCGAGAACGAGCAGCGTCATGGAAACGGAAAAGTGCTGGGGCAGGGCGAGCGCGCCCGCCAGCGCGGCGCCGGCGGCCAGGGCTGCGCCCACCACGTGCCAGCGGCGCTCGCGCAGCCGGTCGGAACTGCGCGACAGCGCAAACATCGCCGCCATCGCGGCGAGATACGGCGCGGCCGACCAGATGCCGATTTCCATGGTGTCGCGCACGCCCGCGGCCTGCAGCATCGTGGGCAGCCAGAAGCTCACCGCGTAGATGCCGCTGATCAGGCAGAAATAAGGGATGGCGAGCGCGTAGATGCCGGGGTCGCGCAGCACGTCGCGAAACGAGTGCGTGGCCTGGGCGGCATGGCGCGGCTGCAGGTCCGCGGCAAGCAGCTCGCGCTCGCGCGGCGCGAGCCAGCGCGCCTCGTCCGGCTTGTCGGCCAGGCACAGGAACGCCGCCACGCCCAGGGCCACGCAGGGCAGACCCTCCACCAGGAACATCCATTGCCAGCCTTCCATGCCGTGCGCGCCGCTGAACCGCGTCATGATCCACGCCGACAGCGGGCCGCCCAGCATGCCGCCGATCGGGCCGGCGCACATCACCACCGCCATCACCGTCGCCATGCGCTTGCCGGAGTACCAATAGGTCAGGTAGAAAATCATGCCCGGCGCGAAGCCGGCCTCGAACACGCCCAGCAGGAAACGCAGCGCATAAAAGCTGTACTCGCCGCGCACGAACAGCATGCAGGCCGAGGTCAGGCCCCACAGGATCATGATGCGGCAGATCGTCCTGCGCGCGCCGATGCGCACCAGCAGCAGGTTGCTGGGAATCTCGAAGAGCACATAGCCCAGGAAGAAAATGCCGGCTCCCAGGCCATAGGCGGCATCGGACAGCCCCACGTCGGCCTGCATCTGCAGCTTCGCAAAGCCGATATTGACGCGGTCCAGGTAGGCGAAGGTGTAGCAGAGCAGCAGCAGCGGCAACAGGCGCCAGCTGATCTTGCGATAGACCGAATCGAGGTCGGCGGATGCCGGCGCACCGCAGGCGCGGGCGGACGTGGCGCTCAAACTCATGCAAGTTTCCCTTTGTGATTGTCGGGCCCGTGGCCCTGATGGCATTGCACGCAGCAGGCGCCATGCTCGCAGACCATGGTGTTGTAGACAACAACCGTTTTCATCACTTATCGTTCGCTTTTGAGCAACGCACGCGCACCCCGGCGCGGCCCCGCCATGAAGGATCTCAACCAGACCCGGCTGCGCTACATGCACGAGGTCATCGTTTGCGGCTCGATACGCGGCGCGGCCGAAAAACTGGACATGTCGCCCTCGGTCATCAGCCGCCAGATCCAGTTGCTGGAAAAAGAAATCGGCCTGCCGCTCTTCGAGCGGCGTCCGCGCGGCCTGGCGCCCACCGATGCGGCCGAGATGCTGGAGGAATTCCTGCGCGGCTACCGCGCCCAGCGCGAACACCTGGAAACCCGCCTGCAGGAGCTGCGCGGCATGCGGCGCGGCTACGTGGAAATCAGCATGAGCGAGGGCATGATCGAGGCGCTGATGACCCATGCGCTGGGCCCTTACTGCAAGGAGTTTCCCCACATCCGCGTGGCCATCAATACCGCCTCGGTGGACGAGGTGGTCGAAGCCGTGCGCACCGACCGCGCCCACATCGGCCTGGCCTTCAATCCGCCCGTGCATCCCGAAGTGCGCGTGCGCGCGCGGCACATCATTCCGGTCGGCGCCCTGGTGCGCGCCGACCACCCGCTCGCGCGCAAGGGCCGGGCCATCGCGGTGAAGGAGCTCGTCAAGTATCCCCTGGCGCTGATGACGCTGCCCTACGGCCTGCGCCGCATCGTGGACATGCTGGAATTCAGCGAAAAGATCCACCTGTCGCCGGCCCTGACCACCAACTCGCTGGCCGTGCTGCGCCAGTACGCCCTGAGCGGAGCCGGCGCCGTGCTCATGGCCGACATCGGCCAGCCTCCCGAGGCGGCCGGCGGGGCGCTGGTGCACGTGCCCATCGACCACCCGCTGTTGCGGCAGACCGAAATGCAGCTGATGGTGCGCCTGGGCCGGCCCTTGTCCACCGCCGCCGCCGAACTGCTGCGCAGGATCGAGCTGCGTTTGCCGCTATTCAAGGGCACGTCCGGGCAATGAGGGCGGCGCCAGGGCGGCCGGGGCGCCGCGCGGCTCAAGCGTCAGCGCGTCCGCCGGCCGAGCTCGCTTTCAGGGCGAGGAAGGCTTCCACGACCGCGGGCGCGTCCAGGCCGAACTCGCGCATGAGGTAGGGCGTGCTGGCGCCGTAGGCGAAGCGGTCGGGCACGCCGATGCGTTTGAAGCGCACGGCCCGGCCGCTTTCCGCAATGGCCTCGGCGACTGCCGCGCCCAGGCCGCCGATGACGGAGTGGTTTTCGATGGTGAGCACCGTGCCGGCTTCCAGCACGTGCGCCAGCAGTTCCTCGGGCAGGGGCTTGAGCCGCGTGACGGCGATTACGCCCACGTCCAGCCCGCGCTCTTGCAGTTGCCCGGCGGCGGCCTGGGCGGCGGGCACGCTCAGGCCGCAGGCCAGCAGCAGGCCGTCGCGCCCGGCGCGCAGCCGGGCGAGGCCGTTGGCCGCCGGAATGCCGGCCTTGCCGGCGCCGCCGCCCGCGCGGGCCAGCCGCAGATAGACCGGCCCTTCGTGCGCCAGCGCCTCGGCCACCGCCTGGGCCGTCTGGCCCGGCGCCGGCTCGATGATGCGCATGTTCGGCAGGGCGCGCATGAGGGCAATGTCGTCGATGGCCTGGTGGCTCACGCCCAGCAGGGTGTCCAGGCCGGGAATGAAGCCGACCAGCTTGGCGTTGAGATTCGGGTAGGCGAGCTGCATCGCCACCTGGTCATACGCGCGCCGCGTCGCGAAAACGCTGAAGGTGTGGACGAAAGGAATGCAGCCGCAGCGCGCCATGCCGCCGGCCATGCCGACCATGTTGGCCTCGGCGATGCCGGCCTGGAAGAACTGCGCCGGCAGCGCGTCGCGGATGAGATCGGTCTCGGTGGGGCCGCTCAGGTCGGCCGTCAGGGCAACGATGCGGGGATCGCGCCGGGCCGCCTCCAGCAGGGCCTGTCCGTAGGGCTTGGGCGTCGCGGCATTGCCGGAGCGGTCGGTGAAATCGTTGACGGTCAGCATAGGGCTGCTCATTGTTGTGCCTCCAGCGCGTCGAGTTCCTCCAGCGCCAGCCGCGCCGCTTCCGCGGGCAGGCGCAGATTGTGGCCGAGTATGCCCTCCAGGGAAGGCGCGCCCTTGCCGACCAGGGTGCGCGCAATAATGCACTGCGGCTGCCCGCGGACGGCCCGCGCCTGCGCCAGGGCCTGCAGGATGGCGGCGATGTCGTTGCCGTCGATGTCCTGCACGTGCCAGCCGAAGGCGCGCCATTTGTCGGCCAGCGGTTCGTGCGGCTGGACCTGGTCCACGTGGCCCTCCACCTGCATGTTGTTCGCGTCGATGATCAGGCAGAGCCGGTCCAGCTTCCAGTTGCCGGCCGCAAGCGCGGCTTCCCAGACCTGGCCTTCCTGCAATTCGCCGTCGCCCAGCATGACGTAGACCCGGCTGTCGCGCCCCGGGCTGTCGCGCCCCGGGCTATCGCGCCCCGCACGCTGCATGGCGGCGGCCATGCCCACGCCGACGGACAGGCCCTGGCCCAGCGAGCCGCAGGTGGCCTCGATCATGGGGCCGAGCCGTTCGGATGCGTTGATTTCCAGCGGCGAGCCGTCGGCGCAGTACGTGTCGAGCTGCGCCGGCGGGAAATAGCCGCGCGCCGCCAGCGTGGCGTAGAAGATGGCGGTGTTGTGCGCCGTGGACAGGATGAAGCGGTCGCGCAGCGGCCAGCCGGGCGCGTCCGGCTGCTGGCGCATCTCGGCGAAATACAGCACGGCGAAGAGATCGGCGGCCCCCAGGCCCTGCTGCACATAGCCCTGGCCCGTGCGGGCCACCATGCGCACGACCTGCTTGCGCAGCGTATGCGCGATGCGGCCGAGTCCGGCGATGTCGCGGGTGGGGGCGAAAGAGAGCGGTGCTTCCATGGAAGTTCCTCACAGGGTCGCGGCCAGGCGCGAGAAGGCATGATCCGTGACCTGCAGCGCCAGGTCGATGTCCTGGGTCGTGTGGGCAAGGCTCAGGAACATGTTGTGCCGGTGGTGCAGGTAAATACCTGCCTTGAGCGCCTCGGCCGCAAAGCGCGCGCCCTTGGCGTAGTCGGGATCGTCGTCGAACAGCACCAGCGGCAATTGCGCCGGCCCGGTCTGGCTGATGCCCACGCCATGCCGCGCCGCCTGGCGCGCCAGGCCCTCGCGCAGGCGTTGCCCCATCTGCTCGAAATGCCGCACGGCCTGCGCGTTTTCCAGCACGTCCAGCGTGGCCAGCGCCGCGGCCATGGCCACGCCGCCCATCCAGAACGAGCCGGTGATGTAGACCTGCTGCGCGCCCTGGCGGAAGGCGTCGTTGCCCGTCACCGCCGCCAGCGCATAGCCATTGGCGATGGCTTTGCTCCAGGCGCACAGGTCGGGCCGCACGCCCAGCGGTTCCCAACTGCCGTGCAACGACAGCCGCAAACCCGCGCGGACCTCGTCGATGACCAGGGCCGCGCCGGCGCGGTCGCACAGCTCGCGCGCGCGCCGGGCGAAGGCGGCCCGCGGCAGTTCCTGGGGCTGGCCGAGGTCATGGCGGAAGGCCGACACCAGGATGGCGGCCAGGTCGTCGCCCGCTTCGCGCGCGGCCGTCTCCAGGCTCTCGACGTCGTTATACCGGAAGTAGATGAGGTGGGCGCGGTCTTCGGCGGTGACGCCGGCCAGGGAAGGGCTGCACCAGGGCACCGCGCCGTGATAGGCGCCGCGGGCCAGCAGGATCTTGCGCTTGCCGGTGCCGGCGCGCGCAATGGTCAGCGCCGCGGTGGTGGCGTCGGTGCCGTTCTTCTGGAAAAGCGCCCAGTCCGCGTGCGGCAGCAGCGCGACCATGCGCTCGGACAGCTCGACCAGGCGGGCGGTGGGCCCGTTCATGCAGTCGCCCTGCAGGGCCTGGCGGCGCGCCGCTTCTTCCACGGCCGGATGCCGGTGTCCCGCGATGACGGGACCCCAGCTGCACATGAAATCGACGAACTCCCTGCCGTCGACATCCCACACCCGGCATCCCTGCGCCCGCGCGAAGTATTGCGGATACCCCGGCGGCAACAGCCTGGCGTTCAAGTGGCCGTACATGCCGCCTGGAATCACCTTTTCGGCGCGGCTGCGCAGCCGCGCGTCTTCGAGAACACTGCTACTGCCAGGAGTTACTACCATGGAGGTGGCGGTCATTTTTTTTCCTGTCGTTGCGTTGCAGGGGCCGGGCGTGAACACGATACATGATATATGATGTTTTGACGCAGGGTAAAGCCTTTGCCGCGGGCGCGATGCAAAACGTTCAGCCGCGCGGCTTGCGGCGCACCGATTTCGTCGAGGACTTCTTGATGGGTTCGGGCTCGGTGCCGTCGATGGTTTCGAGATAGGCGACGAACCTCTCGCCGCCCTCGATCAGGTCCTGCTCGACGGCCGTCGCGAGCGCATTGGCGTCGCCCTGCTTGAGGGCCGTGATGATGCGCTGGTGCTGGTGCTCGCCGCGATAGGTGGGATGCCCGTGCGGATAAAGGTAATTCAGGAGCGGGCCGGCCTGGATCCACAGCCGCTCGAGAATGTCGGTGAGCTGGCTCATGCCCGAACGGCGATAGAGGGCGAAATGGAAATCGAAGTTGGATTGCACCGCCTGCGGATAGTCTTTCACCTTCTCGGCGCGGATCAGCGTGGCGTGGATGTGCTCGAGCTCGGCGATGAAAGCCTCGTCGACATGGGGCAGGGCCTCGACCGCGGCCACCGGCTCGAGCATCAGGCGCAGCCGGCGGATTTCCATGTACTCGGCCAGCGACAGGCGGCGCGTGAGGAAGTAGTAGCCCGCCTTCATTTCGATGGCGCCATCGTTGGTGAGCAGCAGGATGGCTTCGCGCACCGGCGTTTCGCTGACGTTGAGGTCGGCGGCCAGTTCGCCGATCTTCAGCCGCTGCCCGGGCTGGAAGCGCCCGGACATCAGCCGGTCGCGCAGGGTGCGGTAGACCTGGTGCGTGAGGCTGGAACGGACGACAGAGGGTTTTGCGGTGGCCATGTTGTCTTTGCGGGTGGCGTCGGCCGATATTTTAGGGAATCTAGGTAGAACTACCGATATCGGGGCTGTTGAAGTAACACGATATATTATATATTGTGATTGCGAATCGAGGCGCTGCCGCCTAGGAGGCCGGATGTCTGCATCCCTGGAAGTGTTGCGAGACCGTTGGGGAATTCCGCACGTGCGGGCCCGCGGTGTCGACGAGCTGTTCTACGCCAATGGCTATGTGCATGCGCAAGACCGCCTCTGGCAGATGGACGCGGCGCGCCGCCGCGCGGTCGGCCGCTACGCGGAGTGGGCGGGGGCCGAGGCGGTCGAGGCCGATGCGCTCGCCCGCCGCATGGGCGTGGCAGCCGCCTCGCGGCGCGACTACGAACATCTTTCCGGGCAGACCCGCCGCATGCTCGATTGCTACGCGCAAGGCGTCAACGCGGCGATGGCGCAACTGCCCTTGCCCCGGGAGTACCGGCTGCTCGAAGAACGCCCCGAACCCTGGGAGCCCTGGCACTGCGTGGCCGTGATGCGCCAGCGCGGCCTGCTCATGGGCAGCATCTGGTTCAAGCTCTGGCGTGCCGCGGCGCTGCGCACGGTCGGGCCGCAAGCCGTCCGGTGGCTGCGCTACGATGACGGCGGGCAGGAGCGGCTGGTCGCCTCGCAGGCGCTGGCCGACGAGCCGCGCTGGATCGCCAGCCTGCAGGATCTGGAACCCTGCATCGAGGCCCTGCTGGCGCTGGCGCCGCCCGACGCCACGATCGCCGGCTCCAACAACTGGGCCGTCGCGGGCTCGCGCACGGCCAGCGGCCTGCCGCTGCTGGCCGGCGATCCCCACCGGATTTTCGAGATCCCCGCCATGTATGCGCAGCTCCATCTGAGCTGCGATGCCTTCGACGCGCTGGGGTTCTCGGTGCCCGGCGTTCCCGCGTTTCCGCATTTCTGCCATACCGATTCGGTGGCCTGGTGCGTCACGCATGCGTTCGCGGACATCCACGACCTGTATATCGAACGCTTCGACGACGCCGGCCGGCACGAAACGGAGCAGGGCTGGCAGCCTTCGTCCCGCCGCGTCGAACGCATCCGCGTCCGGGGCGGCAGCGACGTCGAGGTCGAGGTGACGACGACGCGCCACGGCCCGGTGATCGCCCGGCACGGCAATACGGGCGTGGCCCTGCGCTCGGTGCAGCTCGACCCGATAGACCGTTCGCTCGATTGCCTGCTGCCGATGCTGCTCGCGCGCGACGTCCATGCCTTCAACGAGGCCTGCCGGCCCTGGGGCGTGATCGACCACAGCGTGGTTTCGGCCGATACCGCGGGGCACATCAGCGTCAATGTGCGCGCCATCGTGCCCGAGCGCGACCGCCTCAACGGCTGGCTGCCGGTGCCCGGGTGGACCGGGCGCCACGAATGGCGGGGGTTCATCCCCTGGGAACGCATGCCCAGGCAGGTGGATCCCGAAGACGGCCTGCTGGTGACGGCCAACAACCGAATCGCCGCCGATGGCCATGGCGACTATCTCTGCACCGACTGCCATCCTTCCACCCGGGCGCGCCGCATCGCCGAGCGTCTGGCGCCGCTGGCGCGCGCCGGCGTGGAAGACATGGTGTCCATCCTGGGCGACGTGGACAGCGCCCGGGCGCGGGAAATCGTCGCCCGCCTGATTGCCGTGCGGGTGGAAGACGAGGCCGCGCGGGCCTTGCAGGAAACCCTGCGCCAGTGGGACGGCCGCATGACGCCCGACGCGGCCGCGCCCACCGTCTATATGGCGGTGCGCCAGGAAATGACCCGTCTGCTGGCCGCCAGGTCCGGGCTGGACGGCGCGGCCACGGACATGTTCGCGACGCTCGCGGCGCCCGGCGTGGCGCCGGTCAACCAGCTCTGGTGGACGCTGCCCGAGCTCCTGCGCCGCGACGATGCGAGCCTGCTGGGCGGGGGTTCCTGGGACGAGATCATGGCGCAGGCGCTGGCTTGCACCGCCGCCAGGCTGCGGCCCGGCCCTTGGGGGGAGGCGCACAAGCCGGTCTACGCCCATCCCCTGGGCAGGCAGTTTCCCGGCGCGCTGCCCGCGCCGGCTTCGCACCCGGTGGCCGGCGACGGAGATTGCGTCAACGCCAATGGCGCCTATCCGACTTCGGGGCTGCCCGCGACCTACGGTCCCGTGGCGCGCTATGTGTTCGACACGTCCGACTGGGACCGCAGCCGCTGGATCGTATTCCACGGCAGCGCCGGCGAGCCCGGCGCGCCGCACTACAGCGACCAGAACCCGCTCTGGGCGAGATGCGAGCTGGCGCCGGCGCCGTTTTCGCGCGCCGCCGTCGATGCGGCCGCCGTATCGCGCCAGACGCTCGACGTGCCCGAAATTCCTTGAGCCGGGACGCGCGGCGTCCTCGTCCTCGTTCATCCGGTCTTCCGCGCGGCGGAAGCCTACACAAGGGGAACATCATGAAAACCCATCGGATCCTGACAGCCGCGGCACTGTGCTCGGCGCTGAGCCTGACGTGGACGGCCGCGGCGGCCGAGGAGATCCCCAGGAAGGGCGGCACGCTGGTGTATGCCAGCCTGTCCGGCCCGGGCACGCTGGACCCGCAGGTGGCGGCCAGCATGGTCGACCTGGAAGTCATACACCACCTCTTCGAGGGCCTGGTGACCATCGACTCCCACTACAACACCAAGCCCTTGCTGGCCCGCGAGATCAAGATCAGCGACGACCAGAAGACCTTCACTTTCCTGTTGCGCAAGGGCGTGAAATTCCACAACGGCAAGGTCATGACCTCGGCCGACGTAAAGGCCACGTTCGAGCGCTATGCCCGCGTAAGCCCGAACAAATCCGTGCTCGACGATGTGGCGGGCTACGACACGCCCGACCCCGACACCTTCGTCATTCGGCTGAAGAATCCCAATGCCGTGTTCCTGGACGTGCTCAAGACGCCCGTCTACCCGTTCGTCATCCTGCCCGCCGAACAGAAGGACAAGCCCGCGCGCGGCATCGACGTCATCGGCACGGGCGTCTTCAAGCTCGGGCAATGGGTCAAGGACAGCTACCTGACGATCCAGCGCTTCGACGACTATGTGCCCGACGACAGCGCCAGCGGGCCCGACGGCTTCGCCGGCAAGCGCACCGCCTATGTCGATACGGTGCGCTTCAACTTCGTGCCCGAAGCCAATGCGCGCGTGGCCGCCATGCAGACCGGCGAAGCCGTGTTCACCTCGACCATTCCGCCGGAGCTGGCCGCGCGCCTGAAGTCGCAGAAGCACCTGCAGGAAGTGACGGTCTACCCATACTGCCAGCAGTATTTCATCGTGAACTCGCAACAGCCGCCCACGGACAAGTCGCAGGTGCGCCAGGCCATCCGCACCGCGGTGCACGTGGACGACATCATGAAAGTCATCGGCGCGTCGAGGAAGAACCACTCCATGGTGTACCCGGACGGCGCCTACTACGGCGGCAAGGCCACCGACGGCCGCTATAACGAGAACGACCCTGGCAAGGCGAAGGCGCTGCTCAAGGAGGCGGGCTACCAGAACGCGCCTATCGTGCTGCAGACCAACAACAACTACGACTACATGCGCGATTCCATTCTGGTGCTGTCCGAGCAGCTCAAGAACGCCGGAATGAACGTGAAGATCGACATCACCGACTGGACCACCAACGCCTCCAACCTGCAGACCGGCAAGGGCAACTGGAACGTCTCGACCACCAGCTTCTGCTCCAACCCCATTCTCGGGCCCCAGCAGTGGCAGACCATGATCTACAACTTTCCGCACGTCAAGAACGACAAGGTGCTCGATGACGCCTACGACGCCTTCTACAAGACCCCGGATCTCGAAGGCCGCAAGAAATCCTGGCTCACCATCGAACAGCGCGTGCTCGACGAAGGCTACATGATCAAGGTCGCCGACCGGGGCAATGTGCAGATCATCAACACCCGCAAGGTCGGGGGCTTCGAGCCTTACTACATGAACCACTTCTGGAACGTCTGGCTGAAATAAGGACGGCGCGCCATGTACCGTATCGTGACCGCGCGCATTGCGCAGGCCCTGCCCGTCATGCTCATCGTGGCGATCCTGACGTTCCTGCTGATGCACATGCTGCCCGGCGATCCCGCCGTCATCATCGCGGGCGACCAGGCGGGCCCCGAGGCGATCGCCGCCGTGCGCCACAGCCTGGGCCTGGACCGCCCGGTGCCGGAGCAGCTCTGGCGCTGGCTCACGCACCTGGCGCAGGGCAACTTCGGCGATTCCCTGATCCTCAACCAGCCCGTGCTTCAGGCCGTCGCCGAGCGCCTGCCCGTCACGCTCTCGCTGGCCGCGGTGGCGTTCGCCATTACCGTGCCCGTGGGCGTGGCGCTGGGCATCGTCGCCGCCTACTGGCGCAATTCCTGGCTGGACTCGGCCGTCATGGGGTTCGCGCTGGTCGGGGTGTCGGTGCCCAGCTTCTGGATCGCGACCCTGTCGGTGATCCTGTTCAGCGTCAACCTGGGCTGGCTGCCGTCGGCGGGCTATGTGCCCATGTCGGACGGCTTCGGCGCCTGGCTGGCCGCCCTGATCCAGCCGGCCGTCGTGCTGGCGCTGTTCCAGATCGGCTTTCTCGCGCGCATGACGCGCTCGGAGATGCTGGAGATACTCGACCAGGATTTCGTGCGCACCGCGCGCGCCAAGGGGGTGTCGGAGTTCCGCACGGTGGGCAAGCATGCGTTTCGCAATACCCTGGTTTCGGTCGTGACCGTGGGCGGCTACATCCTCAGCCTGCTGATCGGCGGCTCCGTCGTGGTGGAGCAGGTCTTCGCCCTGCCGGGCATCGGCCGCCTGCTCGTGCAGGCCATCCTGGCGCGCGACTACCCCACCGTGCAGGGCACCATGCTCTTGCTGGGGTTCGCCTTTGTGTTGATCAATGTGCTGATCGACATCGTCTACACCTTCATCGATCCGCGGGTGCGCTATGACTGAGCTTGCCATCGACCAGGCCAATCCGGCGCAACAGCCCCAGGCCGGAGCCGGCATGCGGGCGGCCCGGCGCCTGTGGCGCCACCGCTCCTTCCGCATCGGCGCCGTCATCCTCGTGCTCATCGTCGCGGCCGCCATCCTCGGCCCCTGGCTCTATCCGTCGGATCCGATGGCGATGCGCATCGTCAACCGCTTTCACGCACCCTCGTGGGAATACCCCTTCGGCGCGGACCAGTATGGGCGCGACGTATTCGCGCGCGTGCTCTATGGCGCGCGACTGTCGCTGTGGATCGGGTTCACCGTGTCCATCCTGGCGGCCATCGGCGGGGCCGTCGTGGGCATGGCGGCCGGCTACTTTCCGTGGCTGGATTCGCTGCTGATGCGCGTCATGGACGCCTTGCTGGCCTTTCCGGCGATCCTGCTGGCGATCGGCATCAACGCCGTGCTGGGGCCCCAGATACACAGCGTCATCATCGCGCTGGCCAGCGCCTACGTTCCGCGCACCGCGCGCATCGTGCGGGCCTCGGTGCTGGTCATACGCCGGCTCGACTACGTCGATGCGGCGCGCATCAGCGGCGCGAGCGCGTGGCGCATCATCATCAAGCACATCCTGCCCAACACGCTGGCGCCCCTGCTGGTGTCGCTCACCTTCATTTTCGCCTACGCCATCCTGGCCGAGGCCACGCTGAGCTTCCTGGGAATCGGGCCGCCGCCGCCCATGCCGAGCTGGGGCAACATCATTTCGGAGGGCCGCGACTATGCCGTGGAAGCCTGGTGGATCATGCTGTTCCCGGGCCTGGCGATCAGCCTGTCCGCGCTGGCGATCAACCTGCTGGGCGACGGCCTGCGCGATGTGCTCGACCCGCGCCTGAAAGTGGAGGGCAACTGATGAGCCTGCTGGAAGTCGACAACCTGAGCGTGGATTTCCGCGATGACGCGGGCTGGACGCGGGCCGTCAGCGACGTGAGCTTCTCGCTCGAGGAAAATGCATCGCTGGGCATCGTGGGCGAGTCCGGCAGCGGCAAGAGCGTATGCGCCCTGTCGCTGCTGCGCCTGCACCACAAGCGCACCTCGCGCATGCCCGGCTCGCGCGTGCGCTTCGACGGCAGGGACGTGCTGGCCATGCCGGAGCGCGAGCTGCGGCAGCTGCGCGGCGCGGACATCGCCATGATTTTCCAGGATCCGATGACCTCGCTCAACCCCGTGCTGACCATCGCCGACCAGATCGGCGAAACCCTGCGGATCCACCAGGGCCTGGACAAGGCGGCCGCGCGCCGCCGGGCGGCGCAACTGCTGGACATGGTGCGCATTCCCGACGCCGCGCGGCGCCTGGATGAATATCCGCATCGCCTCTCGGGCGGGATGCGCCAGCGCGTCATGATCGCCATGGCCATCGCCTGCCGGCCCAGGCTGCTCATCGCCGACGAGCCCACCACCGCGCTGGACGTGACCATCCAGGCGCAGATCATGCAGCTGCTGCGCGAGCTGCAGGCCGAGATCGGCATGTCCGTCATTCTCATTTCCCACGACCTGGGCCTGGTGGCCGAATTCGTCGAGCGCGTGATCGTCATGTACGCCGGCCACATCGTGGAAGAGGCCGCCGCCGCCGACCTGTTCGAGCGGCCCTTGCATCCCTATACGGAGGGACTGTTGCACGCCATTCCCAACCTGGACGACGACGCGCCTCGGCTGGCGGCCATCCCGGGAAACATTCCCGCCGGCGGCGCATGGCCGCGCGGCTGCCGGTTCGGCCCGCGCTGTGCGCTGGCGCGGCCCGAGTGCCTGGCCGCGCCCGTACCCCTCGAAACGCTGCGCGACGGACGCCTGTTGCGCTGTCCGCCGCGCCGCGCGGCCTCGGAGGCGCGCGCATGACGGCCGAACCCATTGTGCAGGTCAGCCGCCTGACGCGCGATTTCAAGCTGGGCCGCGCCGCGGGCCGGCACGCGGTGCTGCGCGCGGTGGACGACGTCAACTTCGACATCGGGCGCGGCGAAACCCTGGGACTCGTGGGCGAATCCGGGTCCGGAAAATCCACCATCGGCCGCATGATGATCGGCCTGCTTGCCCCCTCGCAGGGAGACATCCGGCTTTTCGGAAAATCGATTACCGGCGGCCAGGGCCGGGCCAACCTGGCCGCCGTGAGGCGCCGGCTGCAGTTCGTGTTCCAGGACCCGTATTCCTCGCTCAACCCGCGCATGCGCGTGGGCGATGCCGTGGCCGAGCCCATGGACATCGCCGGCCGCACCCCGCCGCGCGAGCGCCAGGAACGCATCGCCCAGCTGTTCGAGATGGTGGGCTTGCCGCCCGCCTTCGCCACGCGCTTTCCCCACGAATTCTCCGGCGGGCAGCGGCAACGCATCGTCATCGCCCGGGCCCTGGCCCTGAACCCCGACTTCGTGGTCTGCGACGAGGCCGTCGCGTCCCTGGACGTTTCCATGCAGGCGCAGATCGTCAACCTGCTGATGGACCTGCAGGACAGGCTGGGCCTGAGCTACCTGTTCATTGCCCACGACCTGGCCATCGTCAAGGCCATCTCGCACCGCGTGGCGGTGCTGTATGCCGGCGAGGTCGTGGAAATCGGCGACAAGCGCCGCCTGTACGCCGCGCCGCGCCATCCCTACACCCAGGCCCTGTTGCAGGCCGTGCCCCGCCCGGTCGTGGGCCGCGTCCGCACGCCGCCCATCAAGGGAGAGCTGCTGAGCGTGCTCAACCGGCCCCAGGGCTGCAGCCTCAGCCCGCGCTGCCCGCACGCCGCCGAACGCTGCCGCGCGGAGAAGCCCCGGCTGCGCGAAGTGGAGCCGGGCTGGCAGGTGGCCTGCCATTTCCACGAATCCATCCGTCCGGCGCAGCCCGGATCTTCGTCTTCATGAAAGGAAGCCGCGCGATGTCCCGCCCACGTCCCGAATTCGGTTCCCTCAACCAGCGCGCCCGTCCCACGGGCATCATGCATCCCGATCAGGGCTGGCATCTCTCGCACTGGTATGAGGCGCCGCGCGAAGACCCGGCCCAGCCGGAAGTCTATGTGTACACCGATGCCATGTCCTATGCGCCGGGCGACGAAGTCATCTTCCACGGATCCAGCACCGCGCCCGGCATAAGCCTCGAAATCTGGCGCGACGGGCTGCGGCCCGAATGCGTCTATGCGCGGGACGGCATCGCCGCGCCCTTCGCGCCCATGCCCGCCCACGCCTATCGAGACGGCTGCCAATGGCCCGAGATCGACCGCTGGACCGTGCCGGCCGCAACCCCCAGCGGCTTCTACCGCGTGGCCGCATGGTGCCAGCGGCCCGACGGCTCGCGCTTCCTGCAGCATCACTGTTTCGTCGTGCGCCCGCCGGCCGGCCAGCCCCGCCAGCCAGACCGTTTCCTTTTCCTGCTCTGCACCTCGACCTGGACGGCCTACAACGACTGGGGCGGCGCCAACAGCTACGACGGCATCGACGGCCCGCAGGGCAAGGACTTCTCGCCCGTCTTGAGCACCCGCCGGCCCTGGACCCGCGGACTGGTGTGGCTGCCGCCGGGCGCGCCGCGCCTGTGCGACCCCGTGCCGCGCGAACCCTGGGAAGCCCCGCGCTACCCCACCAAAGAGTGGGCCTACACCAACGGATACGCCCAATACTATGCCTCCTCGGGCTGGGCCCAGTTCGAGCGCCACTTCGCGCTCTGGGCTGAGCGGGAAGGGTATGCCTTCGACTACCTCACCCAGACCGACCTGCACTACCGGCCCGAAATCCTGCAGGCCTACGGCGCCGTCGTGATCGCCGGCCACGACGAATACTGGACCCGCGAAATGCGCGAAACCATCGACCGTTTCGTCGAGGACGGAGGACGCGTCGCGCGTTTTGCCGGCAATTTCATGTGGCAGATCCGGCTCGAAGACGAGGGCGCCCGGCAAGTCTGCTACAAGGCGCGCGCCAAGGACGAAGACCCCGTGGCGGGCGGGCCCGACCATGCCCGCCTGACCGGCGCCTGGGAAGAACTGGCCGTCAACTGGCCCGGCGCGGCCACCTTCGGCGTCAACGGAATGCGGGGCGTGTATTCCTCATGGGGCGGATTCGCTCCCCGCGCCAGCCGCGGCTTCACCATCTACCGCCCCCGCCATTGGGCCTACGCGGGGCTGGACGTGCACTACGGCGACGTCATGGGCGCCCAGGCCGGCATCTTCGCGTATGAGGTCGACGGGCTCGAATACACCTTCCGCCACGGCCTGCCGTATCCGACCCACGAAGACGGCGCGCCCGAAGGCACCGAAATCCTCGCCATGTCGCCGGCGCTGTACGGGGAGGAAATGCACGACGGCGAAGGCTTCCGCTACTACCTCAAAGACGGCGGCCTGGCGCGCAAGGCCGAAGCCCTCAGCGGCGACGCAAGCCCCGAATCCATCGCCCGTCATCAGTACGGTTCCGGCATGATCGTATCGTTCCGGCGCGGCAAGGGCGAGGTGTTCACCGCCGGCAGCTGCGAATGGGTCATGGGCCTGACCCGCAACTGCCCCTACACCCAGGGCGTGACGCACAACGTGCTCAGGCGGTTTCTGGCGGGCGGGTGAGGGGAGGGCGGGCAGGCTCGGCCCTCATGCTGGCCGGCCAGCCAAGTATCATGAGCGCGATCATGAACACGCGCCGCCAGAAACATACATGAAGTCAGGAACGGAGTCCGGCAATTGCCGCGTTCGGCGCTTTGGCTTGAACGCCAGGGGCCGCGACCTGGCCGTAGGCGACATCCACGGCCATTTCAACCGCCTCGACGCCGCGCTGACGGCCATCGGATTCTCGCCCGGGCGCGACAGATTGTTCGCCGTGGGCGATCTCGTGGATCGCGGGCCGGAATCCGCCGACGTCCTGGCGTGGCTGGAGCGGCCCTGGTTCCATGCCATCTGCGGCAACCATGACCTGATGACCTGGCGGCGGGCCCTCAACGACCCGATTCCCGACGTCGACCATCTTGCCCATGGCGGCAGATGGCTGGATGCCTGCGATGGCCCCACCCGGGCACGCATCGCAGCATGCCTGCGGGCCTTGCCGCTGGCGATCGAGGTGGAAACGGCGAACGGCGTCGTCGGGCTGGTCCATGCCGACTTTCCGTACGACGATTGGCAAGCCATCCATGGCGCTGCCTTCAGCCCGGAAGACGAAGACGCCTGCCTGTGGTCCATAGACCGCTATCGGATGCAATATGCCCGGCCCATCCGAAACGTGCGCGCCGTGGTGCACGGGCACATGACACTGCGCGAACCGACCCAGCTCGGCAATGTCTATTACATCGACACCGGCGGATGGCAGGACGGCGGAAGGTTTACGTTGCTGGATCTGCATACGCTCAAGCCTGGGCGATGAGTTTCCGTTTCCCGCCCTCGGGCCGGAAACCGCCAAATCGACGAGTCTGGACGCAGTCGTCCAAGGAGCTGCCGCTGGACGACGGGCCCAACCGCGCGCGCCGTTCTGCTATTCCCTGATCGCCGCGCGCATTCGCCGCCACGATGCCTTTTGACCGGAGCGGCGTCATGAAGTAAAACCTGCCGCCGCCTGCCCCGGTTTTCCGTACCGTGCTGATCGCATTTTTTTCGCTTGGCATCGGGCTGTGTCCGACCGGCACCATGTCGCGCAGCGATCTCGCGGATTGCCTCCGGCCCGACCCAGACGCCCGGCGGCGGGCATTGCGCCCCGACGTTCTCGCGCGGACGGCACAGGCAGGCGACATGCGCTCGCGCGTCGCCGGCGTCAAAGCGCGGGCATGCGGAGCATGTTTGACTATTTGGACATAGCCTGTTTCCATACCGACGATGACAGACAACCCCGATCTCAAAGGACTTCAGTCTCGGCGTTCCAAGGGCCTGAGCCGGCTGCTGTTGCTGGCCCGCCGGAACTTTGTCCTGGCCATTGGCAATGTGATCAGCGAAACCGGCAATCCAAGCGTGCCCGACTCGTGCATGATGCTGTTGCCGCACATCGACCTCGAAGGAACACGCAGTACCGAAATCGCCCAACGGGCCGGCATGACCAAGCAGGCGGTGACACAGTTGATTCAACTGATGGAGCGCCACGGTTTGGTGCAGAAACTGGTCGATCCCCATGATGCGCGGGCGACGCTAGTCTCGTTTACCGATCAGGGCATTGAATATCTCACCGGCATGCATGCCGCGATCGACCGTGTTGAGCATGATCTGGCCAGCAAGCTGGGCAAGGCGCAGATGAAAAATCTGCGCGCCGCCCTGGAAATAATGGCGTACCAGTGGCGGCCGGACGCGAATCGAGCCGGCCGCCAGGTCACGGGGCGCGCGGATGCAAAACGGATGCGCCCGCGCGGGCAATAATGACTTTCCGCTGGCGCACGGCATTCCTCCCTGCGAGTTTCCCGTATCGGCCACGGTCGGCAGCGGCCGGAGGCGTGTCTAGTTGGGCCGGGCCAGCTTCGGGTTCTTGCGTACGAAATCAGCCGTGACGGCCGTATCTTTCCGAAGCAGGGCGCCCAGCTGTTCGGGGCTGGAAGACTCCAGCAGATAACCCAGCGGCTCCAGCTCGTCCCGGATCTTGGGGTCGTTCACGAATCCGACCGTGATTTCGTTGAGGCGCTCGATGATCTTCGCGGGAGTGCCCTTGGGGGCAAAGACCGCATACCAGTTCGCGATTTCCGCGTGCACCCCTCCTTCGGCCAGCGTGGGTACGTCGGGCAGGCTCTTGCTGCGCTCGGCGGATGTCACGGCAACAGGATGCAGTTTCCCGCTGGCGACAAGGGGTTTCAACACGGGGATATTTGCGAAGACCAGATTCACTTGTCCTCCTACAGCGTCCATCGCGGCCTGTGCGCCGCCCTTATAGGGAACATGAGTGAGGCTGATGCCCGAATGCGCCTGCAGCAGCGCAACTTGCAAGAACAGCGACGCACTCGAAATGCTGTACTTTCCTGGGTTTGCTTTCGCCTTTGCCAGCAATTCTTCAAGCGATCCGGCGTCAAGATCGACGTTGGACGCCACCAGGCCGGGAATCCTCGTAACCAATCCGACGGGCTCGAGATCGTTCTGCGGATCGAACGACGGCACGGGGCCGGTGGAAGGGTTGGTGGCAAGCGTGTCGATGCCCCACAGAAAGGTATAGCCGTCGGGGCTGGCGCGAACGACCTGCTCACTGCCGATATTGGTTGACGCGCCCGGCTTGTTTTCGATCACCACGGGCTGATCCAGAACGGACTGGACGTAGCTGCCATACTTTCGGGCGATGAGATCGGAAGACCCGCCAGGTGCGTAGGGGACCACGAGCTTGATCGGCCTGTCGGGCCAGGCGGCCCATGCCGGGGCAGTCATGGCAAGAAGAACGCAGCCTGCGAGAAGCGTGGGAAGCCTGAACATATTGTCTCTCCGGGTTCGTTATGGGCCGATCTTCTGAAAGCGAACCTTGCTGGGTCAGGCTGTTGCCGCCGCATGCCGGGCCCGGTAAGAATGGCAAAACTCACGAGTGTCCGCGAAGGCCGCAGGAAGCGCGCGGCCATTGGGCAGCGTCAGCCAGGTGCGAAGCAGCCGCCGCTTGTCTTCCGGTTTTTCGTGGTCTTCGTACTTGGTCCGCGAGTGAAATATCGAGTAGTTGTTGCCGATCTGGATATCCCCGGGCTCCATCATGAACGAGAGCTGCATGTCCGGCTCGCTGCAAATTTCATCCAGGAGATCGAGCGCGGCGATCTGGTCGCCGGTCAGGCGCGGGACATGGTCAAAGCGCTGCGCCATGTCGAGGTAGTCGCGCTTGTACAGCGCGCTGAGCTTTCCTTCGAAATAGTTGAAGACGGGAACACATTGGACTTCATGCCCGGCGGGATGCTGGCCGCGCGCGTCGAAGTAATAGGGCTGCTGCAGCGTCGCAGCCAGATGCGGCGCGCGCTTCAGGATCTGGTTGAATACCTGGTTCACGCTGACCAGCTTGCTGACCCCGCCGGACACTGCTGTCTTGATGCACAGCAGCATGAAAGCGTCTCCTCCGTCATTGTGAAACGTGAGTTCGTTATCCGTTTCGTAGCCGCGAGCGGAATGGTCGTCGGTCAGCTTTTTGCCTTTGTTGTAGACGCTGTGCAGGCGGCTGCCGCTCTTGTCCTGGGCTTCCGGCTCGCCGACGAGCAAGGAGAGCGCCCAGAACAGCTGTTCGCACTGGCGGATGGTGTAGCGGGCCACGGGGAGGCCGCGCAGCACCTGAAAGCCTTTGCCTCCTTCGATCTCATTCCGGATACGCTCCAGTTTTGCCTGCAAAAAAGGCATCTGCACGTCTTCCCGGGTGATCGCCTCGAATCCATCGAATCGAGCCGTAAACCGCTGAACCGCCTGCTCGATCTCCTCGAGCTCGCGTTCCGTGTAATGCTCGACCCACGTGCGGGGCTCTTTGAAATCCGCGGCTTTCCAGGTGTCCGGCCCCTGGATCGGCGTCATGTGCGGCGTGGCTGGCATCGCAGTCTCCTTACGATTATTTGGTAAAGTAAGTTGACTATATGCCTGGGCCGGCGATCTGTCCAGATGTCCACAAGCCGGTCTGGCGCCCTCGGCAAATGCCGCCCGCTATGGTGGCTGGACCAGCGGTCCCCTGGGGAAAAGCGCCTTCCGGTAGGGCATGAACTCCGGCTGCTGCCTGCTGCGTGCCGAGCGGTACAGGTCGCAACTGCCGTTCGCCGCCTTGCATTGCGCCATACCGGCTTTTATGCCTTCTTCGACGGATGGGGCGGAGCGCATGTCGTATTTCCTGGCGCCGAGCACCATGACCGCGCAAGCGTTGGCGCAACAAAGTTCGACCCGGCAGGTCTTGCTGCCCTTGGCATGGCGCTCATTGCGCGCGGCCTGTTCCGCAGCCGCACGATCGGGTCGATCCACGGCCGCGCTGGAATCCCCGTCATTCGTGGCGAACGCGACTTGCAGGAACGCACATGAAGCGCAAGCAGGAGGCGGTCGTCGATTTCAAGGGGGGAGGAATCGTCCCGGGCAGGGCGGGCGCCAGGAAACGAGGCGAGGCGCGCCACGCTGTGGTCACCGCGCCCACGATGCCTGTCGTTTCCCCAGTCGTGGCTTTGGTCCTTCAAATCGCCCGTGGGCCAATGAAATCAAGCCCGTAGAAACAAAAAAGCCCTGGAACACGCTACGTGTCCAAGGCTTTTCCGTCTGGAATCTTGGTGGAGCGGAGGAGGATCGAACTCCCGACCTTCGCATTGCGAACGCGACGCTCTCCCAGCTGAGCTACCGCCCCAAAATCAGAAGACCGCAACTATACATGAAATCCGGATGCGTGTGCAACTGG